>JAESFG010000060.1_pt1 | contig 482310 bp, 360 predicted proteins | sample 9269371 | NCBI WGS metagenome assembly JAESFG01 (sample SAMN14506227, study PRJNA617093) | algae metagenome | isolation source: Aetokthonos hydrillicola CCALA 1050 (B3-Florida) and co-occurring... | place: USA: South Carolina | collected 2013-01-01
CGCTATACGGTGCCCACACGACCCCCGACAGGGCGACACCACGCTCACACGCGGCTCACCCCAGACCGAGACCGAGCGGCACCTCTGAAGATGCAACTCAACTTGCTTCCCGAATTGTCAAAGATCGCTTACATCTGGGCAACCGTTTCAGGTCGCTCGTCACCAATCTTATCGGCCGAAGCCGCAATCGACCAGTGCATTTTTCGTCGCTTTTTCGCCACAAGACCTTTTCAGGACTCGCTTTGCGTCACTGCGACACTCAACATCTTAGTCGCGTCGGGTGCTTCGTCAACCCGACCGGCAATTTTCTTTCGAAGACAGTCAGTCGCGGTGAAAGTGACCTGCTTCACAAGCTCGTATTTCACCTTAACCGTCAACGATCACGTCGCCGTGTCGCTCAAAACCATTATCCGTGACCGGTCGAATTGTAGACGCCCGTCAAGTGACGGGTAAAGTCCGGTCATGACTGACTGCCGCCCGCCTCGCGGCGAGCCGTACCCAAACTCGCACAGTTTCAACCGGTAGCTCGGCGAGGGTTGCAACCCGCGTGGCAAGCCAACAACACCCCGCTATTTCATTTCGAGCAGAATGAAATAGGGCCTTGTCTCGGTCTTGGCAAGCCAATCTTGTCGGGTCGCGCACTTCTTCGCTCGGGTCAATGGCCGACGACTTCACGCACTTGCAGAGGGCGGACTGACCGCCGCTGCGGTCACGCCCGACGTCTACCAGTCAGCAGCGAAGCACGCGGAGTCGGATTCTCCAGAATCCTCATTCACCCCGTTGCAGCGTGGCAGTCTGCTCTGGTAGACTCATTCTCCTGCCCCAACTTCGACCCCGGCCCGCAAGACCCTCCTGCCGAGGTTCGCTTCCATGCGGACGCGCTACGCTCTCCTTACCCTTTTCGCGCTCGCCCCAGCGGCCCGCGCCGAAGACCCGCCGAAGGTTTCCTACTACAAGGACGTGCGGCCGGTCCTCCAGCAGCACTGCAACGGGTGCCACCAGCCGGCCAAGCCCCTCGGCGGCTACATCAGTACGTCACACGCCGACCTGCTCAAAGCCGGCGAGCGCGGCAAGCCGGGCGTCGTTCCCGGCAAGCCGGCCGACAGTTACCTCATCGACCAAATCAAGGTTCACGCGAGCGGCAAGGCCGAGATGCCGAAGGGCCGCGACCCGCTGCCCGCCGACGCGATCAAGCTGCTTACGGACTGGGTCTCGCAGGGTGCCACCGACGACACGCCCGCGAGCGCGAAGGCGGTCGCGGTGGATGCGGCCAACCCGCCGAAGTACTCCGCCCCACCGGTCGTCACCGCGGTGAGCTACAGCCCGGATGGGCAGTTCCTCGCCGTCACCGGCTACCACGAAATCCTCGTCTACGACACCGCGAAGTACGAACTGAAGTCGCGCTTGATCGGCATCTCGGAGCGGGTGCAGGCGGTGGCGTATTCGCCGGACGGGAAGAAGCTCGCGGCCGTCGGCGGGTCGCCGGGGCGCTTCGGCGAAGTTCAAGTGTGGAACCCGGAGCTAGAGAAGCTCCTGGTTTCGGCCCCGGTCACGTTCGACACGCTGTACGGCCTCAGTTGGTCGCCGGACGGCTCCAAGATCGCCTTCGGGTGCGCCGACAACACCGTCCGCGCGGTCGATGCGCTGACCGGCAAGCAACTCCTCCAGATGGGCACGCACTCCGACTGGGTACTAGGCACCGTCTTCTCGCAAGACGGGTTGCACCTCGCGTCGGTCGGTCGGGACATGTCCATGAAGCTGACACACGTCGAAACGCAGCGGTTTATCGACAACATCACCAGCATCACCCCGGGCGCGCTGAAGGGCGGGTTGCTGACGGTCGATCGCCGGCCGATGAAGGAGAAGCGGATGCAGAAGGTGCCGGCCGATACGCCGGGCGCATCCCCGAACGTGTACGACGAACTGGTGATCGCCGGCGCGGACGGGGTGCCGCGGCTGTACAAGATGCACCGCGAGGTGAAGCGGGAGATCGGCGACGACTCCAACCGCGTCCGCGAGTTCGAGAAGATGCCCGGCCGCGTGTCGTCGGTCGCGTTCAACCCGGAAGGCACCCACTTCGCCGCGACCAGCAGCCTCGACGGCAAGGGCGAGGTGCGGGTGTACGACGCGTCCACCGGGGCGAAGGTGGTGTGCGAGAAGGTGACCGGCCCGGCCTACGCGGCCGCGTGGCACCCGGGCGGGAAGGTGGTCGCCAGCGCCGGGTTCGACGGCACCGTGTGGCTGCACGAGGCCGCCACCGGCAAACTGCTCAGCAGCTTCGTTGTGATGCCGAAGAAGTGATTTTTCTTGCCGCCTCCCCTCGCGGGAGAGGGCAAAAGACATAACCCCGGAACCCTCCCCATGAACCGCCTCGCATACACGCTCGCCGTCCTCGCGCTCGCGTCGCCCGCGTTCGCGCAGGAAAAGCTCCCCGCCGGGGCGAAGGTCGCCAAACTCGACGTGCGGCCGGCGAAGGTCGAACTGAAGGGGCCGTTCGCGTATTCGCAACTGCTCGTTACCGCGACCCTCGAGGGCGGCGAGCAGATCGACGCGACGCGCATCGCGAAGATCTCGGTGCCGAACTTCGCCGCAGTCAGCGCCGGGCTCGTCCGGCCGACCGCCGACGGCGGCGGGGAGATCACCGTTTCGCTCCCGACCGCGACCGCGACCGTCCCGCTCACCGTCGCCGGGTACAACGACAACGCGGCTGTTAGCTTCGTGACCGACGTGCAACCGGTGCTGTCGAAGCTCGGGTGCAACGCCGGCACCTGTCACGGCGCGCAGGCCGGCAAAAACGGGTTCAAGCTTTCGCTCCGCGGGTACGACCCGATTTACGACTTCCGCGCGCTGACCGACGACCTCGAAGGCCGCCGGTTCAACCGCGCCGCGCCGGAAAAGTCCTTGATGCTTCTCAAGCCGGCCGGGGCGGTGCCGCACCAGGGCGGCGTCACCATGAACGCCGGCGACCCGAACTACGAGTTAGTCCGCCGCTGGATCGCCCAGGGCGTGAAACTCGACCTCGACGCGGTGCGGGTGAAGTCGATCGAGGTGTCCCCCAAGAACCCGATCATCTCGCGCATCGGCCAGAAGCAGCAGTTCGCGGTGCTGGCGACGTACACCGACGGGCGCGTCCGCGACGTGACCGCCGAGGCGTTCGTCGAGTCCAGCAACACCGAAGTGGCGACCGTCGATAAGACCGGCCTCGTGACGACCGCCCGCCGCGGCGAGACGACCATGCTGGCCCGTTACGAGGGCGCGTACGACGCCAGCACGATCGTCGTCATGGGCGACCGCAGCGGCTTCGAGTGGAAGCAGCAACCGGTTCACAACTACATCGACGAACTCGTCGACGCGAAGCTGAAGAAGGTGCGTGTGCAGGCATCGGTCCTGGCCGACGACGCCGCGTTCATCCGCCGCGTGTACCTCGACCTCACCGGGCTGCCCCCGACGCCGGAAGCCGTGACCGAATTCGTCAACGACAAGCGCGAGTCGCGCGTGAAGCGCGACGCCGTCATCGATCAACTCGTCGGGAGTGAGGGTTACGTCGAGCACTGGTCGAACAAGTGGGCCGACCTGCTCATGGTGAACCGGAAGTTCCTCGGCGACGTCGGGGCGAACGCGTTCCGCAAGTGGATTCGCGACCAGATCGCCGCGAACAAGCCGTACGACAAGTTCGCGTTCGAGATCCTCACCGCGAGCGGGTCGAACGTCGACAACCCGCCGGCCGCATACTACAAGACGCTCCGGACCGCCGACGCGGTGATGGAGAACACCACGCAACTATTCCTCGCGGTGCGGTTCAACTGCAACAAGTGCCACGACCACCCGTTCGAGAAGTGGACCCAGGACCAATACTTCGGCATGGCCGCGTACTTCGCGCAGGTCGGCCGCACCCCGGACCCGAAGTTCAAGGGGCAAAACATCGGCGGCACCGCGGTCGAGGGTGCAAAGCCGCTCGTCGAGATCATCACCGACCAGAAGGCCGGCGAGATCAAGCACGACCGCACCGGCGAGAACGCAAAGGCCAACTTCCCGTATCCGGTGCCGATGAACGCCGCCGAGGGCGAGTCGCGCCGCGCCGTGATGGCGCGGTGGACGACTTCAGCACAGAACCAGTACTTCGCCAAGAGCTACGTGAACCGTATCTGGAGCTACCTGACCGGCGTCGGGATCATCGAACCGGTGGACGACATCCGCGCCGGCAACCCGCCGACCAACCCGGAGTTGCTCGACAAGCTCACCGAAGACTTCATCGCCGGCGGGTTCGACACGCAGAAGCTCATCAAGACGATCTGCAAGAGCCGGACGTATCAGTTGTCGCTCGCCACGAACAAGTGGAACAAGGACGACGACATCAATTACTCGCACGCGGTGGCGCGCCGGCTGCCGGCCGAGGTGCTGTTCGACGCGATCCACAAGGCGACCGGCTCGACCTCGCGCCTGCCGGGTCTACCCCCGGGCGCGCGGGCCGCGCAACTCGTCGACAGCAACGTGGATCTGCCGGGCGGGTTCCTCGACCTGTTCAACAAGCCGGTCCGCGAAAGCTCGTGCGAATGTGAAAGAGGCACGGGATTGAACCTCGGGCCGATTCTGGCGATGGTGAACGGCCCGATCGTCGGCGAGGCGGTCAAGGACCCGAACAACCGGATCAACAAACTCGTCCTGAGCGAAAAGGACGACGCGAAGGTCGCGGACCAGATTTACCTCGCGGTGCTGAACCGCCTGCCGACCGCGAAGGAGCGGGAGGCGGCCGTCGCCGCCATCCGCGCCGCCGCGAAGGATCACGCGGAGATGGTGGCCGAGTACAAGCCGAAGGCCGAGGCGTTCGCCGCTTACAAACTGACTCTGGATGCCAAGCAGAAGGCGTGGGAAGACGGGCTGCGGGCGCAAAAGCCGACCGCGTGGCTCCCGCTGGACGTCCGGCGTGCGAACGGGCAGTCCGCCGACGCGCCGCTCACCATCGGCAAGGACGGCACCGTCACCGCGACCGGTAAGACACCGGAAACTGACCTCTACACCGTGAGCGGCCTCACTGAGAGCGACAAGCCGATCACCGCGATCCGGTTGGAGGTGCTGGCCGACCCGAGTCTGCCCGCGAAGGGGCCGGGGCGGGCGGAGAACGGCAACTTCGTGCTGAACGAGTTCCGGCTGACGTACAAGCCACTCGACAAGCCGGACGCGGCCGCCGCGGCGCTCAAGCTCACCGCGATCGGCCAACTCTTCCAGCAGGACGGGTTCCCGGCGGCGAACGCGGTGGACAACAACCCCGGTACCGGTTGGGCGACCGCCCCGCGGTTCGGCGTCGATAACGCGGCGCTGTTCAAGTTCGACAAGCCGGTGAGCGGGCCGGCCGGAGTGTACTTCACCGCCACCCTCGACCAGCGGTTCGGCGGCAAGCACGTGATCGGCAAGTTCCGGCTGTCGGTCACCACCGACCCCAACCCGAAGCTCGGCAGCGCACTAACCCCCGAGCAGATCGCGCTGCTGGACACGCCGCTCGACAAGCGGACCGACGCCCAGAAGAACGCGCTGCGGGGCATGTACCTGGCGCAGGACAAGGAGTACGCGCGGTTGGCCGCCGACGCCGCGAACGTGCCGCCGTCGGACCCGCGGGTATTGGGCGCGCAGGACCTCGTGTGGGCGCTGATCAACACCCCGGCGTTCCTGTTCAACCGCTGAGGTGGTTGACCCACCCCCGGCCCCTCCCTGCAGGGAGGGGAGAAAGGTATCGACAACTCGCCCACGTTAACGGCGCGCCGTTGGTTTCTCCCCTCCCTGCAGGGAGGGGCCGGGGGTGGGTCTGATGGCCGACGCGATCGCCGACCGGCTCCGCCGCTGGCTCGAATGGGCCGTGCAGGTCGGCGCGTCCGACTTGCACGTCGTCGCCGGCCACCCGCCGGTGGTGCGCCTACACGGCGACCTCACCGAACTGCCGGAACCGCCGGTCACCGAGGCCGAAGCGGAACCGCTGCTCCTCTCCGCGTGCCCGCACGACGCCGCGGAGCGCCTCCAGCACCAGAAGAACGCCGACTTCTCGTTCGAGTGTGTCGTGGACGGGAAGCCGGCCCGCTTCCGGGCGACGCTGTTCCTCGCCGGCGGTGCGACCGGCGGGTGCTTCCGCGTCATCCCCAACTCGATCCCCGATCTCGCGTGGGCCGGGTTCCCGCTGCCGCTCGCCCAGAAGATCGCCGGCCTGCGCGACGGGCTGGTGATCCTCACCGGCGCGACCGGGAGCGGCAAATCGACCACGCTGGCGATGATCGTGAACCGGATGAACGCGGCCGGCGGCTACCGCGTCATCACGGTCGAAGAGCCGATCGAGTACCAGTTCCCGAAGGCCGCCAACTCGGTCGTCACGCAGCGCGAAGTGGGCACTGACGTGCTCACCTTCGCCGACGGCCTGAAGTACGGCCTGCGGCAAGACCCGGACGTGATCCTGGTGGGCGAGATCCGCGACCGCGAGACGGCGCAAATGGCGCTCTCCGCGGCCGAAACCGGGCACCTCGTGTTCAGCACGCTGCACACCCGCGACGCAAAGGGCGCGATCACGCGGTTCCCGGACCTGTTCCCGCCGGACGCGCAGTCGGCCGTCCGCGCCCAACTCGCCATGAGCCTGCGGGCGGTCGTCGCGCAGCGGTTGCTGCCCGGCGTCAACAAGGCGGAGCGACGGCACCTCGCTTTGGAAGTGCTGTGGAACACGTTGCCGATCGCGAGCGCGATTCGCACGAACAAGGTCGAGAGTATCGACAACTACATCCAGACCGGCCGCGACGAGGGGATGTGGACGTTCGACGAGTCGGTGAAGCAACTGCTGAAGGCCGGCAAGATCGCCCGCGCGACCGCCGAGCAGAACGTCCGCGACCCAGCGTACCTGCGGAGCTAAAGGCGGAAGAGTATTCACCACAGAGGGCACAGGAGGGCGAGAGAGAAAGGCAGGAGAAAGATGGAGTTCAAACTCGACTCTCTGTCTTTCTCTCGCGCCCTCCTGTGCCCTCTGTGGTGAATACTCTTCCGCCCTCACGGTTCGACCGGGCGCGGCGGCGGGGCGAGCGGCCGCGACAGCCCCACCAGTGGCGCCGTCCACTTCTCCCCGTCGAGCCGGGCGGCCACCAGCAGCGCCGCCCGCGCGCCGACGATGTCGCCCATTCGCTGACGCACCAGCCCCAACTCCCCGTACCCGTCGGCGTAAGCCGGGGCCAGCGCCACCGCCCGCTCGGCGCTCGCGACGGCGGCGTCGTACTTCTCCAGCCGGCCGTACAGCCGGGCGAGCGCGGCGTGGGCGAAGTAGTTCCGCTCGTCGGCCCGCACCGCGTCCTCGAACGCCCCGGCCGCCCCCGGCATGTCGCTCCGCTCCTCCAGGATGGTGCCGATCTGGTAGAGGGCCAGTGTCGCGGTCTGCCGGTCGTTCGTCGCCTTGCGGTACGCGGCCAGCGCGCCGTCGGGGTCGCCGGTGTCGCGCAACGTCTGGCCCAAGTTGTAGTGGCCGATCGCGAAGTCCGGGGCGAGGGTCACCGCCCGGGTGTGCGCCGCGACCGCGGCCGCGAGGTTCCCGCGCTGCCGGTAGATGGACCCCAGGTTCGTGTACGGCCGCGCGTAGTTCGGCGCGAGCTGGATGACCGTCTGGAACGCCCGCACCGCGCCGTCGAGGTCGCCGCTGTGGTGCAGCGCGTTGCCCAGGTGCAGGTGCGCGTCGGGCACGTTCGGGGCCAGCCGGATCGACTCCAGCAGCGGCGCGACGGCGACCTCGGGCCGGCCGGCCCGGTCGTAGACGTTGCCCAGGTTGTTCAGCGTGCCGGCGTTGGCCGGGTTCAGCCGCAGCGCCGCCTTGAACTCCTGAATCGCCGCCTCGTAGTGACCGGCGTCCCGCCACAACACCCCGAAGCTGTTCCGAGCGAACACGTCGGTCGGGTCGAGGGCGAGCACCTCGCGGTAGACGACCAGCGCCCGCTGGTAGTCGCCCTTCAGGCGGTACGCGACCGCCAGGTTGGTGCGGCACCGGACCGACCGCGGCGACAGTTCGACCGCCCGCAGGTTGGCCGCGATGCCCTCGTCGAACTGCCCGCCCTCGGCCAGCGCGGTGCCCAGGTGGCTGTACGCCAGCCCGTCGTCGGGGAGCAGTTTGACCAAGTCGCGGTACGCCGCCGCCGCGCCGGCGAAGTCGTTCATGCCGTGCAGCGCGCCGCCCAGGTTGTTCAGCGCCGAGGTCGAGGTCGGGTCGCGGCGGACGATCTCGCGGAACACCGCCGCGGCCGCCGCGTACTCGCCGGTGAAGTAGTAGGCGACGCCCAGGTTGTTCCGCGCGCTGGCGTTGTCCGGGCGGAGGGCGCGGGCCGCCTCGTACGGGCCGATCGCCCGCACCTGGTCGCCGCGGCCGGCGTACCACAGGCCGAGGGCGAACGCGAGGCCGAAATCGTCCGGGTGGGCGGCGCGGGCGGCGGTCAGCAGCGGCGCGGGGTTCAGCCCGGCGCTACCCAGGACCGTCGCGAACGCGGCCGTCACCGCCGGCGGCGCCGTCTCCGGTTTGGCGGCGGCCGCCAGTCGGGCCAGCGCCGCCGGGTCGGCCCACGCGGCCGGGTCGCGGAACTCGTCCCGCCACGGGTCCGGGTCGGCCTTGCGGGCGACCTGGAGCAGCCGCGCGCGAAACGCCGGGTCCGGCTCGAACAATGCCCAGTCGTCCAGCGCCGCGACCAGTTCGCGGGACACCGCCGAGGCGGCGACCGTGCGGGCGGCGGCCGCCGGGTCGATGGTGCGGAGCGGCAGCCCGCGGACGGCGAACGCGGCCTCGTACCGGGCCGGCGCGGCCGACACGTCGAACCCGCTCGGCGCGTCCAGCCCCGGCCCGGCGACCCACTCCCGCTTGCGGTAGCGGATCGCGTCCAGTTCCCCGGCGAACTGCGCGTCGGCCCGGGCGCGGTCGAGTTGCCGGACCAGGTCGCCGCCGGCCGCGTTGGCCGCCGCCCGGCCCTGCTCCAGCGCCCGCTCGGCCTCGGCGAACCGCAACTGCCGGCGGAGGGCGACGCCCAGGTCGATCGCGTCGCGGGCCGTCCGCCCGGCCTGCTCGGCCTGCGCCTGCCGCTCGGCCAGTTCCCGCTCGGCCTTGCGCGCCCGCTCGGCGCGGGCGTTCACCCGCCACACCGCGACGCCCCCGGCCAGCGCCACCAGCAGCGCCAGAACCCCGGCCAGTAGCCCCTGCACCCGCCGCCGCTTCCGCTGCTCGCGCGCCTCGGCGGCCGCGACCGCCCGCTCCCGCTCGGCCCGCTGGAGCCGCTCCTCGACCCCGGCCCGGTAGTCTGCAACGGCGTCGGCCAGCTCGACCCCGCTGGCGAACCGCTCGGCCGGGTCGGCGGCCAGGCACTTTCGCGCCAGCGCCACCAGTTCCGGGTCGTACGCGCACTCATCAAGGCGGGCGAAGCAGTCGTCCAGCTCGGCCCGGGCCGCCTTCAGCACGGTGTCCATCGCCGTCCGGCCGTAGAACGGCGGCACGCCGGTCAGGATCGCTGCCAGGATGCCGCCGAGCGCGAACACGTCGGTCCGCGCATCGACCGGCTCGCCGCGGGCCTGCTCCGGCGACATGTACGCCGGCGTCCCCTTGATCTCGCCGAGCCGGGTTGCGTCTGCGGATTGCGGATCCTTCGATTGCGGATTGCGGATTGCGGATTGCGGATTGGAAGACAGGTTCGGCGTTTCCCTCGCGCCTGTGCTGTGGTCTTTAATTCGCAATCCGCAATCCGCAATCCGCAATTCCTCCGGCGTCCGCAATTCTTTGGCAAGCCCCCAGTCCATGACGAGCACTTCGCCGAACTGCCCGACCATCACGTTCTGCGGTTTGAGGTCGCGGTGGATCACGCCGTTGGAGTGGGCGAACCCGACCGTCTCACACACCCGCTCGAACGCGGCCAGCAGGTCGGGCAGGTCTTCGTCGGTCGCGTCGTCGATGGCGGCTGACAGGGTGCGCCCGCGGACCAGTTTCATGACCAGGAACGGGCGGCCGTCGGGGAGCGTGCCGAGGGCGTGGACCGGTGGCACGCCGGGGTGCGGGAGGCGGGCGGTGACCCGCGACTCGACGACGAACCGGCCGGCGTCCTGCCCGGGGTGCATCACCTTCACCGCCACGTCCCGCTGGAACGCCGGGTCGAGCGCCGCGTACACGGCGCCCATCCCGCCGCGGCCGACCTCGCGGCTGACCACGTACCCGGGCACCGCGGGCATGCCGGGCGCGGGGAAGTGCGGCTGGTACGCCTGGACTTCGGTGTGGACGGTGCGCGCCGCGCCGGCGGTGACCGGCGCCGCGGCGGTGCGGTCGGAGAGCGGCGGCACGGTGCGGTCGTCGGGCGTGGGCATTGGGCGGCCTCGGGAGATTGGCTCAAGCTTAGCACGACCGCGCGCCGCGGGGAACGCCCGAGGCATCGGCGTTGCCATCGCGGGGCCGGTGAGGCGGCCGGGGTCAGCCCGGCCAGCGGGCCGCCGGCAGCACGGACGTGCTGTCGTGGTCGGGGATCTGGGCCGCCGGGTGCGGGGAGGTGTCGTCGAGTTGCGGGGCCATGACGCCCAGCGCCAGCGCCACGTCCTCGGCCACCGGACGGTCGGCCGGGGTCCAGACGAGCATGTGTTGGATCAGCTTCTCGAGGTCTTCCGGCACCCCGCGGCGGAACGTCCCGATCGGCTGCGGCGTCAGGTCGTCGGCCACCCCGGCGGCGATCTGACGCTCTTGCTCCTTCGTCCACGGCCCGCGGCCGCAGAGCAGTTCGTACAGCACCGCACCGAGGCTGAACACGTCGGACCGGCCGTCGTCGTCGGCCCCGCGGACCCGCTCCGGGGCGACGAACCGCGGGGTGCCGAGGTACTCGCCGGTGCGGGTCAGTTGGTCGCCGCCGTGCGGCCCGGCGAAGAACTTGGCGATGCCGAAGTCCACCACCTTGACCACCTCCTGCCCGTCGCCGTCGTAGTGCAGGAAGACGTTGTCCGGCTTGATGTCGCGGTGGACGATCCCCTGCCGGTGGGCGGCGGCCAGCACGTCGGCGACGGTGGCGGCGATGGTCGCGGCGCGGCGGAGCGAGAGCGGCCCGGCGAGCACCAGCTCGCGCGCGGCCGTCCGCCCGCGGAGCAGTTCCATCGCCAGGAACGCGATCCCGCCGGTGCTGACGCCGCTGTCGAGCACGCGGACCGCGTTGGGGTGGTTGAGCCGGGCCGCGGTCGCCCCCTCGCGGAGGAACCGCTGGAGCTCGCGGGACGAGTCGTTGCCGGCGACCGGGCGGAACACCTTGACCGCGATCGGGCACTCGAGCACCAGGTGCCGGCCGCGGAACACGACCCCGAACCCGCCGCTGCCGAGTTCCTCGTCCAGTCGGTACTTCCCGTCGATCACGGTGCCGGGCAGGACGCGGGCGAACGCGGCGAACACGCGGTCGGCCTGCCGGTGGGCGGCCATCAGTTCGGCGTTCGCAGCGACCAACTGCTTGTTCGCCGCTTCGAGTTCGGCGGTGCGGACCTTGATGATGCCTTCGAGGCTGTCGATGAGTCTCACGTTCTCGATTGCGACCGCGGTGGTGTCGGCGAGCGCCTGGAGGAGGTTGACCTCGTCGTCGGTGGGCTTGCGCTTGGTGGCCCAGAAGGTGCCGATGGCCCCGATCGGGTCGATGGTGCGGATGGGCACCATGACGAGGCTTTTGACGAACGTCGGCTCGTAGCGGTCGCGGGCGACGCGCGGGTCGGCGGACACGTCCTCGACGACGGCCGGCCGCTTGTTGAGCATGGCCCACCCGCTGACGCAGGTGGCCATGGGGAACTTCTGGCCCTTCCAGAGCGGTCCGACGGCGTCCTCGTCGATGTAGTGGCACTCGCCGTTGTCGCAGAGGACGAAGGTGGCCCCGTCGGCGTCGGTGAGCCGTCGGGCGGCGCGCCGGACGATGTCCTGAACGGCCTGGATGGTGCGGGCTTGCGACAACCGCTGGATGACATCGACGAGGTCGGCCATGCGGTCGGGCGCGCCGAGGGGGATGTGGAGAGCGGTCATGGGCGGGGCACCTCCGGTGGCCACTACCCCCATTATTCACGCGCGTCGGACGCGTGTCACCTACAACCGGACGAATCTGGCGGGCGGCGGTCGGCGAAGAACCCGTCACGGCTGGGGCAGTTCCGCGAGTCGCTTTTCCCACCGCTTGTCAAGCCGGGCGGCCTCGGTCAGTGCGGCCCGCGCCCCGGGGATGTCCCCGGTGCGCGATAACAAATCGCCGAGCAGCGCGTGCGCGCTCGCGAGTTTCTGGTCGAGCCGGACCGCCTCGCGGGCGCAGGCGATTGCTTCCGGGTATCGCTTCAAGTTGAGATAGACGCTCCCGAGGTTGTTGAAAGCCCGAGCGTCGTGGGGGGTCAGATAGAGCACGGCCTTCCACGCCGAAACCGCGCTCTCGTACTCCTTTTTCCCTTGGAGCGCAAACGCCAAGCCGAAGTGCGCAGGCGCGTACCCGTGGTCGCACCGAATCGCTTCCTTGTACTCCGCTATGGCCGAATCCAAATCGCCCGTGCGGCTCAGCAACTTGCCCCGATTGTAGTGCCCCAAGGCGTAATTCGAATCGTGCCGGACTGCCTCTGTGTATTCCGCGAGCGCGCCAGTCAGATCGCCCTTCCGTTCCATGATGGTGCCCAGAACGGAGTGGGCGAACCCGTGGGCGGGATCGGCCCGAAGTGCGGCCTTCAGTGCCCCGAACGCCGCCTCCAATCGCCCTGAGTCGCGGTGGACGACGCCCAAGTTGGCGTACGTGAGCGCGTTGAGTGGATCGAACCTGACCGCCTCCTCAAGCGCTACAATTGCGCCGGCGCTATCGCCGGTACGATGCAGCAATCCCCCGAGCCTCGCGTGCGCCCGGGCGTACTTGGGCTGGCATCGGATTGCGGTCCGGTACGCCGCGAGGGCCGCACTCCAGTCGCCCCGTCGTTCGAGATGAACCCCTAGGTTGTAATGCGCCGGAGCGAACGTCGGGTTGCTCCGGATTGCCGCCTCGTAGGCCGCGGTCGCTCCGGCGTAGTCCCCCAGGCACTCCAGCGCGGTCCCCAAGTTGTTACACACGGCCGGGTTGTCGGGACGGAGGGCGCGGGCGGCTTCGTACGGCCCGATGTGCTCGCCGTATTTGCTGCTGCCCCCGTACCACTGACCCAGAGCGAAGGACAGTTCAAAGTTGGTCGGGTGCTGGGATCGGGCCGCTGCCAAGAGCGGGACGGGGTTCAGTCCGTAGCGCTTCATCTGCTCGGCCAGCGCGCTCAAAGCCGTCGGCGAGGTTGTCGCGGGGGCCGCGTCGCGGGCTAGCGCCGCGACCGCAGTTCGGTCGCCCAAGACGGCCGGGTCGCGCAGCCGATCGGTCCACGGCCCCGGATCGGCGCGCCGGGCGATCTCCAACAGCCGCGCCCGAACTGCGGGGTCCGGTTCGTAGAGCGCCCAGTCGTCCACCGCCGCCACGAGGTCCGCCCTCACCGCCGAGGTCGCGACCCGCTTCGCGGCTTCGACTGGGGCGAGGCTCACAAAGTCAAGCCCGTATTTCGCGAACGCCGTGCGGTATTCCGGCGGCGCGATCTTCGTGTTGAATTCGCCCTTATTCTCCTCGTCGACAGTCCAGGTCCACTTGCGGTAGCGGATGTCGTCGAGTTGCACGACGAACGCGAGGTCACTCTGAGCGCGTTCCACTTCCGCGCGCAGTTCCGGGGCACTGTTCGCCAGTTGCAGCGCCTGCACGAGCGCCGCGTCCGCCTCCCTGAACTTGTACTGTTTCCGGAGGTCGGTCGCGAGCTTCAACGCCGCTCGAATGCCCTCGCGCGCCTGGCCAGCTTTGAACTCCTGCTCGGCCGCCAGCCGCGCCTTCCCCTCGGCTTCGATCCGTTGCCGTTCCGCGAGCGCCCGCTCGTCGGCCAGTTTTCGCTCGTTGGTCTGCTCGCCGCGCCACCACGCGAACCCGCCCCCGCCGCTCACGAGCAGGAGAACCGACCCGGCCAGTGCGAGTTGAACCTTCCGCCGCTTGCGCTGCTCGATCGCCCGCGCCTCAGCCGCCGCCCGCTCGCGCTCCGCCCGCCGCAGACGTTCCTGCACCCCCGCCCGGTATGCGGCGACCGCGGCCGCGACCGCGGTCCCGTTGGCATACCGGGCGGCCGGGAGCGGATGCAGGCACCGTTTAGCAATCGCGACCAATTCCGCGTCCGCCCCGCATTCGTCCAGTTCGCCGAAGCACTCGTCCAGTTCGGCGCGAGCGGCCTTCAGCACGGTGTCCATGACGGTGTCGCCGAGGAACGGCGGGCTGCCGGTGAGGATGACCGCGAGAATGCCGCCGAGGGCGAAGACGTCGGTGCGGCAATCGACCGACTCGCCCCGCGCCTGTTCCGGGGCGAGATACGCCGGCGTCCCCTTCACGGAACCGGACGCGGTCGCCTCGGGCGCGTCGGGTATCAGCACCGGCGATGAACCGGACGCACCGGTCGCGGTTGTGCCGATGTGTTTGGCCAGCCCCCAGTCCATGACCTGCACTTCGCCGAACGCCCCGACCATGACGTTGGTGGGCTTCAGATCCCGGTGTATGAACCCGCGGCTGTGCGCGAACCCGACCGTCTGGCAGATGGTTTCGAATGTGCCGAGCAGCGATTCAGAATCGCCCGGCCCAGTCGCCTTCAAAACGTCGGCCAAAGTGCGGCCGACGATCAACTTCATGACGAGGTACGGCCGGCCATCGGTCAGAACACCGACCGCGTGGACCGGGGGCACTCCGGGGTGCGGCAGTTGCGCGGTGATGCACGACTCGCGCAGGAACTCGGCCGTGCCCGCGGCCGACAGGGTCGTCTTGACCGCCACGTCGCGCCCGAGCGGCAGGTCGCGGGCACGGTACACCACACCCATGCCGCCACGGCCGAGCACATCGTGCAAGTAATACCCGGGGATCGACGGGAACCCGTCGGGTTGGGGCGGGTACGGCGACGCCGGCGTAGTGTTGGCCGAACTGCTCATCGGGCGGCCTCAAAAGGTGCCGCCCGATGGTAACACAATCGCTTGTCAGGTCAACGTGACGCTGTGGAGGAACTCGGCGTTCGTCTTGTGCTTGCCGAGTTGCTTCAGCAGCAACTCCATCGCCTCCACCGGGTTCATGTCCGCCAGGATGCGGTGCATGATGTGGACCAGTCGCAGCTCGTCCTCGCCGCGCAAGAGTTCCTCCTTGCGGGTGCCGCTGCGGTTCACGTCGATCGCCGGGTACACGCGGCGGTCCACCATCCGGCGCTCGAGGTGGATTTCCATGTTCCCGGTGCCCTTGAACTCCTCGAAAATCACCTCGTCCATCTTCGACCCGGTGTCCACCAGCGCGGTCGCCAGGATGGTCAGCGACCCGCCCTCGTCGAGGTTTCGCGCCGCCCCGAAGAACCGCTTCGGCTTGTACAGGGCGGTCGCGTCCAGACCGCCCGACAGCAGCTTGCCGCTGCCCGGCGACACCGTGTTGTACGCCCGCGCCAGCCGGGTGATCGAGTCGAGCAGAATCACGACGTCGGTGCCGTACTCGACCAAGCGTTTGGCCTTCTCGATCACCATTTCGCTCACCTGCACGTGCCGCTCCGGCGGCTCGTCGAAGGTGCTGGAGACGACCTCCACCTTCGGACCCTTCACGGTCCGGCTCATGTCGGTCACTTCCTCCGGCCGCTCGTCGATCAGCAGGACGATGACGTAGCACTCGGGGTGGTTGTGGATGATCGAGTTGGCCATCTTCTGCATCAGCACCGTCTTGCCGGTGCGCGGCGGCGCAACAATCAGCCCCCGCTGGCCCTTGCCGATGGGCGTGATCAGGTCGATGACGCGGGTGTTCAGCTCGGTCGGGTCGGTTTCGAGCTTCAGCCGCCGCTCGGGGTGCAGCGGGGTAAGGTCGTCGAACACCACCTTCTGGGTGAGCAGGTCCGGCTCGTGGTAGTTGATCGCCTCGACGCGGAGCAGCGCGAAGTACCGCTCGTTCTCCTTCGGCGGGCGGGTCTGACCGGCGACCACGGCACCCGTGCGCAGCCCGAACCGGCGGATCTGCGACGGCGAGATGTAGATGTCGTCCGGGCACGGCAGGTAGTTGTAGTCCGGGCTGCGGAGGAACCCGAACCCGTCCGGCAGCACCTCCAGCGTGCCCTCGCCGAACATCAGCCCGTTCGCCTCGCTCAGCTCGCGCAGGATGCGGTAGACGAGGTCCTGCTTCTTGAGGCCGTTGTACTCCTCGCGCGGAATTCCAGCGTCCTTCGCAGCTTTCTGGAGCTGCGCGATGGTCATGTGCTGGAGTTCGGTGATGTACGTGTTGCCCTTCTTGATCTGCTCGTAGCGGGAGTTCGTCTCGGCGTCGAACCCGTGCTCGTTCGGATCGACCTTCGGGGCGGCCGATGGCGGCGGGGTGTGGGTGTCGCGGGGCGGCTCGGCGCGGCGCGGCGGCTCGCGGTGCTGCTCCCGCGGGTGCTCGGCGCGCGGCGCGGCCGGGCGCGGCGGTTCGGCCACTTGCGGCCTTGCGGCCTTCGGCTCAAGCGGCGTTTCGGCGCGCGGCGGGGCCTCGGCCGCTTGCGGCTTCGCGGGCCGCGGTTCGGGCTTCGGGTCGAGGCGCGGCGTTTCGGCCCGCGGTTCTGGCTTGGGTTCGGGCTCCGCGGCCCGCACCTCCGGCTTCGGCTCCGGCGCAGGCGGCTCCGGTTCGGGCTGTGGCACGCGGGCCTCGACTTCCGCTGCCTGCGGCTTCGCCGACTCCGGTTGCGCGGCGGGCGGCGGGGTGTCCACGATGCCCGCGGCGAACCCGTCGTCCTCGGCAGGCGGGGGCGGCGCGAGCGCGACCGGCGGGGGCGGGACGACGACCTCGGGCGGCGGCTCGACCTTCTTCGTGCGACGGGCCGTGGTGCGGGCCGGCTTGACGACGTCGGACTTCGATTCGGACATGGGAGCAACCTCTGGCGGCGGGCACGAGTAACCGAACCGAGCGCGGGGCCGTCGCGGCGGGAGTGCGGCCGCACCCCTTGAACGCCGGCGACAACTTCGGGGTGAACGGCCCCGCACTCACCAACGCGGCTTCACACGCTTTCTCAGCATCATTTTACCACACGCGTTCCGTCACCTTACAACCGGGCGAGTTCCCAATCGCGGACCAGTCGAGCGACCCGGCGGGCCAACTCGCCGGCGTCGGCGTCGTTGACCAGCACCGCGTCGGCCAGCCCCTTTTTCCGCTCGGCGGGCCACTGGGCGGCCTCGCGGGCGTCGAGTTCGGCCGCGTCCCACCCGCTGCGGGCCGCGAGTCGTTGGACCCGCTTTTCCCGCGGCGCATCGACGTACAGCAGTTTGTCGAGCATGTCGCCCCACCCGGCCTCGAGCAGCACCGCGGCATCCAAGACGACGAACGCGGCGGCCGGGTTCGCTTGCGCGGCGGCGATCTCGTCGTGCGTCCGCCGCCCGATATACGGAAACACCGTCGCTTCGAGGGCGTTCCGCTCGTCCGGGTTCCCGAACACAATGCGGCCGATTTCGCGCCGGTCCAAACTGCCGTCCGGGCGGCGAATTCCTTCGCCCCAGCGGCTCACAAGTGCCGCGATCACGTCCGGTTGCCGCAGGGCGTCGTGCCCGAGCGAATCGGCGTCGATGACGTGCCCGCCGCGGGCGGCGAGCAGCTTGCCGACGGTGCTTTTGCCCGCACCAATCGCCCCAACGAGGCCGACAACGGGCTTCGGGCCGTGCTTGAACGCGGTCATCGGCCGTTCTCGTGGCTCATCAGTAAATCCCGCCGTGGACCCGCTCCGGTGTCAGCGGCTTGGCCTGCTCCTTGAACCCCCGATCAGCCGGGTTGCGCGTCCACGCGCCCAGCGTCGGCTCGGCCGCCTCTTCCGCCGCCGGTGCCAACTTGTCGTCCTTCTGCCGGAGCTGACAGGTTTCACAGCACCCGGCACCCGCGACCACCGCCAGCGCCAACACCCCCGCCCGGATTACGCGAATTCCCCACATCGCTCGTCCCCCTCGCGCCGCACGCCGGTCCCCCGACCGGCACGCGCGCAGAGGCGGGAATACCGTCACACGTCCGTCACATCCAGCCAGTTCGGCCCGGCCGCGACATCGACCTTCAGCGGCACACTCAGAGTGATCGCGCCGCCCATCTCCGCCCGCGCCAGCGCCGCGACCTCCGCCACCTCGCCCGGCGGCGACTCGAACACCAACTCGTCGTGAACGGTCAGCAGCATCCGCGTTTGCATCTTCCGCGCCGCCAGTCCGCGGCGCACGGCGAGCATCGCGCGCTTCATCAGGTCCGCGGCCGACCCCTGAATCTCGTAGTTGATCGCCTCCCGCTCCGCCTGCCCGCGGTTCTGGTACCGCGAGTACGCACTGATCGCGTGCGCGTTCAGTGTGCGTTTGCGGCCCAACAATGTTTCCAGTACACCCGTCTGGTTCGCCCGCGTCAGCAACTTCTGCTGGTAATCGAGCACCTTCGGGTAGCGGGCGAAGTAGGCGTCGATGAAGTCGGCCGCCTCGCCCTTCGGGATGCTCAGCCGCGCCGACAACCCCATCGCGCTCATCCCGTACAAGACGCCGAAGTTCACCGTCTTCGCCATCCCGCGCTGCGCTTTCGTCACCTCCGCGAGCGGCACCTTGAAAATCTCCGCCGCGACCGCGGTGTGAACGTCGCGGTCCTCGGCGAACGCGGCGGCCAGCGTCTCGTCCCCGGTGAAGTGCGCGAGCAACCGCAACTCGATCTGCGAGTAGTCAGCGGTCACCAGCGTCCAGCCGTCCTGCGGGATGAACGCCTTGCGGAGCTGCGCCCCCTGCTCCGTTCGCGCCGGGATGTTCTGCAGGTTCGGGTCGCTCGAACTCAGCCGCCCGGTTTCGACTGATGCCTGACTGAATGACGTGTGAACGCGCCCGTTTTTGTCCGCGACCGCCGGCAGCACGTCAACGTAAGTCCCTTTCAACTTGATGATCTTGCGGTACTCGGTCAAACGTTTCGGCAATTCATGACCGAGCGCCGCGAGTCGCTCCAGCGACTCCTGATCCGTAGACGGTTCGTTCTTGATTCCTGTTCGCCGCTGAACGGGAAGTTTCTGTTCCTCGAACAGGATTTTCTGAAGTTCCTTGAGCGAACCGATGTTGAATTCGCGGCCGGCGAGGTGGTGGATGTCCTTTTCGATGCCGGACAGTTCCTCGGCCATTTCCACGCCGAGTTTCGTGAGGAATGGCACGTCCACGCGGATGCCGGTCAGTTCCATCTCGGCCAGAACGCCGATGAGCGGAACCTCTAACTCGTCGTAGAGCGTGCGGAAACCTTCTTTGTCAAGTCGCGGCTCGAAGCGGGCGGCCAGTTGGAACGCCGCGTCCGCGTCCTCGCCCGCGTACTTCGCGACGGTCGCGACGCGGACCTTGTCCATCGTGATCTGCTTCTTGCCGGTGCCGATCAGCTCCTTGATCGAGATGTTCTTGTGCCCGAGTTCGGCGAGCGTGAGGTCGTCGAGACCGTGCGCCCGGGCGCCGGGTTCGAGCAGGTAGTGGGCGAGCATCGAGTCGCCCGCGACGCCCGCGAGTTGCACCCCGGCCGCGGCGAGCGCGATCTGGTCGAACTTGATGTTGTGGTTCCGCTTCTGAACGCTCGCGTCCTCGAAAATTGGCTTGAGCGCGCTGAGCGTGGCGTCCGGGTCGAGTTTCGCGTCCTCGTCCGGGGCGCGCACGGGCAGGTAGTACGCTTTCTTCGCCTCCCAGCAGAACGAATAACCGACGATCGGGTCGGCGACCGGGTTCAGCCCGGTGGTTTCGAGATCGAAGACGAACGCCTTTTGCTCCTTCAGATTCCTCAAAAACCCGTCAAACTTCTCGGAAGTATCGACCGTCTCGTAATTATCGTACGGCCAGACGTCGGTCGGCACGACCGCTTCGACCGGCGGGGGCGGCGCAAGCGCCGCGTGCAACCCCGGTTCCTCCATCAACTCATCAAACAGGCTCGCGCCCTTTGGTGCGGCCTTCTTCGCCCTGGGCTTCTTCCCTTTTTTCTCTTCGCCGCTCGCGGCGTTGCCGGCGCTGACCTCAGCCGCCGGCGCCTTCGGTTCCAGTCCGGCGGCCGCGAGCGCCTCGGCGTTCTTCTTCGCGCCGCTGCCGGCCAGCGTCTTGCGGACGCGCTCGGCGAACCCGCGGAACCCGAACTCGTGGAACAGTTCCAGCAGTTTCTGCCCGTCCCAGTCGCGGCGCTTCCAATTCACCCAATCGAATTCGATCGGCACGTTCTTGTCGAGCGTCACGAGGCGCTTGCTTTTCGCGAGGTCGCCGCTGGCGATCGCGTCCTTGAGCGCCTGCTTGACCTTCGGCCCGCCGGGCGCGCTGTCGGCGTTGGCGACGAGGTTGTCGAGCGTGCCGAACTGCTGGAGCCACTTCGCCGCGGTCTTCGGCCCGACACCCTTCACCCCGGGGATGTTGTCCACCGCGTCGCCGACGAGCGCCTGGTAGTCGATCACCTGATCCGGCCGAACGCCCCAGTCGGCTAGCACGGCCGCCGCATCCATGATCTCGCCGTCCTTGCGCAGGTTCAGAATCTTCACCTTCTCGGTGACGAGTTGGCGGCAGTCCTTGTCCGCGGTGCAGAGGAACACGTCGAACCCGCGGGCCGCGCCTTCGGCCGCGACCGTCGCCATGACGTCGTCGGCCTCGTACCCGGGCACCATCAGGAACGGAATCCGCATCGCCTCCAGCACTTGGTGGATGAGCGGTTCCTGGCGCAAGAGGTCGTCCGGCGGCGGGTCGCGGTGAGCCTTGTAGTTCGCATCGATTTCGACGCGGAAGGTCGGCTTCTCGTTGTCGAGCGCGCAGATGAGGTAGTCGGCCCCGCGGTCGTACAGGTTCATGAGCGACCGCGTCACGCCGAACACGGCGTTGGTCGGGCGGCCGTCCGGGGCGGTCATCGGCCCGACGCCGAAGAACATCTGGAAGATAAGCCCGTGGGCGTCGAGAAGGTACACGCTGCCCGCGGAAGCCGGGTCCGTCATCGGGTTGCTAGCCTGGGGGAACGAGAGCCGGCGGTTGTGGGGCAAACCGCGTCGCGGGAATTCGAGACCTGAGCCGGGCAAACGGTCGTGAGGTCATGATAGCGGCCGCGCGCCGCCGCGGTCAAGACCGGACACTCGGTTTTTATGCCCGCACGTATAGTAGCAGAAGTGGGACGTGTTTCAACCCCGGTGCGCCCGGCGCGGCGCAAGTGGCGCGGCCGGCACAACCGCCGCGCGGCCGCCCCGGCGCCCCGGCTTTCCGGTTGACACGCCCATACGGCCCTTTAAGCTCAAATAAGAATCGTGACAGGCGGAGGCCGCGTCGCGCCATCACCCGGGATGGCGTCCGGCGCGCCGCCCCACGTTCGGCGGCGTCCGCGCCCCGCACCCCGGCAGGCCCGAGGAACACATGGCCAAGAAACCGAAAGAGACCAGCACCCCGCTCGTCTTCGCGCTGGTGTTCTTCATCCTCACCACCGTCGCGTTCGGGGTGATGTGGTACCTGGCGTACTCCGACCAGCAGACCTACATCGACGCCAAGGCGAAGGCCGAGAAGGACGCGGCCAACCTCCGCAACACCAGCCGCGAGTCCGAACTGCTGGCCCGCACCTACCGGGTGTACCTCGCCGGCACCGACCTCGACAACGAGGACAAGACCACCATCGACAACGAGGCCAAGCCGGGCGACAAGCTCTCGACCGAGCTGAAGCGGCTCAACGGCGCGACCGCCAAGGCGCTCAACTTCGCCAGCGACGAGGCGCTGTTCAAGGCCGTCGAGAAGGACGAGAGCCTCAAGGACTACGGGTTCTGGAAGGTGGACGCGATCACCGGCAAGGTCGAGGGCGCGCCGGCCAAGGGCATCCTGAAGGTCATCGGCAACCTCCGCGAGACCTACGACAAGGCCGAGAAGTCGGCCAACGCCGACCGCGCCACCTACGCCAACCAGATCGAGGACATGAAGAAGGCGGCCAAGGCGCTGGACGACGTGACCAAGAAGTTCAAGGACGTCACCGACAAGCTGCCGGTCGAGTTCCAGCAGAAGCTGGAGGCGGTGACCAAGGGGTTCGACAAGCGGACCAAGGACTACCAGGACGCCGAGAAGCGGTCCAACGACAAGATCGCCGCGATCACCGAGGAGCGGGACCGGGCCGACGGCAAGGTCCGCAAGCTGGAGGAGCGGATCGCGCAACTGGAGAGCACCAACTCGGCCCTCCAGCAGCGGCTCACGAAGGCCGAGGGCGGCAAGGACACGTTCGTGTTCGACGAGCCGCAGGGCAAGATCCTGCGGAAGCTGCCCGAGGGCGTGGTCGAAATCAACCTCGGCTCGACGGCCGGGGTGCGGCCGGGGCTGACGTTCACCGTGCTGCCGATGGACTTCCCCGAGAAGGGGCGGTCGTCGCGGATGCGGTCGGTCCGAGTGCCCGACGGCCGCGGCGGGTACAAGTCGATCGACCAGTTCATCCCGAAGGGGTCGATCGAGGTGTACGAGGTGGTCGGGCCGACGCTGTCGCTGGCCCGCATCCAGCCGGGCACCGAACTCGACCCGATCCGCGACGGCATCGCCGTCGGCGACCTGCTGTACAACTCGGTGTGGCGCAAGGGGGTGGCCGACCACATCGCGCTGATCGGCATCTTCGATATCAACGGCGACGGCACCGACGACATCGCCAGCGTGGTCCGCGACCTGACCAAGATGGGCATCCCGGTGGACGCCTACTTCGACATGAAGAAGCGGGCGTGGGTCGGGCAGGTGACCGAGCGGACGCGGTACATCGTCGAGGGCTACCGCCCGCTGACGACCGCCAACGACCCGCTGCTGGACGAGAAGACGAAACTGCTGGGCGCGATCGACAAGTCGGTCACCGACGCGAAGCAGAAGGGCGTGGAGTCGGTGAACTTCCGCGACTTCTTCAGCCGGATGGGGTACAAGTTCCGGCTGGACGTGACCGACGACAAGGTCAACCAGGCGACCGGCCCGTACCTGACCAACGTCGGCGTCGGCGGCGGCCCCGTCGCCCCGCAGCCGTAACAATGAGTGCTGAGTGCTGAGTGCTGAGTGCTGAGTGCTCAGGCAAGGCAGGAGGCCAAATCCACAAGGGTTCTGGCCTCCTGCCTTGCCTGAGCACTCAGCACTCAGCACTCAGCACTAAGTCCCCGACGCCTTCGACCGCGAGCGCGACGGCGGCCCCGTCGCGGGTCGTCCACTCGGTCAGCGCCCAGCCGGGGCCGGCCAACTGCGGGTCGCGCGCCGCCAGGAGTCGCGGCGGGCGCTCGGGGTTCAGTTCCACGTCAAAATCGGCCAGGCAACCGACCGTCGCGCCGGCGGCCTTGATGACCGCTTCCTTGCACGTCCACCCGCGGAAGAAGCCCGGCATCCGGTGATGCGGCGGGAGCGTGCGGAACGCGGCGCATTCGGCGGCCGAGAAGTACCGGCCGACCAACCCGTCGGCGTCGGCCAGCGGGCGCGGGCGCTCCACGTCGATGCCGACGCGGCTCCGCCCGCACGCCAGCAGCGCCACGCCGTCGGTGTGTGTCACGTTGAAATGCAGCCCGGTGTCGGCGGGGAGTACCGGCTTGCCGCTCGGCAGCGCGGCCAGCGGCACCGCGGCCGGCTCGACGCCCAAGATTTCGCCCAGCAGCCCGCGGAGCAGCCCGCGGCCGACGACGAACTCGTGCCGCGGCCGGGCCACCTTGTACCGCAGCGCCCGCTCCTGCTCGGCAGGCGTGAGCCGGGCGAACAGGTCGTCGAACGCGACCGGCGGGTGGGCCAGATCGACCACCCACGCGAGCACCTCGCCGGCGGCCGGCGCGCGGCCGAACCGCGGCGGGCAGTCGGCCACCGTCACCCGCACCGTGCCCGCCGCTGACGCGTCCGTGGTCATGACTCGAATTGGCCTTTGAATCCGCCGGCGGTCACGCTATCCGCACCGCTCATGAACACACTCATTCTGTTCGCGGCGCTGGCCGGCGGCCAGCCGCCGGCGACCTTCCATTCCCCCACCCCGGTCGCGGCCAAAGGCGACCTGAAGGCCGGGCCGCCGCTCGCCCACGCCTTCGATCTGAACAACAACACCGGCGCGACGGTCACCATTACGAAGGTGGAGGTCGGGTGCGGGTGCCTCCAGGCGGCCGTCGGCGCGCAGGTGCTTCAGCCGGGCATCGGGACCAAACTCGCGGTCGAGGTGAACACGCTCACGCAGCCGGTCGGGCCGAACCGCTGGCAGGCGACGGTGTGCTACAAGCTCGAAGCCCCCGGGCAGCCGGCCGCGACCGGCGAGTTATTGCTCCAGATCACCGCGAACCTGTCGCGCGAGGTGTCGGTCAGCCCGCCGCAGGTGGCGTTTTCGACGACGGGCGAGGCGAGCCAGGTGATTACCGTTTCGGACGCCCGCGCGAAGCCGCTGACGATCACGAAGGCCGCGAGTTCGGCCGCATACCTGTCGGCGGAGGTCGGCGCGCCGGTCGCGGGCGCGCCGCGGGCGCAGCCGGTCACGCTGAAGCTGCTCGCCACCGCCCCGCCGGGTCACCGCGACGAGGTCGTGGTGCTGTACACCGACGACCCGGCGTACCCGGAGTTGCGCGTCCCGGTGCGGGTGCTCAAGCGCGCCGCCGGCGGGGTGACCGCGACCCCGGAAGCGGTCGCGCTACGGCCGGCCGCCGGCGAGGAGGCGTCGGCGCTGGTGCAACTGCGCGCGCCCGGCGGCAAGCCGGTGAGCGTGCTCGGCGCCGACTGCGACCTGCCCGGCGTGGCGGTGAAGCACTCGGAGGGCAGCGGCCCGCTGGCGACGGTCCGAATCACGGTCCCGGAGGCGCTGACGAAGGAACCGGGGCGCTGCACGGTCCGGGTGCGGCTGAGCGAGCCGGCCGGCGAGGTGACGATCCCGGTGTCGTGGACGGCCCCAAAGAAATGAAGCGGTTTCACCGCGGAGGGCACAGGAGGGGCCTCCCTCCGCGATGAAATCTCTTCGCAAGCTCGCCCGATGAGTTAAACTGGTGTCGGGGACCGGAGCGGTCTGCCTCTCCCGACAGGAGGTTGCGACTTTGGACGAGCAGTCAGCGGAGCGCGGGCAGCGCCTGTCGCGGGCCGCGGCGCAGCGGCTCAGCCTGTACCTGCGGTGCGTCTCCGGCTGGCCGGCGGACGGGGAGAAGGTGTCCAGCGGGCGGATCGCCGACGCGGTCGGGGTGAGCGACGCCCAGGTGCGGCGCGACCTCGCGGCGCTCGGCCACCTCGGGCAGCGCGGCGTGGGGTACGACGCCCGCGAACTCGCGGGAGCGATTCGGACGGCGCTGGGGATCGACCGGCAGTGGCCGGCGGTGCTGGTCGGTGTCGGCAACCTCGGCCGCGCGCTGCTGCGCTACCAGGGGTTCCGCGCGCAAGGGTTCGCGATCGTCGGTCTGTTCGACAGCGACCCGGCGAAGGTCGGAACGGAAGTGGAAGGGCTGACGGTCGAATCGTCGGCCACGCTGGCCGAGCGGTGCGCGGCGCTGAAGGCCGAGATCGGCGTGCTGACGGTACCGGCCGAGACGGCGCACGCGGTGGCCGAGGCGCTGGTGGCCGGGAACGTCCGCGGCATCCTGAACTTCGCCCCGGTGGTGCTGAAGTTGCCGAGCCGCGTCCGGCTGGTGACGGTCGATCTGGCGATCCAGTTGGAGCAGTTGGCGTTCCAGGTGCAGCGCGGCGACTCCGCCGGCCGTGCCCCGGACGACGACTGAGGGCATGCAGGGTTGATTTCTGTAGCCGGCCTCTGTGAGGCCGGTGCTACTCCATTGGCCTCGCGCCGGCCTCACAGAGGCCGGCTACAGAGGAAGGGCTTACGCCCGCACTACCTTCTCGCGCCCGGCGGGCACGCCCCTCGTCGCGTTCCGCGTGTCGATCACCAGCCGGCTGTGCTCGACGATGAACGCGTAGTCGTACGCGGTGTGGTCAGTGGCGATCAGCACGCAGTCCTGCGCCGCGAGATACTCCGCGGTCAGCGGTTGGCTGCACATCGGCTCCAGGTGCGGCCAGTGCCGCATCCGCGGCAGGCTCGGGATGTGTGGGTCGTTGTACGTCACCACCGCGCCCTTCTTCAGCAGGTGGTCCATCAGCTCGAAGCTCGGGCTCTCGCGCGGGTCGTCCACGTCCTTCTTGTACGCCATCCCCAGAATCGCCACCTTGCTCCCGCGGACCGCCCGGCCGGCGTCGTTGAGCGCGTCCGCTACCTTCCCGATGACGTATGCGGGCATCGCGGTGTTGACCTCGCCGGCCAGTTCGATGAACCGGGTCGTCATCCCGTGGTGCTTGGCGATCCAACTGAGGTAGAACGGGTCGAGCGGGATGCAGTGGCCGCCCAACCCGGGGCCGGGGTAGAACGCCTGGAAACCGAACGGCTTCGTCTTCGCCGCGTCGATCACCTCCCACACGTCGATCCCCATCCGGTCGTACAGCACCTTCATCTCGTTGACGAGCGCGATGTTGATCGCCCGGTACGTGTTCTCAAGGATTTTGCACGCCTCCGCGACTTCCGGCGTCGAAACCCGGACCACCTTCGGCACGATCGCAGAGTACAGCGCGCACGCGACGTCGCCGCTCGCATCGTCCAGCCCGCCCACGACTTTCGGGATGTGACTGACGGAGTGCGTGGGGTTGCCCGGGTCTTCCCGCTCCGGGCTGAACGCGACGAAGAAGTCGGTGCCGGCGGTCAGCCCGCCGCGCTCGAGCACCGGCAGCATCACCCCGCGCGTCGTGCTCGGGTAGGTGGTGCTTTCGAGCACGACCAGTTGCCCGCGGCGGAGCCGCGAGGCGATCGCGTTGGCGCTGTTGACGACGTAGGTGAGATCGGGCTCGCGGGCCTCGGTCAGCGGCGTTGGGACGCAAATGAGGATGGCGTCCGGTTCGTTCAGGCGGCTGAACTGGTCGGTGGCCTGAAACCCGGCGGCCCGCATTTGAGCGACCGTTTCGTCCGGGATTTGCTTGATGAACGACTTACCGCTGTTGAGCTTCTCGACCTTGGATGTGTCGATGTCGAACCCGAGGACGCGGAACCCGGCGGCGGCGAAGGCGCGAGCCAGTGGCAGCCCGACGTACCCCAACCCGATGATGCCAACGGTGGCGGTCTTGGTTTCGACGCGCGCCTTCAGCGCCGCGAGTGCGTTCGACATGGTGCCACATCCGTGAAGCGGGCGAGGATCCTTCCCCCGCCGCGAATGGTGGCGGAAAACCGCGCCCCGCGTCAAGCCGAACTGCCGTGTCGTTAACGTTCGCCCCGGCATGCGGTCATACACTGTTGGTACCCAAGGAGACGTGCCCATGCTTCGCGCTCTGGCGTTCGTTCTGCTTACCGGGTCGCTCACTCGGTTCGTCGCCGTCGCCGCGCCGATTGTGCTGCTGGCACAATCGGCTGCGCCTCGGCTCGTCGCCGTCGCCGCGCCGATTGTGCTGCTGGCACAATCGGCTGCGACGGCGGGGGCCGCGGAGCCGGCGGTGTGGCCGCAGTGGCGCGGCCCGACCCGCGACAGCCTCGTGACCGGCCCGGCGTGGCCCTCGAAGGTTGATGGCGACGCCCTCAAGCCGATCTGGCGTGTCGAGAAGCTCGGTCCGAGCTACAGCGGGCCGATCGTCGCCGCGGATCGCGTCTTCACTACGCAAACCGTGGACAAGAAGACGGAGGTGGTGACCGCGCACGACCGCAAGACCGGGGCCGAGTTGTGGAAGGCGTCCTGGGACGGCTCAATCACCGTCCCGTTCTTCGCGGCCAAGAACGGGAGTTGGATCCGCTCCACCCCGGCGTTCGACGGCAAGACGCTGTACGTCGCGGGCATTAAGGACGTGCTCGTCGCGCTCGACGGGCAGACCGGCAACGAGAAATGGCGGGTCGATTTCGTGAAGGAGTTCGCCGCCCCGTCCCCGGACTTCGGCTTCGTCTGCTCGCCGCTCGTGGACGACACCGGCGTGTACGTGCAAGCCGGCGGGTGCTTCGCGAAGGTCGACAAGAAAGACGGCAAGGTGCTGTGGCAAGCGCTCAAGGACGGCGGCGGGACGATGGGCTCGGCGTTCTCGTCCCCGGTGTTCGCCAAGCTCGCCGGCACCGACCAAATAGTCGTTCAGACGCGAACCAAACTCGCCGGGGTCGAGCGGGCGACCGGCAAGGAACTGTGGGCGAAGGAAATTCCGTCGTTCCGCGGGATGAACATTCTGACGCCGACCGTGGTGGGCGACGACGGCGTGTTCACCAGCACCTACGGCGGGAACACGCGGTTGCTCAAACTGACGAGCGCCGGCGGCAAGTACGACACCGCCGACGGCTGGACGGTGCGGTACGAGGGCAATATGTCTTCGCCGGTCGTGATCGACGGCCACGCCTACGTCCACGGCAAGGACAAGCGGCTGATCTGCGTGAATGTGACGACCGGCAAGGAGGTGTGGGGCACCGAGGAGCGGTTCGGCGACTACTGGAGCATGGTCGCCAACGGGGACAAGATTCTGGCGCTCGACAACCGCGGGACGCTCTACCTCATCAAGGCGAATCCGAAGGAGTTCGAGTTGCTGGACAAGCGGAAGCTGGCGGAAACCGACACCTGGGCGCACCTCGCGGTGTGCGGCGACGAGGTCTTTATCCGCGACCTCAACGGCCTGACCGCGTGGCGGTGGGCCAAGTGAGTGCTGAGTGCTGAGTGCTGAGTGCTGAGAGAAAGGCAGAAGGCCAGAGCCACCGAGGGTTCTGGCCTTCTGCCTTTCTCTCAGCACTCAGCACTCACTTGGCTTCGGCGAGTGCAGCGGCCCGCGCCGCCAGCGCGCGGGCGTGGGCGGCGCGACCGGGGAAGCCGGCGTGCGCGTCGGCCATCGGCTCGTACGTGCCCCACGCCGATACTGCTGTCTTCCACGCGGTCGCCGCGTCGGCCTTCAGCCGCGCCAGCTCGGCCGGGGCCGCCCGCTCCAGCCGCGCCTGCAGTCGCTCGGCCTGCTCGTGCTTGCACAACGCCAGCAGCAGCGACGCCTCCGCCCGCCCCACCGACGCCGACGCCTGGTCCACCAGGAACTGCGCCCCCGGTTGCCGCCAGTGCGCGTCCAGCGCCGCCTGCGCGGCGGCCACCTCGTCCTTGTTCTTGGTGATCGTCTCGGCCCGGCCGAGGTCGAGGTACAGCGGGCCGACGGCCGCCACCCACTCACGGATTTGCTGGGCCGCGTCGTTCCGCCGCAGCCGCTCCAGCCCGTTGGTGAACCGGTCCTGCTTCTCGACCACGTCCTTCGCCGCGTCCTGGAACTGCCCGCGCTGGATGCGCTCGCGGGGGTTGGGCGGCTCGATGAACGCCGTCACTAGCGCCCCGGCGGCGGCCAGCCGCAGCCGCGCGAACGCCAGCCCGTCCGTGTCCAGCCCCTCCGGGGCGGCGAACGCGCTGGCCGGGATCTGGTCGCGGAGGTACGAGTCGTACAGCCGCACCCCGGGCGGGGCCGTGTCGGTCCCGCCCAGATCGGCGGGCAGGAACGCGCGGGACGCGCGACCGTAGGCGAACGGGTCGGCCGGCGGGTTCCAGAACGCCGGCTTGGGGTCCGCGAACGCCGCCCGCTTCGCCTCCAGGTCCTTCAGCTCGAACGCGCAGTTGACGCCCAGCTCCGCCTTCAAGTTGGCCTCGAACGCCGCCATCCGCGCCGACAGGCTGCTGACCGGCACCGCGAGGAACGCCGTCGCCTTCTTCGCGTCGTCGGGCGTCGCGGCGGAGCCGTTCTCCTTCGCCTCGAACCAGCCCTTGTGAGCGTCCGGGGACGCCCGCAGTTGGCCGAGCGTGAACGGGGCCGGCGTGCCGCGCCACGGGTCGTACATGCGGACGTCGGTGCCGACCCGCACCCCGACCGCCCAGAACGGCCCGCGCTGGAATCGCAGGCGCGGCAGGTACGGGTATTCGAGCGGCGGCCCCTCGCGGGACTGCACGTTCGCCGCCTCGGGGCCGCCGATCAGTACGCCGTCGAGTTCGAGTTGTTCGAGCAGCGCAACGAACACATACATGCGCTCGAGGGCCGACCCAGACCCGCGGCGGAGCACCGCGGTCGGCGGCAGCGCGGTCGGCTCGTACCCGCCGCCGTACGGCCGCGGCCACGGCTGTAGGTACACCTGCCGGCACACCCACGCGAACGCCAGATCGGCCTGCCGTTCCGGCGGAACGCCGCTCAGCCCCAGTGACCGCGCCGCGTCGCGTAGGTAGAAGCAGTCGGCGAGGTACGCGGCGTCGAGAGCAGTGAACGCGGACGGCCGAAGCTCGGCGCGGTCGGCTTCCGACAGCGGTACGAGTTTGCCGAGCGCGGCGAGCGCCTCGTCGGAGGTGGCGGGCAGCTTTTCGCCGCTCAGCAGCCCGAGCGCCGACTTGGCCGCGGTCGCGTCGGTCTCCTTGCGGAGCTTGACCGCGGTCGCCTTCCACGGCTCGACCTTCGGGCCGCCGGTGGCCGCTTCTCCGCCGGACCCGGTCGGCGGCTTGCTGCACGCCGCGACACTCAACAGCGTAAGCGCGAGGGCCGCGCGGCGGAGCGGGCGGCGGAAAAGAGTCCGGGCGGCAGCGGAATTCATGCGGTCGGCCTTTCCTCGGTTTCCGCTTCCGCGCTCCAAGTTTCAAGTTAAAGACAGTGCCTGCATGGCTTTGTGTCTTCAACCTGGAACGTGGAACCGGAAACCGGAAACTCACGCGAGCGCGCGGCGGATTCGCACGCACGCCTCAATGACGGCGGGCAGTTCGGCGAGCGGCACCATGTTCGGGCCGTCGCTCTTGGCCGCGTCCGGGTTCGGGTGCGTTTCCATGAACACCCCGTCGGCCCCGGCCGCGACGGCGCAGCGGGCGAGCAGCGGGACCATTGTACGGTCGCCCCCGGTGCGGTCGCCCAGCGCCCCCGGCTTCTGTACGCTGTGGGTGGCGTCAAAGATCACCGGCGCGCCGGTTTCTTGCATCCACGGCACCGCCCGCATGTCGTTCACCAGCATCCCGTAGCCGAACGTCGTCCCGCGCTCGGTCAAGAGCGTCTTGTTCTCCCCGAATTCCGACAGCTTGGCGACGACATTCTTCATGTCCCACGGGGCCATGAACTGCCCCTTCTTGACGTTCACCACCCGCCCGGTTTTGCCGCACGCCTCCAGCAAATCGGTCTGCCGGGCGAGGAACGCCGGGACCTGAAGGATGTCGCACACCTCGGCCGCCGGGGCCGCCTGGTGGCACTCGTGGATGTCGGTGGTGACCGGCAGGCCTGTGGCCCGCTTCACCGCGTCGAGCGTCTTCAGCCCCTCGTGCAGCCCGGGACCGCGGAACGACTTGCCCGAGCTGCGGTTCGCCTTGTCGAACGACGCCTTGAACACCAGCGACAGCTTCAGCCGAGCGGCGAGCGCGCGGAGGGTGTCGGCGATCGACAGCGTGAGGTCGTGCGACTCGATGACGCACGGCCCGCAGATCCACAGCAGCGGGTTGCCCGCGCCGACGGTGTAAGGGCCGACCGCGACCGAACGGGATGCGCTCACGGGATGTTCTCCTTCAGTCAAGGTACGGGCGGGCCGATGGGAGGGGAGGTGTACCTGTTGAGGGGGCGGAAGGGCAAGGCGAAGAACCCACCCCCGGCCCCTCCCTGCAGGGAGGGGAGGAAGAAGCCCATACACCTCGCTCACGTCGGCGTTGTGTCGATGCTTTTCTCCCCTCCCTGTAGGGAGGGGCCGGGGGTGGGTTCCGCCCTTGAACACATTTCCACAAAATTTCCGAAATCGCATTTGACTCCCGAAAATAAACGCGCAGAAATATAGTAGTGGCATTTAGGTCACTTTAGTCCGCATCTGGGGGAGTGATGAGTTCGGCAAAATTTGCTCTCGTTTTGTAAGAACGCACTTGGTAGAGTCCGCCGCCCTTCGCCGGGTTGTGGTGCGGGGTGCCCGCTCACGGACGTGCGGGAGTGCTGGAGGGATCGCCGTGGCCCGCCGCCGTTTGCGCCACAAGCTGATGCTCGGTCTGGCCCTCGTGGCCGGAAGCGTCGGGGCGCTGGCCGCCGGAGCGGGGTACGGCTTCTACGCGTACTACACCAGCGTCAAGACCACGTCGAAGAAGCTGGACGAGTTGGGCCACGCCAACAACGTGATCGCGGCGCTGTCCAACTTCGAGCGGGTCGAGCCGAAGGACCAGCACGACCCGCGGCCGTACCAGGAGATCATCAAGACCTGCGCCGCCCGGCTGGCGGAGTTCAAGGCGGCCAACGAGAAGACGGTGGCCGGCGGGTACGACCCGGACGACGGGGTGATGGAGTCGGGGCTGACGTCCACCCTCAGCGGGCAGTTGACGCGGCTCGCCGGCCAGGTGGACGAGGCGGCCCGCCGGCCGCACACCGGCGAGCACTCCCCGCCCCCGCTGTACCAGCGGTACGAGGTGGCCAAGACCTACGCCGAGGCGCGGGACACGGCCGAGAACCTGCGCATCGCGCTGATCGACGACGTGCAGGCGACGCGGCGTAGCTCCGAAGTCGCCATCCGCCAGAGCCTGTGGATGATCGGCATCTGCTTCGGATGGGCGGTCGCGCTGGTGCTGGTCATGCTGTACTACTTCCGGGCGTGGATGTTCGCCCCGATCCGCGAACTGCAAGCGGGCGTGCAGCGGGTGCAGGCCGGGAACTTCAGCCAGCCGATCGTGCTCCAGAGCGGCGACGAGCTTCAGGAACTGGCCGACGAGTTCAACGCGATGGTGGCCCGGTTGCACGCGGTGTACGCCGACCTCGCCCGGCAGGTGAACGAGCGGAGCCGGCAGTTGGTGCGGAGCGAGCGGATGGTGTCGGTCGGGTTCCTCGCCGCCGGCGTGGCGCACGAGATCAACAACCCGCTCGCCAGCATCCTGTTCTGCTCCGAGGCGCTGGAGCGGCGGCTGCAAGACGTGCTGTCGGCGCTCGCGGCCGCTACCCACGCCGGCGGCACGGTCGGCGCGGCGTCGGCGTCATACAGCGCGCCGGCGAATAGTGGCGTCGAGGCGGAGGTGCTGACCCGCTACCTGAAGATGATTCAGCAGGAGGCGCTCCGCTGCAAGGACATCACGCAGAAGCTGCTCGACTTCAGCCGCACGTCGGTCCGCAAGAAGGAGCCGACCGACCTGACCGGGCTGATTAAAGGTGTGCTCGAAGTGGCCCGGCACCTGCCGTCGAGTCGCGGCAAGCAGGTGGCGTTCGAGCCGACGAGCTACATCGTCGCCCCGGTCAATGCGCAGGACTTGAAGAGTGTGATTCTCAACCTGGTGGTGAACGCGCTGGACAGCATGGACGACGGCGGGAAGCTGGCGATCTCGCTGACCACGGTGAGCGGGTACGCGGAGATGGTGTTCGCCGACAGCGGGTGCGGGATGTCGGCGGAGGTGTTGCAGAACATCTTCGAGCCGTTCTACACCAAGAGCCGGACCGGCAAGGGGACGGGATTGGGGCTGTTCATCAGCCACCAGATCGTGGACCAGCACGGCGGCACGATCACTGCGAATAGCGGCGGCCCCGGTACCGGCAGCACGTTCACCGTCCGCGTCCCGCTGGTCGCCGCCGACGACGGCCCGGCCGACGCCGACGACGGCCCGACGCTGCTGGCCTTCCCCGGCGGTAACCGCGAAGCCGCCTAGTGAGTGCGGAGCGCGGAAGTCGGAATGCAGAATTGAAGGCAGTGGAACGGGCGTGTCGGCGGGTGTTGGTTGTAATTCCGCATTCCGAATTCCGCACTCCACATTTCTGCCAACCGAGATCGAACCGGGCTTGTAATTCCTTCAAGATTGCAGCATAAGCCCGCCCAACGCATGCCCGAGCGAGCCGAACGGAGACCGTGTTGTGGCCACTCCCGCGCATAACCGCTTGCGAATCCTGTTCGTCGATGACGAGGCGATGCTCCGCGAGTTCATGCGGTCCGAGCTGCCGCGGCTGGGGCACGAGGTGACGGTCTGCGCCGACAGCAAGGCCGGCATCGAGATGGTGAAGAAGGCCGCGTTCGACGCCGCCATCCTCGACATGCGGATGGAGCACGACAAGGCCGGCTTGCAGGTGCTCGCGGCGCTCAAGCAGGTGTCGCCGGACACCGAGGCGGTCATCATGACCGGCTACGGCAGCACCGAGACCGCCGTCGAGGCGCTGCGGCTGGGCGCGTTCGACTACCTGACCAAGCCGTGCAAGCTGACCGACATCGAGGCGCTGCTGCTCCGCATCCAGGAGAAGCGGCGGCTCAAGCACAAGACCGCGGCGCTGGAAACCCGCGTGCAGCAGGCCGAAGGGCCGGCCGGGATGGTCGGGACCAGCCCGGCGATGATGCCGGTGCAGCAGTTCATCGACCGCGTCGGCCCGACCGACGGCCGCGTGCTCATCACCGGCGAAACCGGCACCGGCAAGGAGGTCGTCGCGCGGGCGCTGTTCGCCAAGAGCAAGCGGGGCGACATGCCGTTCGTCCCGGTGAACTGCGGCGCGCTCACGAACACGCTGGCCGAGAGCCAACTGTTCGGGCACAAGAAGGGCGCGTTCACCGGGGCCGACAAGGACCACAAGGGGTTCTTCGAGGTCGCCAACGGCGGCACCATCTTCCTCGACGAACTCGGCGAACTCGACAAGAACTTGCAGGTGAAGTTGCTCCGCGTCCTGGAAGCCGGCGAGATTCAGCGATTGGGCGAGAGCCAACCGATCACGGTCGATGTCCGGGTCATCAGCGCGACGAACAAGGACTTGCGGAAGATGGTCGCGGACGGCACGTTCCGCGAAGACCTGCTGTTCCGGCTGAACATGTTCCACGTCCACCTGCCGCCGTTGCGGGAGCGGCGCGAGGACACCGCGGCGCTGGCGCAGCACCTGCTGGCGCGGCACGCCAAGCGGCCGGTGGAGAACGTCGCGCACCTGCTGACGCCAGAGGCGCTGCATGTGATCGCGAACCACGCGTACACCGGCAACGTGCGGGAGCTGGCGAACGCGATGGAGTACGCGTGGATCATGTCCGGCGGCGGGGCGATCACCCCGGACCACCTGCCCCACGAGATGCGCAACCCGCGCGCCGCGGCGACGATCCCGATGGCGTTCCCGGCGCCCGCGGCGGTTCCGCACCCGCCGCAGCACGCCTACGGCAGCCCGACGCTACCCTTCCCCGCGCCCGCGGCCCCGGTGGGCGTGGTCCCGGCCGACCCGAACGCCCCGACGAAGTCGCTGGCGGACGTGGAAATGGAGTACATCCTGCAGGTGTACGCGAAGAACGGGATGAACAAGCAGAAGACGAGCGACGAACTCGGGATCAGCCTGAAGACGCTGTATAACAAGCTGCACAAGTACGAGGAGGAGCGGCAGCGCCGCGCGGGGTGAGCGCTTCTACACCGGCGTGCCCGACGAATCGCCGTCGGGTCGCGGGTTGTCCTTGTCCTTGAGATCCAGTACCGCTTTGCGAATCGTGTAGAGCGCCTCGTCGTGGTTTTTGGTCGTCAACTGCTCGACGTGTGCGGACATCTTCTCGACGTCCGCTCGAATTGCGTTGAGGGTGATCACAAGCCAAATGGCCATCCCGATGACGGCCATCAGGACGACGAACGAAATAGGGTCCATTCTCGACTCCGAATGGGATACGAAGCAGAATAAGCGGCTGTGTGGAGCGGCGCGACGCGTCACTTCTCCGGCATTATTTTGGCCGCGGGCACCTTGCTCAAGTCCCACAGCAGCACGCTGGTGTCCTGCGACCCGCTCATCACGAACTTGCTGTCCGGCGTGAACCGCAGTGCCGTCACCGCCGCGACGTGGCCGGTGTAGGTCCGCAGCGGCTTGCCCGACGGCCACTCGTACACGCGGACGCCGTAGGTTTCGTGCTTCGGCCCGTGGACGCCGGTCGCGAACAGCTTGCCGTCCGGGCTGAACACCACCGGGCCGTACGCCGCGACCTCGCCCGCGTTCTGCGGTAGTTTGTCGATGTCGCGGTTGACCTTGTTCGCCATGTAATCGACCGACCACAGCCGGCCGGTCTGCGTCACTAACACGGCTGCGGTTTCGCCGACCGCGGTGACGAAGGTGCTGCCCAGCGCCGTCGGGTCGGACACCTCGCCGACCTTCTTGCCGGTCTTGGTGTCGTAGGCGGTGACGAGAACCGCCTGCTGCCCGGTGACCGCGTCGCGGGTCAGGCTGAGAACCACCAGGCGCGTCCCTTCGGCGTTGAGCGAGGCACGCGGGATGACGACCGACGGCGCGGTCTCGACCTCGACGACGCGCTTCTCGGTGACGACGTCCCACACGACCGCCGCGCCGTTCCGCTTGCCGTCGGCCGGGCGCGAGACGTTGATCACCTTCGACCCGTCGGGCGAGTAGTAGTGCGACTGCAACGCGGGCGCACTTGATGGCGGCGGGACGACGAACAGGTCGGTCCCGTTGGCCATCTCGAAGCACTCGATCGGCGCGCGGATGCCGGTCGCCCGCGTGCCGTCCGCGGACACGACCACGATCGGCCGGACGAGCGGCGCGCCGGGGATGCGCGCCGGGTGCAGCACGATCTGCTCGTTCGGCTGCCCGGTCGGCGCGTCCCAGCGGAACACGCGCGAGTCATCGCCGGACGTGTACAGGTCTTTGCCGTCGATCGGGTTCGAGATGCTGCGGACCGCCGCGATGTGTTCCGACAGCGGGCTGAGCAGACGGCCGGTCGGCGCCTCCCAGGCCATGCAGAACTGCGCCTGGGTCTGCCAGCCGACGACTTTTTCGTCGTCCGAGAACTGCAACCCGCTGATCTCGTCCACGAGGACCGCCGGCGGCGGGTCGGTGACCCCAAGTGATTTTCCATCGGTCGCTGACCACCGCTGGATGCGGTAGTCCGGGGCGACCGCGGCGACGGTCTTGCCGTCCGGCGACACCGCGACCTTCACCCCCATCGCCTTGCGGCCGAGGAGGGTCTGGGTGCGCTTCCCGGTGTCGACGTTCCACAGATCGACCGGCCCGTCGCCGCACGACAGCGCGACGACCGACCCGTCGCCGCTGAACGCCGACGAGACGACCTGTCCGCCCATGCCGGTGACCCGGGCGCGGAACAGTTCCTGCCCGCTGGCGACCTCCCACACCTGCGCCACGCGCATGACGTCGGGGTCGATCGCGGCTTTGGGTTCGGGCATCGGCGGCGCGCCCGGCTCCTGCCGCGGGGCGGTGATCTTGGCGACCGGCGGCCCGTGCGTCACCAGAGTCGCGCCGTTGGGCGACAGGAGCGGCGCGACGGGGTACATGATGACGGTTTCGACGTGCGCGACGAGCGCGTTCTTATCGACGTCCCACACGACGACGTCGCCGCGGCCGTTCTGGGCGCGGGCGGAGTAGGCGAGCAGTTTGCCGTCGGCGGAGAGCGCCGCGGCCGGCACGCCGGCGAGCACGACGCCGTCCGGCGGCTTGACGGCCATCACCGGCTTGCCGCTCGCGACGTCAACGACCGCGAGTTTGCCCGCGGTGGCGACCGCGGCCCGCTTGCCGTTGGCCGAGACGACGACGCGGCCGAAGCCGACCGGCCCGGTACTGAGCGGGCGGCCGGTGCCGAGGTTGTACCGCCGCGCGCCGCCGTCGAGCGTCGGGGCGAGGAAGTCGGTGAACTTGGGGCCGATCAGTCCGACGTGCGGGTTGCCGCGAAGGATCGGCCGGGAGACGCCGTAGCGGGTCTTCGCGCCGTCGGGCAGCGGGTCGTCGGCCGGGTCGGCCGCGTCTTTGGGCTTGGGCTGTTGCGCGGCGGCGAGTGCCGCGCCGAGCGCGAACGCGGCAAAGAGCGGATAACGAACGGAACGAGCGATCATAACGGCCCCCGATCGGGTGACGCGAGCGGGGACAGATTAACCGCCGGCCGGCGGCGCGTCCAACGGCCGTGACAAAGTGGAGGGTGCCGGGAGGGATTTCTGTAGCCGGCCTCTGTGAGGCCGGTGAGATAAAGCGTGTATCGCCCCGGCCTCACAGAGGCCGGCTACAGAAGAATCGGCCGCGGCTCGCCTTACTTCTTCGCGGCCGGCAGAAGCGCCTTCATTCGCTTGACGACGTCGGCGTGCTTGGCGTCTTCCGCGAGGTTCTTGAGTTCGCCGGGGTCGGTATCGTAGTCGAAGAGTTGCACGCCCTTCTTGCCGCCGTCCCACTCGGTGTAGCGGTACCGCTCGTCGCGGACGCTGTAGCCCAGGAACCACGGGTTCTTGCCGGTCGTCTCGCCGGTCGCGGTCGGGGTGCCGCGGCTCACCTGCGTCAGCGCCGGCTTGTCCCACGCGGCGGCCGGGTTGTCGAGCAGCGGCTTGAGGCTCTTGCCGTCCAGCGCCGGCGTCTTGCCGTCCTTGCCGTCGGGCACCGGCAGGCCGGCGAGTTCGGCCAGGGTCGGGTGCAGATCGACCAGTTCGACCGTCCGCGCGCACGCCTTACCGTTACCCTTCGCCCGCGGGTCGTACACGATGAGCGGGACGCGGGCCGAGTTCTCGAACAGGCTCATTTTCTGCCACAGCCCGTGCTCGCCCAGGTGGTAGCCGTGGTCGCTGATGAACACCACGATCGTCTTGTCCGCGAGTTTGAGCTTCTCCAGCGCGTCGAGCACCTTGCCGACCTGCGCGTCCATGAAGGTGGTCGAGGCGTAGTAGGCCTGGAGCGCCTTGCGGCGGAGGTCGTCGGTCAGTTTCTCCTGTTCCGGCTTCGCGCTGCCGAACGCGGGCGCGGGGCCGGCGGCGCGGTGGCCGTCCGGCACCTTCGGGAGTTCCAGCGCGTCGGGCGGGTACATGTCGAAGTACTTCTTCGGCGCGACGTAGGGCGTGTGCGGGCGGAAGAACCCGCACGCGAGGAAGAACGGCTTGTCCCTATTGGCTTCAAGCTGTTGAACCACCGCGTCGGCGATCTTGCCGTCGGTCTGCTCGGCGTCGGTGCCGTCGGCCGCGAGCCAACTGAGCGTCCCGCCGTAGCGGTTCGACCCCTTGGCGTTCGGGGTCAGGCTGAAGATGAGGTCCTTCTCCTCGTCGTCCTTGTCGCGGCCGCGGGGGTTGACGACCGACTGCCACGACGGCTTGTCGTCCAGCCCGTCGGTGCCGATCTGCCCCGGGACGCCGTAGTGGTACAGCTTGCCGGTGCGGGCGACCGCGTACCCTGCCTTCTGGAACGTCTGGCCGACGCTCTGGGCGTCCGGCACGTTCTTGCGGAACTGGGTGGCGTTCTCGTAGACGCGGAGGGTGTCCGGCCGCAGCCCGGTGAGGAAGCTCGCCCGGCTCGGGTTGCACAGCGGGAACTGGCAGTACGCCCGGTCGAACCGCACGCCCTTCGCGGCGAGCTTGTCGATGTTGGGCGACTTCGCCACCTTGCTGCCGTAGCAGCCGAGGGTGTTGTTGGTGAGGTCGTCGGACACGATGAGCAGCACGTTCATCTTGTCCGCGGCGGCCGCCGGGGCGGCGAAGAATGCGACGGCGATCAGGGAGAGTAAGCGCGGCATGGTGGCACCTGTATGAAGGCGAACGCCCACACGTCACAGCGTGTGGGTGGGATTACGCGGCTCACTTCCCCTCTTCGACCCACACATTGCGGTACACGACCGGGTCGCTGTGGTTCTGGAACTGGAACGGCCCCGGCTCGGCGGTCTCCTTCTGCCCGCCCGGGCACTCCTTCGGGAACTCCACCCCGTCGTGGATCTTCACGCCGTTGTGGTAAATCGTGGCCCGCGCGTTCTTGACCTTCTTGTCGCCCTCGAACTGCGCCGGGGTGAATGTGATGTCGTAGGTCTGCCACACCAGCGGCGGCAGGCACATGTTGACCAGCGGCTTGTGCTGGGTGTAGATGCCGCCGCACTCGTTGTTCTCGCCGCTCAGGCCGAAGCTGTCGAGCACCTGGAGTTCGTAGCGGTCTTGCAGGTACACGCCGCTGTTCCCGCGCTGCTGCCCGGTGCTGTTGGGCATCCACGGCAGCCGGAACTCGACGTGCGCCTTGAACGCGCCGAACTTCTGCTTGCTCTTCACCCCGACGTCCAGGAACTTGCCGTCGGACAGGGTCACGAGCTTGCCGCCGTTCCAGTTCCTTTCATCTCCTTCGCCGCCGAACAGCACGACGGCCCCCTGGGGCGGCTTCTCGCCGAGCGTCTTTGAGGTGCGCTCGACGCGGGCGAGTTCGAGGTCGATCGAGCCGCCGATCTTGAGCTTGAGCTTGCCCTTTGCGATCGTGCCGCCCGTGTCCTTGGCGGTCACTGTCACCTCGTCGTCGTCGCCGCGCAGGGCGGTTGCCTTGCGCGTCTCCTTGCCGTCCCACCCGGCCCCGGGCAGGCCGCCCGTGTACACCCGCACGTCGAACTCGCCCGCCCCCTTGGCGATCACGTGCGCGCCGAACTTCTTGTCGTCGGTGAGCAGCTTGGCCGTGCCCTCGTACTCGCCCTGGACGGCGAAGTCCGGGTCTTTGGCGACGGCGGTCGGCTCGTTGAGGGCGATCCGCTCCTTCTTCTTGGGCGGGTCTTTCTTGTCTTGCGCGGGGGCGGCGAGGGCGAGGCCGGCGGCGAAGAGGCCGGCGAGCAGCGGACGGAACATGGGTCGCACCTGGGAGGGAGAAAGTCGGCGGGGCGACGGCTATTGTTCCGTTGCGAACCCGGCCGTCAATGCCATAAAGTGACGGAATGGAGCAGCCGCACGACGCCGTCACCGCATTCCATGAGGCCGGGCACGCGGTCGTCGCGCTGGCGCTGGGCCGCACCATCCACAAGGTGAGCGTGCTGCCCAATCGCGAGCGGCTGGGCGAGTGCCGGTTCGGCAAGGGCGACGCCCGGGCCACCGACGACTGGGTGGAGCGGGAAATCCTCATCGCGCTGGGCGGCATGGCGGCCGAGGCGCGGCACACCGGCACCTACGCGACCGAGGAGGCCGCCCAGGACCTCCGGTTCGTTCGCCGGCTGGCCCGGGAGCGGAAGTCCGACCGCGCCGTCGAGCGGTACGAGCAGCGGATGCTGTCGAAGGTCGAGGCCATGCTCGCCGACGAAGGGACGTGGAAGGCGGTCGAGTTGATCGCCGCCGAACTGGTCAAGCACGGGGCGATCAGCGGCCGGGCCGCCCGGCACCTGTACGAGCATGCCTTAAAGAGTGCTGAGTGCTAAGTGCTGAGTACTGAGACGAAACAAGCACCGAAGCCGCGGTGGTTGCTTCTTGCCTTTACTCAGCAGTGAGCACTCAGCACTCAGCACTCAAGATCAGCCGCCCGCCCGCTTCACCTTGTAGCCGAGCTTTTCGAGTTCCTGGGCAATCTTGTCGCGGTGGTCGCCCTGAATCTCAATGCGGCCGTCCTTCGCGGTGCCGCCGGTGCCGCACTTGTTCTTCAACAGGGTCGCCAGCTCCTTCAGTTCGTCCTCGTTGAGCGGAAGCTCCCACACCACCGTCACGCCCTTGCCCTTGCGGCCGGCGGTCTCGCGGCCGAGCTTGACCGTGTGCACCTTCTTCGGCGCCGGCGGGGGCGGCGGAAGCGGGAGGGGGTTCGAGGGGGAACCTGCGGAAGGTTCCCCCTGCCCAACAGGGGCGTCGCTGCCGCCGAGAAGGCGCGCGATCAGGCCGTTGACCGCGTCCGCGACGGCGCCCGCCTTCCACGGCTCGACGCGGCCGGCGAACCCGTCCGGGGCCGCGCCGTCGAGCGGTACGACCACCTCCGCGGTCGCCGGGTCGCCGCCGGACGCGCCCTGCCACGGCAGCCCGAGCCGCCCGGCCGCCGCGTTGAACGCTTCGGCGGCGACCTGAGCCGCCGAAGCGTTCGCCGAGTGGAACAGCACGATGCGCTTTGCCTTCGCCATGTCCGCCCTTATGCGAAGATGTCGCTGGTGCAGTCGCCGCCCGGGTAGCGGGCCTCGTGCGCCCGGCTCGGGCCGTCCGGCTCCTTGCCGAAGTCCACCAGGAACTTGCCGCTCGGCGTCAGCCCGCCCTTGTCCGTGTCGCAGTCGATCAGCGCCATCCACGACCCCTGCTTGCCGAGGTTCGGGTAGAAGGCGTTATCCCAGGTGCTGTACAGCGAGTTGGTGACGTACAGCCGCTTGCCGTCGAGGCTCAGTTGGAGCATCTGCGGCCCGCCGCTCAACTCCTTCCCGTTCAGCAGGGGCGGCTTGCCGAGCACCCCGCCGAGCTTAGCCGTGCCGACCAACTTCGGCTTCTCTTGAGTCGTGATGTCGTACTGACGCACCTCGCCGTGCAGCCACGCGGAGACGTACATGAAGCGGTCGTCCATCGAAATGACGAAGTCGCTGATGAGTGCGGGGACTTTGCCACCGGGGAACTTCTCGTTCCTCACCGGTTCGAGTTCGAGCGCCTTGTACGCGTTCCACGTCTCCGACCCGGGCTTGTCGATGGTCGCCACCATCTCGAACAACCACATCGAACTGCTCAGTGCCGCGCCCACGAAGCCCCACGGCTTGTCGGGATGGTGCGCGAACCGGACCTCAAGTGGAATCGCCGCCGCACCCAGATCGAAAGACTTAGTGATCTTCCGCTCCTTCCAGTCCCACAGGTGGATCTTCTGCCCGTACTTGCCGGCCTTCACGTCGTCGAAGTTCGGCCCGGGGGCGAACGTCTTCGGCGCCGCCCACTCGCTCGACACCATCACGTTGTGCCGCGGCTGATACCAGAAGTCGTAGTTGAACGACATCCCCTTCGTGTCCTTCTCCCACCGCCCGGCGATCTCGTACTTGTCGTCGAGCAGCAGGAACCCGCCCGGGCCGTCGCCCTTCGCGGTGCCGAGCATCGAGATCATCACCTGCCCGGTCGGCAGGCAGTGGACGGTGTGCGGGGCCGACAGGTCGGCCTTCTTCGCCACCTCCTCCGGCTCGATCACCTTGTGCAGCTTCAGGTCGAGCGGGTTCTTCGCGTCGATGACGTGGATGCGGCCCGACTTCAGCCCCGGGACGATCAGGTAGCGGCGGTCGCCCGGCTTACCGTGGCACGACGAGCAGATGTTCCAGCCGAAGTGGTGCAGTTCGTCGCCGGGCTTCGGCATCTTCAGCCGGTGGACGACCTGCGCGTAGGTCTTCGAGTCCGGGTCGGCGTCCACCACCGCGAGGTAGTCCGGCTTGTCGATCCCGGTGTTGGCGTAGGTGCAGGTGACGAACAGCAGCTTCTCCCGCGGCGCCTTCATCGCGTCTTTCGGGGAGGCGAAGCCCGGCGTCTCGGCGGCCCGGAGCGGGACGCTCGCCCCGGCGGCGCTCGCGGCGGACGCGGCCAGGAACGTGCGGCGGTTCATGATGAGCCTCCTGCGGTAGTTGCGGTCATGATACGAGGACGGCTTGCCCGCACGCCTAGAATGGGTCACCTCACATCAAAGGGGTCGGCCATGTCGCGGTTCTGGCAGCACTTCATCACCAACGGCGGGGAAAGCCCGGCGTTCGATCCGTCCGAGCCTCACACGCCGGAGCCGGAAGAGGTTCTCGACGCGTTCTCGCGGGCCGTCGTCGGCGTCGCGGACAAGCTCCGCCCGGCGGTCGTCAACCTCAGAGTCGGTAAAGGAATGCGCGGCGGCAGTGGCAGCGGCGTGCTGTTCGCCCCGGACGGCTTCCTGCTGACCAATCATCACGTCGTGCAGGGGCACGAGACGGTCCGCGTGCGCCTCAGCGACGGCACCGAGATGAGCGGGGCTGTGGTCGGATGTGACCCGTGGACCGACCTCGCGGTGGTGCGGGCCGAAGGGAACGGCCTGCCGTTCGCCACGCTCGGCGATTCGGCGAGGGTGAAGGTCGGACAGTTGGCGGTGGCGATCGGCAGCCCGCTCGGGTTCGAATCGACCGTCACCGCCGGGGTGGTGTCGGCGCTCGGCCGCACCATGCGGAGCGCCTCGGGCCATCTTGTGGACAACGTCATCCAGACCGACGCGGCGCTGAACCCGGGCAACAGCGGCGGCCCGCTGGTCGATTCCCACGGCCGCGTCATCGGCATCAACACCGCGGTCATCCAGCCGGCGCAGGGGATCTGCTTCGCGGTGCCGGTCAACACCGCCAAAACGATCCTCCCGCAGTTGCTGAAGCACGGGCGGGTGATCCGCGGCTACCTCGGGTTGCACGTCCGGCAGGTGCCGGTGGCCCCGGACCTCCGCGAGCGATTCCGGCTGTCGCAGAAGAGCGGCGTAGAAGTGCTGATGCTCGAAGAGGACGGCCCGGCGCAGAACGCGGGGCTGTGGATCGACGACGTCATCGTCGGGTTGGGCGGCAAGCCGGTGGCGAGCGTGGACGACCTCCAGCGGCTGCTCACGCAGTTCCCGGTGGGCACCCCGGCGAAGGTGCAGGTGCTCCGCGACGGGCGGTTGATCGAGCGCACCGCCGTGCCGGCCGAATACCCCAGCCCGGTCCGCGGATGACGCCGAGCGAGCCGCCGGCCGCTCGCAATCGCCCGGGAGCGAGGTGGCGGGTCGGCGGCGCGCGGGCTACCATGTGGCCAACGGTCCGACGTGTTCCCCGTAACGAGCCGACCATGAGAGTGCTGACGCTGTTCGCCGCCCTGCTCACCGCCGCCCACGCCGCCCACGCCGCCGCGGCCGACCCGGTGCCCGAGAAGTCGCTCGCGGTGAAGAAGGAACTGCTGTTCGCCGACGACTTCGAGTCGGCCGAGCCGGCCAAGCCGTGGCACAAGGTCGTTCCGACCTTCACCTTCGAAAAAGGCACCCTCAAGGGCACCCAGACCCGCGACAAGGACGTGCCGACCGCCGACGGCAAGGGCGTGGTCAAGGCGCACGCCGCGGTTCACGGGCTGGAGATCCCTACGAAGGACAGCGTCGTCGAGGTGAAGATCAAGTTCGACGGGGCGACCATGATTGACGTCGAGTTCGACGACCGCGCGTACACCGGGGCGCACTACGGGCACATCTGCCGCGCTCAGGTGCGGCTCACCGGCGTGACGCTCATCGACGAGCGCGACGGGACCATGAAGAACGACATCTACGAGATGAAGAAGGACCCGGCCAAGAAGGACGAGGTGGCGAAGCTGCTGAAGGGCCGCACCGCGACCTTCCCGGCCAAGCTGGAAAAGGGCGTGTGGTACTCGCTCGTGGTCGAGACGGTGGGCGACGAGATGCGGGTGACGATCGACGGCAAGCCGGCGGGCTACCTGAAGTCGTCGGGCATCGGGCACGCGACCAAGTCGAAGATCGAACTCGGCGTGGCCGGCAAGGACGGGTACTTCGACGACATCAAGGTGTGGAACGCGGCGCCGGCCGCGCGGTAGACACCAAATCGGCCGCGTAGGGGGTTGTGCGGGCGGGCGACGGTCGTTATACCGCGGCCCGCCTCCTCCTCTATGCGGTGGGTCATGGTCGGTTCGGTCGCGGCCGCGGCGGGCCTCGTCCCGGCGACGGCGGCGTGCTTCGGCTACCTCATTCCCACGCTCGCGGGCCTCATCCCGCGTCGCACGCAGCCCCGCACCCCGACGCACCGCTTCACCATCCTCATCCCCGCACACGACGAGGAAGTCGGCCTCCCGAAGACGCTCCGAAGCGTCGCGGCGCTCGACTACCCGCCGGAATTAGTGCGAATCTGCGTGGTCGCGGACAACTGCGCCGACGGCACGGCCGCGGTCGCTCGCGCCTTCGGGGCCGAATGCGTCGTCCGCACCGACCCGGGGCGCCGCGGCAAGGGTCACGCGCTCGCGTTCGGCCTCGCCCACGCTCTGAAGGCCGAACCGGACGCCATCCTCATTCTCGACGCCGATTGCGAACTCAGCCGCGACTCGCTGAAGGCGTTCGACGCGCTCCTGGCTGCCGGGGCGTATGCGGCGCAGGCGCGGGTGTCGTCGCACCCCGGTGAGAGCGCCGCGGAGTTGGTCGCGGCGGTGGGCGCGGCGTTCGACGACGCGACCGCGGCCGGGTGGGACCGGCTCGGCTTCTCGGTCCCGCTCCGCGGCACTGGCATGGCGCTCCGCCGCGCCGTGCTGGAGCGCATCCCCTGGGACGCGTTCGGGCTGGCCGAAGACGCCGAGTACGGCGCGCGGCTGAAGCGGGCGGGCGTCCGGGTGCGGTACTGTGCCGGCGCGGAGGTGCGGTGCGGCGCGCCGCCGTCGGTCGCGGACCTGTGCCGTCAGCGGCGGCGGTGGCGTGCGGCCGGGATGCTCGTCAGCAAGCCGCTGGTGCTGGGGTACGCGCTATTCGCGGCAGCAGCCGGGTTCGCGGGCGGGTGGGTGGTGTGGCCGGCGACGCTACTCGCGACGTTCGGGCTTCTCTATTCGCGGGCGGTGTGTGCGGTCGGGCTGACGCGGAGGCGTTTGCGGGTGCTGGCGTGGTCGCCGCTGGTGGTGGCGCGGCTCGGATGGGTGACCCTGTCGGGTGTGGCCCGAGCGGGCGGCGTGTGGGAGCGAACGCCACGCGCCGGCGAGCGGCCTTCGGCGTGATTACCTTACCCCGAGGACGTCGAGGATGTACTGTCCGCCGTGCTCCGGGTTGCCGATCAACTTCTGCCCGCGCGGATCGACGACCCAGTCGAGCGCTTCAAGCGGGAGTTGGCCGATGAGCACCGGGTTCGGGTCGGGGATTTCATAAACCTCGACCTTGCACTCGCGCCCCTGAATCGTCAGCCGCACCACCTCGTAAATCTGCATCGTGAACGTACCGCTCACCCCGCGCCCTTGTCGCGTGTACGCCGGCCGCAGCCCGAGTTGCGGCAGCAACCGCGTCGGGATCATCAGCCCGATGGCCCCGGTATCGACCAAGGCGTCCGAAATGTCGAGCGTCCGCACTTTGTCGGGCGTGAGCAATCCTTGATGCACCTTGTACAGGTCTTCAAGGTTCTCGATTTTCGCGGGCACAATCACCTTACCCATCGTTGCGGTTTCCACGTCTGCCTCTCCCGTACATCGGGCGATGTGCCGACCATTGTAGCAAAATTGTCACGCCTTCCCTAACACGAGATCGACCACCCAACACCCGCGGACGTGTACCTCACCGCTTCGGCAGTGGGCGAGGAGCGGTTCGCTGTCGCAGCCAGCGTCCTGGAGGGCGTCGGCCAGAATCGGCATCCCGCCGAACTCCCGCGACTCGTACATCTGCCGCGCGAGCGCCACGGCGGTGTCGGTGCGCCACTCCGGGGCGAGCGCAACCGGGCGGAACGGGTTGCCGAACACATCCCGCATCACGCCGCACAGTTTCGCCTCGAACGCGGCGCTGTACTCCTCCGAACTGATCTCCCGAACCGTGTGCAGCAGGCGGTCCGGTACCGACCACCCGCACGACGGGTAGAACAGGTTGACGACCGCCTCGCGGAAGTCGCGCTCCCACTTGGTCGATCGTACCCACGCGTCGGCCTTCGTTCCTTTGGCAACGGCGCGGTACTTCAGCCACGCCCGCCGCGTGATTTCACCGTCGTGGTGCCGTTCGGTCGCCTCGACCGCGTCGGCCGCGTCGTCCGGCAGTCGCCAGTCCTGGGCGCACCGCAGGCACCCGCAGGCGAACAGCGCCTCCCGCCGCGCCGGCCCGCTCTTGAGGTCGAAGACGTGCCCCAGCAGCGGAGCGAGGCGGGTGAGCGACAGCCACGCGGATTCGGTCATGGGTGCTCCCGTCACGCCTTGTTCAGCACCAGATCGACCACCCAGCACCCGCGGACGTGAACTTGCGCCGCGTCGCGGCAGTGCGAGAGGATGTTGGGGTTGTCGCAGCCAGCGTCCTGGAGGGCGTCGGCCAAAATCGGCATCGCGCCGAACTCCCGCGACTCGTACATGGTGCGGGCGAGTGCGACGGCGGTGTCGGTCCGCCACTCGGGCGCGAAGGCGACCGGGCGGAACGGGTTGCCGAAGATGTCCCGTAATAATGCGCAGAGCCGATGCCGCCCTTCTTCGTTGCGGACCACTTGCGCGACTTGCTCCATAACGCGCCAGGGGGATTCGGAATCGGCTAACCGACGAACGGCACTTCCGATCCGCCAATTACCCCAGTCGCTGTAAAACCGTAGCCCCGCCACCGCTTGCGACGCCGACTCGAGATCGTCCGACGGTGCCAATCCGTCAGCAACCTGCTCACAGATTTCAACCGCGCGCCGGGCGCTCGCGTGACGGACCTCGTCCCAGAACTGTCGGATAGACGCGCAAAGGCACAATGTGACCTTCCGCTCGCCCACGCGCGTAAGGGCCGCAGCAAGCATCGCTGTCGGCTTCTTCGCCGTCATCCATCCGCGCGCATCCATATTCCCCCTCACGGGCTGACTCACGCCGGTCACGTCCCGCCCTCCGGCTTCTGCTTGCGCCTCCGCAGTTCCGTCAGGCGTGCCTTGATCTTCGCCTCGTGGCCGCGGTCGGTCGGCTGATAGTACTCGACGTCCGCCGGGATGTACTCCTGATCGACCCACCCGCCGGCGAAGTCGTGCGCGTACTTGTACCCGACGCCGTGGCCCAACTGCTCCTTCGCCCCGCGATAGTTCTTGTCGCGCAGGTGCAGCGGTACGGGCAGCGTGCGGCCCTTCTTGACATCCTCCTGTGCCGCCTCGCCGGCCATGTAGCTCGCGTTCGACTTCGGCGCGGTCGCCAGGTACGTCACCGCGTGCGCCAGGTTGATTCGGCACTCCGGCAGGCCGACTTTTTCGACCGCGTCCCACGCCGCGTTCGCCAGCACCACCCCGAACGGGTCCGCGTTGCCTACGTCTTCCGAAGCGAAGATGACCAGCCGCCGGGCGACGAACCGCGGGTCTTCCCCGCCCTCCAGCATCCGGTGCATCCAGTACAGCGCCGCGTCCGGGTCGCTGCCCCGCAGGCTCTTGATGAACGCCGACGCGGTGTCGTAGTGGGTGTCGCCGGTCGGGTCGAACTCGATCACCTTCTGCTGAATCGAGTCCTGGGCCAGTTGCAGGTCGAACAGCACGCCTCGCGAAGAACCTACCCCCCCGGCCCCCCTCCCTGAAGGGAAGGGGGAGTGAGCAGTTTCGCGCGTCGATTCCGCACTCGCAACGCCACGGTTTTTCTCCCCCTTCCCTTCAGGGAGGGGGGCCGGGGGGGTAGGTCGGCCTTCCGGCGCCAGCGCCGACTTCACCCCGATCTCCAGCGCCGTCAATGCCCGCCGGGCGTCGCCGTCGCACGCCTCCGCCAGGAAGGCAACCGCCTCATCGGTGATCGACACGTTCAGCCGGCCCAGCCCGCGTTCCGCGTCGGTCAGGGCGCGCGTGATCACGGTGCGGATGTCGTCGCGGCTGAGCGGCTCGAAGCGGAACAACTGGCTGCGCGACAGCAGCGGTGTGTTGATCGCGAAAAACGGGTTCTGCGTCGTCGCGCCGATCAAAATGACGACCCCGTCTTCGACGTCGGGCAGCAGAACGTCCTGCTGGGCGCGGTTGAAGCGGTGAATCTCGTCAATGAAGAGGATGGTGCGCTCGCCCAACTCCTCCAGGTGCCCGCGCGCCTCGGCGAGCAGTTCGCGGACCTCTTTGATGCCCGCGGCGACGGCGTTCAGGGGCGTGAAGCGGCTCTTCGTGTGGTTCGCGATGACGTGCGCGAGCGCCGTTTTGCCGCACCCGGGCGGGCCGTAGAAGATGAGCGAATTGAGGCGGTCGGCCAGGAGCATCCGGCGGAGCAGCTTGCCCGGGCCGAGGAAGTGCGCCTGCCCGACGTACTCGTCGAGCGTGCGCGGCCGCATCCGGGCGGCGAGCGGGCGGGCGCTGCGGCGGTTCTCCGCCCGCAGGTCGTCGAACAGGTCCACGGCGGAATCTCCGGGCGACGGAAACTCCACCCATGCTAACCGGGCCGGCGGCGGTGCGACAGGTGAGGTGCGACCCGTCCCGGCGTCACTTCTCCGGGGCGACCAGTTCGACCACCTCGACCGAGCGAATCCACAGCGTGTTGCCCTCGCCCGCGGCGGTGTTTTCGACCGCCAGGCGCAACTCCACCCTGTCTTCGGCCGGCGGGCGGACGAACGACACCGACGCGGTCTTCCACTCGCCCGCGGTGCCCGGCAGCGGCGCGACCGTTAAGCCCTTGTAGCCCGGCACCGCCTGCACGGTCGCCTGCCCGGTGGCGTCGTTCGCGGTGAGGTAGCTCACCTTCACGCGGTAGCCCTTGCCCGGCTCCAGCCGCAGCTTCAGTGCGCCCTCCAGCGCGAACGTGAACTGCGCCGACTTCTCGTCGTTCAGGTTGGTCAGCCCCAGCGCCGGCACGCCGTCCACCGGCTCGCACCGGAAGTCGCCCACCGCGCCGTCCCTCCAGCACTGGCAGGCGACGCCGGCCGGCAGCTTCTCCGCGTCGCCGCCCAGCCGCCCGCCCTTCTCCTTTTGCACCCGGAACGCCGGGATCGCGCTCGCCCTCAGCGAATAAATCGTCGCCCCCTCGGGCCACCTCGACGCGCCTTGCGCGCCCCCGGTCGTCGGAGCCGGCGGCGCGGCCGTCACCGGGCGCGGCGGGCCGACCTCCGACACCGTCGCGCTCCGCACGAACAGCGTGTTCCCCTCCCCCTTCTCCCGCGTGTCGATCAGGAACCGCAGCGGGCTGGCCCCGCGTGTCGTCACCAACTCGACCGTCTTCCACTCGCCGTTCGAGTTCGGCAGCGCGGTCTGGCCGAACGTCTTGCGGTCGTCGATGTTCTGGAAGTACGTCTCGCCGCGCCCCTTCCCGGTGGTGCGGTAGGTCACCCGCAGCCGCACGATTTGGCCCGGCTCGAACCGCAGATTTGCACCCGGATTCCCCTCCAAATCTACACCAATTTGAGCCGAAAGGACGTCGTTCAGGTTGGTGATGCCGATCGCCCGCGCGTCGGCCACCGGGCCGCACGTCCACGCGCCCCGCGTCTCCGCCTTCCACCCCACGAATTGCACCCCGGGCACCCGCGGGTCATCGTCGCCGGCGGTCTTGTCGCGCCCGGTCTTGAGGTTCTGGAAGTCCGGCAGTGCGGCCGCGTCCAGTACGAACATTTGCTTGTCCGGGCTGGCCGAGTTCGGTTCGGTCACGCCGAGCGCGCGCAGCCGGAAGGCGGCGTCCGGGGCGGGGTCGGTGAAGTGGAACTCCAGGTACCCGCCGCTCGCCCCTTTCAGATCGACGAGTTGGTCGCTCGTCTGCCACTTGTCGCCGACGGACGGTCGGGCGACCTCCCACGCGGGCCGCTGGTCGTCCGACTTGAACTTGACGGTCAGGGTCTTGTCGCGGCCGGTGGCCCGGTAGTCGAACCGCACCCGCACCACGCCGGACGGAGCCTCGAACCGCGGGGTGAACAGCATCGCCGCGCTGCCGCGGAGGTTGCGGACGCCCAGCACCGGCGCGCCCGCGTCGGCTTCGGCGAACGCGGCCATCTCGCTGCCCGGGTTCCACACCCGCGCCTGCCAGCCGGCCGGGAGCGCGCCCGGACCGGTGTGCGAGATCGGCAGGTAGTACTTCTTCGTCGCGTCGGCCGGGTCGGCGGTCATGCCCGAGCGGGTGACGAACGCCTCCTGGCCGACGAGGTCGAGTTGGGCCCGCACCCGCTCGCCGCGCAGCTCGACCACCTCGACCGTCGCCACCGCGAGCGAGCTGCCGACCGGGCCGAGGGCCGCCAGCGTCGACCGCATCGGGTCGGTGCGGGTGAACCGCAACTCGGCCGTCGTCCACGCGGGGGCGGCCGGGAACGTCTTGGACGCCCCGCCCTTGTAGCCGAGCGTGTGGACCGACGCGCTGAGCTGTGCCCCGCCCTCCGACCGGTACCGCACCCGCAGCTTGTAGTCGGTGCCCGGCTTGAGGTTGAGCCCCACGCCCTGGGCCGCGGCGTCGCGCTCCAGCTCGAACGCGACGTGCGTGTCGCCGGCAGCCGCGTGCCGCGTGATCGAGAGCGCCGCGGTGCCGTCGATTGGGGCGGCGGCGAATCCGGCCTCACCGTCCTTCAGCGCGTACACCGCCACGCCCGCCGGCAGCGCCCCGCGCTTGCCCTCGAGCACCGCGCCGCCCTTCAGCCGCACGCGGAACGGGGCGACGGAAGCCGCGTCGAACCGGTAGACCACCTCTTCCTGCGGGGCCGGCCTGGGCGGCTCCGCTTTGGGCGGTTCCGCCTTCGGCGGCTTCGGGGCCGGCTGCGGGTTTGCGGCCGGCGCGGGCACCGCGGGCGACGGCTGCGGCGCGGGCGGGGTCTGCGCCTTCTCCACAGGCTTATTGCCGAAGGCCAAGTACGCGAAAACCGCGACCGCGGCGGCGAGCGCGAGGCCCAGCGCAGCGACGAGCCGCGCGCGGCCCCGCGGCGCGGTCGCCGGCTTCCGCTTCGGCTTGGGCGCCGTACCTGGGGCAACCGGCTCGCCGACCGGGTCGCGGAGCGTGTCGGCGGCCGACAGCACGCCGGTCGTCCGCTCGCCCGCATCGACGGCCGAATCGGGGTCGCGGCGGACCGTCGAGAGCAGCCGCCGGGAGTTGGCCTCGGTCAACTGGCCCAGCGCGGCGTGCGTCCCGGTCGCGCCGAGGCTGGTCTGCGACAGCCCGGCCAGCACGCGGGTGCTCGACGCCGCCCACCGGGACAGTGCGTCCACCACCTCGGCCGCCGTCTGGTAGCGGTCGTCCGGCTTCTTCGCCAGCATCTTCGCGATCACCGCCGCCAGCTCGTCCGGCACGTCGGGGTTGATGTCGCGGATCGGCGGGGCCGTCCGCAACTGGTGCTGCATCAGCTTCTGCGTCGTGTTCCCCTCGAACGGCGCCTTGCCCGCGACGAGCGTGAACAGCGTCGCGCCGAGGCTGTAGATGTCGGCCCGGGCGTCCACGTCCGGGCTGTTCATGGCCTGCTCGGGCGAGATGTAGTCGGCGGTGCCGACCACCGCGCCCTCGTCCAGCAGTTCGGTCAGCTTGTCCCGGGCGTCGCCGGACCGGGCCAGCCCCATGTCCAGAATCTTGACCGCGCCGAGCCGGTCGCGGATCAGGTTGGCCGGCTTGATGTCGCGGTGGATGAACCCCTTCTCGTGCGCGTGCTGCAGCCCGGCGGCGGCCTGCGCGACGTACTCGGCGGCCGCCTCGAACGGGAGCGGCCCGCCGAGATCGACGCACTGCTGGAGTGTGTCGCCGTCCACGAACTCCATCACCAGGTACGGCGTCTCGTTGTGCCGCGCCACGTCGTGAATGCGAACGATATTCGGGTGGTCGAGGGCGGCTGCCGAGCGGGCTTCACGCAAGAACCGCTCGAGGGCCAGGTTCTGGTCTTCGCCCTTGCCCGGGGCGAGTACCTTGATGGCCACCTTGCGGCTCAGATCGAGGTGCTCGGCCTGGTACACGGCCCCCATCCCGCCGCGGCCGATCTGCTCCTGAATCACATACGGCCCGATGCGGAATCCCTTGTGCCGCCCGGCGAGCAGTTGCGCGGCCTGGAACTTGGTGAGCAGCCCCCGCTGGACGAAGACCGCGGCCGCCTTCGCCGGCTCGGGCGGCAGCGTGGCGAGGTCCGACACCGCCTTGAGGCGGGCGGCGGGCAGGATGTTGCTCTTGCGCAATAGCTCGAGCAATGCGGCGGTGGAGCCTGGGGCGGTGGCAGCCATGACCGTGTGGGGAGTAGTACGGGCGATGGGTGCCGCGCGCAGGGGCGGCGATTCAACCTAGAACAAAAACGCCGGATGTGCCGACGGTGGCGGAAAATCGGACAGGAAATTCGCTAACTCGTGCCGCGATCTATTCTTCGGCCGCCTCGCCCGTGCCCCACCGCTTTGAAAGGTCGTGGACAACGCCGAACTGGTCGCAGATGCGGGCGACGACGAAATCCACCATGTCCGCGACGCCCCGCGGCCGGGTGTAGAACGCCGGCATCGCCGGCAGCACGACCGCGCCCGCCTCGGTCACGCTGACCATGTTCCGCAGCCCGGCGAGGCCGAGCGGCGTCTCCCGCGGCACCAGCACCAGCTTCCGCCGCTCCTTCAGGTGTACGTCGGCGGCCCGGTGGATCAGATTTTCCGACAGCCCGTGTGCGATCGCCGCGAGGGTGCCCATGCTGCACGGGCAGACGGCCATCCCGCCGGTCAGGAACGACCCGCTGGCGATCCCGGCGCGGAAGTCGCGGAAGTGGTGGTAGTGCAGGCGGGACAGGTCGAGTTCGGCCGCGGCGGCGCCCATGAGCGCCGCCGGGTCGAACTCGCTCGCCGCGAGCTTCACCGTGCGCCCGGCCTCGGCCTCCAGCACCTCGACGGCCGCCGGGCTGACGGTCAGGTGCACGGTGCGGCCGGCGCGGAGCAGCACCTCGACCAGCCGCACCCCGTACGGCGACCCGCTCGCCCCGGTGAACGCAACGACGAGGTCGGACGCGGCCATCGACTGCCCTTCGCGATTGTCACTTCCCATCCTACAGCCCGCACCGCAGAATGGAGTCGCCCCGCAACCGCGGCGCGGCGAGATCGCGCCGCCGGCGCGGGCGACGGGTGGGAGTTCGTCATGCGCCACGTCCTCGCCTCGCTCGCGCTGCTGGCGGCCGCCGCGGCCCTGGGCGCGCAGCCGCCGGCCGGGCTGTCGAACTGGTCGTTCGACGAGCTGACCCTCAAGAACGGGGCCAAGTTCCAGGGCATGATCCTGGCCGAGACCGCCGACGGGGTCGATTTCCGCTCGGTGTACCGCGTGCCGGGGCGGCCGACCGTGACGCTCACGAGTTTCTTCTCGAAGGGCGAGATCGCCGGCGTCGCGCGGCTGTCGAAGGCCGACCGCGACGCGCTCGGCGAGAGGCTGGCCGAACTCGACCCGACCGGCGAGGGCGAGCGGCGGCGGATGGAGTCGCTGGAGCTGGTCCCGGCCGAGTGGCCCGGCCGCGCCGCCGGGGCGCGCCGCTACGACTCCGACTACTTCGTCCTCGTCTGCACCGGGACCGAGGAGCTGACCCGCCGCTCGGCGGTCCGGCTCGAGCAGATCTACGCCGCGTTCGCCCGGTTCCTGCCGCCGACCGCGAAGGGCGCCCGGCCGACACAACTGATGCTCGCCACCGACCCGGACGAGTACAAGGCGCTGCTCGGCCCGGCCGGCGAGGCCAACCTGCTCAACCCGGCGGTGTACGACGTCACCCACAACCGCATCCTGTGCGGCAGCGAGCTCAAGCGGCTCGGCGACGACCTCCAGTCGGCCCGCGTCCACCACGCGCAGCAACTCGCCGGGCTGGAGCGGTACGAGGGCGGCCTCAAGAAGCTGTACAAGGGCAAGGAGCTGGCCGACTACCGGGAGGCCGTGGCGGCGGAGCGGAAGAAGATCCACCTGGCCGACGCGAACAACGGCGGGAAGTTCGACACGGCCACCGCCCGGCTGTTCGCGCTGCTGTACCACGAGGCGTTCCACGCCTACGTGACGACGTTCGTCTACCCGCCGCTCAAGCCGGACGAGGTGGAGGCCGGCAAGGGCACCGGCGAGCTGCCGCGGTGGCTCAACGAGGGGCTGGCGCAGGTGTTCGAGACGGCGGTCGTGGAGGCGGGCGAACTGCGGGCCGACCACCCCGACAAGGAGCGACTGGCGCGCGTCAAAGACTGGCTGAAGGGCAAGCCGGGCGGCCCGCTCGTGCCGCTGTCCGACCTGCTCGCCACCGGGAGGGACACGTTCCTGGCGTCGCACGCCGACCAGGCGGCCGCGACCAACCGCGCGTACCTGACGAGTTGGGCGCTCGCCTACCACCTGACGTTCGACCGCCGGCTGATCGGCACGGAGGCGTTCCGCAAATACCTGATCGCGGTGAACGCCGGCGGCGACCCGCGGCGGGCGTTCGCGGCGCTGGTCGGCCAGGAACTACCGGCGTTCGAGAAGGACTGGCACGCGTACCTGTCGCGGCTCCAGCAGAACGGCACGCTCTCGAAATAGTCCCAGGTCGCCAAGTCGCAGGTCGTCAAGTCGAAGACTGTATCCGTGACCGTCTTCGACTTGACGACCTGCGACTTTACGACCTGGGACTGTCGGCTTTGGGGCCGTCGGGCTTTGGGCCTTCCCCGCCGGGCTTTTGGCCCGCCTCGGGCGGCTCCGCCGGCGCGGGGTGTCCCTCGTGGTGCCGGCCGGTGACCGTCTCGACGGCCTTCTCGACCACCTTCTCGACCACGTGCGCCGCGGCCACCGCCGGCTTGGTCAGCACCGCGGGCATGTGCGGCGGCTCGCCGGTCGAAACCGGGCGGCTGAGGATGTACTTCTGGATCAGCGCCCCGGCGATCCCGGACAGCACCGCCACCGCCACCAGCGACTTGTACTCGTTCACCTTGTTGAAGATGACGAGCATCTGGTCGGTCAGGAAGTACGACAGCCAGAACAGCACGTTGACCAGCGGGATGGCGTACAGCCCGTCGGCCAGCAGGAACCGGCCGAGCGGCACCCGCAGCACCCCGGCCATGATGAACACCGGGGCGCGGATGCCCGGCAGGAGCCGCGCCCCGAGTAGCACCCAGATGCCCCGCTCGGCGAAATTCTGCTCGATCTGGGCCTGCTTATCGTGCGGCACCAGGTTGCGGCGGACGAAGCCGAGTTCCAGCAGTTTGTGTCCCCAGATGCGGCCGATGCCGTACAGCACCCCGTCGCCGATGACCACCCCGGCCATCACCACCGGCAGCATGTAGTACCAGCGGAGCGTGGTGTCCTCGTGGCCCGCCATGATGCCCGCGGTGATGACCGGCAGTTCCTCCGGGATCGGGAACCCGAACCCGGCCGCGATCAGCGCGCAGAACACGCCCACATAGCCGTACTGGTCGAAGTGTTGCAGCATTGCGCGATCCGTGGGGCGGGGGCATATTCTGACAGCGTACCGCAACCGGCGGGCCGCGTTCAGTGTTTCGTATTTGGTGTCTGGTATTTTGTGTTTCGCCCGTCGGGCGCGCCCGCGGGCCGTACAAGACCGCACCCAGCACCCCGGGGGAACCCATGAAGCTCGGGCTGATCAACTCTGCGTGGGCGCAGGCCGGCAAGGGCACCGCGTACGGCATCCGGCAGACGAAAGCGATCGGGTTCGACTCGATCGACATCTTCGCCGACCCGCTCGACACCGACGCGCGCGAGCGGAAGCTCATCCGCACCGAGTGCGAGCGGGCCGGGTTGCCGATCGTGAGCGTGGCGTGCGTCGCGGTCGGCCTGATCGACTTCAACCCCTCAGTTCAGAGGTTCCACAACGACCGCTGCCGGGCGTACCTCGATTTCTGCTACGAACTCGGGGCGCGAAACCTGCTCTTGGTGCTGGGCGAATACATCTGGGAGCGGCAGGTGATTCCGCCGGCCGAGCAGTGGGCCACCGGCGTCAAGCACCTGAAGGCGCTCGGCGACTACGCGGCGAATCTGGGGCTGGAAATCGCCTTGGAGTTAGAACCGTTTACGCTGTCGCTCCTGAACGACGTACCCAACATGGTGCGGTTCATCGACAAGGTGAACAACCCCGCGGTGCGGGCCAACATCGACATTTCGCACCTGCAACTGGCCGGGGCGAAGCCGGAAGCCTTGCGGGCACTCAAAGGCAAGGCGATCCACGTTCACATCAGCGATTGCGACGGCAAGGTCCACGGCGACCTGCCGCCCGGCCGTGGGGTGGTCGATTTCGTGCCGTATTTGAAGGAAATCGCGGCCCTGGGAATCACCGGTGCGATCAGCATCGAACTGGAGTATTCGCCGGAGCCGGACCGGATCGCCGAGTGGGTGACCGAGGCGTACCGCGAAACCGACAAATTGCTGAAATCCGCGGGCATTTCCCGCGAATAATGAACATGGCGAGGAACTGTCCACACCTCGCCCATTGGCGACTCAGGACAACACTCTCCGGGCGACGGAACGTCACATCAACGGCCGCCGCCCGCCCCCGAAAGGGGCGGTACGATGGCCGACCAACTACTCCTGTCCGATAAGCCCCTCGACCCCGCCGCGTCAGGCGACTGGAAGCGGAACGCCGCAGCCGCGGCCCCGGACGAAACGAAGTTCTTGCAAGGGCCGCGGCCCCGCCGCCGCGAGCTGTGGCAGGCGGTCAAGATCTTCCGCGAACTGGTCTACGGGTTCCGCAAGTTGCACTTCGTCGGCCCGTGCGTGACCGTGTTCGGCTCCGCGCGGTTCGACGAGCGCCACCGGTACTACCAGATGGCCCGCGACGTCGGCCGGATGCTGGCCAAGTCCGGGTTCACCACGATGACCGGCGGCGGCCCGGGGGTGATGGAGGCGGCCAACCGCGGCGCGAAGGAGGCCGGCGGCCGCTCGATCGGGTGCAACATCATCCTCCCGCACGAGCAGAAGCCCAACCCGTACGTCGATTCGTGGATCGACTTCGAGTACTTCTTCGTCCGCAAGCTGATGCTGGTGAAGTACAGCTACGCGTTCGTGGTGTGCCCCGGCGGGTTCGGCACGCTGGACGAGTTGTTCGAGGTGGCGACGCTGATCCAGACCGGCAAGGTGCAGAACTTCCCGGTCGCGCTGATGGGCACCGACTACTGGCGACCGCTGGTCGATCAGTTGCGGCTGATGGTGACCGAAAAGACGATCGACCCGCTCGACCTCGACCAGCTCATCATCTCCGACGACCCCGGCGAGGTGGTGAGCGGGATCACCGACGTCGCGATGACCAAGTTCGGCCTGACCTACGGCCCGCAGATCAAGCCGAAATGGTGGCTCGGGGAACTCCTTTCACGTCGCAAGTCGTAAGGTCGAAAGTCGTAAAGTCGAAGGCTGCCAACCGGCTCGGTCTTCGACTTTACGACTTTCGACCTTACGACTTGCGACTCCGATTAGTGGTTCGTGTAGCTGTCGTACCCGCGGGGGCACTGCCAGCCCTGGCCCCACGGGGTGTTGAACGGCTGCGACGGGCACTTGGTGCCGAACAGCCCGCTGTACTGCGGGCCGCACGGCGAGAAGAAGCTCTTGCACGAGCCGAAGTGGAACGCGAGGTCGCTGCGGACCCCGCCGCACCCGTTGGCGCACGGGTAACCCAGTTGGCAGTTGTTGGCCGGGGCGTTGTTCACGTGCTTCATCGTGAACCCGCCCTTCCCGCAGTCGCCGGTCGCGCAGCCGTCGCCGCGGTACGCCGGCCCGCCGCCGCCGGTCTGGATGATCGGGGACGCCGCCGTCGCGGCCGCCGGCGACAGCGCCGGGAGCGGCAGCGGGCGGGGCGGGGCGACCGCGGCGCTGGGCTGCGCCGACGCGACGCCGGACACGGCGAACACGCCGACCACTGCGAGGAACAGATTCCGCATGGTGAAGACCCTTCCGTAAGTAGGCGAGGTGCGAGCCGCTTCCGTGGCGGCACACTCGTCCATCGGAGGGCCGGCCGCGCCGGCGTGTGCGAAACGCCCGCGGCCGAAGGAGATGAGAGGGTCCGAGCGCCTGTTGGGGCGCTCGCAGCAGACGGAACAGGTGTGTTGGCTTCAGGAACTGAGCCGAGTTTAGCGGTCGTCGCGAAGGGATGGCGTCAGCAACCGTCGGCGATCCGTCGGACGATCCGGCCGTAGTCGGGCGCGATGCGCTCCCACAGCCCGCGGCGCTGGGCCAGCCGGTTCGGCCAGTTGACGAGGTTAAGGTGGTCGCCGGTCCATACGTCGAGGTCATCGCCCCACCGTGCGCTCTCGACGGAAACGACGCCGTCGTTCGGCCCCTCGGCCCGGTCCACGATGCCGCTCGGCACCCACCACTCCGGCCCCATCAGGTGTGAGTCGCACCGCCCGGCGACCGACAGATACCGCACGCCCGGCGCGTCCGGCACATCCGCGTTGAACCGCCGGCAGCCCGCGGTGGTGAGGTCGAGGAACGCCTGGTACGAGACGCCCAGCAGGCGGAAGAACGGCGCGACCAGCGGGCCGAACCGTTTCACGCCCCAGTCGGCGAACGCGGTGCCGCGGTGCGGCGTCCCCACGGTGGTCAGCGACCGCACCCGCCCGGCCATGCCGAGCTTCGAGATCATGAACCGGCTGTCGAGGCCGCCCATGCTGTGCCCGATCAGGTGGACCGGGCCGCCGTCGGGGAGGTGCCGCTCGATGTACCGCTTCAGTTCGCCGGCCCGCGCCGCGACGCCGACCGTGCAACTCAGCCGCGGCACGAGGACGCGGTTGCCGGCCGCCTCGAGTTGCTCGCGGATGCCCGGGAAGTAGTCCTTCAGGGGACGACCGAAGGCGGTGAGGCGGTCGTACCCACACAGCCCATGAACGAGCACGATCGGGGCGTCGAGTTGAGGGGTGTCGGAGGCGGTCACGGCAGTCCTTGACGAATGAAAGCTCCCGCTCGCGCCTCGCGGGAGGCGGAATGGCGGGTGGATACTCCGTTCGCGTCAGGTTGGGTCAGTGCGGTGGCGAGTCTGTACGATTAGCCCCAAGCGCCGACATCTCGTCCGGGAAGAGAGGGGATCCCGGTAGCGGTCAACCACGGCGAAAAAACTACAGCCGATATACTTAGTACCTTCACGAGAAATACGCAATGGAAATTCCTGTCGCGCAGCCCGGGAAGACCCGCATCGGCTGGATCGGCACCGGCGTCATGGGCCGCTGGATGTGCTCCCATGCGATCTCAAAAGGCTACACCGCAACGGTTTACAACCGTTCGGCGGATAAAGCCCAGCCGCTCGTAGACGCCGGCGCGAAGCTGGCTCATACCCCGAAAGCGGTCGCGGAGCAATCCGACATCGTGTTCGCGATCGTCGGCTTCCCGAAGGACGTCCGCGAAGTGTTCCTCGGGACCGACGGCGCGCTCGCCGGGGCCAAACCGGGCACGGTGCTGGTGGACATGACCACCAGCGAGCCGTCGCTGGCGAAGGAGATTCACGCCGCGGCGAAAGAGAAAGGCGTGGCGTCGCTTGATGCCCCGGTGAGCGGCGGCGACGTGGGGGCGAAGAACGCCGCTCTCTCCATCATGATCGGCGGCGACAAGGAGGTGGTCGCGGCGGTGCAACCGGTGTTCGAGTGCATGGGGAAGACGATCGTCCACCAGGGCGGACCGGGCGCGGGTCAGCACACCAAGATGGTAAACCAGATCCTCATCTCGTCGAACATGATCGCGGTGTGCGAGGGGCTTCTCTACGGATACAAGGCCGGGCTAGACCTCGAAACGGTGTTCAAGAGCGTGTCCGTCGGCGCGGCCGGGAGCAAGGCGCTGGAGGTGCTGGGGCCGCGGATGCTGGCTCGCAACTTCGAGCCGGGGTTCTACGTCGAGCACTTTATCAAGGACATGGGCATTGCGCTGGCGGAAGCCGAGAAGATGAACCTGTGCCTGCCGGGGTTGGGGCTGGCGAAGCAGTTGTACGAGGCCGTCCGCGCGCAGGGGTACGGCCGCAAGGGCACGCACGCGCTGCTGATGGCGCTGGAGCACATCAACAACGTCAAGCGGTAGCCGCTCGCAACGTCGTGACCCGTGTAACGCGTCTGTAAGCACCCCGCGCGCACCATCTCGGCGCGCGGGCGTCCGCGGGTATAGTTCCCTTCGCTCCACACCTCTCACGCGAAGGGATCGTCATGCGGACACTGCGAATCCTGGCCCTCACGGCGCTCGCCACACTACCCGGCGCGCCCGCGACCGCCGCCGACACGCCGGTCAAAAGCAAGATCGTCGGCGTCGATCTGTTCAAGAACGGACTCGCCATCGTCAAGCGCGAGGTGACGCTCGGCAAGCCCGGCACCTACGACCTCGAAGACGTGCCGACGCCGGTCCACGGCACGTTCTGGATCGACAGCACCGCGACCGTCGACGTGGTCGTGCGGACGCGCGACGTGGCCGTCCCGGCCGCCGACGTCGCACCGGGCAGCCTGCAAGACGACCTCGCGGGCAAGAAGGTGACCGTTCACCTCAAGGGCGCGAACCGCGCCCCGGTCGTCGGCACGATGATGGCGTTCAAGCCGGCCAAGCCGGACGAACTCGCGGTCGCCGGCCGGTTCCTCGTGATCCAGACCGACAAGGGCCGCGTGTACGTCGAGCCGTCGGAGGTGTCGTCGGTCGAGGCGGCCGACGCCGGCGACACGGTCGTCCGCCGCCGCCCGCAGATGCTGCTCACCCTCCGCGACACCGACAAGCCGGAGACAAAAGTCAGCATCCGCTACATCACCACCGGCCTGTCGTGGGCGCCGAGCTACCGCCTCGACATCACCGACCCCAAAACCCTGCTGCTGGAGCAGCACGCGGTGGTGCGGAACGAACTCGCCGACCTCGACGGGGCGGACGTCCGGCTGATTAGCGGCTACCCGAGCGTGGAGTACGCGCACGTCCGCTCGCCGCTGTCGCCGCTCACCAACTGGAACACGTTCTTCGCCGAACTGGAGAACCGGCGGTTCCGCGAGATCGACGCGCTGAGCAACAGCGTGATCGGCCAGCAGCGGATCACGATGAACAACGACCGCGGCGGGGCGTGGGGGCTGGCGCTGGGCGCGACGCCGGCCGGTGAGGGCGTCGACCTGCACTACCAGTCGATCGGCAAGCGGACGCTGAACCACGGCGACACGCTGTCGCTGACGGTGGCAAAAGGCCAGACGGGCTACGAGCGGATCGTCGAGTGGCTGGTGCCGGACACGCGGAACGCCTACGGGCAGTTGGAGCGGCACGACGCGGCCGACGACGTGTGGGATGCGCTGCGGTTCAAGAACCCGCTGGCGTTCCCGATGACGACCGGCCCGGCCGCGGTGGTGAGCGGGGGCCAGTTCAACGGCCAGCGGACGAGCTTTTGGGTGAACAGCGGCGAGGAGACGATCCTGCGGGTCGAGAAGGCGCTGAGCGTGCGGACGCGGGCGACCGAAAACGAGCTTCTGCCGAAGGACGGGGCGAGCGCCCGCGACCTGATCTGGGTGGGCGGCCGGCAGTACCGCAAGACGACGGTGGAGGGCGAGTTGGCGGTGAGCAACAACCGCAAGGAGTCGGTATCGTTGGTTGTCCGGCGGCGGTTCTCGGGCGAACTCGCGTCGGCCGACGGCGACCCGAAGCGGCAGTTGCGCGAGGAGGGCGTGTACTCGGTCAACAAGCGGCAGGAGTTGCTCTGGACGCTGGCGCTGAAGGGCGGCGAGGAGAAGAAGTTGAAGTACACGTACACGGTGCTGGTGCCGCACTGATCGCGAGCGGGAGGCGTGTGCATGTTGCACCTTCGCTGGCGTGGCGCTTGTTCGGGCTGTCCGCAAAGGTGGCTCCCCTCACCCGGCGGCGACGCGCCGCCGACCTCTCCCCAGCGGGGAGAGGTCCATCCGGGGATCCGCACAGCAAAACGGCGCGCTTGCCACATGCGGTCGTGCGGATGCACCTCTCCCCGCTGGGGAGAGGTCGGCGGCGCGTCGCCGCCGGGTGAGGGGCTGCCACCGACACGGCTCTGAAGTCAGCGCCAACGCCGGGTGAGGGGCACCACCCACACGCCTCCGCAGAAAGCCCGCGCCTCACTCCCGCGCGTACCGCCCGAGCTTCCACTTGCGGCGGTCGTCGTCGGTCAACTCGACGCGCACCGCGTCCGCCCGACTTGTCACCCGGTCGTACACGAACGACGCTTCCACTGCGTATGTCCCGACCGTCACCTCCGCGGGCGGGATGAGGTTCAGCAGGTTGACGCGGACGGACGTTCGCTCGCCCGGCGTCAGCCGCAAGACCGCGTTCAGCCCGCTCAGCCGCGGTAAGCCGTACTCGGCGTACGGCCCGCTCGTCACATCCCCGAGCGGCGCGGTGATGGTCAGAAAGAGGTACTGCAAGACATGCGGGCTGGTCGTGACGAGCATTGCCTGGGACGAGTAGTTCGCCAACTCTAGCGTGCCGTCGAGCGGCGAGCCACCCATCCGCCGGCGAAGCACGCAGCGGACGAACGGCGTGCGGTTCACCGCCACCAGCCACCGCGGCTCGGCCGCCCGCCCCAACTCGGCCAACCGGTTCGCCAACTCGACGTGCTCGTCGTCCGGCAGTCCATCGGCCGCGGCCCACACCTCCAGCCGCAAGAATTCGCTCAGCGGGTCGGACTGCTCTTCCAGATAGTCGGCGTACACGAGCCGCGTCACGTCGTCGTTCGGATTGGCGCGCAGCGCCGTAAGGAACTCGTCGTGCATGTCGCACTCTCCCGACGGACACGCCATTGTCGCACGGAACGGCGGTTGCAGCAAACTCCGTCGCTTCCGGTCGTAGCGACGGCGCCACCATCCTATTCCCTCCAGTTTCCGCCGTTTACCTTTGACGGATTTTCCGCCCAAACCTACCATCCTGAAAGGACCGGGGAACACACCCCCTCCCGCGTTGCCCACTCCGAAATCGAGGTTTTCCGCTCATGTACAGCATCGTGATGCTCACCGCGATGTCGGCGTCGGCCGACGTCACCCCGGCGCCCGCCCCGGTCGCGGTCGCCCCGTCGTACGGCTGCACCGGCTACACCAGTTGCACTGGCTGCACCGGCTACTACGCCAGTTGCAGCGGTTGCTACGGCTCGTGCCACGGTTCCTGCTACGGGTCGTGCCACGGCAGCATCTACAAGCGCGGCGGGTTCCTCGGCAGCCACAAGTCGTGCCACGGGTGCAGCGGCTACTCGTGCAGCGGGTACAACTGCTTCACCAGCGGCTACTCGTGCAGCGGCTACTCGTGCAGCGGGTGCTACGGGTACGCCGGGGCGTGCCACGGGTGCTACGGGATCAGCTACGGGTCGAGCTGGGGGCCGCCGGTCGGCATGCTGCCGTACACCCTGCACGGGTACAACGACGGCAACTACCCGAAGTACGGGCCGAGCTTCCCGGTCGTCGGCAGTAACCTGACCAACCCGTACGCGGTGTGGGGGCGGACCACCAACCCGAATCTGCCGCCGGTCGTCGTGGTGCCGGTCGAGACGCCGAAGAAGGCCGGGTCCGATGACAAGCCGGCGGGCGCGAACCTGAAGTTCAGCGTCCCCGCTGATGCCAAGTTGTATGTCGATGGCAAGCTGGCCCCGGGCGCCGGCGCGGAGCGCGCTTTCTACACCCCGGCCCTAGAGCCGGGCAAGAAGTTCTTCTACGACGTGAAGGCCGAACTGGTCGTCGCCGGGCAGACCGTCGTTGACGAGAAGCGGGTAATCGTCGAGGCCGGGCAGACGGTCGTCGAGTCGTTCCCGAAGCTGGTCGCCGCGGTCGAGAAGGCGACGAGCGTCGCCGGGAAGTAACGGGCGGAGAAAAGGGTTTTATCCGCAGATTACGCAGATAAACACAGATTAGAAGAGTATTCTAACTCCATCTTCTAATCTGTGTTTATCTGCGTAATCTGCGGATAAAACTGCTTACTTCTTCACTTCGTACTCCGCGTCGATCACGTCATCGGGGCCGTCCTTCTTGCCCTCCGGGCCGCCGCTCGGGGTCGCCCCGCCCGCCCCGCCGACCTTCGAGTACAGGTGCTGCGCCATCGCGCTCGACGCCTGCTCCAGTTCGGCCGTCGCCGACTTCACCGCGGCCAGGTCGTTCTTCGAGATCGCGTCACGCACCTTCGCAATGGCCGCGTTGATCGGGGCCTTGTCGTTGTCGGTAATCTTGTCCCCGGCCTCGGCGAACATCTTCTCGATCTGGTGGATGCGGGACTCGGCCGCGTTCTTGGCGTCCACCAGTTCGCGCTTCTTCTTGTCCTCCTCCGCGTGCAGCTCGGCGTCCCGCTTCATCTTCTCGACTTCGTCCTTGTTCATCCCGCTCGCGCCTTCGATGCGGATGTGCTGCTCCTTGCCGGTCCCGAGGTCCTTCGCGGACACCGACAGCACGCCGTTGGCGTCGATCTCGAACGTCACCTCGATCTGCGGCACCTGCCGCGGCGCCGGCGGGATACCGTCCAAGTGGAAGCTGCCGATCCGCTTGTTGTCCTGGGCCATCGGCCGCTCGCCCTGGAACACCTGCACCTCGACCGACGGCTGGTTGTCCGCGGCGGTGGTGAACTTCTCGCTCGCCTTCTTCGGGATGGTCGTGTTCCGCGGGATCATCACCGTCATCACCCCGCCGAGGGTCTCCAGACCCAGCGACAGCGGCGTCACGTCGAGCAGTTGGATGTCCGCGGCGGCCCCGAGCAGCAGTTGCGCGCCCTGGATGGCCGCGCCGATCGCGACGACCTCGTCCGGGTTCACCCCGCGGTGCCCTTCCTTGCCGAAGATCTCCTTCACCAGTTGCTGCACCCGCGGCATGCGGGTCATCCCGCCGACCATGACCACTTCGTCGATCTGCTGCGGCGTCAGCTTGGCGTCCTTGAGTGCCGCCAGGACGGGCTTTTTACAACGCTCGATTAAGTGGTCGCTCATCCGCTCGAACTGGGTGCGGGTGATGCTGGTCGTCAGGTGCAGCGGGTTGCGGTTCTCGTCCATCGTGATGAACGGGAGGTTCACGTCCACGTTCGTCTGCTGGCTCAGGTCCTTCTTGGCCTGCTCCGCGGCTTCCTTCAGCCGCTGCATCGCGACCGGGTCTTTGCGGAGGTCAGTCCCGTGGTCCTTCTTGAACGCGTCGGCCAGGTGGTCGATGAGCACCTGGTCGAAGTCGTCGCCGCCGAGGTGCGTGTCCCCGTTGGTGCTCTTCACCTGGAACACGCCGTCCTCACCGACATCCAAAATCGAGATGTCGAAGGTGCCGCCGCCGAGGTCGAACACCGCGATCTTCTGGTCCTTCTTCTTGTCGAGCGCGTACGCCAGCGCCGCGGCGGTCGGTTCGTTGATGATCCGCATCCGCTGCTTGACGATCTTGCCGTCCTTGCCGCGGATCTCGTACTCGGTGTCGAACCCGGCGACCGCGGCGGCGTCGATGGTCGCCTGCCGCTGGGCGTCGTTGAAGTACGCCGGCACGGTGATGACGGCCTTGCGGACGGTGTGCCCGAGGTACGCCTCGGCCGCTTCCTTGAGCTTGCGCAGGATCATCGCCGAGATTTCCGGCGGCGAGAACTGCTTCTGGTCGATGTCCACCTTCACGAGGTCGTTGGCCCCGCCGGTGAGCTTGTACGGGACGAGCTTTTCCTCGCTCTCGACCTCGTTGTGCCGCCGACCCATGAACCGCTTGATCGAGTAGATCGTGCGCTTCGGGTTCATGACCGCTTGTCGCTTCGCCTGCTTGCCGACGATGCGGTCGCCCTTGTCGGTGAACGCAACAACGCTGGGGGTGGTGGCGTCGCCGTCCTGGTTCGGGATCACCTTGACCGCGGTGCCGTCCATGACGGCGACGACGGAGTTGGTGGTGCCGAGGTCGATGCCGATAATTTTCTCTTCAGCCATGTGTCAGACTCCTTGTCAGGTTCAGTTTCGGGATTAGGCCGGCGTGCGGTCGCTCGCGATGTTGGGCGAGAACGGGCACACCAGCCGTTTTCACTGATTTGGAGCGGAGAATCTCCCGAACGATTCGGAGTTTTTACGGATCACAAGCAACCGTCGTGCCACCGGACAAATCCCATCTAGCCAATAAACACAAACTCATAACGAGTAATGGTTTGCATCGAGCACTTCGCTTTTCACATGGGATGAGGCGGCCGAAGACCTGCCATTTCAGCAGGTTCGCCGCAACTCTCTGTCAGTGATAGGATTGCGCCAAAAGCGAATCTCGCGGTGGCGGGCAATTTCGATACATGTGGTGCCCGCGTTCGTTGACGCCCCGTTGCCGCGGAAGTAGATTCACCGCACTCACGCCCTCCCACCCACGCGGACGTCGCAATGGCGCGCACCAAGCCCGACCCGAACTCCAATTCGACGCCGGACAAGACCACCGCGAACCTCAGCGGGCTGCGCGCCCAGATCGACAAGTTCGACCTCCAGATTCTCGAACTCCTGAACAAGCGAGCCACGGTCGCGGCGCAGATCGGCAAGGTGAAGGCGGATCAGGGCGGCGATGTGTTCTCCGCGGCGCGCGAGGAGGAAGTCCTTGCGAACGTGATGGCGGCCCACAAAGGCCCGCTGGCCGAGGTGAGCATCCGGGCCATCTTCCGCGAACTCATCAGCGGGTCGCGGGCGATCCAGCGGCAGCAGAAGATCGCGTACCTGGGGCCGGAGTACAGCTACAGCCACCTCGCGGCCATCCAGCGGTTCGGCGAGGCGTCGGTGTACAACCGCACGGCCAACATCGCGACCGTGTTCGAGGAGGTGATGCGGAAGCACGCCGACTTCGGCGTGGTGCCCCTCGAAAACAGCACCGACGGCCGCATCGTCGATACGCTGGACATGTTCATCCGCTCGCCCGGGCAGGTCAAGATCTGCTCCGAGATCCGGCTCCGCGTCCGGCACCACCTGCTGGCCAACTGCCCGCAGTCGGAGGTCCGCCGCGTCTACAGCAAGGAGCAGGCGCTGAGCCAGTGCCGCAACTGGCTGTCGAAGAACCTGCCGCAGGCGTCGTTCCACCCGGTCGCGAGCACCGCGGACGCGGCCAAGCTGGTGCAGACGGAGCCGAACGTCGCGGCGATCGCCAGCCGCGAGGCCGCCGTCCGCTACGGCATCGGCATCCTGTCGCAGAACATCGCCGACTCGCCGTTCAACGAGACCCGGTTCGCGGTGCTGGGCGCGAGCGACTCGGCCAAGACCGGCAACGACAAGACCGCGGTGATGTTCCAGATCGGCCACGCCCCCGGGTCGCTGGCCGACGTGCTGCTCCCTTTCAAGCAGAACAAGATCAACCTGACGTGGATCGAGTCGTTCCCGTTCCGCGAGGTGAAGGGCGAGTACGTGTTCTTCGTGGACTTCGACGGCCACCGCGACGACCCGAAGGTGCGCAAGGCGCTCACCGCCTTGGAAGCCCTGTGCGACCGCGTCGACGTGCTCGGGTCGTTCCCGGCGGCCGCGCCGGTGGAGGACTGATTTGGTCATTAGTCCATAGTCCTTGGTCCTTGGTGGCGGTTCTCGCTTGGCCGCCACGCCCATTCGTCTGTATCCCTACCTGTGAGATACCCTGTCCGCGGTCGGCTCCTCTCCAAGGACTATGGACCAAGGACTATGGACGAACCCCAATGATCCTCGTCATCCGGCCCGACGCCTCTCTGGAACAGATCGACCACGTCATCGAGCGGGTGCGCGAGCTCGGCTTTACCCCGCACGTCAGCCGCGGCGAGGCCCGCACCATCGTGGGGGTGATCGGCGACGAGACCAAGCCCGGCTCGGAGAACTTCTCCGCCATCCCCGGCGTCGAGCAGGTTCTGCCGATCATGAAGCCGTTCAAGCTCGCCAGCCGCGAGTTCCACAAGGGCGACAGCGCCGTCTACGTCGGCAAGGTGAAGATCGGCCAGGGTTCGCTGGCAATGATCGCAGGCCCTTGCGCCATCGAGGGTTACGAGGTTCTCGACGCAATCGCCAAGTACGTCAAGGCCGGCGGGGCGAACATCCTCCGCGGCGGCGCGTTCAAGCCGCGGACGTCCCCGTACGCGTTCCAGGGAATGGGCGAAGAGGGGCTGAAAATCCTCCGCGCCGTCGGCGACAAGTACGAGATGCCGGTCGTCACCGAGGTGATGGACCCGCGGCAGGTCGATCTGGTGTGCCAGTACACCGACATGCTCCAGATCGGCGCGCGGAACATGCAGAACTTCGACCTGCTGAAGGAGTGCGGGAAGGCCAAGAAGCCGGTGCTGCTGAAGCGCGGGATGTCCGCCACCGTCAAAGACCTGCTCATGTCCGCCGAGTACGTGCTGGCCGAGGGCAACAAAGACGTGGTGCTGGTGGAGCGGGGCGTGCGGAGCTTCGAGGACAGCACGCGAAACATGCTCGACATGAGCGCGGTACCGAACGTGAAGGGCCAGAGCCACCTGCCGATCATCGTGGACCCGAGCCACGCGACCGGCCGCCCGGACCTGATCCCGGCGATGAGCCGGGCGAGCGTCGCCGCCGGGGCCGACGGCGTCCACGTCGAGGTTCACAACTGCCCCGAAAAGGCCCTTTCGGACGGCCCGCAGGCGCTGCTGCCGCACCAGTTCCTCGACCTGATGGGCGATCTCCGAAAGCTCGCCGGCGCACTCGGCCGCGAGTTCTGGGCTCCGCCGGTAAACTGACCCGCCCCGCCGATGCCCGACTTCGACGACGAGTACGAGGAGTGGCTGCCGCCGCCCTACCGCCCGCCGGTCGAGTGGCCGAGTACGAGTCGGCGGTTCGGCCAGGTGGTTGCGCTGCACGCGGCCACTATCGTGATCGTCGGGTTTGCCGTGCTGGTCGGGTTTTCGGCCGCAACTGCCGGCCGCCTTATCCTTTGTGCTACGCCCGCGCTGGGGCTGAGCTGGCTCGGGTTCGTCGCCTACCTCACCGCCAGCGCCGCCGCACCGTCCGGCGTGCCGTCCGAGGGCGGCCGGTTGTTGGTCGCCGGGCTGGACATGCTGACGGCGTTCGCCACGGTGTTCGGCGTGTTCATCGGGGTGGCGGTCGCTTTCCGCTAGCCGCCCGCGTCCCGCGCCCCGCTCGTAACGGAAGTACCGATGCCTACGCGTAAGAAGTTCGTCGCCGGCAACTGGAAGATGAACACCACGCCGGCCGAGGCCAAAGCCCTCGGCGCGGCGATCGCCAAGGGGGTGGGCACCGACGACCGCGTCATCGTCGCGGTGATGCCGCCGTTCACGTGGCTGACCGCGGTGGCCGAAACCCTGCAAGGTTCGGCGGTTGCGCTCGGCGGGCAGGACGTGCATTCGGAAAAGAAGGGGGCGTTCACCGGCGAGATTTCCCCGGCGATGCTGATCGAGGCCGGGTGCAAGTACGTCATCATCGGGCACAGCGAGCGGCGGCACATCCTGGGCGAGTCCGACCAAGCCATCAACCAGAAGGTTCACACCGCGCTCGAAGAGGGGTTGCGGGTCATCCTCTGTATGGGTGAGACGCTGGCCGAGCGGGAGCGGAACCTGAAGGAGCGGGTGTTTCAGCGGCAGGTGTTCGCGGCGTGTGCCGGGCTGTCCGATGAGCAGTTTAGCCGCCTGACCATCGCCTACGAGCCGGTCTGGGCGATCGGGACGGGCAAGGTGGCGACCCCGGAGCAGGCACAAGAGGCGCACACGTTCGTCCGCGACAAATTGCGGCTGCTGTACGGCGATAAAATCGCCGAAGCGACTCCCATTATCTACGGCGGGTCCGTCACTGCCGAGAACGCCAGCGGGCTGCTGCACCAACCGGACGTGGACGGCGCGCTGGTCGGTGGGGCCAGTCTCAAGGCCGACTCGTTCCTCGCCATCGTGAAGGCGGCTCAGGGGTGATGCCCGGCGGTCGCGGTTCGGCGCGACCCTTTCCGCTTGCGCCACCTTTTCTTACAGTAACAGTTCAGTCGGGAATCTCACGGAGGCCGGGTCGTGACCCTCTTCGCCGCGGAAGTGTGGTGGCTGTCGCACGTGTTGAACCTGCTGGTGCTCGGGCTGGGCGGACTGCTCATGCTGCTGGTGCTGATCCAGCGGGGCAAGGGCGGCGGGCTGGCCGGGGCGTTCGGCGGGGCCGGCGGGTCCAGCCCGTTCGGCTCCCGCGAGGCCGGCCAGATCGTCCGTATCACCCTCTGGCTCGCCGGCGTGTGGGTGCTGGTCATCATGATCCACGTGAAGATCGTCAAGTACGACGTGGCCGAACAGGCCAAGCAGTCCGTGACGACACAGTGAGGAGTGAGGAGTGAGGAGTAAAGACAGTGGCTCCTCACTCCTCACTCCTCACTCCTCACTTGCCACGGGGTTCGCGTGTTACTGAGCATGACCGGGTTCGGCGAGGCCCGCACGCAGGTCGGGGCGGTCGGCGTGACGGTCGAGGTGCGGGCCGTCAACAACCGGCACCTCAAGCTCACCGTCCGCGGCTCCGACCCGTACCCGCTGTACGAGACCGAACTCGAAAAGGTGGTCCGGCGGCACGTCAAGCGCGGGACGCTGCACGTCCACGTGCGGGTCGAGCGGCCGGGGGCGGCGACTGTTCCGGCACTCAACACCGCGGCGCTGGGCGAGTACCTCAAGCAGATCCGGCTGGCCTGCGACGCCGCCGGCACTCCTGAATATGCCGCGGCGCTCGCCTCCGGGGCGCTCGACCTGCCCGGCGTCGCGCCGGAGGCCCGCACGCAGAACGCCCTCCCCGAAGACGAGTGGCCGGTCGTCGAGCAGACCCTCGACGCGGCGCTGGTCAAGCTCAACGCGATGCGCCAGACCGAAGGGGGGGCGATGGCCGCCGACCTGCTCGGGCATCACAAGGCCATCTCCGCCGAACTCGCCGCGATCCGCGATCTGCTGCCGGCGGTAGTCGCCGACTACCGCACGCGGACACTGGAGCGGGTCAAGCAGGCGGTCGCCGACGCCGGAGTCGTGCTCAGCGCCGAGAGCATCATCCGCGAGGTCGCGCTGTTCGCCGACCGCACCGACGTGTCCGAGGAGGTGAGCCGCCTGACCAGCCACCTGGAGCAGTTCGCCCAACTGATCCGCAAGGGCGACGAAGCCGGCCGCAAGCTCGAATTCGTCATTCAGGAGATGGGCCGCGAGACCAACACCATCGGCTCGAAGGCCGGCGACGTGGCCGTCAGCCGGCACGTGTTCGAGATCAAGGCGGCGCTCGAAAAGCTCCGCGAACTGGTGCTGAACGTAGAATAGCCATTAGTCCTTTGTCATTCGTCATGATTTGGAGAAGAACGGCACGCGGAGGCCCAATCCGAATGACCAATGACCAAGGACTCATGACCGCCCCGGCGCGGCCGGAGGGGCCGCTGATCGTCGTTTCTGGCCCCAGCGGGGTGGGCAAAACGACGGTCGTCGAGCGCGTGATAGAATGCTCGGGCGGGACGCTCCGCCGGGCGGTCACCGCGACCACCCGCGACCGGCGTCCGCACGAAGTGCCCGAGCGCGACTACCACTTTTGGACGCACGAGGAGTTTCGCAAGGCCGACCAGGAAGGCCATATGCTGGAGTCGGCGTTCGTGTTCGGCCGCGACTTCTACGGCACGCCCAAAAGCGAGGTCGATGAACACCGGGCGCGGGGCGTCGGCGTCATCCTGGTGATCGACGTGCAGGGCGCGGACCGGATCCGCGGCCTGGGCATCGACCACCTGTCGGTGTTCATCGAGCCGCCGAGCTTCGAGGAGTTGGAGAGCCGGCTGCGGAGCCGCGGCGACACGAGCGAGGAGCGGATTCGGGCGCGGTTGGAAACCGCACGGGGCGAACTGGCGGAGGCGTCGAAATTCCACCACCGCATCGTGAACCGCGACCTGCCGGACGCCGTCCGGGAGTTGGAGCGCGTGATTCGCGGGCGGTTCAACCTGTTCGGGGGCACAAATGCTTGACGAGTTGAAGGAAGAGGCGATCGTGAACAAGGTCGGCGGGCGGTTCAAGCTGTCCACGCTGATCCAGAAGCGGATGGTGGCGCTGAACACCGGGGCCAAGCCGCAGGTCGATCCGCGCGGGCTGCCCGACCGCATGGCGGTCGTCATTCAGGAGATTTTGCAGGACAAGATCTTCCTGGACGCCTCCGGCGAGGTGGCGACGAAGAACCAGACGATCATGGCGAACCTGCCCGGCGCGTACCCCGGCATGCCGGGCGCGGTCGCCCCGGAGCCCGGCTCGACCGCCCGCCAGGCGTCCGACGAGTAGCCCGTTGGAGTCGTAAAGTCGTAAAGTCGAAAGTCGTAAAGTCGAAGGCCCACATCAGGCAGGTCTTCGACTTTACGACTTTCGACTTTACGACTTTACGACTCCGAACCAGCAAGGCAGACGGCTCGTAATATAACCGACAGTAGTCCCAGGTCCGGGGTTGCGCCATGTCCGATTCCCCCTCCCCGTCGTTGCCGTCCACCGCCGACGCGGTGCCCTACGTGCCGGTGTCGTGGGCCGCGGCCGCGGCCGCCACCGTCGCCGCCGTGTTCATCGCCACCCTGCTGGCGCTCGGGTACTTCGCGTTCGTCAACAAGAAGCCGCTGCTGATGGAAGGGCTGCTGGTCATGCCGGCGGTGGCGCTGGTGCTGTGCTTCGCCGCCCGGCGGGTGGTCCGCAACTCGGAGGGGACGCGGACCGAGCTGCTGTACGGGGTGAACCTGATCAACACCGCGTGGTGGGCGTCGGTGGTCGCCGGGCTGTGCTACGTCGCGTACCTGTTCGCGGTCGATTTCGCCATCCGCAGCGACGCCCGCGGCGAGGTCGAGCGGTGGATGGGGCTGGTGGCCAAGGCCGGCGAGGGCGAGCCGCACGCGGCGTTCATGCGGACCGTGCCGCCCGGCCAGCGGCTGCCGGCCACCGACACCTACGGCATCAACCAGCGGTACGGCAACACCGAACTGCTGTCGTTCCGCAACAGCGACCTGGTGAAGCTGGCCGGGCGGAACAAGGGCGAACTGCGGTTCACCCCGGGGGCGGTGAACTGGGCGATGAGGGCCGGGACGGTCGAGGGCGTGCTGCTGGGCACGGTGACGTGCCCGGAGGGGACGTTCCCGATCGCGGTGCCGTTCAAGGGGATCGAGGGGGTGGTCGGCGGCGAGGGCGGCGGGGCCGGGCGGCAGTGGATGATCGCGTGGCAGCCGGGCACCGGGTTCCTCGACCCGTCGCGGGCGTCGCGGACCGAATACGGGTGGCTGCTGGCGGCACTGGAGGCCGACGGGGCGTCGTTCGGCAAGGCGTTCGTGACCCAGACGGCCGCCGGGCCGGCGGGGCACTTGCTTCTGTACCGGGGGTTCGTCGCGCCGGGCGGCGACCTGCGGTGGGGCGCGATGACGCTCGAGTCGCCAATTGTTCAGTTGGCGTTCGCCGCCCCGGCCCGCGTCGCGCTGGGCGACCAGGGGTACGCCGAGTACATGGCCAGCGGCTTCTACAAGCGGGAGGGCGGGGCCGAGCCGGGGGCCGACTACAAGACGCGGTTCTTCAACTCGTTCAACGCGCAGGGGTTGCGCCCGGCCGGCGACAAGCTGAAGGACCCCAACGGCGTGCCGATCGACAAGGAAGACCTGATCGCCGTGACCGAAACGGCGGTGGAGGTGCGGGTGCCGGTCGAGATCCCGGTGATCGGCACCGGCAAACTGGAGGCGGCCCGCGGCCGCCTGCTGGTGTCATGCGCCGACCCCGCGCTTCTGGCCGAGGTAAAGCGGCTGAAGGCGGCGGCCAACCCGGCGGCCGGGCTGGCGACGATGCCCGACACGCTCGACGCGGTGCGCAAGAAGGCGGCGTGGCGGGTGGTGCGGGTCGAATCGGACATGGTGCCGATCAGCAGCGGCCCGCCCGCCAGCAGCCGCGGCGGCCCGCCGGGGTAGAAGCCATAAAGACGTATTCACCGCAGAGGGCACAGGAGGGCACGAGAGAAAGGCAGGAGAAAAGTTGAGTTCATACTCTCCTCCTGACTTTCTCTCGTGCCCTCCTGTGCCCTCTGCGGTGAATACGTCTTTATCCGGCGCGTAGAATGAGGGACACGCACCGGGAGACGCGCATGCCCCGCTCCGCCGAAGGCTTCTGCACCATCGACGCGGCCCTCGACGACCTCCGCGCCGGCAAGATGATTGTGCTGGTGGACGACGAGCACCGCGAGAACGAGGGCGACCTCGTCATGGCCGCGGAGGCGGTCACCCCGGCGGCCGTCAACTTCATGATCCGGCACGCGTGCGGGCGGCTGTGCGTGTCGTTCTCCCGACCGCACGCCGAGCGGCTCGGGCTGGAACTGCTCCCCGGGGTCAACCTCGACCCGACCGCGACCCCGTTCACCCACAACTTCGACGCCCGCTTCGGCGTCAGCACCGGCATCTCCGCGTTCGACCGCGCCCGCACCGTGCAGGTGTGCGCCGACCCGGCGTCCGGGCCGCAAGACCTCGTCCGCGACAAGGGCCACATGGACGGACTCATCGCCCGGCCGGGGGGCGTGCTGGTCCGCGCCGGGCACACCGAGGGCAGCGTAGACCTGTGCCGGCTCGCCGGGCTGCGCGAGATCGCCGTCATCTGCGAGATTCTGAACGAAGACGGGAGCATGGCCCGCCTCCCGGACCTCCGCACGTTCGCCGACAAGCACGACCTGAAGATGTGTACGATCGCGGACCTGATCGAGCACCGGCGGCGCCGGGAGCGGCTCATCAAGCGCGAGATCGTACTCAAACTGCCCACTGACTTCGGTACGTTCGACCTGTTCGCGTACTCGTCACTGGTCGATCAGGAGCCGCACCTCGCCTTGACGCTCGGCGGCATCGGGGTCGATGCGGGCGAGGGGGCGGCGGTCCAGGGCCAGCCGGTGCTCGTGCGGATGCACAGCGAGTGCCTCACCGGCGACGTGCTCCACTCCGCGAAGTGCGATTGCGGGCCGCAACTCCAGTACGCGATGAAGCAGGTGGCCGAAGCGGGTCGCGGGGTGATCGTCTACATGCGACAGGAGGGCCGCGGGATCGGCCTGCTGAACAAGCTCAAGGCGTACAAGCTCCAGCAGGACGAAGGGCTGGACACGGTGGAGGCGAACAAGCGGCTCGGGTTCGCCCCGGACCTGCGGCACTTCGGCATCGGGGCGCAGATCCTGCACGACCTCGGCGTCCGCGACATCAAGCTCTTGACGAACAACCCGCGGAAGGTGATCGGGCTGGAAGGGTACGGGCTGCGGATCGTGGAGCGGGTGCCGATCCAGCTCCCGCCGGGCGAGCACAACCGCGGCTACCTCCAGACGAAGAAGGACAAGCTCGGCCACCTGCTCGACGAACTCGACGCCGGCGAAGGGTAAAGTGAAGTTTTTGACAGGATTAACAAGATGAACATGATCAAAAGCCAGAAAGACAACGGCTCTTTCGGCTTCTGATCATGTTCATCTTGTTAATCCTGTCAAAAACTCCTCTGCTTTCTGTCAGCTCACAGCAAGGGCGGGTAGCCGAGCGCGCGGCGGATGACCGTCACCTGCCCGGCGTGCAGCCCGAGGTGGACCGCCATGAACGCGGCCGCCTCGCCCACCGTGTTGAACAGCGGGTGCGGGGTCGGCAGCGCCGCGGCGAGTCGCTCCGACGGCGCGGCCTTTACGGCGGCGATCAACGCCCTCCGGTGCGCGTCGAAGGTCGCCAGCAGTTCCTTCGGGTCGCCAAGCCCCTTCTGCTCGCCGGCCGGTTGCTTGGTGGTCTGGAAGCGGGCCGCGAAGTCGTCCGGCAGCGGCGGGAGGTCGCCGCCGAGCAACCCGATGATGCGGCGGTCGGTGAGGGCGAGGTGCCCGAGCATCCAGTTGATGCTGTTCACGCAGGGAATCGGCTGGGCCTCGAACTCGGTCGGCTTCAGATCGTCCACGAATGAACGGAAGCGGCTGAGGGACGCGGTCAGCACGGACGCGATGGCGTCGTTGGCGGTCATGGGGCGGCTCGGTCAGGGTATGATTTCGGCTACCGGCAATACCGCGACGGTCGCGCCGTCTAACACGACCGGCACCGCGGCCCCGGGCGCGTAGTCGGTGCGGGTGCGGTAGGCCGGCGGGTCGGCGGCGGTGTCCGGGTCGGTGTACACCTCGACGACGCGGTCCACGAGGTTGACGATCCAGTACACCGGCAGTCCGGCGCGGGCGTAGATGCGGCCTTTCTCTCGCCGGTCGGTGTACCGCGACGAGTCCGCGACCTCGACCACAAGACCGATATCGGCCGGCAGGGGATGGCGAACGTCGAACGTCGCCTCGTCGCCCTTTGCGAGCAGCCCGTCCGGTTCCGGTTCGCTGTCGGGCAGCGTGATCGGCACTTGGCAGCGCACCTCCCATCCCGGTGGGGCGAGGCGGACCAACCGCTTCGTCAGTCGCGTGACCGTACCGCTGTGCGGCGGGTTGTGTCCCATTTTTTGTACCAAGTAGCCTTCGAGCAGTTCGATCGGATCGCCGTCCTCGAACGTGCCGTCCTTCAGCATCTGGTGGTACTCGTCCACCGTCACCTTCCGGTACAAGGCGCGGGACAGGAACGACGGCGGAACGGGAGTCACTCGCACGGTCATTTCGCCTCCTCCAATTCCCTCCCTCTTACCACACCGGCGGCCGGGGCGGTAGGTCGGGCGGAAACGCGGCGCGTGCGGTTGCCGACCGGACACTTCGGCGGGACAATAGCCGTGCAGTCCCCGCCCCCGCTTACCCCTCTCCAACTCGGAGTCGCTACCCCATGCGTAGCCTCGTATGTTCCGCCCTCGCCGCCGCCGCGGTGCTGTCGGCCGCCGGCCTGACGACCGCCGTCGACGACAAGTGGGCGACCGTCAAGGGCCAGGTCGTGTTCCCGGCCGACAAGACCCTGCCCAAGCGCGCCCCGCTCGGCGTCACCCAGGATAAGGACCACTGCCTGTCGAAGGGCGACATCCTCGACGAGTCGGTGATCGTCAACCCGAAGAACCGCGGCGTCAAGAACGTGGTGATCTTCCTCCGCCCGGACAGCAAGGACGCCAAGGCGGCGTTCGCCGCCGACCAGATCCACCCGGACGACGCCAAGCGGAAGCCGGCCGAGGTGTCGATCGACCAGCCGTGCTGCATGTTCGTCAACCGCATCACCCTGGCCCGCGTCGGCGACACGCTGGTGGTCAAGAACAGCTCCCCGGTGGCGCACAACTTCTTCTGGTCCAGCGGCAACAACGGCGAGTTCAACGTCACGGTGCCGAAGATGGAGCAGTGGAAGATGCCCGCGGCGCTGGTGAAGGAGGCCCCGCCGGTCGGGTACAAGTGCACCATCCACGGGTGGATGACCGGGTACGTCCGCATCTTCGACCACCCGTACTACGCGATCACCGACGAGAACGGCAACTTCGAGATCAAGAACGCCCCGGCCGGCAAGTTCCGCATCGTGTACTGGCACGAGAACGGCCTGAAGGGCGGCGCGGCCGGGCGGTTCGGCGAGGAGATCGAGATCAAGGGGCCGACCACCGAGCTGAAGCCGACCGAGTTCGACGTGACGCCGAAGGCCCCGTGAGCAGAAGTGCTGAGTGCTTAGTGCTGGGTGCTGAGTAAACGGCAGAAGGCCAGAACCTTAGGTGGTCCTGGCCTTCTGCCGTTTACTCAGCACCCAGCACTAAGCACTCAGCACTTTCGTTTTCGACAGCCGCCGTTGCAAGCTGGCGGCGATGAAGTCGCGGAACAGCGGGTGCGCCCGGGTCGGCTTCGACAGGAACTCGGGGTGCGCCTGAACCGCCACGAACCACGGGTGGCCCGGCAACTCGATCGCCTCGACCAGGTCGCCGGTCGGGCTGGTGCCGCTGAACACCATCCCGGCCGCCGCGAGCCGGTCGCGGTACAGGTTGTTCACCTCGTAGCGGTGCCGGTGCCGCTCGCTCACCACGTCCGCCCCATACGCGGCGCGGGCCTTCGTCCCGGGCTTCAGGTGGCACGGGTACGCGCCCAGCCGCTGCGTCCCGCCGATGTTCACCACGTCCTTCTGCTCTTCCAGCAGGCACACGACCGGGTGCGGCGACCCCTTGTCGAACTCGGTGCTGTTCGCGTTCGCCAGCCCGGCCACGTTGCGGGCGAACTCGATCGTCGCGCACTGGAGGCCGAGGCAGATGCCGAAGAACGGCAGCCCGGTCTCGCGGGCGAACCGGATGGCGTCGATCTTGCCCTCGATCCCGCGGATGTCGAACCCGCCGGGCACCAGCACCCCGTCCACGCCGGCCAGCGCCCGCTCGGTGCCCACCGCGGCCAGCTCGTCCGACGCGATGTTCACCACCTTGACCTTGGCGTGGTTGGCGATGCCGGCGTGGTCGAGCGACTCGTACACGCTCTTGTACGCGTCCCGGTGCTTCACGTACTTGCCGACGAACCCGATCGTGACCTCGTGCGCCGGCTTCCGCATCCGGTCGAGCATCAGCCGCCAGTCGGACATGTCCAGCGGCCTCGCCTGCGTCAGCCCGAGCTTGGTGACCACCAACTCGTCCAGTTTGTTGTTCGCCAGCGACAGCGGCACCTCGTAGATGCTGAACTCCTTGTCCTTCTCCTCGATGACCGCGTTCTTTTCGACGTTACAGAACAGCCCGATCTTCTCCCGCTCGTCGGCCGGGATTTCTTTCTCGGTCCGGCAGATGAGAATGTCCGGTTGAATGCCGATCTCGCGCAGGTCGCGCACGCTCCGCTGCGTCGGCTTGGTCTTCAGCTCGCCGGCGGCCTTCAGATACGGCACGAGCGTGAGATGAACGAACAGGCAGTTGTGCTTGCCGACGTCGAGCGCGTACTGGCGGATGGCCTCGAAGTACGGCATGCCCTCGATGTCGCCGACGGTGCCGCCGATCTCGGTGATGACCACGTCCACGTCCGGCGCGACCATCTTCCGGATGCAGTCCTTGATCTCGTTCGTGACGTGCGGGATGACCTGCACCGTCTTGCCGCGATAGTCCCCGCGCCGCTCCTTCTCGATCACCGACAGGTAAATCTTGCCGGTGGTGTAGTTGCAGTCGCGGTTGAGCGTCGCGTGGGTGAACCGCTCGTAATGGCCGAGGTCGAGGTCGGTCTCGGTGCCGTCGTCGAGGACGTACACCTCGCCGTGCTGGTACGGCGACATCGTGCCCGGGTCGACGTTCAAATACGGGTCGAGCTTTTGCAACCGGACGCGTAACCCCCGCTTCTCCAACAGCATGCCGATGGACGCGGAGGTCAGCCCCTTGCCGAGCGAACTGACCACGCCGCCGGTCACGAAGATGTGTTTGGTCATCGGGCTACGGTCCTCGCGGGGGCGTATTCCAAACCCTCACTATATCGCCCGCCGCGCCGCGAACAATCACCGTAGCCGCCCCGCGTCGCTCGCCCCCCGGTCAGGCGGCGCGTTTCCCCTCGCGCTCGCGGTACGCGCGGACGAACTCGGCATAATCGGCCGGGGTGTCCACCCCGCGGTGCGCTTCGCCGACGATCCCGACGCCGATCGTGCCGCCGGTGCCGAGGACGCGGAGTTGCTCCAGCTTTTCCGATTGCTCCAGCGGGTGCGGCGGGGTGCCGGCCAGCCGCAGCAGGAAGTCGCGGCGGTAGGCGTAAATCCCGAGGTGCTGGAGGAACCGCGGCGGGAACTGCGCGAAGTCCGGTTGGCCGTCCCGTACCATTGGGATCGGCGAGCGCGAGAAGTACAGCGCCCGGCCGCGGTCGTCGCACACCACCTTCACCACGTTCGGGCTGAAGTAGGCGTCCGGGTTCGTGATCGGCACCGCGAGCGTCGCCATGTCGGCCGCCGGGTCGCGCATCAGGTCCGCGAGCTTGTCGATGTCGGCCGGGTCGATGAGCGGTTCGTCGCCCTGGACGTTGACGAGCACGTCGGCGTTCAGCCCGCGGGCGACTTCGGCCACGCGGTCGGTGCCGGACGGGTGGTCAGCGGAGGTCATGACGGCCCGCCCGCCGAACTCGCGGACCGCGTCGAGGATGCGGCGGTCGTCGATGGCGACGACCACGTCCGACGCGCACCGCGCCTGGCAGGCGCGCTCGTAGACGTGCTGGACGAGGTACTTGCCGGTGTCGCGCAGGAGCGGCTTGCCGGGCAAGCGGGACGAGGCGAATCGGGCCGGGATGACGACGGCGACGCGCATGACCAACCTCCGTGTCGGTGCGTCAGGGTGCGGAAGGCGGGATTAGACCACAGGGGGTGAAAATCTCAAATCCCAAAACTCAAAACCCAAACAAGACAGAGGTCGGGCCTCGGTTGTCTTGTTTGGGTTTTGGTTATTGAGATTTGGATTTTCCGCGTCAGCGGGGCTTGTTCGGCCCGCCGCCGCGGGGGCCGTTGAGGAACGAGTTCACCCGCTGCTTGAGCTTGCGGTGCGCGGCGGTGCTGCCGTTGGACAGTTGGAGGGCGTCGCGGACGTTCAGCCCCGGGTCGGGGAACGGCAGTTTGGCCAGCGCGTCGTCCAGCGCGCCGACCAGCGCGTACTTCGCCTCCTCGCCGACGGTGGTCACCTCGATGCCGAGGGTGCGGAGGGCTTCCACGTCGCGGTAGAACCCGCGGACGTCGAGCTTGAGCCGGCGGAGCAAGAGGGCGCGGGTCTGGGGGCCGGTGCCGAGCAGCGAGAGCAGCCGGTACAGCCGGGCGGCCCGGGGCGAGGTGAGCGTAACCGCGGCGACGTCCACCTTCTTCCTCCCCATGGTCGCCTCCCGGGCCGCCTCGGTGCGGCCGCGACGATGGGCTTGATGGTAGGGACGGCGCGCGGCGAAATCAAGCGCGCGGGGCGAAAGATCGCGCGGCCGCGGCGTGAATGACACCGCGATGTCACCCGCCCAGCGCGCGGTGCAGGTGCCGGACGAACGCGGCGTTGTCGCACTGCAGGTAGTGCATCGCCCCGCCCATCCGCGAGTAGCTCTTGCAGAACCGCAGGTAGTACGCCGGGTTCGTCTTCGGCGGCTCGCCAACGGTCCAGTCCCAGTTGCCGCCGTCCTGCAAATCGACCACGAAAATCGAGTGCCCCGCCACCACATCGCGCCCGGCGCCGCGGCGGATGTTGTTCACACAACTGATGCTCTTCTCGAACACCTGCGGCCCCATGATCGCCGACCCGACCGACAGCACCACGCCGCCGTCCAGCCCCTCGACCGCCCCGCCGAACAGCTTGAAGTCCCACTCGCCGCCGCGGCCGAGCGCCGACCCGCTGAACACTGGGTGGTTGGCGACGATGTCGTACCCGATGCCCGGATGCACCGTGACCGGCACGCCGTGCCGCCACGCCGGCCCCAGGATCGACGCGTGCTTCCACTTGTGCTCCACAGCGACGCGGCCCGCGGGCCAGTTCTGCTCCCGCATCGCCCGGAGCAGGTCGGCGCGGGCCGCGGTGAGCGGGTCGTCCGGGTCGGCCGCGATCTGTCGCCGCAATTCGTCCGGGCTGGGCAGCGTCGCCCCGTCCTCGGCGATGAACCGGCCCAGCGCGCGGCCGTAGCCAAGCCCGTCGAGCGCCCCGGCCATCACCGCCATGTGGATGTTCGTCGCGGTCTCGTGCCAGGTGCCGAAGTGCCCGCCGGCGACGCCCGCCTCGACGCCCTCGGTGCTGGCCCCGAGCCACGCGTACTCCCAGTCGTGGATGGTGCCCGCGCCGTTGGTCGCCAGGTGGGTGAGCCAGCCGGCGGCCATCATGCGCTCCAGAACGCGCGCGGTGCCGTTGCGGAGCAGGTGCGCGCCGTAGACGAGCATGACCGACGCACCGCGGGCGCGGGCGGCGCGAACCCGCTCAGCACATCGGGCGATGAGTGCGGCGTTCCGCTCCGAGCACGGCGGCGGGTCGGCGGCCGGGTCGAGGAGAATGTCGTCGGCGCGGGTGAGGCTGGCGCGGGCGGCGAGCGGGAGCGGCCGAAGGCGGCGGAAGTCGAGCGGTTCGGTGGGCACGGCACGTCCTTCGATCGGTCTGGGACTCGGGCCGCGGGCGGGTTGCAAACTGTATCCCGGGGCGCGCGGCTTTGCAACACCCGGCGTCGGCCAGTGTCGCTCAATCTAACGGCCGTGCCGGCTGCGCCGCGGCGGCGTGAAGGACGCGCGAAAGCGCCCGCTTCCGCCGCGACCAGACACTTGCGGCGGGCCGAACGCACGCGGTATGATGCTATACGCCATGAACCTTTCCGCCCGCCCGCGCCTCTCCGTTTGTAGCGGCCTGCCGAGCACCCGGCTCGGCAGCCCTAGTGGTCCCTAACCCGAAAGGCCGCACCGCTATGAATGCCGGCTCGTACTCGGCCCTGGACGCGAGCGTGTTGGTGCTGAACAAGACGTTCGCCGCCGTCCACGTGATATCCGTCCGCCGGGCGTTCTGTCTGTTGTGCAAGAACCTGGCGGAGGTCGTCAGCCAGGAGGACGGCTCGTTCTCCACCTACAGCTTCGAGTCGTGGGCCGAGCTGAGCGCGTTCCGGGCGGCCAACTTCCGGCAGGAGGACGACGACTGGGTGCGGACCGCGACCACGGAGATTCTGTCGCCGCGCGTCATCCGTCTCTTGAGCTACGACAAGATGCCCAAGCAGACGGTGAAGTTCAACCGGCGGAACATCTTCGCCCGCGACCACAACCAGTGCCAGTACTGCGGCAAGCGGTTCCCGACGACCGAGCTGTCGCTCGACCACGTCGTGCCGCGGTCGCAGGGCGGCGGCACCACCTGGGACAACATCGTGTGCGCGTGCGTGGACTGCAACGTCCGCAAGGGCGGCCGCACCCCGCGGCAGGCGAACATGACGCTCATCCGCAAGCCGGAGAAGCCGAAGCGGAGCCCGCTGCTCAACGTCAAGCTGAGCCAGAAGAAGTACCAGTCGTGGCAGTCGTTCCTCGACAACGCGTACTGGAACGTCGAGCTGAAATAACGCGAAGAAGGCAAAAGGCAAAAGGTAAAAGGCAAAATGAAGGCACAAGCGGCGTTTCTGGCCCCTGTGCCTTCATTTTGCCTTTTACCTTTTGCCTTCTGGATCGCATTTAAATGCGATCCAGAGCGTCCATCCAGTTCAGGAACTCGTTGAACGTCTTGAGGTCGAAGTACTCCTTCCCGCTCTCCTTCATCTCGCGGAAGATCACCGGGAATCGCTTCTCCTTCTTGAGCGTGTCGGCGCTCTCGACGATGTCCTTGAGCAGCGGGTCCTTGTCGCCGGCGGAGATGAAGAACGACAGCGGCTGGTTGGCGACCGCGTCCTTCGGGGCGTTGCCCAGCGCCGCCCCCAGGGTCGCGACGCCGCGGATCGTGTCGCGGGCGTTGAACCCGACGTAGAACGCCATCTGCCCGCCGTTGCCCATCCCGTGCGCCACCACCCGCGCCTTATCGACCGTGTACTGGCCCATTACCGTCTTGGCGTCCTGAATCACGGCCTCGGTCTCGCTCGGCAGCCACCCGTCCTTGCTGCCGGACTTCGGCCCCATCACGATGAAGTGGCTGTCCTCGCAGAAGTCGCGGAACGTCTTCATCATCTTCTGGCCGTCCTTGCCGCCCTCGCCGACCGGGTGGAACCAGATGATCAGCCCGTGCGACGTGTTCGGGTCGTAGTTGTCCGGCACGAACAGCCAGTACTCGCGGCCGAGCGCCTCGTCGGTGCGGGTCATGAAGCCCGTCTCGTACTTCGGCTTGTCCTTGTCGTCCTTCTTTTCATCCTTCTTCTCGTCCTGGCCTCCGCACTCCTCTTCCTTCTTCTCTTCCTTCTTCTCGCCGTCCTTCTTCTGGAACGGGTTCTTGGGGAACGGGAGCTTGTCCTTCGACTTGGGCTGGGCCTCCTGCGCCTTCCCGGCCGACGACGGCAGCGGGAGTTTCTCGGGCACCTCGTCCGGCGCGGGGACGAGCTTCGCGGTCACCGTCTCGACCTTGTCGCCCTCCTTCCGCTTCACCTCGACCTGCACCTCGGTGCCGGGCGTCAGCCGCTGAAGGAGTGTGGTCAGCGCGGCGCGGTTCTGGACGGCGACCATCTGCTTGTTGAGGCCGATCTTCATGACGCGGTCGCCGGCCTTGATGCCGGCCGCGTCCGCCGGGCTTTTCGGGTACACGTAGCGGACCTCGACGCCCGGACCCGGGTCGTCGCGGATCGGCAGCACGCCCAGGAACGACTGCACGTACGCGGTCACCGTGCCGGCCAGCTTGACGCCATTGAACGACTGCTCCTTGCCGCCGCGCTCGACCTTGACCGCGATCTCGTCGCCCTCGTACAGCGGCCCCATGACGTGCTGGAGGGTCGAGTAGTTCGGAACCTTCTTGCCGTTGATTTCGAGGATCTTGTCGCCGACCGCGAGGCCGGCGCGGGAGGCCGCCGAGTCCGGCTGGATCGTGCCGATCACCGGGGCGGCGTTGTAGGCGTCCTGGCTCTGCATCGTGACGCCCAGCAGGCCGCGGCGGAGCACCTTCGTCTCCCGCATCCGCGGCAGCACCTTGTACACGTCTTCGAGCGGCACCGCGAACCCGATCCCGCCGTCGTACACGTCCACGCCGGCCGTCTCGCCCTCGGCACGGTTGCTCGCGGGCACGATGACGCCGTACACGCGGCCGTCGATGGCGACGAGCGGCCCGCCGTAGTTGACCGGTGAGGTCTTGGCATCCGTCTGGATCGCCTTGCCCCAGATGCGGTTCGTCGCGCTGACGATCCCGACGCTCATCGACGGCGGGTGGTCGATGTTGTTATCGTAGGTGCGGCCGAGCGACAGCCCCCACTGCCCGATCTCGACGTCCTTCTTGGGGAACGCCTCGGGGGTGGGCAGCCCCTTGAGCGGGTTGTCCTTCTCGGCCGGCTTGAGCAGCGTCAGCATGCGCGTCTCGTCGGTCGAGAGCACCTCGTACACGAACCGGCCCTTGCCGGGGATCGAGATGGCGATGCTGGCCGGCTTGTTGGCGAAGTTGAAGCTGCTCGAAATGACCAGCCCGTCGGCGGAGACGAGCAGCCCGGTGGTCGGGCCGACGCCGCGGCGGATGCCCTTCTCGCCGCCCGGCCCCCTCTTGGTCGGGTCGATCACCTCCGCCCCGCCGCTCGTCTCGATCTTGACGACCGTCGGCGCGACGCGCGCGGACGCGGCCTTCATGGCCTTCTCGGTCAGTTCGTTGACGTCCGGCTTGGGCTGCGCGGGCGCAGAGGCGGCGAACAGAGCCGCAGCGGCGACCGCGACGAGCCAGCGCGAGGGGGCGGGGGTCATATAGGGTGTTCCTGATAGACGACGGTAAGCCCGTCGAAACGTGTGGTGCTTGAGATCGCCGAGACGCTTCTTTCTGACCTCCCCCCTTGAGGGGGAGGTCGGCGGCCGCTTTGGGCCGCCGGGTGGGGGGTAAACTTACGCGGACGCGAAGATTGCTGACCGATGCGTGCCGCTCGTCTTGACCCTACCGACGCCTACCCCCCCACCCGCCGCCGCAGAGCCGGCGGCGACCTCCCCCTCAAGGGGGGAGGTCAAAGGCAAACCCTACGGCTTCGGCGGCGCGGGCGCCGGCGGCTTGCCCGGGTAGGCGCCGAGCGTCAGTTCGATCGTCTGAAGCGCCTCGCCGCGGCGGACTTCCAGCCGGATCACCGTCCCGGCCCGCGTGTTCTTGCGGACGAACTCGTTGAACGCCTTGATGCTCACGACCGGTTCGCCGTCGACGAAGCTGACGAGGTCGTCCGGCCGCAACCCGGCCTTCGCCGCCGGCGAGTCCGGCAACACGTCCTCAATGTACGCCGGGGTGCGTTCCAGGATGTCCGGCACGAACACGATGCCGTGGTAGCCGCCCCGCCCGCCGATCACCGGGTCGCGCTTCCGCGGCTTGTATTTGCCCTCCATCGCCAGCTTGACGAACTCCGGCATGGACAGCGTCACCGTCTTCTCCTGCTCCACGTCCTTGCCGTCCTTGTCCTTGGCGGTCACCCGCTCGACGATTTCGGTCTTCGCGGTGACCGGCACCGCGTAGTTCATCCAGGTGTCGGACAGGGTGTTCTTGATCTCGCGGCCGATGACGCCGACCAACTCGCCCTTGCGGTTGAGCAGCGCGCCGCCGGCCGCCCCGGGGTTGTTGATGATCGCGTCCACCACGTACACGTCGCCGGTGTACGGGAACTCGAAGATGCCCCGCCGCCCGGCCATCTTGGTGAACGCCGCGATCACCCCGCGCTGGACGCTCAGCGGCTCCTCGCGGAGCGCGATCTCGAACGTGTTGCTGAGGGCCACCACCCAGTCGCCCGGGGCCGCCGGGCCGCGCTTGACGGCCTCGTCGTAGTCGAAATAGTCGAGGTCGAGGCCGGTCGGCTCGTCGATCTTCTTGCCGTCCACCTTGATCTTGATGAGCGCGATGTCGAGCAGCGGTTCGGCGGCCAGCACCTGCGCCTTGAGCCGCTGCCCGTCGTACAGGTGGACGACGAGGTCGGCGGTGTCGAGCAGTTGGCTCGCCACCGTGAGGATGTGCCCGTCCTTGCTGATGATGATGCCGGTGCCGTAGTTGTTGAGCCGCGAGAACCCGCCGGCCCCGAACACCTTCACCAGCTTCTTGTTCGCCTTCTCGACCAACTCCGCGAACGGGTCGGCGGCCGGCGCGACCGCCGGCGTGAGGGCGAGGAGGAACGCGGCGAGCGTGTAGCGCGTGAACATGGTGTGTCTCAAAGTAGGTCACTCGCTCCGCGAGTGACACCAGCCACCAAGACGGAGTTTTGATTGCGGGCCGAGTAGCCGAGGGCGCGACTCGCGGAGCGAGTCGCCTACGTTCACTTCTCCAGCGTGTACCCGCTGACGGTCAGCACCGCGTACCGCTTGTCGCGGAAGCGAACTTCCATCGTGTGCGGCAGCTTCCGCCCGCCCACGTCCTTGTAGTCGTGGAAGTACACCTCGCACGGGTCGCGGTCCTCGGTCTCCTTCGCGTCCTTGTCGATGAACGTCTCGAACCCGAGCAGCGTCGCATCCTTCCGCGAGAAGTACCATTTGCAGTTGACCGACCCGTGCTTGGTGTTCATCACCTCGCAATCGACCCGCAGGTCGGCCAGCGACTTCTTCGCCGGGCCGGTCAGCGGCATCGGGTAGCACGGCTCGTACCCGCCGTGCGCGAACAGCCCCTCGAAGCCCTTCGCCCCGACCGTCAGGAACCGGTGCCAGTGGTACATCGCCATCATCAAGCCGCCGCTGCCGATCGGCTCTTGCTGCACGGCCACGTCGGTCTGTTGCAGCGGGCGGAGGGTCGTCTCGATGTTCAGCTTCATCTTGATGGCCGCCCCGTCGGCCCCGGGCGCGACCTCGGTCCGCATCGCGCCGTTGCGGTCGGCCATCTCGAACTTCCCGTCCATCACCCACTTGCCCGGCACCGCGGCGAAGTCGCCGTGCGCCTTCTTGAACGCCTCCAGCAGCCGGTTCTGCTCTTGAACATTGAAATACCAGTTCGAGTAACCCTTCTTGGCCTCGTACATCTTCGCGGTCTCGCCCTCAGCCTTCGGCAGCTTGGGTGCCGGCCCCTTCGGCTGCGGACCCTTTGGCGGGGGCGCGTCGCCGCCCTTCTTCTCGATCACCGCGGCCTGGTTGCCCATCAGCCGGACGAGCATTTCCTGCGTCGCGTTGTTGCGGCGGACGGTGAGCGGCACCCGCCAGTCGCGCGGGAAGATGCCGAGGATGTTCTTGTAGTTGTTCACGCTCGCCATCGGCCGGCCGGCGAACTTCAGGAGTTGGTCGCCCTCTTGCAACCCGCGGCGGAACGCGTCGCTCTCTTCGAGGATCTGCTTCACCAGCATCGGCGGCAGCGGGCCTTCGTCGCCGGCGCTCGCGACGCTCGCGCCGAGGGTGGCGTGGTCGCTGTCGATCCCGGCCCGCAGGTGGCCCATGAAGTTCTTGATCTGGTTGATCGAGATGGCGTAACCGACGCCGCTGTTGACCCGGCCGCGCTTCTCGAACGACCCGCGGCCGTTGATGCCGATCAGTTCGCCGTCCATGTTGAACAACGGGCCGCCCGAGTTGCCCGGGTTGATCGACGTCTCGATCTGGATGCAGTCGGTGTACTCCAGCAGCCCCTTCCCTTCCGGCGGCTGGTAACGGTTGACGCCGCTCACCACGCCGTAGGTAACGGTGGGGGTAAAGTCCATCGCCAGCGAGAACGGGTTGCCCATCGCCAGTGACCAGTCGCCGGCCTTGACCTTGTCGCTGTCGCCGAGTTTGACGTACGGGAACGGCTTGCCCTTCTCCTTCGGCATCAGCTTGATGAGCGCGACGTCGCCGACCTTGTCGATGCCGCACACGACCGCGTCGTACAGCACCCCGTCCGCCAGCCCCGCTTGCATGAGCGGGCCGGTCGGCTGCACGACGTGGAAGTTGGTGAGCGCGTACCCTTCCGGGTCGATGACGACGCCGGACCCGACGCCCTGCCCGCCGTCCATGCACACCGCGACGACCGCCGGGTGGACCTTCTTGATGGCCGCGATGCGCTGCTTCTGCGCGTCCAGCACCGCCTTATCGACCTCGATCGGCGCGGCGGACGTCGGCGCGTAGGCGAACGCGCCCAGCGCGAGCGCGGGAAGGGCGCAGGTCAGCAGGAGTCGCTTCATGGGTGTTCTTCCTATCATCGCCGGTTCGACGGCGTTCTCTGCTTTCTGCCCCTCTCCCCTTGCGCTCGCACGCGGCGCGAATTGTGAGTCGTCACAATTCGCTGCGTGCGAGGGGCGGATCGAGGGTGGCCGAGTCTTCGAGGCCGGGTGAGGGGTCAAGGTATCGAGGTCAGGAGAGCTTCGCGGAACCGCGGAGGCCAGCGCCCCCTCACCCGGCCTCGAAGACTCGGCCACCCTCTCCCGTAAGGGGAGAGGGAAAAAGAGAACTCACTTCTGCACGCGCGCCTCGGCGAGCGTGACGTAGTCGCCGTTGACCGGCGGCGTGTCCACTTCCACGATGAGACGAAGTTGCTTGACGCCCTTAACCGTCAGCGTCACGCCCTTCGGCTTGTCCTTGCGGCGCAACACCTCGTTGAACACGACCTGGCCGTCGGCCTCGACGATCAGCCGGGCGGCGGGGGCGGCGTTGAGGCCGTTCTCGTCGATCCCGGCGGTCGCCCGGAACTGGGTGTAGTCGCCGTTCAGGTTGTACGTCAGCGCGGTGTCCGGCAGGACGCACAGCCCCTTCGCGTACGTCGCGCCCTCCAACTTGATCGGGCCGTTGGCGAGCGTCGTGTCCTTCCAGTAGCGGTCGGCCGGCTTGGGCTCCAGCTTGGCGTCCTCGGGCGCGTCCTTCGGGCCGTCCACCTGCGGCGTCAGGTCGGACAGGTACGCCAGGTTGCCGCTCTCGTAGTCGAACCGTGCCAGCGCCGCGGCCGACGGGTAAGTTACCACCGCGCCGCTCACGGTCGTCACCACCACGCCGTCGGCCGAGATGGCGACCGCGGCCGCGGTCAGGGTGTTGCCGAACACGTCGGCGACGCGGCAGACGGTGGGCGGCACCGTCGCCAGTTGCGGCTGGTAGAACACCAGCCCGGCGGCCCGCGACTGCCGCAACTCGATCGCCTTCCCGCCGCCCTCGCTCTCGAAGTTCACCATCACGCCGTCGTCGCCGCCACCCAGGATCGTCCCCTGCTGGTACGTCAGCCCCGACTCCTGCGCCATGACGTACATGTCCCGCTTGCCGCGGCCGGCGAGCATCTTCTTCCACGCGTCCTTCGTCTTCGGGTCGTCGGCCCGCTTGACCGCGGCGAACACGGCGGCCATCGGCAGCTCGTACCGCGGCGCCGGCACGCCCGCCGGGCCGGGCAGCAACTCGGTGGTCAGCTTCTTGCCCTTGAGGGCGAACTTGGCGACGCGGAACACCGACCCGTCGGTCAGTTCGACCTCGGAGAAGGTCGCGTCCTTGGCGAGCGGGGCCGGCTTGTTGCCGAAATCGACCAGGACGATGTCGCGGGCCGGGATGGTCACCTTGGCGTCGCCGGTGCTGAACGTGATGCCCTGCGCATCGACCGCGACGAGCTTGCCGGTGATCTTCTTGCCGCCGGTGGTGGTGACGTCGTCGGCCGCGACGGTCGGGGCGGCGAGCGCGAGCGCCAGCAGGGCGGCGGGCCGGAGGAATCGCATGGTGCGCGTCTCGGTCTGGGAGGCGGTCTCTTGCGGCATTCTAACAGGGCCGCGCGGCGGGCCGAAACGGAAAAGCCAGCCTCGGCGAGAGGCTGGTCAGACAGCTTACAGGCCTTGCGGCCGTGTTTAGCGTTCGCCCCAGCGGGGCGACCGTCGCCCCGCTGGGGCGAACGCTAAACACGGCGTGAAAACTCACTTCTTGTAGCCGTGGGTCTTGTCCAGGGCCTCGAAGAAGTTCTTGATCATCGGCTCGAACTTCGGCGGCAGGTCGCGGGTGATCTCCTTGACCACCTGGGCGCGCTTGTCGGCCGGCATGGTGCCCCAGTTCTCGGCGATCTGGCGGAGCACCTTCGGATCGACGCTGCCCGGGCCGCTGCCGCCCATGATGACGCTGTCGGTCGCCGGGTTGTTCGGCTTGGTGTTGTTGCCGCCCGGCGCGCCGCTGCCCGGCTTGCCGTCGCCGTCGCCCTGGCCCTGCTGCTTCTTCGCGTCGTCCTCGAGCTTCTTGATCAGCTCGTCGAGCCGGAAGACGATCTTCTTCTGGATGTCCTGGGTCTTCTCGCCGCCGCGGGCGAGGTCGAGCCGGCGGCCGCTGTTGTCCATCAGCCGCTCGATGTTCGTCAGGTCCTTCGGATCGGCGGCCCAGTTCTGCATGTCGAAGAACATGAGGGTGGCGACCATCGTGTACCGGGCCGGGCACTCGGCCACGTCGTCCAGCAGTTTGACGATGGTGCCGGTCGCCTGCTCCTTCTTCATGGTGGCGTGCTCGGCCACCGCCTTGAAGAAGAAGTAGCTGGCCGGGTCGACCGCGAACTCCGGGTTGACCGCCCTCAGCGCGTCGAGCGCCTCCTCGTACACCTTCTTGCCGGCCGCGGTGCGGGCGAACGCCACCGCCACGTTGGCGCGGAAGAAGTCGTCCTGCTTCACGTCCTTCAGGACGGCCGGGGCCTCGGCCGGCACGAAGTCCGGCTGGCGGACGTTCTTGAGCAGCGCCTCGACCTCGGTGTTGCCCAGCGCCAGCGAGTCGGCGGTGCGGTCGAGCACCGAACGGTTCTCGTCCTTCCAGACGTCGTCGAACTTCTTCTGGTCGAACTTGCCGACCGACTTCAGCCACGCCTCGGCCTTGGCCTTGGCGGCCTCCGGGGTGGCCGGCTTCATGGTGCTGAAGCCGAACGCCGGCTTCTTGACCGGGTCGGCGGCGAGCGCCGGGGCGGCGGTCAGCCCCGCCCCGACGACGGCGGCCGCGAACAGCTTGCGAACGTTCACAGCGGGTCTCCTGGTATGCGGTGTATGGGGGCGTGTCGCACGGCGCGGCCGGGGCCGCGCCGCCGGGTGTTTTGCGTCACTGGTTGGCCTGGGTCGCGATCTTGTGCAGCATGTCCTGAAGCTTCTTCTGCCGCTCCGACAGTTGCTTCAATTCGGCCTGGATGAGCGGGTCTTTGGCCTGCTCGCCCTGCGTCTTGTTGTGCATGACCGTCCGGCTGTTCACCTGCTCCTGCTGGGCCTTGATCAGCTTGAGTTCGTTGATCAGGTCGAGCAGCTTCTTGTCGTCCTTGCCGGCGTTCTGGTCGCTCGGCTTGGGGTCGTTCTGCTTGTTCTCGAGGTCCTGCTTGGCCTGCTTGAGGGCCTCCTTCATCCGCGTCAGTTGGTCGATGACGTCCTGCTCGATCTGCTGGGTGTCCTTGCCGACGCGGGCCTCGTTGAGCCGCTTCTGGATGGCCTCCATGTCGCCCTTGACCTCGGCCAGGATGCCGGCGAACACGACCGCGGTGCCCTCGCCCTCCATCAGCTTGAGCGTCTTCTCAGCCTCGGCGATGATCGCCCCTTCCTTCTCGGCCTCCGCCTGGCTCTTCTGGATCTCGCTGATCGCCGGCTTGCCGCCGGTGGCCAGCACCGTCTTCTCGACGCTCTCGGTCGCGGCCTTCACCTCGATCTGCATCCGCAACATCCGCGCCACCCGCTCTTCCAGGTTGGCCAGGAGCTTGGCCAGTTCCTTCTCGCGGAGTTGCTTGAGCCGCTTCTCGAGTTCCTCGAGCGCCTTCTGCAACTGCTGGATGGCCTTGTCCTGGCTCTTGGACGCCTGCTCGTTTTCACCCTTCTTGATGTTGTCCTCGGCGTCCTGCTGTTGCGGGACGGCCTGCTGGACGTTCTCGCCGGCCGGGTCCTTCGGCTGGTTCGGGTTCTGCGGCTGTTGCCCGCCCGGCGGGGGCTGTTGCCCGCCCGGCTTCGGGCTGCCGGCCTGCGGTTGGCCGCCCATCGGCATGCCACCCTGCATCGGCATCCCGCCGCCGTCCATCGGCTTGGCCTCGCCGGCGTTCGGCATCCCCTCCGACGGCTTGCTGTCGCCCTTGCCCGCGCCCTGCGGCTTCGCCTCGCCGCCCTTCGGCGGCTTGTTGCCGCCCTTCGGGTCGCCGCCCTTCGGGTCCCCACCCTTCGGATCGCCACCTTTCGGGTCGCCACCCTTCGGGTCGCCGCCTTTCGGATCACCGCCCATCGGCTTGCTGTCGCCCGGCTTCGGGTCGCCGGCCTTGTCCGGCCCGGCCTTCGGGTCGCCGCCGGCCATCGGCTTGTCGCCGCCGGCCGTCGGCTTGTCCATCCCGCCGGCCTTCGGGTCGCCACCCATCGGCTTGCTGTCGCCGGCCTTCGGGTCGCCGTCCTTCGGCGTGCCCATGCCGTCGCCGCTCGGCTTGTCGCCGCCCTTGTCCTCCTTGGTGTCGGGCTTGTCCTCGCCGGCGTTCTCCCCGGCCTTCGCGTCGCTCGGCTTCGGCTCCGACTTCGGGTCCTGCTTCGGCCCGGCGTTGCCGCTGGCGTTCTTGTCGCCGCTCTTGTTCTTGTTCAGCGCGTCGGCGGTGTCCTGGGTCTGCTTGGCGAGGTTGTTCTGGTCCTTCGCGAGCTTGTTCGGGTCGGCCTTCGGGTTGTCGGTCCGCGCCCGGATGTTCTCCTGGTCCCGCTTCAGCTTCTGAATCGCCTCAATTGCCTTTTTCAGGTCGTTGATCTCGCGGCGGAGGCGTTCGACCTCGTCCTCGGTGTCGAGCACGCCGAGGATTTGCTCCAGGGCCGCCATCAGGGAGCGGTCCTTGCCGAGCAGCGAGTCGAAGTCGGTGCCGCTGAGGTCCTTCTTGCCCAGGCCCTCGATCAGTTCCTTGAACAGCTTCTCGACGCCTTTTTCTTCGATGAGCTTCAAGGCGGTGCGGAGGGCCTTGGCGCGCTCCTTGTCGTCGTTGGTGTCACTCTTCTCCCACTTCTGCGCGAGCCGCAGCACCTCGTCGGCGAACCGCTTGAAGAGCTTGAGGTTCTCCTCTTGGCTCCGCTTCACCAGCGCGCCATCGACGGGCGCGGGAGCGGTGCCGGCGACCGGCGGGGCTTTCGTGCCGGCGGGCGGTTGGGCGGAGATGGCCGAGGCGAGGGCGAGCACGCCGACCGCCGCCGCGAGGGACAGCGAGCGGAGTGTCGGCAACCGGCGGAACATGGTGAGCCTCCTTCAGACCGGCGGCATGGTCAATGCGCGCCGCGGAGTGGTCAATCATCTGCCATTGTGACGAGCCGAGTTCACGCGGCCAACACGGAACCCATAAAAATCGGTGAGAACGCCGGCGGCTGTTACAAAACGGCCCGCGATTTGCGCGCCAAATACTCGATCGCTGCTTCAAACGAGGCACGAACGCCCACAGAGAAGGCATCCGCGATGCCGCAAGCGGCCGCTTGCGGCGTCGCGGGTTGTGGTCACTTCACGATCACCTGCACCTCGACCGGCTTGCCGACCGCGGGCGTCAGCGTCACCTTGAACGTCCCCTCCTTGCCGCCGGCCTTGATCTCGTGCGTGAACCGGAACGTGTTCGTCTCGAAGTTCAGCTTCAACTCCGGCGTCACTGTGATCGACGGGTCGGACGTCGTGACCTTCACGATCAAGTCATCTTCCTTGTACTGCCGCCACTCGATCTTGTGTTCGAGCTTCTTCGACTCGCCCTTGCCGAGCGACACCGCGCCGATCGGACCGAGTAGCGGGTCCGGGCTGTTGATCACCGACACCCAGTACTCCTGCATCCCCTGAATCTCGCGGCGGATGCGCGCCTGCTGCTCCTTGATCTGGATCAACTCCTTCTTCAGCTTTTCCTTGCTCTGCGCCTCGCCCAACTGGTCGCGGATGCGGCGCAACTCCTTGTCCAGTTCGGTCAGCGAGTTCTCCGCCTCGGCCACCAGCGCCGCCGGGACCGCGTCCGGCAGCGGGGTGCGGTCGCCGGGGTCTTTGACGCGGTCGGTCATCGCGGCGCTCATCGCGGTCAGCCCGCCGTGGACGCGGGTCATCTGCCCCTGCGTCCGCGGGAACCCGACCTGCCCCTCGGCCCCCTCGCGGAGCAGCGCCTCCAGCGCGTCGGCGAACTTCTTCGGCTCGGCCCGCGCCGCGTCGTTCAAGCGGTTGATCTCGCACTCCCGCTCGATCCGCCGGAACTCGCGGACGACGCCGCTCACCGTGTCCCGCGCCCGCTCCACGTTCTGGAGCGACTCTAAAGCCAGCGACGTCAGCACCGTCAGTTGGAAGTCGAGTTGCTTCTTGGCGTCGAGGTCCGGCTGCTGGTTCGGCCGCGCCCGCTCGTACCGCGACGACAGCGCGACGTACTGCGACTGCGCCTCGGCGAACTTCTTCTTCGCTACCGCCAGCTTGGTCAGCGCCTCGTCGAGCTTGGCGGCCAGCGTCTCGACCTCGCGGCCGATCTCGATGAGCAGGTCGCTCTCCGACACCACTCGCAGCTTGATCGGCTCGACGTTCCGGGCCACCCGCGGCCCGCCCTCGGCGTCCACGTTGTTGTCGGTCGCCTGAACGTTCAGGTCCATGCGGTAGATGGTCTGCACGTCGCCGCCGCTGGCCGCGATCTTCAGGATGCCGAGGTCGTGCAGTTCCTTGAGGTCGAAGTAGTCGCGGCCCGGGTCCTTCAGCTCCACCTTCCTGACCGCCGGCGGGGCCGCTTCGGCGTCGCGCGGCTCCTTCAGGAGGCGTTCGAAGTCGGCAACCGTGTTCCGCGGCAGCCGCGAGTTCTGCGCGGCGAAGTCGCTCACGAACACCGACGACGTGAGCCGGTCGTCGCTCTTGTCGAGCACGCGGAAGTTGTCGGCGTGGCGGAACGGCAGCGCCGCCGCGTAGGACGTGCCCGGCAGCGGCACGTCGAGCAGCGACCGCACCGCATACTTGGCCCGGATCGCCCGGATGAGGTCCGAGTCCTCGGCCCAGTAGCTGAACGTGTACTCGACCTTGCTCAGCCCGCGGTCGTCCTTGACGAACGAATCCGGGTTGAACGGAATCCTGGCCCGCGGCGTCACCATGTAGAAGTTGCCGACCTTGCGAATCACATCGACGGCGAACTCCACGCTCGGCGGTTGGTCCTGCACCACCTGAATGAGGAACGACCGCGTCGTGGTGATGCCGAACGGGTTGGCGAACGTCACCTTGAACTCGACGTTCTCGGTCAGCCGGAAGTCGGTGTGCTTCTTGACCGCGGCCAGCCCGGCGGCGGTGGCGACGCCGGCGAAGTCGCCGCCGACGTTCCGCAGCCGGGGCACGCTCGCGCCGCCGACCTTGTTCTCGGCGAAAGTGATGCGGAAGTCGCCGCCGTCGGCGGAGACGGCGAGCGGTACCGGGGTCTGCGTCGGGCGGGCGTCGGCGTCGTACACCGTACCCGGGAACCGCCCGGCGACCGGGACCGCGTGCGCGCTGACGATCCGGTCCGTTTCGGGGATGGTGCCGTCGTCGGCCCGGTACGCCTCGGCGATGAGGGTGAGTTCGGTCCCGGCGGGGACGACGAACACCGTCCGCTCGCCGGTCAGCGACAGGTCCTTCGCCGACACCTTCTGGAGCCGGTTCTCGAGCGCGTCGTAGCCCTTGTCCTGCGGGGTGGTGTGGTGCAAGTAGGCCGGCTCGGCCTGGTCGCGGCCGATGCGGCGGAGGGTCGGCGGCGGGATCAGCCGGATCTTGCGCGGGGTGCTCTCGTAGTCGGCCCCGCGGACGGTGAACGTCACGTCCTCCTTCAGCCCGCCGATCTCGCCGGCGAACTCGCTGTTCTGCTGCGGCGACAGCGTCCCGCCGCCGCCGGTCCGCCGGCCGGAGTACCGGTAGGTGACCTCGTCGGGCACCTCCAGCTTGCGGAGCGTGCGGCCCATGCCCGGCCGCTCGGCCTTCTCCTCGACCGCGCGGAACACCGCCTGCATCTCCTCGTACGCGACGCCGCCGGTGCTCGACCGCTTCAGGGAGTCGCGGAACGCGGCGACCTCGGGCGCGGCCTCGACGCCGTTGTCGAACGCGAGCCGCTCGACGCCGTCGAACGTGCGGCCCGGCACGGCCGCGGCCACCTCCGGCGGCAGTTCGGGCACCTTGCGGCCGACGAACTCGGCGGTCAGGTCGGACCACAGCAGCGGCCGCCACCCGTCGGGCGTGTCGCGGTCGGCGATGACCCACTTGACGGCGCGGGCGGTGACCCGCGGCGCGGGCGCGTCGCGGCCGACGTTCAGTTCGCCGCCCTCGGGGAACCCGACCAGTTCGAGGTGCGCCCGCCGCGGCCACGGGGTGTTCATGAGCGCCAGGTTCCGCTCGGCGAAGATGCCGGTGACGTGGGCGAACTTCCACCCGAACCGGTACGGCTGCACCTCGCCCACCGCGGTCGCGTGGGCGGCCGCCGCGAACGTCACCGTGCCGGCGAACAGCCCCACCGCGAGAAGGCCGAGCACCCACAGACGTTTCCAGTTGAACACGGCTTCCACCGGCACCGTGCCGACGCGCTCGCGGGCCTCCGCGATGGTGGCGCGGATCATCTCGGTCGAGTACCCGAACCGGCCCATGGCCTCGACGTCGGCCATTTCGACCGCGGTGATGAGCCGGTCGCCGAGTTGCTTCGGGAACTTGCGCTCCAGCACCAGCGCCAGCGCCGGGTACGAGAACTCCTTGTTCACCCGGCGGGCGATGCGGAACACAAGAATGGAGGCGAAGACGCCCAGCGCCGCGAGCAGGGCGACGAGCCGCACCCACCGCGCCCCGTCGCGTACCCAGTCCCACCCGCTGACCTTGAACAGGCCGTAGTCGAGGATTAGGCCGAGGGTAAACCAGACGGACACGAACAGCACCGCGGACAGCGCCCCCTCGATGACGACGTACCGGCGGATGACGCCGCGGAGCCGGTCGAGCGGGTGGTACACCTGCGGGTCGCGGGCCGCCAGCCGGTCGGCGGTGCGCTGCGGTTGTGCGAGGGACATGGTGTTCGTATTTGGTGTTTGGTTTTTTGTGTTTCGTGTCCGGCTTTCGGCGTCAGGTGTCGGCTTATGCGAGCGCTCACCCGTTAATGGAGGAGCGCCCGAGTGCGTCAGCACAAAACACGAGACACCAAAAACCGAACACCCGCTATGCCAGCCGCAGCAGCTTCCGCGACACCCACTCGACGCTCAGCAGCGCGACGACCAGCAGCAGCACGCCGCTGACCGGGTACACCGCGCCGCTGTAGTACGAGTTGTTCGCCACCAGCCACAGGACGCCGCCGGCCCCGGCCAGCCCGCCGAGCATCAGCAGCCCGGGGTTCCGCTCCGCCCGGAACGCCAGGAACGTTACGACGATCGTCGTAACCGACACCAGCTCGTACAGCGGGTTCTGGATGCCGGCGGCCATCGCCACCGCACCCAAAAGCACGCTCGCCACGCTGACGAGCGCGAACAGGACGATGACGGCCGTCGTCACCAGCGGCGGGACCGACGCCGACACCCCGGCCCACGCCGCCCGCAGCACCAGCAGCACCAGCCCCGCGAAGAACAGCGACAGCGCGGCCGTCTTCAGGTGATCGCGGGTCAGGTCGAAGCTCGCCGTCTTGTCCCACAGGTCGCGGACCGGCCCCTTGTTCCGCTGGTTCGTCTTCAGCGTCGTCATGCACTCCGGAATCAGCTTCACCGCCTCGGTGTCGGCCAGTTTGAACATCAGCCGCGGCACCCCGCCCTCCCGCGGCAGCCGGGCGCCGAGGTCCGCCTGCAGCCGCTGCGGCAGCCGGCCGCGGAAGTCCCCGTCGAACGCGCTGGCCATCCGCAGCATCGCCGCCAGGTCCGGCTTGGTGTTGTCCATCTCCGGGTCGGACTTGCGGACCGCGAACGTGTCAGTCAGGGTGTCGCCGGCCGAGTCCGGCACGTCCACCACCACCCGGTAGATGTAATCCCCCGGCGGGAACTGCTTCTGGTCGAGCAGCACCTGCCCGGCGTAGTACCCGTCGAACCCGCCGTCGGGCGCGGTCTTGGCCTTCAGCTCGAACGGCCCCAGTTCCCGCTTCTCGCCGCCGGGCGTCTCCTGCACGACGCGGAACTTCGGGTCGATCTGCCCGGCCGGGTACGGCTTGGCGCTCTCGTTCAGGATGCGGGCCTGCACCCGCAGCGGCGCGCCGCTCACGCCCTCCTTGCCCACCAGTACGCGGCCGCGCGGCGCCTTCACGTTCCGCTTGGCCGCCATGTACTTGATGAGCTTGACGTAGAACCGCTCGAAGTACTCGCGGCCGGTGCCGGCGGCCGGCTCGAACACCCGCATCCGGTACAGCTCGGCCGACCCCAGGAACGCGGTGCGGTACGCGGCCGACGGGTTGTTGGTGACGAACCACGGCACCACCAGCGGCTCGCGGTTGTCGGTGACGTCGGCGAACTCGGCCAGCACCGCGCTACCGGGCTTGACGTCCTTCACCGGGTACGCGGAGAAGAACCCGCGGCGGGGCAGCAACTCCTTCGGGGTGCCGTCCGGGTCGAAGTCGGTCTGCCGCGCGTACCGGTCGCGGTCGGTGAAGAACCGCTCCCACCCGGCGACCGGGTCGTCCTGCACCTTGTCGTCGAGCTTGAGCAGGTCCGAGCCGATGATCTTCTCGGGGTGCAGGTACAGCCGCCGCGGCGTCTTCGGGGTCGGGCGGATGTTCCGGGCGATGATGTCGGCCGGCAGCACCGGCAGGATGTCCAGCAGCGGCACGAGCGGCCCCTTCTGGTTCTCGACGCGGGCCAGTTGGAACGTGTTAATCGGCCCGGCCAGGTAGATCAGCCCGCCGCCGCCCTCCCGCACCCACCGGGCCATCTCCTCGGCCTGCGGCGCGGTCAGTTCCGACCAGTCCGGGTCGAACGCCAGCATGATGTCGTAGTCGTTGAAGTTGTACCCGATCTCCGACGCGTCGGTCGGCGGCTTGTTCGACAGGTCGAACCGGTTGGGGAACCGCAGCAGGATCTTCTCGTCCACCTCGGGCGTCAGTTTGCCGGTCGTGCCGGCCTCGTTCTGCACGTAGGTGGTGACGGTGGCCCGCTTGTCCTGCATCTCGCGGACCAGCAGGGTGCGGAGGAACGAGAACTCGCGCGACGGCGCGCTGGCGACCAGCAGGATCCGCAGCTTCTGCTGCACCACGTTGATGCCGGGGCGCTCGCGGACGTGTTCGGCGTCGGCGAACGCCTCCTGCGGGTCCTTGGCGATCCGCGCCCGCGCGCCCCACTTGCCGGCCATCAGCACCCGCTTCTTGATGGCCGCGTCCTTCGACTCCTGGGTGAGCTTCTCCGGCAGCTTGGCCGGGTCGATGACGAACTCCGCCTGCCCGTGCGGCGGGTCGCCCGGGGTGAACGTCAGCTTCTCGGTCAGGGTGTGGTCGGGGGCCGCGCCCTTCATGTCCTTCGCCCCGCCGTCGGCGTTCGGCATGAACAGGTCGAGGAACACCTCCACTTCCTTGTTCGCCATGTTCACCCCGTCCGCCTCGACGATGATCTTCCACGCCTCGTCGATCGGGGCTTCGCCGGGCGCCTGCACGTCGCTGATGGCGATGGCCGCGGTCTGCCGGTCCTCGCCGACGGCGATGGTGAAGACGGGGATTTTCTCGCGGGCGGCCCGCTCGCGGAGTTCGCCGTACCCGCTGTCGGAGCCGAGGTTGCTGCGGCCGTCGGAGAAGACGATGACGCCCTGCACCATGTTGGCCGCCTCGCGGTTGACCGCGGCGGTGACCGAGTCGGCCACGTTGGTGCCCAGTGCGATGGTGCGGGCCACGTCGATGCGGCGGTCGAGCAGCACGAGGTTCTTCCGGAGTTTCTCGGCGTCCTCGGCGCTGTCCAGGCCGAACACCGCCTTCAGGTCGTCGTTGCGGCGGGCGTAGAGGGCCTTGGCCCACTCCTCGTCGCCCGGCCGGTCGGCCGCCCACGCCTCGCTCTTCTTCACCGCCTCCTTCGCGGCGTCGGGCAGGTCGCGGAGCAGGAACGGCTTGAAGTCGTAGCGGGCGAACGCCTCCCACTCGCTCTTCGGCCACGCGCTCGCGCCCTGCGGGATGGTGAACGGCGACTCGTCCAGCCGGGTGCCGAACGCGTACACCGACACCGGGTTCTTGTCGAGCAGGCCCTTGACGAACGCGACCCGCTCGTCGGTCAGGAACTCGATGACGAGGTCGATGCGGGTCTTCGGCTTGCGGCCCGGCCCGGTGCCGATCTCGTCGGTCACCTTCGTCACGCTCGGCGAGATGTCGAGGAGGATGACGACGCGGGACTGCTTGTTGCTCTCCTCCCAGGTCTGCTCGGCCGGGAGCAGGAACACCACGCACAGCAGCGCGTAGACGGTGATGCGGAGCAGCGCCAGCGGCACCGCCGCGTACCACCGCACCGTCTTCATGTCGCGGAGGTACATGAGGGCGACGAACACGCACCCGAGGGCGAACAGGCCGACGGCGAGCGAGTACCACTTGATCTCGTTGGTGCGGCCGGTCGCGGTGTACCCTTCGGCGGTGGAGCGGGCCGGGTCGGTGTCGCGCTTGTAATAGGCGTAGAGGGTCCACGCGAGGGCCGCGAGCAGGGCGGCCCACATCCCGAGCTTGAGGTAGCCGGCGAGCGGGTCTTTGGCGCCCGGCTCGCGCGGCGGGCGGGAGAAGTGGTAGGTGACCCGGGCCACCGCGGCGATCAGGAGCAGCCCGATCAGCACGAGCGAGAGCGTGCTGCCGAACACGGTGCCGGTGAGGTCGCCGGCGAACTGGTCGAACGAGTCGCCCAGCCGGCGGAACACGAACTCGGTGCTTTTCGTCGGGGTGGTATCGTTCATCGGAGTCGCGCTTGGTGTTCGTGTTTCGTGTCGCTGATTCGTATCGCGCGGCCGTTTAGCGCCGGCCCCGAAGGGGTCGATCGTCGCCGCTGGCGACGGCGCTAAACGAAGCCCGCGCTAAACACGGCTTTCTTCGGGGGTGGCTTCCACCGCCGCGCCGGTGGTGTGGTACACCGCCGCGGCCGACGGCGCCAGCGCGGCCAGGTCGTCCGGCTTGGCGTGGTAGCTCACCCGCACCGCCCACGCCTGCTCCGCGATCAGCACCAGCAGGATTACCAGGTACAGCCACCGCCCGCTCGACAGGTCCGACGGCTTCTGCTTGAACTCGTCCACCCAGCTCAGGTCGGCGGTGTTGTGCAGCGGCGTCTTGTTGGTCTGCGACGCCAGGTCGTCGGTGTTGGCCCGCCGCAGGTCGCCCTCGGCCAGCGCGTCGAGGTTGAACGACACGCCGACGTAGTCCTGGTCGCCCAGCGGGTCCGGGACGACCGCCCCGCCGGCCGCCGGCTGCGCCTCCGCGGCCGCCTTCTTGCGCGTCAGCGTGAACAGGTACGCGCCCGGCCGCCTGGCGCCGGGGTAGGTCAGCCGGTACGGCGGCTTCGGGCCGTTCGGGTCGGCCGCCTTGGGCGCGTCCATCACCAGCTTGTCGGTGATCGCCTCGCGGACCAGTTGCAGGTTGTCGTCCAGGTTCGCGTCGCCGCCCTTCGCCTTGGGCGGGTCGGCCGACAAGAAGTTGACCGCCACCGTCGGCTCGTACCGCTCGAAGTCGAACTCGGTGGCGAACGGGCTGCCGACCGCCCGGTTGGCGTCGTCGCCGCCGCCGGACAGGTACTTGTGCATCTCGCCGACCACCACCACCCAGCCGGCCCCGCCCTTGCCGCTCGGCCAGTCGGTCCACTGCTTCTTGCCGGCGTGCGTGCCGCCGGCGTCGGTCGTCATCACCGCCACCCGGCCGCTGCCGAACCGCTTCACCACGTACAGCGGGTCGCCGTACTTGGCCTCGTCGCGCAGCTCCTGGGCGAGCTTGCGCGTCTCGCCCATCTCCGGGGCGGCCCAGAACTCGCGCAGCACCGGCTCGCTCTCGTCGCCGTCGTTGATCTGGTCGCACAACAACTGATCCAGGTACCGGGCCAGCACCGACAGCGGCAGCGACGGGTTCGTCTGCTTGGGCGTCTCGCGGACCCGCTGCAGGAGCGGGTCGAGGTACTTGCGGGCCGGCTCGAACTTGGCCTCGCCGTACCGCTTCTTCACCTCCGACACCAGGTTGTCCGCCCGCTCCTCGAACGCGGCGATCGACGCCTCGTTGGGCATGCAGTACAGCTCCTGGGTGTCCTTGTCGTCGCGCCACGGCCCGCGGCGGCCGACCGGCCAGTGGGTGTCGATGTTGGCGAAGAAGAAGAACCGCTCGACGCCGTCGTCCTTCAGCAACTCGCCGCGCTCGTTGGTGTAGATGCGGGCCAGCGCCGGGTGCTGCTTGTTGCCGCCCTCGCGGAGCAGCACCCGCTTGCCGAACGCCAGTTGCCGGGCCAGTTGCTGGTCCGGGGTCAGCTCCTTGCTCGGCTCGTTCTGGAGCGGCACCGGGAAGAACCCGGCCCCGCCGCGGTGCATCTTCTGCGTGTACTCCTCGGGCTTCACGTTCGGGCCGAGGAACACGCCCACCCCGCCGCCCTCGCGGGCGTACTTCTCGACCCGGGCGATCGCCTTGTCGCTCAGCGCCGGCACGTTCATCAGGTACACCGCCGAGTACGGCCGCAGGTCGATGGCGTCGAGGTCTTTGGCCTCGCGCGTATCGACGCGGATCTTGCCGAGTTCCTGCGCCTTGGTCTCGAGCAGCAGCGTGCGGAGGTAGAAGCTGTCGCCCTCGGGCCGCTGCCGCAGGTCGGTGCCGGCCTCGACGGTGCGGCCGTCCACGACCAGCACCTGCACCGCGTCCCGCACCTCGATGACCGCGTGCCGCACGTCGTCGCTGGTCAGCGCCCCGCCCTGCAGCGAGAGCGCCGCGGTGACCAGGTTGAACCGCTCCAGCGGCTTGTCCTTGGTGCCGGTCTGGGTGAACATGACCGGGACCGTGATCGCCTTCTCCTGGTTGGCCGGCAGCGTCGGAATCTGGGCCGACTGAATCACCCGCCCCTGGCCGTTCAGGTAGAACGACACGCCCACGTCCTTCAGGTCAGTGGCCCCGTAGTTCTTGACCCGCACCTCGATTTCGCCCTGCTGGTTGGCCGACACGACGCGGTTGCGCGGCTTGAGTTCGACGATCGCGACGTTGTCCGGGAACGGCGGCGACTTGCGGTCCGGCTTGCGGGCCGGGTTCGCCACGTCGATCAGGTGGACCGCGACGCCGCCCTCCTTGTACTCCTTGAGCAGGTCGCCGATCGCCGGGCCGTCGGCCGCCCAGTCCGCCGACCGCAGGTCGGAGACGACGTGCAGCACCTGCGCGGTGTCGGCCGCGGCGCGGGCCGCGAGCAGTTCCTTGCCCTTGCGCAGCCCGTCCACGAGGCTGCGGCGGACGGTCGAGACCCGCCACGCCTTCGCGTCGCCCTCGAACCGCGCGATGTTGGCCCCGTTGACCCGGGCCTCGTCGCGGACCTCCTCGGGCGTGCGGGGGAGGGTGTTGCCGTCGATCGTCTTCGTGCCCGACGGGTACGGGCTGTCGAGTTCCGACAGCCGCAGGACGTGCAGCGTCTGGGCGGTGGTCGCCTCGGCCGCCGCGGGCATGATCCGCTCGTGGACCAGCCGCTTGGCCTCGTCGAACGCGGTGGTCGCCTCGCCGTCCTCGCGCCGCCAGCCCTCGGCCATGCTCGGCGAGTCGTCGAGGATGACGAGGTGGGTGGTCGGCCGCGACTCCTTGCCCTTGCCGGTGTCGCACCCGATGAACCGGGCGAACAGCACCCCGATCAGGAACACCAGCAGGCACCGCAGCAGCAGCAGCAGCAGTTGCTCGAGGATCTTCTTGCGGCGCATCTTCTTCTGCGCCTTGAGCAAGAACTCCATCGCCGCCCACTTCACCCGCCGGAACCGGATGCGGTTGATGAGGTGGATGACGATCGGCGCGCTGACCAGCGCCGCGCCGGCGGCGAACGTCCACGGGTTGAGGAACGCGGAAAGCATGGCTTCTCTTGAGTGCTGAGTGCTCAGTGCTCAGTGCTGAGTGCTGAGTGGCTACCGTGTGCGACGTGTCGGAGAGCGACGAGAACCCGGCGTTGGTTCCTGCTCTCAGCACTCAGCACTCAGCACTCAGCACTTATCTCTAGCGGCGTGCCGGGTTGGCCCGGGTGCTCATCCGCGCGAACAGGAACTTCGACAGCACCGCGTCCATGTAGTCGCTGGTGCGGAGCAGCGTGTAATCGACCCCGATGCGGGTGCAGCCGCGGCGCACCTCGGTCAGGTACGCCTCCAACTCTTCCAGGTAGCCCTCGCGCAAGGCGCGCGGGTCGCACAGGAGGTCCGGCATCTGCTCCAGCCCCTCGAACTTCGTCATCCCGCTGAACGGGAACATCAGTTCGTCGTCGTCGAGGATGTGGAACATCATCACGTCGTGCCGGCGGTGCCGGAGCATCTCCAGCCCCTTGAACAGCGGCTCGCGGTCGGCCAGGAGGTCCGAGAAGACCAGCACCAGGCCGCGGGAGTGCATGTTCTCCGCCACCTGCCGCATGATCTTGAGCATGTCGGTCTTCTCGCGCGGGTCGCTGACGTGCAGCGCCCGCGTGACCGCGTCCATGTGCTTCTGCGACGACCGCGGCGGGATGCTCTCGCGCACGTCCGAGTCGAACGTGACCAGCCCGCACGAGTCCTGCTGCTTGATCGTCAGGTACGCGAGGCACGCGGCGGCGGTGGCGACGTAGTCGTACTTGTACAGCGACCCGGCGCGGCGGTGCTTCTCCTTGCCGTACAGCATCGACTCGCTGGCATCGACGACCACGTACGAGCGGAGGTTGGTCTCCGCCTCGAACTGCTTGATGACGAACTTGTCGGACCGCTGCCACACCTTCCAGTCGATGCGGCGGAGGTCGTCGCCGGGCATGTACTCGCGGTGCTGGACGAACTCGACACTCTGCCCGTAGACGGGGCTTTTGTGCATGCCGGACAGGAACCCCTCGACCACCGACCGCGCCCGCAGGTCGAGCTGCGAGATGCGGGCGATGACGGTCGGGTCGAGGAACCGCCGCGGGTCGTTGGGGTCGGTCTTCTTCGCCATTGGTGTTTGGTATTTGGTGTTTGGTGTTTTGTTTTCCGCGTTTTGGCGTTCCGAGTCGGCCCACGACATCCGGGCCGACTCACAAAACACCAAAAACCAAAAACGAAACACAACCTACGAGGCGAAGATCTTCTGGAAGCGCGGGTCGCCGAGCAGCGCGCCTTCCTTCTCCGGCGTCTCGTCGATCAGCTTCTTGACCACGGTGTCGGTGTTCACGCCTTCCGAGGCGGCGGTGAAGTTGGTCAGGATGCGGTGCCGCAGCACCGGGAAGGCCAGCGCCTTGATGTCCTCGGTGGTGACGTGCGCCCGGCCGTAGAGCAGCGCGCGGGCCTTGCCGCCGAGGATCAGGTTCTGCACCGCCCGCGGCCCCGCGCCCCAGCTCAGCCAGTCCTTCACGAACTTCGGCACGCCCGGCTCGCCCACCCGCGTCTGCCGGACCAGTGCCAGGCAGTATTGAATCACGTGGTCGGTCACCGGCACCTTGCGGACGAGCGTCTGGATCTCCTGAATCTGCTCGCCGGTCAGCACCGGGGCGATCTCGTCCACCTGCACGCCGGTCGTGCGGCGGGCGATCTCGAACTCCTCGTTGAACGACGGGTACTTGACGTACACCTTGAACATGAACCGGTCCTGCTGCGCTTCCGGCAGCGGGTACGTGCCTTCCTGCTCGATCGGGTTCTGGGTGGCCAGCACGAAGAACGGGTTCGACAGCCGGTGCCGCACGCGGCCGACCGACACCTGCCGCTCCTGCATCGCCTCCAGCAGCGCGGCCTGGGTCCGCGGCGGGGTGCGGTTGATCTCGTCGGCCAGCACCATGTTGGCGAACAGCGGGCCGGGGCGGAACAGCAGCTCGAAGCTGCCGGTGGCCGGGTTCTTCTCGATGAAGTCGGTCCCGGTGATGTCGGCCGGCATCAGGTCCGGGGTGAACTGGATGCGGCTGAAGTCCAGCGACAGGCACCGCGACAGGGTCGCGATCATGAGCGTCTTGGCGAGGCCCGGCACGCCCTCCAGCATGCAGTGGCCCTTGCTGAACAGCGCGATGAGCAACTCCTCGATCACCTGGTCCTGCCCGACGATGACGCGGGTGAGTTGCTTCTTGATGTCGTCGAACGCGGTCTTCAGCTTCTGGATCGCCTCGACGTCGGTCTGCGCCAGTTGTCCGGGGGTGCTCATCGCTGGCTGGCTCTCGGGAAGTTGGGTGGTGTGGGTAGAATGTAAGGGTAGTGATACCGTGCGATGAGTGGCCTTGTCACACGGAAAGTGCCGATTTTGCAAGTCCGGCAAGACGAGCCGGCGGGTTGGGGCGGCACAACCCGTAAAACCCAAAACTCAGATAGCAAACCACAAACAACAAACTTCCACTTGTTTGTGGTTTGCTATCTGAGTTTTGTGATTTCCCCCGGCCTACTTCTGGTAGATGGGCAGGATGCCCTTCTCCAGTTGGAGGATGGTCAGGTTGACGCTGGTGGTGAACACCGGGCCGATGTAGCCCTGGCTCCAGCTCCCGGTCGCCTTGTCCTGGCTGTCCAGGATGTTCTGGACGACGCCCTCCTTGAACTTGCTCCACGTGAGCCAACCCTCCTTCGGGTCGTTCGGGAACATCTCGCCGTACTTGGTGTCGCCCAGCGCGTACACGGCCTGCGCGAAGTAGTACGTCTGGTACTCGTCGTGGCTCTGGCGGCCCTTGCCGATGGGGATGTTGTCCTTGCAGAACTTGATCCACTTCTTCGGCAGGTCGCCGTTGTACTGGCCGGCCGAGAACCCGCAGCAGATGGCCGCGGCGGTGAGCGGCGGCCGCTCCTGGCCGTTCAGCGCCGCCCCGCTGCCGCCCGCGTAGCTATAGATAATGCCCCCCTTGGGGGTGGTGCAGGCCTCCAGGTAGTTGACCGCCTTGTCGATGTTCTCCTTCGGCACCGGGATGCCGGCGTTCTTCGCGGCCCGCAGCCCCTGCAGCGCGGTGATGGTGACCGACCCCTCGTCGAAGTTGCCGCCGTCGTTGGCGCTCACGTACCCCCACCCGCCGATCTCCACTTCCTTGCCTTCCGGCTTCTTGTGCTTCTTGGAGGTCTGGGCGCGGCAGATGAACTCGACCGACTTCTTGAGCAGCTTTTCGAGCTTCTCGCGCTGGTCCTTGTCCTCCTCCTCGCCGTACACGCTGGCCAGGAACAGGGTGCCGAACCCCTGCCCGTACATGTAGCGGCTCGACTCGCTCGGGTTGCGGGCGTCGCCGATCAGCCCGTTGGCCTGGAGCCGGGCCGGGGCGAGGAACCAGTTGACCGCCTTCGTCACCTGGTCGGAGTACTTGCCCTCCTTCAGGGTGCTGCCTTCCATCAGGAAGCACATGCCGGCGAGCGCGGTCATCGTGGTCGCGTACTGCCCGCCCTGGGCCTCCCAGTGGCCGTCTTGCGCCTGAATCTTCTTCAGGTACTCCAGCCCCTTCTCGACCGCGGACTCGATGTCCTTGTTCCGCTGCTTGTCCTTGTCGTCGGCCGCCCGGACCGGCGCGGGGGCCGGGACGAGGGCGACGCCGGCGACCGCGACGGCGGCGCAGGCCGCGAGCAACCAACTTCGGGGCATGGGAGCGCTCCGCTGAAGGCCCCCCGCGCCGCCGAGGCCGGCGGCGCGAGCGGGAGTGAAGGAAAGACGAGCGGCGGCCACAAAATTAACACCGGTGGCTACCGAATGACCGGCGGGAGAGGGGGGACGCAGTGAGGAGTGGGGAGTAAGGAGTGAGGAGTCAAGACAACCCCGTTTTCACTCCTCACTCCTTACTCCCCACTCCTCACTTCTTGACTTCGTCCGGCGTGATCAGCACGCGGTAGTCGTAGCGGTTCATGCTGATGGTGCCGGTGCGGGCGTCCACGGTCAGGTTCATGAAGAGGTTGCCGTTGTACGGCACCGGCCTGTCCATCAGCAGCCGGCCGCGCTCCTTCTCGATCACCACCACCACCTGCGACGGCTGCCCGTTGTTCTGCCCGTTCGGGAAGACCGGGGCCGACGCCAGCAGCACCGGCATCTCGGCGAACTGCTCCAGCACCAGCCACTGGTGTTCGAGCGCGTCGGTGTAGGACCACAGCCGCTTGCCGCTGCCGCGGGCGAACGCGTGGATCGGCCCGTTGGCCCGGTGGGAGCGGAGCATGTAGCTGTTGTACACCGGGGCGGCCCGGGCGCCGCTGGCCGCGGCCGCGCTGGGGTCGCGGTCCAGCAGCAGGTAGTAGCGGTCGGCGTCGGCCAGGATCGTCGCCCCGACGCACCCCTTCATCTGCTCGGCCGCCTCCTTCGGGCCGATCTTGAGCGTCGCGACCGCCTCCCCGGTCTTGACCGCGACCACCTCGGCGGTGCCGTCCGGCCGTACGAACCCGGCCCACTCGCCGTTCAAGGGCGACGCGAGCGGGACGGCCTTGGCGTCGAACTCCTTTTTCCACACGTCCTTGCCGGTGGCCATGTCGTAGAGCCGCAGGACCGCCGGCCGGTCGCCGCCCCCGCCGGTCAGCAGCGCGTGGCGGCCGAAGAGCCGGTACGACTTGGCGTCGGCGAGCACCCGGCCGCTGTCCGGCGAGTCCTCGACCACCATCCCGTCGAGCGCGCGGATGAGCTTGGTGGACACCACCTTCCGGTTGGCGTCGGACTCGATCAGCACGACGTACCGGGCGTCGCCGAGGATCTGGGTGCGGTCGGCGACCCGCCGCGTCCACAGGATGCGGCGGGAGACCGGCTCGACGCACTCCAGCCCGTCGCGGGTGAGCAGGCACACGTAGCCCGGCTGGAGGACGGCCGAGCGGCCCAGCCACATGGTGTACCCGTCCTGGTAGCGGACGATGCACTCGCCGTCCGGCCCGACCTCGACCTGCGGGTTCGGGTTGTACCCCGGCGGCGCCTGCGGCTGGTCGTTGCCCAGCAGGTTGCGCTCCCACAGCAGCCGCTTCTCGATCAGGTCGTAGCAGTACACCCACATGCCCATCTGCAGCAGCACCGTGCCGCCGGTGCCCTGGATGAACTTCGAGTACGGGATCGGCCCGTTGGAGTACAGGTTGGGGGCCTGCATCGGCGGGAACCGGAGCCTCTCGCCGCCGGTCGCGCGGTCGGTCGCCTTGAGCACCCAGCCGCCGCCGCCGGAGGTGTCCAGCGCGAACCGGAGCCGGCGGTACATCGGGAACAGGTCCGGCGGCGACTCCAGCTCGAACTGCACCCCGTTCATGCTCACGTTCTCCTGCCGCCCCTCGGCCTTCATCCGGGTCGGCATCGGGTAGCGGCTCGGCTCCAGGTACGGCAGCAGCCGCTTGTCGGTGAGCAGGTCGGTGAGGAAGTCGGCCCCGGTCTTGCCGTCGCGGACGACCACGTCGGGGTACTCCTTGCCCAGTTGCAGGTACAGGCCGACGGCGTCCTCCATCATCCGGTTCTGGATCATCAGCCGCGCGAGGTGCTCGGTGGCGCGGGCCCGCACCTGCGGGTCGTCGGCGGCGACGCGGAGCTGGGCGAGGTGCGCCTGCGCCTCGCGGGCCTCGGCCTCGTTGTTGGTCGCCAGCAGCACATCGACCAGCTTGAACTGCGCCGCGCGGCCGGACTCGAAGAACGGCCCGAACACGGTGACGAACTGGCGGAGCTTCTTGAGGTCGTGCCCGTCCTTGACCTTGTCCCACTCGGCGGCGACCCGCTCCTCGAGCGACTTCCGGGCGTCGGCGGTGGCGGCCCGGCGGAGCATCGCCTCGATCCGGCCGCGGGCCCACACGTCCGGCCGCGTCTTCACGTTCGGCTCGTCCGGCATCTCCTCCAGCCGGCCCTCGCCCGACGCGGCCAGCTTCAGGTAGAACTCGAACGCCTCGCCGAGCCGGCCCTGGCCCTCGCGGCCGCGGGCCATCAGGTTGTAGTGGACCCGCTTCCGCCGCTTCGTCTCCTCCTCGCGGCGGGCCTGGTCCTCCGGCGACTCCGCCGGGTCGGCCGGCAGCTCGCACAGCGCCTCGTACTCGGCCAGGTACTTCTCGGCGCTCGCGAAGTCGTGCCGCAGCAGCTCGGTGTAGGCGACGTAGAGCTTCTCGCGCAGGAGCGGCCGCTTCTCGGCCGGCAGGTCGTTCGCCTCGGCGGCCTTGAAGTCGGCCACCGCGTCGGCCAGTTTGCCGTCGTCCAGCCGCAGCTCGCCCCGGGCGAGCAGCCCGAGCGGGTCCTTCGGGTTGGCCTTCAGCCGCTGGTCCATCTCGGCGATCTTCTGCTCCAGTTGCGGGAAGCACAGCACCTCGTGGGCCGACTGGGCGAACACCAGCCCGTCCTGGAAGACGAGGTTGCCGATGCCGTAGCGGACGAGTTCGGTGGCGTCGCCCCGCTTGCGGGCGGCGGTCTTGGCGGTCACCTTGCCGTCGTCCAGGTTGATGGCCCAGACCTCGGCCGCCGGGACGGCGCCCTGGCCGGCGGTCTCCTGGCGGACGGGCAGGTAGAAGGCGTTGCGACCGACGGCCCCGTGCCCGGTCGGGGTCGGGATCGGCTCGCTCTCCCACGCCAGCTTCGGCCTCTGCGTCTCCTTGTCCTCGCCGGTCAGGTGGTACGCCCGGACCCGGCTCTTGCCGACCACGACGACCCGGTCGTTGACCACCCCGCCGACGTACAGGTCGCCGTCGTCCCGGTTCACCCGCCACAGCACCTTGCCGGTGCGGAGGTCGATGCAGTCGAGGTGCCGGGAGTCGTGCGCGGTGACGATCGCCCGGCCGTTGCTGATGATCGGCCCGCCGGCCCGCCAGCGGTTGACCGGCAGTTGCTCCGGCATGATCGGCAGGCCGTCGTTGCCGAACTGCGGCCGCCGCGGGTTGTTGACCTGCTCGACGGGGCGGTAGCCGTACGCCCACAGCAGGCTGCGGGACATGACGTCGACCGCGACCAGCACCCCGCTGTTGGTCGGGCAGATGATGATGCCCTCGCCGGCGGCCAGCGTCGCGCCCTGGTAGCGGCGGATCGAGTCGATCGGCAGGGGGGTGTTCGGCTTGCCGAGCTTCTGGCTCCACAGGAGCACCGGCTTGCGGGTCTGGCCGGGCGGCTGCACCAGCGTTTTGGGGTCGAGGCACAACAGCCGCACGCACCCGGCCTGCTCGACCAGCACGTACAGCCGGCCGTTGAGCGGCATCGGGGCGCACAGGAACACGGCGTCCAGGCACAGCCGGAACGCGTCGGTGGTCTTGTCGGCCTCCTCCTCGTTGAGCGGCAGCGGGGTCTGGGCGTTCCGCTCGTACTTGGTCAGCCGGCCGAGGCTCCACACCTCCTTACCGGTGCGCATATCGACGGCGATGAGCCGGCCGCCCCGGACCATCTCGGACAGGTCGCCGCTGGCGGGGAACTGCGGGCCGCCGTTGATGCCGAAGTCCGGGTTGGAGTACACCGGCGGCGGCGGGATGGCGACGTCGTCCACGAAGAACGCGTTCTGGCCGTCGTGCGACAGCCCGCCGAGCAGCGGGTTCTCGTACAGGATGCTGGACGCCTTGGCGGAGAGGCCGCTGTAGGTGGTCCACCACCGCTCGACGTTCCGCTTCATCTCGATGTCGTCGGTGGAGCCGGTCTCGACGAGTTGGTGCAGCCCGGCGGCGGTCTTGGACTTCCAGACGACGTCGCCGGCGCGGACGACCCGGCCGCCGACGACGCGGTCGCGGACGGCGACCCCGTACACCCCGTCGTACCCGCGGTACACGAGCATGTCGGAGGTGGTGACCGGGAACCCGCCCGGCAGCGGCACCCCGCGGGCGGCGGCCTTCGAGTCGCGGGCGAACAGCGGCTCGAGCGCGCCGCGGATCCAGATGTTGGCCTCGGTGCTGGTGGTCGGCTTGCCGTCGTCGTCGACGAGGTCGGCCGGCAGCATCGGGGCGCGGAAGACGGGGTCGAGGAACGGCGGGCCGCCGTTGACGACCGCGCCGCGGGCCGGGCTGCCGCCGCGCATCGGCCAGGTGTCCACGACCGAGCTGGTCGCCACCAGCTCGACCGGCCGGTCGAGTTCGGCCTTCAGTTGCTCGGGGGTGTAGGTGCGGCGGCCGATGGCGACGCCGTTGCGGGCGGCCTTCTCGAACCGCTCCAGCGTGGCCTTGTACACCTCGAGGTGCCGGGCGTCGCCGCTGCGCTTGAGCGCCAGACACGCCTTGAACAGCGTCCGCGCGGTGAACAGGTCGTCGACGTCCTTGCGCGGCAGGAGCCGCTCGAACGCGTACGCGGCCTCGACGAAGTTGCCGCGCTCGAGGTAGATGGTGGCGAGGAGGATGGTGCCCTCGGCCCCGGCCTTGGTGTAGAAGTACCGCTGCGACAGGTCCGCGAGCATCGCGATGTCGTAGTTCGCCTTCCGGGCGTCGTCGAGCAGTTGCGCCGCGCTCGCGCCCTCGGCCTGCTGGTAGAACTGCAGCCCCTCGGGGCTGAACGTCGAGATGATGCGGTTGGCCTCGGTCTTGACGCTGATGCGGTTGATCCGCCGCACCCCGCCGGCCTGGTACTCGACGTCGAAGAACGAGTCGCTCTTGCTGTTGAGCAGGGTCTGGAGGAACCCGCACACCTCGTTCCACTTGATGTTGGACGGGTCGGTGACGTTCAGGTAGTCGCGGGCGCCGTTGAGCCGCTTCTTGTGGTCGCGGTCGTACGGCGGGGCGAACGGCAGGTTGAGGTCGAGTTCGGAGCGGTCGTCCTTGTCCTTGGCCTTGTCGTCCTTCTTGCCCGGCTGGCCGGGCGGGGCCGGCAGCGGCTGGCCGCGGACCGCGTGCCCGCTCAGCGACACCGCCCACGCGACCAGCGCCGCGAGCACCCCGGACGACAGCAGCCGCAGTTGTAGCCCGCGCATCGCGGTTCCTCTCCGAGAGCGAGAATCGCCGTTAATGATTGTGTCACCTTCCCAGACCGCCCACAAGAAGAAATCGACACACAACTTGCGGGGCACGGGATGACGACCCGCGCCACCCCGACCTAACGCCCGCGCCGGAACCGACATTCCCGGCGCGGCCGCGGGCGTTACAATCATACGCGAGAGGAGAGCCATGCCGCTGCGCGACCACTTCCACCCGCCGGTCAGCCGGAAAGCCTCGTGGGAGGGCTTCCACGGCATGTGGCCGGCGGCGATCGTTCAACGACTACAAGCCCACCTGCCCGAAGGCTATGTCGCCGAGCCGCGCGTGCATTCGGGCGCGCGGATCGAAATTGACGTGGCGACGTTTGAGAACGATGAAGTGCTGTTCGACGGCTCGAGCGACCGGAACGGCGGCTTATCGACCGCGGTCTGGGCTCCGGCCGCGCCGACGCTGGCCATCGAAACCGACCCGCCCGACTACGACGAGTACGAAGTGCGCATTTACGACGTCGGCCTCGGCCGGCAGTTGGTGGCGGCGGTCGAAATCGTCAGCCCGGCCAACAAGGACCGGGCCGAACACCGACTCGCGTTCGCCACAAAGTGTCGCGCGCTGCTGCAGAAGGGCATCTCCGTCAGCATCGTCGATCTGGTCACCGAGCGGCAGTTCAACCTCTACACGGAGTTGCTGTCGCTGCTCGGTCGTTCCGATCCGACGTTCCCCGACCCGCCGGCGCACATCTACGCCGCGTCGTGTCGTTGGGTTCAACCGGGCGGAAAGACGGCGAGACTGGAAGCCTGGGCGCGTCCCCTGGTGGTCGGTCAACCGCTGCCGACGCTCCCGCTGTGGCTGACCGGTCGGCTCGCGGTCCCGCTCGACCTGGAAGCGAGTTACGAGCAGGCGTGCCGCGATCTGCGAATCCCCTGACGGTCGCGGCGCTGCTACACTGAACAGCATGGCCGAACCCACCGTCAAACCGCCGCTCACCCGGGGCGACGCGCGCAAGGTCGCCGACCGCACACGCACCTTCCGTCCGAACTACCTGTCGTTCGCCGGGACGTATCAGTGTAACTTGGCGTGCCCGCACTGCTGCGTGCCGATCGAGTGGCCCGACCGGCTCGACATTCTCACAGCCTTGCGTTTCTTAGTGCAGGCGCACGCGGCCGGAATCGACACGCTCGGCTTCACCGGCGGCGAGCCGTTCCTCTACCCCGAATTCCTGACGACGCTCACCGCCCGGGCCGCCGAACTCGGGCTCCGCTTCGACAAGCTCATGACCAACGGCGTGTGGCACCGCGACGCTACCCACGCCCGCGCGGTGCTGACCGAACTGAAGGCCGCCGGCTTCGACGGGAAGATCGGGCTGTCGGTGGACAAGTTCCACGGCATGGACATCGCCAAACTCGCCGAGTTTTGCCGCGTCACGCGCGAGGTGTTCTCCCGCGACACGGTGCTGTCGCTCAGCTACGCGAGCCGCAGCCCGGACAAGGGGCTAGAGCCGATCCGGCGGCTCGCGGAGGCGCTGGGCGGCGTGGTCGCGTGGTCAAAGGTGCTCGGCAAATACATGCTGGTGAGTGACGACCTCACCATGACCGCGTGCTGGAACCACCTCGCGACGGTCGAACGCGCGGAGAGCTTGCCGGGCGACCCGTGGGACGGCACCTGGTTTCAGGAGGACTACTGCGAGGGGCCGGGGCAGGCGCTGATCGTCAACCCAAAGGGCGAAGTGAAGCCGTGCTGTGGATTCGCCTCCGACCTCGACCAACTGACCATCGGCAACATCTATACAGACAGTGTCGAAGCCGTGATCGCCAACGGCCGGGCACACCCGGTCGTCGGGACGATCTTCAGCCGCGGGCTGAGCGCGATCCGCGACGAGATCCTGGCCCGCGATCCGGCCGCGCTACCGGGGGCGACGAGCAACCACTGCTACTTCTGCTGGTACGCGCTCACTCGCGGGCTGGCGAGCGGGGTGAGCGGCGGCGGCGGCAAGGTTGGCGCGTGGGTCGGTGAGCGGCCCAACTTCGCCGGCGAACTCCTCCAACTGGGCGTTCGGAGGTAAGACCGTCGCGGTTCGGCACGCCCGTTGCTATGAGTTGGTCGCGCAGCGGTTTCACACTCGTCAGAGGCCGACCATGGCAATCGCCTTCCTGGCCGCCGGCAAGACCGACGTCGGCCGCGTCCGCAAGAACAACGAGGACCAGTTCCTCATCGCCGACCTGACCAAGAACCTGAAGGTCATTCAGTCCAGCCTCAACACCGCCCAACTGACCTGGGGCAGCAGCCCGGTCGGACACCTGCTGGCCGTGGCCGACGGCATGGGCGGTATCGCCGGCGGCGAGATCGCCAGCGAACTCGCGCTGGAAACCATCTCGTGGTACGTCGCCCGCACCATGCCGTGGTTCTATCGCTACCAGGACGGCCGCGAGAAGGAACTGGAGTCGGAACTGGTCAACGCCGTGCAAGCGTGCCAGCAGTCGGTCACCGACCGGGCCGCCAACTCCAGCTTCAACCGGATGGGCACGACGCTCACGATGGCCTATGTGCTGTGGCCGCGGGTGTACGTCGTTCACGCCGGCGACAGCCGCTGCTACATCCACCGCGCCGGCCGGATCGTCCGCATGACGAAGGACCACACCGTCGCACAGAAAGCGGTCGACGACGGCATTCTGACGCCCGAACAAGTGAAGGGCACGCCGCTCGGTAACACCCTGTGGAACTGCATCGGCGGCGGCACCGAGGGCGTGAACCCCGACGTTTACCACCTGACCGCTCAACCGGGCGACGAGTTGCTGCTCTGTTCGGACGGCCTGACCCGCCGGCTGACCGACGACGACATTCGCGGCATCCTGGCGCGGGCCGCGACGCCGGCGGCCGCGTGCGACGCGTTGGTCGCCGCCGCCAACGAGGCCGGCGGGCAGGACAACATCACCGTCGTTGTGGCCCGCGTCCAGTCGGTCAGCGCCCAGGACGCGACCCCGCCGGACGGGGTTCAGGCGGCGAAGTGAACGAATCACACAGCGAGCGGCGCGGCGTGAGCCCGCCGGTGCGACGCAACCGAGTTCACACAAGCGTACTCGGTTGCGTCGCACCGGCGGGCTCACGCCGCGCCGCTCGCCGAAACGTCAGCCCGCTTTCGACTTCTTCTTCCCCTTCCCTTCGGCCGGCGGCGCGGTTTCGACGCCGTCGATGAACCGCTTGGCGTCCGGGAGCGCGTCCAGGAACACCCGGCCGTAAGGCTTCGTGATGACGCGCGGGTCGAATAGCACCACCATCCCGCGGTCGCTCTGCGTGCGGATCAGCCGGCCGAACCCCTGCTTCAGCTTGATCGCGGCTTGTGGCACCTGGTAATCCATGAACGGGTTGCCGCCGTCGGACTCGATCGCCTCCAGCCGCGCCTCGGTGAGCGGGCGGTCGGGCACCGAAAAGGGCAACTTCGTAATGATGACGTTGCTCAGAGCCTCGCCGCGAACGTCGACGCCCTGCCAGAAGCTGTCCACGCCGAACAGCACGGCCTTTTTCGACTCGCGGAACTGGTCGAGCAGCTTCGCGGTCGGCAAACCCGTTCCTTGCACGAGCAGCGTGTAGCCGTTCTTCGCGAACCACGGCCCCAACTGCGCCGCGGCGCGGTTCAGGAACCCGTAGCTGGTGAACAGCACGAACGCCCGACCCTTCGTGCGTTCGACGTACTCCGGGATCAACTTCAGCACCGCGTCTTCGTACTTCGCCGCCATCGCGGACGGGTCCGGCATCTGCTTGAAGAGATGTAGTTCGGCCTGCTTCTGGTAGTCGAACGGGCTGCCCAGCAGTCGCGTGTCGGCCTCGTCCAGCCCGAGTCGCTTCTGGAAGTGCTTGAACCCGGCTTCGCCGCCGACGGACAGTGTTGCGCTGGCGAGAATGACGCTCGAGCAATGGTCGTAAAGCTGCTGCTTGAGCGCCGGGCCGACCTCGATCGGCGCGCTGGCGAGCGACACCTTCGGCACGCGCCCCTGCTTCACCTCGACCCAGTACACCTGACCTTCAAGCTCCTGCTTGAGCCATTCCTTGACGCTTTTCGACATCGCGTACAGCCGGTCGCCGCGGCCGGTGAGTTCGAGCTTCTCGTCCTCGGCGTCGCGGCCCTTCGCGAGTTCATGAAGGGTGTCGCCGAGCGCCGAGAGGTCGCCGCTGAGCGTGTCCGGCACCGGGTTGGGGTCGCGCACCCGCCCGCTGCCGCCCGCGTTGGGCCCGGCTTTTGATGAGGGGGAACCCCCCGCGGGTTCCCCCTGCAACCCCCTCCTGCCTTGCGGCTGGTTGAGGTGCCACTGGTACACGGCGAGGAAGAACTTTTCGGCCGCGGCGCGCGTCGCTTCGAGTTGCGTCACCGCGTCGCCATCGCCGAGCGTCGCCAGAATGCCCTTGTTCGTTCGCGGGGCGAGGAGTTGGTTCAGCAGGTACTCGACGCCGCCCTGTGACACCCCGATGCCGAGGTGGTCCGCGGCCACATCCTCTAACGTGTGCGCCTCATCGAAGATGACCGCTTGGTAGTCCGGCAGGATCCCGCCGCCGCCGCGGCGGATGGCGAGGTCGGCGAAGAACAGCGAGTGGTTGACGACGAGGATGTTCGCCCCGAACACCTTCTTGCGGGCCTGGAAGTAGAAACAGTCCGCGTTGTGCGGGCACTTCCGGCCGAGGCAGTTGCCGCTATCACTCTGCACCAGGTCCCAAACCGACTCGTACGGCTGGACGGGGAGGTCGGACTTGCTCCCGTCCTGGGTGTTACGCGACCAGCGGCCGATTTGGATGAGTTGGTCGATCGCGCCGGTGGTTTCGAGCAGCGAACTGGCCTTCGACTGCGCCGTGCGCAGCCGGCGGAGGCTCAGGTAGTTCCCGCGGCCCTTCACCAACACCGGCCGGTAGTCGCCGGGCACGACCGTTTGCAGGAACGGCAAATCCTTGCGGACGAGTTGCTCTTGCAGGCTGATGGTGTGGGTGGAGATGACGACCCGGAAGTCCTTCTTGGCCGCGACCGCCTGAATGGCCGGCACGAGGTACGCGAACGACTTCCCTACGCCGGTGCCGGCCTCCACGAGCAGTTTCCGCTTGCCGTGGAGCGCCATCGCGACCGCGTCGGCCATTTCGAGCTGCTGCGGCCGCGACTCGAAGCCGGGGAGTTTCTTGGCGATCAGCCCGTCCGGGCCGAGAACTTTGCGCGCGTCCATACCGGCATTGTCGCCGATGCGGGATGCGAGGAAAAGGCCAGCAGGCCGCTTCACGGCGTCGAAGGTCATAAAGTCGAAAGTCGTAAAGTCGAAGACCTCATTCGCGGCGGTCTTCGACTTTACGACTTTCGACTTTATGACCTTACGACTCGCCGAAGGCGACCGATCACCAGAACTTCACTCGCCAGTAGTCTTGCGGGGCGGAGTTGCGGCCGAGATACCAGTGGCCGTCTTCCCATTCAAGGGTGACCTTCCGCCAGCCGAGCGGCACCTTCGGGAACGGGTAGTACGGCCCGATGAACGGGAACGCGTTGTACGGGTACGCCTGCGGGTAGGCGACGCGGCTGATGTTGTTGTACGGGGCGTAGGTCGGCCACGCGTACGGCGGCAGGTTCGGGGCCTGCAGGTCCGGGGCGGCCTGCCCGGGGACGCCGAGCGGGATCGGCTCAACGATCGGGTTGGCCGGCATCGCGTGGCCGTGCCCGTGGCCGAAGTTGGCGGCCAGCGGCAGCCCGGTCGGGCCGAGCGGCGTCGGGGCGACCGGCGCGAGCGGGGCCACGTCCTGCACCTGCACCACACCGGTGCTCAGCGGCTTCATCTCGTCGCGGACGACGACGACCCCGCTGACGGTCTTGGCGTCGGCCGCGAGGCGGGCCTTCTGGGCGGCGTCCTTGGTGGTGCCGCTCAGGGTGACGATGCCGTCTTGCGCGACGATCGAGATATCGGCCCCGACCGCGTTCCCGAGGGAGCGCAGGCGGAACGCGACGTCGTCCGCGAGGGTCTGGTTGGTGTTGACTTTGCCCGGCTGGGTCGGAAGAGGAGCAGGGGCTTGAGCGAATGCCGGGCCGGCGATGCCGGCGGCGAGAGCGGCGGAAAACAGAGCGCGCACTTTCAAGGTAAGACCTCCTTGTCGAACTCGGTCGCAGTGCGTCGGCACTTGGAACCTGATTGATCATCGCCCGCAAACGGGGTGCGGTCAAACCGCCGGCGTCGAACTTCTGCGGCGGTCGAAGGGGGCGACGCGGCGCAACGGGCGCAACCGGGGGAGTGACTACAAGCGGCCCAATAGCGCCTGCGGGCGAAAGAAATGCGGCCCGCGAGCGGGATTCGCTCAAGCCGGTGCCAGCAGCACCGAGCCGGGCGCCGACTTTCCGGCCTTGCCTCACACGACGCGATCGTTCACCATACCCTCAACGCCCAAGGCGAAGCGGAGGTCGAGTATGGCAGTCGTCGCGGCACGCGAGACCCGGTCCGGTTCGCTCCGGCACGGGTTGCCGCCAGCGTTCAAGCGGGAGGGCACCGTGTACGCCATCGCCTTCGACATGGACGTCGAGCAACTGCGCGTCCACTACGGCGACCCGTATAACAACGCGTACCTCGAAATCCGCCGCGTGCTCGAACAGCACAGCTTCCAGTGGCAGCAGGGGAGCATGTACTTCGGTTCCGCGGCCGTCACCGCGGCGTCGGTCATGGTCGCGGTCATCGACCTGTCCACGCAACTGCCGTGGTTCGCCGCGTGCGTCCGCGACATCCGCATGTTGCGCATTGAGGAGCTGAACGACCTCATGCCGGTCGTACAGCGCGTCGCCGGACTGAGCGATCCGCAGACCTGACCCGCCCTCACACCTTCCACTCCCACTGTCGCAGTTGCTGGAGCCGCGAGTGGGCGGTGAGGTCGAATTGCAGCGGCGTCACGGTGATGTAGCCCTCGGCCAGCGCGGTCACGTCGGTGTCGGGGTGCGGTTCGGGGCAGTGGAACTCCGGACTCGTCCAGAAGTACGTGCGGCCCCGCGGGTTCACCCGGCGGTCGAACTTCTCCTGATACGGCGAGATGTTTTGGGGCAGCACCTTCACGCCCTTGATCGGCCCGCGTTCGAGCACCGGCAGGTTGACGTTGAACAGGCTCCCCGGCGGCGACGGGTGCGCCAGGATTTGCTCGATCACCTTCCGCGCGTAGCGCGCGCCCGTCGGGAAGTCGTAAATCTTCTTGTCGTATTCGAGCGAGACGGCGATCGCGGTGTGCCGGTAGAAGGCTCCCTCGATGGCCGCCGCGACGGTGCCCGAGTACAGCACGTTGATGCCGGCGTTGCTGCCGGCGTTCATCCCGCTCACGATCACGTCCGGCGGCTCGCGGAGCAGTTCCAGCAGCGCGAGTTTCACGCAGTCGGCCGGGCGGCCCTCCACCGCCCACCCGACGAACGTCGTGCCGTCGTCCTCGTACACCTCGTTCACCAAGAGGGGTGTCAGGAGGGTGACCGAGTGGCCGGCGGCGCTCTGCTCGGTCGCCGGGGCCACCACCGTCACGCTGCCGAGTTCCAGCAGCTCTTTCCGCAGCGCCCGCAGCCCGGGGGCGTAAATCCCGTCGTCGTTGGTCAGCAGAATTCGCATTGGCGGCCCTCGTGGGAAGCCGGTATTGTAGCGGCCGGCCGGAGCGGATGCGCCGACCGTAGCGGGATTACCGGTCCGGTCGCGTGGGGAACCGCGGCGAACCCTTACGCCCGATTGACGGCGGTTCGTCGCGTGCATATCAACAAACTGTTCGTCCGTTCGCGACCGACGCTGCCAACACCCTGTGGGCACCGGCCCGCAACCGTCGGGGCATTGCCGTGGAACCGTCCGTCTTCCTCGATTTCCAACTGCCGAACGCCGCGACGTGGTTCTACTTCGCGCTGTTCCTCACCGTCGCGCTGTTCTTCCAGTTCACACGCCCGCTGTCGATCCGCAACCTCGACCTGCTCATGCTGTTCCTGCTGGTGCCCGGGTTCCTGCTGTTGCAGGAGGCGGCGGGACTGGCCGACCGGGCCGACGTGGCGGGCGGCGAGGAGCAGGCGAAGTTGGTCGGCCGGGCGCACCGCGAGCGCGTCCTCGGGTACGTCTGGCTGCTGGCCGGGTCGGCTTACTGGTTCGCCCGCGCCGTCTTCGACCTGATCTTGGTGCGCCGCCCGACGGTCAGCGCGAACCTCAACATCCAGGGGCTGAGCTGGTTCGGACTGGCCCTGTACGTCGGGCTGACGGCCGTGGCGTTCCGCCCGAGCGAGCAGCGGGAGCCGGAGCAGGGGAAGAAGCCGGCCCCGATCGAGCAGGTGCAGGACACCGCGACCGCCGTCGTGCGGACGGCGCAGACGACCAACGGGACAGACGCCCCGCCGGCCACGACGCGGTTCTGGGCGATCCGCGGACTTGCGGTGCTGTGCCACACGGCCGTGCTCGTCGGTCTGGTGATGATCGGCTGGCGGCACTTCAACGACATCACCGCCGGCGTCGGCTCGGCGGCGCTGTACACGCTCCTGCCGTACACCGCGTACCACATCGGGCAGGTCCACCACGTGTGGCCGACGGCGTTCCTGGTGTGGGCGGTGTTCTGCTACCGGCGGCCGACGCTCGCCGGGTGGCTGCTCGGGCTGGCGGCCGGCACGTCGGTGTTCCCGGCCCTGCTGTTCCCGCTGTGGTTCGGGTTCTACAGCGGCCGCGGGGCGTCGCGATTCGGACTGGCGTTCCTGGGGGCGACGGCCGTCAGCGTGGGGATCACGGCGGCGGTGCTGTGGACCGGGCCGACCGGCGTTAACCTCGTGCAGGCTTTGCACTTAACGGACTGGAAGGCGTGGACCGCGCCGACCTCCGAGAGCATCTGGAACGGCAGTCACTGGGCGTACCGGTTGCCGGTGTTCGTGCTGTTCGTGGGGTTCCTCGCCGGCGTGACGCTGTGGCCGAACCCGAAGAACCTGTCGCACTTGCTCGCGCAGTCGGCCGCGGTGCTCGTCGCGATCCAGTTCTGGCACGGCGACCGCGGCGGCGTGTACGTGCTGTGGTATCTGCCGCTGCTGCTGCTGATGGTGTTCCGGCCGAATCTCTCGACCGCCGAGCCGCCGCCGATCGCGGACAACAGCGTGTTCGTGCGAATCGCCGGGGCCGCGTGGCGGCGCGTCCGCCCCGCGCCGACCAACCCCAACTCGAAGCCGCTCGCGGTCTGACCGCGGACGTCGATCCGCCTTTTCGTGCCCGGCACAGGATGGTAGGGTTTCCCATCCGAATCAGGATGGAACCATGCCCAAGCGTTGGCAGATCGTGCTGGCCGGGACCGCGGCGGCGCTCGTGGTCGCGGCCCCTTTGGTGTACTCGGCGCACCGGAACACCCACCTCCGCAACCTGCGTGTGGTCGAAGAAGGCGTGTTGTACCGCAGCGGGCAACTCACGCCGGCCGGGTTGGAGCGCGTCGTCCACGACCACAACATCAAGACCGTGGTGACGTTGCGCACGTCGCGCACCAACGGCCTGCCGCCGGACACGTGGGAAGAGGGATTCTGCGCCGCCCGCGGACTGAACCACGTCCGCATCGTGCCGCGGGTGTGGGGGGCCGACGAGAAGGGCGAAATCCCGGCCGAGCAGGCGGTGCGCGAGTTCCTCGCGGTGATGGACAAGAAGGAGAATCACCCGGTCTTGGTTCACTGCTTCGCCGGCATCCACCGCACCGGCACCATGTGCGCGATCTTCCGCATGGAGTACCACGGGTGGACGCCCGACCGGGCGATGGACGAGATGCAGTTCTACGGCTTCGCCCCGGAAGACATGCACCAGCACATCGCCGTGTACTTGCGCGAGTACAAACCGCGGCCGAAGGAGAAGTAGGATTCACCCGCGCGGGTATGCGGGTGCCTGTCGGCGCGAACTTCAGCTCGCTACAATGCGTCTGTGAGTCGATGCGAGGGTGGCGGAATTGGCAGACGCAGCAGATTTAGGTTCTGCCGATCGTAAGATCGTGGGGGTTCAAGTCCCCCCCTTCGCACTCTGATCCGGAGCAAAGTCATGAACTACCGTGATCTGCGCGGCTGGATCGACGCCGAACCGTTCGTACCGTTTCGCATTGTGATGACCGACGGCCGCGCGTTCGAGGTCGGCGCGCCGAGTCTGTTATGGCCCGGGCGCGACACGGCGATGGTCGGTCTGCCCGACAACCCCGCCGAACCCGACGTGCCGGGCCGTCACATCACCGTTTCGATGCTGCACATCATCCGCGTCGAACCGACCGGCCCCACCGCGACCGTACCCAGCGCCTGACCTCACTCCGGCCAGTACCAGGCCAGCGCCAGCATCACCAGCGCGGCGGCCAGCATCATGAGCGGCAGCACCCACAGCGGCGGGCGGCCGCTCGCCGCGGCCGTTTCGCTCTCCTCTTCGCCCGTCGACTCCTGGTTGTACATGCCGAACGCGACCACGATCGCGCCGACGATTCCGATCGCGACGAACGTCATGCACACCGGGAAGCACGCGAGCAGCGGGGTCATGTCGGCCTCGGACGGCGGGGCGTGACTTCCAGGGTATTTCGCACACAAGCCCGCGCGCCCCGGTGGTAGAATAGGCAAACGACCCGGCCGTGCCGCAGGACGCTCGCCTTTCACTGCCGCTCCTCTTCTCCGTCCGCGAGGCTCCTTATGTCACTGGCATCCTTGAACCGTTACGCACTCGTCGCGGTCGCGGCGTTGAGCGCACAGGTCGCGACCGCGGCGCCGCCGCACGGCGGCGGGCACGCCCCAGGCCCCGCGGCGCACGGGCATGTCGGCCCGGCCCCGGTGGCACACAACCACGGGCACGTCGGCACCGGCTACTACAGCGGCTACCGCCCGCTGCCTTACAACTACGGCGGGTACGGCGGCTACCGCGGGGTGGGCATCGGCATCGGCATCGGGTTCGGCTCCGGGTACGGGCTGTACGGCCCGCTCAATTACGGCCTCGGCGGCAGCCCGTTCGGCTACGGCGGCCTCGGGGCCGGCGGGCTGGGCTACGGCGCGCTCGGCTACGGGTACGGCTACCCGGGCACGCGCGCGACCGTCGGCGTCCCGGCGACGGTGGGCACCACGGTTGTGGCCGGTTCGTCGCCGCTGACCTCCGCGTACAGCACCCCGCTGCCACCCATTTCGAACTTGCCGCAACCGGGCGGCGATCCGGTCCCGCAACCGCTGCCCACGCCGGCGGGCGCGGCCGCGGGCGAACCCGCGGTCATCACGGTCATCACGTCCGAAGGGGCTACGGTGTCGTTCGACGGGCTGGCCAGCGAGCAGACCGGGACGCGGCACTCGTTCACCACCCGGCCGCTCCCGGGCGGCGTGCAGACGCGGGTGAGCATCAAGGTGACCAAGGCCGACGGCCGGCCGAGCACCGTGACGCTCGGCGTCGCCGGCGGCGAGAAAGCGACCGTCGATATGCGGAACTGATCAGCCCGGTTCGACCGCCAGTTGGCCGCGCGTCATGGCGACCGCGCGGCCGATCAGTTTCACTCGCCCGCCGCCGCGCGACACGCGCACCACCCCGCCCCGCGCGCTCGCCTGATAGCCCGTCAGTTCAGCCCGGCCGAACCGCTCGCCCCAGTACTCGGCCAGGCAGCAGTGCGCCGACCCGGTGACCGGGTCTTCGTTCACGCCGGCTCGCGGGCCGAAGAAGCGCGACACGAAATCGAACCGCGGCTCGTCCGACGCGGCGGTCACGATCACCCCGCGGCAGTCGATCGCGGCCAGGGCGACAAAGTCCGGTCGGAGTTCGCGCACCGCGGTTGCCGACGCCACTTCGACCAAGAAATCGTCGGCGTTGCGCCCGACCGTGACCGCGGTCGTGCCGAGGGCGGTCAGCAGGCCGTCGGGGGGCGTGCACGCGGTCGCCGGTTGTGCCGGGAAGTCGAGTTCGATCTCGCCCGACGGCCGCCGGCGTGCCGGCAGCAGCCCGCGCCGCCGCGTCAGGAACACCAAGAGGTCGCCGCCCTCTCGCCCGGCCTCCCACAGGAAGTGAGCGGCGGCGAGCGTCGCGTGCCCGCACAGCGCCACCTCGACCGCCGGCGTAAACCACCGCAGTTCGTACTCGCACCCCTCGCGGTGCTTGAGGAACGCCGTTTCCGACAGGTTCATCTCCGCCGCGACGCTCTGCAACCACTCGTCCGACGGCCACGGCGGAACGCCCGGCAGCAGGCACACCGCGGCCGGGTTGCCGCCGAACGCGGTGTCCGTAAACGCGTCGATCACACTCAGCGGGACCATGTCACTTGCCCAGCGGTTTGAAGAAGTCAGCCTTTTTGTCCTCGGCCTTCGCCCCGGTGATGCGGATGTTCCGCACACGCCCGGTGTCGTCGAACGAGCCGAACCCGATGTGCCCGGCGGAGAACGTCTTGTCTTCCGCCCTCATGATCGGCTTCGTAAGGTCGTCGAAGTAGACCGCGATCGTGCCCTTCGCGGTGTCGCGTTCGATCCGCACCTTGTGCCACGCGTCCTTCTTCCACTCGATGCCTTTCGTGGTCTCGGTGGCGAAGTTCTTCCGCGGCGCGTCGTTGACGATGAACACGTTGTGCGCGTTCGGGTCGGCCGCCTTCGCGATGTGGACGTAGTAGAACTTCTGCGGGGCCGCGAAGCCGAAGTACAGGCACATATCTTGGTGCCCGTACGGCTCGGTCGTGGACTGCAACTCGCAGTCGAGGGTGAAGTCGGTGAACGTCTTGCCGGCGATGAGCGCGATGTGAATCGGGCTGCGGTTCTTGGGGCTGTACGTGCTCTTGTACGCCTTCCGGTCGTAGGCGAGTTCGAGATAGCCCTTCCCGTCCTTGTCGGTGCCGTATTTCCACACCGCCGGGTCGCTGAACACGAAGTCGTTGGCCGCCTCCGCCTTCGCGAAGTCCTGCGAATACAGTTCTTTGTGGCCCGGCGGCGGGTCCACGGCGGGCACGGCAGTGGCGAACAGGCCGGCGGCGAGAGCGAGGCAGAGGGAGAGACGCACGGCAACACCTCGGTGGGGACCGGAGAACGGAACGCGGATGACGCGGAGAAGAGCGCGGATGGACGCGGATAAATACAAGAAGATATTTGTTTTTGACTCATTCTATTCTGTCTGATCCTGCCTTCATCCGCGCTCTTCTCCGCGTCATCCGCGTTCCGTTTTTGGGACGCTCTGTCGGGACGGGAGCAAGTAGACTACACTCGCTGCCGGTCGTCAACGCAGAGGGTCAGGTCATGTCACCCCGCGCCTTCACACGGACGGCGGTCGCCACCGCCGGGTTCGCCACGCTCGCGCTGGTCGCGGCGCTCGGGCTGAACACCCGCGCCGATGACAAGGACGAGAAGCCGCGGCCGCCCAAGCCGGAGTACGTGCCGGCGGAGCGCAGGGCGTGGACGACGTCGAAAGTGGTCGGGTCACCGGAGCCGCCGCCGAAGTACAAGTCGGTGCGGGCGTACCCCAACGCCAAATTCGACCACCCGCTGCTGTTCGTGCGCTGCCCGGGCAGCACGCGGGTGTTCGTTGGCGAGCAGGCGGGGGTGATTTACTCCCTCGCGGACGCCCCGGACGCCAAGCCCGAGGTTTTTTTTCACTTCCGCGACAACTACGCCAAGCTGACACAACACCCGAAGGCGAAGGGCATCGGCGAACTGTACGGGTTGGTGTTCCACCCGCAGTTCGAGAAGAATCGCACCTGCTACGTGTGCTACACGCTCGAAAACAAGAACAGCAACGACGGCTTCCTGCCCGACACGTCTCGCGTCTCACGCTTCACGGTGACCGACACCGACCCGCCGAAACTCGACCCTGCGAGCGAGGAAATCGTCATCACGTTCCAGGGCGGCGGGCACAACGGCGGCGACCTGCACTTCGGCCCCGACGGCATGCTCTACATCAGCACCGGCGACGGCCGCGGGCCGAACCCGCCCGACCCACTCAACACCGGGCAGGACTGCTCCGATCTGCTCAGTTCCGTACTGCGGATTGATGTGAATTCGAGGGATGCCGGGAAGAACTACGCGGTGCCGAAGGACAACCCGTTTGTCGGGGTGAAGGATGTCCGTCCCCCCGCTCCCGGCCAGCCTGCGGCCGGGGGCGGGATTCGAACAGAGATTTGGGCGTTCGGGTTCCGCAACCCGTGGCGGATGTCGTTCGACCGTAAAACCGGCGACCTGTGGGTCGGCGACGTCGGTTGGGAACAGTGGGAGATGGTGTACAAGGTCGCGAAGGGGGCGAACTACGGTTGGAGCATCACCGAGGGCCGCAACCCGGTCAAACCGGACCAGAAACTCGGCCTCGCGCCGATCTCGCCGCCGACCATCGAGATTCCGCACACGCTCGGCGCGAGCGTGACGGGCGGGTACGTTTATCGCGGCAAGAAGTTTCCCGAACTCGACGGCGCGTACATCTTCGGCGACTGGGAAACCCGCCGCATCTGGGCCGCGACCTTCGCCGCCGATACGAGCCGAATGATTGAGATGCGGGAACTGGTTAAACCGAACGTCCGCGTCTCCGCGTTCGGCGAGAACAACGCCGGCGAGATTTTCTACCTTGACTACGATTCTGGCTATGTGTACACTTTGGACAGGAACACAGGAGAAGCCGCGAACGCGGCGTTCCCGGCGAAGCTCAGTGACACCGGGCTGTTCGCGGACGTAGCAAAGCAGACGCCGGCCGACGGGGTGATCGCGTTCTACCCGAACGTGCGGCAGTGGCAGGACGGCGCGACCGCCGATTACCTCGTCGCGCTGCCGAACGAGAGTAGCGTCCGCTTCTTCGACAAGCCGCGGAAGCTGCCGGGTCAGGTGTTCTGGCACGAGTTCGCGGCGCAGTTCCCGGCCGGCGCGGTGCTCGTCAAGACGCTGTCGCTCGACGTGGTGACGAAGAACGAGCGGGCCGAGCGCCGCGTCGAGACGCAGATTCTGCACTTCGACGGCGAGGACTGGCGCGGGTACTCGTACGCGTGGCGCGCGGATCAGTCCGACGCCGATTTGGTGCCATCAGACGGCGCGGAGGCGGCGTTCGCGGTGCCGGTGTCGCCGGTTCGCGGCGGGCCGGACGGCTTCAAGCCGGTGCCGACGCGCGAGCACGTGTGGACGTTCCACAGCCGGGCGCAGTGCAACAGTTGCCACAACGCGTGGTCGGAATACGCGCTGGCGTTCACCCCGCGGCAACTCAACCGCACGCCGCTGTTCGGCGGCGGGGCGGCCCCGAACCAACTCGTGCGACTGACGCACGAAGGCTACGTCAAGCGGATCACGGCCGACGAGAAGGCCCGGCCGCCGTTTACGGACGAGGAGGCCGCGAAGGCGCCGAAGCTCGCGCCGACGCACGCGGAAGAGCCGCTCGACGCCCGGGCGCGGAGCTACCTGCACGTGAACTGCGCCCACTGTCACCGCTTCGGCGGCGGGGGCGGGCAGGTGGTGTTGGAACTCGACGTCACGAAGTCGTTGAAGGACACCGGCATCTTCGACGTGCGGCCGCGACAGGGCGACTTTGGTCTGCCGGACGCGCGAATCGTCGCCCCGGGCGACCCGTTCCGCAGCGTGCTGTTCTACCGGATGGCGAAGTTCGGCCGCGGGCGGATGCCGCACCTGGGTTCCGAATTCCCGCACGCGCAGGGGCTGAACCTGATCGGCGAGTGGATCGCGAGCCTGTCCGACCCGCCGAAGAAGTGGGACCACTCACGACCGAAGGCCGAAGACGCGGACGACGCGCTGAAGTCGTTCGCGACCGCGTGGCCGTTCGCCCGCGAGTTGGCGGCCCGCGGCGAGGTCGGCGGGTCGCAACTGCTGCTGTCGGCGGCCAAACTCGACCGCGGCCTCATGCACGACCTGTTCGACGGTCACCAACCGACCGACCCGAAGGGCCGCAAGCTCGGGGCAAGCCCGCGCCCGGCCCCGATCCTGGCGTTGACCGGCGACGCGAAGAAGGGCGAAGCGCTCTTCTTCAGCAAGGAGATGAAGTGCGCGGTCTGCCACAAGGTCGGTGACAAGGGCAACGCGGTTGGGCCGGATTTGGGTGCAATCGGCAAGCTTCGCACGCGGGCCGAACTGCTCGACAGCCTGCTGAACCCGTCGGCGCGGGTGGAGCCGCAGTACGCCGCGTACAACGTCCGCACGAAGGACGAGAAGACTTACACCGGCCTGATCGCGAAGCGGGACGACAAGCAGTTGGTACTGCTCGACGCGGAGGGCAAGAAGGTAGAGGTCGCGGGCGACAACGTGGACAGCGTGCGGCCGTCGCGGCTGTCGCTCATGCCCGACGGGTTGCTCGCCGGGCTGACCGCGCACGACGCGGCCGACCTCCTGGAGTTCCTGGTGCAAAGGAAGTGAGCATGATCCGCCCCGCGACGCCGGCCGACGTGCCGGTCATCGAGAAACTGATCCGCGACCTCGCGGAGTACGAGAAGCTGTCGCACGCGGTCACGCTCTCGACCGCGGATTTGCACAACCACCTCTTCGGGCCGCGCCCGTACGCGGAGGTGCTGTTGGCCGAGGACGCGGGCGCGGTGGTCGGTTTTGCCCTCTTCTTTCACAACTACTCGACCTTCCGCGGCAAGCCGGGCATCTACCTCGAAGACCTGTTCGTGATCCCGGCGGCCCGCGGGAAGGGTTACGGCAAAAAGTTGCTGGCGGCGCTGGCGAAGTTGGCGGTCGAGCGCGACTGCGCCCGCGTCGAGTGGTCGGTGCTGAACTGGAACACGCCGTCGATCGAGTTCTACAAGTCGCTCGGCGCGAAGCCGATGGACGAGTGGACGGTGTACCGGTTGACGGACGAGGCGCTCGTGAAATTAGCGCGGTCGTAAGGTGCCGTCGTGGAGTGCCGACGCGACCAGCACGCCGCTCGCGCCGGCTTCGCCCAGGCGTTCGACGTCGTCCCACGTGCGAACGCCGCCGCCGGCGATGAGGTCGATGTCGGGGAACTCGTCGCGGACGGCGCGGAGCAGCGGTTCTGTGCCCGTGCCGCTCCCGCTACCGACGCGGGCGAGGTCGAGCACGATGAGCGCCTTCGCTCCGCTATGGATGGCTGTTCTCGCGACGGTGATGACGTCGCGCGCATCTTTCGCCCCCCAACTCGGCCAGTCGCCCAGCAGTTCACCGCCGCGCAGGTCGAGCGAGAACGCGACAGGGGCGGTCGCCATGCGAACGGCTCGGGCGAGCGTCTGCGGGTCACCGGCGGTTTCCAGTCCTACGACGGGTCGAATGTGCCGACTCGGCGGCAAAATGTCGATGTCCTTACCACCGCTGATGCCCGCGTCGATCCAGACAGGGTATTGAGCGAAGTAGATGAGGTCATCGACGGCCGGAGTGAGGCTACAGCAGTGGTCGATCGCGTCGAGGTCGGCGACGTACAGTTCGCGTACGCCGCACGCGGCCATCACCGCCTTGGCGACCTCGTACACCTCTGTCGAGGTCGTCAGTCGGCTGACAACAGGTTGATACTCCGAGCGACGGCCGCCGACGGCGCGTACCGCCCGGCCGTTCATCACGTCGATCACGGGAATGAGTCGCGGCGCGGCGGGCATCGAAGAACCGGCAAGAGTGGGTTGGACGTTCTTCCGCCCCGGCTTATATTACTAGCTTCCGGGTTTTTCGCGCCCATTGTGCGCCTTGACTCGGAAATCGATTTCGAGACTCGCGTTCCACCGCCCCTTCGGGGCGACCGCTAAACGTCGGAACGTCATCTCGAAGTCGCTTCATGGGCCGCCCCAGAAACCGTGTTGGGGGCGAATCTTTCCTCAGTGGGGGATGTGCCTAATCATGTTGACCCTCAGCGTGATCGGTGCCGAGTCCTCGAAGGAGTTCCCGTGGCTCTCGTAGACGTGAAAGTGCTCCTCGAAGCGGGCGTCCACTACGGCCACCGCGCCAGCAAGTGGAACCCGAAGATGCGGCCGTACATTTACGGCAAGCGGAACCTCATCCACATCATCGACTTGCGCGAAACCGTTCGCGGCCTGCTGCGCGCCATCCGCTACCTGTCGCAGGTCGTCAGCCGCGGCGGGCTGGTGATGTTCGTCGGCACCAAGCGCCAGGCGAAGGAGATCGTCGAGAAGGAAGCGACCCGCGCCGGGATGCCGTTCGTCAGCGAGCGGTGGCTGGGCGGCACGCTCACCAACTACCGCACCATCCGCAACCGGCTGAAGCGCCTCCAAGAGCTCGAGGCCATGTGGCTGCCGGTCGGCGAGAACCCGAACAAGGTCGACCTGAACGTGTACATCGCCGGCCTCATGACCGACGCCGGCAAGCTGGACCCGGCCAAGGCCCCGGACACGTCGGACATCCGCACGCACTCCAAGAAGATGATCTCGACCTTGAGCCGCGAGCTGCTCAAGATCCGCCGCAACCTGATGGGCATCCGCGACATGATCCGGCCGCCCGAGGCGCTGGTCATCGTCGGCCCGAACAAGGAGCACATCGCCGTCAAGGAGGCGAAGCGGATGGGCGTGACCACCATCGCGCTGATCGACACCGACAGCGACCCGGACCTGGTGGACCTGCCGATCCCGGGCAACGACGACAGCATTCGTTCGATTGAGGTGATCTTAGCCAAGCTGGCCGACGCCTGCCTCGAAGGCCGCGCCGCGCTGCCGCCGGAGCAGCAGGGCATGGCGAAGCGGCAGCCGCCGCCGAAGGCCCCGCCGGCCGCGCCGGCCCCGGCCGGCGAGCCGAACCCCGCCCCGGCCGGAGCGGTCTAACAAATAGTTCCAGGTTCCAGGTTCCAGAGCTCCAAGTTGCCTCGCACCGCCCCGCGGCGCGAGACGGCGGCGGGGACTCTGGATAACTTGGAACTTGGAACCTGGAACTTGGAACTTTCGGAGACGAGCCATGCCGGCCGTGACCCCGCAACTGGTGAAGCAACTCCGCGACCGCACCGATCAGCCGATGGGCCTGTGCAAGCAGGCGCTCGACCTGAACGCGGGCGATATGGACAAGGCCATCGACTACCTGAAGGGCCTGAACAAGAACATGTCGGCCAAGCGGGAGGGCAACGAGACCGCCGAGGGGCGGATCGGCGTCTTCTACGACAACGCCGCCAAGACGGCCGCGGTGGTCGAGATGCGGTGTGAGAGCGCGCCGTCGGCCAAGAGCGACCAGTTCATCAGCCTCGCGAACGACCTCGCCAAGTTCGTCGCGTCCAGCAAGGCCGCCGACGTGCCCGCGGTGCTGGTCGAGCCGCTCGGCGCGGGGACCGTCACCGACCGCATCAACGAGGTGGTCGGGGTCATCCGCGAGAAGATGGTGCTGCACCGCTTCCAGCGGCTCGAGGGCGGCGTGTACGGCGGGTACACCCACCACGACGGCACCGTCGGCGTGGTCATCGAGTGCAAGGGCGCCGCGGCCCCCGGGGTCGAGGAACTGCTCCGCGACGTGGCCGCCCACATCGCGGCGCTGAACCCGCCGTACGCGTCGCCGGCCGACGTCCCGGCCGACGTGCTGGAGAAGGAGAAGGCCGCGGTCAAGGCGGAGATGGACGGCGACCCGAAGATGACCGGCAAGCCGGCCAACATCACCGAGAAGATCGCCGCCGACAAGCTGACCAAGCGGCTCAGCGAGACCGTGCTGAGCGAGCAGCAGGTGGCCAACGACATCAAGTACCCGAAGACGACCGTCGGGGCGGCGCTGAAGAAGGCCGGGCTTGAGCCGGTCCGCTTCGTCCGCCTGAAGGTCGGGGCCGTCAGCCTTTGATCATTGCGGATCGCGGATCGCGGATTGCGGATTGAAAGACAGTTCACTCGGCTTTCAATCCGCAATCCGCGATCCGCGATCCGCAATGGGGTACCGCAGACGAGAACAATAACCCCACACCGATACAACGTCGAGAACCCAAATGCCGCACACCCCGAGCGCGTGGAAGCGCCTCCGCAAGAACGAGAAGCGCCGCCGCCAGAACCGGGCGATGGCCAAGAAGATCAAGTTGCAGCGTCGCGATGTCGCCGAGACGCTGGCGACCGTCGAAAGCTCGAAGGCCGCGATCGCCGCCGCCAAGCCGGACGCGGACACCACCAAGGTGAAGGCCGAGCTGTCGGCCGCGACCGCCAAGGTGCCGGCCGACCTGAAGGCGACGCAGGCGATGCTGGACCGCGCCGCGACGAAGGGCTACATCCACCCGAACAAGGCCGCCCGGCTGAAGTCGCGGCTGGTCAAGCGGACCCGCGCCGCCACCAAGTGAGGTCCGACTGAGATTGCTCGCGGGACCGTTGAGCGGGTAGAGTGACGCCATGACGCCACCGCCGGTCAAATTCCCCCTGCGAGCGACGATGGCCGGGTTCCGCCGCTTCTCCGTCGCGGAGTACCACAAGCTGATCGAGGCCGGCGTTCTCACCGAGAACGACCGCCTCGAACTGCTCGACGGCTACTTGGTGGAGAAGATGCCGCACAATCCGATTCACGACGGCACGCTTCAAAAAGTGAATCGGCGGCTGTTGACGCTTCTCCCCACGGGTTGGGAAGCCCGCGTACAGATGGCCGTCACGCTCTCCACAAGCGAACCGGAACCGGACGTCGCTGTCGTGCGCGAGTCGGCCGACGGGTACATGACGCGGCACCCCGGTGGGGCCGATATCGGTCTCATGATCGAAGTCTCGAACTCGACGCTCGACTCCGACCGCGACGACAAGATTCCGCTGTACGCCCGCGACGCGATCCCGGTGTACTGGATCGTCAACCTCATCGACCGACAGATCGAGGTTCACGGGCAGCCATCCGGCCCGACGTCCAGCCCGACATACGGCACGCGGAACACCTACAAGCCGGGCGACGCGGTGCCGGTCGTGCTCGCCGGGGTCACCGTCGGCAGTGTCGCGGTGACGGACTTGCTGCCGTGATCGCCCCCGGTCACTTCCCGTCGGCGAACGCGAGTGAGTTAATGCCGTTGGGCGTGAGCGGGTCGCACTTCTTCCACTCGATGCCGTCTTTTGAGTGCCACATTTGCCCCGGCCAACTCGTGCCCACGAACACCCCGTCGCGGACGCCCAACACGTGACACGGGATCGGCTTCGGCCACGCCTTCCAGGTGACGCCGTCGGCCGACGAGTACGCGTACTTACCGCCGCTCGCCAGAAACTCCTTGCCGGTCCACGCGAGCGACGTGAGGTCCGCACCTTCTTCTTTCGCGTGGTGTTCCCACTTGATGCCGTCCTTCGACGACATCCGCAGTCCGCCCGGGCCGACCGCGACGAACTTCCCGGCGGCAAAGCACAGCCCGCGTACCCGCGGCAGGTCGGCGGCGATGTGGTCGAGCGTCTCCCCATCCTTCGTGACCGCGGCCCACGTCGTCGGGCTGTCGCCGCCGTTGTTGCCGATGAACACGAACACCCCGTTCCCAAAAGCCCCGTGCCGGAAGTGCGTCGCGGCCTTCTCGGTCAGCTTCGCCCCTTCCTTCCACTCCGAGCCGTCTTTCGAGAACAGGAAATTGCGGCTCGGCCCGCCCGCGACAAAGCGGTCGTTGCCGTACAGCACCGGGTGGACGCGGAACTTCGCGGTGTAGACCTCTTTCCACTCCTTGCCGTCTTTCGAGACGACGATGTGCCCGCCAACCTCCTTCTCGCGCTTTGGGGTGCCGCCGCCGACCGCCACGAACATCCCCTTCGCGTAAACCACGCTCATGAGGTTGTCGCTGTCGTCACCGCCCTTCTCGCCCCACTCGGCGGCGATGTCCCACTTGATGCCGTCGGCCGACACGAGCCTGCGCCCGCCGTAACCGACGGCCACGACCGCCCCGCCCTTCGGCTCGTCGGCGATGAGCGGCAGCGTGTTGAGGAGGGCCGCGCCCAAAAGGGCGGCGAAGCGGACTCGCGACATGACGGCCGGTCCTGAATGGAGAGCGGGAAAGAGGGGCGGTATTTTACGCCCGGGCGGCCGCCGCTGAAAGCCGTTCGCCGCGTCCCGGTATCCGCCGTAAGACAACAGCCGCCCCTTACCCGCCGTCGAGCCATGCGTATCGCGTTCATCACCGCCGGTGCCGCGGGCATGTACTGCGGCAGTTGCATGCGCGACAACACACTCGTCACCGCGCTGCGCAAGCTCGGGCACGACGCGCTACTCCTCCCCGCGTACATGCCGATCACCGTGGACGAGCCGGACGCGTCGCAGGGGCGGGTGTTCTTCGGCGGGATCAACGTCTACCTCGAACAGAAGTTCTGGCTGTTCCGCCACACCCCGCGGTTCCTCGACCGGTTGTTCAACGCCCGCTGGCTGCTCAAGCTCATCTCCCGGTTTGCGGTGCGGGCCAAGTACAGCGAGCAGGGCGAGCTCACCATCTCGATGCTCGAAGGGAGCCACGGCAAGCAGGCGAAAGAGGTGGCCGAACTCGTTCAGTACCTGAAGGACGAGAAACCCGACGTGGTGCTGCTCACCAACGCGCTGCTGTCGGGCGTCGTCCCGGCCGTCAAGCGGGCTCTCGGCGTGCCCGTCTTCGTCACCCTGCAGGGCGACGACATCTTCCTCGACGCCCTTTCGGAAGCCGAGCGCGCGAAGTGTGCCGAACTGATCAGGGCCAACGGGCAGGTGGTAGACGCGTACATCAGCACGAGTGCCTACTACGCCGACTACATGGCGTCGTACCTCGAGCTGCCGCGGGAGCGGATCGCGGTCGTGCAGCCGGGCATCAACCTCGCCGGGCACGGCTCCCCGATCGAAATTCGTACCGAGGAGCCGCTCACGGTCGGCTATTTCGCCCGCATCTGCCCCGAGAAGGGGTTCCACCGCGCCGTCGAGGCGTTTATTCGGCTTCGGCAGCGCCCGGGCGCGCCGCGGGCGAAGCTCAGGGCGAGCGGGTGGCTCGGGCCGAACAACCGCCACTACTACGACGAGCAGGTGAAGCGGCTCGAAGCGGCCGGGCTGCTCGCGGACTTTGAACACGTTGAAAGCCCGTCGCACGACGACAAGGTGCGGTTCATGCGGTCGGTGGACGTGCTGTGCGTGCCGACCGTGTACAAGGAACCCAAAGGGCTCTACGTCCTCGAAGTGTGGGCGAACGGCGTCCCGGTGGTGCTGCCGGCGCACGGGGCGTTTACGGAATTAGTCGAGGCGACCGGCGGCGGGCTGTTGGTGCCGCCGGACTCGATCGACGCGCTCGCCGACGGCCTCTTACGCTCACTGACCGACCACGACGGCCGCCGCCGCGCCGGGGCCGCCGGGGCCGCCGCGGTGCGCGAGCGGTTCACGGCCGAGGTGATGGCCCGCGACACGGCCGCGCTGCTCGAAAAATACGTCGCCCCTGCCCTCCCTGCGGCCACCCCGATATGAGCGTCACCACCCGCCGCGTCGAGTTCGGCGACACCGACATGGCCGGCATCATGCACTTCTCCAACTTCTTCCGCTTCATGGAGGTAGCGGAGACCGACTTCCTCCGCGCCCGCGGCTTGAACGTCAGTTGGTTCGCCGACGGCGTGAAGTGGGGGTTCCCGCGCGTGTCGGCCGCGTGCGACTACGCCAAACCGGCGCGCTTTCAGGACACGCTCACGATCGCGGTGAGCCTGGAAAAGCTCGGGACGAAGTCGGTGAGCTACCGGTTCGATTTCACGAATCAACGCGGCGAGCCGGTCGCAGTCGGGCGGATGACCGCGGTGTTCTGCCGCAGCGCCGGCCCGGAACAGATCGAGGCGGTCGAAATCCCGCCGGACATCCGCACCAAGCTGGAAAGCTCGCCGTGACCGACGAACCCGAGCCGTACCTCGTCCGCCTCACCAACCGCTTGCTCGACGGCGTCGAGCGCCTGCCGCCCGAGGTGCGGGAGCGGAACACCCGCTACCTGCTCGAAGCCCAGAACCCGGACGGCGGGTTCAGCGGCCGCGAGGGCGGGTCGGACCTGTACTACACCGGGTTCGCGCTGCGGTCGCTCGCGGTGCTCGGCGCGCTCAACCCCGGCGTGTGCGAGCGGGCGGCCGGGTTCCTGCGCACGCGGATGACTGGCACCGCGGGGGTGGTCGATTTCTTCTCGCTGGTGGTGTCGTGCTACCTCGTCCCGCTCGGCGGCGGGCCGGACCTGTTCGCCGACGCCCCGGCCGACTGGAAAGACCGCGTCGCGGGCGCGCTCGAGACCTTCCGCGCTCCCGATGGCGGATACGGCAAGACGCCCGGCGCACCCCACGGCAGCACCTACACGAGCTTCCTGGTCACGCTCTGCCTGCAACTGCTCGGCAAACCGACGCCCGACGCCGACAAACTGCTCGCGTTCGTGCGGTCCCGCCGCCGCCCGGACGGCGGGTACGTGGAGATCAGCGCGATGAAGCGGAGCGGCACCAACCCGACGGCCGCGGGCGTCGGGTTGGTGCAAATCCTCAGCGGGCTGACAGCCGATGAGGCGCAGCAAACCGCGGACTTCCTCGCGGACCTACCGTCGGAGTTCGAGGGCGGGTTGCGGGCCAACGACCGCATCCCGGCGGCCGACCTGCTCTCGACGTTCACCGGCGGTTGGACGCTCGACCGGCTCGGGCACGCCGCCAGCCTCGACTGGGAGGCGGTGCGCGACTACGCGCTGGCGTGCGAGAAGCTCGGCGGCTTCCGCGGCGGTTTGTGGGACGACCGCACCGACGTGGAGTATACGTTCTACGGCCTCGGCACGCTGGCGCTCGCGGCCTTGATGGCGGAGGAGTGATGCCGTCGTTCGCCATGGGCTTGTGGCAGACGAACCGCCTCCCGCGGTTGGCCGCGCTGGACGGGCAGTTGGCCGGCGCGCCGCCGTCGGTGCTGACCGACGAGAACCTGCGGGCGCTGGTGGCGATGCTCAGCGCGCACTTCCAGGGCTTCTGCCGCGACCTGTACGACGAAGCCGCTTTGGCCTTCGCGACAGCCCTCCCCGGCCCTCTGAGCGCGGTCGCGCAGGCGCAATCCCGAGCACAGGTCGCGCTCGGGACCGGCAACCCGAACTTGCAGAACCTGACACGCGATTTCGACCGCTTCGGCTTCGCGCTCAAGGTCGAACTCGACCGGAACCCGGCCAGCGCGCTCCGGCTCAACCACCTCGCGCTGATGAACCAGTGGCGGAATTACGTCGTCCATCACGGGACCACCGCGCCGTCCGGACCGCCGCTCGACCTCCAGATGGTACGGACGTGGCTCGCCTCGCTCGACGAGTTGGCCGCGGAACTCGACCGGATCGTGTATGATTACTTCCAGACGGCACTCGGCATCACGCCGTGGTAAAGGCAGAGTCGCTTATGTCGGAACTCGCCATCGATCAGGCCCGCGAGCCACGGCTCGGGGACCGCGTACAGATTTACAACCTCACGGGTATGCGCGGGCGGATCGTTGAACTCCGCGGTGGCATCGGCCCCAAGGGTGAGCAAGTCTACGGGATCGAACTCGACTACGGCGACTACACCCGCGAGACCATTGCCACCCGAAGCCAGCTCGTGTTCCTCGACGACGGGAACGACCCGGATCACCCGAACCCGCCCACCTCCGCCAACCCGTGAGCCGACAACCCGATGTCACTCGTTGTGGATAACGTGTCGAAGGAGTACCCGACCCGGTCCGGGCCGCTCGCGGTGCTGCGCGGGGCGAGCCTGAAGCTCGACCGCGGTGATGCCGTGGCGGTCATGGGGCCGAGCGGTAGCGGCAAGAGCACGCTGCTGCACATCCTCGGCACCCTCGACCGCCCGACCGGGGGCAAGGTGGCCCTCGACGGCACCGACCCGTTCGCCCTGAGCGAGCCGGAACTCGCCCGGTTCCGCAACGCCCGCATCGGGTTCGTGTTCCAGGACCACCACCTGCTGCCGCAGTGCTCGGTGCTCGAAAACGTGCTCATCCCGGCGCTCGTGAGCCAAGCGCCGCGGGCCGAAACCGAAGCCTACGCACGGCAACTGCTCGACCGCGTCGGGCTGGGCGGCCGGCTCGACCACCGCCCGGCGGAACTGAGCGGCGGCGAGCGGCAGCGGGCCGCGGTCGCCCGCGCGCTCGTCCTCAAGCCGACGCTCCTGCTTGCCGACGAGCCGACCGGCAACTTGGACCGCTCCAACGCCCAGGCGGTCGGCGAACTGCTGATGCAACTCCACCAGCAGGAGCGGAACGTGCTGGTGGTGGTGACGCACAGCGCCGAACTGGCGAAGCTGTTCCCGCGGCGCGCCGAGATGAACGACGGGACCCTTCACCCCCTCGACTGAAAGTAGGTCACTCGCTCCGCGAGTGACGCCCTTAGTCCCCGGGAAGTCGCCGAGTCCTGTGTTGCGGGTCCGCGTCACTCGCGGAGCGAGTGACCTACTTTCACACCCAACCATGCTCACACCCTTCACTCTCGCGCTCCGGAGCCTGCGGTATCACGCCCGGGGCAACGTCGCGGTGCTGCTCGGCGTCGCGGTCGGGTCGGCGGTGCTGACCGGGGCGCTGCTGGTCGGCGACTCGCTCCGCGGTAGCCTCCGCGACCGCGTCGAGCGGCAACTCGGCGGCGTCGATGCGGTCGCGTTCTTCCCACGACCCGTGCGCGCCGCGGTCGCCGACGGCCTGCCCGGGAGCGTGTCGCCGGTTTTGCTCGTGCCCGGCTCACTGCAAGCGGGCAGTGGCGCGAGCGCGCCGTACCTCGGAGGCGTCACCGTATTGGGCGTCGATGAGCGGTTCAGCCCGCCCGGCACGCCGGTCGAGTGGAGCGGGAACGCCAAGCAAATCGTGCTGTCGTGCCGCGTCGCGGAGAAGCTCGGGGCGAAGGCCGGTGACACCGTGCGGCTGGGCGTCGAGAAGTTCGGCGACCTGCCGCGGACCTCATCGTTGGCGAAACGCACACTGGACGACGTGACCGCGACCGAGCCGTTCACCGTCGCCGCGGTGCTCGACGCCGACGCCCCGCTCAACGACTTCAACCTGACACCTAATCCGGCCGCGCCGCTCAACGTGTTTGTGCCGGTCAAGGCGCTCGCGCGGGTTGTCACCGGAGATGGGCAACCGGTCGCGACGGCGCTGCTGGCGAAGGGCGCATCGGCCGCCGAACTCGACGCGGCGCTCAAGCCGAAGCTCAAGGCCGAGGACTTCGGCATCAAGTTTCGCGAGGTCGAGCGGCGGCAGGGTCGCGGCGGGTACGTCAGCGTCGAGGCGACGGAGTTGGTCTTCCCGCTGAAAACCGTCGAGGCGATCGAAGCGGCCGCGAAGGCTCTCAAGCTGCGGGCCGAACCGACGGTGGTTTACGTCGCGGACACGCTCGCGGCCGGCGCGAAGGAGGTTCCGTACCCGATCGTCGCCGGGTTGGACGTGAACGCCGCATCGCCGCTCGGCCCGCGCGATCTCGCTCCCATGCCGGTCGGCCCCGAACCGCTCGCGGACGACGAAGTCGATCTGCTCGACTGGCCCGGGTCGGAGTTGAGCAAGCTGCCGCGCGGCACGAAGGTTCGCATGAGCTTCTTCGACCCCGAAGTGGAGGGCGAGGGGCAACTCAAGACGGCCGAACTGACGCTCCGCGGCTATATCCCGTTCACCGGGCCGGCGCGCGACAAAGACTTGACGCCCGAAATCCGCGGCGTGACCGACGCCAAAGCCAACCTCTACGACTGGGACCGCCCGCCGGTGCTGCCGAAGGAGAAGATTCGTGCCCGCGTGCCCGACAAGCACCCGCGGAGCACGTTCTTCAACCAGTTTAAGGGCACGCCGATGGCCTATGTGAACGTCGCGACCGCGCGGAAGCTGTTCGGTAGTCGCTACGGGGCCGACACGTCGGTGCGGGTCGCCCCGGCGATCGTGGGCGGCAAGCCAGAACCGCTGGAAGAGACACACAAGCGACTCGAAGCCGAGTTGCCCAAGCACCTCGACGCCAAAGCCGCCGGGCTGACCTTCGACCCGGTTCGCGACCGCCTGCTGACCGCGAGCAAGGGCGGCACCGACTTCGGCGGGCTGTTCCTCGGCTTCAGCCTGTTCCTGATCGCCGCGGCGCTGATGCTCGTCGGGCTGCTGTTCCGGCTGTCGCTCGACCGCCGCGCCAAGGAGGTCGGCCTCTTGCTCGCCGCCGGGTTCAGCGTGGCCCGCGTGCGCCGCTTGCTGCTGCTCGAAGGGGTGTTGGTCGCGGTGCTCGGCGCGGCGGTCGGCCTCGCCGCGGGCGTCGCCTACAACCGGCTGCTGCTCAGTGTGCTGCTCGACCTGTGGCCGGATTCGGAGGTGCGAAGTTACCTGAAACCGCACGCGTCGCTACCGACATTTGCGATCGGCTTCGGATCGACGATACTCATGGCGCTGGGCGCTCTGTGGTTCGGGGTGCGAAACCTGGTGAAGGTCGCGCCGCCGGCGCTCCTGCGGGGCGAAACCGCGACCGCGGCTGAAACTGTCAAGCCGTCGTCGCGGTGGACGAAACTGGCCGCGTTGCTCGGATTGGTGTTCGGAATCGGGCTGATCGCCGCGGGCGGGTTCGTGGACAACCCGGACTTCCGCGCGATGACGTTCTTCGGCGGCGGCGGTTTGCTGCTGGCCGCGGCTCTGTGCGGCACGTCGATCTGGATGCGGCGCACGCGGCACGGGGCGGTGAGCGGGCGCGGCGCGCCGGCGCTCGCGCAACTCGCCATGCGCAACGCGGCACGCAACCCGGCCCGCAGCCTGCTGACTGCGGCGCTGCTGGCGTCGGCGGCGTTCCTGCTGGTCGCGGTCGAGAGCTTCCGCCGCCAGCCGGACAAGGCTTTTCTGGACAAAAATGGTGGGAGCGGCGGGTTCAACCTGATTGCCGAAGCCGACGTACCGCTGTTCCAGCCGTTCGACACCGGGCTGGGCCGGGCCGACCTCGAAAAGCAGTTGCGGCGCGCGTCCGCGCCGCCCGGCTCGGACCGCGACGACCCTCCGGAAACTGGGGACTTCGCGCGGGCGCGCGAGTCGCTCGCGGCGATGGAGGAGGTGATTCCGCTGCGCGTCCGCGGCGGCGACGACGCGAGTTGCGCGAACCTGTTTCAGGCCGCCCGGCCGCGGGTGCTCGGCGTGCCGACGTCGCTCATCGACCGCGGCGGGTTCAAGTTCTACCAGACGCTCGCCAGCACGCCCGAGGAGAAGGCGAACCCATGGCTGCTCCTCCGGAAGCCGGTAGCCGAGCGGCCGAACGGCGCGATCCCGGTGTTCTGCGAGCAGAATACCGCACAGTGGATGCTCAAGAAGGCGGTCGGCGACACGTTCACGATGCCCGGCGACGACGGCACCGACGTGTCGTTCGTCATCGTGGGCACCCTGGTCGATAGCCCGTTTCAGAGCGAGTTGATCGCGTCGGACGCGAACTTCGCCGCGGCGTTCCCGAAGCAGACCGGGTTCCGCGCGTTCCTGGTCCGCACCGCGCCCGGGAAAGAGGAGGACGTGGCGAAGGCGCTACAGGTCGGGTTCCGCGCGAACGGGCTGGTTGCGACCTCCGCGCGCGACAAGGTGGCGTCGTATCAGGCTGTGATCGGCGCGTACCTCTCGACCTTCCAGCTTCTCGGCGGGTTCGGGCTGTTGCTCGGCGTGTTGGGGCTGGCGGTAGTGATCCTTCGCGGCGTGTGGGAGCGGCTGGGCGAACTCGCGCTGCTGCGGTCGGTCGGCTACCGCACGCGGGCGCTGCAGTTCCTCGTGATCGTCGAACACGCGCTGTTGCTGGTGGTCGGGCTGGGCAGCGGCGTGTTGGCGGCTCTCGCCTCCGTCGCGCCGCACGTCGCGAGCGGGGCGGCGGTCCCGTGGCTGCGGCTCGCGGGCATCCTGGGCTTGGTGCTGGGCGTGGGGTTCGTGGTGGCGTCGGCCGCGACAGCGGGTATCCTGCGGGTGCCGGTCATCCCCGCCCTCCGCCGCGAGTAACGCCATGATCAAGCTCGGACTGCTCGACTTCGACACTTCGCACTGCGTCGAGTTCACCAAGCGTCTCAACCACGTCAAGGAGAAGGACGATAAGGACGAGTACGCCGACCAGTTCGTGGAGGGGGCGAAGGTCGTCATCGGCTGCCCGGGCGCCTCGAAGTTGTCACCGGAGCGTGTGAAGGGCTTCACCGAAAAGCTGAAGGCGTTCGGCGTACCGCTGGTGGACAAGCCGGGCGACATGATCGGCAAGGTCGATGGCATGCTGATCGAAGCGGTGGACGGGACGGTTCACCTCGAGCGGGCGCGGCCGTTCCTCGAAGCCGGCATCCCGTGCTTCGTGGATAAGCCGTTCGCCTGCTCGACCGCGGACGCCAAAGCCATCGCGGAGTTGGCCGAGAAGAAGAAGTTGCCGCTGTTCTCGTCGTCATCACTCCGCTACGCGCCCGAGGTGGTCGAGTTCGCGGCCGACGCGAAGCGCGGGAAGCTGATCGGTGTGGACGTATACGCTCCGGCGACGCTGTCGCCCGTCCCCGAGCGCAACGCCGGCCTCTTCCACTACGGCATCCACGGCGTCGAAATCCTCTTTACGCTGATGGGGCCGGGGTGCAAGCGGGTGACGTGCGTGAGTGAGAAGGGCGTCGATGTGGTGACCGGGCAGTGGGCCGACGGCCGCGTCGCCACCCTCCGCGGCACCCGCAGCGGCGCGAGCGGGTACGGGTTCGTCGGGTTTTCCGAGAAGGGCATTCAGCCGGTGACCGTCGGCACGAAGTTCATCTATCGCGAGTTGCTGAAGCGGATCGTGGAGATGTTCAAGACGGGCAAGTCGCCGCTGCCGGTCGCCGAGACGATCGAGATCGTGGCATTCATCGAGGCGGCGAACCGGAGCGGGGCGAACCACGGCGCGGGCGAAACCGTGAAGGTGTGAGATTCAGGGTGGGGCGGCATCAGGGCAGAGTCCGGGCGGGGCGGAACCCAATCGCGTAGTCGCTCTCCCCCGGGTGGCCGTGCGCCCGGGCGGCGCTCCGCGAGAGCGCCGGCTGGCCGATGAACCCGCCGCCCCGAAACATCAGGTCGGTCTGGCGGTCGACCAGTTGCGGGCGGGCGTTGCCGTCGTCGTCGTGCGGGGCCGTCGCGTACGGGTAGCCCGCGTTGCCGCACCACTCGCTCACGTTGCACAGCACGTCGAACAGGCCCAAGTCGTTCGGCCGCAGCGTCCCGACCGGCCCGGCCCGCTCGTCGCCCGTTCTGGCGAACCATGCGTAGCGCGGCCGCAACTCCTCGCCGCGGCCGTGGTACCGGGCGGTCGTCGCCCCGGCCCGGGACGCGAACTCCCACTCCGCCTCCGTCGGCAACCGGTACCCGGTGAGTGCGAGATGCCCCGCCTTGATCCGCATCCCCGGGCCGTACTTCCCGGCCGCGTTCCGCTCGTAGCACCACTGGTCGGGCGGAATCCCCTCCCACTCCGATAGCTTGTTGCAGTACTCCGCCGCCTGGTACCACGTCATCGACACCGCCGGCGTGTCCGGCCCCGGGCTGTACCGCGGGTCCCACTTGTGCTCCGGCTGAAACCGGAGGAACTGCTCAACGGTCACCTCGCGGGTGGCAATCGCGAACGCCCGCGGGACGCGCTTCGGGTGCCGGTGCTCGTCGCCGCCGGCGGAGCGGTTCGGTTCCGACAGCGGCGAGCCCATCGCGAACTCGACCGGGCCGCGCACCACCGCGAACGTCTGGCCCTCGCCGTTGACGAACCAGTCCTTGCCCACGGCCACACGCGGGGCCGGCAACTGCGGCCCGACCACACCCGACGGAACGCCCGCCGGCACCGCCGCACCCGCCACCGCCCGCGCGGCCGCCTTCGCCCGCGCCTCGCGCGCCAACTCCGCATCGACCGCCGCCAGTTCCGCCGCTCTCCCCCACTTCTGACGCAACAACCAGTCGATGGCCGAGTGCAGCCCGGCATCCGGGTCGCCTCGATACAGGGCCAGCAACTTCGCCGTGAACGCCGCCCACTCGGCAGCCGGCACGACGGCGAGCGGGAAGTCGCCCAGCGCCACCACCAGCGCCCGCTTCGCCGACGCGTCCGCTTCGGACTCCAACCGCCGCATCAGGGCGAGCGGGTCGGCCCCGACGGCAGCCAAACGCTCCTGCAGGTAACTCCGCGCCGTCGGGTCGCCGTCGGTCGGGAACGCGAACACCGGCCACACGCCCTCCGCCTCGCCCAGCGCCACGAGCGCCGCCGCCGCATACCCTCGCCGCTTGCCCCACGCCTCCAGTTCCTTGTCCAGCGTGTCCACCGCCAGTTTCTCCGGCGGCGCCTTCGCCAGTTCCGCCTTTAAAAGCGGCACCACGGCGGCCTTGTTCGTGTTCAGCGCGCCGGCGAACTGTGGGTAGTGCCGCGGGTCGGCCAGGAGCGCCAGTTCGGCGAGGTGGGCGGGTTGGTCGGCGTACCGGGCGAGCAGGTCGGCGGTGCGGTCGCACCCGCTCACCGCGGCGGCCAGTTCCGAGGCCGACAACTTGCCGCCCTCGATCACCCAGCGGGCGTGCAGGTAGCGTGTCACGAGCGGCAACACCAGCACCCCGCGCACCGGCTCCAGCGCCGCCGCCCACACCACGAATTCGCCGGCGCTGGCCTTCATCAGCGCCGCGGTCACGTCCGATGTGACCTTCGCCCACCGCTCGTCTGTCGGCGTCATTCCGGCCAGCGCACACGCCGCCCGCACCCGCCTGCCGGGGTTGGTCTTCTGGTTCGTCAGGACTGCCCACAGCCCCGGCGCGACGGCCGCCGCGTGCGGCGTGAGGGCGTCTCGAACGGTGAGCAACTCGTCCGGCCGGCACGTCGGCAGGTACGCGGCCAGTTCGGTTGCCCGCTGCGGCTCTTCGGCCAGCAGCGCCAGCCGGGCGTGCAACCCGGCCTTGTCGAACGCCGGTTTCGCCGCCAGTTCGCCCAGCTTCGGCCGGGCCAGTTCGCGGAGGTCGGACAAATCGGCGACGATCCGCGGCACACCGGCGGTGTCGGCCGACTCCAGCGCCTGCACCAGCGAATCGGCCCGCGTCTGCCGCTGCCGGGCGCGGGCCGCGTCGTCGGCCGCCTTCAGGTCGGCTTGCCGCTTATCTTCCGCCGCGGCGCGCGCGTCCGCCAACTTCTTCTCGGCCGCGACGCGTTCGTCGGCCTGTCTCTTTTCGGCGGCCAGTTCGTCGGCGGCCCGCTGCTCGATCACCAGCGCCGCGGCGATGCCGGCACCGGCCAGAGAGGCGGCCACCACACCGGCGAAGGCCAGTTGCACCCGCCGCCGCTTCCGCTGCTCGTCGCCCCGCGCGCGCTCAGCGTCGGCCCGCGCCTCGGCCTCGCGGCGCGTGTTCCGCTCTTCCGCGGCCCTCGCCTCGGCCGCCGCCGCGTCCTGCTCGGCCTGGCGCAACCGGGCGTCTACCCCGGCCCGGTACGCGGCTACTGCCGCCGTCACCTCGGTCCCGTCCGCCGGCCGATCCTCCGCCCGCGCCGCCAGACAGCGCTTCGCGAGGCCGATGAGTTCCTCATCCGGATCGCACGCGTCCAGCCGGCCGTACACGCCGTCCAGTTCCGCCTTCGCGGCCCGGATGATGGTGTCGAGCACGCTGTTGCCCGCGAACGGCGGCTTGCCCGTCAGAATCGCCGCCAAGATGCCGCCGAGCGCGAACACGTCGGCCCGCGCGTCCACCGACTCGCCCCGCGCCTGCTCCGGGGCCATGTACGCCGGCGTCCCTTTGATCTGACCGGCCACCGTCGCCGCCACGTCCTCGGAGAACGCCCCGCCCGCACCCGGAACCGTCGCGTCGGTCTCGGCCGCGCCGACCGCCTTGGCCAGCCCCCAGTCCATCACCTGCACCTCGCCGAACGCCCCGACCATCACGTTCGCCGGCTTCAGGTCGCGGTGGACGATCCCTTGCGCGTGCGCGTACCCGACCGCCTGACACATCTGCTCGAACGCCGCCAGGAACCGCCCCCGCTCGGCCGCCGGGTCGGTGCGGGCGCGGAGCAGCGTGTCCAGGGTGTCGCCGCGGATCAGCTTCATCGCCAGGAACGGCCGCCCGTCGGCCAGGGTGCCCAGCGCGTACACCGGCGGGATGCCCGGGTGCGGGAGCCGCGCCGTGATTCGCGACTCGCGGACGAAGTCGGCCGCGGTCATGCCCGGCAGCATCACCTTGACCGCCACCTCGCGGTCGAAGGCGACGTCGCGGGCGCGGTACACGACGCCCATCCCGCCGCGGGCGATCTCGCCGGCCAGTTCGTACCCGGCGATCAGCGGTGCGCCGTCGGGTTGGGCGACGACGGTGTCGGCGGCGCGGACGCGGGTTTGATCGTCCGCACCGGACTCGGGCGTGTGCGAGTTGTCGATGGTCTGCTCGTCGTTCGGCTCGTGGGCGGGCATGGGCGGTCTCGGCGGGTGATGCGGCGGTGCGATGATACCGGACGCCGGCACGAACGGAAAGCGCATGTCCGATTCCGCACCACCGCCGCAGCCGAGTCGTTCGCGACAATCTGACTACGCGGCTGCAATTCGACAACCGACAGGCCAGACTCGTCACTCCCGGCCTGGTAAGAGCATTCCACCTGCCGGAATCTGTGTGCCCGACCGCTCGCCCCGGACCTAATGACCCGGAGCGACGTACCGAAAAACATCAAACGCATCGGATTATTGTGGCGTGTCTGTCACTCGGGCGACAAAATGTCGTCTCTGCTTGACGGGCGCGCTTATGACTGCGACACCACTCGGCGAGTCACTTCGGCGGCACCAGGACCGCCGCGCACAGGGCGTGCCGACCGTGTCCGCGCTCGCCGGCCCCGTCGGGCTTGGAATCCGCGCGTGGCGGACGTGGGCCGGCTCGGCCGGGCGGCCGGCGGCCGTGTCCGACGCGCCCGCCGCGGCACTGGACGCCTGGGTCGGTGCCGCCTTCGATGCCGCGCAGCCGGTCGATGCGGCCGCGCGGTGGGCGTCGGCAGCCGGCGGGTGTGAACCGGACCGCCTGCTCCGGATGACCCGGTACGACCTCGACGTGCTGTGGCGCGGGCTGCCGGTCGAGCCGCGGTCCCCGGTCGCGAGCGCCGCGTTCCTGCTCCTGTCGGACCGGGCGGCCGGGGCGGCGACCACGCCGGCGCGGCTCGTCCGCGAGCTGGCGGGGCCGGCGGACGAGTTCGGGCGCGCGGTCGCGGGGCTGTACGGCCCGGACCGCGCCCCGGCCCTGCTGCTCACCCCGGCCCCGGGTGCCGAGCGGGCGGCCGTGCGGTTGCTGGAGGCCGTCGCCGCGTCGGTGCCCGCGGTTCCGGTCGGGGTCGCCCTCGACCGCGCGGCATACGACCGGTTCGTATCGGCCGGTGCGGCGACCCGAGCGGCGGCGCTCCTACGCGAAGGGTTTGTCGAAGTCCGCGGCGTCGGCGGGAACGAGTTGGAGGCGCGGCTCCGCGCGGCCGGGGTCGAGCCGCCGGCCGCGACGGTGGCCCGGCTCGCGGCCGACGGGGTCGCGGACGACGTGGCGGTCGCGTTCGTGAGCGCTGCCCGGGCGGTGCGCGACCCGGGGCCGGCCGAGCTGGCGTCCGACTTCCGCAGCGTCCACGAGGAGTTCCTGTTCGGGCAGTTGGAATCGCTGCCCGCGACCGCCGGGCTGTTCCGGCCGAACCAGCCGCTCCCGTTCCGGCACGGCCCGCAGGCGGGCGAGGCCGACCTCCTGGCCGCCGGGCTGAAGCTGGCGGTTGAAGTCGACGGCGGGTTCTTCCACCTGAACCCGGACCAATACCGCCGCGACCGCCGCAAGGACTACCTGTACCAGCGCCACGGGTACCTCGTGCTGCGGTTCCTGGCCGAGGACGTGGTGACCGACCTCGAACGGATTCTGGACACGATCCTGGAGGCCGTGGCCGCGCGCCGCGGCCTCGCCCCACCCACAGGTGCCGCGTGAGCACGACCGCCGTTCTCGACACGCCCCGGCCCGCGGCGACCGCCGGGCCGGACTTGGCCGACCTGATCCTGCTGCGGCTGCTCCCGGCGGCCAAGAGCGTGAGTCCGTCCGACTTGCGGAAGGACGTGGCGGTGTTCTTCCGCACCGCCCCGGACGCCGACGCGGTGGCCCGGGCGGTGGCGGCGCTGCGGGCGGAGGGTTTCGTGACGGCGAAGGGGCAGCGGGCGACCGACGCCGGCCGCGCCCGGGCGCTTCAGTTCCTCGGCGTCGAGAGCCTGCCGCCGCGGTCGAACTGGGGGGCCGTGAAGGCGAAATACCTTGTGCCTCGTGCGCTCGGGACGACGGCGGAAGCCGTCGAGGAGGGCGACAAACTGGCGGCTCTCCTGTTGAAGCGCAAGTTCGGCCTCCCGGTCGCGACCGGGGCCACCTTGAACGCGGTGTTCGAGGCGATCGCGTGCCAGGCGCTCGGCTTCCCGGACCACACCGAGTTGAAGTCGCTCGTCCCGCTGCTGCTCGCCCGGAAGATGGGCGTCGAGACACCCCCGGGCAAGACGGACGCGCCGAAGGTCGTCCCGCGGGTGCTGCTCGGCGCGACCACGGCCGGGGCGAGGGGGTTGCGCCCGGTCGCCCTCCGCGGCTGGGCTGACGGCCCGGCCGAGCGGCCGCACCCGGAGCCGACGCGCCCGGAACCGCCCCAACCCGTCGAGCCGGAGCCGTTCGACCTGGAGGCGTTCGCGAACACGGTGAAGTCGGTCGCCCGGACGTGCCCGACGAAGGAGTTCGGCGACAACAAGGCGTTCATCAGCCACGTCTGGGAGCGGCTCCGCACCGACCGGCCGTTCGCGGCGCTGGGCCTCGACGGGTTCAAGGCCAAGCTGGTCGAGGCGAACCGCGCGCGGTTGATAACGCTCAGCCGCGCCGACCTCGTGCCGTCCATGGACGCGGCCGACGTGCAGGCGTCCGAAGTTCGACACCTTACCGCCACCTTCCACTTCATCCTGATCGAGGGGAACTGAGCCATGCCGCCCACCGTCGCCGCTCCGGTTCCGGCCGCCGCGAAGGCCGACCCGCGGGTCGCCGCGTACTGCACGCCCGGCGGCCCCGAGGTGTTCAGCGGGATCGTCCACGGCAACCAGATCTGGACGCCCGACCCGTTCGACGTCGATGCCGTTCACGCCGACGCCCGGGACGCGTTCCAGCGGCTGCTGTCGCGGGCGTCCGGGCCGGACGCGCCGCCGCACGGGGTCAGCCTGCTGCTGCTCGGGGAGGCGGGCAGCGGCAAGACGCACCTGATGCGGGCGTTCCGCACCGCGGCCCACGAAGAGGGCACCGGGTACTGCGGGTACATGCAGATGCTCTGCCGGGCGGACAACTACCCGCGGTACGTGCTCAGCTACCTGATCGACTCGCTGGAGCAGCCGTACCGGCCCGGCGACCCGACCACCGGCCTCATGCGGCTGGCCCGCGGCCTGCTCGACGCGCTCGAACTGAACCCGGAGGAGGTGGAGCAGCTCTGCGAAGACCACCTCGACCTGCCCGACCTCGCCAAGCGGGTGTTCCGGTTCGCCGAGATCGCGGTCCAGATCGAGCGGTTTCAGCACATCGACGTGAACGTGCTGCGGGCGTTCCTGTTCCTGCTGGCCAACGACGGCCGCGTCCGCCCGAAGGTGCTGAGCTGGCTGCGGTGCGAGGACTTGGCCCCGTTCGACCGCGAGGCGCTGGGCGGGCTGGTGCCGCGGCCGGGGCCGGAAATGCCGCTCAAAACCATCGTCAGCCTCGGGCAGTTGATGCGGGCGCTGCCCACCCCGGCCGCGCTGGTGCTGCTGGTCGATCAGTTGGACGAGATGCTCGAACTCGGCAAAACGGACGCCGAGCCGGGCGAGCAGTTCCGCTCGGCGGTGGGCGCGCTGGTCGATATCACCGAATTGCTGCCGAACGCGGTGGTGGTGATCGGCTGTCTGGAGGACCTGTTCGCGCACGCGAAGGCGAAAGGGTACCTGCCGCGGCCCAAGCTCGACCGTCTTGAACACAACCCGGAACCGATCCGGCTGAGGAGCAACCGGGCCGCGGCCGAGGTCGCGGAGATCGCCGCCGCGCGGCTGGAGGCGTTCTTCGACGCCGCCGGGGTTGCCGCCGACCCGGCCAACCCGACGGCCCCGTACACCCCCGCCGACCTCGCCCAACTGACCGGGATGCGCACCCGCGACATCCTCGACTTCTTCCGCGAGCACCGCCAAAGCTGCGTCGCCGCCGGCGCGTGGGTGCCGCCGTCCGTTCTCCCTCCGCCGCCCCCGCCGCCCCCGCCGCCCGACTTCGCCCGGCTGTGGAACGATCGCCCGCCGGCCAAGAAGGTGCTCGACGCGGACGAGGCCGTGCTCGCCGAGCTGTTGGGGTGGGCGCTCGGGGCGACGACCGACGAGATGCCGAACGGGTTGATCTTCAGCCCCGACCAGGACGGCCGGTTCGTCCAGGTGGAGGTCGAGGTCGGCAACGCGGCGGATAAGCTGCTGGTCGCGGTGTGCGACAAGACGTCGCGCGGCGGTCATCTCGCCCAGCAACTCAACGATACCGTGAAGCGGGCCGGCGGCGGGCCGGCCGTGTTCGTCCGCTCGACCGAGTTCCCGAGTTCGCCCGGGACCGAGATCGCCAAGCAGGTCGCCAAGCTCTGCGCCCCGGTCGGTAAACACCGGAAGGCGGTGGTCGCAGACTCGGACTGGCGGGCCATGACCGCGTTCCGGCAGTTCGCCCAGCAGCACGGGGACAAGCCCGGGTTCGGCGAGTGGCGGAAGCAGGCCCGGCCGCTCGCCAGCCTGCCCTCGCTGCGGCGGATTCTCGACCTCGATACGCTGGAAGCGGCGGCGCCCAAGCCGCTCCCACCCGCCCCGCCGCTGCCGCCCGCCGGCAAGGCGAAAGACCCCACCCCGCCGCCCACACCCGCGAGCCCGTCGGCCCCGGTTCCGGTCCCGAAGGCCGCGGGCGTGATCCCGCTCGGCCAGACCCGCAGTTCCGCCCCGGCCGCGGTCGAACTCGAACCCAAGAGCCTGTGCCGGCACGCGGCGTTCGTCGGCGGGTCGGGGAGCGGGAAGACGACCGCCGCGCTCGCCGTCATCGAACACCTGCTGCTGGCCGGGGTGCCCGCGGTGCTGCTCGACCGCAAGGGCGACCTCGCCAAGTACGCCGATCCGGCCGCGTGGGCCGCGCCGGAGCCCGACCCCGAACGCGCCGCCCGGCGGGCGCGGCTCCGGGCCGCGATCGACGTCCGACTGTACACCCCCGGCGACGACCGCGGCCGCCCGCTCGCCATCGCGGTCGCGCCGCCCGGGCTGGCCCACGCCCACACCAGCGACCGCGAGCAGGCCGCCCGGTACGCCGCCGCCGGCCTCGGCCTCATGATGGGCTACAAGGCCAAAACGATCGACCCCAAACTCGTCATCCTCCAGAAGGGCATCGAGGTGCTGGCCGCAGCCGGCGGGGCGGTCACCGTCAAGGCGCTGCACGCCCTGCTCGAGGACCAGGACGACGCGCTGCTCTCGCGGTTCGACGGGAACTACGAGGAGAAGCACTTCCGCGCCCTGCGCCAGGACCTGTACTCGATCGGGGCGATGCACAACCGCCTGTTCGAGTCCCCCGAGGCGCTCGACATCGACGCGCTGCTCGGCCGCGGGGCGCACGCGACGCCCGGCAAGACGCGGCTGACGGTCGTCAACACCCGGGCGCTGCAGGACGGCGGCACGAGCGACTTCTGGGTGTCGCAGTTCCTGATCGCGCTCGACCACTGGCAGGGGCGGAACCCGTCGCCCGGCGGGGAACTCCAGGCGGTGTTCCTGTTCGACGAGGCCGACAAGTACCTGCCCGCGGTCGGCAAGCCGGCCACCAAGGGGCCGATGGAGAGCCTGCTGCGCCGCGCCCGGTCGGCCGGGGTGGGGCTGTTCCTGGCCACCCAGAGTCCCGGCGACTTCGACTACAAGTGTCGTGATCAGATCCTCACCTGGCTCGCGGGCAAGGTGAAGGAATCGGTCGCGGTCGATAAGTTGCGGCCGATGCTGGAGTCGAAGCCCGGAGCGGCGGACCGACTGGCGGACCAGAAGGCCGGGGAGTTCTACCTGGTGCGCGAGGCCGACGTCCGCCCGATCCGGGCCGACCGGAACCTGATTCCGACCGAGCAACTGGCCGCGGATCGGATCCTGGAACTGGCCCGCAGCGGGCGGGCGACGGGGTGACGTGTGCCGCCCGCAACGTGCTGGTGACGACCGCCGACAGAGGACTTTTCGAACGTCGGCGGGGTTCGCGACCGGTTCAAAGAGCGAGTTTCACTGATTCCGCGTGTTGACCCTCGAATTCATCGCCGCGGGTTAATTCGACGGCTCGTATTCCGTTCGTCCGGCACCAAACGATCAACTCGATTCGACCCAAGGACCGGGCATGCCGTGCGGCTACTGGACTGCGCCGACGAGTCGCGCCCCAGGTCCGGGTGGTCGGCCCGGTCAAGTTGTCGGAAGTGACCGTCCGAGCGGTGCGGCACCGGTGGAACGCGGCGACCCGACCAAAATTAGCCTGCGGTCGGACAAGTTGTGGCGCCGAGATGAACCGCACCCGAGGAAGAGTGAAGTAAGCGTGAAACGCTTCGGTTGAAAGGGTTTACGTCGCGTGCTGGTGAGGGTGACTGACGGGATTTGAACCCGCGACATCCAGATCCACAATCGCGACGGCAACGCCCCGAAAAACGCTCCGAACGACTACGTTTTTCAGTGCTTGAAGCATATCCGCTCTGCTTGCACCGTGCAACATTCGTTGCGTGAAAACCCTTGGATTTGTGGAGTTTTCACGGCGATGTGTGAAATACTGTGAAATGATTTTGGAAGGCGAATAGCGCGCGGGATGGCGGTGGGTCGGACGGTCGGCAATTGCTTCGGTGGTGGGCAGCGGCCACCGGCAGAAGGCCGTGCGGGCGTCACGACAGGTAGCTGTCGGCGGCGGCGCGGGCATAGGTCGCGTCCAGGTCGATCATCACCGCCGCGTCGGTGGTCAGCGCCAGCGGCATGGTCGGCAGCGGCTCGTCGATCACCAGCGCGTGCCGCCACACCGCCAGCATCCGGCCGCCGGTCGCCGCCGGGCCGCCGACCCGGTAGCTCACCGCCGACGGCGCCGCCTGGGCCGGCAACTCCTGCTCCAGGCTGGCCGCGATCAACTGGGGGAACGAGAACCCGAGCGGCCGGCGGTGGACATCGACCAGCAGGGTGTGGACCCCGGCCCGCAGATAGCTCAGGTAGCGTGCCGCGTACTGCTCGCGCGCGGTCGGCCGGTCCTTGTTCCGCGGCGACACCAGCTCCACCACCGCCACCAGCCGGCCGTCGTGCTCGACCTGCACCGACGTGTCCTCCTCCAGCGTCGCGACCGCGACTTCGACGTCCGGCTCGGGTGTCGCGGCCGGCGCGGGCGTCAGCGCAGCGGGTGCGGTGCCGTTGGTGACGGCCACGTCCGGCTTGACGGGCGCGGCCCCCACCGCGACCAGCGGGCTCGACCCGATCACCGCCCGATACCCCGGCGGCAACTCGGCGCGCAGGGCGCGGACGATCTCGGTCATCCAGAAGATGTGCAGCCCCTCCCACCCGGGGCGGTCGGTCCAGTCGTGCAGCGGCATCGGCGGCCTCCGGAAGCGTCAGCCGCTATTGTACCACGCCCATGAGCCGAACCACCGAGCCCATCTTCAGCCCCCGTAGGGGCAGCGGATGGTCGCCCGGGTGGAGCGAGTCTTCGAGCGGGAATCCGTGGTCCGGGGTGGATCAAGGCAGAGTCCTGACGGGGCGGAACCCGTGCGCGTTGTAGCGAAGTCCCGGCATAATGCTGTAGCGGTTTGCGGACCGCACAATGATCGGCTGGTCGATGAACGAGCCACGCCGAAGAAGGCGGGCCATTTGCCCTTTTATTATTAAATTTGCACTATTATATGCATAATCCCGCTGGCCAGTCTGGTATAACCGCGCCGGATCTTCCACCCACTCGAACGCGTTCCCCAGCATGTCCAACAACCCCAACTCGTTCGGCCGCAACACCCACCGGCCACGACCGCTCTTTCGCGTTCCCCGCGTACCACCCATACCGCGGCAACAGATCCGCACCACGACCGTGATAACGAGGCACCACCGACCCCGACCGGCACGCGAACTTCCACTCCGCCTCCGTCGGCAACCGGTAGCCCGTCAGCCCCAGGTGACCCGCCTTCATCTGCATCCCCTCACCGTACGCGCCCGCCTTGTTCCGCTCGTAGCACCACTGGTCTTCCGGGACCCCCTCACGCGCACTCAGCCAGTTGCTATACCCCGCACCGTCGTACCACGTCACGCTCACCATAGGCGTGTCCGGGCCCTCGCTGTCCTGCTTCGCCCACTCGTGCTCCGGACGGAACCGCAGGAACTGCTCCACCGTCACCTCCTTCGTCCCGATCGCAAACGTCCGACGTCCGCATCACAGGTCGGGAAGTAATCGCAGCGGCAACACGAACGACCGTGGCTCCAATCCCGGTCGCTTCGTTTGACGGTCGGTATAGAGAGAAGAGCGCGGGCCGCTTTTATGGCTTCTTGTCCGCAACGGGCACGCTGTTTCGTTCGCGAGCCATCTCCTCGCGGAATTCGGGCGGGGCGAACCGGATTGCGCGGTCCCATTCAGTGCGTGCGTCGTCGTAACGTTTGAGCGTGGTCAGGAGGCGCGCGCGGTTCGCTGAACAGGGTGGGATGCGCTCCCGAATGAGTGGTGGCACGCCTGGGGTCTGGAAGTGCTTGACCAGAAAGTCCAACTCGGCCCCGGAGCGGTCCACGAGGGAGCCGATTTGCCCGAGTCGCGAGATTTCGCGCAACTGCGCATAACTGTCGGCCAAATTGACGATCAGGGTCGGGTCGCCGGGGCGCTGCGCGAGCAACTTCGTCCGCAATTTGAAGGCCGCGACCGCGACGCGCTCGGCGTGATCGAACTGTTCGGTCTGGATGCCGATTTGCGCCACGCAGAACTGAACATTGGCGGAGCCGATTTGGTAGTCGAAGACCATGGGGTGCTGCCGGCACAGCACGTCCCACAGGTCGTTCGCCTCGGCCAGCGTCTGGGCCGCCGCGGGAATGGCCTTGAGGGGCGCCGTGGTGTCTCGCCACCGCGCCAGGCCGAGTTCGCTGAGCGTGGACGCGAGGTTCCGGATCGCGATGGGTTGCTCGCGGCACGGCGTGGTGGCCACGGTTCGGAACAACTTCTCCGCGGTGGCCAACTCCGCCGTCGCAGCGGCGAACTCCCCGCGGCACGCCAGCGCCTGACCGCGCAGGAAGTGAATCTCACCGAGGTCGGTCTGCGCGCGCGTGCCGGGGAACAACTGAACGGCGCGGCTCTGGACCGCCAGTGCCTCGGTGTGCAGTGCGCGACCCCGTTCGGCGTCATTCCGCATGGCCGCGGTGCTAGCCAGGTACGCCAGGCTCGACGCCTCGAACGCGAGCGCCTCATATCCCCGCGCCTCGCGGTCCGGGACGGCCCGGGTGTGTTCGACGGCCGCGGTCAGATCCCGGTCCGCCTCGGGCCACCGGTTCGCCTTGCACTCCTGGAACCCGAGCGAGACGTACACCTTCGCCAGTTCCAGGTGCGCGCCGGCGGGATCGGCGCCCTCGCTCAGCAACCGCTCCCACAGCGGGATCACGACCCGCCATTTGGCTGTGGCGACGTCCGGCGGGTCCATCAGTTGCGACACGGCCGCGAGTCGGGCCATCGCCAGTGCCAACTCGCGGCTCCACGCGGGGTCGTTCCGCCGCTTGGCGACGAACGACTCGAAGTACGGGACCGAGCGCGCGAGCAGTTCCCGCCGCAGGCCGAGCAACTGCGGTTCCTTGAGTAACCGGTCGTCGCTGATCTGGATGAAGGACTCGTTCACCGCGGCAAACGTCTCGCGCAGGCTCCGCTCGGACTCGGCCAGGTTGTTCTCGGCCGCCTTCTTCTCGCGGAGCGCCCACAGCAGCGCGGCGGTGGTTCCGGTCAGCCCGATCGTCAGCGCGACCAACACGCCGAACGCCAGCCAGGCGACCATCGGGTTGCGGCGGCACCATCGCCAGCCCCGTGCGAGTGGGCCGATCGGTCGCGCGAGGATCGGCCGGCGCTCGAGGTAACGGAGGAGGTCGTCGGCCAACTCGGCCGCGGACGCGTACCGCCGGGCCGGTTCCTTTTGAAGGCACTTCAGTGCAATTGTTTCGAGATCGACGGGCGCCTTCGGCTGGAGTTGGCGGACCGGGACCGGCTCGCGGCGGCGCACCTGGTCGAGCGTGTCGGCCACAGTCGCCCCCTGGAACGGCGGCCGGCCCGTGAGGCACTCGTACAGGATCGCGCCCAGCGCGTACACGTCGGCCGCGGTGCCGATCTGCTTCGTGTGGCCGAACGCCTGCTCGGGCGACATGTAGCACGGGGTGCCCATGACTGCCCCCGTTCGGGTGTACCCGTCGTCGGCGTCGAGCGCCTTCGCCAACCCGAAGTCCGTCACTTTGTAGACGACCGACTCGGACGGCGCCGCGGCCCCGTCCGAGCGGGATCGGGTCGCAGTCGGGCCGCCCGACCGGGTCGAAGCGCCCGGTGCGGGCGCAGACGGGTCGCGCGATAAGAGCACGTTGGCCGGTTTCAGGTCGCGGTGGATGACGTTCTGCCGGTGCGCGGCTTCGACGCCGCGTGCGATCTGCTCGACCGCGATCGCCGCGTCGCCGGGCGCGAGCGGGGCGTCCTTCAACCGGCCGCTCAGGCTGCCGCCGGCACAGAACTCCATCGCGAAGAACGGCTGCCCGTCGTCCTCGCCCACGTCGAACACCTGCACGATGTTCGGGTGTCGGACGCGGGCGATCGCCTCCGACTCGGTGCGGAACCGGGCGATTTCCGCGTCGTCGGCGTCGGTGGCGCGGAGCGTCTTGACGGCCACGACCCGCTTCAGGTCCGGGTCCCACGCGCGGTACGCGACGCCCATCCCGCCCTTGCCGAGCACGCCGTCGATCCGATACCGGCCGACGGACTTCACCGCGCGCCGCGCCGCGGGCGCCTGGGCCGCCACCAGCGCCAGTTGGTCGGGCGACTGGGCAACGGTGATGGGGAGCGCCCCGGACGACACGTAATCGCCCGTCTGGTCGGGCGGCTTTTCGGCTTTGGAACCGGATCGGCGGGAGAAGAGCGCCCGGTCCACTTCCCATTGCATTCGCAACGGTTCGGCCAGATCGGGGAACCGCGCCTGGTAGTCCGACAGCGCCGGGCGCTCGCCGCGTTCCTCGCGGAGCAGCGCCTCGTTGCACACCAGCTCCAGAATCGCGTTCGCGTTGTTGGCGAACTCCGGGTGCGCGTCTAACAGCGCCTCGACCGGCGGGCACGCACCGGCACCCCACTCGCGCTCCTGCTGGGCGAGCACCTCCGCAACGGCCACCGCGGCCACCGACGGCGACGGCCCGCCCCCGACGTGGTTGGAGGTTTCGTCACTGTTCATCGGGCGTCTCCAGTCCGAGTTCGACGGCCACCGCGCGGAGCGCGCGCGACAGTCGCTTGCGGAGAACAGCGGCCGACTCACCGACGACGGCCGCCACCTCGTCCCACGACCGTCCGGCCTGTCGGTGATCCAGCAGGATCCGCTCCTGCGGTGCGAGCCGCTCGCGCACCTGGGCGAGCAGATCGCGGGCCGCGACGACCCGCGCCGGGTCTTCACCGGAGTCTCCCGCCGGGTCTTCGCCGCTCTCCAGCAACCGGAACCGGACGCGGTCCCCTTGCCGGTGTGCCTCGCGACGTGCCAGTGCCGCCACCTTGTTGCGGATCATCCCGACGAGCAACCGCTCCAGGTCGCTCGCCTCGGCGAGATCGTACTCGCCCGCAGCGGCCCGAACCAGGAAGCCGGCGAGGACCGACTGACACAGGTCGTCGCTGTCGGCGACCGCGAACCGCCGCCCGCGTGCCATCCGGCGGCGGAGGGAGCGGCGGATGAACGGCTCGTACGCTCCGATGAACTCGCGGACCGCGTCCTCCTCGCCGCGGCGCAGGCGGACGAGCAATTCGGGGAAGGGCGTCGGCTCGGCCATCGGTTCCACCGGTCAGATCCCGACCCGGGGCGCTTTCGGCGCTCCGAGCAATTCGGGGTACGAGCCGATTATCGCCGGTGCCCGCGGGGGCGTGCCATTCCCCTAAATAGGGGAATGACGTCGTCACACGGGGTTTGCTAAGAGACCGTACGTCCCAACCCACGATCCCGTTAGGTGAGAAAACGGCCACACTCGTTGAAACCGGACGCGGCCAAATTTCTTTCTGGATTCGGTCACACACAAGCCCGTCGCGCAATGAATCAGGCATGGACCGGCGAGAGCGTTGATCGAACCAGAACTGACCCTCGCTCCCTTCCGCAGATCGCCCGATGCCCAAAACACACCGACCGGTTCAGTCACGACGGCAACCGCCACCCGCGGCGGAGGAAGTACGCGCTCAGTTGCGGCCGGCTGCCGACGCCGAAGTGCCGGTACAGGGCCTTCACGTGATCGTGTGCGGTGGACACGGCGATCCCCAGTCGCAGTGCGATTTGCTTCTCCGCGTCACCTTCCAGAAGGCACCGCAGAACGTCGCGGTGCCGGGGCGACAACCGGGCGACCGGATCGGTCGAGGTGGCGAGCCGGGTCCCCAGGTGCGGGGCCAACTCGTCGTGGAGCAGTCCGAGCAGCGCTCGCTCGTGCGGCCCGAACCGCGCCTCGCGGAGACCGCGGCTCACGACAACGAGGCTTTCGGTGGCGTCCGCCCCGGCGCGACAGGAGATGACCGCGTCGCCCAACTCGCACGGCCGCATGACCTCGTTGAAGTACGGCGACGCCTCCCAGTCGCAGGTCGCGACGAGGTCATCGCCGACGCAGGTCGGGTTCGATTCGGTTCGAGAATAGAAGGGTTCGAGGATCGGATTATCCGGCAGGTCGGGCCGGCTCTGCCATTCCAACCACAGGCGCCGGGCGCTCTCGGTCGCCCATCCGAGATCGACGGCGCACACCGGGACCGAGCGGTTGTTCACCGTGCGGAACTCGCCGCCGAGTACCAGCCCGCTCCGGAGGAGCCGCTGAATGCCCTCCGCGAGGTGCATTTGCCAGAGCACTGGGTCGTGCCCGCGCTCACAGCACTCGGCGACGAGTCCGAACACCGCCCGGACCTCTTCGAGGCGGACCGACACCGACTTGCCCACGATGACTCCCCCGTTTAGGGGATGTTAAGGGTGTAAGAGTTCGCCTACTCTTACCTGCAAAGTACCGATTCCGCAACGGGAATACCATCGTTCGTGCTTAACGCCTGGGAGCCAAGCCTATGACGCGCCGTGCGTTCACGCTGATCGAGTTACTGGTCGTGATTGCAATCATCGCGGTGCTCATCGGTCTCTTGCTACCCGCGGTGCAGAAGGTGCGCGAGGCCGCCGCACGCATCAAGTGCGCCAATAATCTCAAGCAGTTGGGGCTAGCCTTGCACAACTACGCCGATGTGAGCGACGGCAAACTGCCGCCCGGTACCGCGGGCAACGTGAGGTTTTCATACAGTTACCCTTACGAATGGCCCCGGTTCACTTTGCACCTCTTGCCGTTCCTTGAACAACAGTCGCTTTACGAGGCTATGGGAGGGCCGTTGTTCAATCAACAAAACCCGTGGGCGAATGGCGGCGCGACTTGGCCCGCTGTTGCCCGTGGCCTCCGGACGTCGGTCTTCTTGTGCCCCTCGGATGGGGGCGAACTGGTGATTTACCCCGGAACGAATTACGCTTACCCGCTCGTGAATTATGTCGGCGTTTTTTCTGGATACAACGACGGGGAGTGTGTCGCGAACTCGAACACTCTCGCGCGGGCCGTTTTCCAGTTCGGGGGACTACGAATCCGTTTGACCGACATTTTGGACGGCACGAGCAGCACAATCGCGATGAGCGAAGCCCTTCGACCGATGGCAGGTGGCCTCACAACCGCACAAACGAGTTTGGTCCAAACCGCACGCGCCGGATCAGCGTTCTTCTACCTCACGTTCGGTCCGAACTCGCCCTCACCGGACATCCTGCACGCACCCGCCGACATGTGCCAGCAGAGCCTCCCAAACCTGAACCGGCCGTGCGTGCCGAACGGGAACGGGTCCAACGACTACGCGACGATGAGGAGCATGCACCCGGGCGGCGTGCAGAACGTGTTGTGCGACGGGAGCGTGCGATTCATTCCGAACAGCGTCTCGCTGCCCACCTGGCGCGCCCTCGGCACCATCCAGGGCGGCGAAGTCGTCGGGGACTACTAATGATGCGTGCCATCACCTACGGCGCGGCCTTCGTGCTGGCAATTGGTGCACTCGGGTGTGGGTCCGGCGGGCAGGGCGAACTGAGCGGCGAGGTGACCTTCGACGGCGCCCCGCTCGAACAGGGAGCGATTTTACTCACTCCGCTCGACACATCCAAAGGAGCGGCAACCGGGGGCGAGATTACGAACGGCAGGTACGCGCTCACCGGCAAGCAGGCGCCGCTGGCGGGCGCGTACAAAGTCGAGATCCGCGCCAACAAGAAAAGCGGCCGGAAGGTGCAGAAGGCGCTGGGCAAGCCGGGCGAACTGGACGACGAGTTGATCGAGGCGGTGGCGCCGCGTTTCAACACGAACACGGAACTGACGGTCGAGGTGAAGTCCGGCGCGGTCGCGAACTTCGCGGTCGCGTCGAAATAGCCCTCTCGGCCGCTCGTCGCGGCTCACCTGTCAATTCTGCGGAAACTCGGCTGCGGCATGTCCACGACAGCCGTGCGGCGGGACGCGGTTCGCGCGAGGGCGTTTACACCTGCCACCGCTTGGCACGCTTTTCCATCAGCGTGAGGGCCTTCAGCGCGAGGCCGAGCTGGGTCACCGTCGCCCGATGCCCCGCCCGCGGCATGGCGTGCAGCCCGGCCCGGGCCAGCGCGTACACCCGCGCGTCGCTCTGCTGGGTGCTGCGGTAGGTGAGGTTGTGGCAACGCCGGCACCCAAAGTACCGGCCGCCCAGGTACAGCTTGCGCACCCGCCGCCCGCACGCCACCCCGCCGCGGGCGAGCGGGCACAGAAACCACCACCGCACCCCGCCCAGGTGACACGGCGTCGCCACCAGCGGCACCGGGTAGTCCAGATCGGCCGGCGGGTCTGTCGTTGTCGAGTACACCAGCCGCAGGGTGCCGGCGTCGGCACCGACCGTCAGCCGGTAGGCGATCTGCGACGCCCGCTCGCCGCCGCGGCTCCAGGTGAGGACGCCGGGCCGGTTCGCCGTCCCCGGCACGAGCAACCGCAGCCGCTTCAGGTCGGACGTGTCCAGGGCCACACGGCCGTCCGCCAACGGCTTCTTGCGCCACCGCCCGCCGCTACCCATCCCACCCACGGCCCACCTCCCTCGTTTGTGCCCGCGGATTCTCCGAAATCAATTGGCCGCCGTTCGCATGGCCGATCCAGCGGATCGGCACTAAAGCCATTTCCTGTATGCGGTTATGTCGGAAACGCAAGAGGCGACCGTGTTGACACGGTTGCGACAACGCGACGCCCTTGTCGCATTCATGCGACTTCGGTTCGTGCCACACGTCCGGCCGCCACCCGCCGAACGGTCGCCACGAACGCCGTCAGCGCGGTGTCGAACGCCTCCGTGTCGTACGCCGCGAACGCCGCGGACACCCAGCCTCCCGCCTCCTGAACCGCCGGGTGCCGGCCATCGACACCGAGTCGTTCCACCTGCGTGTCGGCGTCGTACATCCGGCGGATGGCGTCATCGAGGTTCCACTCCGGGCGCGACACGGACAGCAACTCCGCCAGGTGCGCCCGGATGGCGGCACGGTCCCGGTCGGTCAGCGCCGACGCCGGTTTCACCTCCAGCCGGCCCGCCACGACGCGAAGTGTGACGCCCCGCGCGGCCAGGTTTTCGATCACGGTGGTCGCGGTGCTCATGGGGCGAACACCTCCACGTCGCTCGCGACGTCCGGGGCCTCACCCGTGTCGGAAATCGGGACGGTCGGGACGACCGGGACGGCGGTCTCATTTCGAGCCGCTTTCGTCCCGATTTCGCGTCCCGATTTCGTGGCCGGTTCGCCCAAATCGGGACGCGAAATCGGGACAGTTTCCCCGGCCGTTGCGGCGGCGCGTCCCGGGTGTCCCGATTGTCCCGGCGGCCCGAACAGGAGGGAGCGGGCGAGCACCAGCACGCGGCGACGCGCCCCTTCGAGCGCCACCGGGTAGGTGGTGCGGCCGGTGTCGGTGCGGAGCAGCAGTCCGGCCTCGTTCAGCCGGCGGGTGAGCGTCGGCTGGGTGATCGGGTACGCCGCCCCCTGGTCGGCCGCCAGCTTGGCCAGCGCCGCATAGGTGCTGTCCGGGTCGAGGTACAGTTCGTCCCCGTCCACCCACCCGACCTTGCCGCCGCGACCGCGGGCGACGCCGGCGACCGCCTCCCACCCCCACACCGCCGGCGACGGTGGGGCGGTCGGCTCCTTCCCATCGGGGCCGGCGACGTGCCCGCGCCCGCTGCTGAGGACGGCCGCCACCATCTCCGGGAACCGGGCCACCGGGTCGGCCGCCCGCTGGTGCTCGCCCTGCTGGTCGGCGACCGCGCGGAACGCCGCCTGCCCGCGCCCCCACAACTCCGCAGACCGCGTCGCGTCGATCGCCCCGACGCACACCGCGTACCGCAGCAGGTAGCGCAGCCCGAGCAAGAGGTTGGCGACGATGTCCGGGGTGCGGGCGTGCGGGAACCGGCCCACGAACCCGTCCCGCAGTTCGACCCGCTCGGCGTCGAACCCGGCGCGAACCGCAGCGTATTGCGGGGCCAGCCACGCCGCGAACCCGCTCATCGCGGCCGCGTACGCCCCGGCCGCCGCGTCCCGCTGGCAGTCCGACAGCCGCGGCAGGTGGACGGCCCCGCGGTCCACCGCGACGACGCACAATCGGGCGGTGATCGAGTGCCCGCGGGGTACGTCCTCGCCGGTCGCCACGATCAGCCCGCGGGGCGGCTTGGGCGGCCGCAGGGTGCCGTCGGCCCGCATCCGCTGCCGCCCGGCGCTGTTCCCCTGCCCGCGGATGAGCCGCTCGGCGGTGCGGTGCTGGCGGTCGGCGTCGGCCCGGGACGGGGCCGGGGCGAAGTCGTCGATCACCAGCACCGCGTCCTTCGCCGCGAACGCCAGCCCCTCCAGCGCGTTGTCGGTGGACGCCCAGTTGCCCGGCAGCCGGCCGCGGGTCATCCCCGCCCCGAAGTGCTGCTGGGCGAGCGCCGCCAGCTCGCTCTTCTGCGCGCCGGTCAGCCCGGACAGCCACAGGGCGTAGTCGCACGAACCCAGCGCCGCCCGGTACGCGGTCGCCAGTAGCGGGAACGCGACCGCGTCGGGCGCCAGCCCGTCCAGCACGCCGAGCGACGCGCGGACGGCGCGGCGGAGTGCGTCGCCGCTCGGCGGGGCGGGCAGCCGAAATCCGGCCGCGGCCCCGTCGAGCCGCACCCGCACCTGTTCGGACGTCGGGACCGACGGGCCGGCCGGGCCGATCGCGCCGTCGCCGTGCAGGTAGTGCCAGCGGCCGCCGATCTCGCGCCACCCGGTGTGCGTGTACACGGTGGCCGACGGGATGTCGTCGCCGCTCATCTCCTGGACGGCGCACCGCAGGTGGTCCCGCTTGCCGGCCCCGGCTTGGATGACGTACCGCGGGCCGAACCGCTCCACCACCCAATCGAGGGCCGCGAACCGCTCGACCGGCACCCCGGCGGTGCGGGCCAGCTTGCCCCGCTGCTCGACGGCGACGGCGAACTCGCGGGCCTGCTCGGCCCCGTCGTCGGTCACCGTCTCGCCCACGATCCGCGCCACGAAGTTGGCCAGCTTGGTTTTCTTGACGACGTGCACCTCGTCGGTCTCGGGGTCCCGCTCCAGCACGCAGTGGAACGTGCTGCCGAGGGCCGCGGTGTACCCGCTCTCGGTGAACTGGAGTGGGTCGGCCGCCGGCCGGTCCGGCGTGGTCGCAGATGCCGTGTTCCCCACCCCCTCCACTAGCGCGCGGAACGCGTCCGCGCCGTGCCGCGTCAAGTAGTCGTCCAACCCGTTCTTTTCGCCGTCCGGTTCCGTCGGCAGGCGGACGACCCGCACGTCGGCCCCGCGGCGGCGAAGCACGTCCGTAAGCGCCTGCTCGGCGCGGGCGACGTCGGGGTTGGCGGCCGCGTCGCTGTCGTAGCCGATGTAGACCCGCCGCCCTTCCCACGCGATCGCCGCGAGGTCGTCGTTCAGCTCCGGCTTACCGACCTTCTTGTTGTTCTTCGTCGGCCGCGGGGCGACCCAGTTCCACACCCCGGGCAGGGACACGCACGGGAACCCGGCCTGCGACGCGGCCAGCGCCTTCTTGCAGCCCTCGGTGATGAACAGCGCGGCCGTCGGGTCGGCCAGCGCCGCCCGCGCGCCGGTCGGGATGTACAGCCGGTTGGGGCGCCCGCGCGGGTTCTCGTACTTGACCTTGCCCGGCTTGTCGCCGCGGTCCCGCGGGCGGTCCGGCTTGACGGTCGCGTGCCCGAGCGGGCGGCCGTCGCGGTCGGAGTGCGGGTACACCAGCACCGCGCCCAGCGCCTTCGCGCGGGCGGCGCCCCAGTTGAGCAGCGCCGCCACCGCCGTCGGGTCGGACTCGGAGTACACCCCGTTGGCGGCCGCGGTGTCGGCGGTCAGCCCCGACGCCTCCAGTTCCGCCAGGTGGTGCGGCAGGAGGGGCCGGGGCGGCGGGGTGTCGCCCGGTTCGCGCGTCCCGGGTTTGATGTCGTCGGGGTCGTGCGTTATGATGTCGTCCATCGGTTCCTTCGGTCGGCCCGGGGCGTCAGTGGTGCGGCTCCCCGGGCCGATCTCGTTTGTGGTGAGGTGGGTGGGAACGGCGGCGCTCAGGCGCCCATCGCCTTGAGCGCCGCGGCGGCCTTCTCGGCGCGGCGGTTGAGCGGCGGCACCGGCACCGGCGGCGCGACGGGGGCGGGGCCGGATGCGGCGGTGAGGGCGGCGACGAACCGGGCGACGGCCCCGCGGGAGGTGAGCCACCGCACGCCGACGCGGACGGCCTCCAGCTTGACGAATACGCCGCCGGGCGTGCGGGTGCCGCGGGTCACCCAGCGGAACACGGTGCTCGGGTCGACGGACGTGCCGCCCCGGTGGCCGGGGAACAGCCGGCCGGCGGCCGACAGCGACAGCCCGTCGCCGGCGTGGATCTCGGCGAGTACCTGCGGAACGGTCTCGGGAACGGTATCGGCCATCGTGAACCTCCTCGCACGGGATGCGACGGAGTTCACGATGGCCGATACCGTTGCCGCTTGTGGATGAGTTAGGGATGAACAGCGGATGACTAGCGGAGGCGTTCCACCATCGCCTCCCCGTCGGGGGTGAGCGTCGCCCCTTTGCGCTCGCCGCTCGGCCGGATCACGAGGCCCTTGCCGATCAGTGCGGCTATGACGCCCCCCACCTTCTGCTTGCTCAGGTCGGCCGCCTCTTCCACGTCCACGTTCTTGACCAACACCGGCCGCCTGTCGTAGAGGGCGTTCAAGACCGCCAGTTCGTCTTCGTCGATGGTGGGCGAAGGTACCGGCTTGCTTGCGGCGGATCGGGGCTGTGGCTGACCGGCGGCATCACCGGTGTTCACCGGCGGCTCAACACCCAGGTACAGGAACAGGTGCCGCAGGTTCCGACGGCACGCCGCCAGCGCTTCGCCCGCGGCGACCCGTTCCGCCGCGTGCGGCGACCTGTGGAACTCGTCCCAGCTCGCGGCCCGCCCCGGCCCCCAACACTTGACGCGCAGCCACACGTCGGCGAGTTCTTCGGGCAGCCGGCGGTGCGGCGCGCCGGGCGCGCGGTCGAGCAGGCCGCGGAGGGCCACTTCCGCGTCGGTGAGGTTGGTGGCGGCCACCCGCGTCAGCCACCCGGCCCACGCCGCCGTGACCCCGGCGAACTCCCGGGTCGGCTCGCCGAATCGGGCGAGAAGACGCGCGGCCTCGTCGAGCAACGCGAGCGTATCCCGGAAGAGCTGCCGTTGCGTCGAAAGCCCGTGTTCCGGCGGTGCCACCGCCGTCGGTCGCTCACCGCCGGCAACGGCGGCCCACCGCTCGCGGTCGAACGGGGCCGCATACGGGGCCGCCGGGTGGCAGCGACACCGACTCCTCACGCCCGTGTCGTGTCCGACCCAGTGAATGGTGGTACCCGACGGAAGCGGGTGAAGCCGACGGATCGCGCGTTCCGCGTGTGGGAGTAAAGAGGGCGGCAGCACCGGGTTGGCGTCCGGGCACGCCGTCGGGGTTGTGCCGGCAACGACCTTGCAACTCAACCCGGTCACCCGAATGCCCGGACCGGTGCCGAGGTCGATCGTGTCGAGCGTGGTCAGGCCGTGGTGGATGTGCTGCCGCCCGGCCTCCTCCAGTTCGTCGAGTGTCACCCGCTGAACCCCTTCCAACAGGTCGGCCGCGTCCGCCAGCGCCAGTTCGTCGGCGACCGGCAGCGGCCAATGCCGTTGCTGACAGATTTTCGCCCGAAGTCGGCGCACCTTCACCGCGGTGATGCCGGGGTCGCCGGGTTCCAGATCGCACAGCAACTCGATGCGGCCGATGCCGGGCGTCTCACCCTCGTCCGGCCGCCACCGCAGGGCGGTCGAGTACGTTTCGTTCAGCGCCGCCCCGATCGGGTCGCGGCTCAGCCGGCTCTGCTGTTGAAGCCGGTGGAACTCGCGGCGGCGGTCGAGGTCGTCCAGGAACGCGACCAGCCGGCCGAGCGTGTAACCGGCGGGTTGCACCGCGGTCCCGCCGGTAACCGCAGGGGAATCAGGCGGGGGCGTGCCGGTTGCCGCGCCGGTGGGCGAAGCATCTGTCACGGGTAGGGCCGAACGGTGGTCGCGGGGGTCGGGGTCCGGGCCGAACAGCTCTTCGAGCCGCCGCGTCAGGCCGTCCAGCGCGCAGAACATTTCGGTGCGCGTCGCAGGAGTTTCGCTCCCCAATGCAGGAGGGAAATACTGTGGCGGCGGCGCGTACTGCGGCAGGCTGCCACGCCACAAGTCCCAGAGGTGGCTGAAGGCCTCCGGCTCGGGAAAGAAGGGCACATACTGCCCGCTGTCGAGGTCGAGGTAACCGTTGAGAAACAGCCGGGCCTGAATCGCACGGATTTGCTCGCGCACGAGTTGCACACCGGAAGGGGCGGAAAGAGGTAGCCCGGATGGGGTAGACGAACCGGTCGCCATGCCGAACGCCCGCGGTGGAGGGCAGCGGGCCGGCGGCCGACGAATCGGCTACCGAGTTGGAACGAACCACGCGTTCGTACCCCACCCGCCGCTTTATGGGCATAAGTATACCTGCATGTTGTGTGGGTTGCAAAGGGCAACTTCGCTTGCACGGCCTGCTATCCGATCTTCGCCGCGACGGTCGTAGCCAGTTCGTCGTTGCGCTCGGCGTAGATCTGGGTCACGTCGGCCCGCGAGTGGCCGAGCAGCACCTGGGCGGCTTCGAGGCCGTGCTGCTTCCGCACCCGCGTCGCGAACGTGTGCCGCAACTGGTTCGGGTGCCACCGGCGTGCCTTCCGCCACGCCTTCACCTCGCCCCACTGCTCGGCCGTCAGCCGCGCCCGCCACCGGGCCGCCGTCTCGTCAGGGCGCTGGGCGAGTGGGGCCGGCGGCGGGAACGCCGCGTCGCACGCCCGGTCGACCGCCACCCCGTAGCTGCCGCGGTTGTACCTCGCCGCCGGCTGTCGCTGCGGGGCCTTCTTCCGCTTCGCGGCGTTCCGCTTCAGGTGCGACGGGTAGCGGGGCGTCTTCCGCCTGGCACTCCGCACGGCCCGCAGTTCCTCGACCGCCCGCGCCGGCGAGAACAGGTAGTCGGAAATGTCGGGCGTGAAGAACGACTTGAGCAGTTCCTGGGCTTTGGGGCCGACGGCAACCACGCGGCGCTTCCCGCGCCACGCGGTCTTGTGCGTCGCCGGCTTGTACAGCCAGATGGGGCCGCCGGTGTCGATGTCGCACCGCCGCAGGTTGCACGCCTCGCCCGGCCGGCAGCCGGTCAGCCGCTGGAACTCGACCAGCCCGCGAACGTGGCGGTTGAGGAACGGCAGCGTCGCGTCCACGACCTCGTCCGCAACAGGCAAGACTGGATCGGTCTCCCGTGCCGCGGACCGGCCGCGCTGCAATCCGGTGACCGTGGCGAGCGACTGGTAGACGGCCGCGGGCACCAACTCCTCGGACGCCGCCCACTTGAAGATGCGGCGGACGCGGCCGACCCGCTGGTTGATGAACCCGCGGCACCAGCCGGCGTCGACGAACTTCTGGCGGATCGCCTTCAGCGCGAGCGGGCCGAACTTCGCGGCCGGCATCTCGCCGTACAGCTCGCGGACGTGGCGGGCAACGAGCTTGTACTCGTCGAACTCGTTGGTGGTGTCGCCGCCCGGCTTTCGGTAGTGAGACTCGGCGTGCCGGAGGAAGGCGAGCAGCACCTCATTGACGCTCACCCCGGTGCCGGTATTGGTTTGGTGGTGCGGGGCGGCTTCGAGTTCCAGTTGCAGCCGGGCGAACGCGGTGCGGGATTCCGAACTGTCGTACGCACCGGGCAGCATGCGGAACTGCCGGACGCCGAACTGGTCGGTCCAGACGGCGCGGGCGCGGCCGGACTGCTTGTGTTCGAGGTATGAGGGGACGAGCTTGCGGTGCCGAGGCATACTGCGGTTCCTCTCGGCATTTTGTGAAATGTTTTCACAGAATGCACCGTTCGGAAGCCGCACCTGGAGAACTCCAGGGTAAGCGTCAAACGCTTCGGCTGAAAGGGTTTACGTCGCGTGCTGGTGAGGGTGACTGACGGGATTTGAACCCGCGACATCCAGATCCACAATCTGGCGCTCTAACCAACTGAGCTACAGCCACCACAAGTAAGGCCGATGACCACCGTCAGTTACCGGCTGTACGGTCAGACAACAGCGGCAACCGATCATGTGGCGAATCCGCCCTCTATCTATTAATCTAGAGGAGCTATGGCCCCCCGTCAACGGCCCCTCCCCTGCTCCGGTACTGGCGTGGTCTGTGGGGACCGCGGCGGTTGCCGCAGAGCCGCTTCGGAGTCAGGATGAGAAGTCGCCCCGATCAGTGCCGGTGTTGTACCCGTTGGAGGGGCAGTTTTCACCCTCGCACTCTTGGGCGAATACACGGCTGAGTACGGGGAGTTCGACTCGAACAAGCAACTGAATGCGCCGCCGCTTCCATCCCCCCGGCCGCTCACACCGCCACCCGTCAAGCCCTCGAAAGTTGAAGGGACGGAGCAGTCGCGGTGACGGGGTGGGAGTCGGGCGAGATCGTAATTGTTAACCCCGATCAAAAGGGCTCGACCGCAAACCCGACCATCGATCCCATTTTCGGTCTTTGTCAGACATCAAGATTCTGATGCACGGGATAATCCCGACAAGAATTGAGGCGACTTTCCGGCCGAAAGCGGATTTCCCGCTGTCCCCCCCTCGGGCTGTCAGGTATGGACTGGTGTCCGCCGACACATGGCCCGGAGGCCGTATGGCTACCGTCCTGATTATCGACGACGACCGCCACGTACGGACGTTTATCAAGACGGTCCTGTCCGCGGACGGGCACACCGTACACGAGGCACTCGACGGGCGGGCCGGGCTGAATGTGTTGATGGCGACGAAACCTGACGTGGTGGTGTGCGATCTGTTCATGCCCGGCATGGAAGGGATCGAGACGATCCGGGAGATGCGCCGACTGGCCCCGGCGGTGCCGGTCGTGGCGGTCAGTGGCGGCGGCCAGTGGGGGGTGCTCGACGCCCTCGAATGGGCGACCGACTTCGGGGCGGTGGTGGCGTTGCCCAAGCCGCTCTCGTTCGAACTGCTCCGGCGGGTGGTGAACGAGTTGGCCTCCGGCCGTCCGGTCTCGGTCGATGCCCGTTCGACCTTCGCCGATGCGGCCGCCCCCCCGGTTCAAGGTCTTGTCGGTCGCGGGTGAGGACATCGGGTGATCCGCTCCGGCGTGGTTCGGGTTGCCGCAGTGCGGGTGACCGAAGCCTTCTGGAGCCGGCCATCGCCTCCCGCTCCCCTCACTCGGGGCAAGGGCGAAATGTCAGAAGTGAACGGGAATCGCCCACGGCGATGAGGTGAGGGCGACTTCGCCCCACCCGAGCGGCGGGTCGATCAACCGAAGCCGGGGTGGGCGACTCGGAGCGGACGCAGGCTTGTACGAACCGCCACCGACGACTACCGTCGCTTGAAATGCGCCCGTAGCTCAACTGGACCGAGCATCGGTCTTCGGAACTCATCGAATACATCTCCCCGCGGAATTCCTGGGGCTTCTTCATTTCGTCTGACACCAGTTCCCCACACTTGACTCCGCCCGCGGGTGTCAGAAACCGGTGCCGCTCGGGGTCTGCCGACCTTCGGCGCGGCGGTCATTTCCTGGGTTCGGTCGTGCCGCCGTTGTCCTCGACTTTGCACGCCGGCACGGCCGTGGCGAACACCGCAACAGCAGTAGCTGACCAGCGTTAAGTTCTATTGCCTGCGAGGGGGCGGGTGCGCGGCAACAGCAAGTGAACTATTTTCGAAACGTCGATCGGATTCGTGGCCTGACCGCGGCCGGCGGCGCATTGGATGGTAGCATCTGGCACGAACTGCCCACGAGGTGTACCATGCCCGCGCCGCACCCCACGGACGATGTCCTGGCAGACTTCGTACTCAGCCGACTGCCCGAGTCGGAGGACGCGGAGGTCGAATCCCACGTCGCGGGCTGCCCGCACTGCCTCTCCCGGGCGGCCGCGGCCTGCCCGGAAGATACGCTCCTCTCGTTGCTCGCCGCGGCCGACACCCGCGCCGGTCGCGACGCGGCCCCGCTCGTCCCGACCGTCGTCAGCGGTCGCACCCCGTCCGTGTACGCCGGCACGGGGGAGTGGAGCGCCGCTCGGTCGGTGCCGGTGCTCCTCGCCGACGAGGGGGTGCCGGCGATCCTGGCCGAGCACCCGAAGTACCGGGTGGTGCGGCGGCTCGGGGCCGGCGGAATGGGCGCCGTGTACCTGGCCGAGCACGCGGTCATGGACCGGCCGGTGGCGGTCAAGGTGATCCGCCCGGAGTTCGTCGCGCAGCCCGGGGCGGCCGCCCGGTTCCTGCGCGAGGTGCGGGCCGCCGCCAAACTGCACCACCCGAACATCGTGACCGCGTTCGACGCCGAGGCCGGCGGCGGCGGGTGCCTGCTGGTGATGGAGTACATCCCCGGCGAGTCGCTGTCGGAGGTGGTCAAGCGCGGCCCGCTGCCGGTGGCCGCGGCGTGCCGGGCGGTGCGGGACGCGGCCCGCGGGCTGTCCCACGCGCACGCCGCCGGCATCCTCCACCGCGACGTCAAGCCGGCCAACATGATGCGCGCCGCCGACGGCACGACCAAGGTGCTCGACTTCGGGCTGGCCGGGTTCGCCGACGCCGACACCGCCGACCTGACCGGGGTCAACGCGGTCATGGGGACGCCCGATTACATCGCCCCGGAGCAGGCGATGGACGCCCACGCGGCCGACGCCCGGGCCGACGTGTACTCGCTCGGCTGCTCCTTGTACCACCTGCTCGCCGGGCGGGTGCCGTATCGCGGCGGGTCGTCACTGGCGAAGCTGGTCGCGCACCGCGACCCGGACACCCACCCGGACCCGCTCCCGCACCTGCCGGCCGGGCTGGCCGAGGTGGTGTGGCGCATGATGGCGAAAGAGCCTGATGACCGCTACCCGTCGGCCGCCGCGGTCGCCGACGCGCTCGCCCCGTACTGCGACTCGACCTTCCAGCCCGCGCCGTTCGACTTCGGACACGTTGAGATCGACGAGGCGCGGACCGAGTTGATCCGCGTCCGGGACGAGCCGCCGCCGGACCGCCGGTGGGTGTGGGCCGCGGCCGCGGTGCTGCTCGCGCTGGTCGGCGTCGCGGCCGGCGGCGTCGTGTACCAGATCCGCCACGACCACGAGGTGATCGAGATCAAGACGAACGACCCGCACATCGAGGTGGCGATGAGGCGGAACGGCGAGCTGGTGAAGATCACCGACATCAAGACGGGCAAGTCGTGGGAGCTGGATACCAAGAAGATGCGGCTGACCCCCGACGGGGGCGAGTTGTCCATCGACCTGCCGGGCGGCGAGCCGCTGGCGATCCGGCGCGCCGGGGCCGAGGTGGTGACCATCCGCCGCATACCAACCCCCGTGACATTGCCAAGGCCGAATCCGCCGCCCGCCCCGGCGGTCGAGGAGAAGGTCGGCGAGGTGCGGCAGTTCGTCGGGCACACCGACTTGGCGCGCGACGTGGCCGTCACCCCCGACGGCCGGTACGCCGTCTCCGTGGGCCACGACGCCACCGTCCGCGTGTGGGAACTCGTCACCGGCCGGGAGGTGCAGAAGTTCATCGGGCACAGCGCCGGTGTGGTCGGGGTGGCGGTTTCGCCGGACGGGCGGTTCGCGGCGTCCGCCGGCCACGACTTGGTCCGTCTGTGGGATCTTCAAACCGGCAAGCAGGTCGGCCAGTTCCCGCACCGCAACCTGGCGAACTATGTCGCCTTCGCGCCCGACGGCGGACACGTCCTGTCGAGCGGTCACGACGCGGTCGCCCGGCTGTGGGACGTGAAGACCGGCCGCGAGGTGAAGGCGTTCGTGGGGCACACCGCGCCGCTCAACTCCGTGGCATTCGTTCCCGGCACCGACCTCGTCGTCTCGGCCGCGATGGACGGGACGACACGGCTGTGGGACGTGACGACCGGCAAGGAGGTGCGGCAGGTCGCGGGGTGGAAGGCGGCCGTCTCCCCGGACGGCCGGCGTCTCGTCACCGGCGACGCCGGCGGGTTGGTCCGGGTGTGGACGGTGGACACCGGCCTGGAACTGGCCCGCTGGGAGGGGCACCGCGGTGAGTGCTGCACCGTCGCCTTCTCGCCCGATGGTCGGCGGGTGCTGTCCGGCGGCGAGGACAAGACGGTGCGGCTGTGGGACGCGGCGACGGGAAAACTGCTCCACCAGTTCGACGGACACGCGGCGGGCGTGTGGCACGCTGCGTTCGCGCCGGACGGAAGGCACGCGGTGTCGACCGGCAGTAAAGACAAGACGGTGCGGCTGTGGCGGCTGCCGGCTCCGCCGCCGGTCGCGGCCGCGTTCGCCGGCCACCGCGGCAGTGTGGCCGATGTGGTGCTGACGCCGGACGGAGGGCGGTTGGTGTCGCTGGACAACCACGGCAAGCTCTTGGTCCGCGAGTTCCCGTCGGGGAAGGCGGTCCGTGAGTTCGCCACCGAAGCCGACGGGTGGACCGGGCTGGCGGTGTCGCCGGACGGCAAGCGGGTGGCGTTCGGCGGGGCGGGCAACACCCTCCGCTGGTGCGACCTGGACACCGGCCAGGAACTCGGCCGGGTGACCGACCCGAGCGGGCGGGTGCGCGGGGTGGCGTTCACCCGCGACGGTGCACGACTGCTGGCCGGCGGCGGTAATGCGGCCCGGCTGTGGGAGGTGGCGACCGGGCGGGCGGTGCGGGCGTATGCCGTCCCCGACGGGGCACCGGTCCACTGGGCGGCGTTTTCCCCGGACGAGAAGCTAGTGCTGACCGCGTGTGGCGATCAGGGCGGGCGGGTCGCGGCCGGCGTCCACCTGTTCGAAGCGGACACCGGCAGGTATCTGCGCACCCTCACCGGGCCGAAGTTGGCCGTCGGACACGCGGCGTTCTCGGCCGACGGCAAGCGGGTGGCCGGCGCGTCACTGGACGGCACCGCCCGGGTGTGGGACGCGGTCACCGGGAAGGAACTGGCGCGGTTCGACCACCCCGGGAGGGTCGAGCGGGCGCTGTTCGCCGCCGACGGCCGGGTGGCGACCATCTACCTGATCGGCGGCGGCACGAAGGGCGGGCTGGCGGTGTGGGAGGCTCCCGTCGCGCGGCCGGACGGGGGCGTCGCCGCCGGTCGGGCGGTCGTCGCTCCGGACGGGACGGGACCAGGCCAGTACTCGCTCGCCCTGACCGCCGACGGGCGGGTCGCCGTGACCGGCGACGTCATCGACGGCACGGTGCGGGTCACGCCGCTCCCCCCGCCCCCGCCGGCCGCCGCCCCGCTCCGCCTGCCGACCGGCGACGAGAACGTCATGGCGGTCGCGTTCGCCCCGGACGGCAGGCGCCTGCTCACCGTCGGCGACCACAACGTCGGCCGGTTGTGGGAGGTTCCCTCGGCGAGGCCGGAGGGGGTGGTCGCGAGCGGCAAACCGGGGCGGCAGTTCGAGGGGCACAAGTCGTGGACGGCCGTCGCGGCGTTCACCCCGGACGGCAAACTCACCCTCACCGGCAGCCACGACCGGACGATCCGGGTGTACGAGACGGCGACCGGCGAGCACCTGCGCACCCTGGACCGGCACGCGGCGGCCGTCAACAACCTGGCGATCGCGGCCGACGGCCGGACCGCGCTGAGCAGCACGCACAAAGGCGACGAGGGCAACGAAGGGCAAATCTTCGTGTGGGACTTGGCCACCGGCGAACTGGTCCGCACGCTGACCGGGCACGTCGGCTGGGTGGGGAGCGTGTCGCTGTCGGCCGACGGCGGGCGGGCGGTGTCGGCCGGGGTCGACGGCACCGTGCGGGCGTGGGACGTCGCCACCGGCGAGGAGCGGTGGAAGGTGCCGCCGGCCGCCGGCCGCGACGGACAGTACCCGCCGCGGGCGGCGCTGCTGCCGGACGGCAAGCGGGTCGCGGTCGCCGACGAGACCGGGCTGCGGCTGCTCGACGCCGACACCGGCAAGGAGGCGAAGCGACTGTCCGGCCCGCTCGCCACGGTGTGGTCGCTGGACGTGTCGGCCGACGGCACGCGGGTGCTGGTGTCGTCCGGGCACAACAGCGGCAACTGGATTCGGGTGTGGAGCCTGACCGACGGCCAACTCGTCCGCCAAATCGACGGCGGGGCCGATAAACTGAACTCGGCCCGACTGTCGCCCGACGGCCGGCGGGTCGCGGCCGGCACGTTCCGCCAGGGCACGCTCGTGTGGGCGCTGCCCGACCCGCCTGCGGCCAAGCCGTAGGCCGAACGGAGACGCGCCCATGGAAACGTCTCTCACCTGGCTCGGGCGGCTGGCCGCCGACGCGACCGACGCCGACTGGCGCAAGCTAGTTGGCGCATACGGCCCGCTGCTCGGCGGCTGGCTGGCCCGCGCCGGGGTGCCGCCGACCGACCGCGATGACCTCATTCAGGAGGTGCTGACGGTGGTCGTGCGGCGGGTCGGCGAGTTCGAGCACCGCGGCCCGGGCGCGTTCCGGGCGTGGCTCCGCGGCATCCTGGCGAACCACACCAAGAAGTTCTTCCGCACCCGCCGCGAGGCACCGGCCGTCGATCTCGACCAGCTCGCCGCCCCCGACTCGCCCCTGTCCCGCGTGTGGGACCGCGAGCACGACGAGTACGTCGCGGCGCGGGTGATGCGGTTGGTGGAGGGGGACTTCACCCCGGTGACGTGGGCCGCGTTCCGCCGGCAGGTGCTCGACGGCCGCCCGCCGGCCGAGGTCGCGGCCGAGTTGGGGCTGTCGCTGAACGCGGTCATCAAGGCGAAGCGGCGGGTGCTGCGGCGACTCCGCGAGGAGTTGCGGGGCTTGGTGGAATGACCCACGGGCCGCCGGGCGCGAGCGGAGAGGATTCGTATGCCTTCTTGACCTGACCCCAGATTCAGCAGTTGCCGGTTGCGTTTCCACCGCAGAGGTGACACACGGCGGACCGGCCGAACCCGATTTTCGGTGCGACGGCCGAAGCGGTACTGTCGCGCGTTCGGTATGCGGTCATGCCGCCGGCCGTTGAGTCGAATGCGGGCCGCGCCCGTGACGCGCCGGCGTCGCGGTCGCGGTCGGGGGAGCTACATCGTCGTCGTGGCTTCCCACGTACCGATGCGGCTCACGGCGATCACCTGCCGCTTCAGCCGGGCGTCCACCGCCGCGCACACCTACCCATCCTGCTCGTGCTCAGCTCCTTCCTTCGCCAATCGATCGCGATTGCGGAACGACGGTTCACGCGCCGCGCCCGGGTGAGGCCCGGCCGGGGAATACAATTACGCTTACCTCTGGCCGCCCGGCCTCGATGACCGGCACCACGCTCGCGGCCGCCGTCCCGACCGCACTCCCGGTGACGGCCGCCCGGTCGCGATTCGCGTGTGCGACGCCCGACTCGGAGGCAGGACCGATTCTGCCTTGAGCGTTCGAGAAGTGCGTGCCGCGGCCGGTGTGAAGGCACGAGACGGCGGCGAAGTCCGGACGCGAACGGCCGCTGTTTGTGATGCGTCGGTCGCCCAAGCCCGCGGCCGGGCGCGCCGAGTTGTGATCCGCCGCGCAGGAGACGCCCAAATGACGCCGAGCGACGACCTGAACCCGACCGTGCCGCGCACCCCGTCACCGTCGCCGGACGACACCCGGTCGCAAGCCCCGGACGACAGCGCGCCCGATCCGCGCCGCACCGGCGACCTCGCCCCGCCCGGGGCGACCGTCCCGGGCGGGCGAACGCCGCCGGGCGCGGCCCGCATGCCGACCGACGCGCCGCCGCACGCCGGCGAGGGCGTCCCGGGTTACGCGCTGGTGCGCGAGTTGGGACGCGGCGGGATGGGCGTGGTGTACGAGGCCCGGCACCTCAAGCTCAACCGCGTCGTCGCGCTCAAGATGATGCTCGCCGGCGGGCAGGTGAGCCGGGTCGAGATGCTCCGGTTCCTGGCCGAGGCGGAGGCGGTCGCGGCGGTCAAGCACCCGAACGTGGTGCAGGTGTACGACTACGGCGAGAACGACGGCCGGCCGTTCATGGCGCTGGAGTTCTGCCCGAGCGGAACGCTCGCCACCCTGCTGCCCAAAAAGCCCGAGCAGGCGACCGACCCGCGCGGGATGGCCGAACTCCTCTCCGAAGTCGCGCGCGGGGTGGCGGCGGCGCACGCGGCCGGGATCGTCCACCGCGACCTCAAGCCGGGCAACGTGTTCCTCGACGCCGACGACACGCCGAAAGTGGCCGACTTCGGGCTGGCCAAGCGCGGTGCCGGCGCCGACATGACGCAGACCGGGGTCGGGATGGGCACCCCGGCGTACATGGCCCCGGAGCAGGCCAAGGACGCCAAATTCGTGGGCCCGCAGGCCGACGTGTGGGCGCTCGGCGTCATGCTCTACGAGGCGCTCACCGGCACCCGCCCGTTCGTCGCCAAGAGCGTGATGGAGTTGATGATCAAGATCGGCGTCGACGAGCCGCCGCCGCCGCGGGCGGTCGTCCCGGCGGTCCCGCGCGACCTCGAACTCATCTGCCTGCGCTGCCTGATGAAGGGCCCGCACGAGCGGTACCCGACGGCAAAAGAACTGGCCGACGACCTCGACCGGTTCGCGCGGAACGAGCCGATCAGCGTCCGCCCGGTCGGGCGGCTCGAGCGCGGGTACAAGTGGGTCAAGCGGAAGCCGGTGCTGGCCGGCCTGTATGTGACCGCGGCAGCGGCCGTCTTCCTGCTGGCCGTCGGGGGCGTGCTCGCGTGGGCGGCGGCAGCGGCCCGCCGGAACGAGGCCAAGGCGGTCGAGGCCAAACTCGACGCCGACGCGCAGCGGGGCATCGCGGAGGCCGCGGAGGGGCAGGCGAAGAAGGCATTCGCCGGCGAGGCGGCCGCGCGCAAGGAGGCCGACGCGGTCGCCGGTCGGTGGCTCGGCGAGGCGGCCCGGGCCGACGAGGCGGCGTACCGGCTCCGGGTGGCGACCGCCGGCCAGGTCTGGAGGGACAACAACGTGCTCCGCGCGCTGCGGCTGTTGAGCGACACCAAGCCGGAGCACCGCGACTTCGAGTGGCGGTACGTGGCCGGGCTGTGTGACTCGTCGGTGCGGGCCATCCGCCCCGGCGGGCGGCTCGGCGCGGCCGCCGTGTCGGCCGACGGCCGGTTCGCGTACGTCGGCTGCGCCGCCGACAACACGGTCCGCGGGTACGACCTGAGCACCGGGCAGGAGGCCGTCGTGTACCGCGGGCACGCCGCCCGCCCGGTCGCGGGGGTGCTACTGGGCGACGGGAAGCGGGCCGCGTCGGCGGCGACGGACGGCACCCTCGACGTGTGGGACACCGCGACCGGCGAGCGGGTGAGCCGACTCGCCGAGCCGAACCCGATGCCGCGGTTCGGCTACCCGTTCATGGCCTCCTCGCCGGACGGGAAGCGGTTCGCCCTGCTCCACGAGTCCGCGGTCACCGTGTGGGACGCCGAAGCGCTCGAGAAGGTGCGCGACATCCCGTTCGAACGCGAACCCGCGCGGTGCGTCGCCTTCCACCCCGACGGGCGGCTGGTCGTCGGCACCCTGGGCGGGCAGTTGCGGGCGTGGGACCTGACGACCGGCCGGCCCGGCGCGACCGCACGCTCCCCCCACGGCCCGGTGACCGCCGTCGCCGTCGCGCCGGACGGCGCGACGGTGTGGACCGGCGGCGAGTTCGGCCACCTCGCGAGCTGGAAGGGGGACACCCTCGCTCCCGTCGGGAGTCAGGTGGCGCACGACAGCCGCATCTGGCAGGTGACAGTCGGCGCGGACGGCCGCCGGCTGCTGACCGGCAGCCTCGACCAGACGGCGGCGCTGTGGGAAGTTCCCCCGGTGGGGCCGGAGGGGGTGCCGGCCGCGGCGCGGCGGGAGCGGGTGTTCCGCGGGCACATCGAGGACGTGATGTCGGTCGCGTTCCGGTCGAACGGGCTTCAGGCGGTGACCGTCGGCGACGGCACCGTGCGGGTGTGGGACACGACCCGCGACGCGGAGTCGCGGACGCTGGCCTGGCCGCCGTCGCCGCTGGTCCCGGCGCAGGTGCGCCCGACGCCGTCGGGGCTGGCGATCAGCCCGGACGGGCGGCACGTCGCGGCGACGACCTTTCAGGGCGTGTACGTGTGGGAGGCGGCGAGCGGCTTGCCGGTGCCGGGGTGGCCGGCCGCCGGCGCGGTGTCGCCGGCCGCGGTCGCCTTCACCCCGGACGGCCGGTCGCTCGCCGGGGCGGCCCAGGGGCGCGTGTGGGTGCGACCGCTGGCCGGCGGCGAGTCGCGGTGGATCAACGCCGGCATCCCGTTCGCGACCAAGCTCGCGTTCGACCCCACCGGGGGCCGACTGGCCGTCACCGGGCTCGGCACGTGCGTCCTCGACGTCGCGACCGGCAAGCCGGTGTGGGCGCGGAAGCCGGTCGGGGTCGGGGCCAACTTCGGAGCCGGGGCCGTCGCGTTCAGCCCGGACGGCAAACTGGTCGCCGCCGCCGAGGCGACCCTCATATCCGTCTACGACGCCGCGACCGGCACCCCGAAGCACACCATTCCGGCGCACACCCGGCCGATCCTGGCGCTGGCGTTCAGTCCCGACGGAAAGCGGCTGGCGTCCGGCTCGCAGGACACCACGGCCGCGGTGTGGAACGTGGCGACCGGGGCCCGCGAGCTGCAGCTCGAGCGGACCCACGACCACTTCATCTACGCGGTCGCGTTCAGCCCCGACGGGAAGCGACTGGTGGACGCGTCGGGCGACAAGACCGTGCGGTTGTACGACGCCCGCTCGGGGGAGGAGGTGCTGACGCTCAAGGGGCACGCCGCCGAGGTGCAGGGGGCCGCGTTCGGCCCGACCGGGGAGTACTTGGCGACGTGCGCGCGGGACGGCACCGTGCGGCTGTGGGACGCGCCGTTGGGGGCGACGGCCGTGGTACCGAAGGAGGCCGACCAGGCGCACGCCGACTGACACCCGCCGAGTCGGCGGGGCGATCGTTCTGCTGACCTGGCAACCATTAAGGCTTTGTGGTGCGCATCTTGATGGCCTCGACGCGCCCGCGCCAGTCGTTGGGGAATCCGTCGTACTGCTTGCGGTCGAACTTGTCGACCGCCGCGAGATTGACAAGAAGCAGAGGTGGGATTCACCTCCCAGTGCGCGCCGGTCGTCGCGGTCGAGGCCGCGTACTCGAAGCACCGGCGCGACGAGGTTCCGCTCCACCGCGATCTGGTCGCAGAGTTGCGTTCGTGGTTCGTCGGGCGCAGGCCGGGGAGCCGCTCTGGCCGGGCAAGTGGGCGCGTCACAACGAAGCGTCCGGCCTCGTCAAATACGATCTGTCAGCGGCCCGCGCCGCGTGGTCGGTCGAAGCGAAGACGCCGGAGGAGAAGGCCGAGCGCGAGGCGCCCGGGTTCCTGACGTATCGCGACCCCGACGGCCGGGTCGCCGACTTCCACAGCCTGCGCCACCGGTTCGTAACGGAGTTGGTCAACGCCGGGGTCGCGCCGAAGGATGCGAAGGAGCTGGCGCGTCACTCTTCCATTATTCTTACGATGGACCGGTACGCGCACATCGGGGTGAACGACACGGCCGCAGCGGTTGCCAAACTGAACCTCCCCGCTGCGGCGGGACGGGGTGCCGAGCCAGTCACGCGACGGCCGGCCGGGACGGACAGGGAGAATTCGGGAGCAGCACCGGGAGCAGCAACAGGCGGTGGCGAGCGAGAACGGTTGAGGAGTAATGAGGATACGGCCCTCTCGACGGAGGGGGTGGAAACGCAGAAAATTCAAGCAAAAAGTGATAAACGGGGGCCGCTGAGCAGAATTGAGGAAGTACACCCAGAAGGATTCGAACCTTCAACCTTCGGTTCCGTAGACCGATGCTCTATCCAGTTGAGCTATGGGTGCGTGTCCGACCGGTGTGAGGTCGTTGGCACTCCGGGAATCTTAGCCGTAGGCGAGCCATTTTCAACCTCTTTGCCGACAAAATGACGCGGTGCATGCCACCGTCACTTCGACTCCGCCACCAAGTACCGCTTCACAAACCCCTCGTCCAGCGTCACGCCCAGACCGGGGCGGTCCGGCACCTCCATCCACCCGCCCGCCGACTGCACCTTCTCGTGCGTCAACTCGTGCCGCAGCGGCGAGTCCTCGACGCAGTCCTCGAACAGGAAGGCGTCGCGACACGTCGATAGCCAGTGGATGCTCGCCGCGACCGTCAGCGGGCTGGTGTAGCAGTGGTTACACAGCCGCGCCCCGATCTCCTCCACCCGTGCGCGGATGTACGCGGCGTCCGTGAACCCGCACCGCGAGATGTCCACCTGATACACGTCGAGCGCGCGGCGGTCGATCAAGGGGCGGAACGACTCCCGACCGCACTCCCCTTCCCCGGCCGCGATCGGTACCGGCGACCGGTCCCGCAGCCACACGTACCCGTCGATGTCGTCCTCCCGCAGCGGTTCCTCGAACCACTCCGGCTGATATTCGGCGAACGCGTGCGCCCGCCGCAACGCTGTTCGTGCGTCGTACACGCACCCGGCGTCGATCAGCAGCGTGTGGTCACCCAACCCCTCTCGCGCGCCGCGAACCAGATCAATATCGACGGCCTCCGAGGTGCCCATCGGCTCCCACCCGAACTTCACCGCCGAGTATCCCGCTTCCGCCCACTTCCGGGCAATGTCGGCAGTCTCCTTCCCGTCGCGGCCGAACAGGATCGACGCGTACCCGCGAACGCGGTCGTGCTGCTTGCCGCCGAGCAGCCGGTGGATCGGCTGGCCGAACGCCTTGCCTTTCAAGTCCCACAGCGCCATGTCCACCGCGGCCATCGCGGTGATGCCCAGAGCCTTGCGGCCGAAGTACATCGTCTTGCGGTACATCTTCTGCCACAGCCGCTCGTGGTCGAGCGGGTTCTCACCCACCAGCAACTGCCGCAGCCCGCACGCGATGTTGTGGCTGAACGGGGCGTCGATGATCGCCTTCACGCCCTCCGGCGACGAGTCCGCCTCGCCCACGCCCTCCAGCCCGTCGTCGGTGCGGACGCGGACCAGGACCGAGTCCTGGCTGCTCGCGGTCTTCGCCTGGATGTTCGGGATGCGCAGAATCTGGCAGACGACTTGGGATATCTTCATGACGCTCTCAATTGGTTACGCCAGCATCTCTTTTACGACGCGGCCGTGGACGTCGGTCAGCCGAAAGTCACGCCCGGCGTAGCGGTAGGTCAGGCGCTCGTGGTCGAACCCGAGCAGGTGCAGCATCGTCGCGTGCAGGTCGTGGACGTGCACCTTGTTTTCGGCCGCCGCGAACCCGAACTCATCGGTCGATCCGACTAGAGTACCGCCACGCACCCCGCCGCCGGCGAGCCAGCAGGTGAACCCGTAGTGGTTGTGGTCGCGGCCGTTCAGCCCCGGCAGCTCGGCGACCGGGGTGCGGCCGAACTCGCCGCCCCACTGCACCAGCGTGCTGTCGAACAGCCCGCGCTGCTTGAGGTCGCTCAGGAACGCGGCGATGGGCTGGTCCCACTGCGCCGCGAGGGCCTTGTGCGCGGCCGCGATGCCGTCGTGGTTGTCCCACGGCTGCCCGGCCCCGCTCCACAACTGCACCACCCGCACCCCGCGTTCGATCAGCCGCCGGGCGAGCAGCAGTTGGCGGCCGATGGTCGTTTCGCCGTACCACTCGCGGATCCGCTTCGGCTCGCGGGTGAGGTCGAATACGTCCGCCGCTTCGGTCTGCATCCGGAAAGCGAGTTCAAAGGTGCGGATGCGCGCTTCAAGCTGAGCGTCGTTGGCGCGGTCGGCGTTGTGTTTCGCGTTGAGTGCCGCGACGAGGTCAAGTTGTTCCCGCTGCCGGTCGAGCGGCAGTTCGGTGTTGCGGATGTTGGCGATGAGCTTGTCAACCTCCGTGTGCCCGCTGTCGATGTACGTCCCCTGGTACACGCCGGGCAGGAACGCGGACCGCCAGTTTTGCGTGGTGACGATCGGGTAGCCGCCCGGGCACATGACGACGAACCCCGGCAGGTTGCGGTTCTCGCTGCCGAGGCCGTAGGTCACCCAACTGCCGAGGCTCGGGCGCGGGAGCCGCCCGTCGCCGCAGTTCATGAGCAGCAGCGACGGCTCGTGGTTCGGCACGTCCGCGTACATCGATCGGACGACGCACATGTTGTCGATGTGGGCTTCGGCCGTTCGTGCAAACAGGGCGCTCACCTCGATGCCGCTCTGCCCGTACTTGCGGAATGCGAACGGTGACTTCATGGCCGCCCCGGTCTTGCGCTCGGTGCGCAGGTTGCCGGTGGGGATGGGCTTGCCGTGGTACTTATCGAGCGCGGGTTTCGGGTCGAACGTGTCGACCTGCGACGGCCCGCCGTTCATGAACAGGTGGACGACCGCCTTCGCCTTCGGCGCGAAGTGCGGCGCCTTGACCGCGAGCGGATCGACGTTCGCCCGCGCCTCATCCGCGAGGACGCCGGCGAGCGCAACCGTGCCCAGACCGGTGCCGCAGCGGCGGAGCAGTTCGCGGCGCGAGAGCGGGAGCATGGGACGACCTCGGTTCAGGCGAGCAGGGATCGGACTTCGCGGCGGGCGAACTCGTCGAGCCAGGCCCGCTGCTCGGGCGTCTCCGGCACCGCGCGGCCGCGCGCCGAGCCGACCCGCTCCACGGCCTCGGCGGCCGACGCGCCGAGACGGACCAGCAGCGCCGCGGCGACCAGCGCCGCCCGCCCGACGCCCTGGCGGCAGTGGATGACGACGTTCCGCCCGGCGGCGACCGCGCGGGCCAGTTCCGCAACCAGTTCGGCCGCGGCCTCGCGCGACGCCGGCACCCCGCGGTCGGTGATCGGGAACGACACGAACTCAATTCCGTTGGCCCGCGCCAGGTCGGCCTCGGCGCCCAACTCCAAGTCGGCCGCCTCGTCCACTTCGAGCAGCGACACGACGACACCGACGCCGGCCGCCCGCCACGCCCGGATCTCGTCTTCCAGCCAGTCGCCGCCGCGCGGCCGCGGGGCAACGGCCACCCGCCCGGGCCACGCCCCGGATACCCAGTACAGTTCGGTTCGCATCTCGCCTTCCTCAATCCACAAAGCAGAACTCGTTGGTCATCAGCAGCGCGTGGGCGAGGTCGGCCCACCGGTCCGGCCCCTTCGACACGAACGCCACAGCCAGTTTCGTCTCGTCCGCGGTCGGCGGGCGGCCGTAAACGGTGCGGTACAGCAGGTCGATTCGCTCCACGTCCTTCAGCTTCTGCACCGCGGGCAGCGCCGCCAACTTCTTCGCCGCGGCGCGCGTGAATTGACCGTTCATCATAAATAGCGCCTGCGGGGCGACGGTCGTACTCGTGCGCTCCGGTGACAGCCCCGCGGGGTTGGGCACGTCGAAGGTCGTCAGAAGCGACGGGAACTCCAGCCGGTCGACGTACCCGTACACCGCGCGCCGCGTGCTCCCAGAGAACAGCCGCACCGGCGGCCCGCCAAGTTTCGGGTCGAGTTGGCCGCTGACCGCGAGCGTCGCGTCGTGTAGCGCCTCGAACTCCAGGCGGCGGCGGTTCTGCTTCCACAGCAGCCGGTTGTCGGGGTCGGCCGTGAGCGCGTCGGGGCGGTCGAGGCTGGCTTGCGTGTACGCGGCCGATGTCATGATGAGCTTGTGCAACCGCTTGATGCCCCAACCTTGAGACGCGAACTCGCTGGCCAACCAGTCGAGCAAGGCCGGGTGCGTCGGGGCATCGCCGCGGAGGCCGAAGTCGCCCGGCGTGCCCACCAGCCCGCGGCCGAAGTGGTGCAGCCACACGCGGTTCACGAACACGCGAGCGGTTAATGGATTGTCCTTCGACACGATCTCGCGGGCCAACTCCAACCGCCCGCTGCCACTCACGAACGGCTTGCGGTTCGGGTTGCTGACGCGGACGGACTGCCGCGGCACCGCGTCGCCCGGCCGCCCGGGGTTGCCGCGCTCGAAGACCCGCGGGTCGTACGGCCGCGTGCTGTCGTGAAGGGCCATCGCCCGCGGCGGCCCCTTCGCCAGCCACACCTCCAGTTCGCGCAACAGCTTCTGATACGCCGCCTGCGTGCCGCGGTCGGGGAACAGCGACAGGAAGCCCCAGTCGAGGGCGAGCGGCGCGTCGGCCGGCGCAGTCGGCCCATATAAGATGAGACGCAGTTCCTCGGCCGCCCGTTCGGGCAAATTCGCGCCGCCCGCGGCCTTCGCCCGCGCGTCGATGTCGGCCAGCAGCTTGCCGTAGGTCGCGGCGACGTCCTTCATCGACTTCGGCGGCAGTGCGAACGCCGCAGCAACCAGCGGGTTCGCCCCCTCGACACCCTTCAGCAACTCGGGGGCCTTGTCGGCGAACTCGGCGTCGCTCAACTCCGCGACCGCATGCCAGTGCCGGAACGCCGGGTGCTTCCGTTTCTTGGCGTCGGCCAGGAACTGCCGCCAGCGGGTGATCATGCTGGGGTTCAGGTCGCTCGCGTCGGCGATCAGCATGAAGTCGTCGGCCGGCGGCTGGTTGCGAGCGGCGTGAGCGGCCAACAGGTACTCCGCGGCGCGTGAACGGGCACCGTCCACCAGCGCCTTGTGCCGAACGGTCACGAAGTTCACCAATTTTTGCTCGCGGATGGCGAGTTCGGCCGCGTAAAGCTGATACTCCGGCTCTTTCGGCGCGGGACCGGCGAGCGGCGGAACGGTCGGCTCGGTCGAGCTGCGGAAGATGCCGTAGAGCGAGTAGTAGTCGGCCGCCGGGATCGGGTCGAACTTGTGGTCGTGGCAGCGGGCACACGTCACCGTCAGCCCCATCAGCCCGCGGGTCACGACATCAATTCGGTCGTCGATGATGTCGTGCGTGTTGTTCATGAAGTGCCCGCCGACCGTCAGGAAGCCGAGCGCCGCCTGATCGCCGCAGGGGACGAGGTCGGCGGCGAGTTGCTCGGTCACGAACCGGTCGAACGGCACATCGTCATTCAGCGCCTTGATGACGTAATCACGATACGTCCACGCCCACGGGTATTCCTTGCCCTCGAAGAACACGTACCCCTTGTTGTCGGCGTAGCGGGCGACGTCGAGCCAGTGCCGCGCCCACCGCTCACCGTATCGCGGCGACGCGAGCAAGCGGTCGAGCAGCTTTCCGTAAGCGTCCGGCGCATCATCCTTCAGAAAGGCGTCGATCTCATCGGGCGTCGGCGGCAGGCCGTGCAGGTCGAAGGTGGCGCGACGGATGAGCGTTCGCTTGTCGGCCCGCGGCGACAACGCCAGCCCCTTGTCGGCCAGCTTCGCCCCGATGAAGACGTCTATTGGGTTCCGTCGAGCGGGGCTCGACAAGTCCGGCGGGTGCCCGGGCTTCGGCGGTTCGGGCCGCTTGATCGGCTGAAATGCCCAGTGCCGCGCCGCCGCCTTCTCGATGGCGTTCGGCGACGTCAAAACGAGCTTGTCCGGCCACGGCATGCCGATTTCAACCCACTTGGCGAGCGCCACGACCTCGGCGGCCGGCAGTTTGCCCGCCGGGGGCATTTTCAACTCCGTATCGGCGTGCGAAAGCGCCTTGACTAGCAAGCTGTCAGCCGGCTTGCCGGGAACGACCGCCGGGCCGCTGTCGCCGCCCTTCAGCACGCCGTCGCGCGAGTCGAGCCGCAGCCCGCCCTTCGCCTTGTCCGCGTTGTGGCACGAGACGCACCGCTCGACCAGCACCGGCCGCACCGACTTCTCGAAGAACTCGTGCCCGGGGTCGGCGGCCCGAACCGGCGCGGCGAGCAGGACGAGCGCGAGTGCGGCGCGAGCGGAGGTCATGCGGACGGCCCCGTAGCGGTGCCCGGGCGGAAGGTGCCCGCAGTGTACCGCACCCCGGCCGCCGACGCTAGCGCACACCCTCGGCCGCTCGCGGTTCCTCGCCGCGGAATAACACCCCGACGCGGTTCTCGACCTTCGACAGCGGCGGCAGGGCGAGCGGGACGACTTCCGAACGCTCCACGATCAGGTCGGGGTTCGCCCGCGCCGCGTGCCGCGGCGGCAGCGAGTCGAGTTCGGCCGCGGTGAAGGCCCGGCGCACGGCCCGCCGTTTGACGAACGTCCCGCGCTTGAAGAACGCCGGGTAGTCGTTCCAGTTCACGCCCTTCTGCCACAGCATCTCCTGCATCTCGGCCCCGCTCTTGTCGTGAATCGCCGCGTGATCGTACAGCGCCCGGGCGGCCATCGAGACCGAGTTCTTGGTCGCGTCCAGCTCGCGCCACAGGAAGGTGTTCGCAGCTTCTTCGAGGTTCGGGACTGACCACACCCGGCAGTCGAACACCGGCAGGCGCTCCGCATACTCCGCGGGCAGGAACGCCGGCAGGCGGCGGTTGAAGTGCGCCGAGCACAGCGCCGCGAGCGTCGAAGTCATCTTCTGGACGCGCCCGTCGAAGAAGATCTGCGAATCGTACTCCTCCTGTACCCAGGCGAGCGTGATTTCGTCCGACTGGGTGTAACCGACGACCGCGTTCGACTCGCGCACCAGAACGACGGCGGTGTCGAGCATGAGGTCCGAAAGCCGCTTGTCGTACGGCCGCTCCAGCCCGCGGACGAACGAGTGGAACGCCCGCCCGTCGAGCCGGGCGACTGCGGGCAGGAGCGGCATTAGCCGGCGGCCGGCCTCGGCCCGCTCGTATTCCTTCATGCGGTCGCCCAGGCTGTCGTTCATTGTCGCCTCGGATTCGGGTATCAAGAGGATAGCCAGCATTCACCGGAGGTTCGCTATGTCCGCGCCGCACGTCGAACACGTCGAGATGACCGGGCACATCATCGACTCGCTGCTGCTGACGAAGGTGCTCGACGCGATCCGGTCGCGCGGCGGCCGGCACAACATCGAGACGCTGCGACTGGGCAATCGGCCGGACGACCCCAGCTTCGCCCGCCTTGAGGTTCGGGCCGACACCGCCGAACAGCTCGAAGACATCCTCGCCGAGATCCACCCGCACGGGGCCGTCCCGGCACACACCGGCGACTGCGTCGCCGTCGTCGCGGACATGGACGGGGCGTTCCCGGACGGCTTCTACTGCTCGACCAACTTCCGCACGCAAGTCCGCGTCGGCGGCGAGTGGGTGGACGTCGAGGACCAGGAGATGGACTGCGGCATCCTGATCGACCCGGACGCCGGCGCGGCCCGCTGCCTGCCGATGACCGCCGTGAAGACCGGCGACCGCATCCTCGTCGGCCGGAAGGGCACCCGCGTCTTCCCGCCGGAGGCCGAGATGCGCAAGCACGAGCTGTTCGAGTTCATGGCCAGCCCGGTGTCGAGCGAGCGGCCGAAGGCAGTGAGCGTCCGCGAGATCGCGGCGGCGATGCGCAAGACCCGGGCCGCCGGGGACAGGGTGCTCGCGGTGCTCGGGCCGGCGGTCGTCCACACCGGCGGCAGCGAGCTGGTGGCGAAGCTCGTCCGCGACGGCTTCATCAACGTCCTGTTCGCCGGGAACGCGCTCGCCACCCACGACATGGAACAGGCCTTCTACGGCACTAGCCTCGGCGTGTCGCTCGACCAGGGACTGCCGACCGACGAGGGGCACGAGCACCACCTCCGCACCATCAACACCATCCGCCGAGTCGGCGGCATCCGCAAGGCGGTCGAGAGCGGGCGGCTGAAGAGCGGCATCATGTACGAGTGCGCGACGCGAAACGTGCCGTTCGTTCTCGCGGGCAGCATCCGCGACGACGGCCCGCTGCCGGAAGTGATCACCGACGCGCTCGCGGCGCAGGACGCGATGCGGAAGCTCATCCCCGGCGTCGGGTTCTGCCTGATGGTCGCCACCACCCTGCACTCGGTCGCGGTCGGCAACCTGCTGCCGGCGTGGGTGAAGGTGGCGTGCGTGGACATCAGCCCGGCGACGGTGACCAAGCTGATGGACCGCGGCAGCACCCAGACCGTGGGCATCGTGAGCGACGCCGAGCCGTTCCTCCGACTGCTGGTGGCGGAACTCGACAAGGGGGCGCCGGCGTGAGCAAGCCGTTCGACGCCACGACGAAAGACCTGATCGAGACCGACCCGGCCGGGTGGGTCGCGTTCCTGGGCCGCCCGGTGCCACCGGCCGCCGTCCGGGTGGTCGATGCCGACCTGTCCACGGTCACCACCGACGCGGACAAGGTCATCCGCGTGGATGAGGCCGACGGCCGGCGGTGGCTGCTCCACCTGGACATCCAGACGGCGTCCAGTTGGGAGATGGAGCGCCGCCTGCTGCGATACAACGCGCTGCTGCACCACCGGCACGGACTGCCGGTCGCGTCGGTCGCCGTGCTGCTCCGCCGGGAGGCGCAAATGGCGTGGCTGAGCGGGGCGCTCGACGTCGCGCCGCCGGTCGGCCCGGGGTGGCAGTTTCGGTACACCGTGGTGCGCGTGTGGGAACGAGAAGCGGGCGACTTCCTGGCCGGGCCGCTCGGGCTGCTGCCGCTCGCCCCGCTCGCCGACACCACACCCGCCGACCTGCCGGCGGTCGTGGCCGGGATGCGGCAGCGCATCGACGGCCGAGCCGACCGGCCGCTGGCGGCGAAGCTGTGGGCCGCGACTTACATCCTCATGGGGTTGCGTTTCGACCCCGCGCTGATCGATAATGTACTCTCGGGGGTCATGCAAATGGAAGAGTCCACCACGTATCAGGCGCTCCTCGAGCGCGGGGCCGCAAGGGGCCGCGCCCAGGAGGCCGCGGCGATGCTCCTCCGTCAAGGGCGGAAGAAGTTCGGGCCGCCGACGCCCGCGCACGAGGCCGCGCTCGCGGCGGTCACCGACCTTCCCCGCCTTGAAGCGCTGTCGGAGCGACTGCTCGATGTCAACACCTGGGACGAACTGCTCGCCGGCGGGTAGTCACCCCGCGTCGGCGTCCCACACCACCACGTTGCCGCTCAGCCCGGCCGCGGCGCACGTCAGCCCGTCCGGGCTGAACGCCAGCGCCGTGACCGCGCCGATCTTCCAGTCGAACGCCGTCCCCGGCTCGCCCGTCGCCGCGTCCCACGCGCGGATCGACCCGTCGTGCGACGCGGTCAGCAGTTTGGAGCCGTCCGGGGTGACCGCGACCGCGTTCACCTGCTTCGGATGCCCGCTCAGGGTGAACTGCGTGCCGCCGTCGGCCGTCAGCACGTACACGTTCCGCCCGTTGACGACCGCGAGCCGACCGTCGGGCAGGAACCGCACGCCGCGCGTCACCGTGCCCGGCGGCGCGAAGCTCAGGCACTCCCGCTTTTCGGCCAGGTCGTACACGCGGACGTCGGTGTCACCGTCCACGCCGCCGGTCGCGGCCAGCCTCGCGCCGTCGGCCGAAAAGCTCATCACGGACGCCTCGAACCCGCCCGGCAGTTCGACCAGCGGCTCGCCGGTGTCGGCCGCCACGACCGTCAGCCGCAACGCCCGGGTGTAGACGCCGCCCGACCGCCGCGGGCGCGAGTGCGCGACCGCCAGTCGCGTGCCGCACGCCGAGTACGCCAGCCCGGCCACGTTGTCGTACTTCGGCGGCTTGCTGCGGTGCGACCACGCGAACGTGTGCCACGCCCCATTCGGCCCGGTCGCCCACTGCACCTGCGCCAGCCCGCCGCTCCAGTTGCTCGCCCCGCCGAAGCACACCCGCGACGCGTCCGGGCTGACCGCGTAGCACTGGCAGAACTGGTCGGCGCGGCCGACGTTCTCGCCGGTGGCGAGGTCGAGCCACACGGCCGAATCGACCATCCGCACTTCCATTCCGCCGACCGCGACCAGCCGCGCCCCGTCCGGGGTGAAGTGGACGCCGTGGATGCGCTTCAGCTTCTTGAACTTGTACGCGCGCATGACGAGCGGCTCACCCGTCCACGTCCCACACCACGATCTTGCCGTTCTCACCGCCGGCGGCGCACAGAGTGCCGTCCGGCGACACCGCCGCGGCGCACACCTTCCCGATGCCCCAGTCGTGCTGCCGCACCGCCGCGCCGGTGGCCGCGTCCCACACGCGAACGACGCCGTCGGCCCCGGCCGACACCACCGACTTGCCGTCGGGCAGGAAGCCGAGCGCGTGGATGTAGTTGGGGTGCCCGCGCAGGACCGCCACCTCCTCGCGGTGCGGCAGCGCGAACAGGTGGATGCGCAGCCCGAACACGACCGCCAGCGTGCCGCCGTCCGGGCTGAACGCGTGCTGCGCCACATGCGCCACGCCGGTCGGGTCTTTGACCACGCCGAGCGGCCCGCCGGTGTGCACGTCGTGCAGGCTGAACCCGTGGTAGCTGTCGGACGCGAGGTACCGGCCGCACGGCGAGTACAGCACCGTCCGCGCGCCGTACTTGCCACCGAACCGGCCCGTCGGCTTGAGCGGCGCGCCGCGGACGAACCCGGCGAAGTCGGCCGTCCGCCACTCCTCCGCGCCGTCCTGCGTCGCCACCGCGATAGCCGACGAGTCGGCCCGGAAGCTGACGCTCTCGATGCACCAGCCCGGAGCGTCGAGGACCGCGGCCACGCCCCCGCCCGCCCGGTCCCACACGGTCACATACGGCCCGTTCTGGGTGGACGCGAGATACCGCCCGTCGGGCGAGTACGCGACCCCGCGGGCGTGGCGGGTGTGGCCGCGCAGCTTGCCCCGCGACTCGCCGGTCGCGGCCGCCCACAGCGACACCGGCTTGGCCGAGCCGGCGGTGGTCGCCAGCTCGGCCCCGTCCGGGGCGAACGCCATGTGCCGAATCCGCGCCTTGTGCGCCTGCCACACCAGCATGGCCCGCCCCCCGCGCCGCCCGCCGCTTCTGTAGCCGGCCTCTGTGAGGCCGGTGCGACACGAGTGGAACAGCGCCGGCCTCACAGAGGCCGGCTACAGAAGGCGAGGTGCGACCTCGTGTCAGTAGTGCAGCACCAGTCGCGGCGGCGGCTTGTGCCCGCGGTTGTCCAGTGCCGCCCGCGTCATCACCGCCAGCACCGCGCCCAACATGCACAGCAGCGCCAGGTAGAACCAGGTGGTGTGCTCCAGGTTGTACTTGTTGAACTCCTGCCGCTCGTCGTACTCCAGCTTGTTCAACTCCGACGGCTTCCCGGCCGCCTCCTCGCGCGGCTTGGCGAACTGCTCCGCGATGTGCTGCTTGATCGCCCGCTCCAGCCCGAACCCGTTCGCCCACTGGATCAGCAGCAGGGCGAGGGCCAGCCCGGCACACCCGGCGATGACCGAGTGCCGCCACGGCCACAGCTTCGCCAGCGGCGGCACGTTGCGCGGGTCCAGCGCGCCGAGCCCCCGCTCGGCCCACGCGAACACGATCCCCAGCAGCAGCGCCAGAAAGAACGGGAACAGCAACTGCCAGTCGCCGCGCTTCTTGTCGAGCCAGCCGCCGGGAATGGTGCCGGCCTTCTCCAGCTTGTAGTCCGGGTTCGGCGTGCTGTTGAACATCGCCCCCCACGGCCGCTGCGAGTAGACCGCCGCGCTGCCGGCGTAGCACCCCACCCACGGGAAGAACGTCAGCACGAGCACGACCGTCAGCAGGATCGCCGGCAGCCACGCCACCGCCTTCGGCGAGATCGTCACACCGACCGCCTTCGTGTACCCCTCGGCGGCCGGCGTGTGCGGCGCGGGCGCGTCGTTCGTGGTCGGCAAGAACCCGCTCGGCGCGACCGGCGGTAGCGGGGGCACGTACCCCGGCGGCGCGGGCGGGAGCGCGGCCGCGGGCGCCGTCACCTCGCTCGCCGCGCTCGCCACCGGCGGGGGCGGCGCGACCGGCAGCGGGGCGGGCGCCGGGGGCGGCGACATCACCTCGGCCGAGTACCGGGCCGGGGTGGGGAACGCCTTGCCGCAGTTCGGGCACGTCGCGTCCTTCCCGGCCGCGTCGTCGGGCACCGTCACCCCGCTCATGCAGTGCGGGCAGATCAGCCGCATAGTCGCCTCTCGCTTCTCGTGAGTTACCAGCGCGCTTCCAGCTCTTTGAACGCCGCCGGCAGGTGGTCGATGAGGTCCGTGGCGGTGAGCGCCGTCTGGCCCAGCCGCATCGCGCCGTGGTCGCCGGCCCGGCCGTGCGCCCACGCCCCCAGCGCCGCGGCGTCGAACGCCGTCAGCCCCTGGGCGAGCAGCGCGGCGATCACCCCGGCCAGCACGTCGCCGCTGCCGCCGGTGCCCATCCCCGGGTTGCCGGTGCGGTTCGTGTACAGCCGCGAGCCGTCGGACACGAGCGTGCCGGACCCCTTCAGCAGCAGCACGCACCCGAACGCGTGCGCGAACGCGAACGCCTGTTCGGCCCGCTCGGCGGCGGTCGTCGGCGCGGCCGCCCCGGTCAGCCGGGCGAACTCCGTCGGGTGCGGGGTCAGCACGAACGGTGCCGACCGGCGGAACTCGGCCGTAAACGGCGACAGGGCGAACAGCCCGTCGGCGTCGAGCACGACCGCGGCGTCCGGGGCGGTGCGGAGCAGGCGGCGGACGAACGCCCCGGTGCCCGGGGCGCGGCCCAGCCCCGGCCCCACCGCGAGCACGTCGGCCCACTCCACCGCCTCGCCCAGTCCCTCAACCGCGGCCTCGTCGAGCGCGCCGTCGGCGTGCTGCCGGAGGCCGATCGTCTCGTAGTTGGGGTGCGCGGCTGCCACCACCGGCCGCGCGTCCGCCGGGCATGCCACCCGGACGACGCCGGCCCCGCCGCGCAGCGCCGCGAACCCGCACATCGCCGCCGCCCCGCCCATCCCGCGGCTGCCGGCGACGACCAGCACCTTGCCGAACGTGCCCTTGTGCCCGGCGTGCCCGCGGCGCGGAAGTTCGGGTAACTGGTGAACCGGGGTAACGTCCATCGACCGCCCTCCGCACGCAGGTCGGTTATACCGGTCGGCGCGGCCGGCGGACACGCTCCCCGCGCGCCTCCCCTTCCGACCGCCGCCGGGAGCGGGTACAACTGACGGCGGATTCGTCAGGAGGGAGCGAATGAGCACACCGACCGCCACGACCGGAAGTCCGCGCCTCAAGGCGTTCGCCGCGTTCCGCACGTTCACCGGCGACGAGTACGACGAGATGGTGCGCAACGGCACGCTCGACGAAGACGACAAGGTCGAACTTCTCGAAGGCTATGTGGTGTACAAGATGCCGATCAATCTGCCTCACGACAACGCGGTCGATGTGCTCGCCGAACTGCTCACCAAAATGGTGCCCGCCGGCTGGCGGGTGCGGTCGCAGGCGACGGCGAAGCTGTCCGGCAGTCGGCCCGAGCCGGACGTCGCGATCGCCCGCGGCGACCGCAAGACGTTCGCCAACAAGCACCCGGAGCCGGCTGACTTCGCGCTGGTGGTCGAGGTGGCCGACTCGTCGCTCGCCCGAGACGAGCTCGACAAGACCCGCATCTACGCCCGCGACGCCATCCCGGTGTACTGGGTGGTGAACCTCGTCGACCGGCGGGTGGAGGTGTTCACCGACCCGACCGGGCCGACCCCGCCGCCGGGCGCGGCCGACCCGGACCCGCACTACCGCGCCCGCACCGACTACCCGGCCGGCTCCGCCGTGCCGGTCGCACTCGACGGCGTCACCGTCGGCACCGTCCCGGTCGATGACCTCCTTCCCTGAGCCTCGCGATGTCACAGCCCGAATCCACCTCGGCGTTTACTGCGCCCGACGCGGCCGGCGAGAGCACCGTCGCGCAGCCGGTCACGCCGGCGTGCGCCCCGGCCGGCGGCGTCCCCGGGTACGCCCTCGACGGCGAACTCGGCCGCGGCGGCATGGGCGTGGTGTACCGCGCCACCCAGATCAGCCTGAACCGCCCGGTCGCGCTCAAGATGCTGCTCGGCGGCGAGTTCGCCGACCCGCAGGAACTCGTCCGGTTCCTCGGCGAGGCCGAGGTGGTCGCCGCGGTCCGGCACCCGAACGTGGTGCAGGTGTACGACTACGGCGACAGCGGCGGGCGGCCGTACTTCGCCATGGAGTACCTCGGCGGCGGGTCGCTCGTCACCCTCGTCCGCGACGGCAACTCGCTCAGCCCGACGCGGGCGGCCGAACTGGTCGAGCAGGTGGCCCGGGGCGTCCAGGCGGCGCACGACCTGGGCATCGTCCACCGCGACCTCAAGCCGGGCAACGTGCTGCTGGCCGAGGACGGCACGCCGAAGGTGACCGACTTCGGGCTGGCCAAGCGGGGCGGCCGGCACGACCTCACCCGCACCGGGGCGGTGATGGGCACGCCCAGCTACATGAGCCCCGAGCAGGCCGCCGGGAAGACCAAGTTCGTCGGCCCGGCGGCCGACATCTACGCGCTGGGCGTCATCCTGTACGAGTGCCTGACCGGGCGGGTGCCGTTCGCCGCCGACGACACGGTCAAGCTCCTGCTGAAGGTGGTCGAGGACGAGCCGCCGCCGATCCGCGAGGTCGCGCCGAACGTCCCCCGCGACCTCGAAGCCATCTGCCTCAAGTGCCTGAGCAAAGACCCGCACCGGCGATACGGCACCGCGGGCAAGCTGGCCGACGACTTGAAGCGGTTCCTGAGCGGCGAGCCGGTCGCGGCCCGCAGCACCGGGGTTTTCGGCAAGGTGATCGGCACCCTGGACCGCAGCGGCAAGGACGTCGAGTTCGTCGGCTACGCCAACGTCATGTTCGGGTTCGCCGCCGTCACCCTCCTGATCGACGGCCTGTACACGTTGTTCACCCTCGGGCTGATGAGCCAGTGGGCCGGCATCAGCCTGCAGTACACGCGATTGCTGCTGTACGCGGCCATCGTGTGGTCGGCGCGGAAGGGGGCGATCCTGCCGCGGACGGCGGCCGAGCGGCAGTTGTGGTCGCTGGTGTGCGGGTACGCGGCCGCGTGCTTCAGCGGGTCGCTCGCGCTGCGGATGAGCCTGAACACCGTCTGGGGCATCGACGCGGAGACCGAGTCGGTGATGTACCAGGTGTTCGCGACGCTGGCCGCCCTCACCTTCTTCGCGCTGGGCAGCGTGTTCTGGGGCTGGTGCTACGCGTTCGGGCTGCTGTTCATGATGGTGTCGTGGCTGATGGCCGCGACGAAACCGTTCGCGCCGGCGATGTTCGGCTGCACGTGGGCGCTCATCCTGACGCTGTTCGGCCTCCGGTTGCGGCGGCTGGCCCGGGACACGGCCGGGGCCGCACCCAGAGCCTCGCCCGACCCGGACACCGCCTGACGCCGGTCAGGCGCGTGCGGCGAGCGCGTCCGCGACGACTTTCGTGATCGCTTCGGGCGCCGCGCCGAGGGCGAGCATGCGGTTCACGACGGCCGTCAGTTCCGCGGCCGCTTGCGCGGCCGCGCTTGCGGGCGTGCCCGTCGGCGTCAGCACCGCGAACCGTTCGGCGGGCGGGCGAAGCTTGACCTTCTTCCACCCCTTCTGTTCTTCGGTCAGGTGGGCGGTCGCATCGGTTTCCAACATCTCGAACCGCTCAGGCGCGGGCTTCGCGCGGCCGAATTCGGGCTCGTCTGACACGGTCAGCCCTCCCTTACAAGGAGTTGTTCGCGTGCGATCACGTCCGGCCCGCACCAGAGCCAGACCTCGTACAACCCCGCCGCCGCGAACGGCAGGTTCAGAAGCCGCCACCCGCGACTCTCGAGGCCCGAGGTCTCGCGGATGACAAGCACACACGGGCCGTAAGTCACTTCCTCGCCGACGGGATCGCCGTTCTCGTCTACCGGGATCAGATCGATCCAAATCTGGTAGTCACCCGCATCCCCGAATGCCTGAAAGAAGACGAACAGTTCCGGAAGCATCAGCGGAAATTCGTCGTCGGCTTCCGGTGCCAGTTGCGATACCAACCCGTGGAGCGAGTACGGCGCTTCGGGGTTGCCCGTGTCATATCCGATGTGCTGGCAGAGCAGCAAATGACGAACGACCGGAGGCGTTCCACCAAAACTCATGGGCGTCTCCGGAACTCACTTCATCGTAACATCGGCTGCTCCGGACGTCACCCGTACTTCTTGAACTCCGCGTTGAACCGCTCGGCCAGCTCGCGCGCTTTCGCGTCGTAGGCGGCCTTATCCGCCCACGCGTCCCGCGGCCGCAGTACCGCGTCCGGCACGCCGGGGCACGAAGCCGGGATCGCCAGCCCGAACACCGGATCCGGCGCGAACGGCGTGTCCTTCAACTGGCCCGTCAGCGCGGCCTTCAGCAGCGCCCGCGTGTGCGCCAGGCTCATCCGCTTGCCCACGCCGTACGGCCCGCCGGTCCACCCGGTGTTCACCAGCCACACCGGCACCGCGTGCCGCTCCAACCGCTCCTTCAGCATCGCTGCGTACCGCTTCGGCGGCAGCGGCAGGAACGGCTTGGCGAAGCACGTGCTGAACTCCGGCACCGGCTCCGTCACGCCGACCTCCGTGCCCGGGATCTTCGCCGTGTACCCGCACAGGAAGTACTCCACCGCCTGATCGGGCGTCAAACGCGCCAGCGGCGGAAGCACGCCGAACGCGTCGCACGTCAGGAAGAATACGTTCTTCGGGTGCCCGCCGACGCCGCTCAGCTCGCAGTTCGGGATGAAATCGACCGGGTACGCGGCCCGCGTGTTCTCCGTGTACTGCTTGCTGTCGAAGTCGGGCTTCCGCGTCGCCGGATCGACCGGTACGTTCTCTAAGACGCACCCGAACTTCAGCGCGTTCCAGATTTGCGGCTCGCCGGTCGGCGACAGCTTGATCGTCTTCGCGTAGCACCCGCCCTCGATGTTGAACACGCCGTCGTCGGACCAGCCGTGTTCGTCGTCGCCGATCAGCCGGCGGTCCGGGTCGGCGCTGAGCGTCGTCTTGCCGGTGCCCGACAGCCCGAAGAACAGCGCGACGTCGTTATTCACACCGACGTTGGCCGAGCAGTGCATCGGGAACACGCCCTTGCCCGGCAGGAGGCCGTTCATCACGGTGAACACCGACTTCTTGATCTCGCCCGCGTAGTGCGTGCCGACCGCGACCACCAGCTTCTGCTCATAACTGATCGCCACACAGGTTTCCGACTTCGTGCCGTCGCGGGCCGGGTCGGCGTGGAAGTCGCACGCGTGGAGGATCGTCCACTCGGGCGCGAAGCCCGTCAGTTGCTCCGCGGTCGGCCGCAGGAACAGGCACCGGGCGAACAGCGAGTGCCACGCCTTTTCCGTGACCACGCGGATCGGCAACCGGTGTCGCGCGTCGGCCCCGGCGAACCCGTCGAACACGTACAGTTCGCGGTTCTGGAGGTACGCGCGAACGAGGTCGCGGAGCCGGGCGAACGTCTCCGGCGACATCGGCTGATTCGCGGTCCAGTCGATCAGATCAGTAATCGCCGCTTCCCTGACCGTGAACTTGTCTTTGGGCGAGCGGCCGGTGCGCTTGCCGGTGAGCGCCGCGACCGCGCCGAGGTCGGTGAGTTGCGCCTCGCCGCGCCGGACGGCGTGTTCGGTGAGTGCCGCGGGCGACAGGTTGGCCCACACCCGCCCGGGGTGGGTGACGCCGAGCGCGGACAGCAGGTTCGGGTCGGAAGCGGGATCGGCGACGGCAGACATGACGGCCCTCCGCGCCCCGGCCGAGAGGGAAGCGGGGCAAGTGGGCATTATACGCGCCCGCGATCACGCGCTGGGCGGAACGAAACGAAACGTGCGCACGACGACCAACCGCCGCTCTGGTGATCGCCGCCGGCGCGGTGATCGCCGGGGCGGACGGGTGGGAACAGGTCGCCGAGTCCGGACGGCCCGAGGAGACGTTCTTCCGCCGGGCGTCCCGATCTGTTGGCGGCGCGGAACCTCACCGGGCTGCTGGAGACGATCGGCGCGGCTTTTGGCCGGCAGGCCGTGGGCGCACACATCCGGGAGCGGGGCGGGGAGGACCTGGCGTGCGTGGAGGGGAACCAGAGGGGGCTTCGCGACGCGGTGGCCGACGTGTTCGAGCGAGCCGGGGACGCCGAGTTCGTCGGGTGCGACATGGCCGGTGCGGTCGGCGCGGCACACGGGCGCGCGGAGGAGCGGTCCGTGACGGTGATTCAAGACCCCTCGGGGTTGCCGTCGGGTGGGGCGGACGTCGGGAGCGTGGCGCGGGTGTGTCGAGAGCGCCAAGTGAACGGTCAGAAAAGCCCGCGCGGGGCGGTGCCACCCGAGTAGTATCCAGGCCCGGCGTATGAAGGCCGCCGGGGACGACGACGACTTACTCCGGGTACTCCAAGGAATCACAGCACAAGAAAGTGCGCACGCCCTGCCTTGCGGGGAGGGGCCGGTGGGTTCTTCTGCCGCCACCCCTGTCGTTGCCCGCGGCGCGCACTTCCGTTATCTTCAAAGGGTATCCCGGTCGGCCGCCGGAGGAGCGCCCATGACGGAGAGCGAACAGGACGCCGAACTCGACCGCGCCGCGAACGTGCTGCGGGCCGCGGAGCGGGTGTGCGTGCTGACCGGGGCCGGGGTGTCGGCCGAGAGCGGGGTGCCCACCTTCCGCGACAGCAACGGGCTGTGGGAGGGGCACCGCGTCGAGGACGTGGCCAGCCCGGACGGGTTCGACCGCGACCCGGTGCTGGTGTGGCAGTTCTACAACGCCCGCCGCGTCAACCGCTCACATGTGAAGCCCAACCCCGGCCACCACGCGCTCGCGGCGATGGAAAAGCGGTGGGGCAACAACTTCACCCTCGTCACGCAGAACGTGGACGGCCTGCACCAGGAGGCCGGGAACGAGAACGTGCTCGAAATCCACGGCAGCCTGCGGCACACGCGGTGCCTGGGGTGCGGGGTGGTGACCAACCGCGGCTACGAGTCGCTCGGCGACGCCCCGGAGTGCCCGCAGTGCCGCGGCCGGCTGCGCCCGGACATCGTGTGGTTCGGCGAGGGCCTGCCCGACGACGTCTGGAGCGCCGCGATGGCCGCCGCCTACGAGTGCAGCGTGCTGCTGGTGGTCGGCACGTCGGCGGTCGTGTACCCGGCCGCGTCGCTCATCCCGATCGCCAAGCGCGGGGCGGTGGTTCCCGCGACGGTGATCGAGGTGAACATGACCAGGACCGAGGCGAGCGGCAACGCCGACATCGGCCTGTACGGCCCGTCCGGTGTGATGCTCCCGAAGTTGGTGGAGAGGTTGAAGTGACCGCCGCTTGCGGCGTCGCGGGCGGTTGTTCCCGCGACGCCGCAAGCGGCAACGCACAAGACAGAAGGCATGATGGCTCAACGGCTCGACGGGAAGGTTCTGTCGGCGGCGGTGCGGGCGGAAATCGCCGCGCGGGTCGCCGCGCGGGCGGGGAAGCGCCCGCCGGGGCTGGCGACCGTGCTGGTCGGCGACGACGCGGCCAGCGCGCAGTACGTGAAGATGAAACACGCGGCGTGCGCCGCCGCCGGACTCAACTCCATCCGCCACGAACTTCCGGCGTCCGCATCACAAGCGGAACTGCTGGACCTGATTGCGAAGCTCAACGCCGACCCGGACGTTCACGGGATTCTCGTCCAACTCCCACTACCCAAGCACATTGACGAAGGGGCGGTGCTGCGGGCGGTGTCGCCGGCGAAGGACGTGGACTGCTTCCACCCGGAGAACGCCGGGCTGCTCGCCGCCGGATTCCCGCGGTTCTACCCGTGCACCCCGCACGGCGTCGTCCAACTGCTGACCCGCAACGGAATCGCGCTCGCCGGCAAAGAAGTGGTGGTCGTCGGGCGAAGTAACATCGTGGGCAAGCCGCTGGCGGTCATGCTCATGCAGAAGCCCACGCCGGACAACCCGGCCGCCGCCGACGCGACCGTCACCGTCGCGCACACCCGCACCGCCGACCTCGCGGCCGTGTGCCGCCGCGCGGACGTTCTGATTGCGGCCGCCGGGCGGTTGCACATAATAACGCCGGACATGGTGAAGCCGGGCGCGGCGGTGGTGGACGTCGGGACGAACTTCGCGGGCGGCAAACTGGCCGGCGACGTTCACCCGGACGTCGCCGCGGTCGCCGGGTGGCTGTCCCCGGTGCCCGGCGGCGTCGGGCCGATGACTATCACCATGCTTCTGTACAACACCCTCTCCGCCGCCGAACGGATCGACGGCTCATGACCGATCGGCCGCTTCTTCTGTCCCCGGCCTTCCAGTTGAAGGCCGGGGACAGAAAGCAGAGGCGAACGAATCGACGCGACGCTGCGGCGGTCGCGCGAGCGACGACGGCCCCCTCACCCCGCGCGTGCCGCCCATGAAAATCGAGGAACTGAGCCGAATCCTGCGCGAGACCGACCCGGCCGCGGTGCTGGTGGAGCGCCGCGTCCTCGACCGGCTCATCCTGCACGTCACCGACACCACTTGGGCCGTCTGGCAGGTGCCGCACGGGCACTGCTTCGTGGTCGATCGCTCGACCCTGTACACGCACGTCGAGCCGGAAGAGCTGAGTTTGCCGCACGACTACCACCTGCCGGAGGCGGTCATCCTGCTGGAGCGGCCGACGGCCGAGCAGCTCGGCGGCCCGGTCAAGGACCTGCTCGGCCGGTACTGGCGGCTGCTGTTCCACGCGTCCGCCGACCGCGAGATCGACGCGCGGCTGGCCGGCGTGAGCGAGGCCGGGCTGCGCGAGCGGGTCGAGGCGCTCGGCACGGCCGCGTTCGAGGAGGCCCGCAACGTCCTCGTCCACGACGGGCTGCTGAGCGGCCGGGCCGACGACCGCGCCGCGTACGCCGAGTTCGCGGCGTACTACCTCGAACTGCGGTACTTCAACCCGGCGCTGGTGCCGGTGTGCTTCCCCAGCCTGCCGCCGGAGGCGGCCGTCGAGGCGGTGCTGGCCCGCGACGTGGACGGGGCGGCGCTGTTCGCCCGGACCCGGCTGCCCGGGGCGGCCGACCCGGACCCGAAGACCGACGACCAGTCGGACGAGTCGCACGACTTCTACAAGCGGCTGGAGCGCGGGGCCAAGCGGGCGTCGGCGGTCGGGGACACGGTCGGGGCGGCGATCCTGCACACCCGCGCCGCCCGCGTCGCCCCCGGCTACCTGACCGGGCCGGCTCAGAAGTTCGCCCGCGACGAGATCGGCCGGCTGGTCGATCGGCTGCACGCCGCTCTGAAGCTGACCGGCGACGACGTGGAGGCGTGGAAGCGGACCCTGCCGGCGCTGCTGGACAAGGCCGACCAGGGGGCGCGGCCGGTCGAGGCGGCGCTGCTGTACGACATCCAGCGGGCGTGCCTCGACCACGAGCAGAAGATTTACGCGCTGGACGTGCCCGAGTGGGTGATGTCGGCCGGCGCCCGGCCGATCAAGCGGGAGCTGGCCGGGCAGCGGTACGTGCGGGTGCCGGCCCAGCTCCGCAGCGCCGCCCGGCGGCTGGCCGCCGCCCGGCTCACCGACGCCGACCGCCGCACCCTGACCGAGCTGCTCCGCAACGCGCTGGACCAGGCCGAGCGGCAGCTCCGCGAGCACTTCCGCCGGCCGCTCACCGACGCCCTCCGCGACGCCGGGCTGGAGCCGACCGCGCTGCCCGAGAAGGCGGCGCTGGAGAAGACCGTCGGCGAGCTGCTCGACCGCATCTCGTCGGCCGGGTTCCTGTCGTACGGCGACGTCCGCGACGCCATCGCCCGCGGGCAGATGAAGCTGCCGGACCTGAGCGGGCCGCACGAGTACGTCCACGGCGACCCGCTCCTGCGGCTCGACCGCCGGCTGGCCGACCGGCTCGACGGGGTGTACCGGCGGGCCGAGTCGTACACCCGCGGGCTGGAGAAGCTGACCGCGCTCAACTTCGGCACCCACACCGGCCGGTGGCTGACCCGGAACGCGACCCTGCCGTTCGGGGCCGCGTTCCTGGTCGCGCAGTTCCTGTGGCTGCTCGCCTACGAGCGGCTGGCGAAGCGGGCCAAGGCGGCCGGCTCGCCGGCCCCGTCGTTCTTCGAGGGGTGGAACCACGAGTGGTGGTTCCACGCCGGGTGGGTGCTGCTGGGCGCGTTCCTGGTCGCGGTGATCCGGTCGGCGGCGGTGCGCGGCACCCTGCTGGCCGTCGGCCGCGGCGCCTACCGAGCGACGCGGTACGTGGTGTGGGAGCTGCCGGCCCGGGTGTGGGCGGCGCGGTGGGTCCGCGCGCTGCTCGGCAGCGCGCTGGTGCAATTGGCGCTGAATTACGGCGCCCGCCCGCTGCTGGTGTGCGCGCTCCTGTGGCTGTCGCCCGGCGGGTTGTGGCACGCCGGGACCGAGAGCGGGCTGCAGTGGCCGCAGCGGGCGGTCACCTTCGCGCTGGTCGCGGTGGTCGTCAACACCCGGTTCGGCCGGCGGATCGAGGCGGTGCTGTTCGAGACCGCCCGCGCGATCCTGGAGCTGATCCCGTCGATCCCGTCGATGCTGCGGTGGCTCAACGACGTGTTCCGCGAGCTGGTGGCGGCGCTGGAGTGGGTGCTGGCCCGGGTCGAGGACTGGCTGCGGCTGCGCGGCCGCACCGGGGCGGTGACGGTTGCGGTGCGGGTGGTGGCCGGGCTGCTGTGGATGCCGTTCGCGTTCCTCATCCGGTTCTACACGGTGGTGCTGATCGAGCCGATGATCAACCCGCTCAAGCTGCCGCTGTCGCTGCTGTTCGCCAAGTTCGTCTACCCGGTGCTGCTGGTGCTGGGGCTGTTCGACATCGAGAACCTGAACTCGCCGCTGGTCGGGGTGCTGGCCCCGCACGTCAGCTACCCGGTGGCGTGGCTGGTGGTGATCGGCACCTTCTACCTGCTGCCGGACGCGTGCACGTACCTGTTCTGGGAGATGCGGGAGAACTGGCGGCTGTACCGGGCGAACCGGCCCGACGGGCTGCGCCCGGTGCCGGTCGGCGACCACGGCGAGCCGGTGCTGGGCCTCCTGCACTGGGGGTTCCACTCGGGCACGGTGCCGCGGCTGTACGCGCGGCTGCGGTCGGCCGAGCGGGAGGCGTCGCGGACCGACGTGTGGCGGGACGCCCGCACCTACCGGGCGGCGCTGCGGGCGGTGGAGGAGGCGGTGCAGCGGTTCGTCACCCGCGACTTCGTCGAGGTGCTCAACGACCCGGCGTCCGGCTGGACCGGGCCGAAGCTGGCGGCCGGGCGGGTGCGGCTGGGCACCAACCGCATCCGGCTGGAGTTGCTCGCGCAGGGCGAGGGCCTTCCGCCGGCGTGGCTGGAGTGGGAGGACCGCAGCGGGTGGCTGGTCGCCGGGTGGGCCGAGTCGGGTTTCCTCTGCTCGCTGACCGACGACCAGGCGCGGGTGTTCGGCAACGCGCTGGCGTACCTGTACAAGCGGGCGGGAGTAGACCTGGCCGAGGAGCAGATTCGGGCCGCGCTGCCGCGCGAGGCAGTGAGGGCGACCGTCTCCCCGGACGGGCTGCTGGTGTGGTACGGGTCGCGGGACGCGGCCCCGCTGCTGTACGACATCGTGGACCCGTCGCCGCAGTGGCGGCCGCGGGTGCCCGGCCAGCGGCACCCGACCGACGGCCCGGTGCTGGACGCGGCGCGGGTGATGTTCAACCGGGTGCCGATCACCTGGACGCAGTGGACGGAGGTGTGGCGGCCGCCGCAGCCGGGCGACAAGCCGCCGCGGCTCGGCCCGGGCGAGCTGGCGCTGCTCCCGCCGCGGCCCGAGCGGCCGCCGGAGGCGGGTGCCGCGGAGGCGGGGGTGCCGTCGGCGGAGTCGGTCAACGGCGACGGCGCGCCGTCCGCGACGCCGGAAGAGACGCGGAAGCTCGCGTGAGTGGGGTGGGGGTTACACCCGGCCGGCGCAAGTGGGTGTCCGCGGGGGTGGTTACCCCTCACCCGGCCGGCGGTTGTAGTTTGTCACTTCACTCCGGTATCGCCGTCCGCGCCGGCCACCCTCTCCCCAGCGGGGAGAGGGGCATCCGCAGAACCGCATATCCGACACGCGCCGTACCGCCCGGCGCATCCGCGGATGCACCTCTCCCCGCTGGGGAGAGGTCGGCCGAGTCTGCGAGGCCGGGTGAGGGGCACCACCGACACGGTTCTCACGTAAGCACGGCGGGTGAAAGGCAGCTCCCAACCGCCTACGACGCCTTCACCCCCAGCCGCTTGAGCGCTTCCTTGGCGTCCCAATACCGCGGGTGCTCCTCGTAGGCGGTCACGGCGTTGTAGAACCGGCCGGCGTTGGTCACGTCGCCCTGCGCCTCGTAGCACCGCGCGATCTGGTAGAGCGTGTCGGCCCCGCTCTTGTGAAACTCCTTGTAGTCGAGGTACGCCCGCAGCGCGAGGTCCGGGCGGCTCAGTTCCTCCAGGTACAACTGACCGAGCAACCGCGTCGCGTTGTACCACGCCTCCTCCTCGTCGCCCGACCCCTTCTGGCTCTCGCGCACGTCCTCCAGCAGCGACACGCCGGCGTCCCGCTCGCCGCGGCGCAAGAGGCAGCGGCCCTCCGCCAGCCGGACGCGGTTGCTCGCCGGCTCCAACACCTTCGCGAGGCGAACGAGATGCGTCGCCCAGTCCAGCAGGTCGGCGTCGGCGTCCTTCGCGTTCAGCACGCTCATCGCCTTCTTGTAGCAGTACCCGACGTCGAACCACTTGCCGACGTTCTCCTTCGCCGCGGTCAGCCGCTCGACGGACACCGAGTAGTAGTAGCTGTCCCGCTTCCGGGCGAGGTCCGGGTCGGTGCCGCTGTACGCCAGCGCCGCCTCGGTGTTGAGCACCGCGTTGAGCGCGTCCCGCATCTTGCCGTACAGTTCGGCGATCTTGCGGTACGCCTCCAACGCCGCCGGCCCGCCGCCGTCGAGGTACAAGCGGAGGTCGGCGATCGCGGATTCAAAGTAGGGCCGGGCCTCGGCGTCCTTCGCGGCGCGGGTCGCGGCGTCCCCGTTCGCGTCGGCGGCGTCGGCTTCGAGCTTGAGCGTGTCGCCCTCGTTCTCGGCCAGCGTCGCGAGCTTCTTCAGCGCCGCGAAGTACAGTTCCCGCTGGTCTTTGGCGAGGTTCCGCGCGCCGACGGCTTCCCCGACGCGCTTGATCTGCTCCGTATACCCGCGGGCGGTGACGTGGTCGCCCGCCTTCTCGCTCACGTCGGACAGCTTCTTGAAGATGCCCGGGGCGCGGTCCGGCAGGCCGCGGGCGGCCATCCGCAGGTATCCCAGCCCGCGGTCGCGGCGCTCGGGGTCGTTGTCGTCGGCCAGTTGGTAGCCGAGTTGCTCGACGTACTCGTAGTTAAACTCCTTCGGCTCGCCCGCGGCCGCCGCGGAGACGAACTCGCCCTCCGTCAACTGGCTGTAGAGTACCGTGCGGTACTCGGTCGCCTTCGCGTCGTTCGGCTCGGCCGCGAGCTTCCGCTCGACCGCCGCGATGGCCTCCATCCGCCGCCCGGGCTTGTTCGCCTCGCCCCACCCGAGCCGGTCCGTCAGCCCCTTCGGGCCGTCGAGGGCCAGGAACCACGCGTCGAACAGCACGTTCCGCCGGACGGTGGCGTGATAGCCGGGCGTTTCCGGGCTGAGCAACCGCGACAGCGTCTCCGCGGCCGTGTCGTAGTTCTTGGCGTGAATGAGCGACACGACGCGGAGGTAATCGACCCGCGCCGAATACGCCGGCCGCCGCTGCATCACCAGATCGAGGAACTTCTCGGCCTCGTCGCGCATGGCCGGCGTCGGCGGCACCATCAAGAGCGCCCGGGCGCGCTCCAGGCACAGCGAGAAGTCCAGTTGCGCCTCCAGTTCCTTGTCGTTCTCGAGCTTCGAGAGGGTCAGGTTGTTGTGCAGGCGGACCAGCCCCTCGTTGGCGAGCTGGCTGTTCGGGTTGAGTTCCTGGGCGCGGCGGAAGAAGCGGATGGCGAGGGCGAGCCGCCCGGCGTTCATGTAGGTGAAGCCGCGGAGGACGTGCTTGAACACCCGCAACCCGGGCAGCACCCGCACCGCGTACACGAAGTAGATGCTCATCGGCGCGAGGAACGGCAGCGCCCCGCCCATCCCCTCCCCGAACCCGAGCAGCCACAGCGACACCCCGAGCGTGCCGCAGAACGTCATGATCTCGACTTCCGACTCTTCCGCCTCGCCGCTGAAGGTCAGCAGGTAGAAGAACGGCAGCCCGAGCAGCAGGTAGATGCCGAGGTTGAACCGGGCGTCCTTCGAGTCGAACAGCGGGACGCGCTTCTCCGCGTCGTGCGGGTCGGGGACGGTGATTTCCAGCACGTAGTTCGACGCGAGGTACACCATCACCGCGGCAACTCCCAGCCCGACCAAGAAGCGGGTTTGCGTGTCCTCGATCTGCCGCATCCGGTACAGCCCGAGGCCGAGCACCGCCCCGCCGACGGCGCAGAACCCGAGCCAGTCGCCCACCGGCGGGGTGTGCTTGATATCGTCCCACGACAGTGAAACCAGGGAAGCGAGCGGTTCGGCCCACTCGCGGGCGAACTCGCGGCCGGAGAACACGCCGATCAGCAGGCCGCCCATGATGCCCGCGTAGACGAACATCGGGCTTTCGAGCAGGACCAGGAGCGGGAAGGCTTTCGGGTTGGCCCACGGACTCAGCCCGCGGCCGATGAGCTTGACGGTTCCGATGAGCAGGCCGACGGCGAGGCCGGTCGCGGTCCAGCCGACGACCCAGACGATGTCCTTCCAGGCCGCGGCGTGGCCGGTCGGCACCTGGAGGGCGAAGAACGCCCACAGGCCGAGGAACAGACCTTTGAGGATGTACTCGTTGCGGTGCCAGGGGGTCATGGCGTGTGAGCACCCGGGATGACGTGTGTGGCGGTTCCGCCGGGTCGCCGGAAGGTCGGCGCGGAACCCTGAGACGGTTTTCCCCCCGCCGCGCCGCCCGGAAGGTCTGGAGACGCGAGCGGGACCGGAGGTAGGCTACGCCGTTTACGATACGGCGCGCGGCAAGGCTTTGGAAGTGGGGCGCTTGACTCGCGCGGCGCGGCGGCTTATCCTCTCCAGCACCTTCGCCCGCGGGTGTCGCGTTGCGCGCACGGCCTGGCTACCTCCGAACCGCCCTGGCGGTCCTGGCGCTCGTCGGCCAGTTGACCCCGGCGGTCGCGCTGCCGGTCGCGGCGTCGGCGAGGCTGTTTCCGGCGCGCCCCGGGGCGTGCGCCGCCACCGGTTCGGCGTCGTGCGCGTGTTCGGCAACCCAACAGGCCGCGGCGGCGTGCTGCTGCTCTGAACCGAAGCCGCCGGCCCCCGCCCCGCAACCGGAACCGCCCAAGCCCACCAAAACCAGTTGCTGCGAAGCCGCGGACGCGCCGAAGAAGGCGAAGGGTTGCTGCGGAGCGATTCCGCCCGCTCCGACCGTTGCGAAACCGTTGCCCGCGAAGCCGGCGACCGAACCCGGCGCGCAAATTGTGGCCGGCGGTAAGTGCAAGTGCGACAAGCCCGCGCCGCTCGCCAACGCCGAACCGGCCGTGCCGCACGCCCACACCGATGTGGTGGCGTTCGACGCCGCGTCCGCGCCGGGCGTGTTCCGCTGGGTCGCGCCCGCGTCGGCCGGCTTACTCCCCCCGCCTTACCCGCCCCCGCGAGCCTGACCGGCCCGCCGAACCGCTACCGCTTCGCGCCGTCGTGGCGCGCGTGATGCGCTCGCGCGGGTTTCCGTGAATACCCCACCCACGGCTCGCGTCTCAACCGGCGAGAGGTCGGCGCTTACGAGCGCCGCCGGCACGCCCGTCCGCGAGGGGTGATTCTGTGAGAGGAACCCCACCCTTCGGCGACCGGCAACGGTCCGGCTCGGGCGTGCGGGCGGCGGTCCAGTCGGCGGCGGGTTCGATCCCCGCCGCGGGCCACTTACCCGCGAACACCAACAACGACTGCCGGCGGTCCGAACGACGACCGCCGGCCCAATACACCCCGCGTCGGCGCGTGTGACGGTCACTCACGCCGTCGCGGGTTGGCTGTGTGACATCGGGAGCATTTAATGCTGCGGAAGTGCGTGAAGGTCGCCCTGGCGGGCGCGTTCGGGCTGCTGGCGGTGCTGCTGTCCCAGACCGCCGACGTGCGCGCCCAGGACAAGGATAAGGAAAAGAAGGAACTGACCACCAAGCAGATCATGGGCATCGGCCACAAGGGTGCCGACCAACTGTTCGGCAAGATTCAGAAGGCGGTCAAGGACAAGAAGTGGGACGACGCGGCCGCCCCGGCGAAGGAACTGGCCGAGAACGGCTCGCTGTTCCCGAAGGCCACCCCGCCGCGGGACGACAAGAAGACGTGGGAGAAGCTGGCCGGGGCTTACGCCGACAACACCAAGGCGCTGGCCGAGGCGGTCGAGAAGAAGGACGAGGACAAGTTCAAGAAGGCGTCCGGCGCGATCCAGGGCTCGTGCAAGGCCTGCCACGACAACCACAAGGGCAAGTAAGCTCGGCGGTTAAGCTCGATCGAAGCCGCACGGCGGGGCCGTGCGGCTTCTTTTTTTGCACTCCAATTATGTTCGGCGCAACGGCTGTCGATGGTTGTCGTTTAGCGGCGTGCCTGCGTGGGCCGTGAAGTTACCCGCGTCCCACGCGGGCACGCCGCTAAACGAACTCCGCCGGCGCACGGCCACGTGCGAGGGGAAAATCGCCTCAAATCGGATCGGCAGTTCGCGTATGATGGAGTAGCTTCCCCGAACGTCGTTCGCGCCCGCTGTGTCACAATGTCGAGGAGGCCCGTCTTGCCGCGATCGCAGGAGCCGCCGATGTTCGACCCGGCCGAAGAACCCGCCGACGGCGCGCCCGCGGCCGGTCGCAAGCCGCGCGCCTCGCGCCGCCGACCGGCCGCCAAATTCCTCCCGGACGACGGCGCGGCGCTGTTCCTCGGGTGGGACGGCACCAGCCACAAGCCGACCATGGGCTTCCGCCCGACCGCCGCCGGCGCCGCGGACCGCCAGCCGCTCACCTACACCGGCGACGGGCACCTGCTCACCGTCGCCCCGACCGGGGCCGGCAAGGGCGTCGGCGCGATCATCCCGGCGCTGCTCACCTACCCGGGGTCGGTGATCGTCACCGACATCAAGGGCGAGAACTACCAGGTCACCGCCCGGCACCGCCGCGAGATGGGCCAGCAGGTCGTCGTCCTCGACCCGTTCGGCCTCGTCACCCAGAAGGCCGACAAACTCAACCCGTTCGACCTGTTCGGCGTGCCCGGCTCGGACCCGGAGTCGGACGCGGAGATGCTCGCGGCGCAACTGGCCGTCGGGCACGAGTTCAGCACCGACCGCTACTGGGAAGACACCGGCCGCGGGCTGGTGTCCGGGCTGATCGCCGACGTCGCCACCAGCTCCGTGCCGGAAAAGCGCAACCTCTGCACCCTGCGCGAGTTGCTCTACAACGACGATCTCGACTACACGCTCGCGGTCGCGCTGGACACGCGCAAGAAGAACATGTCGCCGCTCGCCCGCGACGAGTTCGTGGCCTACCTGGCCGCCCCGGCGGATAAGACGCGGCCGTGCATCCGCACCACCGCGACCACGTTCGTCAAATGCCTCGGCAGCACCGCGGTGTCGCGCAGCCTGGAACGCTCGACGTTCCACCTGAACGACCTCCTGCACAACAAGCCGATGACGGTCTATCTCGTGCTGCCGCCGGAGAAGTTGCACAGCCACCGGGCGCTGTTGCGGCTGTGGGTAGTGACGCTCCTCACGACCGTCATGCGCCGGACGCGGTTGCCGAAACTGCGGACGCTCTTCCTGCTGGACGAAGCGGCGCAACTCGGCTCGCTTGACCTGCTTCCGCAGGCGGTGTCGCTGCTCCGCGGCTACGGGTTGCAACTGTGGACGTTCTGGCAAGACCTCAGCCAGATGATGAAGCTGTACCCGAACAACTGGGAGTCGCTGGTCAACAACGCGGCGGTCTTGCAGGCGTTCGGGGTGCCCGGGCACGCGTCGCGGAACAGTTGGCGGATCATCCTGGGCGACCACGACGCGCAGTTGGCGAGCGAGCTGCACACCGAGGAGATGCTGGTGGCGATCGCCGGCAAGCCGACCGCCCGGCACACCCGCGCCAACTACCTGACCGACAAGGCGTTCGCCGGCCGCTTCGACGCCAACCAGCGGTTCCTGGGGTTGGAGAAATGAATTAAGTCGAAGGTCATAAAGTCGCAGGTCGTAAAGTCGAAGACAGAGGGTTGAGACTGTCTTCGACTTTACGACCTGCGACTTTATGACCTTCGACTACGGCTTTTTCGACGGCGCAACCTCGAACAGCTTCAGTTGCTCCTCCACCGCTTCTACCAGTTTCGGCTCGGCCTGCCGCACGCTTGCCACGAAGCGCTTCGCATCCTCGGCCGGGCACGTCAGCGCGTACCGCACGATGCACCGCTTCACGATCGGGGCCGCGTGCGTCGGTTTGGCGAACTGTGCGAACACGTCGGCGGACAACTCCCAGTAACCCCAGCGGCGCAAGTCTTCGATGGCCTGATCGGCGAAGTCGCCGTGCGGGAGCAACGCCGCACAGCACTTCAGCACATCCGCCTTACATTCCGCGCCGCGAGACGCCTGGAAGAACCGTACCGCGCCGATGGCCGACAGCCGCACCGCGAACGACTGCTTGTCGTCGGCCAACACCGCCTGCGTGAGCGGCCACGCGTCCTTCGGGCTGAGGAGGATGTACGCGGCGAGCAACCCGCCGAACGAGTCGCGGACGCGCTCCGGTAGCGGGTTCTGCTTGAGCACCGCGGCGAAGAAGGCGGCGTCCTGCGGGGTGCCGCACACCCCGAGCAGGAACGCGAGCACGCCGATGCGCTCCGCGGGCGTCTTGTCGTCGGAGATGAGCTTCCGCAGCACGGCCGGGTCGAACTGCTTGGCGCTCTTCACGATGTCCGCGTCGGCGGCGCGGGCGAACTCGACGAACGCGTCGGCCGCGACGGTCGCGTCGGCCGAGTTGAGGTGTTTGAAGAAGTACCCGAGCCGCGTCGGGGCGTCGGCGGCGTCCACCTTCGCCGCGCCCTTGAGGTATTCGACCACCGCGGCCGTCGCCGGGACGCCGTAGGTGGCGTCGAGCTTGCCGTCGCGTACCGCACAGAACGCGAGGTAGTCGGCCGGGGTGTCCGCGATGACCGGCAGGTAGGCGCGAAGCGTCAGTATGCTCTGGGTGCCGCGGGCGTTGTCGTCCTTAATAGCGGTGGCGATGTGCAGGTCGGTGAACCCGTCGTCGGTCTTCGGGTCGAACCGCGGGTTCTTGAGCGTGCCGTATAGCACTGCCTTCGATTGTGCGTAGTACATCCGCAGCGTCGGCCGGGCGCGGACGTTGTCGCCGCAGAAGGTGCAGGCATCGGCAGTTGTGGCGAGCAGGCCGAACGCGACGACGAGCGCGAGTGAGCGGGGCATACGCGGCCTCGGGGGAAGGCGACGCGGAGGTGATACACCGAGCCGGACGCGCAATGGAAGGCGAATCCACAGCGAGCGCCGAAGAACCCACCCCCCCCTCCCTGCAGGGAGGGGACTTTTGCCCCTCTACACCACGCCAACGTTTGCGAACTGACGAGGCGTGAAGCCCCCTCCCTGTAGGGAGGGGGGTGGGGGTGGGTTCTTCACTCACTCAATCGCTACTTCTTCGGCTCGACCTTCGGCAGCGGCTTCATCTCGTCGCGGAGCAGTTCCTCGATCAGCTTCACGCGCTCCGGGTCTTCCTTGCGGGCCTTCTCGACGTGCGCCGCGGCGGCCGTGTTCTTGGCGTCGGCCCAACTGGCGGCCAGCGCGAACTTCAGGATCGCCCGCCGGTTGATCGGCAGCGTGTTGTGCGACTCCTTGTCGGCCCACGCCAGCACCGCCGGGGTCATGTCCCACGCCTGCCACTTGCGCAGGTCGTCGATGGGCATGTCCGCGATGTCCGGGTTGGCCATCAGCGCGGTCATCCCGTCGAGAATCTGCCTCTTGGCGAGCACGTCGGCCCGGTACTCCCAGAAGAACCGCAGCGCCTTCAGCGCGGCGTGCTTGACCAGGAACTCGGCGTCCGGGTCGTTGATCAGCTTGAGCGTGTACTCGTACCCGGCCTTCTTGTCGAGCAGGGTGTAGCCCATCAGCATCCCGTCCAGCCCGCTGCTGAACTTCCGCTCGGGGTCGTCGAGCAACTTGCGCATCTCGACCGCGTCCGACGGCTTGCCGCAGTGGCCCAAGAGCAGCCCGTACAGCCCGAACCGCGACGCCCGCGTATTCGGATCCTTCAGCCACTTCAGCAGGGTAGCGGCCGACAGCTTCGGCGCGAGTTCGGACACCTCCTTGTAGTCGGCGACGGCGAACTCGTTGTAGGCGTCGGCGCTGATCTCGATGTCGTCGGATTCGAGGTGGTCGAAGAAGTACTTGAGCCGCGTCACGATATCTTTCGACTTCACCTCGAGCGCGCCCTTGACGTACTCGGGCAGCTTGCTGTCGAGCGCGACCGCGACGCCGCGGTACGGGTCCACGTCGCCGTTGACGACGTTGAAGAACACCATGTACTTGTACGGCTTCGGGTCCGGCGGGACGTACCGCGGGATGGTGAACACCTTCTTGTCCTTGACGAGGGCGTGCGGCTTGACCACCGCCTCGATGTTCATGTCCGTGCTGCCCTTCGTCGAACCCGGGTCTTTCGGGTCGTTCTTGGCGTTGGTGAGGGTGCCGTAGAGGATGAAGTCGGCCTGCGCGACCTCGCTGGTGAGCGTCTGGCCGGTGGGCGGGCCGCACCCGGGGCACGCGGCCGCCGGCGGGGTGAACGACAGCAGCGCCGCGACCAGCGCGGCGGCGAGCGGAAGGCGGAATCGCATGTGGTGGTCCTTCGAGGCGAGGCAGAGCCATTATCCCGACTCGCAGCCCGACACCAAAGCGGCAATGTCGCGGTTTATCACGACGTTAAACCCGCCTCCAGTTCCGCCAACCGCGCCTCGACCAGCGCCAGCGCCGGCCGCACGTGGTCCGGCAGGCCGGTGCGGATGGCGTTCAGGTAGGAGTGGGCCTTCGCGGCCGTCTTGCGCCGCCCGGCGACGGACATACTCTTGCTGTCGCCGACGTTGTCGTACAGGTCGGCCAGTTTGAGTGCCTTGACCGGCCACGGGGCTTCGGCAAGCACCTTCACGTACGCGGCCTCGCGCTCGTCGTGCGGCAGGCGCATGTCCTTCGTGAGTGCCGCGACCCACGCCGCGACCTCCGGCCCGAACCGCTCGATGATGTCGTCGCAGTCGGTGGCGGTGTCCTCGATGGTGTCGTGCAGGAGGGCCGCGGCGAGCATCTTCGGGTCGTCGAAGCCGAACGTGTGGCGGACGACGAGGCACACGCGGAACACGTGGCTGACGTAGGGCGTCTGCCCGTCGTTGCGGGTCTGGTGGCGGTGCGCTCGAGCGGCGAACGCGGCCGCCGCGAACGGCATGTCGGAGGGGTTGAGAGGAGTTGTCATACGGAGATTGTAGCAGAAGAACCCACCCCCAACCCCCTCCCTGAAGGGAGGGGGCTTCAGACAATCACAACGCGAGGACGTCATCGAGGTGCGAAGAGTTTGAAGCCCCCTCCCTTCAGGGAGGGGGTTGGGGGTGGGTTCTTCTCCCCTTCTTCACGCCGCCGCGACACCCACTTCCCACAATACCAACCCCTTTCCCCACGAGGGCACATCATGCGCCATCGCTCCTTACTCGCGGCCGCACTGCCGCTGGCCGCGGCCGTCGGGCTGTACGCACTGGCCGCCCCGGGCCAGCCGCCGGCCAAAGACCCGCCGCCGGCCGCCTCCAAGCCGCTCGAGCGGGTGCTGCCCGGCCTCCAGCGCGACGGGTTCGTGCAACTGCCGAACCAGTGGTCGCTCAAGCCGGCCGGGCGGCACCTCGAGGTCGGCGACTTCCCGGTCAACATCGCCGTCCACCCGACCGGCGAGTTCGCGGCGGTCCTGTGCGCCGGGTTCGGCCCGCACGAGGTCGTGATCGTCGATCTGAACCCGGAGCGGACGCGGATGGTGTCCCGGGTGCAGGTCCCGCAGGCCTTCTACGGCCTCACCTGGTCGAACGACGGCCGCCAGCTCTTCGCCAGCGGCGGCGAGGACGAGGTCGTTCACGTGTTCGACTTCGACAAGGGGTATCTCACGAAGGGCAAAGCGCTTGATGTGAGCGTGGCGAAGAACCGCCGGGCGGTCGTCGGCGGGCTGGCGTTCGACCCGCAGGGCCGCGACCTGTTCGCCGCCGCCCCGTGGGCCGACGCGGTCGTCCGCGTGCCGCTCGTCAACCCCGACAACAAGAAGGTGATCCGGTTCGAGCCGCCGCCGGAAAAGAAGGAGCCGGGCAAGGGCGAGCCGCCCAGCCCGCCGGACGGCCGCAAGGACGACAAGGACAAGAAAGACCCGGACGCGCTCATCGAGCCGCAGGTGTTCCCGTACGCGTGCCTTGTCGAGCCGGGCGGGAAGCGGTGCTTCGTGTCGCTGTGGGCGCGGGAGTGCGTCGCGGTCGTCGATCTCGAAACGAACGCGGTCGTCGCGACGTGGCCGACCGCCGAGCACCCGACCGAAATGCTGCTCTCGCCGAAGGGTGACGCGCTGTACGTCGCCTGCGCCAACTCCACGAAGGTGAGCGTCATCGACCCGGCGACCGGGAAGGGCTTGCAGACCATCAACTGCGCCCTCTACCCCACCGCGCCCAACGGCAACACGCCGAACAGCCTCAGCATGACGCCCGACGGCGAACTGCTATTCGTCGCCAACGCCGACGCCAACAACCTGAGCGTGTTCGCCATCACCGACCGCGCCAAGGCGCTGCCGCGGGGGTTCATCCCGACCGGCTGGTACCCGACCAGCGTCCGGTACAACCCGCTGGACAAGTCGCTGTACGTCGCCAACGGCAAGGGGATGGCGCCGAAGGCCAACCGGAGCGGGCCGAACCCGCTCGTCCCGCAGTCGCGGAACACCGGCGAGTACATCGGCCAACTGCTCAAGGGGTATGTGAGCATCGTCCGGCTGCCGACGCCGCAGCAGATGGTCGCCCACACCAAGACGGCCCACGCGTGCAGCCCGCTGCGGCCCGACAACTCGGCCCGTTCCGAAAACGTGGAGGCCGACAACCCGATCCCGAAGAAGATCGGCGACGCAAGCCCCATCAAGTACTGCATTTACATCGTCAAGGAGAACCGCACCTACGACCAAGTGTTCGGCGACCTCGCGGCCGGGCCGAACCCGATCGGCAACGGCGAGCCGCAGTTGTGCCTGTTCCCCGAGGCGGTCACGCCCAACCACCACAAGATCGCCAAGGAGTTCGTGCTGCTCGACAACTTCTACGTGGACGGCGAGGTGTCGGCCGACGGGCACGAGTGGACGATGGGCGCGTACGCGACCGACTTCGTGGAGAAGATCTGGCCGCTGTCGTACCGCGGCGGCAAGGTCTTCGGTTACCCGAGCGAGGGGAACTACGACCGGATCGAGCGCGGCAGCGGCGGCTACCTGTGGGACAAGTGCGCCGAGGCGAAGGTGTCGTTCCGCACCTACGGCGAGTGGGTCGAGAACGGCAAGGCGAAGCCGGACGGCTCCTTCGAAGACAGCTTCGTCAAGCTGAAAGCGCTGGAAGGCAAGTTCGACCCCAAGTTCCGCGGCTACGACCTCGACGTCACCGACGTGAAGCGGGCCGAGCGGTTCGTCAGCGAACTGAAGCGGTTCGAAGCGGCCGGCGAGATGCCGCGGATGCAGGTACTCCGGCTGCCGAACGACCACACCGCCGGGTCCAAGGCCGGTGCGCCCACGGTCACCGCAATGGTCGCGGACAACGATCTGGCGTTGGGCATGGTGATCGAGGGGATCACCAAGAGCAAGTTCTGGAAGGAAACCGCGGTGTTCGTGATCGAGGACGACACCCAGAACGGCCCGGACCACGTGGACGCACATCGTTCAGTAGCGCTCGTGGTGTCGCCGTACACCAAGCGGAAGTTCGTCGATTCGCACCTGTACTCGACGACCAGCATGCTGCGGACGATGGAGTTGATCCTGGGGCTTCAGCCGATGAGCCAGTTCGACGCGGCGGCCCGGCCGATGTACAACTCGTTCACCGCCAAGCCGGACTTCACCGCGTACACGCACGAGGTGCCGAAGGTGGACCTGAACGAGAAGAACAAGCCCGGCGGGTTCGGGGCGCGGTGGATCGAAGGTCAGAACTTGGCCAAAGAGGACGCGCTGGACGACCTGATCTTCAGCGAGATCATCTGGAAGGCGGTGCGCGGGGCCGACAGCCCGATGCCGCCGCCGGTGCGGGCCGCCTTCTACCTGCCGGTCAAGGCGGGCAAGAAGGACGATGACGACGACGATTGAGGCCGCGACGCGGCGGTCCGCTTTCTGCCTTCACCTCCCCCCTTGAGGGGGAGGTCGCCGCCGGCTTTGCGGCGGCGGGTGGGGGGTGAGCCGACACGCGGAAACGCAGTGAGCGAAGCGCGCGAGTCGCTCGCTTCTCTTCTCGCCAACGCATACCCCCACCCGGCTCGCCAAGCCTCGCCGACCTCCCCCGACTCGCCCTCGTGCCGCGCGGGTTGTGCGGACGCACAATCCCGCTGCACGAGGGCCGGACGGGGGGAGGTTAAAACGCGCGGCGCGGGCCGGCTTCGCACTTCTCAATACCACGCGTACGGGTCTTCGGGCTGCGTCCGCGTGTCCGTCCCGGTCTCCACCGGGTCCGACACCACCGCGTCGCCCTCCGGTTGCGGCTGTGGTTGCGGATCGGCGGTCGTGAGTTGGTCGTCTTCGGCCGGCGGTTCCTTCGACGGCGGTTGCGGGGGTGGTGGGTCGGACGGTTGCGGCTGATCGTCGGGCGGCAGCAGGCCGTCGCTCGACTGCGTCGGCGCCGGGGCGGGATTGTTGACCGGCTGGTCCGGGGTCGGAGCCGGCGGCGTACTCGGCTGCGGCGTGTTCGTCGGGTCTTCCGGCTTCGCCCCGATCGGGTCGGTCACGACCGCCAGCCCCAGCCGGAAGCCGACCGCCGCGCCGCCGACCGACCGCACGCTCACCGCGTACGCACCGGCGGGCAGGAACAGGTCGAGCGAGCGCCCGCGGCCGGCGTTCGCCTGGAAACGCCCCACTTCGGCACCCGACGCGTCGGTCAGCACCGCTTCGGCCGCCCCGCCGGCGCCAGTCGCGGTCACAACGATGTGAACCTGCGCCGATTGGGCCAGCGCGAACGGCGCGCCCGCGGCCGCGGCGCCGCTCACGTCGCCGGCCGCCAGTTCCGGCACCGTTTCGACCTCCGCGCGGAGGTCCGCGGCGAGCCGGTAGCCGCCGACCGCGCCGGTGTCCGACCGCGTGCGAACGAAGTACACCCCCGGCGCCAGCCCCCGGACTTGGAGCGTGGTCGTGCCGCCGTCGGCGGTAATCACCTCGGCGCCGAGCGCGCGCCCGCGGGCGTCGGTCACTTCGACCCACGGGTCGAGCGCCCGGCCGTTCTGCCCGTAGATCGTGGCCAGCATGTTCACCGGATCCGCCGACGGCCCTCCCGGGACGACCACGCGGTACACGTCCACGTCCCGCGGCGAGCCGAACGACCCGCTCACGCCGTATTCCGTCTGCGGGCCGACCGCCGCGCCCCCGAGCAGGCCGGTGGCGGTGAGCAGCGTGTCGTTCAGCCCGGTGTCGTCGAGCAGGCCGCCGACGAGGCCGGTGACGGCGGTGAGCAGCGACGACTGCTTGAGGTCGAGTTCGTACGCGCCGATGGCGAACTCGTCGGCCCGCGCGCCGCTCACGCGCACGTAGTACGTCTGCCCGGCGCGGGTGCCGCCGAACGACAGCGTCACGTCGTTGTTCGTCGGGTCGGTCGCGGCCGCGGTCGCCAGCACGCGGCCGGTCGAGTCGAGCAGCTCGACGCGGGCCGTCAGCAGGCTCAGCCCCGCCGCCTTCAGGCGAATGGTGACCTGGTTCGTGAGCAGCCCAGAGGTGAACTTGTACACGTCCGCGTCGCCGGCCGTCGTCAGGTCGGCGGCGAGCGGTTGCGCCTGGAGGGGGAAGCGGGTCGCGGTGGCGAGCGTGCCGTTGCCGCCCGCGCCTTCGTATTTGTCCGGGGTGCGCGCCCCGTACAGCGACTGAATCGACGCGACGTCGGCGGCCGACAGCCGGGCGCGGGGGCCGGAGTACCACTCGTACATCGCGGAGGCCGGGTCGGCGCTATTGCCGACGCCGAGCGCGTGCCCGGACTCTTGCAGCAGCGCGGTGTACAGGTCGTACCCGCCGGGACCGAAGCCGGCGGCGGTGTTTAGCACCACGTCGCCGGAGTAGTTGTCGTACAGGTCGTACGGGGCGGTGACGGCGAGCACGTCGCCGGGCAGCGGGCGGCCGCCGACGCGGACGTCGCCGAACCGCGGGTCGCCCTGGGTCGCCCCGCCGGTGCCGAACCGCGCCCCGGTGTCGCCCACCAGCCCGATGTTCACGTTCGCGTGAACGGCCCACGCCTGGAACGCGCGCAGCACTTCCAACCGGGCGTCCGGGCCGAGGCCGGCGAGGGCCGCGGCGAGGTCGGACGGCGTGCCGGCGATGGGCGTGCCGTCCGGGGCGAAGCTGAGGGTCAGGTTCTGGCCGTCCGGCCACGGGTTGCCGAACGTCGCGGGCACGTCGCGCGGCTCCAGCGCCTCGACGCGCAGCGGGGAGGAGAGGGACGACATCGCGGACGCTCCTCTGTGACGGGGTGGGCGAGGAGTGCCGGCCGACCGGCTCGAAATAATAGTCGCGCGAACGACACGCGCAGACGTCTCGTCGAAATTTTATGCGATCGCGCGTCAGATTTCCGGACAGATAACGCGCGATTTCGCGCGGGCGTCACCGGGCCACCACCTGCGCGACCGCGGCCACCAGCCGCTGGAACTCCGCGTCGCCGCGGATCGGGTCGAGGTCGGCGTCGGTCGCCAGCAGCGCCGCGTCGTCGAACCCGCGCAGTGACTGGGCCAGCAGCTTCATCGCCTCCCGGCGGTCCGGTCCGTTCGGGTTGTGCTTCGCCAGTTGCGCGTACAGCCCGGCCATCTGGTACTGGCGGTACGCGATCGGCTCGGCCTTGAGCACCGCCGCGGCATCGGCGCGTGCCGCGGCGGAGCGCCCGAGGCGGGCGTTGTAGACGCCTCTCCCCGCTCGCGCCTCGGTGTGGTCCGGGTACAGCTCCAGCAGCCGGTCCAGCACCGGCACGGCGTCCGCGGCGCGGTTCAGGTGATCGGCCAGCACGACGGCCTTGTTCAGCAGCGCCTCCCGCATGTTCGGGCTGAGCTTCAGGGCCGCGTCGAAGTCGGCCAGCGCCGCCTTCGGCTCGCGGGCCATCCGCTTCGTGCCGCGGGACACCCAACTGATCGGGTCGGCCGGTTCGAGCCGCAACCCGGCGGCGAAGTCGGCGTCCGCCCCGGCCGCGTCGCCCCGCGCCCGGCGGACCTGCGCCCGCAGGAAGTACAGGCGGGTCGGCGCGTCGGCGGCGGCCAGCGCCGCGGTGTAGTCGGCCTCGGCCTCGGGCCACCGCCTCTGCCCCTCGTAGGCCAGCCCGCGGTTGACCAGCGCCACCGTCCAGTTCGGCTTCAGTTCGAGTGCGCGGGTGAAATCGGCCTCCGCCTCGGGCCACCGCTGCTGGTGCAGCCGGGCCGCGCCGCGGTTGGCGACCGCCCGCGGGAAGTCGGGCACCACCGCCAGGCACACGCTGAAGCACGTCGCAGCGTCGGCGTGCTGGCCGAGCGCGTCGTGGCACACCCCGCGGGCGAACCACGCCTGGAAGTGGTCCGGGTGCCGGTCGCAGAACCGCGCCAGCAGCGGCAGCGCCTCGCGGTGCCGGTCGGCGGCGGCGAGGTCGATGCCGTCGAACTGCAAGTCCACGTCGCGCCCGCTGACGGCGAGCGGCGGGACCGGGCGGCGGTCGCGGCGGGCCGGCAGTTCCTCGGCCAGCCGCCCGAGCACCGCCGGCCGCGCGTCCGGGGCGAACAGCCGCGCCGCGGCCGCGTTCCACCGCAGCCCGGCCTCGACCGCCTCGGGCGAGAACCCGCCGGCCTGCGCTTCCGCCCGGGTCATCAGCACCAGCACCTCGGCCAGCGCCGCCCGGAGCGCGCCGCGGCGCGCGTCGTCCAGCGGGGCGACGTCCGGCCGCGCCTCCCAGTCCGGGTCGGCCGCCGCGTACCGCTCGACCACCGCTCGCGCCGCGTCCAGCCCGCGGGCGCGGGCCGCCGGGTCGGACCGCGAGCCGAGTTCGACCGCCGCCACCCGCAACTCCGCCACCGCGTCCTCGGCCTTCACCACCGCCTCGGCCCGCTGCACCGCCTTCATCCGCTCGTTCAACTGCGACTGCCGGACGGCGATGACCGTGGCCGGCAGCACGAACAGCGTCAGCGCCACCGCCGCCACCGCCGCCGCGGTCGCCAGCCGCGGGTGCCGCCGCCGCCACTTCGCCAGCCGCTCCCGCCCGGACGGGCACGACGCGTGCCGCAGCGGCTCGTCGGCCAAGTGCCGGGTCACGTCCTCGCGCAGGTCGGCCGCGGTCTGGTAGCGGCGCGCCGGGTCCGGGTCGAGCAGCTTGGCGACGACCGCCGCCACCGAGTGCGACACCGCCGGGTTGAGCGCCCGCACCGGCTCGGCCGCCGCGTGCCGTAATTCGATCTGCCGCCGCACCGTCTCGGCCCGGCTCGGCAGCGTGACGACCGGGAACGGCAGCTCGAACGTCAGCATCTGGTAGAGCATGACGCCGAGCGAGAACAGGTCGCTGCGGGCGTCCACCACGGCGGCCTCGCCGGCGAACGCGCGGAGGTGCTCCGGGGCCATGTATGGGAACGTGCCGCCGACCGTGCTGCCGGGGTGCGCCGGCGCGCCGGCCGGCGAGGCGACGTTGAAGTCCAGGATCATCGGCGTGCCGTCGTCGGTCAGCAGCACGTTGGCCGGCTTGAGGTCGCGGTGCAGCGTGCCGGTGCCGTGCGCGTGTTCCAGCCCGGCGGCCAACTGCCCGATCACCCACAGGCAGCCGTCGGCGTAGCTCAATCGCTCGAGGATGTGGCCGGTGGTGCGGGCGTGCTTCAGCAGCGCCCGGGCGTGGCTCGGCGGGTCGTCCGGCAGCGCCAGCAGCGCCCGCGACAGGGTCGTCTGGCCGAGGTACGGCATACAGATGACCTGGAACGCGGCCGTGTCGTGGACCGAGTACACCGGGATGACGTTGGTGTGCCGCAGCCGGGCCAGCGTCTGCGGCTCGTCGGTCCGGGCGGTCGTCACCTTCACCACGACGAGCCGGTTGGCGAGCGACTCCTGCCGGGCCAGGTACACGCGCGCGAACGCGCCGCGGCCGATCTCCTCGACCATCTCGAAGTGCAGCACCCGGGCGCCGACGGGCGGGAACGGGTCGGCCGGCCCCGGGGGCGAGCCGGACGGCCGCGGGCTGCGGTCCGGGGTCGGGTCGGCGGCCCGCGGCGGGCGGACGCGGTCGGTCAGCTCGACCAACTCGACCAGTTCGAGCGGGGCCGGAAGCGGCGGCGGGGTCAGGAGGTGGTCGGTCGGGCACTCGGCGACGCGCCGGAGGTCGCCGCCGTCATCGGGCAGCGGCGTCGGTGTAGGCACGGGGGCACCTCGGCCCGGTTCGCGGGGCGGATGCGGGCGACGAGGGGCGGATTGGGCAACGTGGGCAACGGGACGACGGGCGGGCGAACACCGGGCGACGGGTATCGAGTAGCTTAACTCGCGTTTCGGCGAATGCGCACGAAATTCCGATTTTGTGCAACGCAACTGTTCCGCGCCCGGCGGTCAGCGGCCGCGGCCGACGACCCCCACGCCCTGGGTGCGGAACGCCTCCGCCACGACCCCGCTGCGGTGAATCCGGACCGTCACTGCGCCGCGTGTCGGCGTGTCGAGTACCGCGCGGCCGTAGCTGGCGCGCAGGTGGTCGGTCGGGCCGGCGCGCTGGCTCGACACCACCAGCCCCGGCCGCGCCCACGCGGCCATCACGCCGGGTTCGGGGCGCTCGGCCGTACCGCGCGGCGCGTTCGCGCCCTTCGCCCCGTGGTGCGGAGCCAACATCACATCGACCGGCGGGAGCGGCCGTGCGGTCGCCAGCGCCTGCCCTTCCCCTTCGAGGTCGCCGGTCAGCAGGACCGTCCGCCCCTCGTACCGCATCAGTAAAACGAGGCTGCGGGCGTTCTCGTTGCCCGGCGGCCCGGCCCGCGGCGGGTGAAGCACCTCGAACTGCACCCCGCCGGCGTCGAACCGCTCGCCCGCGGCCACGATTCGCCGCGGCACGCCGGCCGCGTCCAACGCCGCGAGCGTCGCGTCCCCCCCGGGCGATTCCTTCTCGGAAAACGACGGGTTGGTGGTGACGCGGCCGACCGGGAAGCGGCGGAGCAGTTCCGGCAGTCCGTTGAAGTGGTCGAGGTCGGCGTGCGACAGAAACACCTCATCGATTCGGCCGATGCCGCGACTCCACAAGTACGGCGCGATGACGCGCCGCACCGCGTCCGGGCCGGCGGTCGTGCCGGCGTCGTAAAGAAGGACGCGGCCGTCCGGGGTCTCAATGACGACGCACCCGCCGTGCCCGACGGCGAGGAACGCGACGCGCGCCTCGTCCGACTCGCGCGGTTGCAGGCCGAGCAATAGCCCGAACACCGCCCACACCGCCGCCCCGGTCGCGCACCGCCGCGCCCGCGGGCCGTCGAGCAGCACCGCCCCGCCGACGAGGGCGTAGAACCCGACCAGCCACCACAGCGGCGGGCCGGGCGCGTAGACGTGCCCGCCCGGCAGCGAATCGCCGAGTCGGACCAGCCACTCGCACGCCGCGAGCGGCCACTCGGTGAGCCGGGCGAGCGGCCACGCCACATACCCACCCAACGGCGACACGACCAGCAGCAGGAACCCGGCGACGAGGGCGACCGCGGTCAGCACGACGAGCGGCGGGCCGAGCAGCAGCGCGACCGGCGACGCCACGTTCTGCCACGCCACCACGAGCGGCGCATTGACCACGGTCAGGATGGCACTCACGGCGAACATCTGCCAGACCCACCGCATGATGCCGCGAGCGGCCTTCTCCGCCGGGCTGCGCGTCTCCTCGATGAGTTGCTCCACCGGGGTGAGTTCGCGCGGTGCGAGCCACCGCGTCGCGCCCCACATCAGCCCCAACACGCTGAGGAACGACAACTGGCACCCGGCGGTGAACGGGTCCGTCGGGTTGATCGCGACGACCACCAGCCACGCGAGCGCGAAGGCGTTCGCCAGGATGACGCGCCGGCGCAGCACGATCCCCCCGCACACGGCGCACGCCATGACCGCGGCGCGGAGCGCCGACGGCCGGGCACCGGTCAGCAGCGCGTAGATGAGCAGGAACAGCGCGACCGCCCACGCGGCGTGCCGCGTCCGCACCCCGCAGACGCGTAACACCGTCCACACGAACCAGCCGAGGATGACGAGGTGCTGCCCGGAGATCGCCAGGACGTGAATCACCCCCGTGCGGACGAACGCGTCCCACTCGTCGCGCTCGAGCGCCGTTGTGTCGCCCAACAGGAGTGCCGCGGCGATGCCGGACTCGTCCGGGAGGTGGCGTTGAAGGACGCGCCCGCCCCACCCGCGGAGCGCCGCGAGCCGGCCGAACAGCGACTCCCGCCACCCGGACTCGACCCGTATCACCGTGTTGTCGCCGCGCCTGACGCTCAGCACAGCCGTAATGCGGCGGTCGAGCAGGAACGCGCGGTAGTCGCGCTCGCCGGGGTTGAGCGGCGGCTCCGGTAGCGACAACCGCCCCGTTACCTGAACGACGTCTCCGCAGTGGACGTCGTCGAGTCGTCTTTCGACCGCGAGCCGGACGCGCCCGCTCGCCGCCCGCGGGCCGGTTTCGGCCTCGATTTCGCGCACCTCCAGCACCGTGGCGCTCGACGCCTCACGCGGGGTGGTCAGCAGCGGGTTCGGGCGTGGCGGGCGGTAGCGGTCCGGTTCCTCCGCGAGTACCCCGCGCACGGTCACCGCCGTCGGGGTGGACTTCGCGAACGTGGCAATGTCGTCGCTTCCGAAGGAGTTGCGGTGCGCGTGGTGGTGCGCCGCCCCGACCGCCGCGCAACACAGCAGGAGCCAGGCGAGGGCCGTTCGCGGCGCGGCGCGGGTCGAATACCACCCGGCGAGCGCGAGGGCCGACACGAGCAGCGCGGGGCCGAGCGGGGCGCCGACGTAACGGTCGATCAGCAGCCCGGCCGTAACCGCCAGCGCGACCGGCACGAGCGGCGCGCGGGCGAACTCCCGCCACGCCGGCAAGGGCGGGGGCGGAGGGGTATCGGGCGGGGGCGGCGGGCCGTAGGACATCGGCGGTTATGATACCACGCGTCGCCCGGCCGTCCGGCGTGCCCAGTCGAACGACGGCCCCTCCGGCCGCGGGAGGGGCCGCCGAGATCCCTTCGACCGCGTTACAGGTTCAGCGGCTCGATCTGCCACCGCCGGCTGTCCCCGTTGCCGCCCGGTGCGTCGTAGGGCCACTGGACGATCCGCGCCCCCGGATGGGTGCTGTCGTTGCCGACGGCGAGCACCAGCCCGCTCAACACCGACGCGATCTTTACAAGCCCGCCTTCGACCGGCTCGATCCGCCACCGCCGGCTGTCCGGGTTGCCGCGGGGGTCGTCGTAGGGCCACTGGACGATCTCCGTCCCCGGATGGGTGCTGTCGCTGCCGACGGCGAGCACCAGCCCGCTCGACAGCGACACGATCTTGCACTGTCCCGGGCGGTCGGCGAGCGGCACCGCCACCCACTGCTGGCTGGCGTCGCCCTGGTAGGGGTACTGGATGATGTTCGCCCCTTCGTCTTTGGACCCGTCCGACACGGCCAGTCCCAGGCCGCTCAGCCGCGACACGATCTTCACCAGTCGCCCGCCCGCCACCGCCACGTACCCGTCACCCGGAGAGGAGACGAACGCGTGGTTGATCCCCCTGGGGGAAACCCGGTCCGAGATGAAACTGGCCCCGCCGCCGCCGCCGCCGCCGCCGCCGTTGCTGCCGGGCTGCCCGCCCCCGCCGCACGTGTGCCCGCCGCCGCCGCCGCCGCCGCCGCCGGAGGTGGAGATGGGGTTCGCCGCCCCCCCGTTCTTCGCCTTGCTCCCGCAGTCCGTGTTGCCGCCCTTGCCCCCGGCACCGCCCGAACTCAGGAACCCGTCCCCTTTGCCCCCGCCCGTCGGCTGAAACTCGCCCCACCCGCCGTCCCCGCCGTGCGTCCACTCGGTGTTGCCCTGACCGCCGGCCCCGCCGCCGCCCCCGGCCTCCACCAGCAGCCCGGCGTCCGAACCCACGACGGCCGTCGAGCCGCCCCCGGCCCCGCCGTTGGCCCCGGGGTCGTTCCCGCCCTTCCCGCCCGCGCCGCCGACCGTGTAGCCCGTGTTCGGGGTGTGCCCGCCGGACGCGCGGCCGACGGTGACGGTCAGGGTTTCACCCGGCGTGACGGGGAAGAGGCCGGACACCCGGCCGCCGCGGCCGGGCCGACCCGAGTGACCCGACCCCGGGCCGCCGGACGCCCCGCACACCGTCAGGTACACCTGATCCGTGCCGGACGGCACGACGAACGTCTGCGGGTGGTCGGAGGCCGTGAACCTCACGGCGAACCCGTCGAGCGCGGTCGCGGCCGCGGGTTCCGTCAAGACAGCGTTGCTCATGGTCGTCTCCAGTTGAATGGCCCTTGCCGGATTGATGAATCGACACCACCACCGGAGTTAGCCGCCACCGCAGGCGCACGCTCCCGCCGGCCGCGAAGATCACGGCATGCACGCGAACTCGCCTCGGCCTGGGGGGCTTTTCGCCTGCGATGTGCTAGACACCGGTCAGTAACCACTACACGCTGCCCGGCGAAAACCTTCCCCCTAATCTTCGCCCCGCGGCTTTTTTTCGGCGGCATTTCCCCCGCCGCGATGTGCCCTACCCTACCCTCATGAACACCGTGCGCGTGAACCTAGGGTCGCGGTCCTACCACATCGCAATTACGAACGGCGACCCGGCCGGCGTCGGGCCGTTCGTCCGCGCCGCGCTGCCGAACACCTCGACCGCGCTCGTCGTGTGCGATTCGAACACGCAGGCGCACGGCCGGGCGGTCGAAGCGGCTCTCGCGGCAGCCGGACTGCGCACCGCTCTCTCCGCTGTGCCCGCGGGCGAGCCGTCGAAGTGCTCGGAGCAGCTCAACCGCCTGTACGACGCGCTGTACGACCTCGCGGCCGACCGCAAGACGGCGGTGGTCGCGGTCGGCGGCGGGGTGGTCGGCGACCTCGCCGGGTTCGCTGCCGCCAGCTACAACCGCGGCCTGCCGCTCGTCATGGTGCCCACCACGCTGCTCGCGATGGTCGATTCCAGCGTCGGCGGGAAGACCGGCATCAACCACCCCAAAGGGAAGAACCTGATCGGCGCGTTCCACCAGCCGTCTGTGGTGTGGATCGACACTTCTCACCTCGGCACCCTGCCCGAGCGCGAGTTCCTCAGCGGGTTGGCCGAAGTGGTCAAGTACGGCGTCATTTTGGACGCGGCGTTCTTCAACGAACTCGAAGCGAACGCCAAGCAAGTGCGCGACCGCAAATGGGCCGGGATCGGAGGGATCGTCGCGCGGTGCTGCCGGCTGAAGGCCGATGTGGTCGAGAAGGACGAGTACGAACTGACCGGGTTGCGGGCGGTACTCAACTACGGTCACACCTTCGCCCACGCATACGAGACGTGCGGCGGGTACGGCTCGCTCCTGCACGGCGAGGCGGTCGCGATCGGCATGCACGACGCCGCCCGGCTCGCGGAGCGCATGAAACTCGTGGACGCGGCGTTTGTCGAACGGCAGCGGAAACTGCTCGAAGCGCTGTGGCTCCAGACCGTACCACAGACGGAATACCGGACCGACGATCTGATCGCGGTGATGCGGCGGGACAAGAAGGCGGTCGGCGGGAAGATGCGGTTCATCCTGCCGACGCGCGTCGGCGACGTGCGGCTCTTCAACGACGTGCCCGAGGAGGCGGTGCGTGCGGTGCTGGAGTCGCGCTGACGTTCGCGCCCGTTGGGGCGAACGCTCAACAACGGCAAAGACGGCTGCTGGTCACTCCGCAACCAGGCACGGCCAAACGAGTGCCAATCGGTTGCACCGGCGTAAGCCGGGCGTCTTCCTAACGGTATCTGTGGGAAGCGTTTGCCCGCCGCGAGACACGCCGCGCCGAATCGGGTACAATGCCTTCACCCACCCGCTGATACCTGTCGTACCTCTCATGACGGACACCGTGGTCATGGCCGAGCGCCGCGTCGGATTGTGGTTGATCGGAGCGTGCGGAGGCGTCGCCAGCACGACCGCCCTCGGGCTAAGCGCGCTGGCCCGCGGGCTGACGCCCACCACCGGCATGGTGACGGCCCTCCCGCAATTCGCCAAGCACGACTTCGACGAGCCGACCGCCTTTGTCCTCGGCGGCCACGACATCCGTAAGGGAAACTTTGTATCTGCGGCGCGCGAGCTTCACCAGCGGTCCAACGTGTTCGACGAGCGGACGCTTTCGACCTGCGCTGCAGACCTGGAAGCGTGGAGCGCGAACATCCGGCCGGGCGTCGTGTACAAGCCGAACGCCGCCATCAGCGCGCTCGCCGACCGGGCCGACATGCGGCAGGCCCGCACGCCGCGGGAGGCCATTGATGCCATTCAAGCCGACCTCAAAGCGTTCAAGGCCGCGAACACGCTCGATCAGGTCGTGGTCGTGAACGCCGCGTCGACGGAACCGCCGTTCGAGGTGTCCGACGAGCAGAAGTCGCTGGAGCGGCTGATTCCGGCACTCGACCGCCCTTCCCCCGCGGCGCTGCCGACCAGCAGTATTTATGCGTTCGCGGCGATCGACGCCGGGTTTGCCTACGTGAATATGACGCCGAGCCGTGGCGCGACGCTGCCGGCGCTGGAGGAACTCGCCCGTAAGCGCGGGGTGCCGCACGCCGGCCAGGACTTGAAAACCGGCGAAACGCTGCTGAAGTCGGTACTGGCCCCGCTGTTCGCCCGCCGCAACCTGCGGGTGCTCAGTTGGGTCGGGCACAACATCCTCGGCAACCGCGACGGGCAGGTGCTCAACGACCCCGAGAACAAGGCGAGCAAGGTCCGCAGCAAGGACCAACTGCTCGCGGAACTGCTCGGCTACCGCCCGCAGTCGCTGGTGTCGATCGAGTACATCGAATCTTTGGACGACTGGAAGACCGCGTGGGACCACATCCACTTCGAGGGCTTCCTCGGCACGAAGATGATGTTGCAGTTCACGTGGCAGGGGTGCGACTCGCTGCTCGCCGCCCCGCTCGTCATCGACCTCGTGCGGCTGGCGGCGCTGGCACAGCGGCGCGGCGAGAGCGGGCCGATGCCGCACACCGCGTGCTTCTTCAAAAGCCCGGTCGGCGTGCCCGAGCACGACTTCGGCCGGCAGTTCGAGATGCTGGAAGACTACCTCAAGGCAGAACGCGGATGACGCGGAGAATGGCGCGGATGCACGCGGATCAAGGCAGAAGAGATTTTGTCTTCGAAATCAATCGTCTGCCTTGATCCGCGTGCATCCGCGCTCGAATCCGCGTCGTCCGCGTTCACTCTGGACCGCTGAAATGCAACTGGCCTTCTCCACCAACGCGTACCTCAACTTCTCCTTCGCCGACGCGGTGTCGCGGCTGGCCAAAATCGGCTACCGCGGCGTCGAGATCATGGCCGACGTGCCGCACGCGTGGCCGGCGTACCTGCTGCCCGAGCAGAAGCGGGCCATCCGCGGGGCGCTCGACGCCAACAACCTGGCGATCTCGAACATCAACGCGTTCATGATGCACGCGGTCAACGACCGCCGGCAGAAGTACTGGCACCCGTCGTGGATCGAGCCGGACGCCCACTACCGCCAGGTCCGCATCGACCACACGAAGCGGGCGCTGTCGCTGGCGAAGGAACTCGGCGCGCGCTGCATCACGACCGAACCCGGCGGCCCGCTCGAAGGCCGGTCGTGGGGTGAGTGCCTTACGCTGTTCGTCGAGATGCTGAAGCCGGTCGTGGAGCACGCTGAGAAGGAGCAGGTGCTGTTGCTGGTGGAGCCGGAACCGGACCTGCTCATCGAAACCGCGGACCAGTACCTCGAATTCGCTTCGAAGATTCAGTCGCCGTATCTGGGCCTCAACTTCGACATCGGGCACTCGTACTGCGTGAAGGACGACCCGGCCGACACCGTGCGCCGGCTGGCGAAGCTGATCCGCCACGTCCACCTCGAAGACATCGCCCCGACGCGGGTCCACCACCACCTGATCCCCGGCGAAGGGGCGATCGACTTCGGCGCGACGATTTCGGCACTCAAGGAGGTCGGGTACGACGGGTGGGTGACGGTCGAGTTGTACACCTGCCACGAGAACCCCGATCACGCCGCGACCGTCGCCCGCGAGCGCGTCACGAAGATCGCGGCGGGTGTGGGTGTCACGTTTTAGGCGATTCTTCCGACAGCAGTGACTTGGCGCTGCTGTCGCGCTTGTCCTCCAGCCACGCCACGTTACCTGAGTCCGCGAACCGCTTGACGCCCACCTGCTTGATGGCGCCGTCCGGCACCACCGCGAGGGGGGTGTACCGCGGGTGGTGGCTGTCCTTGTACGGGTCGTTCGCCTTGGCGTTGTAACAGCAGATCATGGCCCACCGCGGCTTGTCGCTGGTGTTCTGGTCGCTGCGGTGCAGCAAATTCGAGTGGAAGAACAGCGCGTCGCCGGGTTCCATCGTGACGTACACGAGCGGGAACTGGTCCGGGCGCTTGAGCAACTCCTCGACCCGCTCGCGGTCGGCCCCGGCCTGGTCGCCGGTCAGAACGTGGTTGATCCGGCCGGCGTGGTGCGAGTTCTCGATCACCTGCAAGCAGCCGTTTTCGCGCGTACACGGATCGACCGCGATAAAGACGCTCGTCAAGTTCGGGGTGAGCACGCCGTTCTGATACCAGTAGCCGTAGTCCTGGTGCCACGCCCACGCCCCGCCGACCTTCGCGTCCTTCAGAATCATCTTCGAGTGGTAGTGATATACCTCGCCGCCGAGTAGCTTTTCGCTGCTGCGGACCATCCGCTCGCAGCGGGCGAACATGCCGTAGATGCCGTCGCCGGGGTGGTTCCAAAGGGACAATCGGACGATTCCCCCTTCCCCGTCGGCCCGGCCGAACGACCGCTTGTCGAGTTCGTTGTCTTCTTTCGCGGCGCGGCGGAGGAGATCGGTTTCCTCGGCGTCGAAGAACCCGCGGGCGAGGTGGTAGCCGCGGGCGTGGTAGTCGCGCACCGCGACGTCGGAAAGGACAGCCGGCATGGGCCAGGCCTCCGCAAATGTGATTCGATTCTCGACCGGCTAGCGGTTACCATATCCGAACGCCAACCTCTTCCCAACTGCCATACTCACGCCATGCGAACACTCGCAACACTCTTCGCGTTCGCCTTCGCCACCCACCTGACCGCCGCGGACGCCGACAAGCCGGTGCCCACGAAGGACGCGGCGGCCAAGATGACCGTCCCGGACGGCTTCAAGGTCACGCTGTTCGCCGGCGAGCCGGACATCGTGCAGCCGATCGCCTTCACGTTCGATGATCGCGGCCGGATGTGGGTAGTCGAGTGCCTCAGCTACCCCAAATGGAGCCGCGACGGCAAGGGCCACGACCGTGTCGTCATTCTCGAAGACACCGACGGTGACGGCGTTCACGACAAGAAGACGGTGTTCCTCGACAACGGCTCCAACCTGTCGGGCATCGAAATCGGGTTCGGCGGGGTGTGGCTCTGCTCGCTCCCAAACCTGATTTTCGTCCCGGTGAAGGACGACAAGCCGGCCGGGCCGCCGCAGGTGGTGCTCGACGGCTGGAACATGCTCGACACCAAGCACAACATCTTCAACTCGCTCACCTGGGGGCCGGACGGCTGGCTCTACGGGTGCAACGGCATTCAGGCGAAGTCGTGGGTCGGCGCGCCCGGCACGCCCAAAGAGAAGCGGACCTACATGGACTGCGGGGTGTGGCGTTATCACCCGACGCGCAAGGTGTTCGAAGCGGTCGCGCACGGCACCACCAACCCGTTTGGGTTGGATTTCGATGAGTACGGCGAACTGTTCATCACCAACTGCGTGATCGACCACTTATTCCACTTCATTCCAGGGGGTCACTACGAGCGGATGTACGGTCAGGACGCCAACCCGCACACCTACGGGCTGATGAAGAGTTGCGTCGATTACCGGCACTGGGGCGGCGGGGCGTGGACCGACAGCCGGGCGAATAAGGACGGGTCTCTCAAGAAGGAGCACGACGACGCCGGCGGCGGGCACGCGCACGCCGGGGCGGCGATCTACCTCGCGGACAACTTCCCGGCCGAGTACCGCAACACGCTGTTCACCGCGAACATCCACGGCAGCCGGCTGAATAACGACGGGCTGGCCCGCACGCCATCGGGTTACAAGGGCGTGCGGCGGAAGGACTTTCTGTTCGCGAACGACCCGTGGTTCCGCGGCATCTGCGTGAAGGTCGGGCCGGACGGCGGGCTGTACGTGAGCGACTGGTGCGACACCGGCGAGTGCCACAACTACGACGTCGCCGACACCACCAACGGCCGCATCTACCGCACCATTTACAAGTCCGCGACGCAGTTTAAGGGCGATGTTTCCAAACTGACCGACGCCGAACTGGTGAAGATGCAGTTGCACCCGAACGACTGGTTCGTGCGTAAGGCGCGGCGGGTGCTTCAGGAGCGCGCCGCAGCCGGGACACTCGAAAAGGGCACGCCGGACGCGCTGCGGGCGCTGCTGAAGGGCGAGAAGGACACGCCCAAGCGCCTGCGGGTACTGTGGGCACTCGAAGCGACGAACACGCTGGACGAAGAAGACATCGTCGCCTTCATCCGGTCCGACGATGTCGCCCTCCGCGCGTGGGGCTTCCGTACGGCTTTAGCGAATGCCGATCGGGACGTCGGGCCGCAGTTCTCAGTCGCGCTCGAAAAGGAGCGATCGGCTTATGTGCTGTTGCACGTCGCTTCCGCGATCTGTCAGTCGCGCGGCCGAGGCGATCAGTATGTGCGCACTCTGGCCGGGCTGATTCACGAGCGGGACGACCCGCAACTCGCCATGATGGTCTGGTACTGCATCGCCGATCGCGCGGTTCGAGCGCCAGCCGACGCGCACGACTTACTGATCGCGAGTAGCACGCCGCTGCACTGGCGGAACATGGTCCGCTTCCTCTTCAGCGGGTCGGACGAGCAAATGAACCGCGAAGTGGCATACCTGGTCGGTGTACTGGACGACGTCGCCGTACTCCCGTCACAGTTCGAACGCGGACGGTTCGTTCCCGAGTTACTCGGCGCGATGCGGGAGTCGCTCACCGGCCGGCGGAACGTGCGCCTGCCGGACAACTGGGCGAAGGTGCGGAAGGAGCGTTTTCAAGGCGCGCCAGACTATGTTCGGCGTGAGGTCGAGTCGCTCTCCGTCCTGTTCGGCGACAAAGACGCGATTGCCGCCCTACTCAAGCGCGTCAGCGACACGTCCGCCAAAGCCGACGAGCGCCGGGCCGCGATCGAACTGCTCGCCCCGCGAAAGCTCCCCGAGTTCGCCAAGACGCTGCACGCCCTCCTCGACGACACCGCGATGCGCGGCCCCGCGATTCGCGCCCTCGCCGGCTTCCCCGACGCGGACACTCCCGCGGCCATCCTGAAGGCGTACCCGAAGCTGACTCCAGAGGAGAAGCTCGACGCGGTGCAGACGCTCGCCGCCCGCACCGCGTTCGCAAAGGAATTGCTCGATGCGATCGAGAAGGGCACGATTCCGCGGTCCGACGTGCCGGTTGTCACCGCCCGGCAGGTGCTGGCCCTCAACGACAAGGCCACCACCGAGCGGCTCGAAAAGGTATGGGGCAAGGTCGGCACCGCGAGCAAGGAGCGGGCCGCCCTCGTCAAGAAGTGGAAGGGCGAACTGACCGATGAGGCGCTGAAAGGCGCGAACGCGGCCAACGGGCGGGTGCTGTTCGCCAAACATTGCGCAGCCTGTCACAAGATGTTCGGCGAAGGCCAGAGCGTCGGCCCAGAGCTGACCGGGTCGCAACGCTCGAACCTCGATTACATTCTCGAAAACGTGATCGACCCCAGCGCGGTTGTCCCGCGTGAGTTCCAGATGGTCAACTTCACCCTGAGCGATGATCGGGTGGTGGGCGGGATCGTGCTCCGCGAGACGAAAGACGCGGTCACCGTGCGAACCACCAACGACACGCTCACCATCCCCACCGCCGACATCGTGACCCGGAAGCAGACGCCGCTTTCGATCATGCCCGAAGGGTTGCTCGATCAGTTGAAGCCCGCCGAGGTGCGGGATTTAGTCGCGTACCTGCGGGCCAAAGAGCAGGTGCCGGTTCCGAAGTGACGACGCCCGTTGAAGTTGTCGCCACGCCGCCGGCGTGGCGACAACTTCGGTCGCGTGATTCCGAAAAATTTCGCATCTCCAGTTTGCATCCGTATACTTCATCACCCATAATACACATGCGAACACAATTCGCGTCGGCCGTCGTGTTCGGGCTGCTGATGACGCCACTGCTGTTGGCCGAACGACCGGATGTGCCCGCGGGGCAAGCGACGCGGTCGGCAACGGTCGCGAACAACGGCATGGTGGCGACCAGCCACCCACTCGCGGCGCTCGTCGGGCTTGACGTCCTGAAGGGCGGCGGAAACGCGGTCGATGCCGCGATCGCCACAAGCGCCGCGATGGGGCTGATGGAGCCGACGTCGTGCGGCATCGGCGGCGACCTGTTCGCCATCGTCTACGACGCGAAGACGCAAAAGCTGCACGGGCTGAACGCGAGCGGTCGCGCGCCGGGCAAGGCGACGCTCGCGTACTTCCAGGAGAAGGGGCTGAAGGAGATTCCGACCAGCGGCCCGCTGTCGTGGTCGGTGCCCGGGTGCGTGGACGGCTGGGACCAACTGCGCGCCAAGTTCGGCACGAAGAGTTTCAAGGAGCTACTTGCGCCGAGCATCGACTACGCCGAGAAGGGCGTCGCGGTGCCGGCCGTGATCGCAGGTCATTGGCAGTCGGTGGCGAAGATGAAGGACGCCGGGATGCGCGACACCTTCATGATCCGCGACGGCGACCGGCTACGCCCGCCACTCGCAGGAGAGGTGTTCAAGAACCCGGCGCTGGCGAACTCACTGAAACTGATCGCGGACGGCGGCCGCGACGCGTATTACAAAGGCCCGATCGCGGCCAAGATCGTCGCGCTGTCCGACAAGGTCGGCGGGCTGTTCACCGCGAAGGACTTCGCCGACCACACCTCCGAGTGGGTTGAGCCGGTCAAGGCGACGTATCGCGGGTACGACGTGTGGGAGCTTCCGCCGCCCGGTCAGGGGATCGCGGCGCTGCAGATACTCAACACCCTTGAACCGCACGACCTGAAAAAGATGGGGCCGAACTCGCCAGATTACTGGCACCTGCTGGTGGAGGCCAAGAAACTGGCGTTCGCCGACCGGGCGAAGTTCTACACCGACCCGCTGTTCGCCAAGGTGCCGGTCGCGGGTTTGATCTCGAAAGAGTATGCCGAAAAACGGGCGAAGCTGATCGACCCCAAGAGGGCGCTCACGGACATTCCGCCCGGCGATCCGAAGCTGAGCACGTCCGAGACGATCTACCTGACGGTGGTGGACAAGGACCGTAACTGCGTGTCGCTCATTCAGAGCAACTATTTCGGGTTCGGCTCCGGGCACAGCGCGCCGGGCACCGGGTTCGGCCTCCAGAACCGCGGTTGCCTGTTCGCCCTTGATCCCGCGCACGCGAACAAGCTGGAGCCGGGCAAGCGGCCGTTCCACACGATCATCCCGGCGATGGTGACGAAGGACAACAAGCCGTTCTTCACGTTCGGGGTGATGGGCGGCGACATGCAGCCGCAGGGTCACGCGCAGGTGCTCGTGAACCTGCTGGATTTCGGCATGAACGTGCAGGCCGCCGGCGACGCGCCGCGGATTGAGCACGTCGGCCACGCGACGCCCCGCGGCGAGCCGGGCGCGGTCAACGGCGGCACCATCAAGGCCGAGTACGGCATCCCGGAAGCCGTGGTGACCGAGTTGAAGGCCCGCGGGCACGCGGTCGAGCGCATCAAGACCAACGGCGGCGGCTACCAGGGGATCATGATCGATCCCAAGACGGGCGTGCTGCACGGCGGCACCGAATCGCGCAAGGACGGCGCCGCGGTCGGCTACTGACACGGCGCGCGATTACTTCGGCAGGCGATACGCCTTCGCGGCGGTTGCGGCGAACACCTTCGTGACCGCCGCGGCGCCTTTCATTTCGACGTACCGCGCCGCGAGCGCGAAGACGGTCGTGTAGGTGGCGTACAGGTCGCTCACCGGCCAGTTGCTGCCGAACAGCAAGCGGTCGGGGCCGAACGCCTTCCAGATGTGATCCACAACCGGCGTGTAGAACGCGAGATCGGCCGGCGCGGCGTCCCGCTTCCGCGTGCCGTCCACCAGCGCCGACAGCTTGCAGTACACGTTATCGCCCAGCGTGCCGGCGACCGCGACCGCTTTGCGCCACTCCTCAGGCGGCTCCTTGCCGTCGATGAGCGGGTTGCCCATGTGGTTGACCACCACGGTCAATTTCGGGAGCTTGTCGGCCAGCTTCGCGGCGAGCAGGAACGTGTCGTGCCCGCCGTTGAGGTCGAGTGTCAGCCCGCTGTCGCTCAGTGCCTTCAGGCGGTCGAACTGCGCGTCGTCCTTGAGCGCCGCGGCGAGTTCGCCGGCGTTCACACGAATGCCGCGGAACAGCGGGCTTTTGGCGAACCGCGTCAGGTGCTTCGCGAAGTCCGCGTCGGTCAGTAGCAGGCGGCCGACGACGCCGGCGATGACGTCGGTGTCTTTCGCGAGGTCGAGCAGCCACTGGTTGTCTTCGACCCACGGGCTGGCTTCCACGACGACCGTCCGCGTGACGCCGTGCGGCTTCGCGAGGGCGGCGAACTCCTTCGGCAGCACCGGGCGGTACAGCGTCTTGCTGTCCTTGCCCGGCCACGGCACGCCCTCCTTGCGGGTCGGGTCGTAGAAGTGCGTGTGGGCGTCGATCAGGGAAGGCTTGGCGTCGGCCGTCCGGGCGGCATGCGGCAGCGCAAGTGCGGCGGAAGCGACGAGGAAGGCGCGGCGGGTGGGCATAACGAATGACCTGAAGTCGCGAGGCGGCGGTCGCTACACCCTCGCTCGAAGCGAACGGGAAGGGTGGAGCGACCGCCGCCTCGCGGCGTCGCAAGGAGTTGGGTGAGGCTATTCCTTGGCGGCCGTCTTGAGCGACGCGGCCTTCCAGTCCAGGCCGATGACGATCGTCTTCTCCTGCTTGGCCTGGATCGCCCACGGCGTGCCCTTGTACTTCACCGTGATATCCTGGTACAGCTTCTGCGCCTCCTCGACCAGCTTGGTCGCGGCCTTGCCGCTCTTGAGCTTGTCGGACGCGACCAGCGTGTACCCGTCCTGGCCGAGCTTGGCGTCCAGCGCCGGCAGCGTCTCGGTGATGACGTTGCCCATCAGCTTGTTGTACTCGTTCATGTACGCCCGGCGGACCAATACCGAGGCCAGCGCGAAGTCGTAGTGAGCCTGCCACCGCTTCGGCTCGCCCTCCTTCATCCCGGCCACCGCGCGGAGTTCGTCGATGACCTGATCCAGCTCGATCTCGCCGATCGCCCAGTCGTCCAGTTCCTTCTTGATGGTGTTCTTCTTCTTGTCGTCGATCGGCCCCTCGATGGAGGTGCGGAGACTGGTCCGGCCGGTGCCCTCGGCCCACTTCTTGCGGATCGTCTCGTACGCGTTCACCACCGCGTACCGGAACCGGTACTTGTCCCGGTCCTTCATGATGTCGCCGACCGGCACGCCGTCGTCGGCGAACTCCTTCATCACGTCGCCGGGGAACGGGAACTCGCCCAGCTCGACCGACGCCAGCCCGGGCTTGAGCGGCGGCAGGGCGAACTCGCGGGCGACGGTCGCGATCTCGCCCGGCGGCGCGCCCGGCGGCGGCTTCTGGTACTCGAACCGGGCGGCGACCTTCTCGGACGTGTCCGGCGGGGTCAGCGCGCCGGCCGGCGTGCCGGCCAGCGTCACCGTCTGCTTGGCCGACGTGTCGTAGAGTTCGGCCAGCTCGGTCGTCCGCTTGGACAGCGCCGGCACCCACTCGGCGATGGGCAGCGGGTCGGCGGCGGTCGAGGGCGGCGTCTTGGGCAGCCGGCCGTTCGACGGGGCGCCCACGAACCGCAGCGCGCCGAGGAACGCGCTGCCGTTGACCCACTCGCTCGGTGCCTTCGCCCCGTCGGGGATCAGTTGGTTGAACTCCAGCGCGTTCTCGCCCGGCTTGCAGGTGACCACCGCCTGCACCCCGGCCGGCGGCGCGGTCAGCGCCTTGAACAGGTCTTCGGACATCGGCTCCGAGCCGGGCCGCACCCGGCCGCGCTCCGGGTTGAACCGGCACACGTCCCAAATGACTACCTTTTGAGTAGCCTTGCACCGCTTGATCTCGTCGTAGAAGTGGTCGAGCGGGATGAGCGACTTCTCCCAGTCCTCGCCGTCGAGTTCGGCCTCCATCGGGGCGATGAACGCTTTGCCGTCGCGGTGGATGGCGTGCCCGCCGAAGTACACGACGACGCGGTCCTGGGCGCGGCTGGTCTTGAAGAAGTCGGTGTACGCGCCCTGGAGGACGTTCTTCATCGGCAGCCGGGCGTCGGCCCCGGGCTGGGTGTCGGACAGCACGAACGTCTGGTTGTTCTGGGCGCTGGGGATCTGCCAGTTGAACGCCAGGTTCTTGGTCGCCGGGCCGACCACGTCGGCCCCGAACTTGGTCGAGGTGAGCGGGTTCAGGTACATGTAGCGGCTGACGGAGATCATCAGCGCGCGGCGCGGGAAGTCGTTGGCGACCGGGGCGGCGGGCCGCGCCGGGGCCGGGGTCGGCGCGACGGTGTCGTGCTTGTCTTCGTGCTTCTTGTTGTCGCCGCCGAACTTGGCGTTGAGCGCCTTGCCGCCGACGACGCCGGCGACGATCAGGCCCAGGGTGAGCACGCCGGCGACCGCGAGCCACACGACCTTGCTCTTGTCGCCGCCGGGGCGGTAGCGTCCGCCGCGGGCCGAGTAGCCGGAGCTCACGCCGGCCGCGGCCGGGTCCATCTTGAACTCGTTGCTCGGCGGGACCGGCATCGCCGGCGCGGCCGGCTTGGCAGCGGCCGGTTGCGGCTTCGGCGGGGCGGCGAGGGCCGGCTTGGGCGCGACCGCCGGCGCGCCGCCGGGCTTGGTCGGGGCGTTGGGGCGGGGCGTCTGCACCGGCGCGGCGGCCGTCGCCTGCGGCGGCAGGGGCGCGGCCGGTTGCGGCTTCGGGGGAGCCGTCGGAGCCGTCGGAGCCGGGGCGACCGGCGCGGTGGCCGTCGGAGCCGGGGCCGCGGCCGGGATCGCACCGGCGGGCGGTGCGGGGTAGCCGTAGCCCGGAGGCGGCGCGTAGCCCGGCGGGGGCGCATAACCCGGCGGCACCGCGTAGCCCGGCGGCATCGGGTACGGATACGGAGGCGCGCCCGGCGCGCCGGCGGCCGGGTAACCCGGTGGCGGGCCGTAGCCCGGCGGCATCGGATAGGGGTAGCCGGGCGGCGGGCCGTAGCCCGGCGGCATCGGGTACGGATACCCCGGCGGCGGGTACGGGTAACCGGGCGGCGGCGCGTAGCCCGGCGGAATCGGGTAGCCGTTGGCGTCGAACTGCGGTTGCGGCGCGGCCGGCTCGTCCTTGTCCTTGAAGAAGTTCAAGTCGCCGTCGCCGACGTCCGCGTCGTCGTGCTGGTGGAAGTCGAAGGCGTTGGCCGGGGCCGCCGGGTACTGACCGGGGTAAGCGGCGGGGGCGGCCGGCGGGGGTGTGGGGTCGGCGGCCGGGGCCGGCGCGTCGCCGACCTCCTTCGCCTTCACCCGCACCTGCGCGCCGCACTTCTTGCACTTGACCGTCTGCCCGACCCACTGCGCCGGTACGCGCAGCGCCGTCTGGCACCCGGGGCACACGGCTCGTACGGTCGCGTCCATCAAAACCTCCGGCTCGCGGAATGCCCGTTAGAGTGAATCTTAGCGGCGGGAGTTCCGCAAGTGGTGAGAATCGGGCTTCGCCGCCCCATTTAACCCGCGCCGGTCGCGCCCGTCTCGGTCGGCGGTCTGGGTTCCGAAACGCGAAGAACGGGCGCGGAAGGACTTCGGCAGGTGCAAGGACTGTACCATCGGCCGCGGGTCTCGCAAACCCTAGCACGGCTTCGGCCGCGCGGCGGGCCGCCGGTCGCATGTGGCCAGCCCGCGGCCGCGCGCGGTCATTCGGCGCGCGTCGGACGACAATCCGATTATCGCCCGGCGTGAGAAAGGCCACAACGGCAATCCGCGATGCTTGCCGCCGGGCGGCGACATCGGCATGTTGAACGGTAACTCGCAGCGAGGTCCCGCGTATGCAGATCGTGTTAATCGAAGGCGACGGGATCGGCCCGGAGGTGACCCAGGCCGCGTGCCGCGTCGTCGCGGCGGCCGGGGTGAAAGTGGATTGGGTGAAGGCCCCGGCGGGCATCCCCGCCGCCGAGCAGTTCGGCGAGCCTCTGCCCGAAGAGACGCTGGAGATGATCCGCCGCTACCGGATCGCGCTGAAAGGCCCGTGTACGACGCCGGTCGGCCGCGGGTACCGCTCGATTAACGTGCGGCTGCGGCAGGGGCTGGGCCTGTACGCGAGCGTGCGCCCGGTCAACTCGCTCGCGGGCATCAAGACGCCGTACGAGAACGTCAATCTGATCGTGGTGCGTGAGAACACCGAGGGTCTGTACGCCGGGATGGAGCACGAGGTGGTGCCGGGCGTGGTGGAGAGCGTGCGGCTGATCACGAAGCCGGCGGCCGAGCGGATCGTGCGGTTCGCGTTCGAGCTGGCCCGCACCCACGGCCGGCGGCTCGTGACGTTCTGTCACAAGGCCGACGTGATGCGACTGTCCGACGGGCTGTTTCTGGAGTGCGCCCGTGGCGTCGCGGACGACTACCCGTTCATCCAGTTCGACGAAAAGCCGATCGACAACGTTTGTCTTGAGCTGGCGATGGACCCGTCGGCGTTCGACGTCTTGGTGATGGAGAACCTGTTCGGGGACGTGATTTCGGACCTCGCGGCGGGTCTGATCGGCCCGGCCGGGCCGGGCGGCGGGTTGGGGCTGGTGCCCGGGGCGAACTACGGCGACCGGTACGCGGTGTTCGAGGCGGTCCACGGCAGCGCCCCGGACATCGCCGGTAAGGGGGTGGCGAACCCGATCGCGGTGGTCCGCAGCGCCGCGATGATGCTGGAGTACGTCGGCCAGACGAAGGCCGCCGAGCGGATCGAGCGGGCGGTCGCGCGGACGCTGGAGGCGAAAGTCGGCCTCACGCACGACCTCGGCGGCGACGGCACCACCGCCACCCTGACGGATCAGATCATCAAGAACTTGGGGGCGTAGAGTCGGCGTCGAGAACCGAGCCGACGTCGCGGGCGTTGTTCAGCGCGCGCTCGACACGAATGCCGCCGTCAACGGGTCGGTAGTATACGCTGTAGCGGTGAAACATCTTGAGGCGCGGCGTCCGCAGTCCGGGGTAGGCGGCGCTGGGCGGCTCGTACAGCGCTGCCGACTCCGGCATGCGCTCGAGAAGCGCCAACGTTTGCAACAGGTCGTCTTGAAACCGCGTGCCACTCCCGAGACGCTGCCCTTCGAGCTACTCGGCGATGTCGTCGATGTCGGCTTCGGCTTGGGGCGAGTAACCGATGATCACGTCGCACCGCCCTTCCGCCTCGCCATTCGCTCGGCAAGAACGCGTCGGCGCTCCGCCCAGAATTCCGGCGAGTCGGGAATGGTCGGCCCGCTGTTCGCACCGGCTTCGAGCATCGCCGCGAGTTCGGCACGGTTCCGAGGGGTGAGATGCGGCGGGCCGTCGTTCGCGGCGGCATCGTCTTTCGGCAGTTGGTCGTGAGCCGCGAGGTGGAGGAAGTAGTCGAGTACGCTGCCGAACCCGGCCGCGGTCGCCTTGCGCTCGAGTTCGTCTTTCAGCTCGTCTGGCAGTGTGATCGTCATCTGACGCTCCTCTCACGCCCCAGATTACCCGCCGCCCGGTCTGCTCGCTACTCCGGTTGCGGGCGGCCGTGCGGCGCGGGACAATTCACCCATCTCGTCGGAGGCGGTCATGAGCCTCACTTACGCCAGTTACCTGCACGTCGAGGCGTTGCTGGGACTTCAGCAGCCGCGGTCCGAGCCGGCCGAGCACGACGAGTTGTTGTTCATCGTCGTGCATCAGGCGTATGAGTTGTGGTTCAAGCTGCTGCTGCACGAGTTCGACAAGATCAAAACTGACCTGTCGGCCGGGCGCACCTACCCGGCGATCGGCACGTTCAAGCGCGTTCGTACCGTCATGAAGGTGGCCGTCGAGCAGATCGACGTGGTCGAGACGCTCACCCCGATGTCGTTCAACAGCTTCCGCAGCCGGCTCGACGAGGCCAGCGGGTTCCAATCGAGCCAGTTCCGCGAACTCGAGTTCCTGCTCGGCTACAAGCGGGTCGAAATGCTGAAACACCACACGCCCGGCACGCCCGCGTACGAGCGCCTGCTCCGCCGGCTCAACGAGACGTCGGTGATGGACGCGTTTTACGCGTTTCTGGGGTTGCACGGCGTCCCGGTGCCGCCCCACCTCACGACGCGCGACCTCACGCAACCGACGACGCCCGACGAGACGATCGAAGAAGGCATTCTGCGGCTCTACAAGTCGCAGCCCGACATGGAGCATTTGTTTGAACTGATGACGGACTTCGACGAGGGGTTTCAGGAATGGCGGTACCGGCACATCAAGCTGGTGGAGCGGACGATCGGCAGCAAGCGCGGCACCGGCGGGTCGCTCGGCGTCGAGTTCCTGAAGCGGTCGCTGTTCCACCCCGTGTTCCCGGACCTGTGGGCCATCCGCCACCGGCTGTAGAGAGCCGTGGGCGGTGGGGAGTGAAGACAGAGGCCAAAGCCGCGACGGATCGAGGATTTCTGTCTTCACTGCCCACTCCCCACCGCCCACTCTTCATGCGGCTTTGGCGAGTTCGCAGAGTACGGCCATGCGCACCGCGAGGCCGTTCGTCACCTGATCGAGAATGGCGGAGTTCGGGCCGTCGGCGACTTCCGGCGTCACCTCGACGCCGCGGTTGATCGGCCCGGGGGCCAGCAACAGAACGTTCGGCGGCGCCTTGCGCAGGCGCTCGCCATCGACGCCGAACAGCAGGCGGTATTCGCGGATCGACGGGAACAGCCCGCTCCGCTGCCGCTCGAACTGCACGCGCAGGAGGTTGAGCACGTCGCACCGCGGCAGGACGTCGTCGAGCCGGTCCGCGACCTCAATGCCCAGGCGCGTGACGTCCGGCGGGACGAGCGTGGGCGGGCCGCACACGATCACCTTCGCCCCGAGCGCGGTGAGCGCGTGGATGTTGCTCCGGGCGACGCGGCTGTGCGCGATGTCGCCCACCAGGCCGACCGTCAGCCCGGCGACACGCCCGAGTTTCTTCCGAATGGTCAGGATGTCGAGCAGCGCTTGCGTGGGGTGTTCGTGCGCGCCGTCGCCGGCGTTGATGACGCGGACGTGCGGCTTCAGGTGCTTGGCAAGGACGTGCGGCGCGCCCGGCGACGAGTGCCGCACCACCACCATGTCGATGCCCATCGCCTCGATGTTCTTGGCGGTGTCGATGAACGTTTCGCCCTTCGCGGTGCTCGACCCGCCGGGCGAGAAGTCGAGCACGTCCGCGCCGAGCCGCCGGGCGGCCAGCCCGAAGCTCATGCGGGTGCGTGTCGACGGCTCGTAAAAGAGGTTCACGACGACCTTGCCCTTGAGGTCGTCGCGCTTCGGGGTGTCGCCGACGCCGACCCCGGCGAACGTTTCCGCCGCGTCGAGCAGGCGGGTGAGGTCGGCGGCCGACAGCCCCTCGAGGCCGAGCAGGTGCTTCATCATGACTCCAGATTATTCACCACAGAGGGCACAGGAGGTCCCCTCCGCGAGGCGGGAGGGGACCTCCTGTGCCCTCTGTGGTGAATCACTGCCTTTTCAGCCCGCGGCCCGGGCGCGCCGGGGTGCGCTCGCCGCCGAGCAGCACCGGCACGCCGTTCACGAATACGTCGCTGACGCCGGTCGCGAGCGCCTTGCCGTCGGAATAGGTCGAGCGGTCGGCGATCGTCTGCGGGTCGAACACGACCACGTCGGCTGCCATCCCGGCACGAATCAGGCCGCGGTCCTTCAGCCCGAACCGCCGGGCGACCGCGTACGAGCATTTCATCACCGCTTCCTCCAGCGGCCAGTCGCCGCCGCGGACGTGGTGCCCGAGGTAGCGGGCGAAGCACCCGGTGCCGCGCGGGTGCGGCTTCCCGCCGACGTAAATGCCGTCCGACCCGGCCATCATCAGCGGGTGGCGCATCAGTTTGATGATGTCCGACTCCTGGCGCTCGGCGAAGTGCCGGACCACGCACCCGGCGGCGAGGTCGGTCGCAATCAGCAGGTCGCAAGTGAAGTCGAGCATCGACTGCCCGCGCTGCTCGGCCGCTTCGGGCAGGAGTTGCCCCTCGAAGTGCCGGTAGTCTTGGTGCGGGAGGCTGGCGAGGCGGATGGTCTCGATCGGGAACCGCGGGCTGGCGAACGCCGCTTCCAGCTTCTGGCGCGTCTCGGGCGACTTGAGCCGCGACACGGTCGCCTCGATCCCGCCTTCGAGCGTCTCCGGCGGGAGCGTGAGCATCGCCACGATCGTGCTGCCGTACAGGTAGCAGTACAGGTCGAAGGTCACGTCGATGCCGTCGGCGCGGGCGGCGTCGAGAAGGGGGATAGTTTGATCCGCGAGGCAGTTGAAGTGCGACACGTGGACCGCGCACCCGGCCCGCTTGCCGATGTTGAAGACCTCTCGCAGCGCCGCGGGGGCCTTCTCGCGGTTGTAGCCGCGCATGTGCGTCACGTACACGCCGCCGAACGGCGCGATCTCTTCGCAGAGCGAGGAGAGTTCGTCCTCGTCGGCGTAGATGCTCGGGACGTAGTCGAGTCCGCTGGAAAGCCCGACCGCGCCCTGCTCCATGCCCTCGCGGACGATCGCGCGCATCCGGGCGAGTTCGCCGGGGTTCGGCTTCCGCGGGTCGAGGCCCATCACCTCCATCCGCACGTTGCCGTTGGGGATGAGCGTGCAGGCGTTGATGGAACACTGGCCATCGAACTGCGAGAGGAACTTGGTGATGCTCCGCCACTCGCGGCCGGGCGTCGGGAAGTTGCCGTTAAATCCGGCGGTGTAGCGGCGCATGTAGGCCATTGTCGCGGCCGAGGCCGGGGCGAACGCGACGCCGTCCTGACCGATGACGTGCGTCGTGACGCCCTGCCGGACGCCCTGCTCGTGCAGCGGGTCGGCCAGGAGCGGCAGATCGCCGTGGACGTGCGCGTCCACGAACCCCGGGCACACCACCTTGCCGGCCGCGTCGATCGTCTGCTTCGCCTGCGCGTTGCCGAGCGCGCCGACGGCGGCGATACGGTCGCCGGTGATGCCGACATCGGCCCGGAACCACGGCAGCCCGCTGCCGTCCACGACGCGGCCGTTGCGGATGAGGGTGTCGAACATCGTGAGGGCGCCGTGGGCTGTCTTTGGTGTTCTGTTTTTCGTGTTTTGTGCCGGACGGACGCCGGACGCGTGTGCGGCTGGGTGGTGATACTAAATACGAAAAACGAAACACCGAACACAGCCTATCGCGGCACGGTGTCCGGGCCGAAGTGCTCCATGATGATGTCGTACAGCGCCGGCTCGCCCGGGAGCGTCAGCAGTCCGGCGATCACCAGCCGCCGCTTGCCGTCCACCACGCGGTACAGGGTGTAGCTGCCCGACCGCCGCGTCCCGCGGGCGTCCGGGTTGGTCGCCCGGGCGTAGACCCGGCCGCCGTAGGCGAACACCCCCGACCCCTGCGGCCGGCCGAGGTGCTTCGCGCCCGCGCGCACCACGAACCCGATCGCGGTGTCCGCCGTCGGCACCTTCGCCCGGCTCGCGCCGAAGAACGAGCCGGTCAGCACGAACAGGGTCAGCGGGTCGCCCGGCGTGTGCGAGTGGATCGGCCAGTAGCCGTCGAACTGGAGCGTCACCTCGCCGCCGCGGAGGATGAGCGTGTCGCCGGACCGGCCGATCTCGCCGACCCGCTCGACCAGTTCCACCTGCGTGCGCGCGAACGACGGGATCGGCTCGCTCCAGTGCCGCTGCCAGCCGGCCGGCTCGAACGTCGCCGGCCCGGTCTTGCGCCACTGCCTCGTCTCGCCGGCGACGCGGAACACGTCGCCGATCTGGAGTTCGCGTGCGAGCATGGCGCCCCCGGTTCGCGAGTGAACGGACGGTGTCTCTGTGAATATGCTGTTCCGGGCACTCTAACACACTCCCGCAGGCGCCGCCTATGTCCGCCGCTCCGTCGGTCTCGCACACCCGCATCCTCATCGGCCTCGTCGGCGGGGCCGCGGTCGGCTGCGCCGCCAACGCGCTGACGACCAACGGCACCCTCCCGCGGGAGCCGGTCGCGTGGGCGGTGAAGTACCTCGCCCAGCCGGTCGGGGCGGTGTTCCTCAACCTGTTGTTCCTGGCCATCCTGCCGCTGGTGTTCGCGTCGCTGGTGCTGGGTGTGACGCGACTGGGCGGGTCGGCCAACGTCGGCCGGGTGGCGTTCAAGACGATCGGCTACTTCTTCGTCACCACCGCGTGCGCCGCGGTCATCGGGCTGACGCTGGTGAACGCCATCAAGCCCGGCCGGGCGACGTCGCCGGAGCTGCGCGACGGTCTCATGGCCAAGTTCGGCGGGCAGGCGCAGGGGCGGATCGACAAGGCGAAGAAGAAGGAGTTCGGCGTCCAGACGTTCGTGGACTTCGTCCCGGCCAACCCGTTCGTCGCGCTCGTCGAGAAGGACATGCCGGCGATCGTGGTGACCGCGCTGCTGGTCGGGTTCGCGCTCGGCCGCATCGAGCCGACCCGCGCCGCCCACCTCGTCACCCTGCTGGAGGCGGTGAACCAGGTGACGGAGGTGATCGTGCGGTGGGCGATGGCGCTGGCACCGTACGCGGTGTTCGCGCTGCTGTTCTCGGCCACCGCGGAACTCGGGTACGAGCTGCTGTTCTCGCTCGGCGCGTTCGTGCTGACCGTGCTCGGCGGGTTGGCCCTGCACCAGTTCGTCGTGCTGCCGGTGCTGGTGTCGGTGCTCGGCGGGATGAACCCGCTCACCTTCTTCGCCAAGTGCCGCGGCACCATGCTGACCGCGTTCAGCACCAGTTCGAGCAGTGCGACGCTGCCGGCAGCGATCCGGTGCGCCGAGGAGGATTTGGGCGTGCCCAAGAGCGTGTCGAACTTCGTGCTGCCGCTGTCGGCCAGCATGAACCACAACGGCACGGCGCTGTTCGAGTCGGTGACGGTGCTGTTCCTGGCACAGGCGTTCCTGCCGGTCGATTTGACGTTGCAGCAGCAACTCGTGGCTCTGGGGCTGTGCATCCTGACGGCGATGGGCATGGCCGGCGTGCCGGGCGGGTCGCTGCCGCTCATCGGGCTGATCCTGGTGCAGTTCGACGTGCCCGCCGGGGCCATCGCGCTGGTGATCGGCGTGGACCGCATTCTGGACATGTGCCGGACGACGGTGAACGTGACCGCCGACCTGACCACCGCGGTGTTCGTGGCCCGGAGCGAGCCGGCGCTCGAATCCGCGGCCGGACCGGCGGCGAAAGAGGTGGAAACGACGCGCCCGCTCCCGCCGTAACTGCGTAGCGCAGGCGTCGGGAAGTCCCGAATCCTCTCTCCGGTCGTTGACAGACCTTGCGGGCGCGGTCAACATGGTTTCTGGCGGTGCTTCACCCTGCGGCCGGTCGCCCGGCCGACGCCTGGCGTGATCTGGCGGTGCGCGGCTCGGACGCCCCGCGGGCCGGGATCACGGCAGTCCCAGCCCGGGAGCCAGCCGTGGCCGAACCCGTTCATCCCGCACCCGATCTGTCGCCGTCCGACCCGGAGCGGACCGACCTGCTCTATTCCGCCGCGCTGGGGGCAACCGCGGCCGACGCGCCCGACGCCCCGGCCGACGCCCAGGGTCTGCCCGACCAAGTCGGCCGCTACCGCGTGCTCCGCGAGGTCGCCCGCGGCGGCATGGGCGTCATCCTGGCCGCCGCCGACCCGGAGCTGATGCGCGAAGTCGCCGTCAAGGTGATGCTGCCGCAGCACCTGCCCAAACCGGGCTACCGCGAGCGGTTCGTGCAGGAGGCCCGCATCACCGGCCGGCTCCAGCACCCCGGCGTCATCGCGGTGTACGACTTCGGCGAGCTGCCCGACGGGCGGCCGTTCTTCGCCATGAAGCTGGTCGAGGGCGAGACGCTCGACGCCCAACTGGCCGCCCGCAAGCACCCGGCCGACGACCTGCCGCACTTCCTGACCGTCTTCGAGCACGTGTGCCAGGCGCTGGCGTACGCGCACAGCAAGGGCGTGCTGCACCGCGACCTGAAGCCGCTGAACGTCATGGTCGCGCCGTTCGGGGTGGTGAAGGTGATGGACTGGGGGATGGCGTGCCAGAAGGACGAGGGCCGGCACTGCCCGGCGGCATCGACCGCGACCCCGCCGCCGGCGGCGCTGCTGGGCGACATCATCGGCACCCCGGCGTACATGAGCCCGGAGCAGGCGCTGGGCGGGCGCGGGGCCGACGAGCGGACCGACGTGTTCGGGCTGGGCGGCATCTTGTGCGCGATCCTGACCGGCCAGCCGCCGTACACCGGCACCAAGACCAAGAGGGTTCACGCCCGGGCGGCGCGGGCCGACCTCGCGGAGTGCTTCGGCCGGCTCGACGCCTCGCCCGCGGCCCGCGAGTTGGTCGCGCTGGCGAAGCGGTGCCTCGCGCCGCTGCCGGCGAACCGGCCGCGGGACGCGCAGGAGGTGATGGCCGCGCTGACCGCGTACCTCGAGTCCGACCTGCGGCGGGCGGAGCGGGATTTGGTGCGGTTCTTCGAGCTGTCGCCGGACCTGCTGTGCATCGCGGGTATGGACGGGTACTTCCGCCGGGTGAACGAGAACTTCAGCCGGGTGCTCGGGTTCTCAACTGCGGAGTTGCTGGCGCGGCCGTTCGCGGAGTTCGTGCACCCGGACGACCGGGCCGCGACGGCGGCGGAGGCGGAGCGGCTGACCCGCGGCGAGCCGGTGGTGCGGTTCCGCAACCGCTACCGCACCGCCGCCGGCGGGTACGTGACGTTCGAGTGGGAGGCGAAGGCGATCCCCGCCGAGGGCGTGGTGTTCGCAGTCGCCCGCGTGGGGTGAGGGCCGCGCCCAAGCAAATGACACGCACTTCGAACCTTTACTTTGGCAGGCGTCGGACCTTCGGCTGGTCGGCACCTTTGGGTAGCCCGGTCGCAGTGATGGTGAGCTTGTCAATCGGCTTCCCGTCGTAAGTGTTAATAACCAACTTCGCCCCATCGAGCTTGACGTCGAACCCGTCTGGTAGGGATTCACGAATGAGTTCGGCGACGTCAGCCGTGTTGGTACGCTTGCCGATCTTGTACTCTTGGTCGAGTTCCTTGCCGCCCATCTTTACCACAAGCCGCAGCCTGTATTCGGTGTCGTTATCTGCACCGGGGAGCGGCGAGAAGTCGACTTCGATTGGTCCGTCGTCTGCGCGAGTGGCCGCGACCGTTCTGGCGGAAAGAAAAATCGCTAGAATACACAGGAAGGTGCGAATCATGGCCACCTCTAAAACAGTTTTGTTAAGCGATTAGGGTGATTCGGTCGTGGTCGCTGTTGAGTTAGGTTGGGCGGGCACTTGTTCGGTGCCCGTCCTGTCCCACGCTCACGAAGAACTTACAACAGGTAATGTATTTGTGGTCAGGGTGAGCCCTTCGGGGATTCAGAAACTGACGGCTGTTGCGTAGCACCTTGTGCAGACGCTGAGGCGTTAGAATACAGCGAAACCGGGTCAGGCACCCACTTCTGTTGAGTGGTAGCGCGATGAGAGTAAATGAAGAAGCCCGTGCCAGTGGCATTGGGACGCACATTCCAACCGGACCCGTAGATTGCCGGCTCACCCGGACCACCAGGCCTTACCGAGGCCTGTGGGATCGACTCCAGAACGAGTGCGGTCACATCGGCTGCTGAAGTGTTCGCGCCGATGTTGTACGTCTGCTCGAAAGTGCTGCCGTCAGCGGCGGTGAACTTGATTTTTAGAGTGTATGCGTTGGCCTGCGTACCAAGCGGAGCGAGGTTGATGAACCCGACCGGCTTGGGAGCATCTTTCTGCGCGTTGGCGAACAGCGATTGATTGGTCCCAGCCACAATTGCCGTCACGTCCAACCCGCTCATCGAGATGGAGGAATACCCGATGTTGGAACCGGCGGTGTTGAGGGCGAAACTCACACCTTTGAACTCGCCGTACTCGAACTGCAGTGTCGGTGCCGTCGTGAAACTCGCCGAACCAACCGTGAAGTTCTTGCCCGCGACGTTCAGGTTGAAGCCGATCGCCGGGAGCGACTGACTCGCCAGTGCCTCGTTCACTTCGTTCCAGGGCGTCTGGTATGAGATTGAGCCAGCCGTGCCGTCGGGCAGGGTGAACGTGGCCTGCGTGTCGGCCGCGTCGTAGGCGACCGAAGCGGAACCGTCGTTGGCGAACCCGTATGCGACCGCGCCCCACGGGTCGATGCGGATCTCGTTGCTGGAGTCGCCGAACACCGACGCGCTCACGCCCAGCAGCACGCCGTACGAGTAGATGGCGACCGCGTCGCCTCGCACGAAGAACTCGTCGTTCTGGGCGGTCACCTCCAGGTCGGTGATGGCGAGTTCCTGTCGCGCCTGGGTCGGATCGACACCGGCCGGTGCCGAGAACGACCCGCCGCCGGCGGTCCCGTCGGCGAACTGGAACGAGAACGCGGCCGGCACGTCGCGGCCTTCCAGACATTCGAACCGCGGGCGGAACTTGCTGAGCATGGAAGTGCGGCTCCTATTCGGGCGAAGTGCCCGCCGAACGTCACTGTCCGGCGGTAGTCAGCATGATCGCATGGGGGGGGGCAAATGTCAATTCCGCTACATTCCGTTTCACCGAACCTTCTCCGCCCGTTCGCACAGCACGCGTCGGGGCTTGGCGACCGCCGGCGGATCTGTCATGCTGAACGGCACAGGAGGCCGCCGTGTCACAGCCACTCGCCCGCCGAAGTCACCTCGACGTCGCCGACTACGGCGACGTGTCGGTCGTCACCTTCGTCCACCGGCGCATCCCCGACGAGGAGCACGTTCAGGCGACGGGCGACGACCTGTTCCGCCTCATCGACGAGCGGGGCCGGCACAAACTGCTGCTCGACTTCGGTCACATCGACTACGTGTCCAGCGCCCTGCTCGGCAAGGTGATCACGCTCCTCCGCAAGCTCCAGGCGGCGAACGGGCGGCTGGTGCTGTGCCGGCTCAACAAAGACGTGCTCGATCTGTTCCGGATCACCAAACTCCGGGCCATCCTGCCGACCATCGACCACCCCGGCCTGACCACCGCCGAGGCGGTGCTGCGGGAGGTGTTCGGCTACCCCGAGCGGCCGGTCGCGTTCCGCCCCGAGTGGCGAACCGACACCGTCATGAACCTGGCGCGGCAGGTCCGGGCGAGCGGCGAGTTCGCGGTCATGCCGATCCTCGCCGACGCGCTCCAGGACGCCGGGTGCGACGCCGACGACCTGCTCGCCCACCTGCGCGACCCCGACCAGCCGCACGTCGGCGAGTGCTGGGCGATGGAACAAATCCTCGGCCGGCTGAACGGTCGCTGGACGGCGCCGGTGACGTGAGAGAGCCGCCCTCCGACCGCGGCGGCCGGCTTACTTCGACGGCGGGAGCGTGGGCGGGATCTTCGGCGGGGCTTTCGGCGGCGTGAACGGCGTCGCGTCCGGCGGCAGCACCACCGGCGGCAGGTCGGGCATGAACGGCGGCAGGGTCGAGGCGAAATCGGGCTGCCGCGGCGCGGCCGGCGGCGCGGGCGGGACCGCGACCGGCGTCGGCGGCGGGACCGGCAGCGGGGCCACCACCGGGAAGCCCGCCGGCGGCTTCACCGACACAGGCGCGGCCTTCCGCGCCACCGGCGGCTCGGCGGTCACGTTCAGGATCGGCGGCGGGCCGGCGCTCGGCGGCACCGCCTTCGCGCCCGCCGCCGGGCCGCGCATCCCGGACACCAAATCGGACAGGAACCCCGGGCGGACCAGTCGCGGGCCGGCGGGCGGCGCGACCGGCGGCAGGGCCGGCCCCGGCGCCGCGGTCGGCAGGCTCGGCGGGGTGAACAGCGACACGCTCGGCGGCGGCGGAGCCGGGATCAGCGCGACCGCCGCCCGCTCGCCCGCCGGGGCCGCGATCGGCGGCTCCACCGTCTGCGCCGCGATCCCGTCGGCCCCCTTCGGGCTGCGGTAGCCGCTCAGGTGGTACTGCCACAGCGTTTGCTTCGCCGCCAGCCGCACCAGCGGCGACGCGTCGCCGGCCGCGGCGGCCTCCAGCGCCACGCCGGCGTGCGGGAAGACCTGGTCGAGTTGCCCCAGCGACTGCGCCGCCTCCGCCCTGACCGCGGCGCTGGCGTCCTTCTGCAAGGCGGCGGTCAGGGCGGCGGCGACCTCCGGGAACTCGCGCGGGTCGGCCCCGCCGAGTTCGTCGGCCGCGGCCTTCCGCTTCCGCTCGTCCGGGTCGCTCTTGAGCACCTCCACCAGCGGCCGCACCTTCGCGGCGTCCACCTTTTTGGCTTTGAACGGGCCGGCGAGGGCGGCCGAGGCGACGGCGGCCGAGGCGAGGGCGAGCGCGAGGCGGAAGCGGGACACGGTGAGGCTCCACTTGCGAGGGCGTCTCGCAAATTGATCGTCCCGTGTGAGTGTCCGGTGGCGGCGTTTCGGCGGAACGGGCGGGCGCGGCGAGTCGCCGGACCGCTACCGGCGCAACGCCGGCCACAACCGCCGCGCCCGGCCGGCGGCGCGGCCGCTACAGCCGGCGCGATCAGAACCCGTTCGGGTTGCCGCCGCGGCCCTTGTTGATGAGCGTGTCCTGCTGCTTCTCGGGGGCCTTGGGCCGGTACGTGGCGGTGTCCGGCTGGTTGTACCGCGGCGCGTCCGGCGGCAGGTGGTACTCCTCCCGCGCCGGGCCGTTGACGTCGTACTTGTCGTGGTAGCAGCCGACCGCCGCGAGCGCGACGATCAGGGCGAGCGCCCGCATGTCCGACCCCCCCGCAATTCCCGTGGAATGCGGGCGGTATAACGGCCCGTCCGCGGGACGCAAGGGGAACTGCGAGAAGAACCCACCCCCGGCCCCTCCCTGCAGGGAGGGGGGAAAGCCGCAAGGCCAGGCCGATGTCTTCCTCCCCTCCCTGCACCCCGCGTGCAGCCGAAACTGCGTCCGCAGGTGAGGCGCGGCACGCGGGACCAAACGGAGGGGCCGGGGGTGGGTCGGCTCACTCGTCCAACTTCTCGGTCGGCGCGTCGGCGTCGATGGCGTCGGCACCGGACGCCCCGCCGCCGCTCTTCACCCACCGCGTCGGCAGCCCGCCGGTGCGGAGCACGTCCACCAGCATCTGCCGCGCGACCGGGTCTTGCAGTTGCGCCTCGACGCCGCGGACCGTCGCCTCGACGTCGTAAGCCACTCGCTTGAGGGTGACAGCGCCGTCTTCGATGATCGCGTACGCGGCCCGCGGGTCGCCATTGCGGCTCAGCCCGACGCTGCCGGGGTTGATAATCAGCGTCTCGCCGACTTGGAGCGTGTAAGTCTGGTGGGTGTGCCCGACGATGACGTAATCGGCCTTGACCCCGGCCAGCCGCGGCTTCCAGAACGCCGGGTCGGCCGGGGCGTACTCGTCCATCGGGTCGCGCGGGGTGGCGTGGACCATCAGCGCCCGCTTGCCGCCGATGCTGAACATGACGGACGTGGGCAGGTCGGCGAGGTAACGGCGCTGGTCGGGGGTGACGCCCGCGACCGACAGCGGGCGGGTGAGGGCGGTGAGCATGCGGAACCCGCCGACGCCCTGCACCTCGACGTTCTGGGCGACGCCGTGGTCGTGGTTGCCGCGGGCGCAGTAGGCGGCGTGCCGCTTCACCCAGTCCACGACCGGCCCGGGTTCGGGGCCGTAATCGACGAGGTCGCCGGCGCACACGCACAGGTCGAACGGCTCGCGGATGGCGTCCAGCGCCGCCCGGTTGCCGTGGATGTCCGCGATGACCAGAACGCGCATTGGGGAAGGGATGAGGGATGAAGGATGAGGGATGAAAAAAGACACCGGCCGAACAACCTCTTCGGTTTCGGCCGGTGTCTTTCTATCCTTCATCCCTCATCCTTCATCCCTCATCCCTACTTGACCAACTGCGGGTCCGGCTCGACGCGGGCCACGCCGGGCACCTTCCGCAGTTCGGCGATGTACTCCCACACGTCCGCCGGTTGGGCCGCGCCGACCACCAGCAGGCCGGTCGCGGTCGTCTTCACGTCGAGCCGGGCGAACCGGGCCTCCTTGCGGAGCGCCGCGACCGCGGTCGGCACGTCCGGGTAGGCCGGCGCGGCGCCGAGCGCGACCGGGGCGGTCGGGAACAGCGGCTTCACGACCGCCGGCGGCGGGGCGGACGTCGGCAGCGGCTTCACCTGCGGCACCGCGGCCGTGCCCGGCACCGCGACCGGGCCGCCGAGCACGTTCACCGGCGGCACGCCCGACGCGGTCGGCCGCAGCGCCTCCACCGGCTTCGGCGCGCCGACGATCAGGTCGCTCGGCGGGAGCGGGGCGAGCGGCGGGAGGAAGCCGTCCGGGGCGGTCGGCGGCAGCGCGACGCCCGGCAGCGCCGCGGTCGTCGGCTTCGCGGCCGGCTTTAGCCCCTCGGCGACCGCCCGCACCAGCGCGTCCGGGGCCGGCTGCACGAAGCACAGGTTCTTCACCGACGCCACGCCCGGGACGGCGCGAACTACGCGCTCGGCCCGCGCCTTCACCTCGTCGGTCAGCACCGGGCCGCCGATCACCGCCCCGCGATCGACCACGCTGACCACCAGGTTGACGCCCTTGAGTTCGGCGTCGGCGTCGATGGCGGCGAGCACCGCGTTGGAGATCGCCACGTCGGAGAACGCGACGGTTTTGACCGGCGGGTCGGCCGGGCGAGCCGGGCCGGCGGGGCCGGCGAGCGCGAGCAGGCCCGCGCCGGCGAGTGTGCGAAGGGTTCGGGACCGCCACAGGTGCGTAAACATGGTGCGCCTCACCGACCGGCGGGGCGTGACCGGCGTCACGGCGTCCCCCGCGGGTATATGTTCCTATCCTGTGTCACGGTCGGTTGGGGCGGAATTGCGCGAATGTCATTTTTACAAAGCAAAACCGTTCAATCGTTCCATGCGGACCGCGTGGCGAAGTGCGACCGGTCCGCGAAGCGGTTCGGCGTGGGTAAGATGTGCGGCCGCTTCGCGGCGTCATTTGTCCATAGTCCATGGTCCGTGGTTGCACGCGGTCGTGATCTCAGGCTGATGGCTATGGACTATGGACCATGGACCAATGACTACTCAATATCCGTCGGCGGCGGGACTGCGGACTGCGTGCCGCTGCCGTCGGCCGCGAACGCCGACTTCATCGGCAACCGGACGGTGAACTTACTGCCCTTGTCGATGACGCTCTGCACCAAGATGTCGCCGCCGTGCTCGCGGACCACCTTGCGGCTCACCGGGAGGCCCAGCCCGGTGCCGCGACTGCCCTTCGTGCTGACGAACGGCTTGAAGATGTCTTCCAGCTTGTCGGCCGGGATGCCGGGGCCGTTGTCCAGCACGATGATCTTCGCCCAGTTGCCCGGCGGTTCGAGGATGGCTTGCACCGCGAGTTTCGCGTCCTCGCGGTCCTCCAAAGCGTCGATCCCGTTGCTCACGAGGTTGAGCACGGCGCGGTGGATGCCCTCCGGGTCGCACGGCACCGCCGACACCCCCTGCCCCGGCCGCCAGTCGAGCGCCACGCCGCGGTCGTTCGCCCGCCCGCGGACCACGTCCAGCACGTCCTCGCACAGCTTGTTCAGGTCGGTCGGCTCGACCGCCGGCTCCCGCTCCTTCGAGTAGTTGAGCATGTCCAGAATGAGGTCGTCGATGCGGTTCTGGTTCCGTTCGACCAGCTTCCACCCCTTGCCGAGCAGGTCGCGGTCGTCCTCCTTGAGCGCGGTGCGGACCATGTCGGCCCCGAACCGCACCCCCTGCATGATGTTCTTGATGTGGTGCGACAGCGCCGCGATCGTCTGCCCGACGGCCGCGAGCCGCTCGGCGTTCACCAGTGCCTCGTGGTAGCGGCTCTCTTCCACCGCGATGGCCGCCTGGTGGGCGATCGCGCTGGCGAAGTGCAGGTGGTCGTCGGTGAACTTCCCCGCGTCCAACCCGCGGGTCAACTGCTGCTTGAGCGACGACTGGGTGTCGAGGAACAGCACCCCGACCACCTCGCGGCGGCCTTTCATCGGCACGCAGATGGCTTCACGAATGTTGTGGCGGTGCAGGCTTTGCGCGGCACGGAACCGGTCGTCGGTGTACACGTCCGACACCAGCACGCCCTGTTTTTCCTTCAGCACGTGCTCGACCACGGTACGGCTGACCGCGAGTTCCTCCTGCCGGTTGATCCCGGTGCGGTAGCGGACCGCCTTCGGCACCAGCCGCCCGTCGGAGTCGCGGAGCATGAAGCAGCCGTGATCCGCTTCGACCGACTTGAACACGAGGTCCATGACCGTGCTCAGCAGTTGATCGACGTCGAGGATGTGGCTGACCGCCTCCGCGGTCTCGTAGAGGGCCGCGAGGGACGCGAGCCGCACCCGCAGCCAGTCGTTGGCAGCCGCCGGGCGCGACAGAATTTGACTGCCGGCGTCGGCCGCGACGGTGCGGACGATGGCCGACGCCAGGTCTTGCTCCGGCCGTGCCTGGAGCTTCACGCGCTCCGTAAGATCATTCGCCAGATCGGCTTCGGCCCGCCCGGCCGTGAACATCAGCATCGTTTGGCCGAGCGTGATCGTGTCGCCGCTGCGGAGTGGCGCGGTGCGGACGGGCTGGCCGTTGAGGAGGGTGCCGTTTCCGCTGCCGAGGTCGATGAGTTCGTACCCGTGCGGGGCGGCGCGCACCTCGAGGTGCCGGCGGGACACCTGGGTGTCGTGGAGCGGGACGGCGTTGGCCGAGTGCCGGCCCACGGTGACCGCGGCGGCAGTCAGCTCGAACTGCTTGCCCTCGTCCACGCCGCGAATGACGATCAACCGGGCCACGCGGTGCTCCTGCGACCGACGGAAGGCGAACAGGACTACGTTAACCCGCCGCCCGCGCCGGGGCAACCGCCGTAAACCGTTCACTCGGGGTAGTTGAGAAGAACCCGACCGAACCGCGCTTCCAACTGAACACCGGCGCGGTGCATCTCCCAGGTCAACGGCCCGGTAGCGTATACCGTCAGCCGCCGAAGCCGCTTCAAGTGGCGGGAGGATAGAATCAGTTCGGCGGTACGGTCGGTGAGATCGAGGCCGTTCAGGGCGAGCGATTCGAGGCCGCTCAGAGCCTGGCATGCCGCCAGGGCCGCCACCCCTCGCACGCCCAACGTGCGCTCGAGTCGCGTGTCGTCGTGCGTCGTCAGTTCGAGCGCCGTGAGCCGGTCGAGACCCGGCCACATGACGAGGTCTTCAACCGCCTCGTCTTCGATGCCCGCCACCACCAGCCGGCGGAATGGCGCGCGGGTCAGCAGTTCGCTCCAGCGCTGGCGGAAGGGCAGGTACTTGCCGGTCAGGCCGTCGGGCAGACCGCGTTCGAAGTCCGAGACGTTCACGCCGTCGAGCGGGAAGCCGAGCCGAGCCGCGAACCGTCCGAGCCACTCATCGGCCCCGAGTTCCATGACGGTCGGGATGTCGCCGGCCTGCTCGGTGCCGGTGCCCAGGCGGATGTGCGCGCGGATGAACCGCGCCCACGCCTCTTCAACTTCGCCGCCGCGCTCGTCGAGCAGGTCGGCGAACGCCAGCCGGGCGGTGTCGTCGGCCGGGTCGGCGCAGATCGCGGCCAGCAGCGCGTCCTCGTCGCTCACGACGCCCCCCAACTCCCGAGTTTCACGCCCTTGCCGAACCGCTTCCGAAGCGCGCGGGCCGCGGCGGACTGGACGCCGATCGCGGTGTGCCCCAGGTCGAGCAGCCGCAGGTTCGTCAGGTACGGCGAGTTCGCCAGCGCCAGCCCCCCGGCCTCGCCGACCGCGGTGGAGGTGAGCACCAACTCCGCCAGGTCGGGGAACCGGCCGTCGGCCAGGTCGCTCGCGGTGCCGTCGTCGGCCCGACTGCCGTACAGGTCGAGCGCCGTCAACTGCATCAGGTGCGAGGATACGAACAGGCTGTGGAGCGTACTCGCCGGGGTGCCGTAGGTGATGACCCGCAGCCGCCGCAGGCGGACCAGTTCCGGGACGCGGGCCAGCCGCGCGCCGTCGGTCAGCCGCCACAACCGCAGGACGTGAACCCCCGGCACCGCGAAGATTTCTTCGGCGTGGTCGATCACCGGCCGCTCGTCCGGGGTGCGAACCTCCTCAATCAGCCCGCGGTTGAAGTCGCCCCACTCGACGCCGGCGATCTTCGGCAACTCTGCCTTCCAGCGGCGCTCGAAGCCCATCAGGTAGGGGCGGTGCCGGCGCACCAGCGCCGATTTCTCCTCGCCGCTCAGCCCGGGTTGGGCGAGCCGCACCTGAATCCGCACGAAGTCGGCCCGCTCGGGGTCGCCGTTCTCCTCCAGCCAGTCGGCGTACATCAGCCGGGGCGTGTCCTCCTCGGGTTGCTCGGCGATGGCGTTCAGCAGTGCGTCGTGGTCGCTCATCACCGGCCCCGAAACCTTTTGGACAAAATTCCAGAAATCCGATTTGACTTCGCGCCGCCCGTCACCCACAGTGAAAATATGTGGCATTTAGTCCACATTGACCGAAAGATCACTGATCTGGCAGGGCGTGGCCGAACCGCTGCACGAACCGCTTGCGGAGCGGCTTGTCCAGGTGGCTCCAGCGGCTCGCCAGCACCCGCAGCCCGTTGAGGTACGGGCAGGCGAGCATCGCCTCGGCGGTGTCCGGGTCGAGCCGGACCTCGTAAATGTGGGTGACGGATTTCAGGAGCGGCAACTTCCAGACGTCGGGGATCGGGGCGTTGAGGAAGTACAGTTCGCGGACCGGGGTGAGCCGGGCGAGTTTCGGGCCGTCGGTGACGAGCGTGTACGGCGAGAGGCGGAAGTATTCGACGAACCCGCGGCGGAACACCCACCCGCCCCACGCGCCCGGCTTGAGCCGCAGCGCGTCCGCGAGCGGTTGCGTCCATTCGACGTCGTGAGCGATGAGCAGGTCGCGCTGCCGGAGTTCGAGTTCGCGGCGGCGGTCGCGGTCGCGCACGCCGCGGGCCAGTTCGATCTGCACGCGGACGAACTCGGCGCGCGGGGATTGGTCGTTCTCGTCGAGCCAGTCGGCCAGCGCGAGCCGGAGGGTGTCGTCGTCCGGGTCGGCCAGCAGCGCCAGGAGGAACGGGTTGTCGGGCGTCATCTCGGTGTTTGGTGTTTCGTTTTTTGTGTTTAGTGCCGCCGTTCAACTGTGAAGACGCCCGGGCGCCCGCCGAGCACAAACACCAAAGACGAAACACCAAACACGAGCTACCCCAATATAACGCGGTCGCCGGGCGCGGGCACGCCGACGTCGTCGAAGCCCATGTCGCGCAGCGCGTGGGCCAGCGCGTCGGCCTGCTCCCGCTCGCCGTGGATCAGCCGCACCTTGCCGACCTTGCCGGCCAGCGGGGCGAGGTACGCGGCGAAGTCGTGCTTGTCCGCGTGCCCGCTGAACCCGTCGAGGTGTTGGACCTCGATCCACTTGTTCCAGTCGCGCCCTTGAAAGCGCACGGTCGGTTTGGGTTCGAGCAGGCGGCGGCCGGTCGTGCCCGGGGCCTGGTAGCTGACGAGAACGATGGTGCAGCGCGGGTCGTCCACGAGTTGCTTCAAGTGTTGCTGGATGCGGCCGGCGTCGCACATGCCGCTGGCCGCGATGATGACGCTCGACCCCGGCCGCGTGGCCAGCCGCGTGCTCTCCTCGAAGTCGCGGACGTAGCTCACGCCGTCGCCGCCGAGCAACCCGTGGCCCTCGCGCAGCGCTTGCGCGATCTCGGCCGACAGCGAGTTCGGGTGCGCGCGGTACACCGCCGCCACTTCCGACGCGAGCGGGCTGTCGACGTAGACAGGGATTTGCGGGATCTTGCGCTCCCGCAGGCCCTGTTGGAGCACGTGGATGATGAGCTGCGTGCGGCCGAGGCTGAACGCGGGGATGAGCACCTTGCCCTCGCGCTCGACGGTGTCGCGGATGGCCGCGTACAGTTTCTCGACCGTCTCGGCGAACGAGCGGTGGGTGCGGTTGCCGTAGGTGCTCTCGCACACGAGCACGTCGGCCGGCGGGATGGTGCCGGTCGGCTTGAGGATGGGCAGCCCGCGACGGCCCATGTCGCCGCTGAAGGTGAGCGTGTGGTCGCGGTCGGGCGCGGCGACGACGGCGTGAACCATCGCCGAGCCGAGCACGTGCCCGGCCTCGATGAACCGGAAGCGGATGGTTTTCGTGACGTCGGTGTCGCGGCCGTAGGGCACCGCGACCAGCCGGCTGAACACCTTCTCGACGTCGTTGACGGTGTACAGCGGCTGCACCCAGGGTTCCGCGTAGTTGCGGGCGATGTTGATGTGCGCCGCGTCCTCTTCCTGAATTTTGGCGCTGTCCGCGAGCATGACGCGGAGCAGGTCGCGCGTCGGCGGGGTGCAGTAGATCGGGCCGTCGAACCCCTGGCGGATGAGGGTGGGCAGGTTGCCGCAGTGGTCGATGTGGGCGTGGCTGACGACGACGGCGTCGATCTGGTTGGGGTGGAACGGGAAGTGCCCGTTGCGCTGCCGGGCCTCTTCGCGGCGGCCCTGGTGAAGCCCGCAGTCGAGCAGGACTTTGTGGTTGCCGGCCTCGAGCAGGTGCATGGACCCGGTGACGCCGCCGGCCGCGCCCCAGAAGGTGAGGGCCGGTTCGGCGGCCCCGGAATGGACTGGTGTGGTGCTCATTCGGGCATTCTACCCGAACCGGGGCGCAACCTCAAACCGGGGCGCCTCAGCCCTTCATCCAAGCGGCGTCGTTGCAACGACGCGGCAGGCTGCTCGATACGTATGGCAGCCGCGTCGTTGCAACGACGCCGCTTGGATGAAGGATGAAGGGCTGAGGGAATCACTACTTCCCGTCGCTGACGTACAGCGGCAGTAGCGCGCCGATGCCGTAGCGGCTCTTGGCGTCCTTGCGGTTGAGTTCCTTCGTCTCGGCGCCGCGGGTTTCGCGCACCAGGACGTCGAACCGGCCGCCGAAGTGCGCCTCGCCCATTGTGACCGAGAACGCGGAGTCCCGCACCACGAACATCGGCTCTTTGGAGGCCCCGGTCGTGCAGTACGCGAAGCACCCCAGGACTTCGGTCCTGCCGCCGTTGAGCGTCTTCAGCAGCGTGCCGTCGCGCTCGGTCTTGTACCCGAGCACCCACAGCCGGCCGCCGTCGTTGATGACGTGCGGGCCTTTGTCCTCCTGGTTCAACTGGCGTGCCCACACGTCCTGCTTGCGGAACACGAACGGCCCGCCGCACACGTCCTCGATGAACACCCGGCCGCCGGTGCCTTCGTAGCGGCCCATGATGCTGTTCTTCAGCACGAGCGTGCGCTTCGCCGCGGCCTCGAACCACAGCTTTTCGAGCGAGCCGTAGGTGTGGTTCAGCCCCTCGAACACGACCGTCGAGGCGTCGCCGTCTTCGAAGCGGAACACCGGCTTGCCGCTGCCCTTGAAGCCCTTGCCGGCGACCACCTGCGACCCCATGAACACGATCCGCCGCACCTTGCCGCGAATGTGAACGGTGTCGTTGAGCACGTAGAACCCGCGGGGCACGACGACCGTCGTCTTGCCGCTGTCGATGGCCTTCTGGAAGCCCGGCGTGTCGTCGTTGCGCTCGCGGTTATTGTAGTCGTTGCCGCCGGCCCCGTGCTTGCGGACGCTCTCCCACGTCGCCGGGTCGTCCCACGGCACGTCCGGCGTCTCCTCGACCGCGAGGCCGAGCGACTTGCCGGCCGACGGGAACAGGCTGAACGTCTGGAATGACGCGAACTCATCGACCTTCGGGCCGTCCGGCGCGGGCCGCTCCTTGTCGGCGGATTCGAGGGCTTTCTTGTAGCCAGCGGCCGAAACGTTCCGCGCGAACAGCGTCGCCTCGTTCACGACCGCGGCGACCGCGACGGCCTCCTTGGTGCCGGTCAACTCCGCGTCCACGAGCGTGAGCACGCCCGGCCCCTTGGCGTTGAACACCGCCGGTACGGCGTTCGTGCTCTTGAGCCTGCGGACGTTGAGCACCTGCCCGTAGTTGGCCAGCCCGAACTTGCGCTGCCGTTCCAGGGTCAGGTGTTCGGCGGTGATGCTGTTCACCGCGCCGCCGGTCTTGACGCCGACCTCGAACCCGACGACGCGGACGTTCTTGACGAGCAGCGGGCCGATTTCGTCGGTGTAACTCATGTCGAGACCGACCGGCCCGCCGGCGTCGCCGCTGCGGATGGTGACGTCGGTGACGTGGCCCTGGTTGTTGGCCATGAACTGCAGGCCGATCGCGCCCGCGTTGCCGGTGCCGGTGTCGACGGTGAGGTTGCAGACCGCGTTGGCGAACCGCTGGGCCGGTGCCTTGCCGGTCCACGCGACCGCCTTCGGCTTCGTCGGGTCGGTGAACCCGGGGCAGTTGTCCGGCAGCCGCAGCACGCTGCCGTCGCGCGACTGGCCCATCAGCACGACGCGCTTCTCCTCCCACCCGTTCGGGCCTTTCGGCCAGCGGAGGGTGTCGGTGACGCGGTAGGTGCCTTTGGGTAAGTAGATGATGGCCCCGGAGTTGGGATGGTCGTCGAGCGCCTTTTGAATGGCCGCGGTGTCGTCGGCGGTGCCGTCGCCTTTGGCCGAGTACGGCGGCTTGGTGACGTCCACGATGCCGCTGTCGGCGGGGAACAGCGCATCAGCAGCGCGGGAGTTCGCACCGAACGCGAGCAGCGCGAGTGTGGCGAATTCGAGTCGGGTCATGGGTTCCTCCTCAGCCGCTTGCGGCTTCGCGGGAACATGCCCGGGTGGCGCCGGTGCGCACGCGATTTTCAGAACGGGATGTGGTCGTCGGCCGCGCTCGGCCGCGCGGGCGGTGGTGGCGGAAGCGGATACGCCTTCGGCGGTGCGGGCCGCCGCGCCTTCAGCTTCTTCTTGCGGCGGTGCGGCGGGCGCGTCAGCACCTGTTCGTAGCCCTCGTACCCGCTCAGGCGCTGGGTGTCGCGTGGGTCTGTGCTGCGGGCAAGGTCGCGCATCACGGCGCGAACGCGCTCGGGCAGGCGGACGCGGCCGCCGCGGGTGAGTATCGCCCCGGTGATCTCCGGCTCGTCGCGCCGGTCGTACACCCGCCAGCCTTTCGTGGGGTGGAGGTTGTAACCGTACTCGTGGAGGACGGCGCGGACGCCCGGCTCGAAGCCGCCCGGCACGCCGAAGTGGAGCGGCCAACTGAAGGCGATGTCGTCGCAGTACCGCGAGTACCGCGCGCCGGCGACGGCCGCCCGCTGTGCAAGCCGGGTGTCGAGGTCGCGGTTGACGACGTTGCTCAGCGCCGGGCTGGTCGGCGCGCCCTGCGGGAGGCCGCCGCGGTCGGTGGTGAGCAGCGCCAGCAGGCGGGCGGTGTCGGCATCGACGCGCCCGTGCCACCAGTCCTCGATCCGCTCCGCCCGCGTGTTCGGGAAGAAGTCTTGCACGTCCGCAAGGACGATGACCGCGGCCCCGGCGTGGGTCCAGATGTGGTCGGCGGTCGATTTGCCGACCTGATACGCGACCGCCGCCGGGTGCGACGGCTCGGCGGCCAGGTAGCGGCGAAGGATCGCGTGCTGGAGCGCCTTGAGGCGCGCGTCGGGCTCACTGATCTCGCGCCGGCCGCCGTCGCGCTTGCGGCGGAAGAAGCGGTGGTAGCGGAAGTGCGGGTCGAGCGCGCCCGACTCGAACACGCACTGGAGAGCGTCGGGCGAGAGCTTAAGCTTGAGGAGGAGGTCGGACCACTCGCGAACGAACGCCTCAACCCCTTCGGGGTTGCCGCTCAACGAAGGGGAGTTTGCGGCAGTGCGGTCGCCGCGCAGGGTGCGTGCGAGCGTGGCGAAGATCGGCCACACGGCTACGCCCCCCCGGTGCGCCGCGGGGTGAGCAGGTCGGCGAGGTTCGGCAGCACGACGACGTTGCCGCCCTTGCCGGCCAGCGCCAGAAGCGCGTCGATCTCCTGCATCCGGGCGACTTCCGGCGTCTCGGCCAGCAGCTTGGCGGTGTTCGCCCGCGCCCGCGCCGCCGCGACCTCGTGCCGCGCCTTCACGAGGTCCGCGCGACCGGTGCGGTCGGCCTCGACTTCGAGCATCAGCACCCGCTGCACCTCGCGCGGCAGGATGACGTCCCGCAGGCCGACGCGGAGCAACTCGACGCCGTACCGCTTCGCGGCCTCGACGGACAGGCGGAGTAACTCGGTACCGATCTCGGCCCGGCCTTCGAGCAACTGGTCCATCGTCTTCGCGGCCACCACGTCGCGGAGTGAAAGCTGAAGTTCCTGGTGAAGCTGTTCGATGTAGTTCTCGACCGACTGGAACGCGAGCGTCGGGTCGGTGACGCGGTACTGCGCGACGAGGGTGACGCGGACTTCGATCTTGTCGGACGTGAGCAGCCCCTGGCCGGCGACGATGTGGCTCATCTCGCGGAGCGACACCTTCGCCACCTCGACCGGCTCGGAACTGCCGAACGTGTAGCGACCGGGGTCGAGGACGCGCTCGAGCCGGCCCTCGCGGTAGAGCAGCCCGCGCTCGTACTGGAGGACGGTGACCTCTTTGCGGAACCCGAACGACGTGCGCTTCATCGGCGCGAACATAGGCGACGCCCTCGCATCCCAAGCGCGAACGGCCCGGACAGCCCCGCGCGGTACTTCGGGGGGGCGCGCGTTGACCGCGCCGGCCGTGGCCGGGGCGGGGTATCCCGCGCGCCGCAAGCCCTGTTCCCGCGCCCGCCCGGGGGCGGCAGCCGCCGGGCCGCTCGGCTCGGATCATTGCCCTCGACCGCCCAAAGCGGTCGAGGGTAATAAACGTGGTGGCCAGTACGCGGAACGCGAGGCCCGCACGCGGGTCGCGCCGCTCACCACACCCACACTGTAGCGGCGTGAGGGGAGACAGCAATGTGCGTAGGTGCGTCCTGCGGAGCCGGCCCCTCCCGGCGACCGGCGCTCGGGCTAGCTCGCTCAACTGCTGTGAATTAAACCCGTTGTGACTCGCGAAGTCGCTTCACGGCAGTGAGATCAAGACGAATGTCGTTCACCGCATCCGCGGCCGATCGGCCGGCGCTACCGCTCACCCGCTTGGCGATCGCCTTCTGTTGTTCCGTGGAGAATGAGGAGCCAAGACGTGCAAGGATGGCGTCGATCTCGGCGTCCGAAACTGCGTCCGGGTCTCGGGACCGCTCGACCAAGTCCTCCAACTCTTTCGACATCGCCTCGACCTGCTCGGGCGGTGCGGCTGGCTCGGCGACCTTCTTCCCACCTTTGGCCGGCTTGGCGGGCTTACTGTCGATACCCGTCAGTTTGGCGAGCAGCGACTCGACGTACTTTGTACCCTTTCCGGTGCCGGAGGCCCCCAACTCGTCGCCAGCGGCCTTGAGTACCTTCGCGTCCAGTCGGCCGAACTCGTCGAGGGCGGTCCGAACCGCGTCCGACTGGTAGGCCGACGGGTCGGTGATCTGCGTTGTAAGCCGGCGCAGCCCCTCGACCGCTCGCAAAACCTCACCCTTCGCGCGGAGGCCGGCAAGCCACTTCTTGTCCGGGGTGACCTTCACCCCCAAACCGAACTGCCCGCCGAGTTGACCGAGGGCGGCTTCGAGGTGCTTTTGCTCGCGGCCGATGTCCGCGTCCGCCCCGCCAGTCTGTACCAATTCGCCGAGCCGCTGGGCGGCTGCCATCGCGCCATCGAGGCCGGCGACCGAGACGGCTGGTACGTGCCCGTCCCGGCGGAACTCGGCCGCGCGTCGCAGGAAGTCCGCGAGTTGCTCGAGGTCCAAATCCCGGAACGGCTCAAGCGCGCGGGCGACCGCTCGGAGATCCTCAACGGACTTCGCCGGCACCCCGACCGCGCCGAGTGAGCCTCCGAGGTTACGAAGAAACTCCTGCAGCGCCGATGACTTCATTGATCCTGCCCTCGATCTCTTTGAAAAGGGGTTCGAACTGCTCACGAATCGCGGCCGACTCGACAGCCAGCTTGAGTTGCTGTGTGGACTCGAGCACCCGGCTCGCGCTGGCGTAGCTGGCGGAGTCCCGCAGTTTGCTCTTGAAGGTCTTGACGGGGGTGCCCCAGATGCTCTTGGCGAACCCTTCGCACTGGCTCAGGAGCCGCCCCTCCGGCGAGGTCTTATCCTGCGCGGCCAAGGACGCCATGTTGGCGACGATGCCGAGCACTTGGAGGCGGTCCAGCACACCGATGTCACGGAGGCCTTTCAGACGGGTTAGAAGGTGCGGCACGGAGCGGATGGAGTTCGCCTCGGGCTGGGTCGGGATGAGGACGAAGTCGCTTGCGGTCAGCGCGTTCATGCACGCGGTGGTGAGACGCGGAGGGCAGTCGATGAACACGTAGTCGAACGATCCAGCGATCTCGGCTGACTGCACTGCGGCTCGGAGAAGGAAGCGGATGTCCTCCCCATCTTCAGTATTCACCAGCCAGCGTCCAAGGAGCCCCATCTCCACGTCGTCGAGGTTACGGTCGATGCCGTATCCCTCCTGTGGATCGGAGTTCGTTACCAGCGAACAAGGCCCCAGGCCCGGTACCGTCGCGGCCACCGCGTGCAGTTCCACACCGGTGCGGTTCGGCTTGAGCAGGAAGTCCTGCACGGTCTTGGAGGCGATGGCGGCCGTCTTCCGGTCATTCGTCGGGAGCAGGAGTTGCGTGAGCGACCGTTGGTGGTCGAAGTCGAGTAGGAGCACCCGCTTGCCCAGTTCCGCGCTCATGTAGCCGGCGAGGTTGGCGGTGATGGTCGTCTTCCCAACCCCGCCCTTGAGGTTGAGGACTGAGATGACCGGCGTACGGCGGGCCTCGCCGAGCGGAACAAAGGCGGGTACGCCGGGGCCGACCGGCACGTTCCACACTTGCCCGTCCTGCTGAACGACGTTCTCGATCTGCTTCTCCAACCGGCTGACGGTAGCGGCCAATCGATCCCGCTCCTGGCGCACGCCGTCGAGTTTCCCGAGGGCTTCGTCCCGCGCCTTGTCCGCGGCCAACAGAGCCGCGTTCGACTGCACCTGGCGCGCCCTCGCGGACTCAGCGGCCGTCAGCGCGTCTGCCTCTGCCTTTGCCGCGCGCTCTTCGGCGGTCTTCCACTCACCCGAGGCCTTTGTCAACTGCTCTTCAGCAGTTTGCCGTTTCTTGAGTTCGCTCTGGTATGCGTTCCAGTAGTTGTTACGCTCGCTCTTGTACTTGTCGGCCGCGAGTTTGTTCTCCTGGGCACGACGCTCCGCCTCTGCGAGTTGCTTGTCGAGATCCTGGGCCTTACTCGTCAGCGGGGCGATGGACTGGACGGCCGCATCGCGGGCGGCCTCGCACTTCTCGGCGTATGCCTCCTCCTTCTCGACCTTCGCCTCAAGTACCCGTTTCTCATCCTCCAATCGCTTGATCTGCTCGTTCTTACTTTCGAGCTGATGGCGGACCAACCAGACCAGCAGACCGAGAATCGCGCTCAGCCCCCCGAGTACGGGAGTCGCGATGGGCAGGAGCGATTTCAGATCTTCCGTGGTCACAACGCGGGCTCCGGTCGGGCATTTCAACCAGCGGTCAGTAATGTCGCACGTCACGCGTACGTCCGCAAGACTTTACCCGTTCCTTCACGCTGCCGTCCTCGGTGAGGCCGGAGGTAAGCGGCGCGTGTCGCACCGGCCTCACCGAGGACGGCGACAGAAGAAGCCGGAGGCGACTTCAGTCGCTGATGACCTCGCCCGCGCCGCGGGTGGCGAGCGCGGCGAGCGTGCGGATGCTGGTCTGGGCGCTCAGGAACCGCACCGAGCCGTCGGCCATCGCGACGTTCGCCCCGCCGGTGTGGAACGCGTAGACCTCGTACGAGTTGTTGCAGTTGATCGCGCACTCGCCGGGCACGGTGACGCCGTCGGCCTGCACGCCCTCGATGCCGAACCCCTTCTGGTGGTCGGCCCACAGCCCGCCGGTCGTGACCCCGGGGCCGGCGTCGAAGGTGATCGGCACCAGGGTCGTTTCGCGCTTGCCCTTCACCCAGTATTCGGGCCGGCCGGCGTCCTCGGCCACCAGGATGGTGTTCGACAGCCCGTCGGTGATCTGGGCGACGGTCGAGCCGGTCGAGCTCATGGTCCCGCGCCAGTAATTCAGGTACGCGGGGGTGCTGGCGTCCGGGTAGTTGAGGTAGACGAGCAGGACCTGGGCGACGACCGCGACGTTGGTGTAGTCCCACGCGGCCCCGGTGTAGGCGGTGCCGCCGAACGTGCTGGTGCCGGTGCGGCTGCCGTTGGCGCTGGGGCACAGGAACGTCTTCACCGACGCCGTGCGGGCCGGCTGGTTGGCCGGGGCGAACCAGTCGGCGGTCATGACGTAGATGTTGCGGACGTTCTCCTGCTCGAGCTGCGGCAAGATCTGGACGACCCACCCGTGCCACGGCGACGCGGTGGTGCCCGACGCCGGGAACTTGCCCGCGGTGCCCTCGTAGTTGACCGTCGCCAGCGCGATCTGCTTGAGGTTGTTCTGGCACGACATCCGCGCCGCGGCCTCGCGCACCTTCTGCACCGCCGGCAGCAAGAGGCCGATCAGGATCGCGATGATGGCGATCACCACCAGCAACTCAATGAGGGTAAATCCGGACTTTTGGCGCATGGGTCGTGCCCGGGTGAGAGAGTGTGCTAGACACCTCAACTGTAGGAACCGAAGCGCGATCGTCCCGACCTTTCTTCTGTAGCCGGCCTCTGTGAGGCCGGAGCGATTCGGCGTGTGTCGCACCGGCCTCACAGAGGCCGGCTACAGAACGGGGTTACTCGGTCCGGCTCGCGCGGCGGTAGGTCAGCAGCACGACCGCGGCGTAGGCGATCAGCCCCGGCCCTTCGGCCGCGGCCCACCACCACGGCAGCCCGGCGTCGAGGTCGATGAGGATCAGCCCGCCGCCGAGCGCCGCGTGCAGCCACGCGAGCGTCGGGACGAGCGGGCGGTACCGCTGCCAGTCGCGCGTGACCGCGAGCAGCATCGCGCCGTGCAGCGCGTACACGAGCGACAGCGAGCGGGTGAGATAGCGGGTGATGACGGCGTCCGGCAGCGGGCCGAGGCCGAGCAGCCCGTGGACGCGGTCCATCCACCCGAACGGCAGCAGCGCGCACGGGGCGGCGCACAGCACGATGGCGGCGTTGAAGCGGAGTAGCCATAGCAGAACGCGGTCGGCGGTCATGGGGTCTGTTGTAGCTCGCCGGCGTCTTCGCGGGCAGTGAAGTGGAATCGATCTCCGAACCGCTCGCGCAGCTCCGCGACCATCTTCGCGGACAGCGGATTGTAGCTCAGCCAGAAGCTTTCGAGCGTGTCCGGGTTGAGGGCGTCGGCCAGCCGCCGCGCCCCGGCGTCGGTGATCTGCCCGCCCGCGATGCTCAGGGACCTCAACCGGCCGGTCAGCGGCACCAGGGCGGCCGCGCCGGCGTCGGTCAGGTCGTTGCAGCCGAGGTCGAGCGCGGACAGTTTCGGCCACGCCCCGGCCGCCAGCAGCGCGGCCCCGTCGTCGCCGAGGTTGTTCGACGACAGGTCCAACTCTTCGAGGTTGGCGGCGAACCGCGCGTCCGCAATGGCCGCGGCCGCCTCAGGCGGCAAGCGACAGCCCCACGCGGCGAACCGCTCGACGCCCGCCAGCCGCGGGTTGGCGGTCAACGGCACCAGGTTCGGCTGTTCGATCATCAGCGACAGCGACCGCACGCCGGGCAGCAGCGGCGACTCGGCCAGCCGTTCGATGTACCCCGCCGGTGCCGGCTGGAAATCGACGATGTTGCGCCACAGGTGCAGGTCACTGACCCCGGCCCAGTGCGGGCCGCGCAGAACCCGCTCGTACACGTCGAACGGGGGCACGCCGTTCTCGTCCGAGAGGTCGATCGTGAGCCGGGCGACCCGCGACAGGCACGGCCGGTTCAGTCGCTCCCACGCGGCCGGGCGGTCGGCGACCGTGACCGTCAGGTCGGTCACAGGCTCGAGCCCGAACGCCGTCGCGGGGTCCCCGACCGGCCGTCGCGAGCCGAGCCGCACCTGAACCGAGCCGACAAACCCGCGGTACAGGGCGAGGTCGCCCACCGGGCCGTCGTCCCACGCCTCGAAGTTGATGAAGCCGAACTCGAAGTGGCGGAGCGGGTCAGGCCGCTGCGGCCGGCGGGTGATCCGCCGCCACAGCCGCGCCGACCACCGCTCGCGGACGGGCGGCACCGTCGTGCCGAGCGCCCGGCAGAACGGCCGCAGCCACTCGCCGGCGTGCCGCTCGAACAGGGCGCGGGCGCGGCGCTCCAGTTCGCGCACCTCGGCCGGTGGGTCGTCCCAGCTCTCGGCCCCGCTGCGCCGGGTGTTCAGTTCGTGCAGCAAACGGATGTAATGCGCGCGGTCGTCCTCGCCGTGCTCCTGGAGCCAGTCGGCGAAGGCCAGTCGCGGCGTGTCCTCGTCCGGGCTGGCCGCGATTGCCGCGACGAATGCCTCGCGCTCGGTCATACCGCCATTGTGCCGGACCGCGCCCGGCGGTGCAACACGGGGCGTTACGGGCACTTCGCCGGGATGTGGGCCGCCCCGCCGGTGCCGAACCACTCGCCGAGCTTCCCGATCGAGTCTTGCAACTCCTTCCGGCTCTCCGCGAGCCGGTTGATCTGCTCGCCCGTCAGGTGCGGGCACGCGGCCTTCGGGTTCTCGTTGCTGAACAGCGCCTGTAGCTCGCTGAAGTTCCGCCGCGGGAGGGTCCAGCTCAGCGCCGCCGGCTGGTTGCACTCGAACGCCACGGTGGTGAAGAACGGCCGCCCCCCGGGCCGCTCCTGGGCGAACGTCTCGTGCAGCAGGTGGAGCAACTGGTCGTTGCGGAAGTACGCGCTGCGGGCGTACAGGTTGTAGATCGCCTCCAGCGGGCTGCCCGCCTCGGCCGCAACCCAGTTCAGCGACTGATCGACCAGTTTGCCGGTGTCCGGGTCGATCTGCTCGAAGTGGAGCTTCTCGTGCCGCCGCGGGTACGCGCGGATCTCCACCAGCACCACCCCGGAGGTGTGCTCCAGCAGGGCCTTGCGGTGGTGGTGCATCCACATGGCCGCCATGTTCACCCCGAAGTTGTCGAAGTAGCCGGCGTCCACCACCCGGCGGGGCGGCACGGTCGGCAGGCTGACGGCCGGGCCGACGAACGGGAAGGTGGCCGACATCCGGGCCGCGGTGCCGACCGTGAACCCGCCCCGCCCGGGCGTCTCGGGCGGCGCGTGCCGCGCCTCCGGGAAGTACCGCCAGAACTCGATCGCCGGGACCGAGATCGTCGTCGCGGCCGACGCGTCGTTCGCGTTCAGGCTCGGTGCCGTGGTCTTGGCGAACCAGTCCATCGCCAGGTTGCTGATCAGCACCCGGCGGCAGTCCTCGACCAGCATCGGCGAGAACACCAGCACCGGCCGCTCGCACCGCTGCTCGCTGTCGCGCAGGGCGTAGAAGTTCTTCTGGAACGGCGACGTGCCCCCCTCCGGCCGGTACCCGCCGAGCACCTCCCGGAACCAGTTGTCCGGCGGGCCGGCCACCGGCGCTTCACCCTCGTGCCACCGGCTGGTGTTCTTGACCCACTGGGCCTCCAGCGCGCGGCCGCGGTCGTGGGTCGCGCGGGCCGGGCACGCCAGCGCCGGCAGGTCGCGGATGAGCATCGTCTGCGTGGTCGCCCACAGGCTGTCCCGGGCCAGTTGGTGGGACAGCGGGGGCTTGGCCCCGGCCCGCGCGTCGCTGTCGGCGTCCGTGAAGTTGGCCGCGTACAGCCCGGCCGCCTGCATCCCGCCGCTGGCCCCGGTCATCAGCCGGATGTGATCCCGGAACGCCGCCCCGTTCTTCTTCATCCCGGCGTCCCGTTCCAGCGCCTCCAGCACCATCGCGGTCCACACCGCGGCCTGGATCCCGCCGCCGGTGGTGGCGACGATCACCAGCTTCGGCTTCTCGCCCGGCCGCTTCTCCTGCCACCTCCCGCGGAAGTTGGACAGCAGCACCTCAGTCGGGATCAGGTCGGGGACCGCCGCCGGGTCCGGCTCCTTGTCGAGTGACACGAGCGGGTGGCGCTCCAGCCCCGGCAGGGTCATCTTGTAGCTGTTCCCGCTGTTCGACGTGTACACCAGCAGGCAGACCAGCAGCACCACCAGGTACTGAAGGCCGGTCAGGTGGAAGGTGACGAACCCGTACAGCGAGTTGAACAGCGCGAGCAGCAGGCAGACGACCCACACCGGGGACCACACGGCCCCGAAGAACAGCACCTCGTACAGGAGCAGGGCCAGGAAGAAGCCGGGCAGCAGGAAGGTGTTCAGCCCGGCCAGGGCGTGGAGCGGCTTCTCGTCGTCCGGGATGGCGTTCGACGCGATCCCCGGCAGCCGCCGGAACAGCCAGCTCTCGGTCCACCACGCCCGCCACCAGTATTCGTACACCGCGACCAGGCCGACGGTGAGCGGGATGCCGAGGAGCAGCCCCAGCGCCATGCCCCCGGTTTCGAGCTCGCGCCACTTGCCCCAGGCGACCATCTTCGGCAGGTAGAACGCGGCCAGCGCGAGCGGCCACGTGACCAGCAGGAAGGCCCCGACGTCGCGCACCGCGGAGCGCGAGGGCGGGTCGGCCGCGGCGACCGGTTCGGGGGCCGGCACAGGGGCCGATGTGAGCGCCCGCACCTGCCCCCAGACCGCGAGCCACGCCGCCGCGAGTGCGAGCAGCACGCCCCAGGTCGATTCGTACCTGCGGCCGGTGGCCCAGTCCGCCGCCCCCACGATCAGCACCAGGGCCAGCAGCAGTGCCACGCGGCACGCCCACGGCGGGGACGTCCGCCGGTCCGCGGCGGCGGTGTTGGAGGCGAACCAGAACAGCGAGTAGCCGCCGACCGCCGGCGGGCGGGCGCCCGCCCGCCGGTCGAGCACCGCGCGGACGAACAGGACGTTGCCGAACAGCAGCGACACCGACACCCCCACCCACAACTGATCCCACCACCTGTCGCCCCACACCAAGTCGGGGACGCCCAGCCCGCGAGCGAAGTCGGCCCACGAGACGAGGCACAGCAGCAGGATCTGGAGCGGAAACAGCGGGTACGCCGCCAACCATGCGAACAGCGGCTCGATGTTGTTGGCGCAGAACCGGGCCGCCCGCGACCCGCCCTCGGCCCGGTTGGTCGGGTTGCCGCCGGCGTCGGCCTGCCCGGGAGCGGTCCGCTCGCCGTCGGTGGCTGCCGCCGTGCCCTTGACCCCGGCCGGGTTCTCCGCCGCGCCCGCCGGCGTCGGCGCGTTCAGCCACCACCCGAACAGCATCCCGACGGTGACCGCCATCCACCCGGCCCAGGCCGTCCACCGACCGGGACCGTCGCCGACCCACCACCCGACAACGACCGCGACCAGACCGCCGAGGAACAGCAGCCACAGCACCGAGCGGGTGGCGCACCGCAGCTCCTGCGCCCACCAGCCGTCGGGGTTCGGGCGGGGCATCGTGAACACCCCCCACACGAACCCGAGCAGCACGCCCAACGGCAGCGACACCGACCCGAGGAAGAGCACCCGCGACCGCTCGTCGGCCCGCGCCTCCTCGGGCGGTAGGGTCAGGCCGAACGCGGTGGCGACCAGCCCGAACACGACGAGCGGCACGACCACCGCGCGCGACCAGGGGAACCGGCGAACCGGGGGCGTACCGCTGGCGCTCATGAGCTTCTCCGTAAAGTCGCTCGGTCGAAATGACCTGCGCAGGCACCGCCGCCACGCCCGCACAGACCATCCCGGTAGAGCACGTCAGACCGTCGGCCGGTGAGCCGGGAGTGTACCGCCCGGCGGCGCGGCGGTCACGCGCGAAATGCCCGCCCGGCGCGCCTGCTTGCCCCGCCGTTTCGTCTGCCGTAAAGTCTGCCGTGCAACGACCTCCGACACCGAGCCTCGAACTCTCCGGGAGCAGCACATGGGTTTCGCGCAGACCGTCGACGCGCACGGCAAGCCGGTCCACAAGCCGGGCAAGGGCAGCCACCACCAGATCGGCCTCGTCCGCGGCCAGTTCGGCGGCATGGACTTCGCCAAGTGGCTCAAGTTTATCGCCGACGCCGGATTTGACGGGTGGGAAGAGGCGTCCTGGGAACTCGACCTCCGCCGCTGCGACACCGACAGCGGGGCCGCCGAGTACGCCCAGGAGCGGGTCGCACTCGCCAAGCAGCACGGCCTCGAAATCTTCACCGTCGCGACGCACCTCCAGGGGCAAATCCTGGGCGACGAGCCGAGCGCCAAGACGCTGAACTTCTGCGGCAAGGGCGAGGCGAAGGCCGCGTACAAGGCGTGGCGGGCCGCCGGCCACAACCCGCCGCGGACCAACCCGATGTACGTCCCCGATGAGGTCGGCACGCTGATGCACAAGGAGGCGCAGCGCGACCTGCTGGCCGCCGCCCGCTACGCCGGCCACCTGTCGAAGCTGCAGGGCCGCCGCGTCGCCCTGCCGGGGTTCGTCGGCAGCCCGGCGCACTGCTGGAGCCACTGGTTCCTGTTCCCGTGGCTCCCGACCGAGATGGAAGGGTATCCGATTCCTGACGTGTACGACGTGTCGCTCAAACTGCTGGTCGAGCGGTTCGGCCCGGTGTGGGACGAGTGCCGCAAGTACGGCATCACCTACGACCTCGAGTGCCACCCGTCGGAACGGGCGATGGGCGACCTCGAAAGCGCCGGTGATTACATCAACTTCATGAACAAGGCGGGGTACGAGGGCGTGGTCGGGTTCAACCTCGACGGCTCGCACATGGAGTGGCAGAACGTCAGCGTGATCCAGTTCATCCGCGAGTTCCAGCAGTACATCCACTGCGCCCACGTGAAGGGGGTGCAGGTGGAGCGGGAGCACTGCCGCGGCGGCCGGCTCGGCGGGCACCGGCCGATGGGCCACTGGACGAACGGGTGGAAGTTCGTGACCGCCGGCACGCAGCGGGACGCCAACAGCCTCGAAGAGATCTTCATCGAGCTGAACCGCGTGGGCTACGAGGGCGCGGTGTCGATCGAGTGGGAGGACAACGACGCCGACCAACTGGCGGGGGCGAAGACGGCTCTGGCGAACTGCCGCCGGGCCGACCTGCCGCCGAGCGGGATGAAGCACGACGAGGCGCTGAAGGGCTAACAAGCCGCGCGACGCCGGCCGAGTGGAAGGCCCGGCCGGCGTCACTTCTTCGGCGGGTACCACTCGACCTTGCAGCCCGGCTGGGCCTTGCGGAACGCCGCGACCCCGGCCGCGGTGACCGAAGTTCCGGTGATGTTAAGTTCCGTCAGGTCGGAAAGCTCGGCGAGGTGAGCCAAACCCATGTCGTTGACTCCTTTCGTGTCCGTCAGTTGCAAGCGCTTCAACTTCTTCGCCTTCGACAAGTGCGCCAGCCCGACGTCTGTTGCCGCGCAGTTGTGTAGGTACAGGATTTCGAGTTGGGAGAGGGCGGCCAAATGCTTCAAGCCGTCGTCGTCCAGTGCCGAAACCCCTTTGAGATTCACCTGCCGCAGCCGCGGGAATGCGGCCAGCACGACGAGATCGGGGCCCCGCACCGCCGTCGCCATCAGAGACAGCGCTTCAAGCTCTTTCAGACCGGACAGGTGCCGCAGGCCGATGCCGGTCACCGGTAGGTCGCTGAGGTGTAGCCCTCGCAACTCCGTCATCCGGCCGATCGTCTTCAGACCGGCGTCGGTGACCTGCGTCCGCTGCACGCTCAACCACCGCAGTTTGGGCAGCCCAACAAGGTGCTCCAGGTCGGCGTCGCCGATGTCGGCCCCGAACAGGTTGAGGTGCGTCAAATCGCCCAGCCCGGCGAACCGCTTCAAATCGTCCCCGCGAACCCGGTTCGGCGGCGGCAGCCAATCGACCGCGACCGAGCGAACGCGGAACGCCCACGGCGGTAAGTCGGCCGGCTTGCTCAGCAGGACGACATCGGCAGACGCCGGGTGCCCTTCGTCAACCCACCAACTGGGCCGGTCGCCGAGTTGCACCCCGGGCGGCGGCGCGCCGACCGGACGCACCCAGACCTTCCCGCCGATCGACAGCACCCACTCGGCGACTGCCCGGTCGCCGACGCCGACGAACACGCCAGCGTCCGACTCGATCGTACAGCCGGGCAGCGCCTGCGACAGCCGCTCGACCCCGGACCGCGTCGCCCGCGTGCGGACCATATATAGCCGCGTCAGCCCGGTCAGCCCGGCGAGGTGCGTCAGCCCGTCGTCGGTGACCGGCAACCGGTCGAGCGCCAGCGTCTTCAGTGCGGTCATGCCCTTCAGGTGTGCCAGCCCGGCGTCGGTGACCTGGGTGCCGTTCAGAGCCAGTTCGGTCAGCCCGGTCAGCCCCTTCAGGTGCCCGAGCCCGGCGTCGGTCAGCGTCGAGGCGTGCAGGCCGAGTTCCGTCAACTTGCTCATCGTGCCGATGTGCCGGAACGAGTCCTCGCTCAACTCGCCGTGCAACAGGTTCAGGGTGGTCAGCCCGGTCAAACCCTTCCACGTCGGCACCTCGTCGTCCAACCCCTTCACCCCGTTCCAGTCGCGCTTTCCCTGCCACTTCGACCCGATGGTGGTCAGCACGAACGGGCCGGTCGGCAACTCGCGAAGGGCCGCGACCTCCTGCTCCCCGTCGGCGGTGCGGACCTGGACCGGAACGCCCCGCCCGAGCACCCAACGGGCGACGTCGCGATCGAGGTCGGCACGGGGTGCCGGTTTGAGCGAGGGGAGGGCCGGCGTCGTGACCGGGGCGGCGACCGGGGCAGGCGGGTCCGCCTTCTTCCGCGACACGCCGAACAGCACGGCCGCGACCGTCGCGGCCGCCAGCAGAACCGTGACTCCCGCCGCGGCCCACAGTCCGCGTCCCCTCCTCGACGCCGGCGGCGGGGGCACCTCCAGTTCGGTCGGGGCCGTGCCGTCCGACGTCGGGCCGGCGTCGAGGTCGGCGAACGGGTTGGCGTCCGCGCCCGGGTGCGTCCGCGCGACCGCCGCTTCGGTCCGCCCGGCGGTCAACTGCCGCCCGATCGCGCGCAGCTCCGCTTCCACCGCGGCCGCGGTCGCCGGCCGCTGGCCGCACTCCTTCGCGATCAGCCGCATGACGAGGTCGGACAGCGCCGGCGGGACCGCCGGGTCGAGGGCGGCCGGCGCGGGCGGGGCGTGGGTCGCCAGCTCGACCAGCACGGCCATCGCGTTCGCCCCGCGGAACGGCAGCCGCCCGGCCGTCATGCGGTACAGCACCACGCCCAGGCTCCACAGGTCGGTGCGGTGGTCCACCTTCTCGCCCCGCGCCTGCTCCGGCGACATGAACGCCGGCGTGCCCAGGATGACCCCCTGCCCGGTCAGTTGCGTGTCCTCGGCCGCCGGCCGGGCCAGCCCGAAGTCGAGCAGCTTCACCCGCCGGAACCGCTCCTCCCACCGCCCGGCCCCCGGGTCGCCCTCGATCCAGATGTTCGCCGGCTTGATGTCGCGGTGGATCAGCCCCTTGGCGTGCGCCGCGGCCAGCCCGGCGGCCACCTCGCACCCGACCTTCAGGGTCACCCCGAGCGGCGGCCGCGGCTCCCACTTGAGCAGCCCGTCGAGCGGCTCGCCCTCCAGCAGCGGCATCGCGATGAACGGGGTGCCGGCGTCCTGGCCGACGTGCAGGATCGGGACGACGTGGTCGTGGGCCACCTTCGCAGCCGCCCGGGCCTCGCGCAGGAACCGCTCGACCGCCCCCGGCCGGGCGGCCACCTCCGGCCGCATCGTCTTGATCGCCACCGGGCGGTCGAGGGTGTCGTCGTGGGCCAGGTACACGGCCCCCATCCCGCCCTCGCCGAGCAGGCGCACGACGCGGTAAGTGCCCATCGTCGGCGGTGCGGCGCCGACGGCCCCGAGCTGGCGGGGCGGTTCGGGCTGCGTCGCGTCGCGGGTCGGGTCGTTCATGGGCGAGTCGCGAGTTTCAATGGCGTTCGTGCCATTATACGTGCTGTAGCTCGCGTGAAATCACCTCCGGTCCCGAAACCGCCGTCACGGCCGCGCGCGGCGGAGGCTTCCCGATCCGCGGCCCGGCGGGTAGGCTAATCGACTCCACCAGGAAGCCCGCATGTTCCCCACGCTCGGCGACGTCGCGAAACTGCAGTCGGCGTTGGAAGGCGATCTCCTGTTGTTCCTGCCCGAACTGGCGGTGTGCGCCGGCGTTGTCGCCCTACTCCTTGCGCGACTCGTCCCGCGACTCGACCGCGCCCACCTCGGCGGGTTGGCGGTCGCCGCGCTCGCGGTCGCGCTGTTCGCCGCCGGCCATCAGGTTTACGACGCGGCGGACAAGCGCCCCGGAGAGGCGTGGGCCGGCACCTACTTCGCCGGGATGCTCGCCTCCGACGCGTGGGCCGGGTTCGTCCGCGTCGTCGTGCTCGCGGCCGCACTGCTCACCGCGCTGCTGACGCTCACCACCGGCATCCCCGACCGCGACGACTCGGCCGACTTCTACGTACTGCTGCTCGGCGGCACCCTCGGCATGACGCTCATGGCCGGGGCGGCGCACCTCTTGATGGTGTTCATCGCGGTCGAGATGGCGTCGCTGCCCGGGTACGCGCTCGCCGGCTTCCTCAAGGGCAAGAAGCAGGGGAGCGAGGCGGCGCTGAAGTACGTGGTGTATGGGGCGGCGGCGAGCGGCGTCATGCTGTACGGCATCACGCTGCTCGGCGGCACGTTCGGCTCGTGCGCGCTGAAGGACGTGGCCGCCGGGGTCGCCGCCCGCGGCCTCGATCTGCCCGTGCTGGCCGGGCTGTCCCTCACGCTGTTCGGGTTGGGGTTCAAGTTGGCCGCGGTGCCATTCCAGTTCTGGTGCCCGGACGTGTTCGAGGGCGCGGCGGCCGAGGTCGCCGGGTTCCTGTCCGTCGCGTCGAAGGCCGGCGCGGTCGGGCTGACCGGGCGGTTGCTGCTCACCCTCCACGCCGCGCACGGCGGCGGGTGGGTGATCCCGGCGAGCGTCGGGGTGGGGGTCGTGGCCGTCGCGATGCTCACGGTGACGTTCGGCAACCTCGCGGCGTTCGGCCAGACGAACCTGAAGCGCCTGCTGGCCTACAGCACGATCGCGCACGCCGGTTACATGTTGATGGGACTGGCGGTGATGACGCCGGGCGGGGCGGCCGCGGTGCTGTACTACCTCGCCGCCTACGTCGCCATGAACCTCGGGGCGTTCGCGGTTGTCGCTTACGTGCGGAACGCGACTGGGTCCGAGGAGGTGGCCGCGTTCCGCGGGCTGGTACGGCGGCACCCGCTGGCCGCGGTCGCCATGACGCTGTTCCTGGCGAGCCTGCTCGGCCTCCCGCCGCTCGCCGGGTTCGCCGGCAAGTTCCAGGTGTTCGCGGCGGTGTTCGACGCGGCGAAGCGCGCCCCTTCGGAGTTGGCCGGCGCGTTCTACGCGCTGGTCGCGGTCGGCGCGGCGAACACCGCCCTGAGCGCCTACTATTACTTGAAGGTCGTCCGCGCGATGCTGCTGGACGAACCCGAAGGCGAGTGGGTGCGACCCGCGGGGGGCGGGTTGCTGCTCGCGGCGCTGGCGGCGTTCTTGGTGGCCGCCGGCCTGATCTGGGATCCGCTCGCGGCCGAGGCGGCGAAGGCGGCCGGCGCGTTCGGCGTGCGGTAGCCGGTGTTCGGTGTTTCGTTTGTTGTGTTTGGTGCCCGACGGCACCGCGAAGCACCCGTGTGATATACGCACGAGTACAAAACACCAAAAGCCGAACACCAAACACAAACCCAATGCTGATCGACACCCACACGCACCTGTTCGACGACCGCTTCGCCAAGGACTTGCCGGCGGTCCTCGACCGCGCCGCGAAGGCCGGGGTCGAGCGGGCTGTCTGCCTCGGCATCGACCGCGCCTCGTCGGTTCAAGCGGTCGAGATCGCGAACCGCTACCCGCTCGTGGTCGCCGCCGTCGGGATTCAGCCGAACTCGGCCGCCGAGGCCAAGCCCGGCGACTGGGACGAGGTGGTGCGACTCGCCGAGACCGAACCGCGGGTCGTCGCGATCGGCGAAACCGGCCTCGACCGCTACTGGGACAAGACCCCGTTCGCCCTTCAAGAAGACTACTTCGACCGTCACATCGAACTGGCCCGGCGGCTGAACAAGCCGTTCGTCATCCACTGCCGCGAGGCCGAAGCGGACACCGTCAAGGCGCTGCGGGCGCAGTCCGCCAAAGGCCCGCTCCGCGCGGTCATGCACTCGTTCAGCGGCGACGGCGCGACCGCGCGCGAGTGCCTGGACATGGGCCTCTACATCTCGTTCGCCGGGATGGTGACGTACCCGACGGCGCAGAACCTGCGCGACGTGGCGAAAGACGTCCCGCTCGACCGCCTGCTGGTCGAAACGGACTGCCCGTACCTCGCCCCGCAGCCGGTGCGGGGCAAGCGGAACGAGCCGGCGTTCGTGGCGCACACCGCGTCGCTGCTCGCGTCGGTGAAGGGCATGAGCACCGCCGAACTGGAGGAGCACACGACCCGCAACGCGAAGGCGCTGTTCGGGCTATGACCGCGGTCACTTCTTGCCCTTCGCGCCGCCCTCACCCTGCGCGGCGTTCTTCTGCAACTCTTCGAGCTTCTTGATCGACTCCGCGTCCGTGGCCGGGGTGGTGGGCGACGACGACCCGCACCCGGTCAGGACCAGCACCGCCGCCGCGAGTGCGGCGGCGCGGGCGAACTTACGCATCACACGCTCCGGAAGTTCTCGGGGTGGGAGGTCAGTCGATGTTGACGACGCCGCCGTCCTCGCGGCGGCACAGGCGAGCGAACTGCGTCGGATCGACGGTGTACCGGATGAACCGCACCGACCCGTCGCCCAGGAGGCCGTTCATGCCGCCGGAGTGGGCCGACCCGAACCGCATATCGTCGTTGACGACGCCCAGCCGGCGGTCCTGCTCCGGCACCTGCGTGACCCCGCCGACCGTCTGCGCGCCGCGGATGATGTCGCCGTCGATCCCCGGCCCGGCCCACGACTCGTTGTCGTTGCAGCAGGTGCTGTCCGGGTTGACGAACTTCTCGCCGACGAACATCGTGTTCGACAGCCCGTCCGTCACGCTGGCGAACCCCAGCACGCCCGGCTGGACGTTGTTACCGGTGCCGTTGCGGCTGAGCACGACCGGCCCGTTGCAGTTGGTCCCCGGGCGGGCGTTCGGGTTGGTCCCGCCGTTGCCCGCGTAGTCGCTCTTGGCGTTCCCGCTGACCACCCGCGGCCCCTGCCGCGTCGGGCACCCGTACACCGACAGCGGGGTCGCCCGGATGACGGCGACGCTGGTCTGCCGCTGCAAGTTCTCCTGCTCGATGAACGGCAGGATCTCGTAGCACCAGCCGAAGTCGCGGCGATCGACCGCCGGGTTTTGGCCGGGGCTGGTCGCCCCGTCGTTACCGGCGGTCGGCAGGAAGCCGGTCGTGTCGTGGTAGCTGTGGAACGCCACCCCGATCTGCTTGAGGTTGTTCGAACACTTCATGCGGGCGGCGGCCTCGCGGACCTTCTGCACCGCCGGCAACAGCAGCCCGATCAGGATCGCAATGATCGCGATCACCACCAGCAATTCAATGAGCGTGAACGCACGCCGCGGACGAGTGGGCATTGGGCAACCTTTGCGCGAGAACGCGCGATGAGTAAAGGATGAGATTAGTATAGACGCTCTGGGACGATTGTCGAGATGAGATTCATTCCGGAACGGTTCGGGACACTTGGCGACTTGTACACAAGCGGTAACTTTTCAAGCCTTGCGATGCCAAGAACCCTGGTTCAGCACCCGACCACGCGGCGCCGTTCGCGCCGCGGTTTCCTGTCGGTCGATGTTGTGACAGACACCGCCGCGTGAGCGCGGCGATACGGCCCTCACTTATCGGCCGGGTCGGGCGCCGACTTCTTCTGCGCCTGCCGGGCCTTCCGCTCGCGGGCGGCCTCGTCCTTGATGCGCTGCTCGGCCGCCTTCTCGTCCTCCGGCGTAGCCGGTGCGGGCGTGGGGTCCGACTTCCCGCACCCACATACCAGCAACAACACCATCAGCCACAACAGCTTGCGCACGGCTGCCCCTCTCAGAAGTCGAGGTTGAGGACGGCCCCGTCGTTGCGGACGCACAGCCGGCGAAACTGCGTGCGGTCGGGGTTGAACTTGATGTGCCGTACCGACCCGTCGGCAAGTACCATGTTGCACCCGCTGGCGTGTGACGAGCCGAACTGGTTCAGCCCGCTGTTCACGTCGGTGAACAGCGCCGGGTCGGTGACGCGGATGTCGCGGCTCGGCCCCCACGTCCGCTGCGCCGCCGGGAGTGCCGCGTCGTCGGCGTCGGTGACCGCGGCCCGGATCGTCTCGGTGTCCCACCCGGCCGAGTAGTACGACTCGTTGTCGTCGTAGCTCGTGTTGAACTTGTCCAGCTTCATCCGCTTCTCGCCCGCGAGCGCGGTGTTGGACGTGCCGTCGGTGATGTCGGTCAGCCGGATGACGCCCAGTCCGGTCCGCTCGATGGTGCCGGTGTTGTTGCCGGCGCCGTTGCTGTTGCCGCTGTTCCCGGCGTAGTCGCCCTTGGCTTCGAAGTTGTTGGTCGATCCGATTCTGTATGCGATCGGGGCGCGGCGGGACGGGCAGAAGTAGGTGCTCACCGGCGTGCCGCGGACGGTCGCGTGGGCGGTCGTGCGGTACAGCGGGTCCTGCTCGAGGAACGGCAGGATGTGGTACGTCCAGCCCCACTCGAAGCGGTTCTGCGGCGCGGACCCGGGCAGGATGTACGGAGTCGTCTGGTAGGTGGAGTTCGGGTCGGTGCAGGCGGTCGCGATGTTGGCGTGAATCGGGGCGTCGCACCCGTCCTTGCCGGCGCCCGGCAGCCCGCCGTTGACGTCGTGGAAGTTGTGCATCGCCAGCCCGATCTGCTTGAGGTTGTTACTGCACCGCATCCGCGCCGCCGCCTCGCGCACCTTCTGCACCGCGGGCAGGAGCAGGCCGATGAGAATGGCGATGATCGCGATGACAACCAGCAACTCGATCAGCGTGAACCCCGGGCGTCGAACCGAATGCCGCCGGCACATAGGGTCGTCTCCGACACGAGTGGACGAGTCTACCGGATGAAGACGTGAGTCGATCAGGTGGCGACTATAATCGATTTCTCATCTCCTGCAAAGGAATTTTCGCCATTCTGATTTGTGGGTGACGAGCGAAACTTCGGGGGATGGGCCGGGGTTGGATTGCTGTCACGTCGCTCGCTCCCGGTGAGAGGGTTTTCGATGCGGTTCCGTCCCCTGGCCCTGTTCGCCCTCGCGGCCGGCTTCGCGGTGCTGGCCGGCGACCTGCCGTCGCTCGACGCGCAAGACAAAGCCAACAAGAAGGGAAAGAAGGCGCCCCCGCCGCCCGCCAAACCGGACGCGGCGGAAAAGCCGGCCCCGGCCGACCCGGCCGCGCCGCCCGCCGCAAAGCCCCTGACCAGCACTCTCGCCACACCCGCTACCAAGGACGCGGCGGCGCTCGCGAAGGTGATTGACGCGGAAATCACCCGCAAGCTCGCCGACGCGAAGCTGACGCCGTCGGCCGTCTGCTCGGACGACGAATTCCTCCGCCGCGCTTGCCTCGACATCACGGGGGTTATCCCGTCGGCCGAGCGGGCGAAGGCGTTCCTCGACGACACCAGCCCGGACAAGCGGGCCAAGTTGATTGACGAACTGCTGGCCGACCCGAACTTCGGCCGCCGGATGGCCGACATCTGGACGGCCAAGCTGTTCCCGCGCGACAGCGCCAACCGGTTCGTGCTGCGGGAGCCGTTCTACAAGTGGTTCGAAGATCAGTTTAACGCCAACCCGGGTTGGGACAAGCTGGTCACCAAGCTGGTGACCGCGACCGGCACCGTCGCGGACAACCCGGCGACGACGTACTTCCTCGCCAACCGCTCGGTGGACAAGCTGACCGACACCACCGCGCAGCACTTCCTGGGCATCCAGTTGCAGTGCGCCCAGTGCCACAACCACCCGTTCACGAGCTGGAAGCAGACCGAGTACTGGGGCGTGGCCGCGTTCTACTCGAAGGTCAAGCCGGACAACCCGAAGAACGCGAACAAGGGCGGCGACAACAGCACCATCGGGGTGACCGAGGGCAACGGCCGCACGAAGGTGAAGGACTTCTTCCCCGAAGCCGCGAAGGACGTGCCCCCGAAGTTCCTGGGCGGCGAACAACCCAAGCTGAGCGACCGCGACCCGTACCGGCCGGCACTCGCGCAGTGGATGACGGCGGCCGACAACCCGTTCTTCGCCCGGGCGATGGTGAACCGCACCTGGGCGCACCTGTTCGGCCGCGGGTTCGTCAATCCCGTTGATGATATGCTCGTGGAGAACGAGGCGTCCCACCCGGAACTCATGGACGCTCTGGCGGTTCACATGGGCAAGTCGGGCGGGTTCGACCTCAAGTACCTGATCAAGGCGATCTGCCTCAGCGACGCCTACCAGCGGACGAGCAAGCCGCTGCCGGCGAACAAGGACGACGACAAGCTGTTCAGCCACATGACGGTGAAAGTGCTGTCGCCGGAGCAACTGTTCGACTCGCTGGCCCAGGTGACCGGCAACCTGAAGGACGGGAAGGCGGTGAAGGGGCAGGTCGGGGCGGCGAAGGGGGTCAAGATTGGCAACCGCGAGGCGTTCGCCAACTTCTTCCTGGCCGGGGCGGAGACCGTCAACCCGACCGAGTACGAGGCCGGCATCCCGCAGGCGCTGCGGCTGATGAACTCGCCGATCGCCAACAACCCGGCGTCGGTCCGGGCGCTGGTGGCCGGCAGCAAGCCGGCCGACGCCCTCGAAAAGATCTACCTGGCGACGCTGTCCCGCCGCCCGACGGCCGACGAGGCCAAGCGACTGACCGAGTACGTCGATCGCGTCGGCCCGCAGATCGCCTACGGCGACGTGCTGTGGGCGGTGCTTAACAGCAGCGAGTTCACTTTGGTTCGCTAACGCTCACTGTGTTTGGTGTTTCGTTTTTTGTGTTTTGTTCTCCAGGCCCGCTATGCCGCCTGGGGCGCAACGCGAAAAACGAAGCACCAAACACAAAACACCAAAAACAAAACACCAAAAACGAGGCCGCCAATGTTCTCGACCAAGTTGCAAGAGCGGAGTCGCCGCGACGTGCTGAAGCTGGCCGCGGCGGGGGTGTTCGCCCCGTCGCTGTCCGGCTGGATGCCGCTGCTCGCCAAGGCCGCGCCCGGCGGCGGGGCCGGCAAGGCCAAGTCGTGCATCCTCCTCTGGATGGACGGCGGGCCGAGCCACAAGGACACCTGGGACCTGAAGCCCGACAGCAAGGGCGCGGGCGAGTTCAAGCCGATCAAAACCGCCGCGGCGGGAATCGAGATCAGCGAGCACCTGCCGAACGTCGCGAAGGTGATGAACCACGGGGCGGTGGTCCGCGGGATGACGACACCCGAGGGGGCGCACGCCCGGGCCAAGTACTACATGCACACCGGGTTCCGCGAGGGCCAGGGCGGGGTCACCTACCCGGCCATCGGCGCGCTCGTCTCCCAGGAGAAGGGCAAGCCGGACGCCACGGTGCCCAACTACGTCGCCATCGGCGGCCGCAGTTACGGGGCCGGGTTCCTCGGCCCGAAGCACGCCCCGCTGCTCATCACCGACCCCGCCCGCGGCCTCGAAGACCTCAAGTCGGCCGTGTCCAACTCGCAGATGGACAACCGCATCGGCCTGCTGGAGCAGATGGAGAAGGCGTTCCACCGCGAGTACGGGGCCGACGCCATCACCGACCACAAGACGACCTACGAGCGGGCCGTCAAGCTGATGCAGTCGAAGGAGGCGCGGGCGTTCGACATCACCTCCGACGCGACGAAGGCGAAGTACGGCACCGGCCGGTTCGCCGAGGGCGTGGTGATGGCCCGCCGGCTGGTCGAGGTGGGCGTGCCGTTCGTGGAGGTGGCGCTGGGCGGCTGGGACACGCACCAGGACTGCTGGGGCCGCGTCAAGACCCTGTCGGACCAGGTGGACGCGGCGCTGTCGGCGCTGGTCAACGACCTGAAGGACAAGGGGCTGCTGGACAGCACGCTGATCGTGTGCATGGGCGAGTTCGGGCGGACGCCGAATGTGAACACCCGCGGCGCGAAGCCGGGCCGCGACCACTACCCGCGGGCGTGGAGCCTGGCGATGTTCGGCGCCGGGATCGGCGGCCGGACGATCGGCCAGACCGACAAGGAGGGCGCGTCGGTGGTCGAGCGGCCGACGACCGCGCAAGACTTCCTCGCCACCGTCTGCGAGCTGATGGGCATCGACCACACGAAGAAGAACGAGACCCCGACCGGCCGCCCGATCCAGTTGGTGGAGAAGGCGAAGCCGTTCACGAAGGAGCTGGTGTGAGATTGTAGGCGATCGACTCGCCGCGGACGCCCGTGCTCGCAAGAGTGCGGGCGTTCGTGTTTTTGGGTGGGCGGGTGCGGTTGGCGGCGGCGGCGTTCGTTTGAGAGTCGCATATGTGGTGCCCCTCACCCGGCCTCGCAGACTCGGCCGACCTCTCCCCAGCGGGGAGAGGTGCATCCGCAGAACCGCGTACCGAAAGCGCTTCGCTGAGCGATGCGTATCCCCGGATGGACCTCTCCCCGCTGGGGAGAGGTCGGCCGAGTCTGCGAGGCCGGGTGAGGGGCACCACATACACGGACACCAAGACAGCGGCGGCCGGGTGAGGGGCACCACGCACACGGACACTAAGACAGCAGCGGCCGGGTGAGGGGCGACACCGACACGGACGCCGGATCGACCTATCAACGGCATGAAAGCCGGAAGGCCAGAACCGCTATGGCTCTGGCCTTCCGGCTTTCATTCACCGCTCAGCGCCGGCTACTGGCCGGGCGCGACGGGCAGCGGCGGGAGCGTGGGCGGCACGACCGGGGCCGGCTCGACGGGCGGGGCGGTGGCGACCGGCGGCAGCGGGGCCGCGGGCACACCGGGCGGCCCCCACACCGGCTCGCCGGGCCGCCGCGGCGCGGGCGGCGGCATCGTCGCGCGGCCGCTGGGCGTGAAGAACTCCTCCGGCGCGCCGGCCACACCGGCCGGCGGCGCGGGCGGGGTCGCCGGGACCAGACCCCCGGCCGCCGGCGGGGGCGGTTGCGGGATCGTCGCCCGCCCGCCCGGCGTAAACACGTCGTCCGGGACATCGGTCCGCCCGACCGCGGCCGACGGGCCGCTGAACACCGGCCGCGTCGCCCCCCCCAGTTCGCCCGGCCGCGGCGCGGGGGCCGGCTGCGGCATCGGGGCCGGCATGCCCCGCGGCGGCAGCGCCTCCGGCACCGGCTCCCGCTTCTCCGCCCACGGCGGCAGCGCCGGCAGCGAGTTCGTCCCGCCGGCCGGGGCGATCGGGTGCCCGCCGGCGGCCGACGTCCCGGTCGGGGTCGGCAACTCGCGGAGCTTGAGCGCCGCCTCGGTCCGCTCGCGGATGTGGTCGGCCGCCCGCTTCTGCACCCACGGCGGCAGCGGCCCCTCCCCGATCGACACGTTGTTGTACTGCTGGATGGTGCCCTTCGCGAACTCGAACGACGACAGCGCCGTGTTGTAGTCGGCCACCGCCCGGGCCTCGGCCGCGATCGCCGCCGCCAACTGCTGCTGCACCGTCAGGTTGCTCAGGAAGTCTTCGCCCGCCCCGCGGATGTCCTGCAGCCGGCGGATCCGGTACACGTACTGTTGGAGCGCCTCCCGCTCCGCACGCCGCGGGGCGATGACCGCGTGCGCCTGGATCACCCGGCGGTACTGGAACGACAAGTACTCGATCGCCTTCAGCTCGGCGTCCCGCAACTGGATGTAGCTGCGGGTCATGTTCAACTGCGACGCCCGGACCAGCGCGTTGGCGTCGCGGAAGCCGAGCGGCACGTCGAACCGGAAGCCGAGCGTCCAACTGTTGAACCGGTTGTCGGCCAAGCTGCCCAGCGCGTTGCCCGGCTGGTTGCCCTGGGCGGTGGCGTTCGCGCTCGCCCCGCCCAGCCGCGTCCCCAGCCCGGCCACGTCGTAGGTGGCGAAGCTGGTCAGGTTCGGCCGCCGCAGGTTCTTCTGCAACAGCAGGTCGAGCTGGCGGAACTTGAGCTCCTGCCGGGCCAGCATCAGCTCCGGCCGCATGGCGATGGCGTCGTTGGCGGCCTCGTGGAAGTCCGGCTTGTACGGGGCCAGGTTCGGCTCGTCGATGGGCACGATGCGGGTGCCGTCGTCGGACCGCAGCCCGAGGAACCCGCGGAGCTGTCGCTCGCTCTCCAGCACCTGCCCGCGGGCCTCGTACACCTGGGCCTGGAACCGGTGGAACTGGGCCTGGATCTGGTCCCGCAACTGCGGCGGGGCGGTGCCGATGTTCACCCGCGCGTCGGTGAACCGGTAGCCCTCGAACGCCTGCCGCAGCCCTTCTTCCTGCGCGTACAGGTTGTAGTACGCGGCGTACAGGTTCCAGTACGCGGCCTCCACGTTCACCAGCAGGAAGTTGATCTGCTGGTCGAACTGGCTCTTGGCCTGGTCGAGCCGGATGCGGGTGATCAGGATGCCCTCGGTCCCCAGCCCGCCGGCCGGCCGCACCCCCTGGAGCGTCTGGCTGCCCTCGACCAGCGGCCCGGTGCCGGCGATCTGGTTGATCTCGACGCCGAACAGCCGCAGCAGCGGCTGCTCGATGCTGAGCTGCACCCGCGGGGTGTAGTTCGGGTTGACCAGTTGGGTCTGCTGGGTGGCCTGCTGGCCGAACTTGGAGTAGTCCATGCTGGTGGTGATGCCGACCACGCCGCCGGTGGGCAGCGGCTTGGCCAGCGTGCTGCTGAACGAGGCGGCGTCGCGGGACTGCTGGAACGACAGGAACTGGGCCGCCACCGGCTGGTCGATCTTCTGCCACTGCATGGTGGTGACCCAGCGGGCGTCGAACCGGCTGAGCGACCGCTCGATTTCCGTCTGGGCGATGGCCGGGTCGACGGCGAACGCGCGGACCGCGTCGGTCCCGCCGAGGGTGCGGCCGTTGAACTGGAAGTTGCCGTCGTTCTTGATGCCGAACTGCTGCGGCGACTGGCTGCCGACGTTGCCCTGCTCCAGCGCGATGGCGATGCACTCGCGGAGGGTCATGTTCCGCGCCGGCCGGGCGAAGTCGATCACGGTGTTGATCTGCGCCTGCCGGTCCACCTGCCCGGGCGTGATCGGCGCGTGCGGGTCGGTGTCGAGGGTGCGCGGCAGCGCCACCTTGACGGCCTCGGTGTAGTCGCCGGGTTCCATGAACAGTTGCTGCTTGCACCCGCCGGCGGCGGACACGGCGAGTACCCCGGCGAGCGCCCGCTTGAACCAACGGCTCCGGCTCATGTGTGATCCCCACTCCGCCTGCTGTGACCGCCCGCCGAATACGCCGCCCGCGGGCGGCGCTCCCCCCCAGATTCGGAGGCGTCTCACCCCTCATCGTCGGACCGGGCGGAAGAATTTAGCCAGACTGACGGTCGAATCGAAAATTCCGACCGGACGGGTTTAAGTTCGGCGCTTTGGCGCGCGCCGGCGGAAGGGCGGCAACCTGGGGGGCCGCCCCGCGGCGGAGTCTTGAGCCGCGCCGCCGCACGCGGTACGCTGACGGGAGTTTCCCCTTCCCACTTCCGCCGCCCGAGGGTATCGCCGTGGATCAGCCGGTCAGCAACGAACTGAAGCAGGGTCGGATGAAGGAGTTCATGCAACTGCTGCCGCTCACCGCCGAACTGGCCGGGCTGCCGAAGGCCGACCCGCTGCGGCCGTTCACCGCCGACCAGATCGAGGGCCGGGTGATGAGCCTGCGCACCGCGTTCCGGGCCGCCCGCGCCCTGCTGAAGGAAGTGGGAGAGGGAATTCAGTGAGGAGTGAGGAGAAAAGACGCAGTGGGATGCTTGATGTCTTTTCTCCTCACTCCTCACTGTCAATCGTCGAGCGCCGTGTCCTCGGCGACGAGCGGGCCGGCGGCGTGGACGGCGACCGCGGTGGCGGTGGCGAACGACCGGCAGAACGCCAGCGTCAGCAGGATGTGGTTGACCCCGCGGGCGGCCATCAGCTCGCGGGTCGCGCCGCTCACCACCGCGTGCGGCGGCCCGCCGGCGTCGTGGACGACTTCGACGTCGGTCCAGTTCATCCCGCGCCGCCAGGTCGTGCCCAGCGCGCGGAACACCGCTTCTTTCGCCGCCCACAGCGCGGTGAAGTGCTCGGTCGTCTGCTTTTTGCTGTTGCAGTGGGACACCTCGCGGTCGGTGTACACCTGCCGGAGGAACGCGTCGGCGTGCCCGTCGATCAGTTGCCGCACCCGCGCGCACTCCATCACCTGCGTGCCCAGTCCGAGAATGGCCATCGCTCACCTGCGGTGAGAAATTCCAAATCACAAACAACAAATCACAAAGAAAGGCAACCTCTTTGGGATTTGTTGTTTGTGATTTGGAATTTCGGCCGCCGGCCGCTGGCGGCTGACCTTCGCAGCGGCACGGCCCGGCGGTAGAATTGAGGTTCTTTGTATTCACGAAGGATTCGACATGTCCGAGCCGACCGACCTGCTGTCCGACCTCACCCCCGACCAGCGGGCCGCGGTGCAGCACGGCGAAGGCCCGCTGCTCATCCTGGCCGGGGCCGGGAGCGGCAAGACGCGCGTCATCACCCGCCGCGTCGCATACCTCCTTCAGAGCGGCGTGCGGGCGCATAACATTCTGGCGATTACGTTTACGAACAAGGCCGCGGGGGAGATGAAGACCCGCGTCGAGAAGATCGCCCCGGGCAACCGCGTGTGGGTGAGTACGTTCCACAGCCTCGGCGCGCGGCTCCTGCGCCAGTACGGCGAGCGGCTCGGGTTCGACCGCAACTTCACGATCTACGACACCGACGACCGCGCCAAACTGGTGAAGGACGCGCTGGAGGCGAGCGGGATCGACAACGTGAAGTTCACCCCGGAGCGGATCGGAAGCGCGATCAGCAAGGCCAAGAACGCGCTCAAGACGCCGCCGGAGTACGCCCGCACCGCCACCGACTTCTTCGAGCAAGTCGTGTCGAAGGTGTACCCGGGGTACGAGAAGCGGCTCCGCGCGGCCAACGCGATGGACTTCGACGACCTGCTGTACCTGCCGGCGATGGCGCTGCGGCACAACGAGGAGCTGCGCCGCGAACTCGACGCCCGGTTCCAGTACATCCTGATCGACGAGTACCAGGACACCAACTCGGCGCAGTACGAGATGGTGAAGGGGCTGAGCCTCGACTACCCGAACCTGTGCGTGGTCGGCGACCCCGACCAGTGCCTGCTCCCCGGCACGCTGGTCAGCACGCCAGGCGGCCCGAAGCCGATCGAGCAGATCCGCGACGGCGACGAGGTGCTGTCCGGCCTCGGGTGGGGCAAGGTCGCGCCGATGCGCGTGGACAAGGTGCTGGTCAACCCGCACCACGGTCGGGTGGTGCGGATCACGGTCGAGGGCGGGCTGACGCTGCGGGCGACGCCCAATCACGTCTGCTTCGCGCGCCTTCAGCCCGACCCGGACTTGCACCACGTCTACCTGATGTGGAAGCGCGGCGTCGGGTTCCGGCTCGGCACCACCCGCGGCGGCCGGGTGAGCAAGAGCGGCCCGCTCATGTCCGGGTTGCAGGTGCGCACCAACCAAGAAGTCGCGGACGCGATGTGGGTCGTGCGCACCTGCCGCACGTCGTCCGAGGCGCGGTTTTCTGAACACCTGCTGTCGGTCAAGTACGGCATTCCGACGATGGTGTTTTTCGTCCGCGGGCGGAACATGGGGATCGGTCAGGACATGATCGACCGGCTGTTCCGCGAGATCGACACCGAGACGGCGGCGGCCCGGCTGATGGCCGACTTCCACCTCGACCGGCGGTACCCGCACCACCGGCCCGGGGCGGTCACACGCGGCGACCTCGCGCGGCGACTCGTCCAATTCACGGTGTTCGGCGACCCGCGGCCGAAGACCGGCAACCGCTGGCACGAGCACCGGATCCAACTCGTGACGTCAGGCGAGGTGCTGCGCCAGAAGGCGGCCGCGGCGGCGCTGCCGGTGCGCGGCGGCAACCGAGGGACGTGGCGGATCGAGACGGCCCGCAAGGATTACGACGCCGCGCTGGGCGTGGCCCAGGCGATCAACGCGGTCGACGAGTTCGAGCTGGTGTCACGCGCCCGGCTGACGACGGGGAAGGCGTTCCCGTTCATGCCGGCGAGCCATCTGCACCCGGGCATGGCCGTCCCGGTGTGCGTGAACGGAGTGGTCGAGGAGCGGCGAATCGAGTCGGTCGAGTGGGAGGAGTACGACGGCCCCGTGTACGATCTGTCGGTGCCGAACACCCGCAACTTCGTCGCCAACGGCGTCGTCGTTCACAACTCCATCTACAAGTGGCGGAGTGCCGACATCCGCAACATCCTCGACTTCGAAAAGGACTTTCCCAACGCCCGGGTGATCCTGCTGGCGCAGAACTACCGTAGCACGAAGGCGATCATCCACGCCGCGAACGTGCTCATCGACCACAACAAGCAGCGGAAGAAGAAGGAGTTGGTCACCGACAACCCGCCGGGCGAGCCGGTCAACGTCATCACGTTCGACGACGGCCTCGCGGAGGCCGAGGGCGTGGTGATGCGGATCAAGGACGCGGTCAAGGGCGGCAAGTTCAAGTACCGCGACCACGCCATCTTCATGCGCATCAACGCGCTGACGCGGTCTCTTGAGAGCGCATTCGTGAAGCACGGGGTGCCGTTCCAGATCGTCAAGGGGCTGGCGTTCTTCGAGCGGCGGGAGAACCGCGACGTGCTCGCGTACCTCCGGTTGCTCGCCAACCCGCAGGACAGCGTCAGCTTCCTGCGGATCGTGAACGAGCCGCCGCGGGGCATCGGCAAGGTGTCGCTGGACAAGCTCCAGAGCTACGCGGCCGACAAGGAGATGTCGCTCCTGGCCGCGGCCGGGCAGGTGGCCCGCATCACCGAGATCAAGGGCAAGGGCGCGACCGGGCTGCGGGACTTCCACAAGCTCGTCACCGACCTGCGGTCCAAGCTCGACCTGCCGCCGCACGAACTCATCCGGCTGGTGCTGGAGAAGAGCGGGTACTCGGCGGCGCTGCGCGAGAGCGGCGACGAGGACGACGCCGAGCGACTCGCCAACGTCGAGGAACTGATCACCGCGGCGTCGCAGTTCCACTCGGAAAATCCCGAAAGCACCGTCACCGACTTCCTCGAACAGATCACGCTCGCGTCGGACGTCGACGGGTGGGACGAGCAGGCCGACCACGTCTCGGTGATGACGCTGCACGCGTCGAAGGGGCTGGAGTTCCCCGTCGTGTACATCCTCGCGGTCGAGCAGGGGCTTCTGCCGCACGAGCGGAGCCTCAACAACGACGAAGAGGTCGAGGAGGAGCGCCGGTTGTGCTTCGTGGGCATGACGCGGGCGATGAAGGAGCTTTACCTCTGTTACGCGCGGATGCGCGAGTTCCGCGGGCAGAACAACTACTGCATCCCGTCGAGCTTCCTTCAGGAGTTGCCGAAGGAGGTCGTCTTCCACGACCCGGCGATGGCGCGGAACTACGCCCGCTCCGCGGCCGACGAGTGGCGGGCGAAGATCGGCCCGGCGGCCAAAGACTGGGCCGACACCGGCGCGCGGCCGTACATTCCCGCAAAGAAGCCGCTCACGAGCATCAAGCCGACGATTCCCGATGCCCCGGAGACCGGCTTGGCGGTCGGGGTGCTGGTGCAGCACGAGGAGTACGGGTTGGGGCAGGTGACCGACGTGAACGGGTTCGGCGCGCTGCGGAAGGTGAAGATCCGCTTCCCCGGGCACGGCGAGAAGACGTTCCTGGCCGACAAGGTCCGGCTTAAGATCATGGGGAGGCGGAAAAAGGCGGAGGGCGAGTGATGCGGGCCGCGGCGCTGGGTGTGCTGTTCGCGCTGACCAGCGCCGTTCCGCACGCCGCGCCGGCGGCAAGCGAGCACACTTCGCGGCACATCCGGCCGATCAGCCCGGCGCTGAGTGCTCGGCAGCGATGGGCACTTGAAAAGAAGCTGTACGACGACCTCGAAACCGGTCGCATCCGTAAGGGTGACCGGCTCGTGGACGTCGTCGCCAAGTACGACCCCGACTTGCTGTTCGATCACGACGGGTACACGGTCGCTGTGTACGCCGGCGGTCACCCAGTCGAGAGTTTGGATCGCCTGTACTTGATCGCCAAAGACGGCCGGCTTGTACGAACGCACGTTTCGACTTGTAGCCCGCGCCCGCGTGAATACTTCAACGAACTAAGCGAGGAGGAGTGGCTGCGCTGGTGGAACAGCTATCTTGCCGTCGAGGACTCGCGATCGCTCGTGAAGTGGGCGTGGTGGTGGGCGAAGCCGTAAGCGTCCGTATTCCGGGTGTTTGAAATTCGCGTGTAAGCCCGCGCCGGGCGGCGGGTAGCTGAGTACACTGCCGGCGACCGCTCACGTCTCGGCGGTCGCCCCGCCGGCCACCCGACGGCCGGCGCGCCACTCCCGTCACCCGGAGGACCCGAACGATGACCCGGACCCTGCTCGCCCTCGCCCTCGCCGCCGCCTGCGCCGCCTCCGCGGCCGCCGCCGACCTCAAGTACGCCCTCACCGGCGACAACACCAAGCTGACGTTCACCGGCAAGAAGCCGGAGGGCAAGCACGACGGCGGGTTCGCCAAGCTGACCGGCACCGCGACCGCCCCGGACGGCGACCTCACCAAGCTCAGCGTCGCCCTCGACATCGACACCGACTCGCTCTACTCCGACGACGCCAAGCTGACCGCGCACCTCAAGAACGCCGACTTCTTCGACGTCAAGAACCACCCGAAGGCGTCGTTCAAGTCGACCAAGATCGAGAAGGGCGACAAGGGGTACACGGTGACCGGCGACCTGACCCTGTTGGGCAAGACGAAGTCGGTCACCTTCCCGGCGACGATCGCCGCCACCGGCGACGCGCTGACCGTGACCGCCAGCTTCGCCATCGACCGCACCGAGTGGGGCATGAACTACGGCAAGGGCAAGATCGAGGACAAGGTGGCGATCGGCATCGCCGTGACCGCCAAGAAGTAAGTCCCGCTCAGATCTTCTGTAGCCGGCCTCTGTTTCGGCCCCTGTGCGACGCTCACTTGCTTCGCAATCTCGCTGCACAGGGGCGAAGGCCGGTGCTTCGCGGCGCGTGTCGCACCGGCCGCACAGAGGCCGGCTACAGAAAACCGATCCATCCATTTCGGGTCACCGTCGCCGTGCCGCTACCGCCCTTCAAGGACGTCCTCGACCAGTTGCAACATGCGGTGCTGCCGGGGGCCGGCGGGGCCGCGCTGGTGATGTGCCTGTTCCTGCTACTCGGCCGGTGGGCCGGGGCGGGCGGGTCGGCGGCGGCGGTCGCGTTCGGGTTCATGTGGGGCAACTTCACGCTCGCCCAACTTGCCGGCACCGAATCGCCGACGTGGGCGAACACCGCCCGGCTGATCCCGTGGGCGCCGGACGCCGACGCGCCCGGGTACAAGTGGCTCGCGCGGGCCGGAATGTACCTCGTGCTGGTCGGGCTGGCGTCGCGGTGGCTCGGGCTGCTCGCGGCGCGGGCGCTGCCGGAACGCGTCTGGCTGCTCGCTAACGTCGTCGTGTGGGTGCCGCGAGTGGCCGCGGTGATCGTCGTCAGCGCGTGGCTGGCGCTCGGCAAGGCCGCGGAAGCCGAGCAGTGGGCGAACCTGCGGTGGCACCTCGCAGGGGCGATGCTCGTCGTGTGGGTCGCTCTTGATGGGGTCGCCCGGAACGGGGCGAGCGCACAGGTTTCGGGGTACGCGAGCGCCGCCCTCATGACCGCCGGGGCGATTCTGCTTTACACGCACAACGCCCGGTTCATGGAAATCGCCGTCGTGCTCGGGTCGGCGCTGTTCGGGGTCTCGGTCGCCAACGGGCTGCTGAAACCGGACGCCGATGGCCGCAAGGCGGACGCGAGCGGGGCGATGCCGGCGGTGGTCGCGTTCCTGCCGGGGCTGATCCTCGGCACGCGACCAAGTATGGACGCGCACAACGTGCCGGCCGCGTGCTTCTGGCTGGTCGCGCTGGCCCCGGCGGCGCTGCTCCCATTCCTCCTGCCGCCGGTCGCGCGGAAAGCCGGGTGGTGGGTGCCGGCCGTCCGCGCCGCCCTCGTCCTCGCGCCGCTCGTCGCGGCCGTGGCGGTCGCCGCGCGGCACGAGACGCTGGTGTTCGAGGAGCAGTGGTAGCCGACCGGCGGCACCTCATACACTACCGGCACCGTCACCCTCCTTCCGGTGCCCGCCATGTTCATCCTCAGCGCGTTCGCCGACGAGATCTCGCCCGACCCGCGCGTGCAGGTCGAGACCCTCAAGGCCAGCCGTGTCCGGTTCATCGAGTTCCGCTCGATCCACACCACCAACGTGCTGGCCCTGTCCGACGAGCAGATCAAGGAGTTCAAGAAGCTCATCGACGGCGAGGGGATCGGCATTTCGGCCATCGGGTCGCCGATCGGCAAGTACCCGATCAACCACCCGATGCAGCCGCACCTCGACAAGTTCAAGCGGGCGATCGAGCTGTGCGGGGTGTTCGGCACCAAGGGCATCCGCGTCTTCAGCTACTACCCGCCGGACAACGACCCGAACTTCGACCCGGCCAACTGGCCCAAGTATCGCGACGAGGTCGTGATCCGCATGGCGGCGAAGGCCGACATCGCGAAGCGGGCCGGCGTGGTGCTGTTCCACGAGAACGAACACCGCATCTACGGCGACGCCCCGGACCGCGTCGCGGACATCCTCAAGACGGTCAACAGCAGCGCCCTCCGTGCCGCCTACGATGCGGCCAACTACACGTACGGCAACTTCGACCCGGTCGAGGGGTGGGAGAAGACGAAGGCGTATACGACGCACCTGCACATCAAGGACTGGAAGAAGGGCGGGCACGCGGCCGGGCACGACTACGGCGTGATCGCCGGCACCGGCGACGGCAACATCAAGCACAGCATTTCAGGCGCAGTGGCGATGGGGTACAAGGGCTATGCGGTGATGGAACCGCACCTCCGCGGCGGCGGCCCGACCGGCGGTATTACGGGCGCGGACCTGTTCCCGTACGCGTGCGAGGCGTTCCGCAACATCCTGAAGGACTGCGGCGGGCAGGAAGGCTGATATTCACCACAGAGACCACAGAGGCCACAGAGGAAGACAGGAGAGAAATTCTTCTGAACTCCGCCTCGTGTCTTCCTCTGTGGTCTCTGTGGTCTCTGTGGTGAATCCTCTTCATGCTGAACGTCCACCTGCGCATCACCGACGCGAGCACCGGGCGGCCGACCGCGGCGCGGGTGCGCGTCGTCGGGCCGAATGGCGCACACCACCCGCCGCTCGGCCGCGCCCCGGACTTCCCCGGGGGGCGCAACGAGGACGTCGGCGGCCACCTCCGCGTCGGCCGCGAGCGCTGGTGGTACGTCGATGGCGCGTGCGAACTGCCGCTGCCCGCCGGCGTGCCGCTCACGGTCCAGATCGCCAAAGGATTCGAGTACGCGCCGCTGAGCGAAACCGTTACCCTCGGGGCGGGGCAGATCTCGCTGCGGTTTTCACTCGCGCGGTGGGCCGACGCCCGCGCCGACGGCTGGGTGAGCGTCGATACGCGCTGTCACTTCCTCACCCCGCATGCGGCGCTGTTGGAGGCGCACGCCGAAGGACTGGACGTCGTCAACCTGCTCGCGGTGCCGTTCCCGGTGCTCGCGCACGACGCCGAGACGTATACCACCACACCCAACCTGCTCGCGTTCAGCGGGCAAGCCCCCGCGCTCGAAGCCGACGGCCGCCAAGTGGTCGTGAACACGCTCAACGCGCACCCGGTGCTCGGGAAGGTGGCGCTGCTGAACGCGCACCGGCCGATTTACCCGCTAACGTTCGGCGGCGAGGACACCGACGACTGGGGCGTGTGCGACTGGGCCGATCAGTGTCACCGCAAGGGCGGGCTGGTCGTGTGGGTGGACGCGTTCGAACCGGCCGCCGGGGTGTGCGGCGGCGAGGCGCTGGTCGCGGCGGTTCTCGGCAAGATCGACGCAATCGAGGTGATCGGCGGGCCGCGGAAGGTGCCGCTGTTGCCGTGGGTGTACCGGTTATGGGACGCCGGCATCCGCATTCCGCTGGTCGGGGCGAGCGGCAAGGACAGCAACAAGGTGCTGCTCGGCGGGGTGCGGACGTATGTGCGCGTCGGACCCACCCCCCAACCCCCTCCCTGCAGGGAGGGGGGGCAAAACCTCGGCGCGCCGCAAACGTCGGCGGCGCGCGAAGGTTCTGAAGCCCCCTCCCTGCAGGGAGGGGGTTGGGGGGTGGGTCCGTGGCCCGCCGCGATCCGCTCCGGCCACTGCTTCGCCACCGCCGGGCCGTTCGTCACCCTCACCCCCGACGGCAACCGCCTCCGCGCGGCAGCCCGCGCCGCCGGGCGGCCATCGCCGGTCGAAATCGTCGCCAACGGGAGCGTGGTTGCCAGCGGCGAGGGCGAAATCGAAGCGTCGCTCGCGCCGGGGTGGGTCGCGGCGCGGTGCCCGGCGCAGAGCGGGTTCGCGCACACATCGCCGGTCGCAAGCGGCGAGGTGGTCCGCAAGCCGGAGGCGGTCGCGGCGCTGGTCAAGCTGATCGGGCAAGTCCGTGAGTGGGCCGAAACCGCCGGTCGGTACGCCAACCCGAAGCGAAAACAGGCGCTGCTCGACCGCTGCGCCGAAGCCCTCGCCAGGTTGGAGGGCGGGGCGTGACGCGGTGGCGGCGGTTCGCGATCCGCGCGCGGCACACGGCCCGCGGGCCGTACCGCTGGCTCCGCCGGCACGTCCCGGTGCGGGTGTGGCTGGCGTTCGTCATCCCCGCGCTGCTGCTGACCGTCGGCACCGTCGGCTACCGGTGGATCGAGGGCGAGCACTGGTCGTACTTCGACGGCTTCTACATGACCGCCATCACCCTCACCACCATCGGCTACGGGGAGACGCACCCGCTGTCGAACGCCGGCCGGCTGTTCACCGTGGTGCTGGCGTACGGCGGCATCTTCACCCTCGCGTACTTCGCGTCCGAGCTGGTGCGGTCGGTGGTGACCGGCGAGCTGCGGCAGATCATCGGGAGGCAGTGGGTGGACGACCAACTGGCGAGCCTGAGCGGGCACCTGATCGTGTGCGGGTACGGCCGCATGGGCAAGATCGTGTGCGCCGAGCTGGAGCGGCAGAAGAGGCGGTTCGTACTGGTCGAGCGGACCGGCGAGGCGCTCAAGGAGGCCACCTACCAATCCGGGCTGATCCTGACCGGCGACGCGACCAACGACGAACTGCTCCGCAAGGCCGGGGTCGAGCGGGCCAAGGCGCTGATCACCGTCGTCGGGTCCGACGCCGACAACCTGTACATCACCCTGAGCGCCCGGCTGCTCAACCCGAAGCTGCTGATCGTCGCCCGGGCGGAGGAAGAGGACGCCGAGAGCAAGCTCCGCAAGGTGGGGGCGAACAAGGTGATCTCGCCGTACCTGGCCGGCGGGCACCGGGCCGTGCAGGCGGTGCTGCGGCCGGCGGTGCTGCACTTCATGGAGATGGCGACCCGGCCGGAGTTCCTGGACCTCCAGATCGAGGAGGTGAAGGTGGCCGCCGGCAGCCCGCTGGCCGGCCGGTCGCTGGCCCAGGCGCACATCCACCGCGACCTCGGCGTCGTGGTCGTCGGCATCGCCCGGCCGACCGGCGAGCTGCTGTACAACCCGCCGCCGGACACGGTCGTCGAGGCCGACGCGGTGCTCATCGCGCTCGGCCAACGGCGGCAACTGGAGCGGCTGGAGAAGATGGCGGTCTGCGACGCCATCTGAGAGGGGTCAACGCATTTGAATTTGCGGTACTGGGGTGATAGGATTCTCGCGACGGTGTCGGCCGAAAATTCCCCCGCGGCTCGTATAATCGCGGCAGTTGCCCGCTCACGCCCCCGAACCGCCCATGTCCCACTCGCCCGCCGACCCGCCGTCCGGTCCCAGCGCCGAGCGGCGGCTGCTCCAGCACGTCGAGAACACCCCGCTGGCCGTCATCGAGTGGGACCGCGAACTCCGCGTGGCCCGCTGGAACGCCCAGGCCGAGCGGCTGTTCGGCTGGACGTTCGCCGAGGTGGCCGGCAAAAGCCCGCTCGACTGGCCGTTCGTGTACGACGCCGACCGGGCCGTCGTCGAGCGGCTGCTGGCCGAGATGGTCGCCGGCCGCCAGAACCAGAACGTTCAGGCCAACCGCAACTACACCAAGGGCGGCGGCGTGGTGTGGTGCGAGTGGCACAACTCGGTGCTGTACGACGCCGACGGCAAGATGGCGTGGGTGCTGTCGCTGGTGCTGGACGTGACCGGCCGCCGGGCCGCGGCCGACGCGCTGGCGCTGAGCGAGGCCCGCGTCCGCGCCGCCCTCGACGGGGCCAAGATGCTGGCGTGGGACCTGGACCTGGTCTGCGGCCGGTGGCACACGACCGTCGATATCGCCGACTTCTACGGGGTCGAGCCGGGGTTGGACTACGCCGACCCGGCCAACGCGCTGCGGGCGGTCCACCCGGACGACGTGCCGGGCGTGCTGGCCGGGCGGCAGCGGGCGGTCGAGACCGGCGAGCCGATGCGGTACGAGTTCCGCGGCCGGGTGCCGTCCGCCGACGGCCGCCCGCGGTGGTTCCTGACCCGCGGGCAGGTGCTCCGCGACGAGTCCGACCGGCCGGTCCGCATCGTCGCCGTGACCACGGACATCACCGAGCGGAAGCGGGCCGACGAGGAGCGGGACGCGCTCAACCGCCAGTTGCACGACGCCCAGCGGTGGGAGAGTCTGGGGGTGCTCGCCGGCGGCATCGCGCACGACTTCAACAACATCCTGACCATCGTTCTGGGCAGCGCCGGGCTGGCCCGCCGCGACCTGCCCCGCGGGTCGGCCGCGGCCGGCTACCTGGACCAGATCGAGGGGGCGTGCCGCCGCGCCGCCGACGTGTGCCGGCAGATGCTGGCTTACGCCGGCCGCACGCACGGCGTCGGCGCCCGGACCGACCTGGCGGCGCTGGTGCGGGAGGCGGCCCCGCTGCTGGCCGCGGCGGCCCTGCACGCCCCGGTGCGGCTGGCGCTGGCCGCAGACCTCTCGGCGGTGCAGGCCGACCCGGCCCAGGTGCGGCAGGTGCTGGTGAACCTGGTGACCAACGCGGCCGAGGCCGGCGGGGCGGGCGAGGTCGTGGTCGCCCTGGACCCGGCCGAGGTGTCGGACGGCGAGTCCGGCGAGGGGTTCCAGATGCCCCCGCCGCCCGGCCGCCACGTGGTGCTGACGGTGTCCGACCGCGGCCCCGGGGTGACGGCCGACGTGTCCGCGCGAATGTTCGACCCGTTCTTCACCACCAAGTTCGCCGGCCGCGGGCTGGGGCTGGCGGCGGTGCTCGGGATCGTGCGGGCGCACCGCGGCGGGATCCGCGTCACGTCCGCCCCCGGCCGCGGCACCGCGGTGGCGGTGTACTGGCCGGCGTCCGCCCCGCCCGCCCCCCCGCCGGTGGTCCCGCAGCCGCCCCCGCGGGCCACCCCGGCGGCCGCGGCGCTGGTGATCGACGACGAGGTGTTCGTCCGCGAGGTGACCGCGTCGATTCTGGAGGAGATGGGGTACGCGGCGCTGGTGGCGGCCGACGGGCCGAGCGGGCTGGAGCTGTTCGCCGCGCACCACGCCGCGGTGCGGGTGGCGGTGATCGACATCACCATGCCGGGCATGACCGGCGACGCGGTGCTGGCAGCGCTGCGACAGGCCGCCCCGGAGTTGCCGGCCGTGCTGATCAGCGGGTTCACCGAGAAGGGACTGCTGGGCGACGCGCTCGGCCCGCGCACCGAGTTCGTGCAGAAGCCGTTCCGCCCCGAAGACCTGATGGCCGCCGTCCGACGCCTGACGAGTGCTGAGTGCTGAGCGCTGAGTGCTGAGTGCTCAGCGTCGGGTGGTCTTGGTCTTCGCCCTCTCCCCTGGCGGGAGAGGGTGGCGGCCGGCTCTGCGGCCGCCGGGTGAGGGGTACGCGGCCTCCGCGGTTCTGCGTCGCTCTTCTGCTACGAACCGCTCCACCCCTCACCCGGCCGGCGGTTCGGCTACGGTTCGGTCTTCTCATGTCGCTGTCCGCGCCGGCCACCCTCTCCCGCCAGGGGAGAGGGCGAAGACCAAGACCACCCGACGCTGAGCACTCAGCACTCTTTATTTCTTCAGCCCGGCGGTCGTGAAGGTGTCCGGGGCGAAGGTCGGGTTCAGGTTCACGTCGCGGAAGTGGTACGCGCCGACCAGCACCCGCGCCCCGCCCGGCTCGGTGCGGTACAACTCCGTGCCCACCTGCAACCACCGCTCCGCGTCCACGAAGATCGTCACCTCGGTGAACCCCTCGTTCGCGATCGCCTTCGGGTCCGCGGGCGCGGCGCCGCCGACCTCGAAGGCGTCGATCTCCGTCCGCGGGCAGACGCGCTTGATGACGTGGCACTCGCGGTCGATGTACTCCGGCGTCCGGCGGCCGAGGTACTCGAACTTCAGCTCGCCGGCCTCCTGGCGGGCCTTCCAGGCGGCGTGCGTGCGGAGCATCGAGCGGTACAGCCCGGCGTCGCGGATGCAGTACCGGGACTGCCCCCGGGCCTCCGAACTGGACGGCGACATCGGTGTGCTCACGTCGTTCAGGATGCCCGGGTGGATGACCACCTTGCCGCCGTCCGGGTACGTCACCTCGCTGAACAGTGACGCCACCACCGGGCGGGCGAGCGGCACCGGCCGCCGGCCGCCGCTGGTCCACTTCATGAGCACCTCGATCGCGGTCTTCTTCGTCTCCGGGTCGGGCACGTCGCCGCGGACGCACACGTCGATCACCTCGACCGGCGGGGCGGCCGGCGGCTTCGGCTGGCCCTGCACCCGCTCCTGCTTGCGGAGCGTGAACCGCGCCCCGCCCTTCGCCTCGCGCTGGTAGCGGCTCAGGCACTCGGACAGCAGCCCGACCGGGTCGGTTTCGGCCAGCTTGTCGAACTGCTCTTGCGGCGCCAGCGTCGCGTTCGGCTGGAACGCGGGCGCCTCGGGCGGCGCCTCGGTGCGGACGTACCGACCGTAGCCGACGTAGCCCAGCCCGCCGGCGGCGAGCACGACCACACCCACGGCGATGAACACGCGGCGCGACATCCTGCGTCCTCTGTCGGGTCCGGACGCGGAGAATGTACGCCGGCCGGCGGGGTTTAACAATGCGCGTATCGTGCCGCGGATCATGAGAACTGCCCCGCTCGCGGAAGTGGCCGGAAACCGCCCCGCTTCTGCCTTCGACCCGCCCGCCGCGTCAACTCCAGTTGATACTCCGCGCGGTCGATACTATCCGGTGCGAGTCGCCCTATCGCGCCAGCCCGCGCAGGTTTGCCATCATGAACCGACCGGTGAAGTGGTCCCTCGTTCTCGGCCTGAGCGGGGCGCTTCTGTGCGGGGTGAGCGAGGCCGGGGCGCGCCGCGGGGAGCCGGCGCCGGCCGCCGAGTACCGCACCCGCTGCGGGTGGACCGCGGGCGCCCCGGCCGCGCCGAAACTCGTGCCGCTGGTGTGGGTTGCGGACGGCGCGGGCGACCTGAAGGGCTGTTCCGGCGCGCTGGTGCAGGCGAACGACCTCGCCGGCGGCCCGTTCGAGATCGTCGCGTTCCCGTGGTCGCACGGCCACCGCCGGTTGCTGCTCGACCAGACCGACTGGCCGCACGCGAAGGCCCAGGGCGAGCGACTGGCCGCGGCGGTGGTGTCCCGCAAGGTGCGGGAACCGGACCGCCGTGTGGTGCTGGTGGCGCACAGCGCCGGGTGTGCGGTCGCGCTGGCCGCCGCAGACTCGCTCCCGCCGAATTCGATCGACCGCACAATTCTGCTTGCACCGAGCGTGTCAACCGGGTACGACCTGCGGCCGGCGCTGGCGGCGGCGCGCGAGGGGCTGGACGTGTTCTGTAGCCGCAAGGACTGGCTGGCGCTGGGGTTCGTGATTCGCGTCGTCGGCACGGCGGACACCGGCACCGGGGCGGCCGCCGGGCGGCGCGGGTTTCAGCCGAAGGGCGGGGCGGCCCTCGACCCGCTGCTGGGCGCGAAGCTGCGCCAGCACTTCTGGACGGAGGAGCAGGCGTGGACCGGGCACACCGGCGGGCACCACGGGATGCACAGCCCGGCGTTCGTCCGCGCGTACCTGTTCCCTTTGTTTGAATAGTTCCACGCCCCAGGTTCCAAGTCGAAGACAACAGCCGGGTTAGCTGACTTCGACTTGGAACCGGGAACGCGGAACCCGGAACTGACGTCCCCGGAGGGGCAAGGATGCGAACCCGGTGGCTGGTGGCGCTCGGTGTCGCGGTGTCGTGCGCGGTCGCGGGCGGGCAGGAGTTGCCGCCGCTGCCGCCGGCGGCGCCCACGCTACCGCCGCGCGAGCCGCCGGGTTCACTCCCGCCGCTGCTCCCGGTCCCCGACGCCCCGATGGCGGAGGTGCCGCGGCCCGGGCCGGGCGGCGTCGAGTACGACCACGGGTACAGCTACCTGCCGGAGTACCTGCCCGAGCGCCCGCGGCGCGCGCCGCCGGACGTGTGCGGGCCGCCGGGCAAGTGGTGGGTTGCGCCGAGCCTGGAACTCGCGTGGGTGCCGACGCGCCCCGCGCCGGCGGTGGTGCGGCTGCGCGTGCCGACCGGCGACGGCGGGACGGTCGCCGGGCCGGTTCTCCCGGTCGCCGGGCGGTCCGCGGGGCGGTTCGAGGCGGCGCTGGGGTTGGTCGGCGGCTGGTGGTTCGGCGACACCAACACGCACGGCGTCGAGGCCACGTTCTTCACCCGCGACGCGGACAGCACGTTCGCCGCGCGCTTCCCGGGCGGGCTGGTGGTGTTCCCGCGGGGGACGCAGCGGGAGGCGCAGGTGATCGCGTTCCCCGCCGGGGCCGCCCCGCTCGGCGCGGCGACGTTCCCGGTCACCCTCGGCACCGAGTTCACGACGGTCGATGTGTCCTACCGGCACAAGCTGCTGTGCTCCGACCGCGGCCGGCTCGACTGGCTGGCCGGCTACCGCTACGCCTTCCTCGGCGACGAGGTGTATCTGGGCGACCCGCCGGGGGACCACGACGAGTACCGGTGGAACCGGGCGGCGGTGTCGAACGCGTTCCACGCCGGGCAGGTCGGGGTGGCCGGCGAGGTCCGCGGCGACCGGTGGTACGTGTCCGGGTCGGCGAAGGTGGCGTTCGGCGTGCTGACGTCGAAGGCCACGACCGCCGGGGCGTTCGTCGGGCTGGAGGGGCTGTCCCGGGGCGAGTTCCGCCGGTTGGGCGCGCTGGCCGCGGCCGAGTCGAGCGAGTTCGCGGTAATGCCCACGCTCGACGTGCGGGTCGGGCGGCAGTTGAGCGACCACATGCGGCTGTTCGCCGGCTACTCATTCCAGTACCTGAGCCGCGCGGCCCGCCTGGGCGACGCGCTGAACCCGGCCGCCGGCGGGCTGACGTTCGCCGAGTTCTGGGTGCAGTCGATCGGGTTGGGGGCCGAGTTCCGCTTCTGACCGGTCGGCCCCGCGCCCTCCGCCGGCTTCGCCGACATTCCCGCCCTGTGAATCGCGACGGGGGCGTGTCAACTCCGACCGGAATGCTAGCCGGCCCGGCGCGCCGAGAGGCGCGTGAGGTGCAGCCACACGACCGGCGGTTCCTGCTCGGCCGCGGTCAGGAGCAGCGATTCCGGCTCCCGCCCGCTGCCGCCGACCCGCACCCGCGCGCCCGGTTGCAGCCCGAGCCGCTCCCAGTCGTCGGCGGACACCCGCACCCGCGTCCCCGCGTCGTCCTGAACCACATACGCGTACACGATGGTCCCGTTCAGTTCGATCGGCCCGCCCATATCCACCTCTCCCCGGTTTCCGAGTCGCGAAGTCAGGATGCACGCTGTGGGAACGGTCCGCAATACGCGGGCCGGCGTTCGGCCGCCGGGCGGCCCGGCCCGGCCCGGCATCGCCGCGCCAGAAGGTAGTCCCGCGACAAGCGGTGCGTTCGACGCGGGGTCGGCTGTTGTGGCCCGGCCCGCGGCGGGGTACACTCGAACGACTTCCCGCCGCCCGCTTCCCGTCCGGGGTGTGCCATGTTCCGCGGCCTCATCGCGTCGGCCCTCGCCCTGACCGCTTCCACTGCTCAAGGCGCCGAACCGGACTTCGCCCGCGACATCGCCCCGCTGTTCCGGGCCAAGTGCTATTCCTGCCACGGCGCGGTGCGACAGCGGGCCGGGCTGAGGCTCGACGCCGGCCAACTGGTGCTGAAGGGCGCGCGGGAAGGCCCGGTCGTGGTGCCCGGCAAGCCGGATGCGTCGCCGCTCGTCGCCGCGGTCACCGCACACGGGAAAGAGCACCCGCACATGCCGCCCGAAGGCGAGGGCGAGGCGCTCACCGACAAGCAAGTGGCTCTGATCCGCGACTGGATCGCCGCCGGGGCCAAAGCGCCGACCGAACCCGTGCCCGAGGGGCCGAAGTCGCACTGGGCGTACCAGCCGCCGAGGCGCGCGACACCGCCGACCGGACAACACCCCATCGACGCCTTCCTCGACGCCGAGCGCACGAAGCACAACGTCGCCGCGAACCCCGAAGCGGACAAGCCGACGCTCGTGCGGCGCGTCTACCTGGACCTGATCGGCATCCCGCCCACGCCCGAGCAACTCGCCGCGTTCGTCAAGGACACCGCGCCCGACGCCTACGAGAACGTGGTCGATCAACTGTTGACGTCGCCGATGTACGGCGAGCGGTGGGGCCGGCACTGGATGGACGTGTGGCGGTACTCCGACCCGTTCGGGAACGGCGACGAGTTCCGCTACAGCCAGCGGCACGTCTGGCGGTGGCGCGACTGGATCGTGGAGGCCCTGAACGCGGATAAAGGCTACGACCGGATGGTCGTGGAGATGCTCGCCGGCGACGAGGTCGCGCCCGGCGACCCGGACACACTTCGCGCGACCGGTTATCTGGCCCGCAACTGGTACAAGTTCAACCGCACCGCGTGGATTCAGGACACGGTCGAGTACACCGCGGCCGGGTTCCTGGGTGTCACGCTCCGCTGCGCCCGGTGTCACGATCACAAATACGACCCCATCTCGCAGCAGGACTACTACCGCGTCCGCGCGGTGTTCGAGCCGCACGACGTGCGGATTGACCCTGTGCCCGGTCAGCCGGACGTGAACAAGGACGGCGTGGCGCGGGCGTATGACCGAAATCCCGACGCGCCGACCTATCTGTTCGTCCGCGGCGACGAGCGGACTCCAGACAAATCGCAGTCGCTCCCGCCCGGCGTGCCCGCGGTGTTCGGCAAGCAACTCGCGGTGGCCGCGGTCACCTTCACGCCGAAGGACTTCGCGGCCGCGCTGCCGGCCGCCGTCGCGGAGGCGCGGAAGCGGGCGAAAGCCGACCTCGACACCGCCGAGGCCGATGCCAAACGCGCCAAGGAGGCGGCTACGGCCGCCCGGAAGCGACTCGACGACCTCGCCGCCGGGGTGAAGCCGAAGGACGCCGAACTCAAGCCGCTGTTCCGCGACACCTTCGCCGCGAAGTCCGACGCGTGGACGGTGGCCAGCGGGCAGTGGGCGTGGGAGGGCGGCAAGCTCGTGTGCAAAGCCCCTTCGACCTTCGCCACGGTGAGCGCGAAGGTGGAACACCCGGCCGCACTGATGGGGCGGCTGAAGTACAAGACCGTTGGCGGCGGCATCGGCTCGGTCGGGTTCAGCTACGACGTCCACAACACCAGCTTTCAGGCGGTCTACACGAACGCGCGGAGCGACACCGCGGTGCGGCCGTTCCACCGCGTCAACGGGACCGACGCCTACCCGGCCGACGGCGTGGTGCCGTTCCCATTCAAGTTCGGCGACGAGGTCACGCTCGACTTCGCGGTCCGCGGCGACCGCCTGAACGTGTGGGCGAACGGCAAACTGACCAGCGTCTACAAACTGCCCGTGGCGCGGAAGCCGGGCGGGTTCACCGTGTGGGCGCACGACGCGACGGCCGAGTTTTCCGAGGTGACGCTCGCCGAATTGCCGGACTCGGTCGCGCTGGCGGAGAAGCGCGGTGAGGACCGCCCTTCCCCGCTCGCCGGCCCGCTGCCACTCACGAAGGCCGACGCCGAGAAGCTCCTGAAATCGGCCGAAGGCGCCGCAGAACTCGCGACCGCTCGCGCCGAGACGACCCGCGCCGCGGTCGCCGCCGTCGAAGCGCAATTCGCCGCCGATTCGGCCCACTTCGTTGACGCCCCGGACGCGAAGGCGAAGGCGCTGGCCGCCGGGAAGGCCGAGCGGCAGGTCGCGGCGCTGAAGGCGGTCGAAGCGGTATTCATCGCCGACCCCGCGAAGCTCGCCGCGGCCAAGAAGGCGCACGCCGACGCCGTCGCGGCGGCTGCGAAGGACGACCCGAAGTACACGCCGCTCGTGCCCGTGCCCGCGACGGGCAGCACCGGCCGCCGGCTCGCGCTGGCGCGGTGGATCGCGTCGAGCGACAACCCGCTGACGGCCCGCGTCGCGGTCAACCACATCTGGATGCGGCACTTCGGCACGCCGCTGGTCGCGTCGGTGGCGAACTTCGGCCTGAGCGGCAAGAAGCCGACGCACCCCGCACTGCTCGATTACCTGGCGTGCGAGCTGACCGCCAACAAGTGGTCGATGAAGCACCTGCATCGGCTGCTCGTCACGAGCGCCGCGTACCGGCGGAGTTCGCGCAACGCCGACGGCCCGAGCAAGGCGGCCGACCCGGACAACCGCCTGTACTGGCGGGCAAACCCGCGGCGGATGGACGCCGAAGTCGTCCGCGACTCGCTCCTCGCGGTCGCCGGGCAACTCGACCCCGCCCGCGGCGGGCCGATTCTGGACGAGAAGCTCGGCCTGACGTCGAAGCGGCGCAGCCTCTACTTCCGCTTCAACGCCGAATACAAGATGTCGTTCCTCGACCAGTTCGACGCGGCCAGCCCGACCGAGTGCTACGAGCGCCGAGAGAGCGTCGTCCCGCAGCAGGCTCTCGCCCTCCACAACAGCAGCCTGGCGTTGAACACGTCGCGCGAGGTCGCGAAACAACTCGCGAAGGCGGACGACTTCGTCGGGGCGGCGTTCGAGCGGGTGCTGTGCCGCGCCCCGACCGCGGAGGAGCGCAAGCGGTGCGCCGCGTTCCTACTCGATGCCGCCGAACTGTACGCCAAGCCGGAGAAGCTGACGCCGTTCCCCGCTGGCCCGGCGGTCACGCCGGCATCGACTGACCCGAAGGGGCGGGCGCGCGAAGACCTCGTCCACGTGCTGCTGAACCACAACGACTTCGTCACCGTGAGATGAAGAAAGATGATCTCACACAAAGCCGCAAAGCCGCCAAAAAGACGACAGAATCCTAGCTTCCTCCTTTGCGTCTTTGCGGCTTTGCGTGAGCTTCGTCCGAAAGGGCTGTTATGCACCGCCGCACCTTCCTCGCCGACGTCGGGATGGGCTTCACCGGTCTCGCCCTGGGCGCGATGCTGCACCGCGACGGCGGCGCCCGCGCCGCTGACGCTCCGCACACGCCGCCCGACGGCAAGCCGCACCATCCGCCGAAAGCCAAGCGCGTCATCTGGCTGTTCTTCATGGGCGGGGTCAGCCACCTGGAATCGTTCGACCCGAAGCCCAACCTCGACACGTTCGCCGGCAAGACGATCGAGGCCTCGCCGTTCAAAAAGGCGGTGGTGGAGTCGCCGCACTACCGCAAGAACGTGAAGGACTTCGCCGGCACGCCGCGGGCGCTGCTCAACAAGCTGTACCCCACGCAGGTCGGGTTCAAGCCGTACGGCAAGTCGGGTATCGAGGTGAGCGACTGGTTCTCGCACACGGGCGCGTGTATCGACGACATCGCGGTCGTGCGGTCGATGTGGACGACCGACAACGACCACGCGGCGCAGTTGCAGTTCCACACCGGGCGGCACGTGTTCGACGGGTTCCACCCGACCGCCGGCTCGTGGGTTCATTACGGCTTGGGCGCGCTGAGCGACAACCTGCCGCAGTTCGCGGTGCTCGGCGCGCCGCCGGGCGACTGCTGCGGCGGGGTGGGGGCGCACGGGGCGAGCTACCTCGGCCCCGAACACGCTGGTGTGCCGCTCTCCCTCGACCCGAAGAACCCGCTGCCGTTCGGCACGCCGGGCGGCACCGTGACGAAGGAAGGCCGCGAGAAGCAGTTGGAGTTGCTCCGCGACCTCAACGGCCTGGCCGGGGTGCAGTACCCGGACGACCCGGCGATGCGGGCGCGCGTCAAGGCGTACGAGTTGGCCGCCAAGATGCAACTGGCGGTGCCGGAAGTGATGGACACGTCGAAGGAAACAGCGGAAACGCAAAAGCTCTACGGTCTCGACAACCCGACCACCGCGACTTACGGTCGTATGTGCCTGGTCGCGCGACGGCTGTCCGAACGCGGGGTGCGGTTCGTGCAGGTGTACGACGGCGGCGGGGGCGGCGGCGGGTGGGACGCGCACGGCAAGCTCAAGGACAACCACTCGAAGAACGCGGCCCGCGTCGATAAGCCGGTGGCCGGGTTGCTCACCGATCTCAAGCGCTCGGGGATGCTGAAGGACACGCTCGTCGTGTGGGCGACGGAGTTCGGCCGCACGCCGGGCGCGGAGAACAGCGACGGCCGCGACCACCACCCGTACGGGTTCAGCATCTGGATGGCCGGCGGCGGGCTGAAGGGCGGGGTCGTCCACGGCGCGACCGACGACATCGGGTTCCACGCGGTCGAAGACCGGCACTATGTGACCGACGTCCACGCGACCATCCTGCATCAGTTGGGCCTCGACCCGCGGATGCTGGAGGCGCCGGGTCACAAGCGACTGGAGGTTGATTTCGGCAAACCGATGACGGCGATCATCGGCTGAGTGATTTGATGCCGATTTGAGAGCCGTAGATGTAGTGCCCCTCACCCGGCTCGCAAAGCCTCGCCGACCTCTCCCCAGCGGGGAGAGGTCCATCCGGGGATGCGCCGAGCAACACGATACGCTTGCCGAATGCGGTTGTGCGGACGCACCTCTCCCCGCTGGGGAGAGGTCGGCGAGGCTTTGCGAGCCGGGTGAGGGGAAGCCACCAACGCGGATCAGCAGTGAGCGACTCGGCCCGAACACGCTATCGCACCGCCACCGGAATCGCCTCCACGGCGGCAACAGGCTTCCGCGCGAGTGCCGAACTCGTCACGAACCACGTCGCACTCAGTGCGGTCAGCGCCAGCAGTGCCGCGAACGTGCTCCCGGGCACCGCGGCCCACGCCAGCGGCAGCAACACACCGCCCAGCGCGCCGAGCAGGCCGACCAACCCGCCCACCGCCCCGACCTCGCGCGGGAAGTGTTCGGGGATCTGCTTGTACACCGCCGCCTTGCCGATGCCCATCCCCACGCCGAGCACGAACAGCGCCGCGGTAAACGCCCACACGCCCAATCCTAGCGGCGCGACCAAGAGCGCACCGCTCGCCAGCATCGCGGCGTACACCGCGGCCATCACCGGCTTCGCCCCAACGCGGTCGGACAGGTAGCCGCCGAGCGGCCGCAACAGGCTCGCCGGGAACACGAAGCACACCGCGGTCAGAATCCCGATCCACCGCGACAGGCAATCCAGGTCGGCCCTGACCGCCGGGTTCGCGGACATATACGCGGCATATTCTTCGCCCTTCAATCCGCGGATCGTGGCAAAATCTGTTATCAACTGCTGATTCAGGTTCAAACTCGCCGCCAAGTCGGTCCCGTAATTCGCGTAATAGAATTGCGGCAACACGCCTGACAGCGCCACATACGCGCCGAACACGATCGTATATTGCAGGCTGTACTCCCACACGCGGGCGTGCTTCATCGGGGCGATGAGGTCGGAGAACGGCCGCCCGTGCGCCGGCCGCCGGTCCTCGCGCGGCGACAGGAACCACACCGCCGCCGCCATCACCAGCAAAAGCACCGCGTAGGCGACCGGCACGAACCGCCACCCGCCCGGGACCGCGCCGCCGAAGAACCCGGCCGCCGGGACCGCCGCGATCAGCACCGGGCCCAGCAATTTCGTGACCGACGCGCCGACGTTGCCCGCGCCGAAGATTCCCAGCGCCGTCCCCTGCCGCCCCTTCGGGTACCACGCCGCCGTCCACGCGATCCCGACCGAGAACGCGTTCCCGGCCACGCCGTAGAGGAGCGCACAAATCAACAACTCAGCATAACTCGAAACTTGGCTCACCATCAATGTCGGTAGCACGGTGAACAGGATCAGCGCGGTCATCACGCGCCGACCGCCGTACTGATCGGCCCACACCCCGAAGTTGAACCGCAGCAGCGAGCCGGACAGGATCGCGGCGATGGTGAGGTTATAAAGTTGGCCGTCGGTCAGGCCGAGTTCCGGCTTGATCTTGATGCTCAACATGCCGAGCATCAGCCACACCGCGAACAGCAGTGTGAACGCGGTCGTCGATAGTACCAGCACGCGCGTGCGTGCCCCGCGCTCCGGGTCGGGAGTCATACGGAACCTTGTGTATGTGCCGACGATAATCGAAACGGAGAGGATTTGCGAGCCGCCTACACGGTCACCTTCTTCTCGACGGTTTGATTCAGCAGCGTCACCAACTGTCCGCGGCACGACCCGCAGCCGGTGCCGGCCCGCGTGGCGTCGCAAAGCGCGGGAAGCGTGTCGCACCCGTCGCGGATCGCCTCCACGATCGCCGACTCGGTCACGTGGTGGCAGTTGCACACCTCGCGCTCGGTCGCGGTGCTCGGGGCGTTGCCGGTAGCCAGCACATCGAGGCGGTTGGGCGGTAGCGGTTCGTCGCGGTCGAACATCTGCACTAGAGCCGGGGCCGCCTCGGCGCACCCCACGAGCATCGCGCCCAGCAGTTTGCCGTCGCGCAGGACGAGCTTCCGGTACACCCCGCGGCGGTCCTCGAACACCTGCACCACCTCGTCGGTCGGGAGTTCGGCGCCGGTCGCGCCGAACGAAGCGACCTCGACGCCCGCGACCTTCAGCCGCGCGTACACCTTCGACCCGCGGTAGCGGGCGCGGGGGTTGGCCCCGGTAAGTACATCCGCGAGCACCGCGCACTGCTCCCAAATGGGCTGCACGAGGCCGTACACTGTGCCGTCGTGCTCGGCACACTCGCCGACCGCGTACACCCCGGGCACCGCGGTGGCGAGCAAGTCGTTCACTTGGATGGCCCGCCGCACCGGCACGCCGGACGCCTTCGCGACCTCGGTCCGCGGTACGATGCCGCACGCGAACACGACGAGGTCGGCCGGGATCACCTCGCCGCCGCGCAGCCGCACCGCCTCGACGTGCCCGTTGCCCAGAACCGCGTCGGCCGTCGTCCCGGTGCGGACGAAGATCCCCATCTTCTCGATCGCCTGTTGCAGCAGCGCGCCGCCGTGGCGGTCGAGCTGGGCGCTCATCAGCACCGGGTTGAGGTGCAGCACAGTCACATGAAGGCCGAGGTCGCACAGAGCTTTCGCCGCCTCCAACCCGAGCAACCCGCCGCCGACCACGACCGCGCTGCTGCCCGGCCGCGCCCGCTCGCGGATGGCGACGCAGTCGTCGATGGTGCGGAACACGTGGACGCCGTCCCGCGGCGCGCCGTCGTCGGACTTCAGCCCGTCGATCGGCGGGACGAGGGGCGAACTGCCGGTGGCGAACACGCACACGTCGTACGGGTGCGCGTCGCCGTCGCTGGTCGCGAGCTTCCGCGCGACCGGGTCCACCTGTGTGACACGCACGCCGCGGCGGAAGGCGACTCCCCGCTCCGCGTACCATTCTGTGGGTTTGAGGGTGATTTCCGTCTCGCACCCGCCGCTCAGCACGCGGCCGAGGAGGATGCGGTTGTAGCTGCCGCGGGGCTCCTCGCCGAACACGGTGACGTCGAACGCTGCGGCCGCGTTGCGACGGAGCAGTTCGTCCAGCAACCGGCCGGCGGCCATGCCGTTGCCGATGATCGCGAGGCGCTTCTTCATGCCTTCACTCCCACGATCCGCACCGCGGCCAGCTTGAACTCGGGCATCCGGCTGGTCGGGTCGAGGGCGGCCCCGATCAGCACGTTCGCCGCGTCGCGCCCGCCCCAATGGAACGGTGCGAACAGCGTATCCGGGCGGATGTCGGCGGTGACCTCCGCAGTGAACTCGACGCGCCCGCGGCGGCTTTCGACGGTCACGCGGCTGCCGGTCAAGATGCGGTGCCTTCGGGCGAGCCGCGGGTGCACCTCCAGGCGTGGCAGCGGCTTCGCGGAGGTCAGCCGGCCGACGTTCCGCGTCTGCGCGCCGGAGTTGTAATGCTCCTTGTAGCGCCCGGTGGTGAACAGCAGCGGATACGCGGCGTCCGGCTCCTCGCCCGCCGGCCGGTGCTCGACGGCGAAGAACTTCGCCCGCCCGTCGGCGTGGTGGAACCGCTCGGCGAACATCCGCGGCGTGCCCGGGTCGTCTTCCGACCGGCACGGCCAGCACACGCCGTCGTGGGCGTCGATCTTGGCGTAGGTGATGCCGCTGTAGTCCGCGACCGCGCCGGCGGTGCAGCGGCCGAGTTCGTTGAACACGGCTTCGGTGTCGCGGAAGCGGAACTTCTCGCCGCAGCCGAGCCGTTCGGCCAGTTCGCGGAGGATTTCGAGGTCGCTGAGCGGGCCGTGCGGGGCGCGGGCGACGACCCGCCGCCGGATCACCCGGCCCTCGAAATTCGTCATCGTGCCGTCCTCCTCCGCCCACTGGCGCACCGGCAGGAAGACGTGCGCGTGCGCCGACGTCTCGTTGTGGAACGCGTCGCACACGACCAGCAGTTCGAGCGACTTCAGCCGTTGGATGACGCGGTTCACATCCGGGGCGGCGACCGCGGCGTTCGACCCGCACACCAGCAGCGACTTCACTTCCGTGCCGAGCGCGTCGAGCAGTTCGAATGCGGATTTGCCCTTTCGCGGCAGCGAAGCGGCTTCGACGCCCCACACGCGCGCCACCTTCTCGCGGTGCGCCTCGACCTCGATCAACTGGTAGCCGGGAAGTTGGTCGGCCTTCTGGCCGTGCTCGCGGCCGCCCTGCCCGTTGCCCTGGCCGGTGAGCGTGCCGAACCCGCTGTTCGGCTTGCCGACTTTCCCGAGCGCGAGCATGAGGTTGATCCACGCGTGGACCGAATCGACGCCCTTGCTGTGCTGCTCGGTGCCGCGGCCGGTGAGCACCATCGAGCTTCGCGCCGTCGCCAGCCACCGCACCGCGTGCCGCAGGTGCGTTTCGGGCATGCCGGTCAACCGCTCGACGCGGGCCGGGTGGTATTCGAGCACCGCCCGGCGCACCGCGTCGAACCCGGTGGTGCGGCCGGCGATGTAGGCGCTGTCGGTGAGTCGTTCCTCGAGCGCGCAGTACAGCAGGCCGTTGGCGAGGGCCAAATCGGTGCCCGGCGTGACCGGGAGGAACAGGTCGGCGGTGCGGGCGGTCGCGGTGCGCCGCGGGTCGGCGACAATCAAGCGCCCGCCGGCCGCCTTCTGCCTCTCGAACCACTGCATGATCGGCGGGAGCGTGTCGGCGACGTTCGACCCGACCAGCAGCACGACCTCCGCCCCGGCGATGTCGGCGACCGGGAACGGCAAGCCGCGATCGATTCCGAAGGCGCGGTTGGAGGCGGCCGCGGCGCTCGACATGCAGAACCGGCCGTTGTAGTCGATGTTCGCGGTGCCCAGCGCGACGCGGGCGAACTTCCCGAGCAGGTACGCCTTCTCGTTCGTCAGCGCCCCCGACCCGAACACCCCATTTGCGTTGGCCCCGTGCCGCGCCCGAATCGCGGTCAGCTTCTCCGCGACAAAGTCGAGCGCCTCGTCCCAGGTGGCGTCGCGCCACTGGCCGCGCGCGTCGCGCAACTGCGGCGACGTGACGCGCCGCGGGTGGTCGAGCAGCGTCGCGCTGGTCAGCCCTTTGATGCAGAGCTGCCCGTTGTTGACCGGGAAGTTCGGGTCGCCGGTGACGCGGGCGGTGCCGCCGCCGAGGTCTTCGCCCATCAGAAGCCCGCACTGGAACGCGCAGTACGGGCAGTGGGTGCGGACCGCGAGCGCCGGTTGGGCCATCGCCAGCGGAATGGGGGGAAGCGCGGTCATTACGCGGGCACCGTGACGAACACCGTGCCGTTCCGTACCTCCGCCGGGAACGCCGCCACCGCGCACGCCCCGGGCTGGTCGCACTCGCCGGTCGTGCCGGCGTAGCGGTAGGCGTGCAGCGGGCACACCACCTGCTCGCCGATCAGCATCCCGTCGGCCAGCGGCCCGCCCTTGTGCGGGCAGGTGCCCTCGACGGCGAACACGCGGCCGTCGCGCCCGCGGAAGACGGCGAGGGTGCGCCCGCCCACGGTGAATGAGCGCCCCAGGCCCACGGCGATGTCGTCGAGCGTGCAGAGCGGGACGCGGAGCGCGGTTGTAGTCATCTGGGTTCTCGAAAGTAGGTCACTCGCTCCGCGAGTGACACCAGGGAGCGATGCGAAGTACCGGGTAGCCGGGGGCGCGACTCGCGGAGCGAGTCGCCTACTTTCAAATCACCGGCAGGGGGACGCGCTTGGCCTCGGCGAACTGGCCGGCGTAGGCGGGCTGGTCGCGCTCCAGCCAGGGATCGACGTACGCGGCGATCGTCTTCTCCACCTCGACGTCGAGTTGGGCGCAGATGCCCAGGGAATCGTTGACGATGATGTCGCGCAGCTTTTCCAGGCCGACCCGCGGGACGAAGTCGTAGGTCCGCTCGATCCACTTGGCGTTGTCGCGGTAGTAGATGAGGAACCGGCCGATCACGCGGAGGGCCTCTTCCTTCGTTTTGACGCGGCACAGCACATCGGACTTGCGGACGTGCGCCCCGGCCGCGCCGCCGACGCTGATCTCCCACTCGCCGCCCTCGGTGGCGATCACCCCGACGTCCTTGACCGTCGATTCGGCGCAGTTCCGCGGGCACCCGCTCACGCCGAGCTTCACCTTCGCCGGGAACTCGAACCCCTGGAACCGCTTCTCCAGGTCAATGCCGAGGCCGGTGCTGTCGTTGGTGCCGTAGCGGCAGAACTCGCTGCCCACGCACGTCTTCACGGTGCGGAGGGCCTTCGTGTAGGCATGCCCGCTCGGCATCCCGAGGTCGGCCCACACCTTCGGCAGGTCTTCCTTTTTGATGCCGAGGAGGTCGATCCGCTGCCCGCCGGTCACCTTCACCATCGGCACTTGGTACTTCTTCGCTACCTGGCCGATTGTGATGAGGTCGTCGGCGGTGGTGACGCCGCCGTAGATGCGCGGGACGACCGAGAACGTGCCGTCCTTCTGGATGTTCGCGTGGACGCGGTCGTTGACGAAGCGGCTGTCGCGCTCGTCGATGTACTCCGTGCCCCAGATGCCTTTGAGCATCGACGCGAGGCCGTTGCGGCTCTTTTCGTCGTCGGCAGTGCCCAGTTCGCGCAGCACAGCGGAGACGCTCTTCAACCCGCGTTCCTTGACGGCCGCGACGAGCGTCGGCTTGTCCATCGGGACGGCCGTCACATACCACGACTCGGACGGGTCGGCCTTCACCCCGCCGGCGACGGCTTCGATGAGGCCCTTGACGAGCTTCTTGCACGACCCGCACCCGGTGCCGGCCCGCGTCGCCTTCCCGACCGCCGGCACCGTACACTTCCCGGCCTTGATCGCGGCGACGATCGTGCCCTTACACACGCCGTTGCAGTCGCAGATCTGGTGCGAGTCCGGCAGATCGGCGAGGGTCGCGGTACCGGCCGGCTCACACCGGCCGTTCGCCCCGACGGTGAAGAACAGCTCCAGCCGCCGGGCCGGGGCGTCGCCGCCGCTCTGGAACAGCCGCATCAGGTCGTCCGCGGGGGCGAGGTCGCCCAGCAGACAGGCAGCGGACACCTTGCCGTCACGAATGATCGCCTTCCAGTACACGTCGCGGCCCGGCTCGCTGAACTGCACCACCTCGTCGGTCGGTGTAAGGTCGTTAATTCGGCCCATGCTGGCGAGTTCGACGCCCATCACCTTTAGCTTGGTGGCGATCTTCGACCCGGGGTACGTCGCGGTCGTATCCGCCCCGGTGAGTACCTTCGCGAGCACCTTCGTCTGCTCCCAGAGTGGCGCGACCAGGCCGTAGATCGCGCCGTTGTGCTGCACGCACTCGCCCACCCCGAACACCGCCGGGTCGCTCGTCCGGAGCTGATCATCCACGACGATGGCCTTGTCGCAGACGATCCCGCACTCCTTCGCGAGTTCCGCGTTCGGCCGGATGCCGGCGGAGATGACCACCATGTCGGCCGGGATCTCGCTCCCGTCGCCGAACTTCACGCCGGACACGCTCATGTGTCCGAGTAGCTCCTTCGTGACCGTACCCGTACGAGCGGTAATCCCGAGCTTGGAGATGGTCTGGCCGAGCACCTTCCCGCCGGCCTCGTCGAGTTGCACGCTCATCAGCCACGGGGCCATTTCGACAACGGTGACCGCGACGTTGTGGGTCATCAGCCCTTTCGCCGCTTCCAACCCGAGCAACCCGCCGCCGATGACGACCGCGGACTTGCAGTTCTTTGCGTACTCCGCGATGTTGCGGCAGTCGTCGAGGGTACGGAAGGCGAACACGCCGTGCAGCGGCGTGCCCGGGATCGGCGGGATGAACGGCCGGCTGCCGGTCGCGAACACGAGGTAGTCGTAGGGGACGGTGATGGCAGGAGGGGGTTCGGGGGAACCCACGGGGGGTTCCCCCACCGGACAGATCGCGGTGACCGTTTTGGCGTCGCGGTCGATCGCGGTGACCCGCTTGCCGGCGTGCAGGGTGACGCCGTTCTCCTCGTACCACGACAGCGGGTTGAGGAAAATCTCCTTCGCGTCCTGCGTGCCGTTCAGCACGTTCGACAGGAGGATGCGGTTGTAGTTGCCGTACGGCTCGTCGCCGAACATGGTGATGTCGAACAGGTCCGGGCTGATCGCCAGGATGTCTTCGACCAGGCGGGCACCGGCCATGCCGTTGCCGATCACCACCAACTTCGGCTTCTGAATCGCGCGGATCATGTGCGAGCCTCCGAAGAACCCACCCCCCGGCCCCCTCCCTGCAGGGAGGGGGAGACAGCATCGACAGTCCGTTCGCGTTGGCAGCTCGCGGGTGTTTTTCTCCCCCTCCCTGCAGGGAGGGGGCCGGGGGGTGGGTTCTGCGCCAACCGCACCACCTCGCCCACCACAAACACCGCCGGGCCACTGATCGCCGCGCCTTCGGCGATGCCGCCGATGTCGCTCAGGTCGCCGACCAGCACCCGCTGACCCGGCAGCGTGCCGCTCTCGACCACCGCAGACGGCGTGTCGGCGGCCAACCCGCTGTCGCTCAGCTTCTGTGCGATCTTCGCCACATGGCGAACGCCCATGTAGAACACCGCCCCGGGCATCCGTGCCAGTGCGCCCCAGTTAAGCGTGCAGTCGGGCGAGTCGGGGTCGTGGTGGCCGGTCACCAGCGCCACCGCCTGCCCGGCGGCGCGGTGCGTCAGCGGGATGCCGGCCGCGGCCAGCGCGCCCACCGCCGACGTCACCCCGGGCACGATCTCGCAGCGAACGCCCGCGTCGGCGAGCACTTCAGCTTCTTCGCCGCCGCGCCCGAACACGCACGGGTCGCCGCACTTCAGCCGGCACACGCTCTTGCCCTCGCGGGCGTACCGCACGAGGGCGTCGTTGATCGTTTCCTGCTTCGTCGAGCCGACGCAGTAGCCCCGCTTGCCGACCGACACGACCTCCGCATGCGGCCCAACCTCTTCCAGCAACTCGGGCGACAGCAGGGCGTCGTGGAGCACCACGTCCGCGGAGCGGAGGATGCGGAGGCCGCGGAGCGTGATGAGGTCCGCCGCGCCGGGGCCGGCACCGACCAGATACACCACCCCTTTCGCCGCTAACCCACTCACGACAGCGTCCTCCGCGGGCGAAGCTTCACGACACCTCTCGCCGTCGTGGCCGACGGCGAGAGGACGCGCGAGCGAACCGGGACAGCCGGCCCGCGATTCTCAGCGTGCGAGTGAATCGTTAGCTTGAGAGAGTGACCCACTCATCGCACGCGGTGTGCCAAAGCCCGATTTAACCACGCCCATCAGGACTAAATACGTGGCAAACCACGCTGAAATCAGGCGAGTTTCGCACGAAAAAATTCGTGCGGAGTGCCTGCCTCTGCCCCGCGCGGCTCGCACACGACGCGGGCAGATGTCGCCGTCGGATGCCCAACCGCGGCGCACCGGGGGGCGGTGATGCGGCGGTTCCTGGCATCGCACCCGATGGCCGCGGCGCTCGCGCTGGTCGCGGCCGTGTTCGCGTTCGACCTGTCGCTGCCGCTCGGCGTCGCGGCGGCCGTGCCGTACACGTTCGCGGTGCTCGTCGCGCTCGGGGCGAAGCCGCCGTGGTTCGGCCCGGCGGTCGCGGCACTGTGCGCCGTGCTGACCGTCGGCAAAATGGGCCTCGTCCCCGAGCGCGGCAACACCGAGATGTGGAAGGTCGTCGCCAACCGCGGACTGGCGCTGTTCGCCGTCGGCATGACGACCCTCCTGGGGGTGTTGCGGCGGCGGGCCGAGCAGCGGTTGCGTCAGCACGAGGCCGAACTCGCCCGCATGGCCCGGCTGGCGGTCGCCGGCGAACTCGCCACCGTTCTGGCACACGAACTCAACCAGCCGCTCGCCGCGGTGTGCCTCCAGGCCGACATCGCGGCGCACCTGGCGGCCGATTCCGGGTCGCCGGACCTCCGGGCGGCGCTGGCGGAAGTGGCCGAGCAGTCGCGGCGGGCGGCGGAGATCGTCCGCTCGATCCGCCGCACCGTCCGCCCGCCGGACGCCGGGCGCGGGCCGGTCGATCTGAACGACGCGGCGCGGGTCGCGGCCCGACTGCTCGACTGGAAGGCCCGCCGCGCCGGGGTCGCGGTTCAGGCGCGGTTGGCCGACCCACTGCCGCCGACCTACGGCGACCGGATACAACTGGAGCAGGTGGTGTTCAACCTGCTCCAGAACGCGATCGAGGCGGTCGCGGCCCGCGGCGACGGCCCCCGCACCGTCGCCATCGAGACCGCGGCCGCCGGCGGCGCGGTGACCGTCCGCGTGACCGACACCGGCGTCGGGTTGGCCGACCCGGAGCGGGTGTTCGAGCGGTTCTACACCACCAAGCCCGACGGCATGGGCCTGGGGCTGGCGATCGGCCGGTCGGCCGCCGAAGCCCACGGCGGCACGCTGACCGCCCGGCCGCTCGCCGGCGGCGCGGAGTTCACCCTGTCCCTGCCCGTCTTCGACGACCCGAGCGAGGAGCCGACGTGACCGCCGAGCCGACGATCTTCGTGGTGGACGACGACGCGGCGGTCGGGCGCGCCATCGAGAGCGCCGGCCGGTTGCTCGGCCGCCCGGTGCGGGCGTTCCCGTCGGCCGCCGCGTTCCTGGCCGCCTACGCCGACGACCCGGGGTGCCTCGTCCTCGACATCCGCATGCCCGGCATGACCGGGCTGGAACTGCAGCGCAAGCTCGTCGACGACGGCAAGGCCATCCCGGTCGTCGTGGTCAGCGGGCACGCCGACGTCCGCATCGCGGTCGAGGCGATGACGCTGGGCGCGGTCACCCTGCTGGAGAAGCCGTTCCGGCTGGACGAACTGCTGGCCCACGTCCGCAAGGCGCTGGAGAAGGACGCGGCCGGGCGGGCGGCCCGCGCCCAGACCGCCGACGCCGACGCCCGGCTGGCGGCGCTGACCGCCAAGGAGCGCGAGGTGCTCGACCTGATCGCCGCCGGCAAGACCAACCGCGAGATGGCCGACCAACTCGGGCTGAGCGTGCGGGCGGTGGAAGACCGCCGCGCCCGGCTGATGAAGAAGGTGAACGCCGGCTCGGTCGCCGAGTTGGTCAAGCTGCTGACCGGCCGCCCATGACCTGAGCGACTATCGGAGTGCTGAGTGCTGAGTGCTGAGTGCTCTTGGTCTTTGCCCTCTCCCCTTGCGGGAGAGGGTGGCGGCCGGCTCTGCGGCCGCCGGGTGAGGGGTACGCTGGCCTCCGCGGTTCTGCGAAGCTCATTCGTCGTGCGTAGCGTTTACCCCTCACCCGGCCGGCGGTTCGGCTGCGGTTCGTTCTTCTCGTGTCGCGGTCCGCGCCGTCCACCCTCTCCCGCAAGGGGAGAGGGCAAAGACCAGGAGCACTCAGCACTCAGCACTCAGCACTCAAAGAAAGCACTTCTTCTGCACTACTTCTGCACCGGCCCCGGGTGGACGGTCCCGCGGTTCCAGTTGATCCGGCACTGCGGGCGGGCGGCGGCGAACTCCCGTACCGCCTCCGGTGTTACCTCCGTCCGCACGACGCTCACCTCGGTCAGGTTCTCACACGCCAGGAACGCCCGCAGCCCGGCGTCGGTCAGCTTCGACCCGTCCGCCCACAGGGTCGTCAGCCCCTTGTTGGCCGCGAACTTCATCAGCACCGCGTTGCTGATCTTGGTGTTGCTCACCCGCAGCCGCCGGAGGGTGGTCAGGTCGGTGAACCGCTCCGCCCCGGCGTCGGTGGTCAGGTTCGGCAGGGACAGCAGTTCCAGCTTCTTGCAGTTGCGAAACGAGGCCAGCCCGGTGTCGGTGGCGGCCGTGTCGCCCAGGTCCAGTTCGACCAGCCCGGTGATCCCGTCGAACGGGATCAGCCCGGAGTCGCCGACCGCGGTGCGGTACGCGATCAGCCGGGTCAGGTTGCGGCAGTTGCGGAAGTACCCCAGCCCGGCCCCGGTGATGCTGGTCGCGCCCAGGGACAGGTCGGTCACCCGGTTCGCGACCAGGAACTGCCGCAGCCCCTCGTCGGTCACCACCGTGTTGGTCAGGTCCAGCCGGGTCATGACCCCGGCCGACCGGAGGTGCGACATCCCCAGGTCCGTCACCCCGGTGTTGGCCAGCTCCAGCACCGACAGGTTGGTCATGTCGCGGAGCACGATCAGCCCGTCGTCGCGGACGGCGGTGCCCGACAACCGCAGCCCGGTCAGCCCGCGGCACGCCCGGAAGTTGTTCATCGTGTCGTTGGTGACGGTCGGCCGCTCGGTCACGTCGGCCCAGGTCAGGGTGAACTCGCCGGCCGGCAGCTTGGCCAGGTCGCGGATCTCGTCCCCGCCGTTGAGCCGCACCGCCCCGCCGGCCTCCAGCGCGAAGGTGGCGCCGCGGCGGTCGGCGTTGGTCCCGATCTGGATGGTGCCCGGCTTCGCCTGATCGACGCTGATCGTCACCCGGGTGGTGCCGCGGCTGGTCACCTCGAACTCGTCGGGGGTCAGCCGGTTGCCGGGCAGTCCGTCGACCAGCCGGGCCGAGTACCGCCCCGGCTCCAGCCGGATCTCGCGGTCCCGGGTCCGCTCCCGCACCTCCTCGCCGTCCCTCAGGATGCGCAGCTCGGCAGTCGGGTCGGCGCTCTCGATGACCAGCGTCCCCTTCGCCGGCCGCACCAGCAGCGTCACCGCCACCGCCGCGATGACGATCAGGTTGACCGCCACCGCGCCGCCGATCAGCAGCGGGGCCAGCGGCCGCCGCCGCTTCGGCGACGGGGGCACGAAGTCGGTGCCGGAGGTGAGCGGCCGGGTCGGCGCGCCGAGCGACTCCCACACGTCGCCCGACTGCACCGGGATGGCCATCGGCACCGAGTTGTCGATGACCGACGACTCGCCCTCGACCGACGGCGTCTCCTCGGCCGCCCGCAGCGCCTCGGCCACCTCGGCGGCGGTCGCGAACCGGGCGTCGACCTTCTTCGCCAGCAGCCTGTGGATGACCTCGGCCAGCGGCCGCGGCAGGTCCGGCTTGACCTTCCGCGCCGGGGTCGGCTCGTCCACCGCCAGGCTGGTGAGCAGGGCCATGGTGGTGTCGCCGTCGAACGGCATCTTGCCGGTCGCCAGCCGGTACAGCATCACCCCCAGGCTGAACAGGTCGCTGCGGCCGTCCAGCTTGTGCCCGCGGGCCTGCTCGGGGCTCATGTACGCCGGGGTGCCGACGACCAGCCCGCTGGTGGTCAGGTTGGTGTCGTCGTCTTTGGCCCGGGCCAGCCCGAAGTCGAGGATCTTGACCCGCCCGTGCGGCGCCTCCAGCCAGATGTTGCCGGGCTTGATGTCGCGGTGGATCAGCCCGAGGTCGTGGGCCGCCGCCAGCCCCTCGGCCACCTCCCGGCCGATCCGGTACACCTGGGCCAGCGCCACCTCGCCGCGGGCGCTGAGGTACTGGTCGAGCGGCTGCCCGCGGAGGTACTCCATCGCCAGGTACGCGACCCCGCCGATCTCGCCGACGTCGAACAGGGTGACGACGTGGTCGCTGTGGACCATGGCCGCGGCCCGGGCCTCGCGGAGGAACCGCGCCCGGCTCTCCGGGTCGGCCGCGTGCTGCGGCAGCATCACCTTCAGCGCCACCTTGCGGCCGAGGGTGCCGTCCTCGGCCAGGTACACGGCCCCCATCCCGCCCTTGCCGACCTTCGAGAGGACGCGGTACCGGCCGAGGGTGCCGAGGTCGCCCGGCTGCGACGGCGGGGCGAACTGCGGCTCCAGCGGGTTGTACCCGGGGGCGAGCGGCGTCGTCCCGCCGCTGGGCCGCTGCATCGTCACGTCCAGTTCGCCGGACGAGGCCACGTCGGTGCCTTGCGTCTCGTCGCCGGCGCGCGCGGGGTCGGTCATGTACGGCCCTCGGCGGAAATCGGGCAGAATCGGACACCGACCATCTTACACGCCGGCCGCGTCACAAGCGACGTTCAAAGCCGCGCCCCCTGGCCGCGACCGGTGCCGGGTGTCCGGTTTCAGGGCAGCCGCAGGAGCCGGTCCGGCGCGTCCGCCTTGCCCCGCTCTCCGGACCCGAAATCTCCCCCCGGCCCCGCCGCCGGGGCGCCGAAGTCGGCCGGCTGAATGGGCCGCTCGCCGCGCCCGCTGGCGAGGTGCGCCGCCTCGGACACCACCCAGTAGATCGGCCAGTGCCCGTCCACGGTGACCGAGCAGTCCTTGTGCAGGAAGACGCGGGCGTCAGCGGCGTCCGGCGGGCGGCCGACCAGGAGCGGGTGCCCGCCGCCCCACAGCAGGACGAGCGGGTCCGGGGTGGTCGCCGCTTCCAGCCCGCTCCGCTCGCGCGCCGCCGCGCGGCCCTCGGGCGTGAGGTGCGGCGGCTTCGGCGGCGGCTCCGGCGGCGGAACCCACTCCTCTTCCTCTTCACATACTCCGCGACGCGCCGGAATCTTCGCCCGCGCCGTCTCGGCGCGCATCTTTTCGACGGCCAACCGCGTCTCGTTGCGGCGGCGCTCGGCCGCATACTTGGCAATCACCTCGGCCCCCTTGAGGGCGATGTCGGGGTGCTCGCTGCCGAGGAAATCGACCAGCTTCTTGAGCGCGCGCTCTTCGGCCGCGTACACGACCTCGGTACGAACGGTGTCGGCGGTGTCGGCGGGGGCGACCATGACCCACCTCAGAAACGGAGGAACTAATTGAACGAAATTCCACCTGCCTCCAGTGTGGGCGATGAGTGAACGGGAGCCAAGTAAGATTTGCGGGATTTTTTCCGGCGGGGCCGGCGCGGTCAAGCGCAGCGCGGCGCGGGCGAGTTGAGCCGGCGACGGAGCGGCCGGCGCGTGGCGGGCGGATTCGGTAACGGGTTGCTCTCGGCCGTTGCGGGTGTCGCGTGGAGAGCGATCCTACCGCCGGTGGCGAAAGACTGCCCGGCTTCGCCGCGCTCACATGACGAGCCGGTGCCGGGCGGCGCGGGCGGCGTTGCACGCGGCACACACCCCGCGGACCACCAGCGTGTGCCCGTCGGGTCGGAACTGGTGCTCGCCCGCGATCCGCCCCAAGAGCGCCTCCAACTCGGCGCTCTGGAACTCGGTCATCGAGTTGCACTTCTCGCACACCAGGTGATCGTGCGCCGGGTAGCCGTAGTCGTGGTCGTAGACGGTGCGGTCGCCGAGTTCGATGCGGCGGAGCAGCCCGGCGTCCACGAGGCTGGTGAGCGTGCGGTACACGGTCGCCCGGCTCACCGTCTTGCCGGCCGCCTTCAGGTCCTCGATCAGCTCTTTGGCGTCGAAGTGCTTGTGCCGGGCGAACACGTGGTCGAGCAGTTCCCGCTGCTGCTCGGTGAACCGCTGCGGCTTGTCGCGGCTGGACAGGTACTCGCGGAACTTCTGCTCCGGTGTCTGCGACACCGCGACGTGGTGTAGTGTCACGATCCCCCTCCCACTCACCCTGGCAGGCGTCGAGGTGTGATTATACCCGCCCCGGGCGGGGGAGAGGTGAAGCCGCGGAGAAGACCCGGAAGGCCGCGCCGCCGTGGCCCACAGACGAGACCGGGAGCGGAGCCGAACCCGATTCCGACAAGGTCTCATCCGCGGCCGGCGGCGACGTTCACATTCAGCCGCAGACGCGGCGGAGCAGCGCCTCCTCGGCGCGGAGCCACTTCTCTTCGGTGTCGTAAGTGCCGTCGGCGATCTGCTGGCGGATGCGGGCCACCAGTTCGTGCCGGATGCCATCCGGGCCAGGTTGCTCGTCCGCTTCGGCGGCCGGCGCGACCGGGTCGGCGGCCGGCAGCGGGAGCGCCAGCCGGGACGCGTGGTCGAACGCGGCCGGCGCGGCCGTCGGGGGTGTCGGACACACGGTCACCCGCCAGCGGTGCCAGTCGCGTGGTGAACTCTCGCGCATTGAAATCACGTCTCCCTGCGGGCGGCGAGCGTGCGCCGGCCGCAGACGGTCGGTGCGGGCACCCCGGCCGGAAGACCGGCCGACACCCGCCCCGCGGTTTCACCTCTCCCGGACCGCCCGCAACCGGCACGCCGAAGCGCCCGAATCGCGCCGATCCTCATCGCCCGCCATGCCGTCAAATCCTGACCGCACGGCAGATGATGTGCGTTAGTCGCGCGGGCGGAATCCGCCGCCCTCGGACACGGTCCGCCCGTTCAGGCGGCCGTAGCCCATTCTACGCAACTCTATCGTCGTCGGCGCGCCGCCCGTCGCACGAAAATGCGCACCGGGCTGCGCGGTCCTGTTCCCCAAGTGTCCCGGCGCGACCGTTACTCGGGTGGTACGCGGTGAGCGGTTCACGCCGCCTCGCTCCCCGGTTTCGTCGGGCGCGTTCGGCTTTTGGTGTTTAGTTTTTCGTGCCCGGCACCCCGCCGCCTGCCGTGCGGCGCCCGGGGACAGAAAACGCCGAAAACCGCACACGAAACACTAAATCCCGGCCGCCCGGGCGCGGTTGGCGGCCATGTGCGCCGCCCGCGTCGGGGCCGGGTGCCGGTAGCCGCTCAAGACCCTGCGCACCGCCGCCGTCGCGGATTCTACACCGATCCGGTGCCCCGGCGACACGAACACCGGCTTCGCCCCGGCCGCCGACCGCACCACCGCCCCGACCGCCTCCCCGCCGACGGTGAGCGGGGCGGCGTCGCCGGCGTGCGGCCCCGGCTCGGCGTAATCGCCGATCAGCCAGCTCTTGGCGCAGCCGACGCACGGGATGTCCAGCCACAACCCGAGGTGGCAGGCCAGTCCGAACCGCCGCGGGTGTGCGATGCCCTGTCCGTCGAGCATAGCTACGTCGGGAGTGTGGCGCAAATCGGCGAACGCGGTCAATAGCGCCGGGATTTCGCGGAACGACAGCAGCCCCGGCACATACGGGAAATCCACTTCCCGCGTCACCGTGACCTCCTCGACGGGCGTGAGGTCGCCGGCCCGGAGCACGACGACCGCGGCGAACAGTCGCGGCTCGGTCAGATGGTACGCGATGTCGCAGCCGGCGATCAGCTCGAATCCGTCGGCGTGTGCGGACGTATCGACGCGGCCGGCGAGGGCGGTCTGGAGGGTGACCGCGTCCGCTTCGGTTGCCGGCCAGTCGTGCAGGTGTGGGATGTGCATGGGTGTGCGCCCCGGGGAAGGCCGGCAGAGGGAACGCGGAGAACGCGGATTTCATCGCGGATGCACGCGGATTAAAACCAGAGATTGAAGAGAGGAATCAATCGTCCGGGCTGAACACGAGGGTTACGGGCGCGGTCCGCGCCGATTCGTACACCTTGCGTCGGAACTGGGGCTTGGGACCGAAGTTCAGGACAAGCCCGACGTCGATGCTCGTCGCTTTGAGGTAGTTGATGAGTTGCGCTTCGTGCGCGGGAGCGATCGTTTCGACCGCCTTGAGTTCCAGAATAACGCAACCCTCGACCACGAGGTCCGCGACGTACTCGCCGACCCGAACGCCTTCGTAAAAGACGTCGATCTTCTGGAACGACGTGACCGCCAGCCCGTGCTTTCGAAGCTCGATCTCCATCGCCCCCTGGTACACCTTCTCCAAGAAGCCCCATCCCAGCGTGTTGTAGACTTTGTAGAAGGCCGCGATGATGCGCTCGGTCACGTGATCGTGCTTCATGTACCTCTCCGTTTTTAAATCTTATCCTGCCTTTCATCCGCGTGCATCCGCGTTGAAATCCGCGTCATCCGCGTTCCCTCCGCCGCTACACGCCTAATTTATCCAACACGTTCTTCGTGATGCGCACCACGGCGACATCCCCGCCGCGTAGCCCGTGGCTCCAGTCGGTGCTGCCGACGGTCACCACCGTGCCGCCGCGGGTGTAGGTGCCGACGACCGCGTGGCCGACCCGCCCCTTCTGCCACCGCTCGTACCACTCGCAGTCGTCCGGATGCCACTTGGCCGGTGCCGTCGCCAATACTTCGAACCCCTTCGGCGTGCCGTCGGCGTGCGTGGGGAACGGCAGCCCGTCCTTCCAGACGAGTTCGCACCCGTCGCACTCGTAGCCGACCGTCTTGTAGTGCGGCAGGTTCGCGCCGAACGCGTCGCCGCGTTTGAGGTTCGTGCCGGCGAACAGCCAGTGGTCCGGGCGGTGCGCGGTGTACGCCCCGCTGCCGTCCATGAACTGCCCGTGGCTGCGGTGATACCCGCCCCACAGGAACCCGACGCCGGTGAGCGCGTTCTCCGGCCGCCCGACGAGGTAGTGGCCCCACAGCGTCGAGAGCAGTTTGTGGTCAGCCGTCTTGTAAATTGGGTCGTCGCCGAAGTTCTGCTTCCAGCACTCCAGCGTGCGGCCGCCGTCCCTGCTCCGCACCTGCCAGCAGCAGGTGTTGCCGCTGAAGAACGCGACGTTCCCGCCGTCCCCGATGTACTTTTCGAGGGAATCCCGCATCGGGGCCGACCAGTACTCGTCGTGCCCGACGCTCAGCACCAGCTTGTAGTGCTTCAGCAACTCCGGGCGGAACTCGAGATCGTCGTTGACCGCGTAATCGAGCTGGTAGCCCGCCTTCTCGGCCCACTGCACGAAGGGTAGCTCCCACTGCCGGAACTGTGACGACAGCGGGCGGTCGAACGACACGCGGCGGCCCTGCACCTTGTGCTTCCCGTTGTACGCATACAAACTGTAGCCGCCCCAGTTGGTGTAAGCGTTGTACGTGTTGGTCGCGAGTTGCAGCAACACCTTCGACTTCGCGCCCGGTTCCTTCGGGCGGACCACGAAGAACAGCGTGCCGCTCGCCTCCTTCTGCCCCGGCGGCTGTGCCGTGATGCGACACTCGTAGTAGCCGGTCGGCCAGTCGGCCCCGACCTTGAACGCCAGCGCCACCGGCCACTTGCAGCCGTGCGACGAGGCGTCGGCCGGCACCGGGTGGACGCCGGGTTCGACGCCCGCGCGCTTCCAGACCGACGTGCGCTCCGCCCCGACGCGGAACACTTCCAGGTCGCACTTGGTGGACGACAGGTGCAGTTTCACCTCGTCGCCGGGCGCGTAGCTGAGTTGATCGGTGTAGCCTTCGGGCGCCTTCGCGTTCGGCTGCGCCCGGGCGTCTCGCGGCAGCGCGCCGGCCGCAACGGTCGCCTTCAGAGCACTTCGACGAGAGATGCGTTCGTTCATGGCGGGCAACCAACAGGAGGGTTGCCGCAGTGTACCGCCGGTGTCGGGCGAGGTGCAAAACGTTTCTCGCTCGGCTGTGTTTGGTGTTCCGTTTTTGGTGTTTTGAACCTGACGGACACCCGGCCCCCGTTCGAGCCAGATAGCGATACCAAACACAACACACCAAAAACCAAACACAACCTACCGTCCGAGGTAGACCATTTCGGCCATCACGGTCAGTTCGACGCCGCTGCCGCTCTGGAGGAACCCGTTGCCGCGGGCGGCGACGTCGATCACCAGGATGTGGTGGCTGGACGCGACCGCGTGGTGGTCGGTGGCGGTGGCGTCGCGCGACGTGGCGAGTTGGCCGCCGCCGCTGAACTTGTACGCCGACACGGTGCCCGCGGCGCTCGACTTGCCGTTGCTGGCGGCCTGCTCGTCGGCCTTCCAGTCCCACCCGGCCGGCACCGTGCTGACCGCGTACGTCACGTTCCCGTAGCGGCTGGCGGTCACGACGCGGTGGCTGCGGACGTACCACCCCGGCGGGGGCGAGTACACCGCCCGCTTCGTCTCCCGCCCGGTGCTGCCGACCGCCAGCGACACCGACAACACCGGCAGCGTCTGGAGAGCCCCGACCGGCGGCGCGTGCGGAACGTCGGGCGCGTCGGCGACAGCGGAGTGGGTCGTAACGGCCGACAGAACGAACACGACGGCGAGCAGCGAACGTGCGGCGAACATGAGCGGCCTCCTGACCGGGTTTGAAGTGTCTCCTACCCGCTTACATAGTTCGCAACCGACGCGCCCGCGGCCGCCAAAACGCACGGAATGTAAGAAGAGCCGAAACGCGCGCCCCTACCGCTTGCCGCGACGCCCGCATCTTGCCGCGGCGCGCCGCCCGGGCCGTGCAACCGGCCGCCGATCCGGGGAAATCGCCATGCAGACGACACTTTTGTTCGTGTACGGCACGCTCAAGCGCGGCGAGCGGAACCACCGCCTGCTTGCCGATCAGCGGCTCGTCGGGGAGGCGACGACCGCGCCCAAGTACCGCGTCTACGACCTCGGCCCGTACCCGGGGCTTGTGCATGACGACGGAAACGGCCTCGCGGTGAAAGGCGAGGTTTACGCGGTGAGCGAGTGCGCGCTCGCCGAACTCGACGACTTCGAGGGCGTGCCGACGCTGTTCACACGCGAGCCGATCGAGATCGACGGGTACGAAGAGGTGTGGGCGTACTACACGTCCGCGGTTCCCGCCGGGGCGCGGAGCGGCGACCGGTGGCCGTTCGGCGGGCCGGGCTGACGCCTACGCGGCCGGGGCCGGGCTGTGTGCCGCCCCTTCGGGCAGCTTCGCGGCCAGCGCCAGCGCCACCCCGGCCAGCGCGACCGTCACGAAGCTCAGCAGCAGGCTGACGAGGTGCCACGGGCCGAACGCCGCCTTCGCCGCGCCCGCGACGGCCGCGTCCGGGCTGAACCGCGCCAGCCGCAGCCGGCTCACCTCCTCCGAGATCGGCCACCCGGCCGCGACCGTCACCGCCGCCAGCGCCACCACCACCACCCGCGCGCGGTGGACGCCGCCCCGCCGCCACCAGCTCAGCGCGGTGACCAGCGCGACCACGCCGCACGCCGCCTGCATCGCGAAGTACCGCGGGAATACCGGGCCGACCGCCGACCCGGCCAGCGCGCTCGCCAGCGCGTCTTTGCGCTCCTGCGGCGCGTCCGCGGGGATGATCGTCTCGCCCGCGGTGCGGTCCGACGGGCCGGCGCTCACCACCTCCTTGAACGAGGCGAAGATCGCGGTCGCGGCCCCGAAGTTGAAGAACGCCGCCCCGCCGAACCACAGCCCGAGGGCCAGCACGTGCAGCCCGCGAACGACGACGTCGCGCATGGGGAAGTCTCCGATCCGGCTCTCGCTGCCGGCCACGAGCCGCCGCACGTTCGCCCGGTGCTTCGCGAGCACCAGCGCCGTACCGGCGACGAGGTAGAGTGTGACCGGCAGGTGGTGGGGTGAGAACGCGTCCGGGGTGCCGGTCAGGTGGGTCGTGACGAGGATTGTAACCGCGGCGAGCGACGCGAGCGACACAATTCGCGACGCGAACAGCACGACCGCCCACGTCGCCAGCGCCAGCGCCGCCGGCCCCGGCACGAGGACGACGACCGTCCCGGCCCCGGTCGCCACCCCCTTGCCGCCGCGGAACCCCAGGTACACCGGGAACAAATGCCCCAGGAACGCCAGCGCCGCCGCGCCGACCCGCAGTACGTCCGCCGCCCCGAGCGCCGCGGACCCGCCGGGCGCGAGGGCTTCGGCCAGCGGCGCCGCGCCGGCGACCGGCGCCGCGCCCTTGAGGAAGTCGAGCAGGAAGACGAGCGCGCCGTACCGGCGGCCGAGGACGCGGGCGGCGTTGGTCGCGCCGATGTTGCCGCTGCCGGCGGCGAACAGGTTCACCCCGCGGAGGCGGCCGACGGCGTAGCCGACCGGGAGGGCGCCGACGAGGTACGCGGCGGCGAGGGGGACGAGCGCGGCGGCGAGCGGTGACATCAAAACGACAACGGCGAGGAGTGAGTCCCCGCCGTTATACGAGTTGGGCGCGCCGCCTACCGCTTACTTCGTCGCCCGGAACTTCACCTCGGCCTCACTCACCTGAGTGGCCGGGCCGCCGATCTGCTTCAAGTTCGCCCCGCGCATGTTCACCACCACCTTCGCCCGCTCCTCCGGCGACTGGTAGAACGTGTACGGTCCGTTCACCACGCCCGGCGGCAGCGCCGGCGGGTCGCCGGTCGTCGCGATGACGCGAAACCGGTCGGCCCCGCTGCCCCGCGTCTCGCTCGCCTCGATCTCGTACCACGGGTTCTTGACCGCCGGCCCCGGCAGCACCCGCGGCTGCCCGCGCGTCAGGTGGTCGTTGGAGTCGTACTGGTTGGGGAAGATGCGACAGAAGCTGCCGTCCGGCTCGAGCAGCCACACCGACACGCGGCAGTTGGTCGCGGCCGTCAGCGTCAGCGTCAGCGCGGCCTTGTCCTTGACCTGCAACACCCCGCCGGCCGTCGGCGCGTCGGCCGCGTCCAACCTCGCGTCCAGCTTGAAGTCGAAGCTCGTCATCTCCGGCCACGCCACGTCTTCGGCCTTCACCTTCGGCTCGACCTTCGGCGGCACCGGCAGCACCGGGGGCAGAACCGGCGGCCCCCCGGGCGGCGGGATCGGCGGCCCCCCGGGCGGCCGGGGCAGCGGCAGCGTCTCGCCCGCCTTCGCCGCGGGGGTGTCGCCCTTCGCCGACTCGTCCTTCTTCTTGTCGCGGGTCGCCAGGAACCCGCCCACGCCCACCAGCACCACCACGGCCGCGACCAGCACGGGCACCAGGAGCTTGCGGCCCGCGGCGGGGGCCGGCGCGGCCGGGACGTTCACCGACGGCAGCGTCGCGCCACTCGAAACGGGGTCCGGCGCGGCCGCCGCCGGAAGGGCCGCGGCCGACGGCAGCACGTTCGCGGTCGGTGTGAGGTCGGGCACCGACGCCACGACGGGCAGCGAGCCGACGCTCCCGGTCGAGCCGAGCGACGCCCGCGACAGGGCCGACGCGAACCCGCTCGGCGGCAGGTAGCGGTCGGTGATCGGGGACAGCGCGTCCAGCAGCACCCCGGCGTCGGCGAACCGGTCCTCGGGCCGCTTGGACAGGCACTTCATGCACAGCGCGGCGAGTTCGGGCGGCGTGTCGGGCCGCGACTGCTCCGGCGGCGGCACGTCGTCGGTCACCACCCGGATGAGCACGTCGGTGACGCTCTCGCCCTGCACCGGCGGCTTGCCGGTGAGCAGGTAGTAGAGGATCGCGCCCAGCGCGTACACGTCGGCCGGCGGCCCCACGTCCTTGGTCCCGCGGGCCTGCTCCGGGGCCATGTACTGCGGGGTGCCGACCACCTGCCCGGTGACCGTCAGTTGCGACGCCCCGGCGGTCTGCTTGGCCAGCCCGAAGTCGGTCACCCGCGGCCGCCCGTCCTTGTCGATCAGCACGTTGGCCGGCTTGAGGTCGCGGTGGATGATGCCGTGCCGGTGGGCGTGGGCGACCCCGGCGACGATCTGGGCGAACAGCGCCACCGCGGTCGGGATGGGGACCGTGCCCAGCGCCTCGACGTGCCCGCGGAGGTTCGGCCCCTCGACCAGCGCCATCGTGAAGTACGGGCGGTCGCCGACCTCGCCGATGTCGTAGATGGGGACGACGTTGGGGTGGTCGAGGGCGGCGGCGGCGCGGGCCTCTTGCAGGAACCGCTGGGCGGCCTCGTGGCTGATCCCGGTGCCCAGGATCATCTTCAGCGCGACGGTCCGCTGGAGCTCCCGCTGCTTGGCCCGGTACACCACGCCCATGCCGCCGCGGGCGAGCTCGTCGATCAGCTCGTAGCGGCCGAAGCTGCCCGGCTTCTCGTTCACCGTGCCGGCCGACCCGGCGACGCGGACGATGGTCGCGTCGCCGGCCGCGTCGGTCCGCTCGGCGGCGTCGCTGGCCCCGGGCGGGGCGTTGAGCGTGTCGTTGCTGCGGTCGTCGGCGTTCATGCTGTCCCCTCAGTGGTTCCAGGTTCCAGGTTCCAGGTTCCAGGTTGAAGACAGGAAGCCAGTTGAGCCGTCTTCAACCTGGAACCTGGAACCTGGAACCTGGAACCGAGCTTTACGCCGTGGCCGGGCGGGTCGGGTGGAGGCGGCGGCGCACCCACCGCGCCAGCCGGCCGTTGCGGTCGAGCGACAGGACCGCCCACGCGGCCGCGGCGCCGCCGATCAGGGCGCCGCCGGCCCAGAACTGCCAGCCGTTCGCGACCGCGTCCTCGCGGCCGGGGGCAGGCGCCGGCGGAGCGGGCGGCGCGGGCAGAGCGGGCGGCGCTGCCGGGGCGACCGGGGCGACCGGGGCGGCGACCGGGTTCGCCTCCTTCGGCGCGACCGCGGGGGCCGCCGGCAGCCCCGGCGTCGCCGGGGCGAGCGGTTCGCCGCGGAGCAACTGGTCGATCAGCGCGAAGCTGTCGCCGCCGGACTCGGTGAACCCGGCCGCGGCCGTCGAGTGGTCGAGCGGCAGCACCGGCGGCAGCGGGTGGCGGTCGTTGCCGCCGTAGGCCGGTTGCGGCGGGTCCGGCTGCGCGAACAGCGACCCGACCCCGGCGGACTGGCCCACCCGCCCCTCGGCCACCACCGTCGAGAGCGGGATCGACGACGCGAACGCCTCCGGCAGCACCGCCGGCCGGGTCGTCATCTCGGCCGGCCGGTCGTCCTCCGCCCCGTCCGTGTCGCCGCCGACGTCCGCCCCGGCCTCGCCCGCGGTCACCTCGTCCTGCGGCACCGCGACGTCCGGGTCGCCGTCGTCGGTCGAGTCGCCCAGGTCGCTCAGGTCGATGACGAAGTTGAACGCCGGGCTGCTGGTGTCGGTCGGGCTGTCGTCGGCGCTGTCGGGCGTGCGCGGGTCGGGCGCGACCTGCGGCACCTCGTCTTCCGGCTCGGTCGGAACGGGCGGCGCCGCGTCGGTCGAGGCGTCCGCCGACGCGTCCGGTTCGGGCGCCGGCGTGTCCGGTTCCGGCGCCGGCTCGGTGTCCGGATCAGGCTCGGGCGGCGGCTCGGGTTCGTTCACCGGGTCCGGCAACGGGTCCGGCGGCGGCTCGGGTTCCGGTGCCGGCTCCGGCGGCGCCTCGGGCTGCGGCTCCGTGGTGGGATCGACCGGAACCGGGGTGGGGTTATTCGTCGGCGGAACGGTCTCGCGGGCCGCGAACGTGACGGTCGCGGTGCCGTGGAACGCCCCCGGTGACGGCGGGCTTTCCACGCCGGTAATGTTCAGCAGCGTGACCGACACCGGTACGGAGCCGACGAACGATGTGCTCGCGGGCGTGTACGTCAGGCTGTTCGGCATCGCCAGGAAGGCGTTCAAGGCGGTCAGGCTGCCGCTCAGCAGGACGACCGTGTTGCCGTTCGTGCCGGTGAACTGGGAGCCGAACGAAACCCCGGCGGAGTCGGCGAGGGTCCCGTCGAAGGTGAGCGTGCCGCTCGGTGCCTCGAACGCGAACTGGTTCAGGTCGCCGGTCAGCAGGTCCGGGTCGGTGCCCACGAACCGGCCGCCCAGATCGACCGTCGTGCCCGGCAGTGCCGTCGGGATCGCCGCGATGCTGACGTTCGTACCCAGGAAGAACCGCAGGGGGATCGACCCGGTGCCGACGGCGGAGTTGGTCGCCGTCTCCGTCGCCGGGGCGGTCGAGTAGGTGGCGGTGTCCACGAGCGCCGCCGACACGAGCAGCCCGGTGCGCCCGGTGAAGGACGACGGCGGGGTGAGCACCAGGGAATCGAGTTTCGCCTGAAGGTCGCTCGGGTTGGTGGCGGACACGGCCCAGAAGAACCCGCCGCTGCCGTCGGGCTGGGGCGTGATCGGGCCGCCCGGGCCGGTCAGCGTGAACCCGGTCGGGTCGGTCGCGGGGTCGAGCGACAGCCGCACCGTCAGCGTCTCGGACCCGTCGGCGTCGGGCCAGTTCGAGACCGTGAACGCGCCGACCAGCGGGAACCCGAGGGCGGTCGGGGCGAACTGCTCGCTGAGCGGGTTGACCGCCAGGGTCGCGGGCGACGCCTCGGGGGTGACGCGGGTCGTCACCGACGCCGTCCCGCCCAGCCCGTCGTCAACAGTCAGGGTGAACCCGTCGCCGCTGTAGAACGGCCCCGGGTCGTAGGTGAACGACGGGTCGATGACGTTGAGGACGGTGTCGAGGGCGTCGAGCGGGCCGGTCAGGGTGACGGCGGAGGTGCCGTCGCCCTGCACCGTCACGCCCGGGACGGCGAGGGCGGCGGCGGAAAAGGTGATGGTGCCGGCCGCGGCCGTGAGCGTCGCCGTGTAGTCCTGCCCGGCGTTGGCCGGGTCCGACAGGGAGAACGCGTTGCTCGCGCCGAACGTCTGCGGCATCCCCTCGGGGGTGCTGCCGACGACCGGGCCGGCGAGCAGCGGCGCGCGGTTGTCGCGGGTCTCCAGTTGCTCGACGACGAGCCAGCAGCGCAGCCCGTCGCGGGGCGGCACGGGTCGGAACGGTCGGCGCAACGGGTTCCAGAAGCGCATGACGCGCGGTCGCTCCCTGTTCGTGCCCCGGCCCGGCGCGGCCGGCACGCCGTTGTATTCGACGGCCGCGTGCGTCCCGCTTCGCCGCCCACAAAGGAGCGGCCACGGCACGGCATCGGCACAGACGATACGACCCAACGATAGCACTCTTTCGCCGCCGTTGGAAGCGCCGAAATGGACCCGCGGACCAGATGAGAAGCGAACTCAATGGCTGGGCAATTTGCGGGGTCACGCCGCACACGAAATCTTCGCGATATGACACTCATTTTCCCGTCCGCGGTGAGTGACCTGACCCGGCCGGCTGACGCCGGCGGTTCGACAACAGCGAGTCGGCCGTAAGCTTGTGCCCCGCACAAGTCGGCCGGCGAGCGCGAACCGTCGAACCGCCGGCGTCAGCCGGCCGGGTTTTCTGCCACCAACCACCCAATAGCGCCCGCCCAACGATTCGACGCACGGTTCGGGCACGCGAAAGCCCTCCTTATTAATGGCGGGTTCGGATGCGCGACCTTCCCGCTGTCAACAACGACAGGCGGACGTCGCCGCTTCGCACGCGAAGCCCGTCTCGTTACCCCGGGCGGAAGAGCACAAGATGCGAGGAGTAATCGCCCATTTCGCGAAGCCTTCGCAAACGATCAGAAGACGTCAAAACCCCCATTTCCCCCGCAATTACAAGTGGATTTTGGCCAGTCTTGACTATTCCGCGCGGTAACTAATTCCGATTGCTCCGAATTTAGCGATTATTGGGTTGCGACCGTGTCGGTTTCGTCTATAAACGGCATCTACCCCGGTACTGCCCGGGGACATCGCCCTGATCGCCCACGTGATCAACACCAGGAGGTAGGCGAAGGATGATCACCACGATTCTGGCCGTTGTCGCCCTGAGCGGTTCACTGGCGCCCGCGGCGAAGCCCGAGTTCCAGGCCCAAACCGACTACGGCCAGGCCCTGAAGCTGGCGGCGAACGAGAAGAAGCCGATGGCCGTGCTCATCGGCAAGGGCGACGCGTTCGCCAAGCTGATGGCCGACGGCGGGTTGACGGCGGAGGCCAAGAAGACGCTGGCCGAGAAGTTCGTGTGCGTGACGGTGGACGTCGGGACCAAGAGCGGGGCGGAACTGGCCGGGCAGTTCGACCTGGCCGACGGGCTGGTCATTAGCAGCGCCGGCGGCACCCACCAGGCACTGCGGCACGTCGGCGCGGTGACCGCGACCGACCTGGCCAAGCACACCGCCACCTACGCGACCGCGACCGGCATGCCGGTGACGACCGTGACCGCCGGCGCGGCCCCGGTCACCAGCACCTCGTTCTACCTCGCCGACACGACCGCCGCTCCGGCCGCCGCGGCCCCGGCCGTCTACAGCAGCGCCCCGGTGATGAGCGGTTGCCCGAACGGCAACTGCGGCACCCCGATCATCCGCAGCAGCCCGTTCGCCTCGACGCCGTACTACTCGATCGGCGGCACCGGCGGCTGCCCGAACGGCCGCTGCCCGCTCCCGCGCTAAGGCCACAAGCGCCTGCGCGGCAACGAGTTGCAAATGAACGCGGCCGCCGGGATCCCCCCGGCGGCCGCGTCGTGGGGTCACCCTCCCGGGTGACCTTTTGCTATTTTGGGCCGACCTTCACCGGCGTGCCGGGCGAGGTCGGGAACGGCAGACTCGCCTCCCCGGACGGCGGCGCCGGAATGGGCACCGCCGGGTTGGGGATCAGGTTTGACGGGTTGGGCGGCGGCAGTTCTTCGAGCCGCGGGTTGGGGCCGAGGCCCGGGAACGCCGGGGCGGGCATCGCAACGCCGCCGGTCGGGCACGGCACCGGTTGGCCGGTGGACGCGTCGAAGCACCCGGTCTCGCCGCGGCCGACCGTCTGGCACGGCGCCGGCTCGCGGCCGTGGCCGGTGAAGAACCCGCGGCGGCCGTCGCACCGGGAGCGGCACCCCGACTGCGTCAGCAGCACAACCGCAGCGAGTACCAGCAGCCGGCGGGCCATCGCGAACCTCTCATTTCGAGCGGCGTTCTGCCGCGACCGCGCCTCCCTGCCTCGACTTGAATGGATTTTGCGTGACGGGCGCGATTCCGCAACGAACCAGCCGCAATAAATGCCAACGGCGCAACAGTCCGGCTCGCCGCGACCGGCGCGACGCCGATAAGCCGCACAACTGGCGCGAAAAGAGCCGCGAGACGTGCTTGCCCAGTTTGAAGCGCGCCCTGGGACTTGTGAAGCCGCCTCGCGGCCGGTCCGGCGCCGCCGAGGGTGTCCACAAAGAGCAGCAGCCACGCCCTCGGGGGCGTGGCTGCTCGCGGTAGGGCTGTTACACGTCGCGTGTCACTTCTTCACGCCGATCAGGTCTTTGATGTGGTCGAGCGCCTTCTGGAGTTGCTTGTCCTTGCTCGGATCGACCTTCGGGGCCGGCTTGCCGGGCACCGGGATGTTGGGCAGCGCCAGGAACGCCTCCGCCCACTCGGTCCGCTCCTCGCGGGTCAGCTTGACCTCGAACCCGGCGTTCGGCTTCACCCCCCACTCGTCCCGCTCCTTGAGCGACGCGTCTTGGCCGGCGGCCACCTTGTCGATGTTGCGGCCGAGCGGCGGGAAGTACCGGCCGTCGGTGTACTTCAGCCGGCCGTCGGTGAACGAGTACGGCTTCACCCGCTGCACGCTCCCCTTGCCGAACGACCGCTCGCCGATCACCGTGGCCCGCTCGTGGTCCTGGAGGCACGCCGCCAGAATCTCGCTGGCGCTGGCGCTGCCGCCGTTGACCAGCACCGCGATCGGGTAGCTCTTGTCGCCGTCCTTCTCGCCGGCGTAGGTGATGTCCCGCATCCCGCGCGACTTGGTGGTGACGATCGGCACCTTGCCGACGAACAGCGCGCACATCTCGACGACCGCGGCGAGCGACCCGCCGGGGTTGTTCCGCACGTCGAGGATCAGCCCGTTCAGCCCGCCCCGCTTGAGCTTGGCCAGCGCCCGCTCCAGGTCCGGGCAGGTGCCGAAGTCCACCCGGCGGCCGGTCGTCGGGTCGTCCAGGAACAGGAACCCGTCGATGCGGATGTAGCCGATCTTGCTGTCCGGGTCGAGGTAGAACGACCACTCGGCGTTCTTCTCCCGGGTCACCCCGTAGATCGTCTCCACCATCACGTAGTTGCGGAGGATGCGGACCGGCTTCGGCTCCTTCTCGCCCTCCCGCTCGACGACGATGGTGACCGGCGTCTCCGGGGTGCCGGTGATCAGCTTGACCGCGTCGTCGGTCTTCATCCCCTTGGTCGAGAACACCCGCTGCGCGTCGGCGGCGAGCGGCTTGCCGAACTTGTCCACCTCCAGCCGCACCTCGGTGATCAGGTCGCCGGCCTGGATGCCGGCCTTGAACGCCGGGCTGCCCTTGATCGGGGTGACGACCAGCAGGCCGTCGCGGACCGCCTCGCGGCGGATGATGACCCCGACGCCCGGGAACCGCCCCTCCAGTTGCTTCGAGAGGGTCAGCCACTCCTCGGCGTTGTAATACCCGGCGTACGGGTCGTTCAGGCCGTTGAGCAGCGCGTGCAGGGCGACGTCGATGCCCTTGGTGTCGTCCAGGTCTTCCCGCTTGCCGAGCCGGACGCGGGAGTCGATGAGCAGTTCCTTGATGCGGGCGTCGGTCAGGTCTTTGGGGGTCTTGATGGCGTCGGCGATGTCGGCCGGCACCGGCTCGTCGGCCTCGAGGAACAGCCCGCGGACGGCGGCCGCCGCCAGCTCGCCCTTCGACACCGGGCGGACATACTTGGCGTTCAGCTCGTCGATCGCCGGGATCACCAGCCGGGCGAACCGGTCGGCCTCGGCGGGCGGCAGCTTCAGCCCGTCGAGCAGCCCCTTGCGGGCGGTTTCGAGGGCCGCCGCGGTGCCGCCGTCGGCCAGCTTCTGGTACTCCTTGCGGAGCTCCTGCTGCCACTTGAGCTTGGGCATGCGGAACAGCAGCCCGGCGGCCTCCTTCGCGAGGTCCGGGGTGAGCTTGCCGTCCTTCGCCAGCGCCGCGACCGCGTCCAGCCGCTTCTGCACCTTCTCCGTCTCGGCCGGGTTGCGGGTGAGCCAGAACTTGCTCGTCGCCCCGCCGACCATCACCGGCAGCAGCTCCTTCTCCTTGTCGGTCTTGCCGACCGCCCGCGCGCCCTTCGGGATCTCGGCGTCGAGGTACGCGACGATCTCCTTGGCGCTGACGACGCCGTCGGACTCGTACCCCTCGCGGAACGGCGGCTGATCGGCCGCGCCGCCCAGCCCGGCCGCCAGGGTGCTAAAGAACAGCCCGTGGTCGCCCTTCGCGAGCGCGTCCTGGAACGGCGGGTTGCCCAGCAGAAGCAGCCGGTTGGGGGTGAGGGCGTTCTCGTCCTCCTTCTCGCCGTAGAGCAGCTTGACGTAGTCGGCGACGCTCGGCTCGACGATCTTCTCGTCGCCGGCGGCGATCCCGCCCTTGTACTGAACGTCCATCATCAGGACGACGTTCTGCCTCTTGAGCTTCTTGAACGCCGGCTCGAGGTCGGCGGCCAGGACCGCGGTCTTGGCCCGGTCCTTGACGGTGCTGTCGGCGGCGAGGAAGCACGGCTTGTCGGCGGCGGAGGTGCCGCGGCCGAAGAACGCGACGACCAAGCGGTCGTCGTCCCCGGTGGTGGCGACGGCGGTCTCGATCGCCTTGACGATCGCCTCGCGGGTGGCGTCGGCCGAGGTCAGCAGCTTGGCCCGGTCGGCCGCGACCCCGAGGAACTTCGGGTCGGTCAGCATCGCGTGGAGGGCCTTGGCGTCGGCGTCGGCGGTGGGCCGCGGCGAGATCGCCTTGTCCTTGAACTCCCCGACGCCGACGATCACGGCGTACGGCCCTTGCGGCTTGGATTCGGGGGCGTCCGGCTGAGCGGCCCGCACCCCGCCGGCGGATATGGCGAGTGCGGCGAGCGCACCCAAGACCCACACGCGCGTCTTCATCAACTCACCCTCTCCTGGTGAACCCACCCTAACCGGATGATTCGGGCTATTGTCCCCATCCGCGCGGGGGCGTCAACCGCAGTCTGCGCGACCGTTACTGTCTGCGCCGGTTGCGGCGCGGGGAATGTGTCCATTCTACGCCCGCAGCCCGCGAGGCGCGCTCGCGGGCTGCGGGGTGACGGGTCGGTCCGACCTACTTCCGAACCTGGGACGCGGAGCGCTCACGGCACCGCCGGGCGCCGCGGTCCGGCGCGCCGCGCGGGACCACGACCGGCGGGGTTGTCCCAGACCGCGCGGCGCGCCGGACCGCGGCGCCCGATAGCGGTGCTGGAACAGCGCTCCCCGCGACGGATGGGGTAGAAGGCGCTCGGCCGACGCAACATCGGCCTGTGGGAAACCCACGAGCTAAGCCGAACCGGCCCGTCGTAGGACACTGTAGCCGCGTTCCCGCGACGCCGCAAGCGGCGGAAGGTGGGATTATAACGGCGGGGCGGAACCGACTTTTCTCCCTTCGCAGCTACTCCCGCTTGCCCGGCCGTTAAGATAGCTCCAGTCTCTCCAACCTGATCGACCCGCAAGGTGACCCCAATCATGCGCTCCCGGTTCATCCCGGGCGTCGGCCTGTGCGCCGCGCTCGCCGCCCTGACCTCCTACCTGCCGATGCCGGCCGCCGCCCAGCCGCCGACCGGCCCGTTCGGCAAGGGCATCGCCGCCAAGGCCGACAGCCTCCGCAAATACGACGACGTCGTCACCAAGGACTTCACCACGTCGCCCGGCGTGTTCGTCGTCCACCGCAACGACGACAAGCTGTACTTCGAGATCCCGCAGGACAAGCTCGGCCGCCTGTTCCTGTGGCAGGGCGTGGTGGCCAAGGGGCCGGGCGGCGGCATGGCCGGGAGTTGGGGCGGAGCCAACCTCGGCTCGGCCGTGCTCAAGTTCGAGCGCCGCGGCAACAAGCTCTACCTGTGGAAGGTCGGGTTCAAGAAGCGGGCCGACGGAAAGGCCGTGCAGACCGCGGTCGAGTCCAGCAGCACCGACAGCATCATCGAGACGTTCACCGTCGAGTGCGAGGGCAAGGACCGGGCGGCGGTGATCAACGTGTCCAACACGTTCATCCAGGGGATCAACGACCTGCCCATCTCGCGGGCCGCCAACTCGGCCGGGGCCAGCGTCGATCCGTCCCGCTCGTTCCTGTCGGAGGTGCGGGCGTTCCCGACCAACGTCGATGTCCGCGCCACGATCACCTTCCGCGGCGGCGGCGGTGGCGGCGGGCTGACCTCGCCGTTCGGCGGCGGGGGCGGGGCGCGGAGCGTCACCGCGCTGGTCCACCACAGCCTCGTCTTGCTGCCGGAAACGCCGATGCAGGGCCGGTACTTCGACCCGCGCGTCGGGTACTTCACCGAGGAGTTCACCGACTTCGCCGCGAGCAAGGGGTGGGCGGCGCAGCGGGAGTTCATCACCCGCTTCCGGCTCGAGAAGAAGGACCCGACCGCCGCGGTCAGCGAGGTCGTCAAGCCGATCACCTTCTATCTGGCGAAAGAAATTCCTGAAAAGTGGCGCCCGTACATGAAACAAGGCGTCGAGGACTGGGCGCCGGCGTTCGAGAAGGCCGGGTTCAAGAACGCGATCGTCTGTAAGGACGTGCCGACCCGCGCCGAAGACCCGAACTTCGACCCCGAAGACGCCCGGTACTCCATCATCCGGTGGGTCGCGGAGCCGGTGCAGAACGCGATGGGGCCGCACGTCCACGACCCGCGCAGCGGCGAGATCATCAGCGCCCACATCATCTTCTGGCACGACATCGTCAAGACGTCGCAGATCTGGTACTTCCTCCAGGCGTCGGCGATCGACACCAAGGCCCGCAAGTTCCCGCTGCCGGACGAGACGACCGGGGCGATGATGCGGTATGTGTGTTGCCACGAGGTCGGGCACACCCTGGGGCTGCGGCACAACCACCGGGCCAGCCAGGCGTACTCGGTCAGCCAGCTCCGCGACCCGAAGTTCTGCGCGGACAACGGCAGCGTCGCGTCCATCATGTCGTACGGCCGGTGCAACTACGTCGCGCAGCCGGAGGACAAGGTCGATCCGAAGCACCTGCTGCCGAAGGTCGCCCCGTACGACGACTTCGCCATCGCGTGGGGGTACAAGCCGATCCCGGCCGCGAAGACCCCCGAGGAGGAGCGCAAGACGCTCGACGAGTGGGCCGCGAAGCAACTGGAGAACCCGAACCTGCGGTTCGGCGGCGAGGACGGCCCGGCCAGCGTTGACCCGACCGTGTTGACCGAGAACATCGGTTCGGACCCGGTCGCGGTGACCGCGCTGGGGCTGAAGAACCTCGACCGCGTGCTCGACCACATGCTCGCCGCGACCACCGAGAAGGGCGAGGACTACGAGCTGCTGAGCGAGGTGTACAGCGACATGCTGCGGCTCCGCCTGAACTGGTTCGGGGCGGTCGCCAAGCAGGTCGGCGGGGTGACCGAGAACCGCACCCTCGGCGGTCGCGGCGGCGAGGCGTTCGTCCGCGTGTCGAAGGACAAGCAGAAGGAGGCGGTCAAGTTCTTGCTCGACAACGCCTTCACCACGCCGACCAAGCTGCTCAACCCGGGGCTGATCAACCAGTTCAAGTTCACCGGGGCGTCGGCGGACATCGCCCAGCAGCAGCGGCTGATGCTCGGCAGCCTGTTGGGCGCCGCCCGGCTGAACCGGCTCGCGGACGCCGAACTGCTCGCCCCGGACAAGGCGTACACGATCGTGGAGCTGGTCGCCGACGTTCAGGACGGCGTGTTCGCCGAGCTGAAGGCCGGCGAGCCGAAGATCGACCCGCTCCGCCGCCAGTTGCAGCGCGGCTACCTGGACATCCTGAAGGGCGAGTTCGCGCCGCCGGCCCCGGCCGCCAGCCCGACCCCGGGCGGCCCGGTCGGACAGCCGGCCGCCGGCCCGCGTCCGGCGACCGAACTGCGCGGCGTCGCCCGGCTGTCGCTGGCCAAGCTCGCCACCCAGCTTGAGGCGACGAAGGGCAAGACGAAGGACGCGGCGACGCTCGCCCACCTCGACGACCTGAGCGGCGAGATCGCCGCCATTCTGGCCGCCGATAAGAAGAAGTAACGGCGCCCGACGGCGAGCGGCGCCGGCGCCGCTCGCCGTTTTCGTTCCCGATCCCGCACCACTTCTGAACGACAGTCAATTTCTTTTCGTGAGTTTTCTCATTTTCCTGACGGATAATGCCGGAATTGTTACCACGGCGCGAAAAGTGCGGTTAAACTGTGCGGTGTTGCCCTTCCGTCAAGGATTGACATACAAGGAAGCGAACATGGTTGTCGAGAACGCCCTCACCACCCGCCGGATTCTCGTCGTCGAAGACCTGGAGGATTCGCGGGAGTCGCTCCGCGACCTGCTGTCCATCGGCGTGCCGCAGTCCGAGGTGGACGCCGCGGCGGACGGCATTCAGGCGCTCGAATTGATTGAGCGGCAGCCGTACGCGCTGGTGATCACCGACCTGCGCATGCCGCGGGCCAGCGGGATGCGGCTCCTGCGCGAGATCAAGGAGCGCGGGCTGCCGTGCGCGGTGGTGATCGTCACCGGGCACGGCGGGGTGAAGGAGGCCGTCGAGGCGATGCGGCTGGGCGCGTACCACTTCCTCACCAAGCCGGTCGATCCGCACCAACTGGTCACCCTGGCCGAGCGGGTGCTGCGGGAGCAGCACGCGGCGGCCGTCTGACGCCACCCCGAGGCGTGTTGCGCCGGCGGCCGGCGTGCGGTTTTCTCGTGTAAGGCGCGCCCGCACGCGCCGGTATCGCGAGTACCTGCCCGTACCCTCTTCGCGAGCACACGCATGAGCACGAACGCTTCCCCCGAAGTCGTCGTCATCGGCGGCGGCCCGGCCGGCTCGACGGCGGCCACCCTCATCGCCCAGAAGGGCCACGCGGTTCGCCTGTTCGAGCGCGAGAAGTTCCCGCGCTTCCACATCGGCGAATCCTTCATGCCGGACACCTACTTCCCGCTCCGCCGGCTCGGCATGCTGGACAAGATGAAGTCGTCGGCGTTCACCAAGAAGTACTCGGTGCAGTTCGCCAACGACCAGGGGAAGGAGTCGCAGCCGTTCTACTTCTTCGAGAACAACCCGCACGAGTGTACGCAGACGTGGCAGGTGCTGCGGAGCGAGTTCGACCACATGATGCTGAACAACGCCCGCGAGCACGGCGTTGACGTCCACGAGGAGTCCCGCATCCTCGACGTCCACTTCGAGGGCGACCGGCAGACCGGCGTCAAAGTGCAGTACAAGGACGGGCGCGAGGAGACGCTGCACCCGAAGGTGATCGTGGACGCGAGCGGGCAAAGCTCGGTCATCAGCAACCGGCTGAAGCTGAAGGTGTGGGACCAGAAGCTGAAGAAGGCGGCCGTGTGGTCGTACTTCAAGGGCGCGAAGCGGGAGCCCGGACCGCTCGACGCCGGGGCGACGCTCGTCCTCCAGTTGAAGGAAAAGAAGGGCTGGTTCTGGTACATCCCGCAGCACAACGACGTCATCAGCGTCGGGGTGGTCGCCGACCTCACCTACCTGTTCGACAAGCCGGCTGCAGGAGGGGGTTCGGGGGAACCCGCGGGGGGTTCCACCGCCGCACCGGGGGTCGATCCGCAGGCGCGGCTGGAGGAGATCTTCTGGCGGGAGGTCGAGAACTGCCCGGCGGTCAAGCGGCGGATCGAGGGTGCGGAGCGGTGCGACATCTACCGCACCCAGAAGGAGTACTCGTACCGCAGTTCGCGGCTCGCCGGCGACGGGTGGGTGCTGGTCGGCGACGCGTTCGGGTTCCTCGACCCGATCTACTCGTCCGGGCTGCAACTGGCGTTCTCGTCGGGCACGTTCGCGGCCGACTGCGTGACCGAGGGGCTGGCGAAGAACGACCTGAGCGAGAAGCAACTGAGTTCGTGGGGGCCGGAGTTCATCAAGGGCATGGACCGGCTCAAGAAGTTCGTGTGCATCTACTACGACGGGTTCAACTTCGGCCACTTCATCCGCAAGTACCCGCAGATGAAGCGGCACGTCACCGACCTGCTCATCGGCAACGTGTTCAAGGACGCGCTCGATGAGGTCTGGGACCCGCTGTACGAGGTGCAGCGCGAGCTCGTCGATCAGAAGCTGGAACCGATGCCGATGGCCGCCGCGTCCGCGTAAGGTCGTGGCCGATTATCGCCCGCTCGTAAAAGAACCGCCGGCGCTCACGCCGGCGGTTCTTTTGTTGCGCCGGTCTGTAATACTCAGGGTGCATTTCTGTGAGACCGTAACCGGTCCGGGCGCGAACCCGGAAGAATGAGAAAATTCCGAATCCGCCCGCGCCGGGCGGCGAAAGTCACGCCGCACGCCACTTCCGTCGGAACGCTGCCGGCCCGTTGAAGGTGCGTCCGGGGTGCCAGCCCCGCTTCGCGCCACGCCCATCGCCTGCGCCCGTCGCCTACGCCCATGCCCTCGTCCCTTCGCCCACAGGCTCCGCCGGGCACGCCCGGCCCCGGCCGCGGTCACCGACCGCCGGTCGCGGTACCTTTTTTCTCCGAGGACTCGCATGAACGCGACGAACACCCGCTCGAAGCTCGCTCTGGACACCCTGGAGGCCCGCGAAGTGCCCGCGGTCGCCGTCGCCATCTCGGCCGCCGGCGTCCTGACGCTGACCGGCGACGGGGCCAACGATCTGGTCCAGGTCAGCACCGTCGGCACCCAGGTGCAGGCCCAGTTCACCAACACGGCCGGCACCCTGACCACCCTGTCCATCGACTCCGCCTTCATCACCGGCATCCAACTGAACGGCGGCGACGGGCAGGACTACCTGGCCAACACGACCGCGATCCCGTCCTTCCTCAACGGCGGCGGCGGCGACGACTACCTGCAGGGCGGGTTCGGCAACGACACGCTCAACGGCAACGCCGGCAACGACGTGCTGATCGACAACAGCGGCGGCGTCAACACGTTCAACGGCGGGACCGGCGACGACCAGCTCAGCAGCACCGTGGCCGGGGCCACCCTGAACGGCGGCGACGGCAACGACCTGCTGTACGACATCATCGGCGGCAGCACGCACACCGGCGGGGCCGGGACCGACACCGTCATCTCCAACGTCGGCGACACGCTGACCGACAACGACCGGCTGAACAACGGGCCGGACACGGTGATCAGCTTCGGGGCCACCACCGCCCCGGCGGCGATCGTCAACAAGATCCTGTACGTCAACGGCGGGGCCGGGGACGACCGCATCACCATCGACGACGCCGGCAACGGGAACGTGACGGTCAACATCAACGGGCAGAGCGCCGGCACGTTCAACCGGGCCGACTTCAAGTACATCGGGGCGCTGGGCGGGGCCGGCAACGACTACATCGACAACAACACCGGCGACGGGTCGGCGGCCAACCCGGGCGGGGTGGCGGTGTCGATGGTGGCCTACGGCGGGGCCGGCAACGACGACCTCCGCGGCAGCGGCGCGTTCGACTTCCTCAAGGGCGGGGCCGGGGACGACTTCGTCAGCGCCCGCAGCGGCGGCGGCGACTTCATCGGCGGCGACGCCGGCAACGACACCCTGGTGAGCGACAACGGGGCCGGGGTGAACAGCGGCCGCGACACCATCTACGCCGACCCGGGCGACACCGTGCGGACCGACGGCGGCGACAAGGTGGTCGGCACCTTCCTGTTCCAGTGGTTCAAGAACTGACGCCGACTTGCGTGGATTGCCTTCTGTCCCCGGCCTCCCAGATGAAGGCCGGTGCTACTCCTGTTGTGTCGCTCCGGCCTTCATCTGGGAGGCCGGGGACAGAAGGCCGCCGGCCCGTATGCCCCTCGCCCCGGCGGCCCGTATCGTAACCCGATCGGGCCGCCGGGCGCGGCCCCGCCCCCCGGTCGCACCCATGCCCCGCACCTTCCTCACCGCTCAGTGGCGGAACCTGATCCTCGCGAACTTCGCCGTTCCCGAAGACCTGCTTCGCCCGCTTTTGCCGCCCGGGTGCGCTCTCGACTTCCGTGAGGGCCAGTGCTGGGCGAGCCTGGTCGGCTTCCAGTTCCTCGACACCCGCGTCCTGGGCGTCGGCTGGCCGGGGTTCCGCAACTTCCCCGAGTGGAACCTCCGCTTCTACGTGTCGCATGAAGGCCGTCGTGGGGTGTGCTTCGTCCGCGAGTTCGTCCCGCAGTGGACGGTCGCGACGATGGCGCGCCTCATCTACAACGAGCCGTACCGCGCCGCCCGCATGTCGATGGCGACCGGTGAGTCCCCGGGCGTGATGACCGCGGGGTACAACGTCAAGTGGGGCGGCCGCGTCCACTCCCTCCGCGCCGTCGGCGACAAGCCGGCCGTCCGCCCGCCCGCGGACAGCGTCGAGCACTGGTTCAAGGAACACTCGTGGGGGTTCGGCACGTCCCGCCGCGGGAGGCTGATCCGCTACGAGGTGAACCACCCCGAGTGGGACGTGTACCCGCTGCACGAGTTCGAGTTCGACGTCGATTGGGCGGTCATGTACGGCCCGGCGTGGGCGCCGATGAACGGCGTGCAGCCGGCGAGCGTGGTGTTCGCCGTCGGGAGCGACGTCCGCGTGTATCCGAAGGGGTGAACCTCGTCCCCCTTCGCGCTGTCCGGCAGGCGGAGGGCTTCCGCCATGCCGTCGCGTCCCGCGTTCGCCCGCTGCGTGTTCGTGCCGCGCTACCATGTCGAGAACCTGCCTCCGGGCAGCACGGTGTACGACGTCAGCAGTTACGCCGAGCCGCCGCTGTGCGAACTCAGCCCGATGTGGGTTCACGGCGGCATTCCGGTGCCCGGCACGGCGGAAACGAGCGACACCGTCGAAGGGGTGTGGCAGGGGCTGAAGGTGATCCGCGGCAAGACCGCGCCGCGATTCTTCCGCGGCCCCGGGGCGAAGCGCGGCGGGAAACCGAGCGGCCACCAGTTCGGCAAGAAGTTGCTCGGCGTGGTCGAGGCCCGCCGGCTCATCTACGTCCCCGCCTACGAATGGATGCTCGAAAACCGCATCCCCCCTGCCCTGCTCCAGCGGTTCATCGACGCGGCGCGGGCGGGCGTGGTGCAGCACTTCCACGACGTCGGCGACAACGGCGACCCGGGCGACGAGAGCCAACCGCTTGCCCACGCCGCGGTTCTGGTCCGCTACCTGAACCGCCGGTGCCTTCTGTAGCCGGCCTCACAGAGGCCGGAGCGACACGACGCGCGAAGCACCGGCCTTCATCTGGGAGGCCGGGGACAGAAGGCGGCTCACCCCTTCAGCGGCAGGCCGAACACCCGCAGCACCGCGAGCACCGCCGCGGCCACCGCGATCATCAAGAGCGACACCGCGAGCGCCGCTTCCAGGTTGCCGACGCTCAGTTCGAGGAACACGCTGGTCGAAAGCACTTCGGTGCGCATCCGGGTCGCGCCGGCGAACACCAGGATCGGCCCGAACTCGCCGAGTGCCCGCGCCCAGGCGAGGGCGAACGCGGTCAGCACGCCGCGGCGGGCTTCGGGCAGCGTCACCCGCCAGAACGCGCCGGCCCGCGAACACCCGAGCGACCGGGCCACGTCTTCGGTTCGCGGGTCGATGCCGTCGAACGCCACGCGCATGGCGCGCACCGCGAACGCCCCGGACACCGCGAACTGCGCCACCACCACCGCCGGCACGGCATAGGTGACCGTGAACACGTTGCGCTGAAACCACACCCCCGCGGTCGTTTGGAACAGCACGAGCAGGCTCAGCCCGACGACGAGCGGCGGCAGGACGAGCGGCACGTCGAGCAGCAGGTCGAGGGCTTCGCGGCCCCAGAACCGGGTGCGGGACAGCAGGTAGCCGAGCGGCACCCCAACCCACACCGACAGGATCGCCGCGGCCGAGCAACTGAGCAGGCTCAGCCACACCGCCGAGCGAATCTCGCGCGACGCGAACGCGCGGCTGAGGTCGCCGAATGAGGTGTGCGCGACATCGACCGCCAGGAGCGCCGCGACCAACCCGGCGTACAGTCCGCCGAGCAGCCCGAGGGCGAGGTAGAACGGCCAGTCGCCGCCGGTTCGCGGAGCGGGTGTCACTTCGCGCCCTCCGGCTCGCGCGCGAGCAATTCGGCCCACGTCCCGCTCGGCTCGACCGCGAATCCCGCGTTGCGGAAGTGCGCCAACCCGCGGTCGGTCGCGGCGAGGTAGCACACGAACCGCCGCGCCGCCCCCGCGTCACGCGACTGCCGCAGCACCGCCGCTTCCACCCGCGCCGTCGCACCGGCCAGTTCCGGGAGCGGCAGTACCGCTTGCCCGGCGTAGCTCGGCCCGGCCGCCACCGCGTCCCACACCACCGCCGCGTCCACGCTCCCCGTTCGCGCCGCGTTCGCCGCCTCCGTCACGCTCAGCGCGCCGACCACGCGCGGCTGAAGCGCGTTCCACCGGTTCGTGCGGGCGAGGTGGTCGCGGGCCAGTTTGCCGATCGCGGCCGACGCGTTCGGCACCGCGACGCGAACCCCGTCGGTCAGGAGGTCGTCCCACGCGGCGAGGCTCTTGGGGTTGCCGCGGGCGGTCAGCAGAACGGCCCGCATCCGCGCGAGCGGGACCGACTCCGCGACCAAGCCTTCCTCCCGCGCCCGCTTCACATAGCTGTCGTCGGCCGGGATGAACACGTCGCCCGGCTCGGTCGGGTGAACCAGCCGCACCTTTTCGAGCAGCACTTCCGACGGCTCGTAGCGGACATCGACGTAGCGGCCGGTTTCGCGCTCGAAGTCGGCCCGCACCGCTTCGAGCGGCAGACGACTCGCGGGCGCCGCGTACACGACGAGCGGCGGCTGAACGGCGTCCGGGCGGGCGGTTTGGTCGCGCCACCACAGCGCCGCGACCAGCCCCACGAACGCCACCACCGACGCCCCGGCGACGAGCGCGGCGGACGTCTTCGCGGGTCGCGGCCGGCACGGTCGGCACATCAGTTGCATCGCCTCGGCGTGACAGTTTCTCTCTTGGGAGGGCATGCGATGGCCGTTGAACACTATCAGATGACGCACCAGGGCGTTCGCGACCTGAACAACCCGCTCCGGGGCGGGCCGAAGGTGAACGTCGGGCCGATCGAGCGGGCCGCATCGAGCGTCGGCGGGGCGGTGCTGGCCGGGCTGGGGCTGGGCAAGGGCGGCGTCGCCGGGCTGCTGCTCGCGGCCGCCGGCGCGGCGCTCGTGTACCGCGGCCAGACCGGTCACTGCTCGCTGTACCAGGCCGCCGGCGTCAACACAGCAAAGTAGGTCACTCGCTCCGCGAGTGACACCAGAGAGCAAGACAGGGCTCAATCACCTTCTCAATAGCCGAGGGCGCGACTCGCGGAGCGAGTCGCCTACTTTAGCGCCTCCAACTCGCGCCGCACCTCGTCGGCGGCGGTCGGCCGCACGACGCGCCCCACCTCTTTGCCGTCCTTCAGAAAGACGAGCGTCGGCCACAGCTTGACCGCGAACGAGCGGCCGAGCGGCTTGCCCTTGCCGTCGGCCACCTTCACGTGCCGCGCCGCCGGGAACGCCGACAGTGCGTCCGCGATCGCCGGCTGCGCGCCTTGGCAGTACCCGCACCAGTCGGCACCGAACTCCAACACCACCGGGCCGGCCAGCGCGTCGATCTCCTCGCGCGACGGCCCGGGGTCTTCGTAGGGCTTCGTCATGGCACACCTCCGACACGAACGGGTGCTACTCGCGCGCCGCGGGCAACTTCTTCTCGATCCGCTCCACCATGCCGTTGTACAGGCGCGTGAACCGGTCCCGGCGGCCGAGCATCATCAGGTCGTAGCACCCGAACCCGGGGTCCCACACCGGCGGGCTGCACGCCAGGAACCCGAGCCGCAAATCCATGCGGACGATTTCGGGCAGGGTGCGCTCATCGGCAGCCGTGACCGGCACCTCGGCCAGCCCGGACACGCGGTTCGCGTCCCACGGCAGCACATACCACTCCGGGTCGGTCTTGAACTGCTTCACATACGAGTAGATGCGGCACAGCTCGTCCGCGCCGGCGCGGAAGCTGTCGGCGCCGAGCATGTACTTGCACCCGTACTGCCGCAGCAGGATCTCCATGCCGTACGACAGGTACTGGAACGCCAGCGTGCTGCGGTACTCCTGGGCGACGCACGCGCGGCCGCCCTGGAGGATCTCGTGCGCGATCGGGGCGAGCGGGGCGAGGTCGAACTCGTCGGCCGCGTAGAACCCGCCGCGGCGCAGCGCCTCGGCCCCCGGCATCGCGCGGTACGTGCCGGCGACCGCCTGGTTCGCCTCGTCGTAGATGAACAGGTGGTCGGCCCACGCGTCGAACTCGTCGGCGTCGCGGCCGGGGCCGGCGGCGGTGCCGACGTGGCGGTAGCCCTGCTCGGCCACGAACACGTCGTACCGGAGCCGGAACAGCGCGTCCCGCTCGTCGGCCGTGGTCGCCACCCCGACCCGCCACGGGTGCCCGCACACCGGCTTGCAGTCCATCAGCCACCGCGCCATCGTCCGAAGCTCCGCGAGGTCTGCCGGGTCCGTATCCGGTTTGTGGTACGGATTCGGCCCGTCCGCGGCGCGTCACCCGGTCAGGCGGTCCGGGTGGGTGTACACATTCATCCCGGTCGCGCGGAGGAAGCCGACCAGCGTCATCCCGAACCGCTCCGCCAGTTCCACCGCCAGCGACGACGGCGCGCCGACCGCCGCCACCACCGGCAGCCCGGCCGCGACCGCCTTCTGCACCAGCTCGAAGCTCAGCCGCCCGGACACCAGCAGCACGAAGTCCGACAGCGGCACCCGCCCCTCGGCCAGCGCCCACCCGACGAGCTTGTCGAGTGCGTTGTGCCGGCCGACGTCCTCGCGCACCGCGACCAACGCGCCCGCGGGGGTGAACAGCCCGGCCGCGTGCGCCCCGCCGGTCTTCGCGAACAGCGGTTGTGACGCCTTCAGCCGGTCCGGCAGTGCGCGTAGCACGTCGCGTGACACCCGCAAATCCGAGCGAACAACTTCGCCCCGCACCTCGACGTCGGCGAGCGTCCGCTTGCCGCACACCCCGCACCCGGAGTTGCTGACGAACGGGCGGTCCGGCGGCGGGCGGCGGGCGGTCCGCAGCGACACGCTCGCCGCGTTCGGCCCGAGCGGCTCGAATTCCAGCAGTTCGTCGGCGTCGTCGATGACCCCCTCGCCGAACAGGAACCCGGTGACCAACTCCTCGTCGTGCCCGGGCGTGCGCATGAGCACCGTCAGCGGCGTGCGGCCGACGCGCAACTCGAGCGGCGCCTCGACCGCCACCGCGTCGTCGCGCGCGGTGCCGTCGGCGACGACGCGCGTCGTTGTACAGGATTCGTCCGTCGCGCCGCGCTGCATGACGCCTCTGGGATAGCGCGTTGAGCGGGTGCCCCGCAGGGGCACGGGCGACCGCCTCACAGCACGCATTTGTTGTACCCGCCGGCGCGCGGGCGGAAGGGAACGCGCAAGCGCGGCGGTCTGGGTTGACGACCTCCCGCCGGGCCGGTATTCCGCCGCCGTTCGGACCCCGCGTGCAAGGATGCCGCCGATGCCGAAGGTGCTATTCGCTGCGCTGGCCGCCGTTTTCGTCACCGCCGGCGCGGCCGGCGCGCAAGACGTGCGGTGGTATTCCGACTACTCCGCAGCGCGCAAGCACGCGGCCGAAACCGGGCTGCCGCTGCTGCTCGACTTCGGCACCGAAAGCTGCTTCTACTGTAAGAAACTGGACGCGACGACGTTCCGCGACCCGAAGGTCGTCGCCCGCCTCGCGGCCGGGTTCGTGGCGGTCAAGATCGACGCCGACAAGCACCCGCGACTGGTCGCGGCGCTTCAGATCGAGAGCTACCCGACGCTGGTGGTGGCGTCCGCCGACGGGCGGGTGGTCGGCCGGCACGACGGGTACGCCGACGCGGCCGAACTGCTGGCCCTCTTGAGCAAGGCGCCGGCCGCGAAGCCGCTCGCGCCGAAGCCGCAATCGGCCGCGAATGACCTCGACGCGCTGTTCCCGGAGATCGCGGCGAAGCTCGAACGCTGACCGCGTCCGCCGATATCATGACCCCCACCGGCCGTCACTCGCGTGGCGGCCTTCGCTCTTTTGTATATAGTGTCCGATAGTTCAGTTTCTGTCAAGCGGCTTTTTCGATTTTTTCCGCGAGGTGACCGCGTGCTGATCGCGATGGCCGGGTTGCCGGGCACCGGCAAGAGTACGCTCGCCGCCCGGCTCGCCGCCCGCCTCGGCGGGGTCGTGCTGTCGAAGGACGTGGTGCGGGCCGCGATGTTCCCGCCGCCGGTGCTCGATTACTCGGCCGCGCAGGACGACGTGGCGATGTCGGCGGTGTACGCGGCGGCCGCATACATACTGAAGGCGAGTCCCGCGCGCCCGGTGTTCCTCGACGGCCGCACGTTCAGCAAGCCCGGCCAACTCGACGCGCCGCTCGCGCTCGCCGCCGAACTCGGCGCGCCCTTTCGCGTGATCGAGTGCGTGTGTGCCGATGACGTCGTGCGGGCGCGCATCGCGGCCGACCACGCCGCCGGACAGCACCCCGCCGGGAACCGCACCCCGGACCTGTACGACCGCGCAAAGGTCGCCGCGGTGCCGCTCGCCGTGCCGCGCCTCACCCTCGACACCGGCGTGCTGCCGCCGGACGAGTGCCTGTCGCGGGCGATTGCATATCTTGCACAGTAACTCCTGCCCCACCCGGAGTCTTCCTATGCGCCGCTTCGCTGCCCTCACACTCGCCCTCACGCGGCTCGCCGCCGTCGCCACGCCGATTGTGCTGCTGGCACAATCGCCTGCGCCGGCGGGTGCCGCGGACAACTGGCCGCACTGGCGCGGGCCGACCGCCGACGGCTCGGCCGCGCCGAGCGCCGACCCGCCGGTCAAGTGGGACGCCAAAACCAACATCGCCTGGAAGGCCGAAATCGGCGGCAAAGGCAGCGCGACGCCGGTCGTGTGGGGCGACCGCGTGTTCGTGCTCACCGCGATCAAAACCGACCGCGTCGCCAAAGAGGACGAACTCCCGCAGGTCGATTCGAAGTTCAAGGTGAACACCGCCCCGCCGAAAAACTTCTACAAGTTCGTCGTACTCGCCTTCGACCGCCGGAACGGTTCCAAGGTGTGGGAGAAAGTGGCCGCGGAGATGGTGCCGCACGAGGGCACGCACGAAACCCACTCCTACGCCGCCGGGTCGCCCACCACCGACGGCAAACTGCTGTACGCGTCGTTCGGGTCGTTCGGCACCTACGCCTACGACCTCGACGGCAACCTGAAGTGGTCCCGCACCGACCTCAGTCGGTTGCACACCCGCCTCGGGTGGGGCGAAGCGGTCACCCCGGTCGTCGCCGACGGCCGTCTGCTGCTCAACTACGATCAGGAGGCGAATTCGAAGCTCATTTGCCTCGACGCCGCGACCGGGCAGACCAAATGGACCGCCGACCGCGACGAGAAGACGACGTGGTCCACGCCGTTGGTGGTCGAGCACGCCGGCAAGAAGCAGGTGGTGACCAACGGCACCACCCGCGTCCGCAGCTACGATCTGGCGACCGGCGCTCTGGTGTGGCAAGCGGGTGGCATGACGGTGAACCCCATCCCGTCGCCGCTCAAGTACGGCGATTCGGTCATCTGCGTGAGCGGGTACAAGGGGGCGGCCGCGGTGTCGGTCCCGCTGTCCGCGAAGGGCGATCTGGGCGAAAAGGGCGCGGCCAACTGGCGGCACACCGCCGGGACGCCCTACGTGCCGTCCCCGGTGCTCGTGGGCGATCATTTGTACTTCACGCAGACGAACGACTCGCTGCTGACGGTGCTGGACGCCAAGACCGGGAAGGTGGTGATCGACAAGGAGCGGTTGCCGGGGGTGAAGAACTTCTACGCCTCGCCGATGGCCGCGGCCGGCCGGGTGTACTTCACCGACCGGACCGGGACCACGATTGTCATCAAATCTGGTGACACCCTGGACGTACTCTCTGTGAACAAGCTGGATGACCCCATTGACGCCTCGCCGGTGGCGGTCGGCAAACAGTTGTTCCTGCGGGGCGAAAAGTACCTGTACTGCATCGAGTCGAAGTAGCGCAACCGACACGTTGAGCGGTCGTCCCGAAGGGACGAGGCGACGTCCGAAGGGTTGCGCACGTCGAAGGTGCGTACCCTTCTGGAGCGAGCCCAATGGTTGCAGTCCCGTCCGTCCGCGTCGGTGCCCCGATCTCGAGCGCCTCGCTCACCGTGTTCCCGCTGTTCCTCGACGCCGCCTCCGCGCCGCCGTACCGCCTCGCCGACGAGGCGCTGGCCGACGGCACAGCGGTGGTCGAGGAGGTGAGCGAGGGCGGCAGCGTCCCGAACCTCGCGGTGGACAACAAGGGCGAGCGCCTCGTCCTGTTCGTCGAAGGGCAGGAACTCCGGGGCGCGAAGCAGAACCGCGTGCTGAACGCGAGCGTGCTTATCGCCGCCCACACCAAGACCGTCATTCCCGTCAGTTGCGTCGAACAGGGCCGGTGGCGGTACGTGTCGAAGCAGTTCGCCGCGTCCGACTACTACGCGTCGTCCAAGATGCGGAGCGTGCTGAAGAAGTCGGTGACCGAATCGACGGTGACCGGCAGCGGGCACCGGTCCGACCAAGGGGCGGTGTGGGGCGAGGTGAGCCGGCAGATGCGGTCGGTCGGCAGCACGTCCGACACGATGGCGCTGGCCGACACGATGACCCATCACAAGCCGGTGATCGACCGCACCGCCGCCGAGGTCGCTTACGCCGAAGGCGCGGCCGGGTTGGCCATCGCGGTCGGCGGGAAGGTGGTGTCGGTGGACCTCTTCGACGCCCCGGAGACGTGCCGCAAGGTGTGGCCGCGGGTGATTCGCGGCGTCGCGGTGGACGCGATGGAAGAGAAGGCCGCCGCGGCGATTTCGGCCGACGAGGTGACGGCGGCGGTCGAGAGCCTGCGGAGCGAGCCGTGGCAGGCGGTGCCGCCCGCCGGGGCCGGCGAGGAGCAGCGGAGCACCAGCCCGAAGTGGCACGGCTCCGTGCTGACGCTCAACGGGAATTTGGTTCACGGCAGCTTGGTGACAGTTTGAGTTATCAGTTGTCAGTTCTCGGTTGTCAGTCAGAATCGAGCCGCTCCGACTGACAACCGAGAACTGACAACTGATAACTTTTCCTACGCCGGCCTCACCGGCAGCAGGCACGCGAGGCGGAACCCGACCCACTTGTTCCGCCGCGTCTGAGTCAGGTTCCGCTGGTGGCTCGACCGCATCGACATCGCGCTGCTGCGCAAGTAACACGCGCCGCGAACGACCGCGTACACGTCGGCGAGCTTCGGGAACGGCGGCACCACGCCCGGCGGCGGGAAATCACTGACTGCGGCCTTCTTCGGCATCGGGTAGGTCCATTCGGACACGTTGCCGACCATGTCCTCGCACCCGTACACCGATCGAACGTGCTTGTACTTGCCGACCTCGCACGTTCCGCTGGAGTCGATTTGAGCGAGCTTGCCGCGCGTGGTCGAGCCCTGGCCCCACGGGTACACGCGCCCGTCCGGGCCGCGGGCCGCCTTCTCCCACATCCACTCGGTCGGCAGCCACAGCCCGGCCCACTTGCAGTACGCGAGCGCGTCGAACAGCGACACGAACGTGACCGGGTGCCGCTCCTGGCCCTTCGGCGGCGCGCCGGTGCTCCAGTGCGACAGGAACGCGGTGTTGTCGCCGTGCTCCTTCGCCGGGGCGTACTTCGCTTCCGCGAGGAACTTGGCGAACTGAGAGTTGGTGACCGGGTAGCGGGCGAGCGAGAAGCCGGGCAACTCCGCGGGCGTGTGCTCGCGGCCGTACAGGAACTTGCCCGGCGGGATCCACACCATTTCCGAGCCGTCGATCGGGTTCGTCCACAGCAGGTTCGGCGCGGTCGCGTCGGTGATCTCGCACGCGGCGACGAGTTCATGCTCACGAGCGAAGTCGAGCACCGCGTGGAAGTCGGCGTTGCCCGCGGCGTCGGCGACGAGCTTCCACGCGGCCGCCGCGCGCGCCGGGTCGGCGGGCTGCTTCGTTAGCGCCTCCAACCCGACGATCGTCTTCGCGGACGGGAACTGAGCGGCTTCGTCGGGCGTCATTCCGCACCCGCCTTTCCTTCGCCGTCCGCGGGCACGCTGCCGTCGTCGGCCGGGCCGCCGAACAGTTCGTTGACGCGCCGCAACAGCGGCCCGCCGTGGTCCGGTTGCACCATGTTGAGGTAGGCTGCCAGCCCGCGAAGGTAGCCCGGGAACGCGGTCGCCTTGCCCGCGAACTCCGGGTCGTCCTTCTTGCGCTTCTTGGCCCACTTGGCGGCTTCGGCTTCGACCCCATGCTTCTCGCAGTTGTGGACGATCGCCCGCAGCTCGCGCCGCAGTTCGCGGGGCACGCGCACGCCCTCGTTCACCACGATCCCAGTCACTACCTGCCGCTGCGAATCCCGAATGACGCGGAACTTGTTCTGGTTGACGGTGAACCCTTCCTGCTGGCAGACCTGATCGACCCACCAGCGGAACCGGCCGAGCTTTACGCCCTCCGCCTTCTTGAACGAGAACGTCAGGTCGTCGGCGTAGCGGGTGTAAACGCCGCCGTTGGCCTCCGCGAGTCCTTCGAGCCGCGCGTCCAATCTCCGACAGACGAGATTCGACACCGCGGGCGAGGTCGGCGCGCCTTGCGGGAGGGTGGCGCTGCCCCACAGCTTCGGGTTCGGGGTGTAGCAGCACAGCCGCGCGAGCACCGGGGCGACTTGATTCGCCTCGTCGTCGGTGCCGAACATGCAGTTGCCGATGCTGTACCCCAGACTGCCGAACAGCCCCATGACGCGGAAGTAGTGAACGGTGGGAAAGAAGTCCTTCAGGTCGAACTTGACGACGAGTTCGGCCCCGGTGTGCGGGGTGGCGTTGCTGACCGTGCTGCGCCCGTTGACGAACCCGTGCGCCGCCGGGTGCGGCGGAACCTTGCTCAGAATGTGCTTCAGAATTTGCTTCTGCACCCACTTCAGTTGCTTCTTGGGGGCGCAAATCTTTCGCTCGCTGCCGTCGCGCTTGGGGATGGTGTGCGTGGTGTACGGCCCGCCTTTGGCGTCGCTGGCGAGCAGGAAGAACCCCAACTGCTTGGGCGACTTGATGTTCAGCAGCGTGCGGAGGGCGGCGAGGTTCGGGATGGGCGGCACCCCGGTCCGCTCCTGAACCTTCTTGCCGGTCTTGTGCCGGGTGATCTTCGTCTGCTTGGCGGTGAGCGACCACCCGCTCGGGTTCCAGTCGCCGTCCTTCTTCGCCGGCAGCGCGACTTCCTGAATCTTGGCCCGCTCGATGAGGTACCCCACGTTCCGCCGGACGGACATGTCCGGGTCTTTGGCGAGCCGACGGAGGATGCGGGCGAGCGCTCGCGGCGGCATGTGCTCGCGGGCGTACTTGGCGAAGCTCAGTCGCGCGTTGCCGTTTGCGGCCGACAGGAACGCCTCGAACTGCGGCCAGATGAGCGAGTTGGCGCGGTTGACGGCCGGTTCGTAGCTGGCGAGCGCCCGGGCGGCGTCGAGCGCCCGCGCCAGCCGGGGGAACGCCCCGGGCAGTTCGTTGCAGTGCTGCTCGACGGCGCCGATGAGCGTGGGGTCGGTTTCCGCGTTGGCCGGCAGCGGCAGGAGCAGCCACGCCGGGGCGGATTGCGGAGCGGACATTGCGAACCCTCGGCAATCGCGTAAAAGTGGGAGTTAAGTTATCCCACTCGCGGCCTGCACTCAAGCTCCGAAGTGCCAATGCGCGTCCCCGACGATCACCCGCTGGCCCGCACCTACACTCTTCGAGACCCGGAGAGCGCCGCGGCCACCGCCGAGCTTCTTCGCGGCACCACCGAGCGCGCCGAAGTGGAAGGGCTGGTCGAACTGGTGCTGAACCCCGAAACGAGCGCGACCGCGGCGCTGGCGGCGCTCCGCGCGCTCGAACACGACACGTCGGAACTGGTCACCGACACCGTGATTCGCGCGCTGGGCAGCCCGCACGCGAGCGTGCGCATCTACGCGGCCGGGGAGGTGACGCGCCGCGGCCTGTTTGTGGCCGCGCAGGACGCGCTCGCGCACTTGCTGGTGACCGACCCGTTTTGGCAGGTGCGCCGGGCCGTCATAAACACAACCGCGCGAAGCGGCTGGCGCGAGATGCTGATACCGGCGTCGGCCGACCCGCACTGGCGTGTGCGTTACGCGCTGGCGCTCGTACTCGAGGAATGGGGCCGCGACCCCACCGCCCGCGACGATGTGCTCCGCCTCCTGCGCCTGCCAGAACCGCACGCACTCCGCCTGTGTGACTACCTCCACTACCGCTGGACGGGCGAACTTCCGCCGGAGCGCCCGTCGCTCGACCCGTCGGCGTGGTGCCCGTTCTGGGACTGGGACCCGGCCGTTCTCGCCCGCAACATCGAGCGCCTCGGCCGCGCCGGCCGGCGCGACGCCCTCTCGGTGCTGGTACGGCTCGTCAATCACTCCGACGAGCGCGTCCGCGGGTGGGTGGTACAGGCATTGCGCGACGACGGCAGCGCGGAACACTGGGCCGACGCGATCGCCCGCCTCAACGACCCGCGCGAGGACACCGCCCCAACGCTCGAAGCGCTGACGGCCGGCATCGAGTTGGAGCGCATCGAAGCGGTCGCGAAGCACATTTTCGCTCAGGAATCGCCACCGGTCGCGGCGCTGCGGTGGGCGGTGGCACAGATCGGCGACGCGGTCGAAGCCGCGGACGTCGCGTCGGATCTGGAAAGGCTGAAGCGGCAGCTTCCGGAGCCGGACATCGCCGCGGAATGGTCCCTCACCCCGGACCACCCGCACGCCCGCGCCGCGGAGCTTACCGCCGAGCGCGCGAAGGAACTGATCGACAACCCGACGCTCGAAACGTCGTGGTTCGTGCTCGCGAAGGCCGCCAAGATGTGCCGCGTGCCGATCTGGAACCTCGCCCCGCAGACCGCGTGGAAGCCGCCGGCGCAGCCGCGCGAGGTCGCCCCGCCGATTGCGATTCCGGCGCTCAACTTGGTGCGCCCGCGGCAACTCGGCCCCGACGGGCCGGTCGTGTCGCCGCTCGGCGTGTCCGGGCACTACGGGCTGCCGGTCGAGGGCTTCACGCGGGCTGTGGAAGTGGGCGTGAACTTATTCTTCTGGGAGCCGAACTACGCGACGCTGACGCGGTTCATGACCCGCCTCTCGCCGGCCGACCGGCACAGCGTTCACGTCCTCGCGGGCACGTTCGAGGCCGACCCGGCGAAGATTCGCAAGGATGTCGAGCGCGCCGTCCGCAACATGAAGCTGGAGCGGCTCAGCATCTTCCTCATCTTCTGGACGCAATCCTGGCAGCGGGTGACGCCGGACGTCCGCGAGTGCCTCGACCGGCTCACGCGCGACGGGTTGGTGCAGACCTACGGCCTATCGACGCACAACCGCGGCCTCGCCCGCGACGCCATTCTGGAGGGCTGGAACCCGGTGATGGTGCGGCACAGCGCCGCCCACCGGAAGGCCGAAACCGAAGTGTTCCCGCACGCGATCGAACGCGGGACGTCGATCCTCACGTTCAACAACACGTGCTACGGGCGACTGCTCGACCCGTCGTTTCGGCCGAGCGACTGCTTCCGGTTCACGCTGAGCACGCCCGGCGTGTCGGCGTGCTTCACCGCGCCGTCGAACCTCGAATACCTGGAAGAAAACCTGGACGCGCTCCGCAACCCGGAGCTGTCCGAAGAGGTGCGCGAGCGGCTGCTGAAGCGGGGCGAGTGGATGTACCGCGAGGACACGGTGTTCCGCAAAACCGTGCGTGCCGAGGTCTGAGGATTCACCACAGAGACCACAGAGACCACAGAGGAAGACAGAAAGCAGAGTTTAAAAACCCTCTTCTCCTGTCTTCCTCTGTGGTCTCTGTGGTCTCTGTGGTGAATCGGCCTTTACAACTGCACCTGCGGGAGGGCCGTTGCCTTCGGCAGGTTGGCGGCCGCGGCGACCGCGCCGGCCAACTGCATGTACGCCTTCGCCGGCGCCGAGTCGGGGTACTTCCGCACGATCGGCTCGCCGTTGTCGCCGCACTCCGCCACCCGCGGGTCGATCGGCAGTTCGCCCAGGAACGGGACGTGATTTTCGGTCGCCAGCTTCTGCCCGCCGCCGACGCCGAAGATCGCGGTCTTCGCCCCGGTCGCGTCCTCGAAGTAGCTCATGTTCTCGACGATGCCCAGGATCGGCACCTTCACCTCGCCGAACATTTTCACACCCTTGCGGGCGTCGATCAGGCTCACCTCGCCGGGCGTGGTCACGATCACCGCTCCGGTCAGCGGGGCGCTCTGGCTGAGCGTCAGTTGGGCGTCCCCGGTGCCCGGCGGCAGGTCGATGATGAGGTAATCCAGTTGCCCCCAGTCGATCTGGCCGAGGAACGACTGCACCGCTTGCGCCACCTTCGGCCCGCGCCAGATCACCGCCTGCTCCGGGCTGACCAGAAAGCCCATGCTCATCAGCCGCAGGCCGAACTTCTCGAGCGGGAAGGGTGTGGTGCGGGAATCGACGGTGCCGAGGCCGAACATGATCGGCACCGACGGGCCGTAGATGTCGGCGTCCATCAGCCCGACCTTAAAGCCTTGCATGTGCAGGGCGGTGGCGAGGTTGGCGGCGACGGTCGATTTGCCGACGCCGCCCTTGCCGCTGGCGACCGCGATCACCTGCCCGACGCCGGGCAGCGACAACTTCGGGGGCATTTGCGGGTTCATGCTGTGCTCATTCGTCGGTGGAAAGCTTGCGGAGCAGTTCGAGCGGGTAGATGCCGGTGTCGTGGCCGTCGTTCCAGCGGACCTGATAGGCGTAGTAGCCGACCGGGGTCATGGCGACCGGGGCCGGCGCGCCCGCGGCCACTTCTTGAGGGGTCAGCACGCGGAACGGGTCGGCCGGCTTGGCCCGCTCCTCGTTGCACGACGCGCACGGGCAGTTCGCGCGCAGCGCGCGCCACGGCACCACGGTGGTGACGCCGTCGGCCCACTCGATCTTCAGACCGTCGCCCTCGCGCTTGAGCGAGAGCGGGCGGAGGTCGTTCGCCATCGGACGATTGCTCTGGGGAAAGCGAGGCTACGGAAGTGATTATAGGCGCAAGAACCCACCCCCCAACCCCCTCCCTCCAGGGAGGGGGCTTTGCGCCTCGAAACCTTGTCAACCTTTGCGAAGTGTAAAGGCTCGAAAGCCCCCTCCCTCCAGGGAGGGGGTTGGGGGTGGGTTCTTCACTTCGCCGTCGTGACCGCCGTCACCACGACCGTTTCGCCCTCCTGCTTCGCCCCGTAGGTCACGCTCCAGCCCGGCCCCTTCTGCTCGGTCTGCCACGGCAGTTGCGCGACCGGGGCGGTCAGCAGCGTCTGCGACTTACCCGCCTGCACGCTCCGCACCTCGAGTTGGTACTCGCGCCGCGCCCCGCCCATCGGGGCCGGCGGCAGCGGAAGGGCGGCGCGAAGCTCGCTCCCCGCCTGCGCGAACATGCCGGTTACCATCGTCACCGCCGGCGCCTGCTGGACCGTCCGCTCCTGGCTCAACTTCACGCGGACGATCGCGTCCGACCCGCCGGCCGCCTTGTTGGTCGCCTTGAGGTCGCCCGCCCACTCGCCCGTTACCGTCGCCGACCGCTTGTCGGCCGCGACCGCCACCTTGACGTTCTTCACGCTCGGCGGGGCGTCGGCCGCGGTCGCGGCGGCGATCGTGAAGCCGGCGCGGGCGTTGAGCGTTTTGGTGAAGGTCGCGGCGGCCTTGTCCGTCGGCACCGGCACGATGACCGCTTCGGTGGTCGTCAGCCCGTCCACCCGGGTGCCGCTGTCGGTCACCCTCAGGACCGCCATCGTGGTGCCGTCGCGCGGGGCCTCGACCTTCGCCTGCGCGCTCTGCTTGGCCCCCTGCTTGCCGTTGTGGGCGACCAGCGACACCGCGAACGTGCCCGGCTTCTCGAAGGTGACCAGCCGCTCGACCTTCCCGCCGTCGGTCACCTCGACCCGGCCGTCGCCCAGGTCCCACACGCACGTCCCGGCGTCCTTGACGTCGGCCGTCAGCTTGAACGTGGCCGGGGCGACGGCCGCCGACACCGGCTGCACTGCGAACGCCGCGATCGTCGGCGCGGGCACGTCCTTCGCTGCCGCGGCCACCTCGACCGGCACCGTCCGCTCGTTCTCGTCGCCGAAGTAGTTGCGGACCGTCAGCTTGACCGTGTAGTTGCCGGCCTTCGTGTACGCGTGCGACGCCGGCTTGTCCGCGGCGAATGGCTCCAGCGGGGTGCCGTCGCCGAAGTCCCACCACCCGCTCTCGCCGGTGGCCCGGTTGTCGCAGGTGACCGTCAGCCCGTCGGCGGCGACGGCGAAGTTGGCGACCGGCCGGGTCGGCTTGGCGACCCGATCGACGACCGCGGTGAGGTAGGTGGCGGCGGCCCCGCCGCCGAGGCCGAGGACGCCGACGAGCATGGCCTTGAGCCAACCGCCCGTGGCCGGCGTGTCGTGCGACGTCGGGGCGGGGTGAGCGGGAGCGGACATGGGCAGCGGCCCTCCGTGACCGGAAGAACGGTAGAGCCGCGGAGGATACGCCGGGAGAGGCGGGCGGGGCAAGCCGAACCGCGCCGCGGTCAGACCTTGCGCGGCCCGCCCGCCATTACCCACCCGCAGAAGCCGCCGACACCGGCACCGAACAGGAGAGTCGACAAAGACAGGATTGCCGCGTCGCGTATCACCCTCTCGGATTCGTCAACCCTAGAGTAGACCCGAACGTCGACAATACTGATGATCAGACGTAGTTTGCTGGCAGGGGGCGATGTGGCGAGACGATATTTGGCGTGGACAGGCCCGACGGGCTGGAGCGTGAAGGAGGCGAACTGCGGGTCCCTTTCGCAGCGGATCAGCGCGAGGAGCAGCACGCCGCCGCATACGGCCCCAAAGGTCGTCCCCGCGAGCGGGCGGGTTCGTGACGCGGGGGTGGCAACAGCGGCGAACGGCTGCTCGCATCCGGGGCACGTCAATTCGCGCCCGGCGAAGGCCGCCGAGATCGCAGACGCGTTCCCGCACGCCGGGCACTCGACTCGAATGCTCATGCCATTCTCCCCGCTGGTGAGGTGAGTTCGCGCGGCGCGAACGACCGGTTCGGCGGGGCCGATGTGGCGGGTTCGCCCGACACTCAACGCTAGTGCGTGGGCGACGTGGCAGCAATCGGCGGTTCCGATTCGTGCGATCGTCACTTCCCGACGGTCAGGGGCAGCGGCCGGGCGGCGTGCTCGACGTTCACCCCCTCCCGCCGCGCCAGCACCACCAGCGGGCGCTCCAGCGGCTTCACCCACGGTTCCGCATAAAGCACCACTTCGCGGCTCGTCTCGCGCTCGGTAATGAGGATGCCGTTCAGCCCGACGTCGAGCACGCGGACGCCGTGCGGCAACCCGCGCACCTCGACCGGCACCCGCCCGGTGAAGTTCCCCTGCCGCTGCACCTCCACCGTGAACCGCGCCTCTTGGCCCGGACGGATCGAAACCGATTGCTGCCGCACGGTCGTCACCACGTCGCCGGTCCCGAGCTTCGCCGGCAGACCCAGCGGAACCTCGCGGACCACCTCTTTACCGCCGACCGTCGCCGTAGCGATGAGCTTCACCTGCGGGTCGTTCGGCAATTTGGCGTCGGCCGCGGCGAACAGCGTGAACGCGGTCGCGTGGTGCCCGGCCTCGACGGTCGTTCGCGGCGCACTGAAGCCCGGCGGCAGGCCCTTCAACTCGACCGCCACCGGGCCGTCGAAGCCGTCGGCTCGGGTCAGCGTCATGTCCACCGGCACCCCGCCGCCCTTCAACAGCGTCGGCCCGCTCACGCTCGCCACGACGCCGAAGTCCGGCTTCGGCGGGCGCACCGTGACGCGGAACGCGTGCGTCGGGCCGAACGCGCCGCGGGTGTCGGTCACCTTCACCTGATAAATACCGTCCGCGGGCGGGTCGAAGAACAGGCGGCTGTCCTTGCCGTACCCGGCGCCGCCGTCGTCGTTGCGGTAGGTGAGGGCGAACACCGGCATCCCGTTGGGCGGGAAGGTGCGGCCCGGCGGGTGAATCTCGACCTTGTACATCGGCTCGCCGAAGTGGTGGTGCGTCGGCGTGGTGCCGAGGAACGCCGCCCGCTGCCGGTCCGTCTGGTAGAACTGGCAGTCGTCGTCCGGGCCGCGCGGCAGGGCCAAGATGCGGACCAGTTCGCCGCCCACGAACAGGTAGTCATCGACCGCGAGTTCGTTCCACGCGTCGAGCCGGATGCCGGGGCTGGCGGAGTCGTGGTCGCGGAACGTGACCGACGTTTTGGCCGTGCAGCGGAGGGTGGCGAGCGGCACCGGCTTGCCCGCGGCGTCGAGAATCTCGACCACCGGATCGACCGGCGACCCGGCCCGCCGGGCCAGCACCTCGACCACCAACCGCTCGCCCTTCTTCGCGCTGAATTGCGCGGTCTGGGCCTCGTTCGGCTTCGTAAAGATACCGTCGGCCGAGCCGGGCACGCGGATGTCGCCCACGCCCGCCGGGTCGAGCACCGCGGACGCCCATTCCGACACCACCACCGCCGGCGCGCCGACCGCGTCGGCCAGCGGGAGCGGAACGGGCACCTTCGACCCGGCGACCGCGTCCGTGGGGACGGTCACCTTCGCGGACAAGCCGGTCGGCGTGCCGAGGTTGACGCCACTCACGTGAACGCTGGCCGTGCGGCCACGCTGGGCGGCGAGCGGGAACACCCCCGTGACGACCGGCACCGGGCCGACGTGCAACCGGTAGCCGAAGTCCGCCCCGCCGCGGAACTCGCGGTCGCGCACGCCCACCGCGTAGGTGCCCGACCTGCGCACGACGTACCCGAGTGACGAACTGCCCTCCGCGAGGACGGTCCCGGCTTCGTCGGTGAGGACCAGCACCGGGTCGAGCTTCGAGCCGAACTCGGCGGCCATCACCTGCACCCCGACCTGCTCGCCGGCGGCCGCGTCGAAGCGGAAGTAGTCGACGTCGCCGGCCCGGTCGATCGCCCCGACGACCGTGGTCGGGAGCTTCACGGCCATCGCGGTGCGGGCCGAGTCGGCGGGCGATGCGGCCTCGGCCACCGCGGCGAAGCGGTCGATGGCGAACGTGACCGGGGCGGACTTCCCGCCGTCCCCGTCGAGCGTGAGTTGCACCGCGCCCGGCCGCGCCTTCGCGCCGACAGTCACCTCGACGCCGAGCGTGTCCGGCCGAATGCGATCCTTGGCGACGCGCACGGTCACGTCGGGCGTGCTCGCGCTCACGTTTCGCACGGTTTCGAGGTTCGCGCCGTGCATCAGGAACGCCACCGTCGAGCCGGGCGGCGCCCCGGTGAGGGCGAGGCGATCGACCTTCGGCGGTGCGGCCTTCGCGGGCGGCCCCTGCTGCTGAATCCCGCCGGCCGGGATTACTTTCGGGGCGACTACCTGCGCGGCGGCCGTCCGCACCTCGGCCGCCTTGCCGCTCGCCGCGTCGACCAACAGCCCCACGCCGTCGAACCGGCCGAGGGCGAACTCCTTGCCGTCGGGCCGCAGCGCGAAGTCGAGGATCGCGTCGGGTTGCGCGTCATACACGCGCCGCTCGGTCAGCTTGAGCGCGTCCCACGCCTTGACGACGCGGTCCTCGCCGGCGGAGTACAGCGTCTTGCCGTCGGGCGCGTAGGCGAGCCGCAGCACCGGCTTTTCGTGAGCGAAGCACGTGTTGACGAGCTTGCCGCCGGTTGCGTCGGCGGCCCACACGCGGGCGCTCTTATCGACGCCGGCGGCCGCGAGGTGCGTCTTGTCCGGGCTCCACGCGACCGCGTACACCCAGTCGGTCGGGTCGCCGAGCGTGTAGAGCCGCTTCCCGGTGGCGACGTCCCACACCTTCACCGCGCGGTCGGCCCCGGCCGAGGCGAGGAGCTTGCCGTCCGGGTGGAACGACAGCCCGTACACCGCGTCGCTGTGGTCCTTGAGCGTCAGCCGCGGAGCTTTCGGCGCGGCCGTCATATCCCACAGATGAATGACGCGGTCGTAGCCCGTCGTGGCGAGTGTTTTTCCGTCGGGCGAGAAGGCGAGGGCGTAAATCGCATCTTTGTGCGCGGCGAATTCGACCTTCGGCCCGTCCGCGGCGATTGGAAGGAGTGTGACAAGCCCGCTCTTGCCGGCCTCGCCGTGCGCGACCGCCAGCCACCGCTCCTTCGGGTCGAACGCGAGCGCCGTCACGCGCCCGGCGACCGCGGCCGTCCGCTCGCCCTCTCCGACGACCCGAACCGTGCCGCCCGCGCCGAGCGCGACGGCCTTCCCCTGCGGGGAGTACGCGACCGCGGCGACCGGCGGGGCGGCGTGCGCGACCGCGGGGGCGAAGGCGAGCAGCACGGCGGGGAGAAATCGCATGGTGCGGGACTCTGAATGTCGTAGTCTTCTGTAGCCGGCCTCTGTGAGGCCGGAGCGACACGTCGGGTGAAACACCGGCCTCACAGAGGCCGGCTACAGAAGAAATCAGCGGAAGAAGGCGGTCGCGGTGCCGGCGACGGCGAACAGCGTGACCAGGATCGCGAGCGAGCAGCCCGAGCAGCCGTCGAGGCACCCGCCGGCGATGTCCAGCACGCCGCCGGTGGCCTCGGCCACGCTCCCGACCGCGTCCAGCGCGCCGCCGGCGATCTCGCCCAGCCCTTCGGCGATGTTGCCGGCGGCGCTGCCGGCGTCGCCACCGCCGCTGTCGGTCGCGGGCGGTTGCGGCTTGTGCCACGGCTTCGGCTGGCCGTCTTCGGGCGGCAGCGCCGCCGGGTCGATCGGGTTCATGTGAGCGATTCCGCTAGTGGTTGAACAGGAACTCGCGGCTGGTCAAGAGGCCCCATACGACGTCTTCGACCGCCTCGCGGCGGGATTGCGCGCCGCCCTTCCCCGATTCGGACAGAACCTCCAGAAACTTTCGCCTTTCGCCGTCGGTCGGCTTGCGGGCCAGCGCCAACAGGAAGACGCGGTCCACGATCGCCGCGTCCGAGTCGCCGGCGGCCAGCCACCGCGCCACCGCCGAGTTCTTGTCGCGCAACTTGTCGTTGAGCGTCGAGCCGTTGTTCAGGTGCAGCGACTGCGCGACACTCGCGTCCGAAGTCCTTTCGCACGAACATGTTTGGACGCGCTCGGCGCGGCCGAAGGCGTCCAGGAACCGCGACGTGGCGAGCGAGTCGGGCACCTGCACGGCCCGCGTGCCCGGCGGGTAGGTGGCGATCGGCGTGGTCGAGTCGCCGGCGGCCGACGTCAGCTTGTCGAACGGCGTCGGCACGCCGGTGATGTCCGAGTACGCGTCCAGGATGACCTCGCCCGGCAACCGGCGGGTCAGGTACCGCGAATAAAACCGGTCGTCGGCCGCGTTGTCGGCCAGCGGCTTCGACGAACGCTGATAGGCCGCGGAGTTCAGAATCACCCGCATCAGGTGCTTCACGTCGTACGGCTTGGGCCGCGACTCCGCGCCCGATGAGCGTGGCCGAGCCGCGGGCTTCACGAAATCGGCGGCCAGCGCGTCGAACAACTCCCGGTTGCTGGCGGGGTTCGTCTCGCGGAGGTCGTCTTCGGATTCGACCAGCCCGCGGCCCATGAAGTTGCGCCACACGCGGTTGACGAGCGCCTTGGCGAAGTACGGGTTGTCCGGGGCGGTCAGCCAGTCGGCGAGGTACGCCCGGCGGTCGGCGTCGGTGGTGAGCGGCTTGCCGTCGAGCGGGGCGGGCGGCATCGCGACGCCGGTGCGCGGGTGAAGCGCGTCGCCGTCGGCCCTGCTCTGGATGAGCACTTCGCCGGACCGGTCGCCGTTCTTCAGCCCGACGCGGGCGAACAGGTTAGCGTAGGCCCAATATTGGTCCTGGGTCCACTTTTCGAGCGGGTGGTTGTGGCACTTCGCGCACCCGATCGACATCCCGAGGAACGTCAGTGAGGTCGCCTCGGCGAGTTGCGCGGTGTCCTTGTGGAGGACGAAGTAGTTGCCGCCGCCGTTGGTCAGGGTGCTGCCGCTACTAGTGAGGATGTCGCGGGCGAACCGGTCCCACGGCTGGTTGTCGGCGACGCTCTGCCGCACCTTGCGGTAGAACGCCCACATCGCCGGCTGCGGCAGTTTGCGGCTCGACACGAGCAAGAGGTCCGACCACTTGTGCGACCAGTAATCCACGAACGCCGGGTGGTCTAGCAGAGAGTCGATGAGACGCGCCCGCTTCTTCGGGTCGGGCGCCCCGACGAACGTGTTCACCTCGATCGGGGTGGGCAGGATGCCGCAGGTGTCGAGGTACGCGCGGCGGATGAACTCGGCGTCCGAGCACTGCTCCGACGGCGGGATTCGCAGCAGCAGTAACTTCCGCACGACGTGCTCATCGACGTAGTTGTGAACCGGTGTCGCCGCGAACGCCCCGGCCTTCAGCCGGTTGGGGAACGGCGAGGTAACGGTGAGCGTCGTCACCTTCGTGCCGAAGCCTACGGTAATCGCCGCTTCGCCGTGCCCGGCGGGCGTAATCACGCCGTCTTCGCTCACCCGGGCGACCAGTTCCTCCGACGAGCCGAACCGCGCCCACCGCGTGACGTCTTCGACGGTCCCGTCGGAGTACGTCGCGCGGACGACCGCGCGGAACGTCCCCTTCGGCCCTTCGGGGCTGACCAGAATCGCCGGCGGGAACACTTCGAGCTTGTCGAGCGCCGCGTCGGCCGTTTTCGGCCCGGCGGCGCCGGCCGTCAGCCAGTCGCTAATCACCCTGTAGTGGATCGAGTCTTCGTCGAACCGCGTCCCGCCGCCGTGGGGCACGGCCCGCACCGCCTTTTTCAGGGTGAGGCTGTCGGCGGGGTTGTTGAGGTCGGCCCGGCGCGCCCCGGCCTGGCGGGTGAGGTTGAACCAGTCGCTGTCGGGGTCGTACCCGCGGAGCGACAGTTTGAACCCGCCCTTGCCGGCGAGCGCGCCGTGGCACGCGCCCATGTTGCACCCGGTCCGCGTCAGCGCCGGGACGATGTGGTTGCGGAACGTCCACCCGGCCGGCGCGGCCGCGGTCCCTTTGACGCTCACCTTCTGCCCGCCGGCGGTCACGGTCACTGTGAACGCGCCCGCGGCGTTCGCCGTCACGACGCCGTCGGCGGAGACCGTCGCGCCGCCGGTGGCGGTGAACGTGGCGTCGGCGGTGAGGTCGCGGACGACGCGCCCGCCCTCTTCCTCGACGACGAGCAGTTGTTGCGTGCGGTTCGGCCCGCCGATCGTGACGGCCGGCGGGTACACGCGCACGTCCGCGGCGACCGCGGGCGGCGCGAGGCACAGGAGCGCGGGGAGAGCGTATCGCAGGTGCATGGCTGGCTCGTATGTCTGGCTTCGTCTGCTGTAGCCGGCCTCTGTGAGGCCGGTGCTCGACGGCGCCTGTCGCTCCGGCCCTCACCGAAAGGCCGGGGACAGAAAGAAGTCGAGGCGACTGACGCGTCAGAACAGCTCGTTGATCGGCTTGACCGCGTAGTCGGTCAGCGGGATCGGGCGGTTCTGCGGGCCGGGCAGTTCCTTGTGCGGGTCGAGGCCCAAACCCTTGTAGAGGGTCGCGGCGACCTCCGCGGGCGTGACCGGGCGGGTCTTGGGCGCGTACCCGAGTTCGTCCGTCTCGCCCACGACCGTCCCGCCCTTGAGCGGGCCGCCGCCCATGACGATCGTCCACGCCCCGGGGTGGTGGTCGCGGCCGCCGGCCGGGTTCACCTTCGGCGTCCGCCCGAACTCGCCCACCGCGACCACCATCGTCGTGGACAGCAGCCCGCGGTCGGCCAGGTCTTCCAGAAGGGCGGTGTACGCGGAGTCGAAGTTCGGCGCGACCTCTTTCGACATCTGCACGATGTCGGTGAACGGCTTCGACCCGTGGATGTCCCACGTCACCTCGTCGAACACCGTCTCGAACATGTTGACGGTCACAAACCGCACCCCGGCCTCGATCAGCCGGCGGGCCATGAGGCAGCTCTGGCCGAAGCGGGTGCGGCCGTAGCGGTCCTTGGTCTTGCCGGACTCCTTTTCGAGCGCGAACGCGTCGCGGGCTTTGGCGCTGGACATCAGCTTGTATGCGAGGGCGAAGTTGTCGTCGAGTTGCTTGGCGGCGGCGCTCTGCTCGAAGGTTTCGGTCGCGCCGTCCACCGCGTCGCGGAGTTTCTGGCGGCGGTCGGCGCGGACGCCGCTGACGTAGTCGGGCGGGAGCAGGTCGGGCACCTTGAACCCGGGGGCGTTGGGGTCGGCGTTGAGAATGAACGGGTCGTGCGGCTTGCCGAGGTAGCCGGCGGAGTGGCCGTGCGGGAGGTTGCCGCCGGTGCGGCCGATCGGTTTGGGGAGCAGCACGTGGGCCGGCAGTTCGCCGCGGCCGCCCTTCAGGTAGCCGAGCGCGCAGCCGACGTGCGGGTGCTCGACCCCGCCGGTGAACAGCCGCCCGGTCTGCATCATCTGGTGGCCGGTGTCGTGGACCGCGGTGGCCGTGTGATACACACTGCGGACGAGCGAGTATTTGTCCGCGTGCGTGGCCATTTTGGGGAAGATTTCGCTGATCTGTGTGCCGGGGACGTTGGTCTTGGTGACGCCGAACGGCCCGCGGACCTCGGCGGGGGCGTTGGGCTTCGGGTCCCAGGTGTCGAGCTGGCTGGGGCCGCCGACGAGGAACAGCATGATGCAGTTGACGTCGGTGTCCTTGCCCCCTTCGGCTTTCGCGCGGTTGAGTTGCGCGAGGGTGAGGCCGAGCGGGGCGAGCGCGCCGGCGTGGAGGAAGTCGCGGCGGGTGGAGCCGTCGCAGAACGTGGCCGGGCGGCGGGCGTCGAGCCGGATCATGGCGTGGTGCTCCGCGGCGGAAGGTGAGCCGTCGTATTACTTTAACTAACCGATGGGCGCGTCGCGAGCAACGACAAACGCCGCGGCGGTGCCAGACCGCCACGCGGAAGCGCGAGCCGCCTCGTCAGCGCTCGGAAGAGCAAATTCGCCCGCCCGTCGATGATAAGGGCGGAGAAGGGTTGAAAAGGGATCGGGAGCGGCTAGAATCTGTCATGCCGAACGGCGCGGACACTTCCCGGCGTCGCGGTGTGGGTAGATGTGTCAAAATAAGTGCCCGTAGCTCAACTGGATAGAGCGTCGGCCTCCGGAGCCGAAGGTTACAGGTTCAACTCCTGTCGGGCATACTGGAAAAACAAGGCCAGCAACGAGTTGTGACACTCGTCGCTGGCCTTGATTCTTTCACCACCTCACTATCGCCCCACTATTCGCCGCCCGTCCGCCGACGGACCAGAACATCGGCCATCTGCCACTGAAGGCCGGCCGGTGATCAGTTCGTAGAGGACGGCCCCGAGCGCGTCGACGTCCACCGCGACGGTCGGCGCCTTCTCGCCCCGGGTCTGTTCGGGGCCATGTAGCCCGACATGCCGACGATCGCCCCGGACCGCGTCAGCCCGTCCTCGGCGCCGACCAACTTGGCCGGCGCCGAGGACGGCGACGTACGGAGTGCCGTCGGCGTCGAGCAGCACGTTCGCGGGCTTGAGGTCGCGGTGGATCAGCCCGACCCGGTGCGCGAGATCTATGGCCCGGGCCAGTTTCGCCATCAGCCCGGCGATCTTGTCGGGTCGGTTCGCGACCGTTCGCAAATGCCGGTCCAGACCGCCCTCGGGGACGAGCTTCATTGAGAAGAACGGGCGGCCGGTCTGTTCGCCGACCTCGTAGATCGGCAGGACGTTCGGGTGCGCCAGTTTCGCCGCCTTCTGGGCCTCGGAGCGGAACCGTCGGACCTCATCCGGGCCGGCCAGTTCCCCGGCGGCCATCACTTCTTCGGCTGGGTCGGGCCGTTCGCAGCCGGTGCCTGGAGCACTTGCGGCTTCGGGGCGTTCGCGGGGATCGGCTTGAGGTCGGCGTTCGGGTCGCCTTTGCCGCACCCGGCTGCCGCGAGTACGACGAACACGAGAAAGCGCTTCATGGGAACTCCGGTCGGGAAGCCGCCCGCCGCATGGCCGGGCGGCGGGAAGGGGTCAGTCGAGCAGGTCGTTGGGAACGTCGCCGTCGCTGCGGCCGGCCAACCGCTGTAGTGCGTCCCACTGGGCGTTGGTGCGGTTGACGACGGCGGCGTCGGACTGCGGCTGGTCGAACACGAACCGCAGCCCGCGGACCGACCCGTCGCACATCGCCACGTTGTACGTCGGGCCGTGGAAGCTGCTGCCGCCGAACAGGCTCGGGTTGGGCATCTGGAAGCCGAGCACCATGCTGCCGGCCGCGAACCAGGAGAAGCTCCACAGCCGCTCGCCGAGCGGCTGGCCGGGGTACCGGGAGCCGCGGAACTCGCCGGTCACCTCGAAGAACGCGATCGTGTTCGACGTGCCGTCGGTGATGCCGATCAGCGGCACCCGCTCCTCCTCGACGAACGGGCCGGCGTGGGCGGCGTAGTACGCGTCGGCCGCGCTGGTGAAGAATCCCCCGAGATTCCACCGCCCCCGGGTGCCGGCGTTCGCCAGGTAGTTGGTCATCCCCGGCAGGCCGTAGGAGGTCACGTCCCCGGAGTTGGCCAGCGTGCCGAGCAAAGCCCCCGCGCCCGGGACGAACGGCTGCCCCGGCAGCGGCGTGTCCCGGTTCCCCTGGCCGACGGACACCACGACCGCATAAGTGGGCTGGTTGAGCGTCGCGTCGGACGGGCACTCGAACGTCTTGACGCGATACCGGGCGGCCGCGTACGTGTTCGGCAAGAACGCGAAGATTCCAAACGTCTCCGGGGCGATCGGGTTGGACGTCGAGGACGTCGGGGCGAGCGTATACACCCGCGGGTCGAACTGCCGGAAGATGTTGTCCTGCTCCAGGTAGGGCAGCAGTTGGACGTGCGGGCCGGTTTGCGTCCAGCGGTTGCGCCCGTACGGCAGCACGCCGTTGGTGTTCTCGAAGTTGTGGGCCGCCAGGGCGATCTGCTTCAGGTTGTTCCGGCACTGCATCCGGGCGGCGGCCTCGCGGACCTTCTGCACGGCCGGGAGCAGGAGGCCGATCAGCACGGCGATGATCGCAATCACCACCAGCAGTTCGATCAGCGTGAACGCGCGGGGTCTGGGTAGAGTCTGCATCGGGATCCCTCGGAGTTGGGCCGGGCGCGGCCCGGCGGTCGGTTCGTGTGTGACGATCATGGCGGCCGGCAAGGCATGCGGAGGGCGAGCCCGCCGGCCTCACGGGAAGTCGGCCAGCACCTCTCCGCCGGCGTAGGTGGCCGCGTCGCGGTACGTCTGGAGGTTGATCGACTGGCTGACGAACCGGACCGACGCGTCGGCGAGGGCGAAGTTGGCCCCGCCGCTGTGCCGGCTGCGGAACGAGTACAGGTTCGGCCAGTCGCCCGGGGCGTTGAACCCCGGGTCGCCGGCCTTCAGCCCGTTGTTCAGCGGGATTGCACAGGTGCCGGTGGCGTGGTTGAAGAACGCCCAGCTCACGTACACGTTCAGCGCCGCGAGGTCTTCCCCCACCATCAGCGTGTTGCTGGTGCCGTCGGTGATGGCGGTGATCTGGAGCGGGCGGTGGCCGTCGGTGACGGGGGCGCCGTCTTTCCGGTAGAAGATGCCGTTGCCCGCGTCCAACCCGTTGCTGTTGCCGCCCGGCGGGGTGTACTGGAAGCTGCCCCACGCCCAGTTGTTGCCGCCCACGCCCTTGTAGCTGGTCGTCGCCGCCGGGCCGATGTCCGCCCGGTCCGTGCGGAGGGCGCCGCCGGCCTCGTCGCTCGGGCACGCGAAGACGGCCAGCGGCGTCTGGTGCGTCGGCACGCCGTTGACGTTGGACGCGTTGAGCGGGGTGCCGGCGGCGATGTTCCCGGCCCGGTACACGTTCTCCTGCTCCAAGAACGGGAGCAGGCGGGCCAGCCAGCTCCAGGTGTTCGGGGCGGCGGTGTTGTAGCCCCACCCGTATCCGGCGCTGGCCGGGAAAGTGCCGTTCTGGTCGTGGAAGTTGTGAACGGCCAGCCCGATCTGCTTGATCTTGTTAGAGCAACTGATGCGGGCGGCGGCCTCGCGGACCTTCTGCACGGCCGGGAGCAGGAGGCCGATCAGCACGGCAATAATCGCAATCACCACCAGCAGTTCGATCAGCGTGAACCCCACACGCCCGCGCGGCCGAGGCAGCGGACGCAGGTGAGGCGCGGTGCGGGCGATCGACGACCGCCGAGACTGCGGAGGCAGGTGAGGCGGGGCGGGCGGGACCAGACGGCAGGGGCGCGCGGCGGGGCTCGGACGGCGCATGGCCGGTCTCCGACGTAATGGGGTTTGGTGTGGGATGACTTCTGAGGCCGGGGCGAAGGTGGCTCGGTCGGCTTCCCCCGATCTACCCCGGGTTGGCCGAGAACCTGACACCGGCCGCGGGAAAAATTTGCCCGCCGGTGTTCCGTCGCGGGCGACCGGTCGGCAGAATGTGAGAGCTGTCAGGTTTTATGCGCGAGGGCAGTAGATATGCCGAGTCCTCCGCCCGAACCGGAGACGCGGGCCAGCCTTCTGGAGCAGTTGCGCGCCGGGGCGGCCGACCAGGCCGCGTGGACGCTGTTCGTCGCCCGGTACGGCCCGCTGGTGCAAGGATGGTGCCAGCGGTGGGGGCTGCAGCCGGCCGACGCCGACGACGTCACCCAGGCGGTGCTGCTGCGGCTGGCCGCCCACCTGCGGCAGTTCCGGTACGACCCGAGCCGGCGGTTCCGCGGGTTCCTCCGCACCGTCGCGCACAACGCGTGGAAGGACTTCCTGGCCGACCGCGGTCGCGCGGCCGTCGGCAGCGGCGACACCGCGGTGCTGGCGGCGCTGCACTCCGAGCCGGCCCGCGACGACCTGGCCGCCCGGGTCGAGGAGGCGTTCGACCGCGAGCTGCTGGCGGTGGCCGAGGCCCGCGTCCGCGCCCGGGTCGAGCCGCACACCTGGGACGCGTTCCGGCTGACCGCCGTCGACGGGCTGAGCGGGGCCGACGCCGCCGCCCGGCTGGGGATGCAGGTGGGGACCGTGTTCAAGGCCCGCAGCAAGGTGCAGAAGATGCTGCGGGCGGAGATCGAGCGGCTGGAGGCCGCCGCCGAGGAGGCACCATGACGACCGCCTGCCCGTCCGCCGCCGACCTGCAAGCGCTCCTCGACGAGCGGCTGGCCCCGGACAGCGAGCCCGGGGTGCTGGCCCACGTCGACACCTGCCGCCGGTGCCAGGAGGCACTGGAGGCGCTGACCGCCGGCGAGTTGCCGTCGGCGGTGCTGCTGACCCGCGAGACGCGGGTGTACACGGCCCCCGTCCCGCCGCCCGCCGCCCGGCCGGACCGGATCGGGCCGTACCGGGTGGGGCGGGAGCTCGGCCACGGCGGGATGGGGGTGGTGTACCTGGGGACGCACACCCGGCTGCGGCGGGAGGCGGCGGTCAAGCTGATCCGGGCCGGGGCGTCGGCCCAGCCGGAGGACGTCGCCCGGTTCCGCCGGGAGGCCGAGGCGCTGGCCGCCGTCGCCCACCCGAACGTGGTCGCGGTGTACGACGTGGGCGAGCAGGACGGGGTGCCGTGGCTGGCGATGGAGTACGTCCCCGGGGGGACGCTGCGGGCGCGGGCCGGCGGCCAGCCGCTGCCGCCGCGGACGGCCGCCGAGGTCGCCCGCGGGCTGGCCCGGGGGGCGGCGGCCGTCCACGCCGCCGGGGTCGTCCACCGCGACATCAAGCCGGCCAACGTGCTGCTCGCCCCGGCCGCCGACGGCGGCCCGGCGGTGCCCAAGCTGACTGACTTCGGGCTGGCCCGCGGACTGGTCGGGGCCGCGGTGACGGTGCCCGGCACGGTGATGGGCACCCCGCAATACATGGCCCCCGAGCAGGCCACGTCGGCGGCCGTCGGCCCGTCCGCCGACGTGTACGGCGTCGGCGCGGTGCTGTACGAGGCGCTGACCGGGGTGCCGCCGTTCAACGGCACCGACCAGGTGGCGGTGCTCCACCAGGTCGTCACCCGCGAGCCGGTCGCCGTCGGCCGCCTCCAGCCGGCGATACCCCGCGACCTCCAGACGATCTGCCACAAGTGCCTGGAGAAGGACCCGGCCCGCCGGTATCCGACCGCCGCGGCGCTGGCCGACGACCTGGACCGGTACCTGGCCGGCCGGCCGATTGTCGCCCGCCCGGTCGGCGTGCTGGAGGCCGGGTGGCGGCTGGCCCGGCGGAACCCGGTGCTCGCGGCGCTCCTCGCCCTCCTGCTCGTGGCCGTCGCCGGCGGCGCGGTCGGGGTGGGGTGGGGGTACTACCGGGCGGAGGCGGCCCGCGGCCGCGAGGCGGCCGCCCGCGGGCTCGAGGCCGAGCACCGGGAGCGGGCCGAGCTGAGCCTGTACTACAGCCGCATCGCGCTGGCCCAGCGGGAGTGGGAGCAGAACGACGTGGCCCGGGCCGAGTACCTGCTCGACCTGTGCGCCCCGGCCGACGGCCGGCCGGACCGCCGCGGGTGGGAGTGGCACTACCTCAAGCGGCTGTGCCACGCCGACCGGCTCACCGTCCCGGCCCACCGGCAGGCGATCTCCGGGCTGGCGTTCTCGCCCAACGGCGAGTTCCTGGCCACCTCGGCCGGCGACCGCGGATACCGCAACGACCCGGCCAGGGTGCCCGGCGAGCTGACGCTGTGGGACGGGCGGACCTTCCGCAAGGTGGGCGACCTGGTCGGCCACACCGGGCGGGTGGACGGGGCCGCGTTCAACCCGCCCGGCGACCTGCTGGCGTCGGTCGGGGCCGACGGCACCGTCCGGCTGTGGGACGTGGCCGGGCGGCGGCAGTTGCGGGCGGCGCGGCTCCGGAACCACCCGCACTGGCACGGGGCCGCCCCGGCGTTCGCGCCGGGCGGGGCGACACTGGCCGTGCCGGGGATCGCACAGCCGGGCCTGGCGAAGAACGAGTGGGGGCCGCCCGAGCCGAACCCCTGCCTGGTGGACGCGGCGACACTGCGCCGGCTCCCCCTTTTGGTGCCGCCGCACGCGAGCGTGGCCGGGGCTTGCGCGTTCAACGCCGCCGGGGACCTGGCCGCCTTCGCCGGTGCCCCCGAGCGGGAGGCGGACACTTGGGTGGTGGTGTGGGACCTGAGGGCGGGGTCGGAGCTGTACCGGGTCGCGGCGGGCACATTCGTGGCGGCGTTCTCCGGCGACCGGCTGGCGGTGGCGGCCGACGACGAGGTGCTAGTCCTTGACGCCCGGTCCAAGCAGCCGCGGCAGACGCTCCGCGGGCACACCGGGCCGGTGTACGGGGCCGCGTGGTCGCCGGACGGCACGCTCCTGGCCACCTGCGGGTCCGACCAGACGGTGCGGGTGTGGGACGTCGCCTCCGGGCGCGAGCGGCGGGTGTTCCGCGGGCACCGGGCACTGGTGACGGCGGTCGCCTGGCACCCGGACGGCCGGCGGCTGGCCAGCGGCGACGCCGACGGGGTGCTGAAGGTGTGGGACGCGGACCGCGACCAGCGGGGGCCGGTCCTGAGCGCCAACGACGACCTGCGGTACCTGACGTTCCTGCCCGACGGCCGGCTGCGGGCGGCCCACATGCACGACGGCGGCGGGGTGCTGACTTGGGCGCCCGACCGCGGCCCCCGCCCCGCGGCCCGGCCCATCCGTCTGGGGTCGGCGAGCGACTGGCCGATGCGATACGTCGCCCTCAGCCCTGACGGCCGGCTCGTCGCCGGCCCGAGCCCGACCGACGCCGCCACCGCCGTGGTGTGGGACGCGGAGACCGGGGCGGTCGTCCACACCCTGCCCGGGCACGGCTTTCCACTGCGGTGCCTGACCTTCAGCCCGGACGGCCGCACCCTGGCGTGCGCCGCCGGCAACCGGTTCGCCGAGGGCAAGGCGCTGGCGCTGTGGCGGCTGCCGGACGGCCGCGGCGAGCCGGCCCGGACCGACTTGCCGTGCGAGCGGTCGGTGCTGTCCGTGTGCTTCAGCGCCGACGGGTCGAAGCTGGTGGCCGGCGAGCGCGGGACGTACGTCGGCACCGAAGCGGACGGAAAGTGGACGGACGGCCACATCAGCGTGTGGGATGTGGCGACCGGAACCCAGTCGCGCCGGTGGCCCGCCCACTCCGGCGGGGTGCAGGACGTGGCGCTGGACCGGCAGGGGCGGCTCGCGTCGGCCGGGCGGGGGGCCGACGGGCGGGTGAAGGTGTGGGACGCGGCCACCGGCGAGCTGTTGCACGACCTCCGCGGCCCGGAGTCGCTGACCTGCGTGACGTTCCACCCGGACGGGACACGGCTGGCGGCGGTCGGGTACGCCGGGACGGTGCAGTTGTGGGATCCGGCCACCGGGCACGAGGTGCTGACCCTGCGGGCGACCGACCGGCACCTGTCGGAGGGCAAGGCATCGGACGCTCACCTGGTGTTCAGCCCGGACGGCACCCGGCTGGCGGTCAACAATTGGACCGGCATCGTGCGGGTGTGGGACGCCCGGCCCGCCCCTGACACCGACCGGCCATAGATCTGTTATTGCAGCCGGCCTCTGTGCGACGAGTACCGAAGCCGTACGGTACGGGTGCGCAGGCCGCGAGCCCGCGCCTTTCGCACCGCGATAACCGCATGCCCCCGCACACCCCGCTCGTCCTCGGCACCCATCGCGTCGCGATCGTCTGCCCGGACGGCCGGCGGTCGAAGCGGTTCTACGTCGAGGCGTTCGGTCTGGAGGTGGCCGAGGTGTACCGGGAGGCCCGGCGCACGCACAAGCTCGACCCGAAACTGCCGGCCGGCCCGCGGGTCGAGTTGTTCCACTTCCCGGACCCGTCGCCGCGGCCGAATCACCCGGCGGCGTGCGGGCCGCGGCACCTCGCGCTCGCGGCGGCCGACCTTGACGCGGCGGTCGCGCCTCGAACAGCACGGGGTCACGGTCGAGCCGGTGCGGGTTGACGAGTCCACCGACCAGCGGTTCACCTTCTTCGCCGACCCGGACGGCCTGCCCCTCGAACTCGACGAGCGCCGACGGGCCTCCACACGCACAAATGGTTGCGACGGCCGGGTCGCGATCTTAAAAGTGGTTTTGAAATGATCGCCCCGGCCGGGAGCCCGTTTGGAGGCTTCAGGAGGCCCGTTGAGACTCGATCGGTTCCCCGGCGGGCCGTCTTGTCGCCCACCAGAGTCGCCAAGGCGACCGGGGCCTTGAACGCCGCCGAGTGGCTCTTCCGCTGGCCCGCCACCGGTTCTCCTGTCCTGGGCCACCGGTGTCGCTTCACCGGCGGCCCAGGACAGGGGCCACTATCACCCGCGGCTTTTCGCGTCCGCCGCGCGGGCGGGTGATGCCAGCGCCGTTCCGGCCGCCGCGGCTCCGACCGAACCGAGCGCATTCCGACGACCCGTACCCATTTCAAACCCCTCGCGGTCGCACTGAGTCGGGCGACCGGCTCATTTCTTCCCCTCGGTGAACGACTTGAGCGACCGCGTCACCCGCTCCCCGGCGTCCGTCTTGATCACCCGCTTCACCTCTCCGACGCCCGGCGCGTACCACGAGGTGAGGGTCTTGTTCTCGGTCTCCCAGACCACCTTCAGCGCCCGAAACGTGCCCGCCCCCACCTTGACCTCCTCCGGCCCGGTGACGGTCCGCTTGCCGCCGTCGGGGACCTCCCACGACTCCCCCGACTTCAGCGTCGTCTTGAGCACCCACCCGACCTTCCCGTCGGTCCGCTCCCGCTCCTGCCGCAGCCCGTCGGCGGTGACGATCATCTTGGCGTAGTCCGTCTCGTTCCCGTCGAAGCCCCGGCGGGTGACGACCAGGTTGTCGCCGTCCTTGTCGACCGCGGACACCTCGACCGACTCCTCGCCCCCGCCGTCGTCCTCGTACACCCACTTCGTACCGACGGCGGTGGGGAAGTAGAGCGGGTTCTTGCCCGCGTCCTTGGGCACGGGGGCGGCGAACGCGAGGCCTGGGAAGAGCAGAAGGTAGGAGACACGGACCATAACACACCTCCTTGGGACGCCCGATTCTAACGCGCGTCGTTCCGCACGTGCCATCTGAATCCCGCGCGACTGACGCGCGGCCGTCGCGAGGCGAGACGCGCCAGCGGCCGAGCGAATGGCGAGCGGCGGCGGCGGCCCCGTCGTGATCTTCAGTCCGGGAATGGTCGCCAGCCCCTGCGCGTCGGCCTTGGCCTCGCCCGTGGCCGTGCCGAACGTCCCGACCACGGGCGCGCCGGGTGCCACCTTCAGCTTCTGCACCCGGCGCAGGGTCACGTCGGCGGTCGCCGCGGTCGGGACGGCGAACGACGTCTTGAGGTCCGCGGCCTTGGCCAGGAACAGCTTCATCTCGACCGCGTCCGCGGTGTCGCACACGCTCTGCCAGCGGAAGACCGCGTTCACCTGACCCGACTTCTTGCTGCCGAGGTCGTCGGGCCACGCCAGCGGGTCGTCGGTCGAGGCGTGGTGAACGCCGGGTACGCCTCGTTCCTCTTGACCGCGAGCCAGTCGAACGAGTTGACGAACTCGTTGACCTTGGGAATCTGCTCGCGGTTGTTGGCGTGCCCCCACTTCGCGAACGGAAGCAGGCCGGCCGCGCGAGCGGAGCCGGCGGCGGTCGGCTCGAACACCCCGGCGAACCGGTCCGGACCACCGAGCGGCCCACATCCTCGACCGGGTCGAACTCGGCGGGACCGCCGTCCGTGCGCAGTTGAGCGGGTTGCTCGGGGCGATGACGCGGCACCGGGAGACGGTCGGCGAGTTGGGTGAAGCGGTGGACCACTTCGTGAAGGTGAGCCGGAGCTACTGGCCCGGGCTGTTCGCGTGCTACGACACGGCGGCTCTACCGCGCACCAACAACGACCTGGAGCGGGCGTTCGGGAGCCACCGGTATCACGAGCGCCGGGCCACCGGGCGCAAGGGCGCGTCTCCGGCGCTGGTACTGCGGGGCGCGGCCAAGTTGATCGCCGGATTGGCGACCCGGCACCGGGAGGTTACGGCCGCCGACTTGGCCGGTGCGGATCGGGCCGCGTGGAAGCGGTTGCGGGCCGAGCTCGAGGTGAGGCGGGAACGGCGGGTCGAGCGGAGCAGGTTCCGACGCGACCCCGACGGTTACCTGAAAGACCTCGAAAACAAGCTTATCCAGAGACGTTTGCCGGCCTAGAAAAAAAGGCGACGGCACCGGCGGTCCAGCGGCCGAGGCGTTGGGCCGTGGTTGCGGCGGGTTCGGCACCAAAATCCACTGCGCCGTGAGCCCGTTGGGGCACCCGGTGGCGACCGAGCGGACCGGGGCCAACGCCGCCGACCGCCCGCACCTGCCGGACCTGATCGCGGGCGCCAGGCCGACGCGGTGTTGGCCGACAAGGGGTACGATTCGGATACCAACCGCGCCTCGAGTCGTGGGCGCGGCGCCGAGCCGTGCCTCCCGCCGGGCCAGAACCGGGCGGAGCCGATCGCGTACGACCGGCACCCGTATAACGAGAGGAACGGGGTCGAGCGGTACTTCGCGCGGATCAAGCAGGACCGCCGTGTGGCGACGCGGTTCGACAAGAAGGCCGCCAACGTCCGCGGGTTCGTTGGGGTGGCCTCCATCGCCATCATGCTCGCGTAGCCACCCAAAACGACCCAGCTTCAATCAGTACGTTCTACGGGGAGAGGGTGACCGGCGCGAGTCGCCCACACCGGAGTCGGGCCACGAACTCCAACCGCCGGCCGGGTGAGGGGCGGCGCCTCGGGGTCGCCGCTCACTCCTTCAGGTCGAGGATGTCGATGAAGCACCGCGGGCACCGCGCGCGGATCGCGGCGACGCCCGCCGGCGTCACCTTCGTGCCGCGAACCGACAGTTCGGTCAGCTTGGTGCAGTCCTTAAACAGCGCCATCCCGGCGTCGGTCACCGCGGTGTTCGCCAGCGACAGGTGTTCGAGGTCCTTGCACCCCTTGAAGTGTTCCAGCCCGGCGTCGGTGAGCTTGGTGTTCTCCAGCAGCAAGTGAACAAGCCCGGGCGCGTTGCGGAAGTTCGCCAATCCGGCGTCGGTGACCGGGCTGTCGCGGAGGTCGAGCGTGTGCAGGTGCTCGCAGAGGAGGAACGGCGCCAGGTCCGCGTCGGTCAGGTCCGGCCGGCTGCGGAGCCGGACCGCCAGCAGCTTGAAGTCGCCGGCCGGCAGGTCGTCGCGCCGGGCGAACACCCCCTCGGCCCCGCTCACGCTCACCTCGCCGCCCCGCGCCAGCGCGTGCTCGGCGGCGCGGCGGTCGGCGGCCGCCTGCCACACCTCCTTCGGCAGCCGCAGCACGTAGGTGACACCGGTCGGGCCGTCGCTCACAATCAGGTGCCGTCCGTCCGGGTGGAACCGCAGACCGATCGGGTTGGCGAACGCCGTCCACGTGCGGAGGACCGCCCCGGTCGCCCGGTTGACGACGCGCAACAGCCCGCTTGTGGCGGGCGCCGCCAGCCGGCCGTCGGCGGAGACGGCGAGCGCACCCGCGCCGCCGCCGCCGCCGCCGCGCCCGCCAGCGAGTCGCGACACCCCGTCGATGAGATCGTAGGGCGACAGGAGTGCGTCGCCGAACACGAACCCGTTCGGCGCGGGGGCGACTGCGGAGGCGAGCGGCAGGTCGTCGGACTCGTACCGCGGCACCGGCCCGCGGCGGGTGATCGCCCACGTCCGCACCGCCGACGAGCCGGTTTGGCCCGCCCGCACCGCGGCCACGAACCGGCCGTCGGCGGAGAACTTCCACACGGTCGGGTCGAACCCGTTCAGCGGGGTGCGGCCGAGTTCCTTCGGCGGCGACGCGGTCGCGTCCCACAGCACCACCTCGGTGTCGGACGCGGTCGCCAGGAACCGGCCGTCGGGCGAGGCGCACGCCGGCCGCTGCGCCAGCCCGTCGGCGAACCGCACCGGGGCGGCGAACCCGGCGGCCGCGGCGCGGACCTCCAGCCAGTTGTTCCCGCCCCCGCCGGTGGTGTACAGGACCGCCCCGGTCGGGCCGAACAGCGACACCTGGTGCAGGCCGTCCACCAGCGGCCGCGGCGTCAGGTCGGCCAGGTTCAGGGTCTGCCCGCGCGCGTCTTCGACGAACAGGGTTGCGAACCGGCCGTCCGGCGACAGGTCGGTGTACGGGGCGCGCAGCCACCGGTTGGGGGGGAGCGGGTTGCGCTCGAACAGCGTGCCCTTCTCGAACCCCCAGAACCGCACCGCGCCGTTGGCGTGCCCGACCACGACGGTGGCGCCGTCGGGCGTCCACGCGACCGGGCCGGCGTTGGAGTCCAGTAGCCGGAACGCCTCCGGCGGGACGGCGGCCACCCTCTCCAGGCGGTCGCCGTTGATTGTCCACACCTCCAGCCAGGGGGCATCGCCGTTGTTGCCGACGGCCAGCCGGTCGCCGGCCGGGTTGAACGACAGCGCGTAGCGTTGCGTGGCGTCGAGCGCGTGCAGGAGTCGCGGGGCCGCCCCGGTCACGTCCCACAGCCGCAGCGCCCGGTGGCCCGGGGCCAGCGCCACCAGCCGGCCGGCGTCGGACACGGTCACCGGCTGCGTGGACATGCTCGAAACGGGCGCGTGCTCGCCGGCCAGCGCAAACTTCTCCTTCGGCCCGTCGGCCGTGATGTCGTACACGACGCACACGTTCGCCGAGGACACCGTCGCCAGGGACTTGCGGCCGGGCGACACGGCCACGATCGGCGCGTCGTCGAGGGTGAGAAGCGGCTTGATCCCCGCCGGGTCGAGCCGCCACACGACCGCCTGCCTGTCCCGCTGCGCCAGGACGACGTCGGCGGCGAGGAACGCGGTGATGCGCCCGGTGATGGCCGGGTACTCGATCGACGTCTTCTCGGTCAGGTTGTAAACCCGGTTGCCCTGTGCGCCGCGGGTGCCGTCCGGCGAGTAGGCGGCGATGGTCGGGCGGTCGAGCGCGGCCCCGCCGGGAATCGCGAACACCCGGTTCGGCCCGCCCGGGATTTCGGCATTGACCGCCGTCCCGTCCGGGCTGACGACCACCCGCGACACCTGTCCGCGGCACCGCCGGTGGTGGCTGCCGAGCACCGCGACCACCTCCGGCGGCAGCCACGCCATCCGCTCGTCCGGCGGGATGTGCCTGGCCGGGTCGAGGTGGTCGAGCGAGAACACCTCCTTCGGCCCCACCGGCTTGCCCGGCTCCACGAGGTCGGGCGGCAGCGGGTACTCCTTGCCACCGGCCGCATCGCCCTTCGGCCGCGGCGGACCCGGCGGCTTCGGCGCGAACACCGGCTGCGCCGTCTCGACCGGCGGCGCCGGGTCGGGCTTCTTCCGCGGCCACAGCAGCACCGCGGCCACCGCCCCGGCCGCCAGCAGCACCGCCGCGACGGCGGCCGCGAGCGGCAGCATCGACGGCGGCCGCTGCCTCGCCGCAGGCGGCACCGGCGCCGGCTCGACCTCGGTCTCGCCGGCGGCCGCCGAGATCGACTCGGAACTGTCGATGTGCTCCCACACGTTCGGCGGCTGGGCGGCCACCTGGAACGGCACCGGCACCGCGACCACCGCCGGCCGCGGCCCGGCGGCCGCCGCGCCCAGCGCCGCGACCACCTCGGCGGCCGTCTGGAACCGCTCCGCCGGGTTTTTCGCCAGCAGCCGCAGCACGACCGCCTCGACGGCCGGGGGCAGGTGCGCGTTGTGCGCCCGCGGCGGCACCGGGGTATCGACCGCCAGCGCGGTCAGCACGCCCATCGTGCCGCTGCCCACGAACGGCATCTTCCCCGTCGTCAGCCGGTACAGCATCACGCCGAGGGAGAACAGGTCGGTGCGGTGATCGACCTTCAGCCCGCGGGCCTGCTCGGGGCTCATGAACGCCGGGGTGCCGAGGATCGCGCCGCGGCCGGTCAGGTGCTCGTCGTCGGTCGCCGCCCGGGCCAGCCCGAAGTCGAGAATCTTGACCCGCCCTTTGGGCGCTTCGAGCCAGATGTTGGCCGGCTTGATGTCGCGGTGGATCAGCCCCAGCTCGTGCGCCGCGGCCAGCCCTTCGGCGGTCTCGCGGCCGATCCGCAGCACCTGCTCCAGCGGCAGCTCGCCGCGGGTCTTGAGGAACTGGTCGAGCGGCATCCCGAGCAGGTATTCCATCGCGATGAACGGCGCCCCGGCCTGCTCGTCCACGTCGTGGATGGTGACGACGTGGTCGCTCTTGGCGACCGCGGCGAGCCGGGCCTCGCGGAGGAACCGGCCGCGGGCGTCGGCGTCGGCCGCGTACTGCGGGAGCATCACCTTGAGTGCGATCTGGCGGCCGAGGGCGTCGTGGAACCCGAGGTAGACGGCACCCATCCCGCCCTGCCCGAGCTTCTTGAGGACGCGGTACCGGCCGAGGGTGCCGAGGTCCCCGGCCTGGCGGGGCGGGCCGAAGTGCGCCTCCCCGACCGGCCGGACGTCCTGCGGGATCGTCGCGTCGGCCGCGGTCGGGCCGTCGGCGGGTGGCTTGGGGTCGGGCATCGGCGTCTCACGCGAAGGAACGGCACCTTCTGTGTCTTGACCTCCCCTGGAGGGAAGGCGAGAAACGAACGCATCACTTCTTGGGCCTGATCTCGCCGCCGTGCCAGTCGATCCGGCACCCCGGCAGCGCCTTCGCCAGTTCCTCGACCCCTTTCGCGGTCACCTTCGCCCGGTCCAGCCACACCTGTGACAGGCTCCGGTATCCGCGGATCGTCTCCAGCCCGGCGTCGGTCACGAGCGAGTGGTTGAGGCCGAGCGTCCGCAGCTCGCGGCACCCGGCCAGTTTCGCCACAACCTCATCGGTCACCCGCGCGCGGGCGTTGAGGTTGACCTCGGTGAGCGCGAACCGCCCGGCCGGCAGTTCGGTCACCTCGAACAGTTCCGTCGGCCCGCCGTTGACGCGCACCTTGCCGCGCAGCGCGAGTACCGCCTCGGCCGCCCACCGGTCCGGCTCCAGTCGCAGCACGTAGGTGGTGCGGTCCAGGGCGTTGACGAACGCGTGCCGCCCGTCCGGGTGCCAGCGGCCGCCGGTCGCCGCGCCGCGGAACGGGATGTCCTTGAGCACGTCGCCGGTGACCGCGTTCAGCACCTGCGCGCCGGTCGAGACGCCGACCAGCAGCAACTGCCCGTCGGGCGAGTAGTCGGCCCAGTACGCCGGAACCCCCTTCAGCTCCCGCGGCGGGCCGACGACGCCGTCGGCGAGGTCGCACGCGATCAGCCCGCCGGCGGTGCGGGAGAACGCTACCGCCCGGCCGTCGGGCGACAGCGCGAACCCGGTGCTGGGGAACTGCGGCGCGTCCTGGCGGAGCGCCAGCCCGGTCGGGGTGACCGCGTACACCACGAACCGCCCCGGCTCGCCGCCGCCGGGCGCGCGGGCGGCGAGCAGGAACCGGCCGTCGGCGGTGAACCGCATCGCGTACGGGATGAACCCGGCGTCGGCCGGCGGGCCGAACTCCCGCGGCTCCGGCCCGGACACGTCCCACACGCCGACCCGCGTCTCCTTGTTCACCGCCAGCAGCCGGCCGTCGGGCGAGAAGTCGGTCGGCGGCATGTCGCTGAACGCCTTCCGCTCCGCCCCAATCGGGTCGGCCGCCGGGCCGACGCCCAGCCGCCCGCCGGCGGAGAGCGCCAGCAGCCGCCCGTCCGGCGCGTACCGCGCCGCGCTCGTCTTGCCCTCGAGCGCGGCCGCCGTCCAGTTCGTGAGGTTCCACAGGTGGGTGCGGCCGTCGTCGCCCGACGGGGCGGCGAACCGGCCGTCCGGCGACACCACCGGGGCGTTGAACGCCATCTGCGGGGCGAACGGCGGGCGCTCGGCGAGTCCGTCGTCGGCCACCGCCCACAGCCGCACCGCGCCGCTGGCGTGCCCGGTGGACAGGGTGCGGCCGTCCGGCGACGCGGCCAGCGCGCGGCACCCGCCGCTGGTGTGCGACATGCTGGCACTGCCGACCGGCCGCACCCCGGACGGGGTGAGCGCGCGGACCAGCAGGTATGCCTCGGTCGCCACCGCCAGTTTGCTCTCGCCGAGCAGTGCGACCCGGTCCCACGGGCCGCCGCCGGCGACGGCGATGCTGTGTGTCAGCTTCGGCGCGGCCCCGCTCGTGTCCCACACCCGCGCCGCGCCGCCGACGTCGGCCAGCGCGACCCGGCCGTCGTTCGCGACGCTGAGTTGGCCGAACGTGAACGTCACGATCCGGACCCGCCCCTCGTCGCCGGGCAGGTCGAACCACTTCACCAATCCGATGGTCGGCGAGAGCGCATACACGGCGACCCGGCCGTCGGCGCCGGCGGCGACCAGCCGCGTGCGGTCCGGCGACAGCGCGAACGTCACCGCCGGCACCGCCGGGCCGACCGCCGCCGGCTTGTCGCCCAGCTTCCACACGCCGAGCGTGCCGTTCGCCTCGACCAGCGCCGCGCCGGCGCCCAGCGGGGCGACGATCGGCCCCGGGAGCGACACGTACTCGACCCCGGCCGGGTTCGGGTCGGACAGGTCGTACACCCGCTTGCCGCCGGCCGCCCATTTGCCGTCGGCGCTGAAGCTCGTGAGCGGCGGCCGCTTCACCCGCTCGCCGCTCGCCGCGTCGAACGCCTCGACCAGCGGCCCGGCCGACCCGAGTGCGAGCGCCGCGAACACCGTCCGCCCGTCGGCCGCGAACGCCAGGTGGTTGACGATGCCCGGCATCCGCAGCCGGTGGCTGCCGATGACCGCCACCAGTTCCTTCGGCTGCCAGGGGAACTTCTCGCCCGGCGGGACGAACTTCGGGTCGGCCGGGTCGAGGTGGTCGAGGGCGAACACCTCCTCCGGGCGCACTGGCACGGCCGCGGCGACGAGGTTCGGCGGCAGCGGGTACACCTTGCCCGGCGTTCCGGAAGGCACGCCGGGGGGCGCGTTCGGCAGTATCGGTGTCGGCGGCGGTGGGTCGTCCTTGCGCGCCGGCGGCGGGGGCGCGTCGGGCGGCTTGCGGGGCCACAGCACCGCCGCGACCGCCGCCCCGGCGGCCAGCGCCGCGACCGCCGCCACCGCCAGCGGCCACTTCGGCGCCGTCCGCGGGTGCGACGGCACCTTCGGCCCGGCCGCGGCCGCGGACTCGGCCAGCGGGACGGCGACCGACTCGGACACGTCGATGCCGTCCCACACGTTCTGGGTTTGCGCGCCGATGTGGAGCGACTCCGGGGCCGCGACCGCCGACGGGGGCGGGGCCGCGACCGCCGCGCCCAGCGCCGCGACCACCTCGGCGGCGGTCTGGAACCGTGCCGCCGGCTCTTTCGCCAGGAGGGTCAGAATCACCTGCTCGACCGCTTCGGGCAGGTCCGGGTTGTGCGCCCGCGGCGCGACCGGGGCGTCGATGGCGATGCAGGTGAGCGTCGCCATCGGGGTCGTGCCCTTGAACGGCAGCTTCCCGGTACACAGCCGGTACAGCATCACCCCGAGGCTCCACAGGTCGGTGCGGTGATCGACCTTCAGCCCGCGGCCCTGCTCGGGGCTCATGTACACGACCGTGCCCAGCACCGCCCCCTCGCCGGTCAGGTGCTCGTCGTCGTCCGCGGCTCGGGCGAGGCCGAAGTCGAGCAGCTTGACCCGCCCCTTCGGCGCTTCCAGCCAGATGTTAGCCGGCTTGACGTCCCGGTGCACCAACCCCAACTCGTGGACCGCGAACAGCCCCAGCGCCGTCTCGCGGCCGACCCGCACCACCTGTTCGAGGGGCAGTTCGCCCTTCGTCTTGAGGAAGCGGTCGAGCGGCATCCCGAGCAGGTATTCCATCGCGATGAACGGCATCCCGGCCTGCTCATCGACGTCATGAATGGTGACGACGTGGTCGCTGCGGACCTGGGCGGCGGTGCGGGCTTCGCGGAGGAACCGCTCGCGGGCGACGGCGTCGGCCGCGTACTGCGGGAGCATCACCTTGAGCGCGACCTTGCGGTCGAGGACGGGGTCGAACCCGAGGTAGACGGCGCCCATCCCGCCGTGGCCGAGCTTCTGGAGGACGCGGTACCGGCCGAACGTGCCCAGCTCGCCGGCCCGCTGCGGCGGGGCGAGGCGGTGCGTGCCGTCGGGCAGCGTGGCGGTCGGCTCCAGCGGCCCGGCCGAGTCGCGGGCGGCGCTGGCGGCGGCAGTCTGGGCGGGGTCGGTCATCGGGCGTCGCCTCGGATGGAAGTGCGGCCATCATACCGCACCGCGAACACCGAGGCGAGCGACCGCTACTCCTTCTGCCCGGCGCGGGCGATGGCGTTGAACACCAGCTTGAACGTCGCGTGCGGCTGCGCCCGGTAAAGGACTTGCGGCCCGTACAGCACCACCCGGCCCTTGCCGACCGTCGCGTCGATCACCCCGACCCCGCCGTCGAGGTACTCCTGCCCGAACGCCCACCCGCTGCGGAGCGGCGCCTTGCCGGCGAACCACACCACCCGCTCCGCCTTCGATTCGGCCGGAAGCTTGAACGTCGGGCTGTTCGCGAACATGAGATCGACCTCGTCGCCCATGCCCCAGGCGAGCGGGTGCGCCGGATCGACCTTCGCCCGCAGCACCGACGGCGGGACGTAGAACTTGTCGCGCCCGAGCGGCTTTACGTTGCCGTCGGCGTCCTTCGCGACGAGGTGGTTTTCCACCGCGATGCCCAACTCCTTCGCCAGCGCCGTGGAGGTGCCGATGGCGAGCAGCGTGCCGCCGGCCTCGACGAACTTCTTCAGCTCGGGCACGGTCTTGGCGGCGGTGATGCTGCCGCGGCGGCCGCGGTAGTCGGCCGGGAGGCCGAGTTCGTCCACCACGTTCGGTTCGGGGGGTTGGTCGCCGCCCGCGCCCCCGCCGCCCATCCCGCGGCCGCCGATGTACGCGCCGTCGACGAGCAGAATCACGTCGAACTTGTCGCGGAGGTTGCCCTTGTCGAGGTCCGGCGGGTACACGACCGTGAACGGGAACTCGAACTGCTCGAACAGCCACCGCGTCCACCCGGACGGCATCGAGCCGCCGTAGCGGTCGGCGAGCGCGACGCGAACCGGCTTCAGCTTGACGGCCTTCGCCGGGACCGCGCCCGGGACGAACGTCATGCCGAGTTCGGTGAGCGGGTCCAGGTTGCCGACGCCGTTCTTGCCTTTGACCACGTAGAACGTGCCGGCCGGGTACTTCGTGCCGCCGTCCGCGAGCGGTTCGGTCAGCCGCCGCACGTCTTCGCCCGCGGCGAGCAACTTGTTCACCGCCCGGAACGCGTCGTTCGTCTCGGTGCCGAGGTAGTAGCCGTCGGCCGGGACCGGCTTGATGCCGCGGCCGCGCGGCGGCGGAAGCTCGTCCTTCAGCGGCTCGAACGGCCCTTCCACCGCGGTCAGGATGCGGTCGAACTTGACGCCCATCTGGAAGGCGAGGGTGTACCCGGCGGCGTCGTAGGGCGGGGTGGGCGGCGCGCCGGGGTACGCGAAGTCGTCCGGGTGGTCCTGCGGTTCGAACATGTCGAGCACGTGGGCGCGGAACGCCTGCGCGCACGGCACGACGTAAGTGCCGGCGGGGTATTTGACCTTTCCGATCTCGAATGCGGCGGTCGCCCGCTGCACCCTCACCCCGGTGCCGATGAGCGCGTTGACGAACTTCGTCGCGGTGAGGAAGTCCGACTGATCCGACGGAATGACGTAGGCCCGGGCGTCCCGCTTGGCCGGGTCGCGGAACGCCTTCGCGAAGCCGTCCGGCCCCTTTCCGCCCTTCGCCGCGGCCACCATCTTCGGCGTCACGGTCCACGAGTCGGTGTTACCCTTGTCGATGGCCCGCTTGCCCATCAGCCAGATGTTATGCAGCAGTTCCGAGCGGTGGCGCGACGCGTAATCGAGGATCGCCTTGTTCGCGGTGACGCTGTATTCGACCGACTGCCGGAAGTGCCACTCCTGCGGCGCGACCGGGGCGAGCAGATCGGCCTTCGGGAGCTGCATCGCCGGGTTGAACGGGATGCGCGACGGCGTCGGGTTGCCGATCGTTTCCGTCAGCAGCCCGATCATGTTGTGGAAGTACGCGGTGGTGCGGAGGCCGCCGTTGAACCACGTCGAGTACCTTGCGCCGCTGCGGGTGGTGGCCCCGGGCTTGTCCTCGGCGAGGAACCGCTGCATCATCGCCGCGCCGAGCGCGTCGATGCCGCTGACGACGAGCGGGTCGAAGTTGTAGTTGAACGGGTCGCGGAACGGCGGGCAGAACAGCACGGTGCCGGGCGGCCCGGTCTGGTGGTGGTTGTACACGATCTGCGGCAGCCACTCGCGGTACATGACGCGGTTCATGTTCCGCGTCTCGGCCTGCGTGTTGGCGTAGAAGTCGCGGTTGTTGTCGTGCCCGATGTACTTCTGGTACAGTCGCGGCAGGGTGCTGAGCGTCCGCTTCTTCGGGTCTTTTTCACGCATGTACCAGTCGGCGACGAGGTCGTGCCCGTCCGGGTTGGCGTGAACGAACAGAATGATCACGTCATCGAGGATGCGGAGCGTTTCGGCGTCGTTGGCGGCGAGGAGGCGGTAGATGGTCTCGGCCATCGCCTGGGCGCAGAGGGTTTCGCTGGCGTGTAGCCCGCCGTCGATCCACACGACCGCCTTGCCCACCGCGGCGGCCCGCTTTGCCAACTCCGGTGCGAGTTCGCCCCCCGCGAGCACGCAAGCGATCTGGCGGTAGCGTTCGAGCTCCTTGTGGTTGGCGGGCGAGGTGACGACCGCCATCAGTTGCTTCCGCCCCTCGGCCGTCGTTCCGATGCTCGACACCTTGATCCGGTCAGACTCGGTTTCGAGCTTCGCGAGGTATTTGGCGTACTGCTCGTAGTTGGCGAGGCAGTAGTCGTCGCCGAGGTTGAACCCGAAGTGCGCCTTCGGGGTGGTGACCTTCGGCGGGTCGTCGGCGGAGCGCGCGGGGGCGAGCGGGGCGAGCGCCGCCAACCCGGCGGCGAGCGCGAGCGGGGCGAGCAGACGTGGCAGCATCGTCGTACCTTCGTGGTGTCTGGGGAACTGTTGAGGTGGCGGCCCCTCACCCGGCCGGCGGTTGGGGTGCGTGGCACTACACCAGTGTAGCGGTCCGCGCCGGCCGCCCTCTCCCCGCATGCGCGGGGCGAGGGAATACACCTTGCGTCTCGATAGCGACACGCGCCGAGTCGCTCTGCGCGGCGGGAGTGTATTTCCTCGCCCCGCGCATGCGGGGAGAGGGTGGCCGGCGCGGACGCCGGTTGCGGAGGTCGAGGGCGAACACGAACCGCCGGCCGGGTGAGGGGCTGCCACCTCCGCCGGCGCGCAAGGGGCCGTCACCGACGCGGCTACTTCTTCTCCGCCTTCTTCGGGTTCTTCACGTACAGGTCGAGCCACGCGACCCACCGCGCCCACATGTCCATGTTCGTCTCGCGGGCGATCGGCCCGTGCCCCTCATACGGGTACATGTACAGCGCCGCGTTCTTCCCCATCCCGTCGAGCGCCGCGAACAGCGCCTCCGAGTTCATCGGGTGCGTGCCCGGGTTCTCGTCCTCCATCCCGTGGTACATCAAGAGCGCCCCGTTGATCTGGTTGGCGTACAGCAGCGGCGACATCTCCAGGTACGTCTCGCGGGCCTCCCACAGGTGCCGCCGCTCGCTCTGGAAGCTCATGCTCGTGAGCGTGCGATTATAACAGCCGTCGCCGGCGATCCCGGCCTTGAAGAACGGGGTGTGGGCCAGCGCGTTGGCCGTGCTGAACGCCCCGTAGCTGTGCCCGCCGCACGCCAGGCGGTCGCGGTCGATCAGCCCCCGCTTGTCGCACTCGTCGATGGCGGCCCACAGGCCGTTCCGCAGGTCCGAGACGTAGTTGTCGTTCATCCGGCCTGCGGGGCCGACGATGGGCACGTCCGGTTCCACCACCGCGTACCCGGCGAGCGTCAGAATGGCGACGCTCCGCGGGTTCGGGGCCGTGTAGCGGCCCCCAGTAGCGAGTGGGTTTGTCCCGCCGTCGCGCCCGGCACCCTGGTCGTAGGCGGCCTGGTCGGCGTACTCCCGCGGGTAGATCCAGAACAGCGCCGGTTGCTTACCTTCTGCCTTTGGCGACCGCGTCACCTTCACCCAGAACTTGAATCCGTCCACGCGGGTGACGCGGAACCGCTCCACCTTCAGTTCGTGGAACCACGGCGTTTTGTCAACATTATTCGTCAGCTTGGTGATCTTTCCGGTGGCCAACTCCGTCATGTACGAATCCGGCACGACGGTCGCCTTCTGCCGCGTCGTGAACACCCGCGTGATGTCGTTCCCGTCCACGCCATCCACGGTTTCGAGCATGTCCGCGGTGCCTTCGAACACCCGCGACTTCTTCCCGGTCGTGATCTCGATCGACTCGATGTACGGCTTGGCGAACGATTCCTTCGCGTCCTTGACCTCCTTCGCGTCTTTCGCGTCCTTCGGGTCGGCGCCCTTGCCGCCGAACCCGCGTACGCGGTCGGAGCCGGTCGTATAAACCTCGCCCTTGCTCGACACGCGGACCACGTTCAGCCCGCCGACGTTGCGGGTCATCAGCCCGATGCCGACGGTCGGCCCGCCGCGGAAGCTGCCCGGTTGCTCTCCGTCGTCGCTGTCGTTCTTGGGGTCGGCGTCCTTCTTCGGCGGGACTTCGCCCGGTCGGGTCGGGAACGTCGGGCCGCGCGACACCACATACGGCTTGGCCTTCGCGTCGGTCAGGTCGATGGCCGAAATCTGCCGCACGTTGTCGATCGTCTGCGAGATGAACATCCATCGGCAGTCGGCCGAGTACTGCACGCCGAGGATGCGCGTGTCCGTCTCGTAAATCACCTTCTCGTCGCCCTTGCCGAACGGCGGCAGCCACAGCACGACGCGGTCCTTGCGCGGCGCGGCTTTGGCGTCGTCCTTCTTGGCCTCTTCCTTCTTCACGTCGTCCTTCTTGACGTCATCCTTTTTCGGCTCGTCTTTCTTGGCGTCCTTCTTGGCCGGTTCGAGCTGAAGGAACGACAACCCCTTGCCGTCGGGCCGCCAGATGAGGTCGCGCCTGGCGTCCGGGTCGAACGGCTCCGGGGCGACCGGGCGCGGCGGGTCGTCCGGGTTCGGCGGGTCGATCGGCTGCGGCGGCTGCGGCATCGGATCGGTCTTCGGGTCGGCCTTCGGTGTCGGCTGCGTCGTGCCCTTTGCGCCCTTCGTGACGCCGCCCTTCGGGAACGTCGGTTGGGTCGGCACCGGGTTCGGATCGACCGGCTGCGGCGGGGTCTCGCGCAGGTTGCGGTCGGACAGCGTCGTCAGCGACTTCCCGGCCGCGTCCCACACGCTTTCCAGCGTTCCGAATGCACTAAAAGAGGTGTGATACGAGAACGGCTTCTTGACCGTGGTGACGCGGAAGTGCGTCGCGCCCGGGGCCGTGCTGACGCCGCGAATCATCGCCGGACTGCCCACGTTCGTCACCTTCCCGTCGGCCACGTCGATCAGCGCGAGCTGGCCGGTGAGGTAGTACTCGAGCTGTTGCATCTGGGCGGGCGATTCGAGCAGGAAGCGGATGGTGCGGGACGCGTCCTTGCCGTCGCGGGCGACGCGGACCTTCGGCTCGGTGGCGACGCCCGCCTTCGGGGCGACCGCCTTGCCCTCGTCGGGCCGCAGCACGGTCTGAATCTGCTTGCCGTCGAGCGACCACTGCACGCCCTTGACCATCGTGGCGAGCACCGGCGTGCGGGTGAGCTTCCGGCAACCGCCGGTTTCGGTGTCGGCGACGCAGACGTGCGTGGAATCGGCGAACAGCGCGAGGAACGCGAGCTTGGAGCCGTCCGGGGACCACGCCGGCGACGCGACCCGCGCCCCCTGCGGGGCCTTCACTTTCACGGTGCGCCCGTCGGCCGGGAACACCAGTTCGAGCGCCTCGGCGCTGCCCACCCACAGGTCGCGGGCGCGGTGGGCGACCGGATCGACGGCGAGTTCGGCGAAATGCACGCACGGGCATCCGAGCCGGTCGAGCGTCGGCAGCGGGTCGCGCTTCGCCACCAAGAACTTGCGGCCGTCCGGGCTGAGGTCGGTGAGCGCCACGTTCACGCCGCGGGCGGCGAGCACCGCCTCTTCGATCTCCTTCGGCGGCAGCAGGTACGCTTCTTTTTTCAGCAGCGCGAGTTCGGGCGGTTCGGCGACGACCGGTCGCGGCGCGGGGGCCTGCTCGACCGGCTTGCCGGGCTGGGCGAAGGTCGGGTCGGCGCTGAGCAGGGCGAGCAGCGCGAGCGAGCCGAAGGCGGCAGCGGATCGGCGCGCGAGGCGGACGCCTGGCATGGTGTTCCTCGTGACGAAGGGCGGCGTGCCGGCCCGGGGGAGATGGTCGGGCCGAATCGTGTGCGAGTCGTGAAGGTCAATAGATCAGCCGGCGGGCGGGTCGTCAATCGACCGTCGGCGTTTCCAGGCGGCCCACAGCAAGAATGAAAGCGACATGAGGAACATGAGGGCGAAGGCCCGCCGCACCTCCGGGCTGCCGAAGACGGCTGCGGCGTTGAACATCACGAACGCCAGGAAGCCGTGAACGCCCCAGTTCAGCCACCGCGGCCGCCGCCGGTACGCGTCGAACGCGACCAGCGCCCACACCGCGTCCGCATACCACACCAGCACGAACGCGTAGTTCACATACACGCCTTCGCCGTACCCGCCGACCGCGCGGGTGTGCTCCCGGGCCGCCGCGTGCGACCACCCGTGCCCCAGGTGGAACGCGACCGCGACGTGAACGATTGCCAGCGCGCACCCGAACGCCCAGATCGTGCGAAGGTTGTGGCCGAAGGCGACCAGCCACCCGCCGCACCACGCCACCACCGGCAGGAAAGCGGTGTGCTTGATCTCCGCGGCGGTCACGTCGGCCCCGACCGGTTCGAGGAGCGGAAGGGCCGACGAAGCGACGAGCGACAGGATGACGAACGCGGCAGTGAGGATTGCGAGTGAGCGCCAGAGGCGCGATTGAACCCGCCGCACTTCGGCCATACATCACCTTTCCTCTGACCCCGGCCGTGAACCGGTGCGGAGCGTGAGTGAGAGCCGCGTCGGTGGTGCCCCTCACCCGGCCTCGAAGACTCGGCCGACCTCTCCCCAGCGGGGAGAGGTCCATCCGGGGATGCGCATAGCAACACGCGCCGTTAAGCCTGGCGCTGCTGCGCGAGCACCTCTCCCCGCTGGGGAGAGGTCGGCGGCCGCTTTGGGCCGCCGGGTGAGGGGAACCCCGTATACGATCGCCCGATTCGCCGTCCCACCACCCGCGAGGCCGACGCCATGCCGCGCCGAACCAAGATCGTCGCCACCCTCGGGCCGGCGACCGACACCCCCGACGCGCTCGACGCGGTCCTCCGCGCCGGGGTCGATGTCGCCCGCGTCAACTTCTCGCACGGCGCCGCCGACGAGCACATCGGCCGCGTCCGGCGGTTCCGCGACGCCGCCCAGCGCGTCGGCAAGTTCGCCGCCATCCTCGCCGACCTGCCCGGCCCCAAGATGCGCGTCAAGATGCCGGCGCTGCGGTTCCTCAACGCCGACGACGCCGTCTGGTTCTCGCTCTCCGCCGCCCCGGTCGAGCCGGGCGACCTCGTCCTGACCGAACCGGAACTGCTCGCCGACGTCCGCCCCGGGCAGCGGATGCTGCTCGACGACGGCCGGCTTCAGCTCGAAGCGGTCGAGACGACCGGCGGGCGGCTGCGGTCGAGGGTGATTGTCGGCGGCACGCTGCACCCGAACAAGGGGCTGAACCTGCCGGACACGCCGCTCACCATGCCGGCACTCACCAGCCGCGACCGTGAGGCGATCACCGTCGCGGCGCAGGCGGGCGTGGACTGGGTCGCGGTGTCGTTCGTGCGCGGCCCGGAGGCGGCCGACGAGGTCCGCGCCGCGTGCGCCGCGGCCGGGATGACCGACATGCCGGTGCTGGCGAAGGTCGAGCGGCCGGAGGCGGTTGATCGGGCCGGGGCGATCGTCGCCGCGTTCGACGCCATCATGGTGGCCCGCGGCGACCTGGGCGTCGAACTTCCCCTGGAACGCGTCCCGTCGGTGCAAAAGACGCTGATTGCGGAAGCCCGGGCCGCCGGCAAGCCGGTGATCACCGCCACGGACATGCTCGACTCGATGCGGAACAACCCGCGGCCGACGCGGGCCGAAGCGAGCGACGTCGCCAACGCGATTTACGACGGCACGGACGCGGTCATGCTGTCCGGCGAGACGGCAGTCGGGCAGTACCCGGTCGAAGCCGTGAGTTGCATGCACCGCGTGGCGGTGGAAACCGAGCAGCACATGCGCCGCATGGCGCCGCGGCACCCGGACGTGTACGACGCGTCCGACGACGCCATCGACTGTAGCATTACGATGGCCGCGTGCGCGCTGGCCGACGAGTTGAACGCGGCGGCGATCGTCACCCCGACGCTGAGCGGGCGGACGGCCCGGCTGGCGGCCCGGCACCGGCCGTGGGCGCGGGTGGTGGCCGTCGCCCCGACGGACGCGGTGTTGCAGCGGCTGGCGCTGGTGTGGGGGATCACGCCCGTCCGGATGACGCCGGTGCCGCCCGGCGGCGCGCGGATGGCGCGGGCGGTGAGGGACGCGTTCGAGGCGGGCATCCTGAAGGCCGGGGAACTGGTGGTGCTGCTGGCCGGCCACCCGATCGCCGGCGAACCGCGATTCCCGACGGTCCGCGTCGTGCGGGTTGGGGAAGATGGCACCCCGGTCGCGCCGTAGGCGAAGAACCCACCCCCGACCCACTCCCTGCAGGGAGGGGGAGAAAAGCATCGGCTCGACGCGGGCGTTTGCGAAGTGCAATGGTTTTTCTCCCCCTCCCTGCAGGGAGGGGGCCGGGGGGTGGGTTTCTTCACACCGCCTACTTTCATTCGCCCGGCCGGCCGATTACAGTGTAGTCCGTACTCGCTGCCGCCCTCTCTCCGTCACCCCAATCCGGCCACCGGCCGGGGGAGCTGCCTGTGGACGTCTTCAGCCGTCGCGAATTCCTCAACCGCTCCGCGCTCCTCGCCGCCGCGTCGGCCGCGGGCGCGACCGCAACCGCCACCGCCCAGGACAAGCCGCTCCGCGCCGCCGGGCAGGCCGACAAGCTCCGCGTCGCGGTCGTCGGCGTCCGCGGCCGCGGGATGAGCCACGTCGGCGGGTTCCTCGGCAAGAACAACTGCGAGATCACCACCGTCTGCGATTGCGACGAGGCGGTCATCGGCAAGGCGATGACGCAGATCGAGGGCAAGCAGGGCAAGGCCCCGAAGTACGAGAAGGACATCCGCAAGGTCATCGAGAACAAGGACATCGACATCGTCTCGATCGCGACGCCGAACCACTGGCACGCGCTGATGGCGGTGTGGGCGATGGAGGCCGGCAAGGACGTGTACTGCGAGAAGCCGGCGACGCACAACGTCCGCGAAGGCGCGATCATGACCGCCGCCGCCCGCAAGTACAAGCGGATCTGCCAGGTCGGCACCCAGAGCCGCAGCAACCCGGGCATGCGGGACGCCGTCGCGTACGTCCAGAGCGGCAAGATCGGCAAGGTCGATCTGGCGATCGGCCTGTGTTACAAGCCGCGCGGCAGCATCGGCAAGGTGGCCGGCCCGCAAGAGCCGCCCAAGACGATGGACTACGACCTGTGGTGCGGCCCGGCCCCGCTCAAGGCTCCGCAGCGGAAGACCGGCAACGGCACCGTCCACTACGACTGGCACTGGATCTGGGACTTCGGCAACGGCGACCTCGGCAACCAGGGCGTCCACGAGATGGACAAGGCCCGGTGGGGGCTGAACAAGAACACGATGCCCGGCAGCGTGTTCAGCCTCGGCGGCCGCTTCGGCTACACCGACGACGGCGAGACCGCGAACACCCAACTGTGCGTGTTCGACTACACCGACGCGAAGATGATCTTCGAGGTCCGCGGGCTGACGACCGACGCCTACAAAGGCGCGAAGGTCGGCAACATCTGGGTCGGCAGCGAGGGGTATGTGGTCTGCCCGAGCTACAACGCGGGCGTCGCCTACGACAAGAGCGGCAAGGAGATCGCGAAGTTCGGCGGTGGCGGCGACCAGAACCACTTCGACAACTTCGTGAAGGCCGTCCGCAGCCGCAAGGTGGAAGACCTCAACTGCGACATCGCCGAGGGGCACTTGTCGGCGGCGCTGTGCCACCTGGCGAACATCAGCTACCGGTTGGGTACCGAGGGGCCGCTGTCGAAGGCCGCCGACGCCGGGGCCGACAAGAACGTGAACGAGTTCGCGGCGAACATGCTGGCCCACCTGAAGGCGAACAAGGTGGACGCGGCCGAGACGAAGGCGCGATTCGGGCCGACGCTGACGATCGACACCAAGACGGAGAAGTTCGTCGGGAACGAGAAGGCCAACGCGATGCTGTTCCGCGAGTACCGCAAGGGCTTCGAGCTGAAGGACGTGGGCTGAGTTTCACCGAACCCACCCCCGGCCCCTCCCTGCAGGGAGGGGCCGGGGGTGGGTTCTTCACACCTCTCAAGAGACACGCCCCATGCGCCCCTCACTTCTCCTGCTGCCGCTGCTCGCCCTGCCGCTGTGCGCCGCGGACCTGCCGCGGCCCGCTCCCACCAAGCCCTCCGAACCGGTCGCCAAGGAGTACTCACCGGCGAAAGCGGCCGAGTACCTCGACGCCGTCGGCATCGGCTGGACCCGCGAGCGGAAGTGCGTCACCTGCCACACCAACATGCCGTACCTCACCGCCCGGCCCTTACTCAAGGGCGACGAGTGGAAAGAGGTCCGCACGTTCCTCGAAAAGGACGTGGAAAAGTGGTCGAACGGCGGGAAGCCGCGCGGCGACGCCTACGTGGTCGCGACAGCGTTCGCGCTCGCGTTCAACGACGCCCAGCAGACCCAAAAGCTTCACGACGCGACCAAAGCGGCCCTCGACCGCATGTGGACGGTCCAGAAGGATCACGGGGCGTGGAACTGGCTGAAGTGCGACTGGCCGCCGCTCGAACACGACGACTATTACGGCGCGGTGCTGGCCGCGCTGGCTGTCGGCTACGCCCCGGGCGAGTACGCGAAATCGGATTCGGCCAAAGCCGGCGTCGAGAAGCTGCGGGCGTACCTCAAGAAGACCCCCGCGCCGGACCTACACCACGCCGCGATGCTGCTGTGGGCGTCCACCAAGCTCGACGGAATTCTGAAGGCCGACGATCGGGAGTTGATCATGCTCGGGCTGGTCGGACTGCAGCGGGCCGACGGCGGGTGGTCGCTGCCGTCGCTGGGCCGCTACAAGCGGCGCGACAAGGACAAGACGCCCAACGACCCGAACGCCGAGAGCGACGGGTACGGCACCGGGTTCGTCACCTACGTCCTCTTGCAAGCCGGGTTGAAGCCGACCTCCGGGGAGGTCGCGAAGGGCTTAAAGTGGCTGAAGGCGAATCAGCGTGAAAGCGGCCGGTGGTACACGCGGTCGCTGAACAACGACGCCGACCACTACATCGCCAACGCCGGCACCGCGTTCGCCGTGCTGGCGCTCGAAAACGTTAAGTAAACCAGAAGAGTTGATCCGCAGATTACACAGATAAACACAGATTTAAGAGATATAATTGAGTTCGACTTAATCGTCTTCTGTCTTTTCTCAATCTGTGTTTATCTGTGTAATCTGCGGATCAACTCTTCTGCCTCACTTGAACGCTTCCCACTCCTTGCCCATCACCGCGGACGCGATCTTCAGCTTCAGGATCTCGTCGGTGCCCTCATAAATCCGGCACACGCGGACGTCCATCAGGTGCCGGGCCGGGCGGTACAGCGGGCTCCACCCCTTGCCGCCCCACACCTGCACCGCCCGGTCGGCCGCGTCCCACGCCGCGTTCGTCGCGAAGAACTTCGCCTGCGCGGCGAGCAGATCCGCCTGCCGGGCCAGTTCCTTGTCGCCCGGGGAGGCCGCGGCGCGGTCTTTCAACTCCGCGGCCCGCATCACGAGCGCGTCGGACGCGACCCGGGCCATTTCGATCTGTGCGATGTGCTCCTGAACGAGTTGGTGCCGGCCGATCTCCTTCCCGTGCTGCTTCCGCATCTTCGCGTAGCTGACGGCTTCTGCGAGGCAGTCTTCGATCACCCCGAGGCACCCGGCGGCGACGCTCAACCGGCCGCTCACCAGCGTCCCCATCGCGATGCGGAACCCGTCGCCCTCTTCGCCGAGTAGGTTTTCCGCCGGCACCACCGCGTTGTTGAGGGCGAACATCGCGGTGTTGGAGGTCGGAAGGCCCATCTTCGCGTTCGGCGAGAACGACTCCTTCTCGAAACCCTCCTGCGCCGTGTCGAGGACGAACGCGGAGATGCGGCGGTGCGGCCCTTCGGCCCCTTCCGGGTAGGCGAACACGACGATCGCGTCCGCGATGCCGCCGTTCGAGATGAGGTACTTCTCGCCGTTGAGGACGTACCCGCTGGCGGTCTTGCGGTAGGTGGTCTGCATCTCGCGCGGGTTGCTGCCCGCTTCCGGCTCGGTCAGCCCGAATGCCAGAATCGCGTCGCCCCGGCAGGCTTTGGGTAGGTATTTGCGCTTGAGGGCTTCGCTGCCCCACGTCTGGATGGGGTACGCGCCGATGCTGAGGTGCCCGCTGAAGAACGTGCGGACCGGGGTGCCCTCGCGGCCGATGCGCACCAAGGATTTGAAGTACGACACGTTGTCCGCGCCGCGCCCGCCGTATTCGGTGGCGATGTTCATGCCGAGCAGGTCGTACTTCTTCGCCAGTTCGATGACGTGCTCGTTCGGGCGGCGCTCGGCGTAGCAGATTTCTTCGTGCGGGCGCAATTCCTCGCAATACGCCTCGGTGTCGGCGGCCAGCTTGGCGGCGTCGAAGGCCATGACGTGACTCCTGGGAGGGTGTTGGAATTATACGCCGCGGAACCCACCCCCAACCCCCTCCCTGAAGGGAGGGGGCGACAAAACCTTCGCGCGCCGACGACGTTTATGGGGTGTCGATGCTTTTCTCCCCTCCCTGTAGGGAGGGGGTGGGGGTGGGTTCTTCAGCCCAAATCCCACATGGCGATCGACCCACGGAGGGCGCTGCCGGCGGCGCCGACCAGCCCGTCGGGGGCGATCGCCACGCACCCGAGCGGCCCGGCCTTCAGCCCGTACCACTTCTCGCACCGGTACGAGTCGCAGTCCCACTGCCGCACGCTCGCGTCGGCCGACGCGGTCCACACCGACCGCCCGTCCGGGGCGGCCGTGATCGCGGTGATCGGCGCGATGTGCCCCTTCAGCCGGTGCCGCACGAACCCCAACTGAAAGCCCCATACAACCAACCGCGAACTGTCGAACCCGAACAACTTGTCCCCGTCGCCGCTGACCGCGAGTTCCCGGCTGCTGCCCGAAATGCTGTGCTCGCCCGGCTCGCCGCTCGGCCACAGCACCCGCGCCCCGTTCACGATCACCTGCGAGCCGTTCGGGTGAACGGCGATCGTCCCGTAGTTGCGGTAGTAGCTGGCGAGGTTGCCGCGGCTGGACGCGACGATTTTGCCCTGCTCGTAGTCGAACTGGTGCAGTTTGACGTGCCCGCGGCTGCTCGTCGAAACGCGGCCGACCACGAACGCGCTCTTCCCGTCGGGCGCGGGGGCCATCCCGGCGACGCCGCTCATCCGCACCTCGGCCGCCACCTTGTACGTTTGCAGGTCGAAGCACTGCACGCCGCCGGCGCGCGTCGCGGCGACCGCGAACCGCCCGCTCGCGTCCGCGACGGCGCGGATCAGCCCGCACGAGTCGTGATCGGTCGCGGTTTCGGCGAGCTTCCACTGGTGGACGAGGCTGCCGGTCATTGGCTCCCACAGTCGCAGGTTGCCGTCCACGCCGGTGGACAGCAGCCCGCCGCCGTTGGGCACGAACGCGACCGACGTGACCGCCCCCTCGTGCGCCGGCCAGACGAACATGGGCGCTACCCCAAATCCCAGACGGTGATCGTGCCTTTTTGACCGCTGCCGACCGCCGCCATGTTACCGTCCGGAGACACCGCGAGGCAATCGAGGCCGCCCGTGTCGAACCGGAACGTGCGGTCGAGCGTCAGCGCGTGCGTGTCCCAGCACTTGACGGTCGCGTCGCGGCTGGCGGTCCACAGCCGGCGGCCGTCCGGCGACAGCTCCATCGCGGTGATCGGCCCGCAATGCCCCTTCAGCTTGGTTTTGAACAGCGACGTGACGAGCGAGTACACGACCACCTTCCCGCCGACCCGGGCGAACAGGTGTTCGCCGTCGGCCGAGAACGCGAGTTCTTCCGCCTCGTCGTACCACCGCCGCACGTCTACGGAAGTGCCGCGATCGCCCGACGCCAGCCAGCGGAACTGGTGACGCCCGACGCCGATCCGCGAACCGTCCGGCGAGAACGCCAGCGCCCGGGACCGGTACCAGTCGCCCGCCACCGTCGCGGCCTCGGACTGCGAGGCGAAGTCGTAGACGTGGAGTCTCGCGTCCCCGCCCGTGTCGCGCAGCACCGCGACGGAATGCCCGTCGGGCGTGCGCTTCAGCGCGTGGATGTGCGGGATGGCGCGCTCGGCGGTGATCCGCTCGCGCTCGAGGTCGAGGAACAGCAGCCGGCGGCTGTACTCGTGGACCGCGGCCCATTTCCCGTCGCCGGACGGGGTGAGCCAGCGGAGCGGGACCGCGACGTGGACCGGGGGCAACGGGATGGCGAACTGCTCGGCCCCGCTGAACGGCTCCCACGCCTTCACCCAGCCGTCGCCGGCCGACAGCAGGAACCGCCCGCCCGGCCCGAACGCGAGCGACGTGACGGCGCGTTCGTGGGCGTGCCAGGCGAACATGACTCATCCCCACACTTCGAGCAACCGCGAGTGGTCGGACAGGTCGTCGAAGAACAGGTCCGGGCCGCACAGCTTCAACTCGTCGGCCGGGTGCCAGCCGGTCGCCACCACCACCGCGTTCGCGCCGATCGCCCGCGCGCAGCGGACGTCCAGCGGGGTGTCCCCGATCACCCACACGTCGGCCGGGCTCACCGCCCCGCCGACGTGCGCCCGCACCGCGGCCAGCGCCGCCCGGGCCACGTCGTCGCGGTCGGCGTGCTCGTCCCCGAACCCGCCGAAGGCGAAGTACTCCCACAGACCGAAGTGCGCCAGTTTGGTTCGCGCCCCGGCCCGCACGTTGCCGGTCAGCAGCCCGAGTTGCATCCCCGGCCGCCCCGCGAGCGCCGCGAGCAACTCCGGGATCCCCGGGCACACCTCGCCGCCCTTCTCGTTCAGGTGCGTCGGCAGCAGCGCGAGGTACGCGTCCCGAAGGCGCACGCAGTTTTCCGGCGTCGCGGCGAGGCCGTGGACGCGGAGCAGGTCGGCGACGATGGCGACGTCGGTGCGGCCGCTGTACGGCACCTCGTCCCGCAACTCGGTCACGCCGAACGCGGACGTGAGCGCCCCTTCCATCGCCGCCTTGCCCGCGCCGCCGGTGCGGACCAGCGTTCCGTCGATGTCGAAGAGAATGATCGGCATGGGGGTGTTATACTAATTGCGGATTGCGGATTGCGGATTGCGGATTGAAAGGCGGCCGGGGCGAAACGCCCGGTTTTTCGAGGTTTTGGCCGTCCTTCAATCCGCAATCCGCAATCCGCAATCCGCAATCAGGTGCGACCATGCGCGTGCTCGCGATCGGTGACATTCACGGCTGCCTCGGCCCGCTCGACGACCTGCTCGCGTGGGTGCGGCCGACGCCCGACGACGTGCTCATCACCCTCGGCGACTACGTCGATCGCGGCCCGGACTCCCGCGGCGTCGTTCAGCGGCTCATCGAGCTGAAGCGGCAGCGGCCGGTCGTCTGCCTCCGCGGCAACCACGAAATCATGATGCTGGCCGCGTGGCAGGGCGACCGCGCGGAGCGCAAACAGTGGCTGAGCGTCGGCGGGGTCGAGTGCCTCGGCTCCTACGGCCGCACCCCGGGCAAGTCGGGCACGTTCGACGACGTCCCGCCGGAGCACTGGGCGTTCCTGCAAACCGAACTGGTCGATTACCACGAGAGCGAACTGTTCATCTTCGTCCACGCCGGCGTGCTGTGCGGGTTCGACATGGCCGACCAGCCGGACTACGCGCTGTACTGGGATTTCCTCGGCGACGCGATGCGGCACCAGAGTGGGAAAACCGTGATCTGCGGGCACACGTCGCAGAAAACGGGCGTGCCGAAGGTGGTGCCGGGCGCGGTGTGCATCGACACGTACATCCACGGCGGCGGGTGGCTGACCTGCCTCGATGCGATCTCCGGCAAGTATTGGCAGGTGGACGCTCTCGGACGCAAACGCGAGGGTTATGTAGACTACGAGGACGGGCACGAGTCGTAGGCGCGAAAGTACACCCATGATCGAAGTGCGCGACCTGTCGAAGTGGTTCAGCGGGGCCGGCGGCGAGCGGGTGACCGCGGTGGACGCGGTGCGGTTCACCGTCCGCCCCGGCGAGGTGTTCGGGCTGCTCGGCCCCAACGGGGCGGGCAAGACCACCACCCTCCGCATGCTCTGCACCGTCCTCACCCCGTCCGCCGGCACCGCGACCGTCGCCGACTTCGACGTGGTCACCCAGCCCGGCGAGGTGCGGCGACACGTCGGGTTCCTCAGCGCCAACACCGGCGTGTACGAGCGGATGACGGCGTGGGAGATGGTCGAATACTACGGCCGGCTCAACCAGATTCACCCGGATATCCTCTACCCGCGGATGGAGGAGCTGTTTTCGACCCTCCAGATGACCGCGTTCCGTGACGTCCGCGGCGGGCAACTGAGCACCGGGATGAAGCAGAAGGTGTCGATCGCCCGGGCGCTGGTGAGCGACCCGCCGGTGCTCATCTTCGACGAACCGACCGCCGGGCTGGACGTGCTCGTGCAGCGGGCCGTATTGGAGAACGTCAAGCGGCTCCGCGGGCTGGGCAAGACCATCATCTTCTCGACGCACATCATGCGCGAGGTCGAGAAGCTGTGCGACCGGGTGGCGATCATGGCGAAGGGCCGGGTGGTGGCGTGCGGCACGCCCGACGACCTCCGCCAGATGTACAAGCAGGACGACCTCGAAGAGCTGTTCTTCGCGCTGGTCAGTCCGGGCGGCACCCAGGACGCCGACAGGACCGAGGTGCTGTGAGGCGCTGCGCGTCACGGCATCGGGAACGTAGGTCACTCGCTCCGCGAGTGACACCAGCCACGTCCGCGAAGGATCGAGTAGCCGAGGGCGCGACTCGCCTACGTTCCCGACCGGCTCTCACTTCCGCGCGAACTCGATCCCCGACAGCTTGAGCGTCGCCGCCTTCCCGTCCTTGACGGCGAACACCGCGAGTTCGTCTTCGAAGAACCCGCCGGTCACGCGCCAGGTGTCCCGCTCGTAGTGCTCCAGCGGGTACGCGAAACTGCTGAACTTCGCCGCCAGCTTGCCGTTCGACTCCGTCACGACCGCGACCCCGTAAGCCGGGTGCGAATACTCGCCCGCGTACTCCTTGAACGCGAGCGACGGCGCCGCGGAGGCGTCGCGGGCCGCGTCCCGCGCCTTCAGCGCCGCCGCCTTTTCGGCCGCGACGTCGGCCTCCAGTGTGGTGAAGTGGTCGTTCCAGTCCTTCGGCTTCAGCCCGCAGTAGGCGTCGACGAGCGCGTTCGTCAGCGCCATCGGCATTCGCGTGTCGTGCAGGTTGGTCAGCACCGCAAGGCCCAGGTCGTGATCCGGGACGAGCGTCAGTTGGACGCGGAACCCGTCGAGCAGCCCGCCGTGGCCGACCACCTTCAGCCCGCGGTAGTCCGAGACGACCCAGCCCATCGCGTAGCTCGTTTGGACCGTCTCCGGGAACAGCCGCTTCGCCGCCCCGTCGAGCCGGATGAGGTTTTGCGGGGTGCGGGTCTCCACCAGGTTCTTGACCGACACCAGCCGCTTGCCGTCGGGCGCGACTCCGTCGGACACCTGGAACTGGAGCCACGCGGCGAGGTCGCGGGGCGTCGCGAACATCGACCCGGACGGGTTCGGCTCCTTCAACTCGTACTCCGGCGTCCGCTCGACATTGCCGCCCTTGGCGACCCGGTGCCCGGCGGCCCGCTCGGCGTCCTTCGGGATGCCGGCGGTCGTGAACGCCACCCCGGGCATGCCGATGGGGTCGGTGAGGCGCGTGCGAACGAGCTTCTCCCACCTGTCCTTGCCGGCGGCCTCCGCGACGCGCCCGGCGGCCAGATACGGGACGCTCGAGTACCGGTAGCCGCCGCGGAACGGGTAGTCGAGCGGCAACCGCGGGACTTGATTGAGCGCGTGGTCGAGGCTCCAGGGCGCGCGATACCACAGCAGGTCGTGGGCGGCCAACCCGGTGCGGTGGCTGAGCAGGTCGCGGACGGTGACGAGCGCGTCGGCGTTGGGGTCGGAGAGTTTGAACGGCGGGTAGTGTTTGCGGACGCTGTCGTCCCAGCCGAGCAACCCGTCGTCGGCGAGCGTGGCGAGCAGGGCGGTGGTGAACTGCTTGGTGCAGGAGGCGAGCGGGAACAGCGTGTCGGCGGTGACCGGGTCGCGGGCGCCGGCGGCGCGAACGCCGTACCCCTTCAGGACGAGCGCCCGGTCGCCGCGGACGACCACGACCGCCGCCCCGGGCACGCGGAACGCCTTGAGGGCGTCGGCCGCGAGCGCGTCGACGGCGTCGGGCGCCGGGGCGGCGGCCGCTGCGGCCCAAAGGGCGAGGAGTGCCAGTTGCATGTGTCGGCCTATGGGGTGAAACGTCGTCGAGGACTCGTGTGGGTGCTTGCCCCTCACCCGGCGGCGAAGCGCCGCCACCCTCTCCCCGCAGAGCCGGGGCGAGGGAAGACACCGCGCGTCTCAATCGCAACTCGCGCCGTGTCGCTGTGCGCGACGGCGAATGTCTCCCCCTCGCCCCGGCTCTGCGGGGAGAGGGTGGCGGCGCTTCGCCGCCGGGTGAGGGGCAACACCCACACGGTTCCGGGGCGCGCGTCTCGGCCCAAATCCCCCGGCCCGGTGCCCAGAACGCCCACCCCCGCCAGGGCACAACGGCGGGCCGGGCGGCGCCGTTTGCCGCCCCTGTGCGGCCGCCCGCAGGTTCGCGCGGCGGGGGCCGAACTGCAGCGAATTCTAGCCGCTCGGCCGGTTTTGGGGGCGAATACCGCTTGACCTGTGCGGGGCCGGCGTTATCGTCCCGCGACTTTCCGCCACAAGCGCGAAGGCCAAACGAATCAGGGGAACGGCGTCCCGGTCAGACCGGGGTGCCGGGCCGGACCAGGTTGGGGAGCCTGAGCCGGCCGGTCGAATACGCCGTTGAAGGGGGACGCGGGTCATGCGCCATCGGTACATCGGGGGAGCCGTTCTGGCAGCGGTCGTGTGGGCCGGCGGGCCGTCGGCCGCGGTCGCCACCGCCCAAGAGGGCGGGTTCCAGGTGCCTCTGAACTCCAGCCCGACCATCCCGATCCCGACCGGGCAGGCCGGGCAGCCGGGGTTCTACACCAGCGCCGAGTTCGTGATTTTCACCCAGACCAAGGCGATCGGCAACCAGACGATCGCGGTCCGCGGGTTCTACGACTTCACCGGCCGCATCACCGGCACCCCGGGCGGGTTCGTCGGCAGCGGGGCGGACGCCCTGAACACCGAGCGGATGGGCCGGCGGGAGTTCATGCCCGGGTTCCGGGCCGAGATCGGGTACCGGTTCGACACCGGGGTGCGGGCGTACTTCAACTACATGCAGTTCTACGACGCCCACTACTCGGCCGGGGCCACCCAGGCGGTGTTCAGCCGCGACCGCACCCTGGCCGACACGTTCCTGTCGTCGCCGGTGTTCAACTTCAACAACCAGTTCGCCGGGGCCCAGTTCGACACCGCGGCCGACAACCCGGACAACGGCGGGTTCAACACGTTCGGCATCTGGAACGCGGCCGAGATCATGGACATCAGGTTCACCCAGCGGTACCAGCAGGCCGAGGTGGGCATGCGGACGCCGATGTTCGCCACCGACTACAGCAGCATCTACTCGCTGGCCGGTGCCCGGTTCGCGTGGATCTTCGAGCGGTTCCAGTGGCGGACGGTGGACATCGCCAACGACGGCAGCGCCCCGCCGCAGAACGTGGCGTACTACACGAACACCCTGAGCCAGCGGATGTACGGCCTGTTCATCGGGTGCGGGCACGAGATCTACCTGGGGAGCATGTTCTCGGCCAGCCTCGACCTGACCGCGGCCGCGTACCTGGACGTGACCAAGAACCGGGCCAAGTACATCGTCGGGGACGAGTCGAGCCAGTCCAAGTTCGGCCGCGAGAACTTCTACTTCGTGCCCAGTGCGACCGCCGACTTCAACCTGTGGATGTACCCGGTGGAGGGGGTGCAGTTGCGGCTCGGGTACAGCGGGATCACGTTCTTCAACACCCGCCAGATGCGGGAGCCGGTCGGGTTCAACTTCGGCAACATCGACCCGAACGTCGGCCTGCGGGCGTTCCGGCTGTTGCACGGGGTCAACGTCGGCATCGGGTTCTTCTTCTAACCGGGGGCGGCGGAAAGCCCCTGATCCCCACACCCGGCCGCCGCGCGCTCCGCCCGAAGCGCGCGGCGGACGCCGTTGGTCGGCAGAAGAGTTTTCACCGCAGAGGGCACGGGAGGGCACGGGAGGAAGGCAAAAGAGAGTTGTTCAAAACTCTGTCTTCTGTCTTTCTCCCGTGCCCTCCCGTGCCCTCTGCGGTGAAAACTCTTCTGCCTTTATGCCCGATTGCCGCGTCCGCGCCCGGGGGTATAATCCCCCCCTGTTGCCGCAGTCGCCGCGGTTTGACGGCGGGGCGATCCGACGCGCGCATCCCAAGCTATTGAGGAGCCAGCATGGCCGACGGGCGTGACCAGTCAGCCGGTTTCAGCTACCGCACGGCCCTGCCGTGGACGAACCTCTTCCGCTGCTTCCAGGTCGCCCTGGACCCGCGCAAGCTGTTCATCGCCGCCGTCGGCATCTTCGCGATGTCGTTCCTGTGGTGGGTCCTGTCCGCCGCGTTCTACTACAAGGCGCCGACCAAGGACGACCCGGCGTACAGCGCCGCGGAGGTGAACAAGTACTTCGAGGACAAGGAGAACCCGGCCACCGGCAAGCCGTACACCAGCGAGGAGCTGGCGCCGGCCGTCCGGGACCGCTCCGAGAAGCTGTTCGCCCGCGACTACGCCCAGTGGCAGGAGCTGGACAAGCTGGCCGGCCCCGGCGGGCGGCTCCGCACCCTGCCGTGGTACGAGTACCGCGGCCCCAACCCGTTCCTGTTCGGCACCGACGTGCTCGGCGGCAGCGCCGCCGACCGCGAGAAGGCGCTGGGCGGGTTCGCCAGCGGCTCGGTCCCGGTGCTCATCGAGCCGCTCGTCAAGCTGCTGCTGCCGGTCGCCAAGCTGGTGTCCCCCGGGATCAGCCCGCAGACCCGGTTCTACCTGTTCCTCATCCTGCTGTCGAACGTCGCCGTCTGGGCGTTCTGCGGCGGCGTCATCACCCGGCTGGCCGCGATCCAACTGGCGAACAAGGGGCCGGTCACCTTCATGCAGGCGGTCCGGTTCGTCGCCAAGCGGTACCTCAGCTACCTCGGCGCCCCACTGGTCCCGCTGCTGATCATCGGGGCGGTGGTCGCCGGGCTGGTGGTGTACGGGTTCGTCTTCACCGTCATCCCGCTGGTCGGCGACCTGCTGCTGCTCGGCGTCGGGCTGCCGCTGGTCATCGTCGGCGGGGCGATCATGACCGTGTTCCTGGTCGGGCTGGTCGGGTACCCGCTCATGTACACGACGCTGTCCGCCGAGGGCGACCAGAGCGACACGTTCGACGCCCTGTCGCGGTCGGTCAACTACGTGTACCAGGCGCCGTGGCAGTACCTGTGGAACTGGGGCGTGGCGGTCGTCTACGGGGCCGCGGTGACGTTGTTCGTGCTGTTCTTCGTGTCGCTGACGGTGTACGTCGCCAAGTGGGCGGTCGGGCTGCCGGCCGGCCTCATCTGGCAGGACCGCAAGCCCGAGTACCTGTTCATCTACGCCCCGGAGTCGTTCGGCTGGCGGGAGCTGCTGACCAAGGACTCGCCGTACGCCGTCCAGGGCGACTGGGTCGGCGTGGACCGCGACGGCAAGCCGGTGCCGAAGGACGACGCGACCGCCATCCGGCAGGTGTACGAGTACAAGCAGCTCGACCCGAAGGCGTACGCGGCCAACCGGGCCGACTACTGGTACCGCACCTGGGGCGCGTGGATCGTCTGCATCTGGCTGACGCTCGCCTTCCTCATGATGCTCGGGTTCAGCTACAGCTTCTTCTGGTCGGCCGCGACGATGATCTACCTGCTGATGCGGAAGAAGGTGGACGAGGCCGAGTTGGACGAGGTGTACGAGGACGACGAGGAGCCGGAGGCGCCGCTCGCGCCGCCGAAGATCGCCCCGCCGGCCGCGACCGGTGGCCCGACGCCTCTGCCGGTGCTGGCCCCGCCCCCCGCGCCTCCCCCGGTTACTCCGCCGGCCGAGTCGGCGACGCTACCGTTCAAGCCGGCGCCGGTCCCGGTTTCGCCGCCCCCGCCGGTTTCGCCGCCCGCGCCGGCCATCGACCGCTCGCTGACCGACCCGACCAAGCTCGACGTGCCGAAGGTGGACGTGCCCAAGCCGACCGCCGAACCGGAAAGCCCGAAGAAGCCCGACGAGCCGCCGCTCCGGTAGGTCGGCAATAGCGAAGCGCTTGATCCGCAGATTACGCAGATAGACACAGATTCAGAGACAGGGGAGAATCGACCTCATCCTTCTGTCTCTGAATCTGTGTCTATCTGCGTAATCTGCGGATAAAACTGTATCCGGGTTCCACGCGCGGGTGCCGTCATGGGAAGACCGATCCTGCTGTTCAGCGGGCCGTGGGCCGACCTGCCGCTCGACGCCCTGGCCGCGAAAGCGGCGGGGTGGGGCTACGCCGGGTTCGAACTGTGCTGCTGGGGCGACCACCTCGAAGTGCAGCGCGGCCTGTCCGACGATTCCTACGCCCCGGGGCGGCTGGATTTGCTCGCCCGCAGCGACCTTCAGGTTCCGGTGATCGCGAACCACAAGGTCGGGCAGGCGGTGTGCGACAACATCGACAAGCGGCATCAGGGATTGCTGCCCGAGTACGTCTGGGGCGACGGCAACCCCGCCGGCGTGCAGCAGCGCGCCGCCGAGGAGATGAAGGCGACGTTCCGGCTCGCGGAGCGCCTCGGGGCAGGGGTGGTGAGCGGGTTTACCGGCTCGCCCATCTGGGGCTACGTCGCCGGCTACCCGGCGGCGCGGCAGGACGTCGTCGCGCAGGCGCTGTTGCAGTTCGCGAAGCAGTGGAACCCGATTCTGGACGCCGCCCGCGAGTGCGGGGTGCGGTTCGCGTGCGAGGTTCACCCGGGGCAACTCGCGTTCGACCTGTACTCGGCCGAAATCGTGCTCGACGCGCTCGACGGGCGTGAGGATTTCGGGTTCACGTTCGACCCCAGTCACATGCACTGGCAGGGGGTTGATCCGGTGGAGTTCATCCGCCGCTTCCCGGACCGCATCTTCCACGTCCACATCAAGGACGCGCAGTTGACGCTCAACGGCCGCGCCGGGGTGCTGGCGGGGTACTGGCCGAGTGGCGACCCGCGGGCCGGGTGGCAGTTCCGCTCGCCCGGGCACGGCGGGATCGACTGGCCGTCGATCCTTCGCGCCCTCAACCAGATCGGCTACGATGGCCCGCTGTCCGTAGACTGGCACGACCCAGGCATGGACCGCGAGTACGGCGCGGCCGACGCGCTGCGGTTCCTGAAGGGGATCGACTTCGACCCGCCGGCGCACGGCCCGAAGGCGTTCCGCGGCTGAAGCCGAACCACGCTGTTGGCCTTCTGTAGCCGGCCTCTGTGAGGCCGGGGCGACACGATCCGAATAGCCCCGGCCTCACAGAGGCCGGCTACAGAAGGCAGAAACCGGCACCGGCGTTCCGCGGCTAAACACACTTGGAGGCAACACGATGGACCGTCGCAACTTCCTGTTCGCGTCGTCGGGCGCGGCGGCCGGGGCGTTCGCCGCGCCGGGCGTGGCCGAGGCGGCCGAGGGCGAGTCGCCGTTTGCCGGCAGCGGGCTGAGCACCGGCAAGCCGAAGCCGCTCCGCCACACCGAGATCCCCGGCTTCTTGAGCGCCGCCCAGATCGCCCCGCACCACACCGCCCACTACGGCGGGGCGCTGAAGGCGTTCGTCGGCGTCGAGGAGAAGTTGGACGAGGGCATCGCGAAAGGAACCGCGATCGATCCGGCGGCGTTCGAGCGGATGAAGCAGATTCAGTCGAGCCGCGGCAACAGCGTGATCTTGCACGAGCTGTACTTCGACGGGCTGACCGCGAAGGGTGCGGGACCGGCGGGGGCGATTCGCGGGGCGGTGGAGAAGCGGTTCGGCTCGGTGGAGAAGTGGTGGGCCGACTTCGCCGCCACCGCGAAGGCCGCGGCCGGTTGGGCGCTGCTGGTCGTTCACCCGGTCAACGGCAAACTGTACAACGTGCTGAGCGACGAGCACGCGCAGGGGCCGCTGTGGCTGTCCGCGCCGCTGGTGGTGCTCGACACCTACGAGCACGCGTTCTACATCGACTACCAGAACAAGAAGGCGGACTACGTCGAGAAGTTCGCGAAGTTCATCGACTGGGCGGAAGCGGACAAGCGGTTCCGGGCGCAGGTGAAGGGGTGACGCCGTGCGGTTCCCGACGTTCGACGAGGCGGAGGCGCTGAAGCGGGTGTGGACGGACAAGTACGTCCGCGTGCGCCCCGGGCACGCGGAGTACGCCCGCTTCGACGGCAAGATCGGCCGCGTGGTGACGGTGAACTACGGCGGCAAGGCGATCGTCGATTTCGCCGACGGCGCGTGGTACGACCTGCCCGCGACCGACGCGGTTCTCGAAGTGGTGCCGGACGAGGAAGCGAAAGCGAAGTTCGATCTGACCGCGAATAGCGCCCAGAAGCTGCCGACCCGACAGGGGTAAATCGCCCATGACCGCCAAGCGGTGTTTCGTCATCAGCCCGATCGGGTCGGTCGGGTCGGAGGTACGCGAGCACGCCGACGACGTGTTCGATTACATCATCAAACCGGCCATGGAAGAGGTCGGCATGGAGGTGTACCGGGCCGACCACGACCTGCAGGCCGGGCGGATCACCGACCACATGTTCGAGTCGATCCTGAGCGACGACCTGTGCATCGCGGTGCTCAGCTTCCAGAACCCGAACGTGTTCTACGAACTGGCCGTCGCCCAGAGCGCCGCCCGCCCGGTCATCATCCTCAACTTCCGCGGCCACCCGCTGCCGTTCGACATCAAGGACATGCGGGTGATCGAGTACGACTTCCGCCCGAAGTCGATCATGGAGCGGGTGTACGTCCGGCAGATCGTGGACATGGTCCGCAGCCTGGAGGCGCGCGGCTGGGCGGTGCCGGTGCCGTTCGGCGCGGGCCTGTCGCCGCTCGGCCGCAACCGCGGCGCGTTCGTCTACCGCGGCCGGCTGGAGGACTACGGCCCGACCGACCAGTGGCTCGGCATGCTGGCCGGCGCGCAGCACACCATCGATTTGTCCGGCATGCACCTGCGGTACTGGACGAAGATGGGCGGGTTCCGGGCGACGGTCATACAGAAGGCCGCCTCCGGGTGTAAGGTCCGCTTCCTGATCGCCCACCACGACAACCCGGCGCTGCCGCAGTACTTCAACCCGCTGCTGGTGATGAGCGGGCGGCCGTTCGCCCCGGACATCGTCGCGGCCAGCGCCTACTTCCGCGAACTGGCCGCGGCGAACCCGAACATCCAGACGCGGCAAATCCGCGCCGGCTGCTACCACCAGCAGGTGGTGCGGATCGACGACCGCATGTTCGTCGCCCTCATCACGTATTCCGAGACGACGCGCCGCTGCCCCCTGATCGAGTGCGCGCCGCAGTCGCCGTTCTTCCAGGCGATGGCGGCCGAATTCGATTCCCTGTGGGACGCGAACGCCGAACCGGCCGGCCCATAGAATGCCCCCATGCTCTTGCTCATCGACAACTACGACTCGTTCACCTACAACCTCGTGCAGCGGTTCGGGGAGATCGACCCGCACCTGCCCATGAAGGTGGTCCGCAACGACCAGATCACACTCGACGAGATCGCGGCGCTTTCCCCGACGCACATCGTGCTGTCGCCGGGGCCGTGTACGCCCAACGAGGCCGGCATCTGTAATGACGTGCTCAAGCGGTTCGCCCCGACGGTGCCGGTGTTCGGCGTGTGCCTCGGGCACCAGTGCATCGGGCACACGTTCGGCGGCGAGGTGATCCGCAACACGCGCATCATGCACGGGAAGGTGTCGCCCATCCACCACGACGGCCGCGGGCTGTTCGCGGGGATGAGCAACCCGTTCGACGCGACGCGGTATCACTCGCTCGTCATCAAGAAGGAGACGTGGACCAACCCCGATTTCGAGGTGTCCGCGTGGACGGCCGAAGGGGAGATCATGGGCGTGCGGCACAAGGCGTGGCCGCTGCACGGCGTCCAGTTCCACCCGGAGAGCTTCCTGACGGTGGAAGGGCCGACCATCCTGCGGAATTTCCTGGCCCTGCGGGCTTAGTTTTTCGTGTTCGGTTTTTGGTGTTTTGTGTTTCGTTGAAACCGATGCCGTGCGAATCACAGATGCGCGGCGCGAGCACAAAACACCAAAAACCGAACACGAAACACAGTCGGCGTCAGCCGGCCAGTTCCTGATACACCCGCGCGTGCTGCTCGGCCATGCGGGCGACCGCGAACCGCTCGGCGGCCCGCGCCCGGCCGGCGTCGCCGAACTTCGCGCACAAGGTGGCGTCGGCGAGCAACTCTTGCGACTTCGCGGCCAGCGCGGCGCGGTCGCCCGGCGGCACCAGAAAGCCGGTCGCGCCGTCGTCGATTACGTCGGCCAGTTCCGGCGTGTGGTACGCCACCACCGGCTTGCCCGCGGCCATCGCGCGGAGGGCGAGCAACTCGCCGCCGTGCGGGCACGTCACCCAGGCGATTTCGGCCAGTTGGGTTGCGGCCGCCAGGTCGGGCCGCGGGCCGGTGAAGTGCAGGCGGTAGTCGTCGAACGCCAGAGCCTTGCCCAGGTCCGCGCACGCGGCACGCTCCGGGCCGTCGCCGGTCAGCACCAGCCGCAGCAGCGGCGACCCGTACCGCAGCATGTCGAACGCGATGACCGCCTCCTTCGCCCCGTGGGCCGCGTCCAGCGCCCCGCCGGCGAAGATCAAGCGGGCGTCGGGCGGTGTTCCGACGTCGCGGCAGAAGTCGGCGCGGTCCGGTGCGCCGGCGGGCGGGACCACCGACGGGTGAATGCGTGACAGGCGCTCGCTGCGGACGCCCAGCGCGCGGTACCGCTCGCCCTCGCCGCGGCCGGTCGCGATGACGCGGTCGGCGCGGCGCAGTTGCCGCGTGGTCAGCCACCCGCCGAACCCGCCCGCCGGTTGGGCCGCATCGGACGCGACGAAGTGCGGCACGTTCTCGCCGTGGCCCCCGGTACTCAGTACCAGCCGCGCCATCCGCACCGCGGCCGGGCCGAAGCAGTGCAGCACCGCCGGGTTGGCCGCGGACACGGCGTTCCGCAACTTCCGCATGCCGGCGAAGTCGAGCGGCCCGCGAATGGGCAGCGGCACCACCGCGACGCCCGCCGCCCGCAGCGCCTCCGCGGCCGGGCCGTCGGCGCGGCCGAGCGCGCCGACCGTGAGCGCGAACCGCTCCCGGGGCAACCCGCACGCCAGGAGCGGCAGTTGGCCCGCGCCGAGGTCGGCGGCGAGGAGGAACAGCTTCGTGTGTGTCAGTTCCGGTTCCACGATTCCGATGCGTGCGGCGGGGCGAGCGCACACTCTAAACGCGGGCCGCCCGGAAACCAACACTATTCGCCTTGGTTATTCACCCGAAAGCACGCCGATGAACGGCAGGTGCCGGTACTCGTCGTTGTAGTCCAGCCCGTAGCCGATCACGAACTTGTCGGGGATCGTGAACCCGACGTAGTCCGGCTCGAACGGCACCTCCTGCCGGCCGATCTTGCGCAGCAGCACGCCGACCTTCACCGACGCCGCCCCCCGCTCGACCAGGTGGGCGACCACCCGAGCGAGCGTCTTTCCGGTGTCGAGGATGTCGTCCAGCAGCAGGATGTGCCGGCCGTTGATATCCGGGAGCAGCGCGTCGCTGATCTCCAGCAGCCCGCTGGTCGTGGCCGCGCCGCGGTAGCTGGACGCGGTGATGAACGCGACCCGGATGGGCAGGTCGATGCGGCGGACGACGTCGGCGGTGAACATCAGGCAGCCGGTCAGGATGCCGACCACGGTGACCGGGCGGCCGTCGTAGTCGCGGGCGATCTGGTCGGCCAGTTCGGTGACGCGGGCGTGAATCCGCTCGGCGGTGATGAGCACTTCCATTCCGGGCCGGCCTCCGCGGGGTGTGGGGATTAGTTTCCACACCGCCGCGGCCGTTTCAAGGGACTGTTTCGGGCCGGCGGCGTCAGTTGGCCGGGTACACGGTGACCGGCAGCTTGTACGTCGCGGTCTTCTTGGAGACGCGGTCGGTCGCCTTGATCTCGACGGTGAACTTGCCCGGCCGGTTCATGAACAGCGGGAAGTTGAGCGAGAACGCGCCGTCCCCGTCCCGCACCTGGTTGGGCGACTTCGCGTCCTGGATGTGCTTCCGCGGCGTCGGCAGCGTCGCCGCGCCCTTGTCGTCGTACAGTTGGAACTCCAGCTCCACGTCCGGCTGCTTGGTCTTCGGGTCGCGGTCGAAGGTGGCGATGCTGAACCAGATGTAGACCGTCTGGCCGACGGTGCCGGCGGCCGGGGACGACAGCTCGCCCTTCGGGTCGTGCGAGGTGTACACCGCGACGATCCCGAAGTCCTTCTTGGCGATCTCGAACTTCATGTTCAGGGTGCCGGCCGCCTTCGACTTGAGGTCGGTGACGACGATGCGGCAGTTGTAGTTGCCGGCCGGCTGGTCGAGGCCGGCGGTGACGTAGGCGCGGGCCGGGATCTTGTTGCCGCGGAGCGGGACGAACTCGCTCAGCGGCCGCGGCTCGAGCTTCTCGCCCGGCGGCGGCAGCACCCGCGCCCCGGCCGCGTTGGTCACCTCCATCAGCATCGAGTACTGGGCCACCCCCTCGGCGTCGATCGTCAGCCCCTCGACGTCGAAGGCGATGAACAGGATGTCGCCGGGGAGCAGCTTGGACACCTCCCGGGTCGGCCCCAGCTCGCCGGCGGTGGTGCGGACGTTGGTCAGCTTCAACTCGCCCGGCTGGGCCGGGGTGCCGCCGAGAACGGCGGCCATTGCGAGCGCGGTCAGCATGATGACGGTCCTGGTTTCGGGTACGCGGACGCTCCGTGAGTCCAACGGTGTATTGTGCCCGGCGTTGACGCCGCCGACCAGTGGACCGCCGGAATCGCACGCGCCGGCCGTCGCGGTCGCACCGGATGCGCGATTTGGCGAGCGCAGAGAATTGTGAAGAAGGGCTTCCTTCGGACGGGGTGCCGGTGTATTATTCTGGTGGCTCGAACGGGTCGCGTGTCCGTGACGCGACGGACTAGAGGCCAACGGCTTCGCTTGGTCGCGAAGCCCGCGGCGGGGCTTGTTGAAAGGAGGTGGTCTTGTGACTAGTGACCAGTGTACGAAGGGCCGGCTGGCTTAACTTCGTGTCCGCAACAGATCGTTACGGCCGAAGTAAGGCCGCTACGGGTGACCATAAGCTGGCCGCCCACAAAAGAGCCGCAGGGGGCGTATCTACCCCCTGCGGCTCGCTTCTTTTCTCAGTGCTGAGTGCTCAGTGCTGGGTGCTGAGTAAAAGGCAGAAGGCCAGAACCCTTGTGGCTCTGGCCTTCTGCCTTTTACTCAGCACCCAGCACTTATTTTTTGCCCTGGAACGCCACGACCAGCACCTGAATCTTGGCCTCGATGCCGTAGCCGAGCGACAGCGGCACTTCGGTGAGGGTGTTCGCTTCCTTGATCGGGTTCTCCAGCTTCACCATCTCCGGCTCGACCTTCAGGTTCTTGCCCTTGAGGGTCTTGCTCACCTCGATCGGCCCGATCGAGCCGTACAGGTGGCCTTCCTCGGTGGCGTTGGCCTCGATGGTGACCGCCGGCAGACGGGTGAGCTGCTCGGCCAGCACCTTGAGGTCGGCGATCTTTGCCTCGCGGGCCTTCTCGACCTTGATCTTGTACTGCTCGAGCGTCCGCAGGTTTTCGGCGGTCGGGATGACGGCCTTGCCGTAGGGGAGGAGGTAGTTGCGGGCGTAACCCGCCTTCACCTCGACCACCTCGCCCTGCTTGCCGACGTGCGGGGTGTCGTCCACCAACACGACGAGCGTGCCGCCGTGCGGCCCTTTCTGGACCTGGTTGCGGACCCGCACCTTCTTCTGCGGGAGTTTCTTTTCCTTCGGCTTGGCGGCCTCGGGCTTCTTCGCGGTCTTGGCCATGATGGCAGTCCCCGTCTCGTGTGAGTTATAAGCCGCGCGGCCGGAACGGAGCCGGCCGCACGGAGGATGTCAATTCACGCGACGGGGTGAGTGCCACTCACTCAGAACGGGATGGGGTCGTCGCCCTGGCCCGAACCGCCGTCGAAGTCGTCGTCGTTACGCGGCGGAGGGGGAGGGGAGGTGCGACCGCCGCCCTGCCGCGGCGCGCCGCCGCTTCCGCCGCGCGACCCGCCACCGCCTCCGCCGCTCGAACCCCCGCCGTAGCCGCCACCGCCGCCCGAGCCGCCGCTGTAGCCGCCGGCCGACCCGCCGCCACCGCCTCCGCCCCCCTCGCCGTCGCTCTTGCCGCCGAGGAATTCGAGGCTATCGACGACGAGCTTGTGCTTCGAGCGCTTCCCGCCGCCGTTCTTGTCTTCCCACTCCTCGAAGACCAACCGGCCTTCGAGGTACATCATGTCGCCCTGCTTGGCGTACTTGCTGATGAGTTCCGGCAGGTTCCGCTTGCTGTCCGGGCGGCTGAACGCTTCACAGTCGATGTACAGTTGGTTGGGGTCCTTGTCCCACCCGCCCTGGTCGTTCTTCTTGCTCCGGCCGACCGCGAACCGGAACTTGACCACTTGGCCGCCGCTGGGCAGGCTTCGCAGGTCTTCCGGCGGCTTGGTCAGGCGGCCGATCAGCATCACCTTGTTCAGAGTCGCCATGACGCGACCTCCTCACAAGCCGTCCCCCGACAGGAATAGTTTTGGCTGAAGGCCGGGGGCATCAAGCTTGTGGGAGATACGTTAAACCATCGCGCGACCGTTGTGCAAGGTCGGTAGCTCTTCTGTAGCCGGCCTCACAGAGGCCGGTGCGACTCGCGTCGTGTTGCTCCGGCCTCTGTGAGGCCGGCTACAGAAGTCACTCCGGCTTGTCGGCCATCTCGCGGCGCGGGCCGCGGCGACCGCCCATGCCGCCGTCGCGCGGCGGGGGCGGGCCGTCGTCGCCCATCGGCTCGCCGCCGATCGCGGCCGGGTCGGTCTGCACCTGCTGCTCGTCCTGCATCCCGCGGAGGGCGAACCCGTTGCCGCCGTCCTCGCGGGCCACCTTCATGATCTCTTCCCGCCACTTCGGGTCGATCTTCGACGTCAGTTGGCGGAGGATCAGACCTTCCTGGAGCGCGAAGTCGCGCTCGAGTTCCGCCTGCTTGGTACTCTCGAAGGTGTAGTAGACGATGTGGAAGCTGCCCTTCTTGCTCTTGCCGATCGGGTAGCTGAGCTTGTGGTTGTAGTCCCACGGGCGGCTGACTTCGATCGCCCCGCCGTGCCGCTCGATGAGCGCGTGCAGTTGGTTCTTCACGCCCTCGGCGTCGGCCGACACCTTCGTCGGGTCGAGCAGGAACAGCGTCTCGTACGTTTGCCTGGCCATCGTATTCCTTTGAGTAGATCCGCGGCCGGTGAGGGCCGCGGTGGTCACCGTGGTTCGGTCGGGGTGTTCCCCGCGACCCCGCCCGCACGCCGGACGGGGAGCGACCTTCGCCTCGTCATTCGTCCTGAGTCATTCGTCCTTGGCGGCCTTGCCGGCGTCCGGTTGCTCGGCCTTCGCCGGCTTCGGCTTCTTTTCCTTCTTGGGCTTCTCGCCGTCGCCGCCCCCGTTGAAGCGGTTCATCGCCGCTTCGGCCCCCTGGCGGACCCACACGAGCGCCGCCTGCGCCGCGGTGGCGATCGCGTCATCGACCGCGGCCCGCTCGCCGGGCTTGAACTTCGACAGCACGTGATCGGCCGCGTCGAAGGTCGGGGCACCGACGCCCAACCGCAGCCGCGTGTATCCGTCCGTGCCGAGTTGCTCCTGAATGTTCCGCAGCCCGTTCTGGCCGCCGTGACTGCCCTTCAGCCGCATCCGCAGTTTGCCGAGCGGCAATGCGATGTCGTCGCAGACCACCAGCAGCCCCTCGACCGGGACTTTGTAGAAGTCCGCGATCGCCCGCACCGCCCGCCCGCTCAGGTTCATGAACGTCAGCGGCTTCACCAGGAGGACGGTTTCGTCGCCCTCTTTCAGCTCGGCTACCAATGCCTCGAACCGCTCGCGGAACGGCGAGCAGCCCGGGGCTGCGGCGAGGTAATCGACCACGTCGAACCCGACGTTGTGCCGCGTCCCCGCGTACTTCGGGCCGGGGTTGCCGAGACCGATTATCAGTTTCATGGCCGATTAAGTGAGGAGTGAAGAGTGAGGAGTAAGGAGTCAAAACCTCAACATAACAGAGGCCGCGTCGCGACCCCGGTTCGCTCCACTCCTCACTCCTGACTCCCAACTCCTCACTTCTTCTTCGCCGCCGCGTCGTCCGCGTCGTCGTCGGTCTTCTTTTCCTTCTTGATGACTTCCGGCCCCGCGCCCGGCTCGGCCGGGGTGGCCGGCGCGGCCGCCTCGACGCCCGGCAGCTTGAGTTGCACCACCACCGCTTCCGGCGCCTCGAGCACCTTTACGCCGGCGGGCAGTTGCAACTCCCGGACGTGAATCGGCGCGCCGAGCGTCAGGTTGGTGATGTCGATGCGGATGGCTTCGGGGATGTTGCCGAGCGGGCACTCGACGTGCAGCGAGTGGAGCGGCTGGTCGAGCACGCCGCCGCCGGTCTGTTTCGGGGCGTTCCGCAGCTCGACCGGCACCGTGACGCGGACCAGCTCGGCCCGGTCCTTGCGCTCGAAATCCACGTGGATCATCTGCTTGCCCAGATAATCCCACTGGAGCTCGCGGATCAGCACCGTTTCCTTCTTGCCGCCGATTTCGAGGTCGAGAACGCGGGCGTGCTGGATGCGGATGGCGCGGTCCAGTTCCTCGGCGCTCACGGACACCTGAACGTTGTCCTGCTTGTGCCCGTAGACGATGCCGGGGACCAGCCCCCGCTTGCGGAGCTTGGCCGCGGCGCTGGACCCGCTGCCGGTGCGCGCGTCGGCCTTGAGCGTGACGGAAATGGCCATTCTTCGACCCTCGCGCGACCGCTACTCTCGCCGGCGCCGCTCAAAAAGGGGCCGCCAGCTACCCTCGCCGCCTGCGCACGTACCACAAATGCGATGAAGCGATCCCAAGTGCGGATCGCTTCGGTAGGTAATGCTGATTATGGCGACCGGGCGAACGCGCGACAAGGGGCGAAATGTCTTCAGAGTGGTCCGCTCGCTCCGCGAGCGGTGCGAGATCATCGGATTCGCTGTCCGAATGATCGCATCGCCTCATCACGCGTATTGCACCGCTCGCGGAGCGAGCGGACCACTCTGAGTCACGCCGCTTCGGCTGCCTCGTCGTCGCTGCCGGCCACGAGGCGGTGCGCCCCGCAGATGCCGCGCTTCGAGATGCGGATGAACTCGACCAACTCCATGACCGCCGCGTGCTGCCCCAACTCCGCTTCGATCTTCATGAGAGCGACGTTGAGCGGAAGGGCCGGGCGCGTCAGGTAGATCATGCGATACGCTTTGCGGACGGCGACCCGCTCCGCCGGGGGCACGCCGGCCCGCTTCATGCCGACGAGGTTCAGCCCGCGGACGTAGTTCACGTCCTGCATGACGAAGAACGGCGGGATGTCCTTGCTCGACGCCGACGCGCCGCTCAGGAACGCCAGCCGGCCGACGCGGCAGAACTGATGCACCGCCGAGTTGCCGCTGATGAACGCCCGGTCGCCCACGGTCACGTGTCCGCCGATCAGCGCGCAGTTGGCGAAGATCACGTCGTTGCCGACGACGCAGTCGTGCGCGATGTGGCTGCCGGCCATGAAGAACCCGCGGTGGCCGACGACGGTGGTCCCGGTGCCCGGCCCCGCGCCGACCGGCATCCCGCGATGCACCGTGACGTGCTCGCGGAACACGTTCCCGTCGCCGATCTCGACGTTCGTCGCTTCGCCCTTGTAGCCGAGGTGCTGCGGCGCGCCGCCGAGCACGCTTCCACTACCGACCTCGTTGTTCGCCCCGAGCTTTAGCGGTCCGATGAGCCGGGCGTGCGGGTGGATGACGCACCCCGGGCCGACGGTCACCGGGCCTTCGATCAGTGCGAACGCCCCGATTTTGACGTCCGCGGGCAACTGCGCTTCGTCGGAAACGATCGCGGTGGGGTGAACGTTCGGCAGTGCGGTGCGGGACATGGCGTCGCCCTTTCCGGTCGGGCCGAGTCGAGTATCGGGCCGCTCCCTTTACGCCAATATCGGCGGTCGTGCCAGCCCAACTGACCGGTGTTTCGTTTTTGGTGTTTCGTGTTTTGTATTTTGTTCCACCTCATCGTCGCGCGACCGCCGGATGCGTGCTGAGCACAAAACACCAAAAACCAAATACGAAACACGACCGCAGGTTGATTCCTCGCCCCCTGCGGGGATAATCGGGTGGTTCTTCGCCCTCCGAGGTTGCGGCATGGCCGGTGGTTTCCGCTGCACGCTCGGTCACACGTGGACGCAGTCGAATGGCACCGCGGACGCCTGCCCGGAGTGCGGTTGCACCGTGTTCGTGGCGGTCGAAGTCGAAGCGCTGACGGCGGTTGCGTTCACCGCCCCGGTCATTCCGCCCCGACCCGCCGAGCCGGTAACGCTCGACTTCCAGCCGACCGCCCCCAAACCGCCCGACGCGCCAGGATCGTCGTTCGGGTCGGCAGTTGTCCTACTTACCGGGTCCGACGGCAGCGGAACGGTGCGGCGCGAGCCGAGCAGCGTGGTGCCGTTCGGTCCGCTCGGCCCGGCAATCGCCGACTTCGTGGCCCCGGCCGTGCCCGGTTACGAAATCCTCGACGAGGTCGGCCGCGGCGGGATGGGCGTGGTGTACAAGGCGCGGCAACTCAGCCTCAACCGCGTCGTCGCGCTGAAGATGATCATCTCCGGGGCGCACGCCGGCCCGGTCGAGCGGGAGCGGTTCAAGCGCGAGGCCGAATCCGTCGCCGCTCTCCAGAACCCCAACATCGTTCAGATTTTCGACATCGGCGAGGCGAACGGCCACCCGTACCTGGCGCTGGAGTTCGTGGACGGCGGCAGCCTCGCGGCGCAACTGGCCGGCGGGCCGTGGCACCCGACCCGGGCCGCGGAACTGGTCGAGGTGCTGGCCCGCACCATGCAGGCCGCCCACGACGCCGGCATCGTCCACCGCGACCTGAAGCCGGGAAACATCCTGCTGCAAGTCGAAGGTCGTAAAGTCGAAGGTCGTAAAGTCGAGACGGGCATGTCTTCGGACTTTACGACTTTACGACTTGACGACTTGCGACCCAAAGTGACCGACTTCGGCCTGGCCAAGCGGCTGGACGAGACGCTCGACGGCAATGCCGGGACGCGGACCGGGGCGGTGATGGGCACGCCCAGCTACATCGCGCCCGAGCAGGCCAGCGGGCGGACCCGCGACGTCGGCCCGGCCGCCGACGTGTACGCGCTCGGCGCCATCCTCTACGAACTGGTCACCGGGCGGCCGCCGTTCCGCGGCGAAACCCCGCTCGACACCGTGTTGCAGGTGATGCACGACGACCCGGTGCCGCCCAAACGCCTGAACCCCGTCGTCCCGCGCGACCTGGAAACCGTCTGCCTCAAGTGCCTGTCGAAGCCGCCCGGCAAGCGGTACGCCGACGCGGCCGCGCTGGCCGACGACCTGCGGCGGTTCCTCAACGGCGAGCCGATCCGCGCCCGCCCGCTGTCGGCGTGGGGCCGCGGGGTGAAGTGGGCGCGGCGGCACCCGGCGATCGCGGTGCTGATGAGCATGACCGCGGTCGCCGCGGTCGCGCTGGTCGCGGTGCTGGCGGTGTCGTACGCCCGGGTCCGCGACGCCGTCATCGCCCGCGAGGGCGAGGCCCGCGAGGCCGCCCGCGCCCGCGACCGGGCCGAGGCGCAGCGGGTGTTGGCCGAGGCGCTGGCCAAGGAGAACGACGGCCGCCGGGCCGAGGCCGTCCGACAGGCCGAAGACCTCAAGCGGGAGGCCGAGCGCAACCGCCGCGCCGCCTACGCCCTGCAACTCTCCCAGGTGGCGATCCTGTGCGAGCGCGACCCGATCCGCGCCGCGGCGCTGCTGGAGAACGAGCAGCGGTGCCCGCCGGACCTCCGCGACTTCACCTGGCGGTACCTCCGCCGGCTGTGCCAGCGCGACGACCGCGCGTACACCGACCACCCGCCGACCGACCCGCTGCGCGCCGTCGCCTACGCGCCGAACGCGATGTTCGTGGCGACCGCCGGCGACGCCGGGCAGATCCGCCTCTGGGACCCGCGCACCGGGCGCACGTGGCTGGTGCTCGCCGGCCACCTCGGGGCCGTCCACGGCCTCGCGTTCAGCCCGGACGGGACCGTCCTCGCCTCGGCCGGGGCCGACGGCACCGTCCGGCTGTGGGAGCTGCCGGTGAAGGTGCTCGACACCGCCCGCGACGCGATGAAGGTCGCCCCGTGGCTGCTCCCGCTGGTCGATAAGTTCGTGAACGTCCCCGCGCTCGAGCCGACGGTGACGCTCGCCGCGCACGCGGGCGGCGCGCTGTGCGTGGCGTTCAACCCGGACGGCCGCGCGCTGGTGACCGGGGGCCGCGACGGCGCGCTGCGGTGGTGGGAGCTGACCGCGTGGCGGCCCGCCCCGCCGGAGGTCGGCGCGCTGGGCGGCGCCGGCGCGACCGCGGCCGGCATCGACCGCGCCGCCCGGGCGAGCGACGCCCGCGTCATCCACCCGGTGCGCGAAATCCTCGACGCGCACGCCGGCGGCGTGCTGGCGGTGTCGTTCGCGCAGAACGGCAAGCTGCTGGCGAGCGGCGGGGCCGACCGCGCCGCCCGGGTGTGGAGCGGCGACGGGGCCAAGCCGGTCCGCACCCTCGCCAACCACGCCGACCAGGTCCGCGCCGTCGCGGTGTCGCCCGACGGCCAGACGGTCGCCACCGTCCAGAACGGCAAGCCGCCGACCATCCGGCTGTTCAACGCGACGACGTGGCGGGACCGCCGGCTGTTCGGGCACACCGGGTTCATCTTCGCGCTCGCGTTCAGCGACGACGGGCACCTGCTCGCCAGCGCCGGGTTCGACAAGACGGTGCGGCTGTGGGATGTGGACGACGGCCGCGAGCGCGGGCAGTTGCCCGGGCACACCCAGCAGGTGAGCGGGCTGGCGTTCAGCCCGGACCGCAAGACGCTCGTGTCGGTGGCGATGGACGCGACCGCGGCGGTGTGGCAGACGGCCCCGCGGACGCACGAGCCGGAAGACCTGCTGCGGGCGGCGCGGGAGTCGCCGTTCCGCGCCCCGGCGCAGTCGGTCGCGGCGCTGGGGGTGGGCGGGGCGGGGACCGCGTTCGTGTCGGCCGACGACACCGGGTGGGTGCGCATCTTCGCGGCCGACTACGTGCGCCCCGGCGGGGCCGTGCTCGCGCCGCCCGGCGGCTTCTCCGGCCCGCTCGCGCTGACGCCGCTGCCCTACGGCCCGACGCCGTTCCCGCGGGAACCGGCCCGCGCCGCCGCGGCGTCGGCCGACGGGCGGACGTTCGTGGTGGCCATTGCCGGCGGCCTGCTGGTGTGGCAGCCGTTCCCGCTCCCCGGGAGGCCGCCGGCCGGCGGCGGGCCGCCGCGCGGCGCGTTCACCCGGCCGACGTTCGTCCGCACCCCGGCCGCGGCCCACGCGGTCGCGATCGACCCGGCCGGCCGGTGGGTGGCGACCGCCGACCCGGGCGGCGTCCGGGTGTACGACTTGCGCACCATCCCGGCCGCGTCGGACCACCTCATCGACCCGCGCGGCGGGACGCTCGTGCTCGCCGCCGCCGGGGTCCGCGAACTGGCGTTCCACCCCTCGCGGGACTGGCTGGCGGTGGCCGCGGAGTCCGGGGTGCGGGTGGTGTCGCTGTCCGGCAAGGTGCTGGCGAGCGCGGCGCAGGCGCACGGCCCGGCCGGCGGGCGCGGGCCGGCGGTCGAGGTGGTCGCCTTCGACAAGGAGGGCGGGCGACTGGCGACGGCCGACGCGAGCGGCCTCATCAAGCTGTGGAGTGTCGATGCCGACGGCCGGCTGGAGTTCGTGCGCGACCTGCCGGGGCACGCCGGGGCGGTGTCGGCGCTGGCGTTCAGCCCGGACGGGCGGACGCTGGCCAGCGGCGGCGACGACCGGGCGGTCATGCTGTGGGACCCGGTGAGCGGGCAGGAGCGGCTGGCGCTGAGCGGGCACGCCGACCGCGTCCTCGGCGTGACGTTCACCGCCGACGGGGCGGCGCTGGTGTCGGTGAGCCGCGACGGGGCGGTGAAGCGGTGGCGGGCGGACGTGCGGCCGGCGGGCGAGGGCAGTGCCCGCCCGGCCCCGCCGCTACCACGGACGTGAACGCGTTCCAGGAAGTAACGGCCGGGTGGTGTATTCGTGGCACAGGCTGGAAAGCCTGTGCGCCCCCGAGCCCAGCGGACACAGGCTGGAAAGCCTGTGCCACCAGAACCAGGCGGCGGACGTTCTTTCCTGGACGCGTGTGACTGAGGAAGGCAAACGGTAAGAGGCAAAAATGGAGGCCCCTACCCTCATTTTTGCCTCTTACCTTTTGCCTTCGCTCCGCGCCCCGCGTGCCTTCGCCAATCACTTTTCGGCGAGCAGTTCGGCGACGGCGGCGGCCAACTGGCTGGGGGTGTACGGTTTGTTCAGCGCACGGGTGCCCGGGTCGGCGGCCGCGCCGGTGCCGTGGTAGCCGCTGGCGAACACCACCCGCACCGCCGGGTCGGCCTGGCGGATCTCGTCGAACGCCTGCCGGCCGGACAGCCGCGGCATGTTCGCGTCCAGCACCGCCGCCGCGACCCGCTCCTTGGACCCGCGGAACGCGGCGACCGCCTCCGCCCCGTCGCGGGCCGTCAGCACCCGGTAGCCGGCCAGCTCCAGCGCCGTCTTCGCGAGTTCGAGGATGGCCGGCTCGTCGTCGGCCACCAGGACGGTCTCGCCCCGCCCGGTCGGGGCCTCGGCGGTCGCGGCGGCGCGGGCGGCCCGCTCCTCGGTCGTGTGGCCGCGCGGCAGGAACACGTCGAACCGGCTGCCGGCCCCGGGCGCCGACGCCACCTCCACCCACCCGCCGTGCGCCTTCGCCACCCCGTACACCACCGCCAGCCCCAGCCCGGTGCCCTGGCCGACGCCCTTGGTGGTGAAGAACGGCTCGAACACCTTCGCCCGCACCTCGTCCGACATGCCGACCCCGGTGTCGGTGACCGACAGCCGCACCATCTCCCGGACCGGGCCGGCGGCCGCCTCCCCGTCGCCGGCGGCGTCGGCGTTGTGCGTCTCGAGCGTCAGCGCGCCGCCGTCGGGCATCGCGTCGCGGGCGTTCAGGCACAGGTTCATCAGCACCTGCTGCACCTGCACCGGGTCGGCGGCCACCGGCCGCAGGTCGGGCGCGGGGTGGAAGCGGATGGCGATCCGCGGGTCGATCGTCCGCTTCAGCAGCCCGATCGACTCGCGGACCAGCGCGTTCAGATCGACGGTGGTGGTGCGGAGCGGCTGCCGGCGGGCGAACCCGAGCATCTGCTTGGTGAGGTCGGCCGCCTGCCGGGCGGCCCGCTGGGTGGCGTCGAGCATCTCGGCCGCGTCGTCCCCGGTCGCGGCCCCGGTGCGGACCAGCTCCAGGTTGCCCAGCACCACCGTCAGCAGGTTGTTGAAGTCGTGCGCGATGCCGCCGGCGAGCCGGCCGACCGCCTCCAGCTTGTGCGACTGCCGCAGCTCGTCCTCGAGCCGCTCCTGCTCGGTCACGTCGCGGCCGACGACCATCAGCCCGGTGGTGGTGCCGTCGGCGGCGCGGAGCGGGGCGACGGCGAAGTCGATCAGCGCCTTGCGGCCGTCCGGGTAGCCGACCCACTCCTTACCGCGGACCGTCTGCCCGGTCGCGAACACCTGATCCTCGGCGTCCCGCAGCCGCACCGCCCAGTCGTCCGCGAAGACGTCGGTGCAGTGCCGGCCCAGCAACTCGGCCATCGGCCGGCCGGCGAGCTGCTCGAACGCCGGGTTGCCGCCCAGGAACCGCCCGGCGCGGTCCTTGTACACCAGGATGTCGGGGATCGAGGCGAACAGCCCGGACAGGAGCGTGTGCTGGCCGGCCAGCTCGCGGGCCGCCGCCCGCTGGTCGGTCACGTCGCGGTAGTTGATGACGATCGCCTGGACGCTCGGGTCGTCCAGCCGGTTGACCGCGTTCATCTGGAGGACGTGCGTGGCCCCGTCGGCGGCGACGGCGGCGAACGAGTCCGGCACGTCCTCGCCGGGCCGCTTCAGGCAGTCGGCCAGCCGCGCCCGGCCGGCGGCGTGGTCGTCCGGGTGGATGAACTCGAACGCCGACCGCCCGAGCACGTCGGCCGGCTCGTACCCGAGGATCGTGCGGATGGCCGGGGCGGCGTACCGGACGGTCGCGTCGGCGTCGAGCAGCACGATGCCGTCGCGGCTCTTCTCGACCAGCGCGCGGAACCGCTCCTCGCTCTGCCGCAGCGCCTCCTCGGCCCGCCGCTGCTCGGTCACATCGACCAGGCAGCCGTCCAGCCGGGTCGGCCGCCCGCTCGCGTCCCGCACCACCTGCAGCCGGTCGCGCACCCACCGCACCGCCCCGTCGGCGGCCTGGACGCGGTAGGTCGTCTCGAACTCGCCGCCGCCGGCGGTGAGCAGCTTGCGGACCGCCGCCCGGTAGGCGTCGCGGTCGAGCGGGTGAACCACCTCGGCCCACTGGAGCGGGTGCTCGACGGCGTCCGGGCCGCGGCCGGCCAGCCGCCCGAGCTGCGGCGACACGTACCGGAACTGCCACCCGGCGAGCACGTCCGGCCCCGGCGCCCGCTCGGCGCTCCACAGCGCCGCCGGCGAGCTGGTCAGCACCGCCCGCAGCTCCGCCTCGACGCGGCGGGCCTGGGCCAGCGCGGCCCGCCGCTCGCGGTCGTCGCGGGCGACGATCAGCCCGAGCGTCTTGGGCGCCAGGTGCAGCCGCGACACCGTCAGGCTGACCGGCACCCACGACCCGTCCTTGCCCCGCAGCAGGTAGCCGTCCTGGCCGTGGAAGACGGTCGTCTTGGTGAACGCCGCCTTGAGCCGCTGCGCCCCGCCGGCCATCTCGAACCGGAACAGGTAGCCGGCGGTGAGGCCGAGCAACTCGCCCCGCGGGAACCCGGTGATCCGCTCGGCCACCGGGTTGACCTCGACGATCTTGTCCGTTTCCGGGTCGAGCAGGAGCATGGCGTCGCCGCTCTCGGCGAACAGCGCCTGCGCGAGTTCGGCCTGATCGTGTGCGACCATGTGCTTGGGAGAGCGGCGAGGCGAGGGGCAACGGGGGCAACGTGGAGGCAGTATAGCTCGCCGTTGGCGCCCGGTCACGCGGGAACGGCGGAATCCTGACACGAACGTCCCTCGCGCCTTGAGGTAGCGTCGGAGCCGGCTCGTGCCGGGCGGTCGGCATTTCGCCGGTCGCCGGCAAAACCGCCGGCCGTGTGCTTGCCCCCTTGAAAACTCGCAACCGGTCGTGATAATTCTCGGAGGCGACTCTTTGCCGGAGTGGCGGAATTGGCAGACGCACCAGCTTGAGGGGCTGGCGGGAGCAATCCCGTGCAGGTTCAAGTCCTGTCTCCGGCACTGCTGAAAATCCGAGGACTTCGACGCTCTCTACCGGGATGGGGCGACCGACCGAGCCTACGACAGCAGACCACAGCAGTCAACGACGGAAGGGGTGCCCACGGGTGCCCCTTCTCTCATTTCCGTCCCCCGTTCTACGCATACTGCAAACGAAAGAACCTTGGCTCACACGCATCCCAGGAACTAACTTCCGTCGTCTCTTGGGGCACAGGCTAGAAAGCCTGTGCCCGCTGAGCGACCGGGGGCACAGGCTGGAAAGCCTGTGCCACGAACACACGGAAGTTATTTCCTCGGACGCGTATCACACGGGAGCCGGATCGAAGGCCGTTCGGGCATCGGCATTTCCCGGGAATCAGCCCGCCCCGGCCGCCCGGCGCCGCCGACCGCTGAGCAGGTAAATCTCCGACCGCACCTCGGTCAGCGGGTCGCCGGCCGGGTCGATGCCGTCCACCCGCGGCACCGGGTCGAAAATGATCTTCCGCGTCTCCGGGGCCAGTTCGTCCACCCGCTCCGTGACCGTCAGCGTGCCGAACTCCGCCAGCGGGCGCGCGTCCGGCCACACGGCGCTGGAGTTGGTCACGTCGTCGCCCGGTTCGGCCAGTTGCACGCGGACGCGGAACGTCACCGGCCCCTCCGCCAGCCGCTGCGACAGTTCGGCCGCCAGGAAGTCGCTCGTCTTCGCCGCGGCCTGCTCGGGCGTCAGGAACTCGGTCCCGGCGTCCGGCACGAACCGGAACCGGCCGACCCGGCTCGCCCCGTCGGCGCCGGTGAACCGGAACGCGGTGACCGCGAAGAACGCCTGCCGGGCGAAGCTCGACGGGATCGGCTTCGGGGCTTCGACGAACGCCTTCGCCGCCGGGTGGGCGGCGAGGAACGCGGCGATCGGCGGCGGGGTCGGCGCGCCCGGCCCGCTCGCGGCCGCGGCGCGGAGGAACGCCAGGAACTCCTCCCCGGTGTGGACCGGGAACCCGTTGTGCGAGTGGGCGACGATGTCGGTGTGGGCGTGCTCGCCCAGGTGGAACCGCACCGCCATTCCCTGCGGCCCGGACGCCTTCGGGTTGTTGTCGGCCGCCGTCGGAATCCCGGCCGAGAGCGAGAACCGCACGGTGACCGGTGTCAATGGCCGGTTCGCGTGCGGCGCCTTCGTCAGCTTCGCCGCGTCGGGCGCCGGGGCGAACGTCCCGGCGTACATCGTGCCCCGCGCGTGGGCCGGGCGGAACCCGGGGTGGACGCCCCCGGACAGCGTGTCGAGGACGTCGAGCAGGTCGGTGATGAGTTGAGCCGGCATTCCGCGAACCCCCAGAACCGGGCGAGTGGAACCGATGACATCGAACGGGCCGGGAGAGGTTCCGTCAGTCTACCGGTTGCGAACCCGAGCGCAGCCGCCGGACTTCGGCCTCCAGTTCGCGGACCCGCGCCTTCAGCCCGTCGATCACGGGGTCGAGTTGCCGCTGCGAGAACCGCGGGTGGATGTGCTGCGGGCAGTTCACGTCCCACGCCGCGACGGTGAACACCACCGCCCGCTCCACCCTCCCCGGGTACGCCGGGTCGCGGAGCCTCTCCAGCAAGGCCGCGTCGCCCTCGACCACTTTCGCGGTGCCCCACACCTTCACCCGCCGCTGGTTGGCGTAGTCCATCAGGAACAGGAACGCCTTCGGGTTCTCGCTCAGGTTGCCGACCGAGAGGTACTGGCGGTTGCCGCCGAAGTCCGCGAAGGCGAGCGTGTGGTCGTCGAGCACCTTGAGGAAGCCGGGCGGGCCGCCGCGGTACTGGACGTACGGCTGCCCGTCGGCGGTCGCGGTCGCCAGGTAGAACATGTCGAGGTCGGCGAGGAACTCCGCCAACTCCGGGGTGACGGCGGTCTCCCACCCGCCGCTCCGCTCCATCCGGGCGTAGCTCGCCCGCGAGCCTTTCCGCTCCTGAACCGCCTTCACCGCGGGGGTGAAGGCGACGTCGCTCGTGTACTCGGTCATCGCGGTGCCCTCCGGGGCGCTTCTTGAGGTTCTCGCCGAGGAACGCACGCATCAGGTTCGCGAGCTTGCCGCCGTTGGTCTCCGGGGCGAAGCCGACGACAGGACGCCGCTGAGCGTGCGCGGGAAGGGTGAACGCGGTCACCGCTCTCCCCGGCCGGATGGTTGTGACTTGCAACTGACTGGGTATACTGGAAGTGCGGTTGCGTCTTGCAACTCAAGAAGAGTTTTCGGAGTGCGGGACACGAGGCGCACGAAGGTGGCCGCCGCGCTGCTCGCCCAGAACCGGGCGCGGCCCACGCCGCGCCCGGTTGCCGGTTCGGTCACGGGCGCGGCATGGCCGGACCCGCGGGCTTGGTCGGCACCGGCGCGGCGGGCGCCGGCGCGGCGGGTGCGGCGGTCGAACTCATCAGGTCGAGCACTTCCTTCAGCCCGGTCACCTGCTTGGCGACTTCGGGCCGGTCGTCCAGCCCGAACGCCGTGTTCGCGTTCGCGTCCGGGCGGATCACCGACCCGTCCAGCGCGACCCCGGCGAACAGCCCGCGGCTGCGCGAGTACGACACGATCTCGGCTTCCAGCTTGGCGTCGGTCCCGGCCGCGGCCTTGCGCCCGACCGGCCCGGCCGCGAGCGACGCGTCCGCCCCGAGCGTCACCTTGCCCTTGCCGTCCAGCAACCGGTCCAGGCTCTTGCGGTCGCGGAACACCAGCACCACGTCGGTCGATTCGACCCCGGCCTGGAACCCGACGCTGCCGCCGCCGAAGTTGACGAACACCGGCGTTCCCCACGCCCCGCCCTTGTCGCGGGCGACCACCACGCCGTGCCCGCCCTGGCCGGCGACCACCAACCCGGCCTTGACCACCCGCGGGATGATCGCCACCCCGTGCGCGTCGGCCAGCAGCGCCGGCGGGATGCCCTTCTCGGGAATCTTCGACAGGTCCGCGAGAACGGTCGTGGCCGAGTACAGGGTGTCGGTGGGCGCCGGCGCGAGGCGGTCGCGGAGCCGCTCGCGCGGCTGGGCCGACGCGGTCGAGCCGGCCAGAGCCGTCAGGGTCAGCAGGGCGAGCAAAGTGCGTTTCATGTGCGTCCCTCCGGTACTGGTAAAAAGTGGCCGGGTTGGCCCGTCGATGGGGGAAGCAACTCGGGCGCCGGCTTGCGCGAATCCGCAACGCGGCGCGCGGCGAGTCGGACCACACTGGGCCGGTTGTAGGGTTTAGGCAGACGGGCGCGGCGGGCTTGGGGTAAACTGCGAGAGCGGCCTTCTCGGGCGCGCCCGCGGCTGACGCAGTCGGACCGGCGTAACACGGCACGCGGGCTGCGGTATCTGTTGGGTACAGCCGCCCGGAGGAGCCCCATGAGTACCGCGGCCGAAATCCCGCTCTCCGTGCTCGACCTGTCGCCGATCTGTCGCGGCGGGACGGCCGCCGAGTCGTTCCGCAACACCCTCGACCTCGCCCGGCACGCCGAGCGGTGGGGCTACCGCCGGTACTGGCTGGCCGAGCACCACGGCATCCCGGGTGTGGCCAGCGCCGCGACCGCCGTCGTGATCGGGCAGGTGGCGGCCGCCACTTCCACCATCCGCGTCGGCTCGGGCGGGATCATGCTGCCGAACCACGCGCCGCTGGTGATCGCCGAGCAGTTCGGCACGCTGGCGGCGCTGTTCCCGGGGCGGGTCGATCTGGGCATCGGCCGCGCCCCCGGCGGCGACCACCGCACCGCCCGCGCGCTGCGGCGGCACTTCGGCGCGCCGGACACGTTCGTGCAAGACCTGGACGAGCTCCGCGGGTACTTCCGCCCCGGCGGGCCGGGCAACGGGGTCCACGCGGTGCCCGGCGAGGGGATGGACGTGCCGGTGTGGCTGCTCGGGTCGAGCGACTTCAGCGCCCGGCTCGCCGCCCAACTCGGGCTGCCGTTCGCGTTCGCCTCGCACTTCGCCCCGGACTACCTGCACGACGCGCTCGCCCTCTACCGCCGCGCCTTCGAGCCGTCGGACGTGCTGGCCGAGCCGCGGGCGATGGTCGGGGTGAACGCGGTCGCCGCCGACACCGACGCGGAGGCCGGGCGGCTGTTCACCTCGGTCCAGCAGGCGTTCCTGAACCTGACCCGCGGCACGCCGGGTCCACTCCCGCCGCCGGTCGAGTCGATGGACGACCTCTGGTCGCCGGTCGAGCGGGCGCACGTCCGGCGGATGACGGCGTGTTCGGCGGTCGGGTCGCCGGGCGCGGTGCGGGCGGGGCTGGAGTCGATCGCCGAGGCGACCGGGGCCGACGAGCTGATCGTGACCGGGCAGATTTACAACCACGCCGCCCGGCTGCGGTCGTTCGAGCTGGTCGCCGAGTGCTGGGCCGGGCGCGGCTGACGCCCGGACGCCCGCGCGCCGTAAACTGACCTTCGCCCATCACAACGTTCGGAGGCCGGGGATGAAGACGCAAGGGTCGGCGGTGTGGTCCGGCGGGATCAAGGACGGAAAGGGCGCGATCTCCACCAAGAGCGGCGCGCTGAGCGGGTACCCGTACGGGTTCGCCGCCCGGTTTGAGGGGAAGCCGGGCACCAACCCGGAGGAGCTGATCGGCGCGGCGCACGCCGGGTGCTTCACCATGGCCCTGTCGCTCATCCTCGGCGAGGCGGGCTACACCGCCGAGAAGATGGAGACGACGGCCGAAGTTACCCTCGACAAGGTGGCCGACGGGTACGCGATCACGAAGGTACACCTGACCCTGAAGGCCAAAATCCCGGGGGCCGACGCGGCGAAGTTCGAGGAGCTGGCCGCGAAGGCGAAGGCCGGGTGCCCGGTGTCGAAGCTGCTCACGGCCGAGGTCACCCTGGACGCGACGCTCGAAGGCTGAGCCGCGCCGCCGCGCCATACTAACTTGCGTGGATTCCGTTCGCGTACGGCCGGCGGCCCGGCCTGTCGCCTTCTGTAGCCGGCCTCTGTGAGGCCGGAGCGATCCGGGCGGTGTCGCTCCGGCCTCACGGAGGCCGGCTACAGTAAGAGATCAACGCACGTCGGTATCAGGCCGGGCGCGGCGGCAGAGACGCGAGCAACTCCTCCAGGGTGGCCGGGGCGACCGGCTTGGTCAGGTGGTGGTCGAACCCGGCCTCGGCCGCCCGCCGCTTGTCCTCCTCCTGCCCCCACCCGGTCGCCGCCACCAGCAGCACGCCGGCGCCGCCCGGCTGCCGCCGGATCAGGCGGGCGGCCTCGTACCCGTTCAGCCCCGGCATCCCGATGTCGAGCACCGCCACGTCCGGGCGGAACTCCCGGGCGGCCGCGACCGCCGCCGGCCGTCGTACGCGGCCCGCACCTCGTGCCCGCCCAGCTCCAGCACCTCGGCCAGGCTGTCGGCCGCGTCGCGGTTGTCGTCCGCCACCAGCACCCGGCGGCGCGGGGCCGGCGGCGCCGCGCCGCCGGGTGCTGGTGGCGGCTCCGGGGCGGCCGCGCCGGCGACCGGCAGCCGGACGGCGAACGTGCTCCCCCGGCCGGGGCCGTCGCTCCGGGCCTCGACCGTGCCGCCGTGCATCTCCACCAGCCCCCGCACCAGCGCAAGCCCGATCCCCAGCCCGCCCTGCGCGCGGTCCAGGGCCGAGTCCACCTGGCTGAACATCTCGAACATCCGCGGCAGGTGCTCGGCCGCGATTCCGATCCCGGTGTCCGCGACCGACACCACCACCTCCCCGCCCCGCCGCTCGGCCGCCAGGGTGATGCGGCCGCCGCGGTCGGTGTACTTGGCCGCGTTGGTGAGCAGGTTCGAGAACACCTGGGCGAGCCGGGCCGGGTCGGCGTCCAGCCACACCGGGGCCGGCGGCAGGGCGACGGTCAGGCGGTGCCCGGCGTCGTCGATCGGCGGGCGGCTGGCCTCGACCGCCGCCCGCACGACCGCCGCCAGGTCCGCCCGCTCGCGGCGGAGGTGGAGCTTGCCGCGGGTGATCCGGGACACGTCCAGCAGGTCGTCGATCAGCCGCACCATCTGGGCCAGTTGCCGCTCCATCATCCCCAGCGACCGCCCGACGGCGTCCGGGTCGCCGCCCGCCAGCCGCAGCACCTGGAGGCCGTTGCGGAGCGGGGCCAGGGGGTTGCGCAGCTCGTGGGCCAGGGTGGCCAGGAAGTCGTCCTTGCGGCGGTTGGCCTCGGCCAGCTCGGCGGCGGCCCGCCGCAGTTCGTCCTCCATCCGCTTGCGGTCGGTCACGTCCCGGGTCGTCCCGGCGACCGCCTCGACCTCGCCGCCGTCGCCGAACACGGGGACGAAGATGTAGTCGTAGATCCGCCGGCCGAACGTGCCGGCGAACGGCACCTCGCCGCGGATCGGCGCCCGCGTCGCCTTCACCTGCTCGATCTCCCGGCCGTGCATCGCCGCGTGCCACGGCTCGTACCCCAGCTCCAGGCAGGTCTTGCCGATCGCCTCGTCCCACATCCGCAGCAGCACGTCGTTGGCGTAGGTGAACCGGTGGTCGAGGCCGAACACGTACGCGAGGTCGGGGGTGTTCGACAGGATCGTCTCGTACAGCCGCCGCCGCCGCTCGGACTCGGCCGTCACCCGGGTCAGGCCCTCCTCGGCCCGCTTCCGGTCGGTCATGTCGCGGAGCACCTTCGAGTACCCCGCCAGCCGGCCGTCGGGGTCGCGCAGCGGGGTCACGATGCCCAGCGCCCAGAACCGCGAGCCGTCCTTGCGGACGTGCCAGCGGTCGTCGTCGCCCCGCCCGGTCGCCAGCGCCGCGTCGAGCTCCTTCTGGGGGATGCCGGCGGCCACGTCCTCCGGGGTGAAAAACGTGTCGCACCGGCGGCCGACGATCTCCCCCTCGGCGAACCCGAGGAGCCGCTCGGCCCCCCGGCTCCACGACCGCACGTGCCGGCCCGGGTCCACGATGAACAGGGCGTAGTCGAGGACGTTCTCGGCCAGCAGCCGGAACATCTCCCCCTCCCACGCCGCGCGGTCCGCTGCCGTCCCCTGATCGACCATATCCGCCGCTTTCCGGAGCACGCCGCGACCGGAGCGGCCGGGCGCGTGAGACCGCCGGGTCGAAAACACACGAGCCGGGTCATTTTAGCCCGCCGCGGGCGAACCGGCACGCCGAACGTGTGTTCGCCCAGACTCACGGACAAACGATTAATTCAAACGATTGTGCGGTCGAAGCAGTCGCGTGGCAGCGGGCCGGCGGGTTCGTCAGGGAATTGAGCCGGGTGTCGCCGCTGGTCCGTCCGGCGGCGCCCCCGGGGCGATCGGGAATGACATCCGGCGGGCCACGACGCCGTGTCGGGACATCGCGAAGTGCCCGACGTGCCGGTCGGGCGGCACGTCCGGGGCGGGGGGGGCGAAGGGAGGGCGTCCCCCACTCTCTCGGTGCTACGCCGTCTTCATCAGGGCGACGAGTTGGTCGAGCGCCTTGCCCCAGCCGTGCTCGAAGCCCATCGCCTCGTGCTTCGCCTTCCCCTCGGCGTTGCTGTGCATCACCGTGGCGGTGTACCTCGTCCCGCCCCCGTGCGGCTCCAGTTCGATGATCGCGGTGAACAGGAACGGCATTTCCGACGTCACGTTCGTCGGCCGGTAGCCGGGCTGGAGCGCCCCCGTCCACACCAGCTTCCGGTTCGGGACGACTTCCAGATAGCACCCGGTGTTCGGCGGCATCTGCTGCCCCTCCGGCGACGCCATGACGACATGGAACTTGCCGCCCGGCTTCAGATCGACCTCGACGTGGACCGTCTTCCACGGGGCCGGGGTGAACCACTTCTTCAGGTAGTCGGGCGTGGTCCACGCCTTCCACACCAGTTCCGGGGCGACGTCCACGGCGCGGGTGAACGACAGGTCGAGTTCCGGGTTCATTCCGACTGCTCCTTCAGTTCGTTGAGGAAGTTGTCCAACTGGTCGAGCCGCTTCTCCCACAGCGCCCGCTGCTTGGCGAGCCAGTCCTCGACCGCCGCCAGCGCGGCCGGGGCGAGTTCGTAGGTGCGGACCCGGCCCGTCTTGGTCGAGCGGACCAGCCCGCACGCCTGGAGCACGTCGAGGTGCTGGAGGAAGGAGGGGAGGGCCATCTCGAACGGGGCGGCCAACTCGCCGGTCGCCGCCGGCCCCTTGCTCAAGCGCTCCACCACGGCGAACCGCGTCGGGTCCGCGAGGGCCTGGAAGACGCGCGTGAGCGGGACCGATTGCTTAGGCATCGACCTAAGTTTAGCGGCCGGATCAGTTAGGTCAACGCCTAACTGCGAAATTCCCCGGCCGCGTGGCGCGGCGGGGCTGTTTCCGCCTTCGTGCGGGTGGTAACGTGACGGAAGCCGTGAGCGCCAACCGCCCCTCGCATTCCACCGGGGCGACCGTATCGTACCCGTGGTCGATGCGGTCGCCGACGGGCGCAAGGACCGGCACCCGCTCGCCAGGCCCGCATCCCCGACGCTCCCCGGCCGAACACTTCGAGGGCCACGCCGTGACCGCCGACAGCACCCGCCGCGCGTTCCTCCGCACGTCCGCCGCCGGGTTGCTCCTGCCCGCGACCGCACGAGCCGCCGGGCCGAAGGCGAAGCCGATCGGCGTCGTGGTGTGGGACGAGCAGCAACCCGAGCAGAAGCAGGCGTACGACAACTTCCTGGGCAACCAGATCGCCGACCACCTCAAGGGCCAGCCGGGTCTGAGCGTGAAGTCCGTCAGCATCGAGGACGACGAGAAGGGGCTGTCGCCGGCCTTCGTTCGCGGCTGCGACGTGCTCGTCTGGTGGGGCCACAAGCGCCACGCCGAGATCACGCCGAAAATGGCCAGGCCGCTCATCGACCGCATCAAGGAAGGGACGCTCTCTCTGATCGCGTTGCACTCCGCGCACTGGTCCACGCCGTTCGTGGAGGCGATGTACGAGCGCACCCGGCTCGACGCCGGGAAGGCGCTCGGGCGGGACGGGGCGAAGGTCGAGATCACCTACGCCGACCCGCCGAAGCGGTACACCCTGCCGAAGGCCGGCGACCGGCTGACGCCGTACGCGGACGTGCGCAAGTTCCCGGACGGGACCGAGAAGGCGACGGTGCATCTGCCGTACTGCTGCTTCCCGGCGTACCGGGCGGACGGCAAGCCGAGTCAGGTGCGGGCGCTCAAGCCCGACCACCCGATCGCCAGGGGGCTGCCGGAGGCGTTCGAGCTTCCGAAGACCGAGATGTACGCCGAGCCGTTCCACGTGCCCGAGCCGGACGAGGTGGTGCTGGAGGAGCGGTGGGCGAGCGGGGACTGGTTCCGCAGCGGGATGGTCTGGAACCTGGGCAAGGGGCGGGTGTTCTACTTCCGCCCCGGCCACGAGACGTACGCGGTGTTCAAGGAGAAGCCGGTGCTGCAACTGCTGGAGAACGCCGTCCGCTGGCTCGCCCCGAAAGCCGAGTAGGCGGCACCGCCTCCCGGCGGCGCGCTTGCGCCGTCGTCCTTCCGGGAACCGCCCCGCCACCTGTTCGCACTCACCGAGGACCAACATGTTCCGCCCCGCCCGCCTCGCGGTCGCCCTCTTCGGCGGTCTTTTCGCGTCGCCCGTGCCCGCGGCCGAGCCGGTCAAGCACGCGCTCCTCGCCACCGGCGGCGAGACGTTCATCGCCGACGAGTCCGGGAAGGTCACGTGGAAGTACCCGCACTCCTCGCGCGACGGCTGGGTTCTGGACGGCGGCAACGTGCTGCTAGCGCTGTCCAAGAGCAAGAGCTACCCCGGCGGGGCGGTCGTCGAGGCGGACCGCGAGGGTAAGGCGGTGTTCGAGTTCAAGGGCACCCAGAGCGAGGTGAACACGGTCCAACCGCTCGCGGACGGCAAAGTCCTGCTGACCGAGGCCGGGGACAAGCCCCGCATCCTCGAAGTCGATCGCGCCGGCAAGGTGGTCGCCGAGGTGCCGATTCAGGCGCAGACGAAAGATCACCACCTGCAAACGCGCATGACCCGCAAGTTGGCGAGCGGCAACTACCTGGTGCCGCAACTGCTCGACCGGGTGGTCCGCGAGTACGACCCGGCGGGCAAGGTGGTGTGGGAGGCGAAGACCCCGCACATGCCGTTCACCGCGATCCGCCTGCCCGACGGCAACACGCTGATCGGCTGCACCCTCGGCAACCTCGTCGTCGAGGTGGACAAGGGCGGCAAGGAGGTGTGGCGGCTGACCAACGACGACCTGCCGGGCAAGCCGATCAGCGACGCGTGCGGGGTGCAGCGGCTGGACAACGGCAACACCGTCGTCACCAGCTACCGGGCGACCGCCGGGCAGGTGAAGCTGCTCGAAGTGACCCGCGACAAGAAGGTGGTGTGGACCTACACCGACGACCGCAAGCCCGGCATTCACCACTTCCAGATCCTCGACGCCAAGGGCCGGCCGGAAGGGAAGACTCCGCTCCGGTAGCGAGGCACCTACGGCCCGCGTGGCCCGCGCTCGGTTCGGCACGAGCCGCGCGGGCCGCGAACCGGCCCGAAAGACGTTCACCCATCCACTTCGAGACGCCAGCCCCGCCCCCTTCGCGCGCCTCGACCCCAGGTTTCCGCGTTCCCGGCGGATTTCCGGTCATGATTCCGGCCACGCGGCTAATACCCGTTGAGGCCCTCGGAGACCCGACGCGCATGGACCCCCGCATCCGGGAGGTGACCCGGCTCTGGACGCTGGCGGTGCCGGCCGTATCGGCGTTCGTCGCGTCGCTCGTGCGCGACTTCCAGGACCGCGACGACGTCCTCCAGGACACGGCCGTCGCCGTGGTCGAGGGGTTCGACCAGTACGACCCGGCCCGGCCGTTCCTCGCGTGGGCTTTGGGCGTCGCCCGCAACCAGGCCCTCCTCCACATCCGGCGGAAGGGCCGCGAGCGGCTCGCCTTCGACACGCCCGCCGTCGAGGCGCTGGCGGCGGCGTTTGCCGACGTCGCCCCGGTCGAAATCCACAACCTCGACCGCCTCCGGGATTGCGTGCAGGGCCTGGACGCGAAGTCGCGCGAGCTGTGCCGGCTGCGGTACGAGAGCGACCTGAAGCCGGCGGCCATCGGGGAGCGGCTCGGGATCGGGGCGAACGCTGTCGCCAAGGCTCTGCAGCGGGTGCGGGACCGGCTGCGCGAGTGCGTCGAGCGGAAGGCCGCGGGCCGGGAGGGTGCGGAATGACCGGCGCGATGGAAGACCTGATCCACGCCCACCTCGACGGTTCGCTCGACCCGGCCGGCGAGGCGGCGCTGGGTGCGTGGCTGGCGGCAAGCCCGGAGAACGCGCGGGCGTTCGCGGCGGTCGTCCTCCTGCACGACCGGTTGCGGAACGTCCTCGTCGCCGACCGCGAGGTCACGGCCGAGACCGCGAAATCCGCCGAACTGGCCGAGCCCGCGCAGCCTTCGCGCGTGTTCCGGCTACGGTCGCTGGCCGTCGCGGGGGCGGTGGTCGCGGCGGTCGCTGTCGTGCTGGTCATCTCGCTCTCGGCCCTCACCCCGGTGACCGCGGCGGCCGAACTGGAGCGGTTGATCGACGCCCCCGCTCCGGCCGGCGACCGGACCTACCGGATCACCAGCCGCGACTCCGTGCCGGACGTCGGCGACGACCGCCAGCCGCCGCTCGACGGGGCGGTGCTGCACGTCCGCAACCCGGACAGTTATGTGCTGGTGCGTCGCTTCCCGGACGGCCGTCCGTTTATCACCGGGAGCGACGGCGAGCGCGGGTGGTCGGTGAGGCCGGACGGGGCGGTGCGGGTGAGCGCCGACCCGCTACGGTTCCGCGGCCCGCTGCCGGGCAACCAGCACGGCCTGCCGTTCGTCGATCCGCGGTCCGACCTACGGCACCTCCGCGACGCCTACGCCGTGACCGCGCTGCCGGGAGCCGGCGGGCTTCGCGGGCTGGCGTTCGAAAAGCGGTCGGCGGAGCACCGCGGGCCGCGGCGGGTTGAGGTGTGGTACGACCCGCGGACGCGTGTGATCCGCCGGATGGAGTTCGAGGGCCTGCCCCGCGCCCGCGGCGGGCCGAGCGCGGTGTCGGTGGAACTGGTCGAGCAGCGGGGGTTGGGGCCGGACTTCTTCCGGCACGGGAGCCACCACGGCCCGGACCGCAAGGTGATCGAGGAGGACTAAACCGTGCGTGCGACGTCGCTGGTCGTCGGTCTGATCCTGCTGTTCGGTGACTCCGGCAAGGTCGCGGCCCACCCCGGGCACGAACACGCGCCCGACCTGCGGGTGTGGAAGGACGCCGACGGGCTGTTCGAGATCGAGGCGTCGTTCGTCTTGGCGAAAGACGACCGGGTTCAGTTGTGCAAGCACGACGGCTCCCTCGTGTGGGTGCCGCTCGACAAGCTGAGCGCCGCCGACCGGGCGTTCGTGCGGGACCGCGTCGAGGCCGTCCGCCGCCTGAACGGGGGCGACGCCGTCGAGCCGCCGGTCGCCGCCGAACCGGCCCCGGCGTCCGACCCGCCGGCCGGAACGCCGCTGGTCGTCGCGGTGTTCGCCCTGGTCGCCCTGGCCGCGACCGGGGGCGCGGTTCGACGGCGGCGGACCGCAGCGGTCGGCGTGGCCGCGGTCGGGCTGGCCGTCGCGTTCGGGCTGGGGGCCACCGCGCAGGACGACAAGAAGCCCCCGGCGATCCAGAAGCACTTCGAGCCGTTCAAGGACAAACTCAAGTTCCGCTCCGACGCGGAGTACTTCTACGTCGAGTCGAACGGGATGCCGGACCACGCGATGATGGTCGGCATCACCGCGTGGCAGCAGCAGGTGCCGATCCCGCAGGCGTACACCGGCCGCAACGCGTGGCAGATTCCCCTGCACCCGAAGTTCGCTGACAAGCCGGTGTCCGCGAAGACGGCGTTGTTTCGCGGGGCCATCGCCCTGGCCGCGAACGGGGTGCCGATCTTCAACCCGATCAAGAACGACGGCAAGACGGACACGCTCCTGGCCGGCGAGCTGGACGAGTTCGGCGGGCACTGCGGCCGGGCCGACGACTACCACTACCACACCGCCCCGGTCCACCTGGAGAAGGTCGTCGGCAAGGGCAACCCGATCGGCTACGCGCTCGACGGATACCCGCTGTACGGCTTCACCGACGCCGACGGCAAGGAGCCCAAGAACCTGGACGAGTTCAACGGCCGGATGGAGCCGGACGGCTACCGCTATTACTCCACAAAGAAGTACCCCTACGTCAACGGCGGGCTGCGCGGCGTGGTGACGGTCAAGGACGACCAGATCGACCCGCAGCCGCGGGCGTACTCGCCGCGAGCCGCCCTCACGCCCCTCCGGGGGGCCAAGATCACCGGGTTCGAGCGCGACGACGACAAGAAGACGGTGACCGTGAAGTACGAGCAGGGCGGCAAGACCGGGTCGGTCAAGTACACCGCGACCGCCGAGAGTTACACGTTCGAGTACACCGAACCCGGCGGCAAGGCGACCACCGAGACGTACAAGGTCAGCCCCGAGGGCAAACGCCCGCCGCCCAAGAAGAAGGACGACAACCCGCCGAAGAAGAAGGACGGGCCGCCGCCCAAAAAGGACGACGGCCCGGCCCCAAAGCAGGAGGCCCCGCCGCCGAAGCCCAAAGGCGGGTTCACGCTGACCAGCCCGGCGTTCGAGCACGGCGGCAAGATGCCCGCGGAGTTCACCGGCGACGGCGACGGGGTCTCACCGCCGCTGAAGTGGACCGGGGCGCCCGCCGGGACGAAGTGCTACGCCCTCCAACTCTGGCACAAGCCGCAGCCGAACGGCGACGAGGTGAAGTCGTACTGGGTGGTGTTCAACATCCCGGCCGACGTCACCGCCCTGGAGAAGGGCAGCAAGGGCGTCGGCAAGGACGGGATCAACGACAAGAAGCGGACCGGGTACGACCCGATGAACTCCAAGGGGCCGGGGGCGAAGGAGTACCACATCACGCTGTACGCGCTGTCGGCCGAGCCGAAGTTCGACGCCGATAAGGTGACGCGGGCCGACCTGCTGAAAGCGGTCAAAGACATCACCCTCGCCGAAACCACCCTCAGCTACACCTACGAGCGGAAGGCGAAGTAACGCCCCGAGGAGAGACGCCGTGCGACTGCTTGCACTGACCGCGGTTCTGCTGCTGCCCGCGGCCGGCCGGGCCGCCGAGGCCGCGCGCCCGAACATCGTGCTGATGCTGGCCGACGACCAGGGGTGGAACGGCACGTCGGTCCCGATGCACCCCGACGTGCCCGCGTCCAAGAGCGACGTGATCCGCACCCCGAACCTGGAAAAGCTGGCGGCCCAGGGGATGCGGTTCTCCGCAGCCTACGCCCCGGCCCCGGTGTGCTCGCCCACCCGCATCAGCCTCCAGACCGGCCGCAGCCCCGCGGCCCTGCACTGGACGAAGGCCGCACCGCCCGAAACCGGGCGCAAGCTCACCGAACCGGTCAACGTCAAGGAGATCGCCGCGACCGAGGTGACCATCGGCACGCTGCTCCGCGACGCCGGGTACGCGACCGCGCACTACGGCAAGTGGCACATCCGCGGCGGCGGGCCGGAGAAGAACGGGTACGACGAGAGCGACGGCGACACCGGCAACGAGGAGGCGTTCAAGTACACCGACCCGAACCCGGTCAACATCTTCGGGATGGTCAAGAGCGCGACCGCGTTCATGGACAAGAGCAAGAAGGCCGGGAAGCCGTTCTACGTCCAGCTCTCGTGGAACGCCCTGCACGCCGCCGGGAACGCGAACAAGGCCACGCTCGCGAAGTACGAAAAGCTGATTCCCGGCAACGAGAAGCGCGTGCAGGTCGCGGCCATCACCGAAGACCTCGACACCGGCGTCGGCGCGCTGATGAAGGCGATCGACGACCTGGGCCTGGGCGAGAACACCTACGTGATCTACACGTCGGACAACGGGGCCGGTGGGGGCGGCCGCGGCGCGCTGAACGGCGGCAAAGGCGACGTGTACGAGGGCGGCATCCGGGTGCCGTTCATCGTCCGCGGGCCGAACGTGAAGGCGAACGCGTGGTGCCACACCCGGATCGTCGGGTCCGACTTCCTCCCGACGTTCTGCGAGTGGGCCGGCGTCCCCGCGTCCAAACTCCCGAAGGCGGTCGAGGGCGGCAGCCTCGCGAAGGTGATTGCGGACGGGAAGGGCGAGGTCAAGCGGCCGCGGGAGGAGCTGGTGTTCCACTTCCCGCACTACCAGGGCGACGCCCCGCACTCCGCGATCATCGTCGGCGACATGAAGCTGATCCGCTTCTACGAGGACGACCGCGTCGTGCTGTTCGACTTGGCGAAGGACCTGCGCGAGCAGACCGACCTGTCGAAGAAGCAACCGGAGTTGGCCGAGAAGTTGAACAAGCAGTTGGCGGGCTACCTGAAGGCGGTGGACGCCCAAATGCCGACCCCGAACCCCAAGTACGACCCGAAGGCCGCCCCGCCGCCGAAGAAGAAGGGCGGCAAGGGCGACAAGGACGACGAGTAAACCCACACCAGTTGAGGGCGCCGCGATGCCGGTTCTTGCCCTCTCCCCTTGCGGGAGAGGGTGGCGAGGCTTTGCGAGCCGAGTGAGGGGTGAATCGAGGCAAGCCCGGAGGGCTTCGCGGTCTCTCGGAAGCTGAGCGCCCCCTCACCCGGCGGCGAAGCGCGGCCACCCTCTCCCGCAAGGGGAGAGGGAGAAAACAAGACGACCTCCGGCAACCACTCACCCCAACTCTCCACCCCCAGAGGCGCCTGTGACCCGCAAGTTGATCGCCTGCGCGGGGCTGTTCGCCGCGGCGCTCGTCGCCGCGTCCGCACTCCCGCACGAGGCCGCCACCGCGCAGGACAAGAAGAAGGGCAGCGGCGGCCCGAAACACATCTTCTCGTGCCCGCCCCCGGACCACCCGTTCGACGTGATCCTCGCCCGGCCGACCGACACGTCGGTGACCGTCAGCGCACTGGCGTACAAGCCCACGGACGCTTACATCACCTTCGGCGCCGAGTCCGGGAAGCCCGCCGAGAAAGCCGAAACGCGGTCGCTCAAGCCGGGCGAGCCGGCCGAGTTCGTGCTCAAGGGGCTGAAGCCCGACACGCGGTACTTCTACCGCCTCCATACCCGCACCGGGGACGCGAAGGAGTTCGCCGCCGACGCGGAGCGGTCGTTCCACACGCAGCGGAAGCCCGGCAGCCCGTTCACCTTCACGGTGCAGTCCGACTCGCACCTCGACCAGGGCACCCGTTCCGCGGTGTACGAACTGAGCCTCGCGAACGCGCTCAAGAGCCGGCCGGATTTCCACATCGACGTCGGCGACACGTTCATGACCGACAAGTTCGAGAAGCACACGGACGCGTACCCGCAGTACGTGGCGCAGCGGTACTTCTTCGGCCGGATCGCGCACTCGGCCCCGCTGTTCCTGGTGCTGGGCAACCACGACGGCGAGCGCGGCGACCGGTACGACGGCACCGCCGACTGCATGCCGGTGTGGTCGTGCCGGACCCGCAAGACGCTGTTCCCGAACCCGTACCCGGACGGCTTCTACACCGGGAACGCCGCCGAGGTGAAGCACGTCGGCAAGCCCGAGAACTACTACGCGTGGGAGTGGGGCGACGCGCTGTTCGTCGCCCTCGACCCGTTCTGGCCCACCACTGGTCGTGCCCGCAAGGGCGCGGAGGACGGGAACTGGGCGCGGACGCTCGGCAAGGAGCAGTACGACTGGTTGGCGAAGACGCTGGCCGGGTCGAAGGCGAAGTTCAAGTTCGTGTTCCTCCACCACCTCGTCGGCGGGTTGGACGACTCCGGGCGCGGCGGGAGCGAGGCCGCGGTGCTGTACGAGTGGGGCGGCAAGGGCAAGACCGGCAAGGACGAGTTCAAGTCCCGCCGCCCGGGCTGGGAGATGCCGATTCACCAGCTCTTGGTGAAGCACAAGGTGTCGGCCGTGTTCCACGGGCACGACCACTTTTACGCGTACCAGGAACTGGACGACGTGAAGTACGTCATGGTGCCGCAGCCGGGGCACCCGGGCGGTGACCGGCTCCGCGGGGCGGAGGAATACGGCTACATCCGCGGCGAGTTCCTGCCCCCGGCCGGGCACGTGCGGGTGTCGGTGACCGCGGAGAAGGCGACCGTCGAGTACGTCCGCTCGCTGCTGCCGGCCGCGGAGACGCCGCAGCAGAAGAACGGGCACGTGGCCCACGCGTTCACGCTCCGGCCCGCGCCGTGAGTGACCGCGGCGAAGTCGAAGGCGTCGGTCGCGCGGTGGGCGTACCCGCCCTTCACCCCGGCCAGTACCCGCTTGAGCACCTCCCGCGTCGTCCCGCGCCGAACGGGTACGCACCTATCTGGGACGAGGCCGAGACCGAGCCGATTCGCCGCGAGGCCGAGCGGAGGGGAGTGCGGTCACTCGGGGCGGTGGGTCTGGGCCGGCGGTGCGGTGCGGACGAGCCGGGTCCCGGCCCGCTGGGGCAGGATCTCCGAGTCGAACGTGCCCGGCGGGCAGTTCCGCCACGCGGTGCCGGATCGCACCTGCCGCCGCCCCTCCTCGAACATCCGCCCCATCTCGCCCGGGTCGAACGCGGTGCTGTCCGACGGCGCCCGGAACTCCTGCGGGATGGCCGCCAGCCGGTAGTTCATCCCGGCGATCATCGCCGCCATGTACATCTTCACCAGCTCGGCCCGGGTCTCCGCGTAGATGAGCGTGGACACGCTCCCGGCCGCGATCGGCAGCACCCGCGCCTTCACCGGCTCCGGGTCGGCGAACAGCTTGCCGGCCACGATCACGTACATGTCCGAGTCGAACAGGAAGTCGGCCGGCGGGCGGTCCCGCAGCTCCGCGGGCACCTGCGGCGGGCGGAAGAACACGTTCATCGTCACCCCGCCGTCCACGTGCCGCTCGACCAGCCGCCGCCCGCCCACCTCGACCGGCACCTCGACCGGCGGGAAGAACGCCGGGATCGCGGCCGACGCCAGCAGCAGGTTGGCGATCAGGGCGCGGGCGTCCGGCTCGCCCCCGGCCGCGATCGCCCCCAGGTCCCACACCACCGGCCGCCGGCCGTCCAGGTCGGTCGTGCCGACGTACAGCCGCCGCCCCTTGCGGTGCTCGGCCGCCAGCCGCTCGACCGCCGCCGGGGTGAGGACGGCGGCGATCTGCCGCCGCAGCGGCGCGTTGTCGGCCAGCGAGTCCGACAGGATCGCCCTCAGCCCCTTCTTCTTGGTGTAGACGTCGTCGGTGCGGAGGGTGGTGTAGACGCGGCGGAGCTCGCCGTCGTACTCGGGGCCGAGGAACGCCAGCGCCGCCACCAGCGCGCCGGTGCTGACCCCGGTGACGGCGTCGAACGGCGGCCGCGTCCCGGCCTCGGTCCAGCCGACCAGCAGCCCCGCCTGGTACGCCCCGAACGCCCCGCCGCCGGACAGGGCCAGGCACGTCTTCTTGGCCGGCACGACGGCCGGCCGCTGGGCCAGCCGGATCCGCTCGCCGACGCGGAACAGGTCGCGGGCGACCGGCAGCCCTGGGGCGTCGCCGTACCCGCGCGGGTCGATCAGCTCGTCCGGGTGGATGCCGGCCGCGGCCGGGGTCGGGGCGGCCGGCGTCCGGCACCCGGCGGCGAGTGCGAGGACGAGCAACCCGACGGCGGCCGGACGCGGGACGCGCATGAGCGAACCTCGCTGAGACGGCCGCCGCCGTACCAACGAGGCCGCGACGGTGCAACCCCGAACGCGCGACAGGGACCGGGGGCGCGGCCGTGCCGACGACAGATCGTCACGTTTCCTGCCGAGCGAACGGCCCAACGACAGGCGGGCAGATCGCGGTCGAGAGAATGCCCTCGTCCCTCGGTCGAGGTGGCCCAAGACGCCACCGGGGCTGGTCACGCCGGCCGGCCGGAATGCCGTAGAATCACTTCAACGACCGCCCCCCCCCTGACCTCTGCGGGGCCGCCCGACCGGATCGGCGGACGCGATCGGGTTTGTCCGCAAGCAGGCCGACCAGGCGGCCCGCGACCCCGGCAAAGGGTCGAAAGCGGACGAACGCGGAGCGGGGCCGGTGCGGTCGGCCGGGCATCGGCCGGGACGGGAAGCACGACAGCGGCGGTCGGGAAAAGCGGCCACAGTCCTTGCCGGTGGGACGCGGCGACCCGAGGCCCGACGCCTCTGGCAAAGTCGAAAGGCAGACCTCGTATGGGACGAATTTTCGAGAAGCGCAAGCACTCCATCTTCAAGACCGCCGCGCAGAACTCGAAGCTCTACTCCAAGTACAGCAAGCAGCTGTACATGGCGGCCAAGAACGGCGTGCCCGACCCGGCCGCCAACCCGGTCCTGCGCAACTTCGTCGAGCGGGCCAAGAAGGAGAACGTCCCGAGCCACGTGATCGACAAGGCGATCCAGAAGGCCGCGGGGGCGGGCGGCGAGAACTACCAGCCGGCGCGGTACGAGGGGTTCGGCCCCGGCGGCGCGCTGGTCATCGTCGACTGCCTGACGGACAACAACACGCGCACCATCTCCGACGTCCGCAACTGCTTCACCAAGACCGGGGCCAAGATGTCGGCCAGCGGGTCGGTGGCGATGCTGTTCGACCACCTGGCGGTGATCTCGTTCAGCGGCGACAGCGAGGAGAAGGTGCTGGACGCCCTGTTCGCGGCGGACGTCGCCGCCGAGGAGGTCGAGAGCAAGGACGGCACCATCACCGTCTTCGCGCCGCCCGCCGAGTTCTACAAGGCGAAAACCGCACTGCACCAGGCGTTCCCCGGCCTCGAGTTCGACGTCCAGGAGATCACCTTCCTGCCGAAGGAGACCAAAACCCTCAGCGGGGACGACGCGGCCCTGTTCGAGAAGTTTCTGGGCATGCTCAACGACTGCGACGACGTGCAGGAAGTCTACCACAACGTCGCCCTCACGTAAGCGTTCCGTGAATTCCGTAAGTGCCGGGCTTCGGACGCGCCGACCCGTCTCCGAACCGGCGGCCACCCCGAGGAGCAACCATGACAGGTATCCGGCTGTTCGTCCCGGCGGGGCTCGCGCTGCTGCTGTCCGGCCCGGCGGCCCGGGCGCAGCAGTTCGTGCTGTTCGACGCCACGTTCACGTTCACCAAGGAGGACGCGGACAACTCGAAGCCGAGCAAGTCGCACTACTACGTCCGCGACAAGATGCTCAACGCCGACCGGCCGAAGGACTGGACGAGCCCGGTCGATTACCGCAACGGGACCGTCCACATCCGGTGCGAGGTGCTCGAGAAGCCGGACGGCGGGGCGCCGACCACGTGGAGCCTGTGCTACATCCCGAACAAGGGGCTGAAGGCCGGGTACGGGTGTACCGGCACCCCGGTCTACAAGGAAAAAGGGGTGTACGAGCGGGACGTGAAGATGACCGAGTTCTGGCAGAACGACTGCATCGTGTGGGAGGAGGGGATCAAGGAGATGCACCTGGTGATGAAGGACGACAGCGGGGGCGCGGGGCACGCCCACAAGCGGCCCGACCCGGAGAAGTTCTTCCCCACCAAGATGCGGATCACCATGGTCCAGGTGGCGAAGGGGGCCAAGTACGACCCGAAGCTCGTCCCAAACCTGCCGGAGGACAAGAAACCGCCCGAGAAGAAGTGAGGGCCGGTGCGGCGGCCGACGACCAACAAGCCCGAACTGACGCACGGAACGCGCAAGGACCGGCGCGAGCACCCGCGCCGGCCGCTATGTGCCGTCGGCGAACACCTTTCGGCGGCGGGTTCATCTCCCGCGGGATCTGGCGGATGAACGGCACCGAACCCCGTTTGCGGAGCGATCTCGACGCTCCACGTCGCGCGCACGTATCGGGCCGCCTTGGTCCCGCTCCACAACCCGCCGTCGGGCGGCCGCTTCTTCGGCGCCGCCAGCAGTTGCGTCCGCATCCCTCCTTTCCGCGACTCAGGGCACGGCCTTGCGACCCGAGTCGCTCCTGAAGTCCGTTCCGAACGCCGACACGGTTGCGGCCGTCCCGCTGGTGCAACGGGCAGCAACCCGAGCACAGCGATCCGCTGGAAATGGGGGCCGCGGGCCGTTAAACTCGGACCTCGGCGGTCCCGCCCCCGGCACGGAGTGAGGTGGTATGTCGGTCGAACCCGAGGGGTCGATGTGGACGTCGCTTCACGCCGCACTGGTCAGCGGCGAGCGGTGGGACGAGTTCGATCGGGTGTACGGGCCGGTCATCCGCGCGTGGGCCGCCCAGCGCGGGCTTCAGCCGGCCGACGCCGACGACCTGGCCCAGCAGGTGTTTCTGAAGCTCACCGCGGCGCTGGGGAGCTACGACAAGGAGCGCGGCGCGTTCCGCGGGTGGCTCTACCGCGTGGTCGCCAACGAGGTGGCCAACCACTTCCGGGCCAAGGCCCGGCGGCCGGACGGCGTCAGCCCCGACGACCCGGCCGGGTGGCTGGAGCAGGCCGCCGTTGACGACCTCGCGTCCGACCTCAGCGGGCTCGCGGACACGCGGCTCCACAAGCTGGAGGGGATCAAGGCCCGCTGCACCCCGCAAACCTGGGCGCTCGTCACCGCGTTCTACACCGGGCAGTCGGCGGCGGAAGTCGCCGCCGCGCACAACACCACCGTCGGTGCCGTCCACCAGGCCGTGTACCGCCTCAAGGGGTTGGCCAAGGCGCTCGACGCCGACGGCGGGTCCGAGCCGCCGTCGGCGTGAGCGGGTCCGGGCGTCAGCGGAGCAGCCCGCCGGCCGGGTATTCGGCCCGGGTTTGAACCCCGTTCGGGGCGAAGTCGGCCGCGCTCGTGCTCATCGTGGTCCAGTCGATCCAACTGATCGTGAAGGCCCCGCCCGCCGTCGGGCGGATCTGGATCGCCGTGCCGACCTGGTGCGCGACGCTCGCCGGCGCGTTGGCCTGGAGGACGCCGGTGGACGGCGCCGCGGCCGACGGGTTCAACAGGCGGAACTGGATGCGGTTGTTGCTCCCGCCGGGGCCGACCGCCGTCCACACGACCACCACCTGCCCGGTCGCGGTCACGGCCGCCACCGGGCGGCGGGAGTCGGCGAACGCGCCGGTGTCGCTCAGCAGGATGTTCGACCGCACCGGCCGGCCGGACGTCCGGTCCAGGACGGTGGCGTAGACGCGGTGGTTGTTCCCGGCCGCGCCCGCGACGAGCACCTCGGCGACCACCACCTGCCGCGTGCCCGCGTCCACGCTCGCACTCGACAGCACGGTGCCGCCGGGGACGCTGATCGCCGCGGCCGCCGCCGGCGTGCCGGCCGCCGCGGGGCTGGCCGAGGCCGGCGGCGCGGGCGGGACGTTCGTGAGCAGCCGAAAGTTGAAACCGGCAGGCACTTCGCGGCTCTCGAGCGATTCCAGGGTGGGGCGGAATGACGGGCGGTTCAGAGACATCAGACGTCCTCCGGGGTGGCGCGGCGCGGACGGCGCCGCTCAACACCTCTACGCCGCCCACTCACGCGAAACCGCCCGCGGTCGTCATTTCTGACGCGCGGCGGTTGCAGATCACGGCCTCTTGAGCACGGCCTCCGCCTGCTCGCGGCACTTCCGCTCCGCGGGCGCGTAGGCCGCGTCCGCGGCGTCGGCCAGTTCTTTCGGCGGCCGGCCGGCGCGGACCGCGTCGAGCAGCCGCAGCGCCGCGAAGGGGTCGCCCCCGGCCGACTCGGCGCGGGCCAGGTGGTACCGCCACCACGGGTCATCCGGGAGCCGCGCCCCGTACGCCAGCCCGACCTGCCGGGCGAGGTCGTAGTCCCGAGCGGCCACGGCCTGTTCGATCATCTGCGGGTACATGTAGTCGGGCAGCGCGTCCTCGCGGAGCAACTGCAGGTAGTAACCGCGGAGCCGGTCGCGCGCCTCCGGGACGACGGACTTCCGCCCGACAATGCCGGTCACCCACGCGCACCGCCCCGCCGCGAACAGGGCCAGTTTGCGAACCGGTTTGAGCGAGTGGGCTATCGCAGCCTGGCGAAACCACGGCTCGGCCGCCGCGAACTCTTCGAGGACGACGCGGGCCAGCCCGAGCATGAGCAGGAGCGTCCCTTCCGGCAGTTCCGGGACCACCCGCTCGAGCGTCTCGGCGGCCGGGCGGACGTGCTCATGCGGCCGCGGCTGTCCGAACTGACTGAGCGCCCGGACCGCGTCCCCGACGGCCTTCGCGAGCAGCGGGGGCACGGCGGGCAGGAGCCCCACCAGCGGCGCGAAGTTCTCCGGCTGGGTCCGCAGGCCGAGCAGCGCGAACGCGTTGATCTTGGCCGCCATCAAGCGCGCCATCATGGCCTTCGTGTCCGGCTGCCACGGGTCGAGCAGGACCAGTTCGTTGAGCGCGAACAGCACGACGCGGAGTTGATCGACCTGTGCCGGGGCCCACACCCGCTCGACCATCCCGAAGCCCGCGGCCGCCTCCTCATGCCGCCCGCGGAGGGTATCGACCATCATCTGGACCCCGACCACCGCCGGGTCGGCGGGGAAGAACTCGCGCATCACGGCCGCCTCCTGTTCGGCCTGCTCCAGCCGGCCCGACAGGAACCGGCACATGAACCGGAGCAGCCGGGCGCGGTAGTGGTACGGCTCGTGCCCGACGGCCGCGGAGCAGTGCCCGACGGCGGCCGCGACGCTCTCGGCGAGCAGGGCGTCGGCGTAGGCCGCGTCGGCCGGCGACAGCCCGCCCTTGCGCCGGGCCTCGCGGACGTGCTCGACCGCGGCGGCGTTGTCCTGCCCGAGGAGCATGTCGCCCTGGTACAGCAGTACCGACCCCTCCTGCTCGGCGAAGTCCGGCTCCCGCCGCAGCCCGTCCAAGACCGCCCGCTTGTCCGGGGCGGTCATCTCGTTCAGCGCGTACCACGCCTTGACCTGGACGAGCCGGGCGCGCGCCGGCTTCGGATACCCGACCGCGAGCGCCTCGTCCACGAGCGCGACCGCGTCCCGCCACTGGCCGCGCTGGAGGGCGTTCTGTCCGGCCGCGAACAGGGCGTCGGCCAGCCGCAGCCGCGCCCGCCGCTCGGCCTCCTCCTTCAGCCCCTTTTCCGCGTCCCGCTCGCCCTCCGCGGTCACGCGGTCGGCCTCCTCCCGGCGGGCGCGGGCGAGGGCGGCGGTCGTGCCGATCAGCCCGCCGGTCAGGCTGACGAAGGTGGCCGCCAGCCCGCCGACCAGCACCTTCCGCCGGGCGGCGAACTTGCGGAACTGGTACGCCCAGCTCGGCGGGCGGGCCAGGACCGGCCGCCGCTCCAGGTAGCGCTGGAGGTCGTCGGCCAGGGCGGCGGCCGACGGGTACCGCTCCCCGGGCGGCTTGGCCAGGCACTTGAGCGCGACCGTCTCCAGGTCGGCCGGGGCGGACGCGACCAGCCGCCGCACCGGGACCGGGTCGGTGTCGCGGATCAGCGCGAGCGTGTCCACCGGCGTCACCCCGCGGAACGGCGTCCGGCCGGTCAGGCACTCGTAGAGGATCACCCCCAGCGCGTACACGTCCGTCGGCGGCCCGCTGACCCCGCGCGTCTGCTCGGGCGACATGTAATCGGGGGTGCCGAGCACCCGCCCGGTGTCGGTCCGCGGGTCGGCGTCGAGCACCTTCGCCAGGCCGAAGTCGGCCACCTTGGGGGTGCCGTCCGCGGCGAACAGCACGTTCCCCGGCTTCAGGTCGCGGTGAACGATGCCCCGCTCGTGGGCGTGCGCCACCGCCCGCGTCAGGTCGCGCACCAGGGTCGCGGCCGGGTCCGGCGCGAGCGGGCGGCCGTCCAGCCGCTGGCGGAGGGTGCCGCCGTCGAGGAACTCCATCGCCAGGAACCCGTCGGCCCCCGGCGGGAAGCGGGCCTCGAAGATCTGCACGATGTTCGGGTGCTGGAGCCGGGCGACGGCCTCGGCTTCGGCCCGCAGCCGCTCCCGCAGCTCGGCCCCGGCGCCCGGGTGGCCGCCGATGAACTTGAGCGCCACCACCCGCCCCAGCTCTCGCTGCCGGGCCTTCCAGACGACGCCCATGCCGCCGGCCCCGGCCGACTCCAGCAGCTCGTACCCGGGCGGGTCCGGCGGCCGGTCGGCCCGCGTATTCTGGACCTCGAAGGGGACGTGCCGCAGCGCCGACCGGCTGATCCGCTCGAGCAACTCGGCACAGCTCGCGCACGCGGTGATGTGCGTCTCGATCTCGGCGGCCCGGTCGGGCGCCGCCTGGGCGGCACAGAACCGCTCGAACTCCTCCCGTTCGGGGCAGGCACTCATCGCGTCCTCCGGGTTGGGGCGGGTTGGGGCGGGTTGGGGCGGGCGGGCAGCCGCCCGCGGCCGGGGCGCACTTTGCGCCTCGGCCGCGGACGCTCGGAACGACGTTATAACAAAACAGACGTCGATGTGTAGGCGAGATCCCAGGTGTTGGTGTAGTCGAGGGCCGGGTTGTAGAAGTCGTGCCCCGGGACGCCGGTCGAGTAGAAAACGGTGACCGGCAGCGGCTGCCCGGCGGCGTGGGCCAGGGTCGCGCCGTCCCACCGCCGCACCAGCCCCGGCCCCTCGGTCCACGCCACGCCCGCGATGTCCGCTCGCTTCTTGAACCCGAACGCCTCGTCGTAGATGAGCAGCGCGGTCTGGCCGGGCACCCCGTTCACCGCCATGACGAACGACCGGGTGGGCGCGTCGTAGGTCATGTCGACGGAGACGGCGTCGAACAGCTTGTACTCGGTCGTCAGCGCCCGGGTGGTGCCCCGGGCGACGAACCCGCCCCGGGTGAGTTCCTCGACGCCGGACCGGAACAGCGGGTCGGTCGAGCGGATGACGTACACCCCGCCGCCGTTCAACGGGTTCGAGTCGCGCCCGGTCGAGTCGCTGTACACGAGGTACGTGTAGCCGTTGACCTGGAGCGCGCTGGGCTGGCCGGCCCCGTACTTGGTGCTGACCTGGTCGATGCCCCGGTTGGTCTCGACGAGCGGCCGGCCGGCCAGTTCCGGCGCCCTCCGCCAGTTCACCCCGTCCTGGCTGACGGCGACGCCGACCGCCGTGGTCTGGGGCAGCCCGCTCGTCGGCAGCGGGTGGCCGCTGTAGTACATGTAGTAGGTCGAGCCGACCTTGATCACCGACGGGTCGCACACGTGCCAGCCGTCGAAGTCGGCGGTGCTCCCGGTCGGCCGCAGCGCCTCGACCGGGTCGGTCCACGGCCCCTGCGGGTCGGTCGCCTGGGAGTAGAGGATGTAGTCCCCGGCCACCCCGCCGCACCACCACATCCGGTACACCCCGTTCTCGTACACGACCGACGGCACGTAGTCGTAGCTCGGGCGGCCGAGCGCCAGCCCCGCCCACTTCCCGGCGATCGGCTGGTCGCCGGCGAGGCCGAACGGCAGCGGCGGCTCGCCCTGATACCCCGGGGCGCCGAGGTCCTTGTAGAACTGGCCGTTGCGGAACACCCCGACCTGGTCCTTGCCGTCCCCGTCCCAGTCGCCGGCCGTCGGCAGGTCGCCCGGCAGGCCGAAGGAGAAGGGGGCCTCGCCGTTGTACCCGGCCGGGCCGGTGTCCAGGTAGAATTGACCGTTGCGGTACACCCCGACCTCGTCCTTGCCGTCGCCGTTCCAGTCCCCGGCGATCGGCCGGTCGCCCGGCAGCCCGAACCCGAACCCCTGCTCGCCGTTGTACCCGGCCGGGCCGGTGTCGAGGAAGAACTGGCCGTTGCGGAACACCCCGGCCTGGTCCTTGCCGTCCCCGTCCCAGTCGCCGACTATCGGCAGATCGGTCGCGAACCCGAACGCGAACGGCGCGCTCCCCTGGAGCATAAACACCCCGTTGCGGAACAGCCCGAGTTGGTCGCGGCCGTCGCCGTCCCAGTCGCCGGCGAGGGCCCGGTCGCCGGCCTGGCCGAACGAGAACGGCCGCTCGTTCTGGTAGCCCGGCGCGCCGGTGTCCAGGTAGAACGCGCCGTTGCGGAACACGCCGACGGAGTCGATGCCGGCCGGCACGATCCGGTCGTCGAGCCGTTCGACGTCCAGCCGGGCCGTCGCCCGGGCGGCGGGGCGTTGGGAACTGCCGATCAGCCGCGCGATCAATCGTAACATGTTTGCTCCTCGTGGGGCCCGCAGACCGCTGGCGTCACAGCGGCCTCCGGGAACGGGAGCACTACGCCGCGGGGCGCGGCAAAACTCACGCGTCACGACGAATTTTTTCCTGGGCGGCGGAAGTGGGTTTCGGGCGACCGGGTCGGCAGCCCGCCGTAGTCGGGGTCGATCGACGACGAAATCCGCGTGCGGAAGAAGCCTCGCTGGTCGCCTACTCGCTGACCAACCACCGGGTGCCCTTGCGCGGCTGCCAGAACCGCTTCTCGGCCTGGTGCCGCTCCAGCGGGTCGAGCGCCCCGTCGCCGCCCGCCACGAACTGCCTCTTCGGGCGCTTACGCTGCCACTCGCGCAGTGCCGCCTTGAGGGCGGGGTGCGGTTGGTTCCGCCGGGTCGTCTCGTCCGCCTGCCGGCACGATCTTGGTGGCGAACGCGACCTCCTCCGGAACGCCGGCCTCCTCGCGCCGATCCGCGTCGCCGGCCCACTCCTTGGGCCGGTACAGGGCGCGGTCGGGCAGCGCCCGGCCCTTCGTCGTCGTGTAGCCCAAGAAGACGCCGACCTGGCCGTTCTCGACCCGCCCGGCGGTGCCCGAGTACTGGCGGGCAACCCCACACGACTTGGTGCCCTTCTTGAGGAACCCGGTCTCGTCCACGACCCGCACGCCGTCGGGATGGCCGAGGTGTTTCCGCACGTAGCCGGCGAGGTCGTCGCGAACGGCGTCCGCGTCCCAGCCGGCCCGCCCGAGCAGGTGCTGGACCCCGTCGGGCGTCGGGTCGCCCAGGTGCTCGGCCAGCTGCCACCCGTTCTTCCGCTCGGTGCCGCTCAGCAGGCCGTGCGCGTACCCGACCGCTCGGCGGCGCGGCTCGCTCCGGGCGAAGTGGCGCCCGACGCGCTCGCCGACCACACCCACTTCGTCCGCCCAAGCCGTCACCGGCTCGCGCGTCAGGCGTCCTGACACCCCTCGCCTCCGCCAGAAATCCAGGCGAAAGCTGTTGTAGCGACGACGGCTGTAGGACTAAGCTGTTGGCGAACCGCCGGAACGCGCTCCTGTCTCCCGGCCCGCGGCTTCGGCCGATTTTTTACGCCGGCGTTCGGGCGACACTCCGTTGTGTGGCAATACCGCGTAACGTTCCGGGTGCGGCCCGCGGATTCCGGATACCGGCGCAAGGCACGCGTGCCGGCCGAACCGCGAGGGAAAACCAAAAGGCGCCACGACCGTCATCGCCCGTTATTCCGCCTCACACCTCACTCACCGCGCCGGTGCTCGCGCCGAACGACTTCGTCTCGATATCCATCTGCTGCAACATCCGCACGAACAGGTTCGACAGGAGCGTGTTGTTCTTGCGGTCGAAGGCGACGTGCCCGGCGTGCCGGAACCCGCCGCCGGCGAGCAGGATCGGCAGGTTCGTGTTGTCGTGCGACGACGAGTTGCCCAGGTTGCTCGCGTAGACGATCGCGGTGCGGTCGAGCAGCGTCGAGTCGCCCTCGGCCGACGCCTTCATCTTGTCGAGGAACTCGGCCAGCACCTTCAGTTCCGCTTCCTCGATGAGCGCCAGTTGTTCGAGCTTGGTCGGCTCCTGGCCGTGGTGCGAGGCGTCGTGGTGGGGCAGGTTGACGCCGTCGATCTCGGGCCGCTCCTGCGAGCCGAGCCACAGCGACACGACCCGCGTCGAGTCGGTCTCCAGCGCGAGCCGGACGAGGTCGAACCACTGCCGGCTCCGCTGCAGCAGTTGCGGCCCGCCGAAGTCCTGGACGGGCGCCGCCGGCTTCACCACCGGCTTCGGCGTCGTGCTCCACTTCTCGTCCTGCTGCAACCGCTGCTCGGCCTCGCGGATCGACGCGAGGTACAGGTCGAGCCGGGCGCGGTCGGCGGCACCCAGCTTGCCGTTGAGGGCTGCGACCTGCCCGCGGAGGTCGTCGAGGATGCTCCGGCCGTCGCGGATGCGGCGCATCTCGCGGGCCTCCTCGTCCGGCGTGCCGCGGACGAACAGTTGCTTGAACACCTGGGTGGCCCGCGACTGCGACGGCACGCGCACCCCGCGCCGGTTCCACGCCGCGTCCCCGCCGCCGAGCACCAGCGACGCGAAGCGCGTGTGAGAGCCGACGTGCGAAGCCGCTTCCTGGTCGAGCGAGACGCCGTTGCGGATCTCGTTCGGCCGGATGTGGTCCGGGTGGACGCCGGTGAACAGCCCGACCTCGGCGAAGTGCCCGGCCGGGTAGCGGTGCGACATGCCCGAGAACACGGTGAGCCGGTCGCGGTGCGCGGCCAGCAGCTTCAGGTAGCGGCTCGGCTCGTAGTCCTTGCCCGCCTTTTCGGGGAAGAAGTACGGCGTGTACAGCCCGAGCGGGCGGCCGACCAGGAGCATCCGCTTCGGCGCGAGCGCGTTCTTGGCCTCCGGCGCGGCGAACGCCGGGCGCATGGCGTCGAGGACCGGCAGGCCGACGGCGACCGCGGCGGAGCGGAGCAGCGTGCGGCGGTCGAGCGGCTTCAGAGGCATCGGGGGCTCCGGCTATTTGTTCAGGAACACGCGGCTCTGTACGACTTCGTGAACGAGCGTGCGGAAGCCGTAATTCTTGCCGCGAAGGGCGGCGACGATCCGCTCGACCTCCTCGCGGTCGGCGAACTGGAGGTCGGCCCCGGTCGCGTACACCAGCAGCTTTTCGGTCAGGTTGCGGGCGATCTGGTCCTTGTCCGCGAGCAGCAACTTCTTGTACTCGTCGATGTCGGCGAACGCCCTGCCGTCGTGCGTCTGCCCGCCCTTTTCGACGTCCGGCCCGCGGTAGAACGCCCGCCCGGTGTACCCGGGGAGGCTCACCACGCCCTTCGGGGTGCGGGCGCTGGCCCGGTAGAACTCACGCCAGCCGCCGATCGGGTCGAACGACTCCAGCGCGAACCCCGGCGGGTCGATGTGGACGTGACACGACGCGCACGAGGCCACGCTGCGGTGCTTGTCGAGCTGCTGGCGGATCGTGGTCGCGCCGCGGATGTCCGGCTCGATGCTCGGCACGTCCGGGGGCGGCGGGGCCGGCGGCTTGCCGACGATCTTCTCCAGCACCCACTTCCCGCGCAGCACCGGCGACGTGCGGGTGCCGTCGGCGGTCACCTTGAGCACGCTCGCGTGGGTCATCACCCCGCCGCGGTGACTGCCCGGGGGCAGCGGCACCTTGCGGAACTCGTTCCCGGTCACGCCCGCGATGCCGTAGTGGCGTGCCAGCCGCTCGTTGAGCATCGTCCAGTCGGAATCGACGAACTCCAACAAACTGCGGTCGTTCTTGAGCACTTCGGCGAAGAACAGCAGGGTTTCGCGGGGCATCGCCCACAGCAGCGTCCCGTCGAAGTCGCCGTACAGGTGCGGGTCGGGGATGGTCGCGTCGATCTTGCGGAGGTCGAGCCACTGCCCGACGAAGTTCTCGGCGAATCGCTCCGCCAGCGGCGACTTCAGCATCCGCTCCACCTGCGCACGGAGGACGGCGGGTTTCGATAGCTCGCCTTTTTGAGCGAGGGCGAGCAGTTCCGCGTCCGGGGCGGTGCTCCACAGGAAGTACGACAGCCGCGCCGCGACCGCGTACTCGTCCAGTTTCGGCCCGGTGGCGGTCGGCTCGGCGAGCAGCAGGAAGTGCGGCGACGCGAGGGCCGACTTGTAGCCGTAGGTCATCGCGTCGAAGAACGAGTACCCCGCGTCGAGTTTGCCGTGGACCTTCGCGACGAACGCCTTTTGCGCCGCCTCATCGACCGGGCGGCGGAAGGCGCGGGGCAGGAACGCCCGCATCAGGCGGTCGGCGTCTTCCTTCGGTTTGGCCGACGCCGGCACGAGCGGGTCGTTGGCCCAGGCGAATTCGCCGCGCACGGCGGGAATCTTCGGCGGCGCCTTGCCCTCGGCCTCGGCCTTCGCGACCGACCGCGGCTTGAGCGGCACGCCGGCGAACAGGCTGTCGTAGCTTGGCGGCGGGAACGCGCCGACCGGGCCTTCGATCTGTAGCCACTCGACCAGCAACCCCGGCCCGGTGTACTCCTCGATCGGCTTCTTGGTCGCGCGGATGTCCCAGTTCGCGAGCAGGTTGACCACGAACGCCTCGCGCCGCTCCAGATCGACGTCCAGTTCCACGACGGTCGGTTTGCCGGGCGGGATGTCGCGCAGGTCGCGGAGCACCGGGTCCTCGCGCCCGGTGCCGACGACCATGAACGCCGCGGGCACCGCCTTGCCGTCCGCGCCGACGGCGGCAATCGACATCGTCACCTTGTACCGCCCGGCGGCCGGGACGCCGGCCGTCGCGCACAGCCCGTACCGCGGCAGCTTGCTGTAGATCACCAGCGCGTCGCCGTCGAGCCGGCAACTGCGGGTGAGCGTCTGTTTGAAGTTCGGCCCCTTCTCGGTCATCTCCTTGCCGGTGCGGCGGTCGCGGAACGGCACCGGCGGGTGCGGCGGCACGACCGACAGCACCGCCTTCTCGGCCGCTTCGAGGTACTGCAGTTGGTGCGTGGCGGACACGTCGAGCGCCGCGCCGACGTTGTCGAACCCGGCGGCGGAGTTGTCCTCGGGCAGCAGTTCCTTGAGCCGGACGCGGGTGCCGAGCAGGTCGCGAATGGTGTTCTCGTACTCGGTGCCGTTGAGCCGCCGCACCGCGACCCGCCCGTCCTTCTGCTGCCGTGCGAGCGACGCCGCGTGCAACCCGGTGCGCAGGGCGGCGGTCGCGGCATCGAGGTCGGCCCTCGCCGGTCGCTCGCGCTTCTTCGGCGGCATCTCACCGGACGCGAGCTTGTCGTACACCCTCGTCCAGGTGGCCGCGGCGCGCGCGTCGGTCAGGTCGGGCTTGAGTGTGTCGAGACGGAGGTCGGCTTTCTGGGTGTCCGGGCCGTGGCAACCGAGGCAGTGCGCCTCGACGAGCGGCGTCACCTTGGCCTTGAATGCCGCTTCGTCGGCCCGCGCGGGCGCACCGAGGGCGAAAGTGGCGAGAAGAGCGAGAGCGGCGCGGGGCATAGTGAGGGTGGTCGAGGGTGTCAGTTTTCTCAACTGTACCCGCCCGCGCCGCGCCGCGTCCAACCATTTCGCCGTGGAGCGGATCGATCCCTTGGCGGGCGCGTCGAGTTTCTTCCACCGGCCCGCAACCCCGACACGATCCTCCGGCGCGTCGGCCTTCTCGGTGCCCGCGCCGGGAAGGCCACGTCCGCGAACGGTGCCGATGTTCTTGGCGTTCCGCTGTACCATCCGGTCGCCCTGCGGTGCGTCGAGCACCAACTCGATCCCGGCGTTGGTGATGACGAACCCCACCAGTTCGCGGCACTGGAAGAACCCGGCCCGCAAGTTGTGCCCTGCTGCGGCGGGACGACCAGCGTGATACCGAGTTGCGTTGATTCCCTTCGGAATCGCCCGGCGGCGCGGGTTTTGCCTTCTGTAGCCGGCCTCACAGAGGCCGGTGCTTAGCACGTCTTGTCGCTCCGGCCTCACAGAGGCCGGCTACAGTTAGAGATCAACGCAAGTCGTTATCACCCCCCCCAATCACACCGGGCGAACACCAAACGCACACGTTTCCCTTCCGTCCGAGTCGTTGGTACAATACGAAGAACGTACCCTCGGGATTCGAGAGGGCCAGTCCGTGACCGCCCACAACCGCCCCCCACAGGACCAAACCCTCGACAGCGCCCGCGCCGAGCAGATCACCGGGTGGCGGCACGGGCGGGCGGTGTCGGTCGAGCAACTGATCGTCCGCTACCCCGCCCTGGCCCGCGATCCGGCCGCGCTGCTCGTCCTCGTGTGCGGGGAGGCCGAGTTGCGGGCCGAACGGGGCGAGCCCATCGACCCGGCGCGGTACGCGCGACGATTCCCACAACTGGCCGAACGGCTGAAGCTTTCGTTGGCCGCCCTCGCCGCGCCCGGGGCGTCGGGTTCCGGCGGCCCGAACGCGCCCGCGGTTCCGTCGAGCACCGACCCGAACCGCACCCGGCCGCACTCCGGGCGCGCCGCGCCGTCGCTGTCGGGCGAGACCCCGGCGGACGGCGAGCCGGCGGCGCCGGCGGCGCTCCCGCACGTTCGCGGGTACGAGATCCTCGACGTCCTCGGCCGCGGCGGGATGGGAGTCGTGTACCGCGCGCGGGACGAGCGCCTCGGGCGGGTGGTCGCGCTGAAGATGGTGTTGGCCGGGGGGCACGCGGGCGCGGCCGAGCGGGCTCGGTTCCTCGCCGAGGCGCGAGCCGTCGCCAAACTCCACCACCCGAACGTGGTTCAGGTCTACGAGGTCGGCGAGCAGGACGGGCTGCCGTTCTTCAGCCTGGAGTACGTCGGGGGCGGGGCGCTCACGGACCGGCTGCGGAGGGAAGGCCGGCTCGACCCGCCGGACGCGGCGGCACTGGTCGCGAAGCTCGCCGACGGCGTGGCCGCGGCCCACGCGGCCGGGATCGTCCACCGCGACCTCAAGCCGGCCAACGTGCTGCTGACCGAGGCCGGCGAGCCGAAGGTCGCCGACTTCGGGCTGGCGAAGGTCGAGCAGTCGGACCTGACCGCGACCGGGGCGGTGGTCGGCACGCCGAAGTACATGAGCCCCGAGCAGGCCGCCGGCCGGGCGAAGGAGGTCGGCCCCGCGACCGACGTTCACGCGCTGGGCGCGCTCCTCTACGAACTCCTCACCGGCCAGCCGCCGTTCCGCGGCGAGTCGGTCATCGACACCCTGCGCCGGGTGCAGAACGACGACCCGATCCGCCCGCGCCGGTTGGTTCCCGTCGTCCCGCCCGACCTCGAACTGATCTGCCTGATGTGCCTGCGGAAGGACCCCGGCCGGCGCTACCAATCGGCCGGCGCACTCGCAGACGAATTGCGGCGGCACCTGGACCGCCGCCCGCTCCAACACACCCGCCCGGTCGGCCACCGGGAGCGGGCCGGGCTGTGGTGCCGGCGGAACCTCCGGCTGGTCGTCGCGGCGGGCGTCGCGGCGGCGGCACTGGTCGCGGCGGTCGTCCTCACGGTCCTCTACTCCGACAGCCGCCGGGAGGCCGACCGGGCGAACGTCAAGGCCGTCCAGGCCGACGAGCAGACCCGGTTGGCCGCGGCGGAGAAGAAGGAGGCGGACGCCCGGCGGGAAGGAGCCGACGCGGAGCGCGGGCGGCAGTTCCTGGAGAAGGGCGTCGAGTTGTGTGCCCGCGAGGGGTGCGCGGCCGGCCTTCCGTGGGTCGTGCGGGCGGCGGAGGTCACCCCGCCCGGGGCCGCCGAACTCCGCGCGCGCATCCGGACGCACCTCGCGGCCTGGAGCCGCCCGGCGGCGGGGTTCGCGCGTGCCACCACCGCCCACCCGGGCGGTGTGACCGCCGCGTCGTTCTCGCCGGACGGCAAAGTCGTCCTCACCTACGGCGAGGACAAGACCATTCGGTTGTGGGACGCGGAGACGGGGGCCCTCAAAGCCGGCCCGTTCGGCGGCCCGTTCTCCGGCGACGCGGCGGTCGCCGCGAACGGCGCGGTCGTCGAGTACAGCAATCTCGCGGCGCAGGTCTGGGACCCCGTGACCGGAAAGACGATTCGACAGGGGATGGACCGCCCCAGCGACACGGGCCGGATCGGCTACGCCGACACGGCGCCCCACCCGGACGGGAAGACGCTCATCATTCGGTCTCGCGGAACGATTTCTCGGCGCGAAATCGGGGACGGCACCCTCGGCCCGTTACGCGTCCTGTGGCAGGTGCCGGATACGGCCGTCCTCCCGGGCTTGACCGCGCTGTTCCACCTCGACTCCGACTCCATCCTGCCCCGTAAGGAGGGGAAGCTGATCGTCATCAGCCCGGACGGGAAGCGGGTCGCTATCGGCCGGTCGGCCGCCGGCGCCCGCGTGGTGGACGCCGACACCGGGGAGCCGATCGGCAAGCCCCTCGGCAACGGCGCGGCCACGGTTCTCGGGTTCGGCCCGGACGGAAAGACGCTCCTCACGACGGTCGCGGGCGTGCCCGGCATTGGGGGGCTCGGCACCCCGAGGATTCGCCTCTGGGACGTCGCGACCGGCGAGCCGCTCACGCCGCCCCTCGCGCCGCGGTCGAAGGCCGTTCGACCAAAGGACGACCAACCGATCCAGAACCTCACCTGGCTGGCCGCCGCGGTCGCGCCGGACGGCAAGTCTGTCTGGGCGGCGACCCGCGACGTGCTTCAGAAGTGGGAGATCCCGTCCGGCCGCCCGCTCGGACCGCCGCAGTGGTTCGCCGAACCGGCCGCGTGTGTGGCCTTCGCACCCGACGGCCGGTTCCTCACCGTCTCCGGCATGCACGTGCGGGTGTGGGACTCGCTCCCGCCCGAGCCGGTCGGCGAGTCCCGGGAGTACGACCAACCCGGCATGACCGCCGCGGCACTCAGCCCCGACGCGCGGTTCCTCGTCGCCGCCGGGGAGCCGCGCGTCGCGCCGAACGGCGAGTTGCGGGCGTGGGACGTCGCCACGGGAACCCCCGCCGGCGCGCCGATCCGAACCGAGAACACGCCCCTCAAGCTCGCGTTCCACCCGACCGACGGGACCGTACTCGCCGCGGGCGCGGACGGGACGGCCCGCCGCTGGAAGATCGAAACGGGCCAGGCGGTCGGCGCGGCCGTCCGCGTCTGGCCGGCCGTCTCGTACGATTCCTTACAGGCTCGGTGGAACGACGCGCGGGGCCTGGCGTTCCGGCCCGACGGGGAGGTCATCGTCTCGGGCGGCGGTTACGCGGCCTTCGAGTTTCGAGACGCCACGACCGGGACGGCAGTGGGGGCGATTCACGCACCCGAAGCCCTCGAAGTACAGCCCAAAGGCTTCAGCCGCGGTGTGGCCGAGTTCTTGATCGGGGGTTACGCCGACGGGGGCAAGCGGTTTGTCGCGGTCTCGCGGGTGACGCAATCAGCGGGTTTTGCCGCGCCGCGTGTCGAGGTCGCCCTCCGCTCCTGGAACCCTGCGGCACCCGAGCAACCCCCGCTCGTCGCTCCGTTGTCGGGCGAGTTCGTAAGCCCCTTCGCCGCCCTGAGTCCGGACGGGCGGTGGCTCGTGCTCGACCTCCGGTCCACCTTGCAGACGTTCGAGACCGCGACCGGGAAGCCGGTCGGGAAGCCGATCGAGAAGCCGGGAGGGGTGAACGGCCTTCCGCACCGGTTCGCCGTGCGGCCCGACGGAAAGGCGCTGGCGATCAGCGCGATCCTCTCCGGCGACATCCGACAGTGGGACACGGAAACCGGCACCGAACTGGCCCGACCGGAGTCGCCCTTCCCCGGAGACGCCGAACGTACGGCGCTGGCGTACAGCCCGGACGGGAGGTGGCTCGCGGCGAGCGCCGGCAAACAGGTTCAGGTGTGGAACGCGGCAACCGGCGTGCGGGCCGGCGGGCCGCTCGAACACGCGCAGCACGTCGCGACCCTGGCATTCGCCCCGGACGGCAAGACGCTCGTGGTCGGCAGCGGGCCGCCCCTCCGCCCGAGGCTCACGACGCCGGCGGCGATCCCCGGGGAGGCGCGGGTGTGGGACGTGACGACCGGACAGGCGGCCGGCGTGCCGATCCCGCTCCCGAACCTGGCGCAGTCCGTCGCGCTGGCGAGCGGCGGCCGGCGGGTCCTCGCGGCGGACGGCAAGGTCGCGCGGGTGTGGGACGCGGCCACGGGGCAGCCGGACGGGAAGCGGGCACCGGTCCCGCTCGAGCGCCCGCGGCGGGACGGTCAGCCGGCCCTCGGACTGAGCGGAGCAAACCTGTCCTCGCGGGGCTTCGGCGAAGGGCCGGGGCTCGCGCTCCGGGCGGACGGCCGCGTCGGGTTGATCGGCCTGCGCGCCGCCGCCCGAGACCCGTTCAAGGAGTCGGAAGGGGCGGCCCAACTCTGGGACCTCGAGACCGGCACCGCGCCCGGCGAGCCGCTGCCCGTGCCCGGCGAGGTGCGGGCGGCCGCGATCAGCCCCGACGGCCGACGCGCGGCGGTCGGAACGGGGGCCAGGGGCCGGGGCGACGCGGTGGTGTGGGATGCCCGAACAGGTCAGACCCTGGTCACCACCACCTTCCCCGTAGAGGTCACCTGCGTCGCGCTGAGCCACACGGGCGATCGGGTGTTGGTGGCCGCCGGTAACCCGAACGCCGATGGGTCCGGTCGTGACCCCCCGGGGCGGCTGCGCGTCCTCGATACGACCCACGGCCGGCAACTCGGACCGGACATCGCGATCGACTTCCGGGTCAAGTCGGCCGCGTTTTCCCAGTCCGGCGAGACCTACGTCACGGCCGAGGTCGGCTCGAAAGAGTGGGCGAGCCCGTACAACGAGGTGCGGGTGCGCGAGACGGCGACGGGTTTGTCCCTCGGCCCTCCGGTCATCGCACCGGGACTCCCGGTCGCCGTCGGCTTTACCGAGGACGGGACGCACCTCATTCTGGCCAGTCTCGTCACCGGCAACGGCTTACCGGGGCATTACACAAAAGATCGTGCTGGCCTGCAGGTGTCCCGGCACCCGGTTCCCGGTCCCGGGACGGACGAGATCGACCGGCTCGTGATCCGCGCCCGGTTGACGTCCGGCACCACCCTCACCGGAGACGGCACCGTGCGCCCGCTGACGGCCGACGAACTCCGAACCCTTCGGCAGACGCTCGAGCGCGCGGGCCGGACGCCCTGAACGGAGGTTGTCACGCCACTTTCGCAGAGACCCCTGTGCGTCCCGGGCCCTCGCCTCCCCCGCGGGCCGGCTGCCGCCCTCGGTCTGTCTCGGCGGCCCGGCCGGCGTCCGTTACTCACCTTCCGGCAGGACCGCACGTGCGCCCGGCGCGCCGGCGGTCAGAAGTCAGCGCGGGGTTGGTGCAACAGTGACCCGCCATTCTCGGCGGCACAAGCCGCCCAGCCGGACGAAAACGGAGCCGGACGTCGGTGCCGCCGCCGGGTCGGCCACTCGCTCCGACCTGACGCGTCCTCAGCGTGGTTCCGAAGCGGTTCCAGGACATCGGCCAACCCCAGCGCGCGAGCCGCTTCCCCGTTGGCGTCGCCCGGCGCAACCGCGGAGAGATGAGCTTCGCCGCACCAGGCGGATGAATGCGAGCGTGCCGGCCCACGCCACGTCGTGCCGAGTTGATGACCGCGAGATTCGGAATCGTCGGATGTTGTCGTGCACCGGCGTTGAGCCCGCCCTCATGCTTCGCGTTCACAGGGGCGTGGCGAACCTGCTGCGGGAGCGACCGCGGCGCTCGTCCCGCCGGCTTCCGACGCCCGACGCTTCCGACACTCGCCCCGGACGCCCCTGCGAGCCGTCCGACACTCGCCCCGTCGCCGGTTCGAAATGCCCGCATTCGCGGCGCGTTCCGACCGAGTGTCGGAAGCGTCGGACGTCGGACAGGGCTGAGGTGAGGGGACGCGTCACAGCGGAGTGTCGGACGCTTCCGAGGCATCGGTGAACTCCTTGCCGTGAGTCTACACCGTTAACTCGGACTCCACCAAACCTGGGGAAGGTCAGGTGGCGGGCGCGGACCGCGACGGGGTCGGTCGCGGGGGAACACGAGCCGCCGGCCGGGTGAGGGGCACCGCCCACCCGCATCGCTATTCTGAACAAATTTCCAAAAATCTTGCCCGGCTCGCTTGACTTCCGTCCACTCATCACCCACACTTCAAAATGAGTGGAATTTCGTTCAATTCGTGAGGACGAGTCATGGTCGCCCCGGCCGAACCGCGTGTCGCCGCCGAAATGCCGCTGCCCGCCGAAACCGTCTACGCGGCCGAGGCGTTGGCGCTTCAGAAACTGGTCAAACTGCTCGACAGCGAGCATCAGGACGTCGTCTTGAAGGCCGCGGAGGTCATCAGCAAGTACGCGGCCGAGCGCCGCCGCAACGAGACGCGGTTGGCGGTCGAGAAGATGCGCGCCGAAACCGCGCTGGCGAAGGTCGCGGCGGCGCGGGCCGCACGCGGGCAGGAGGAAGACGCCGACCCGTACGCGCGGTTGGGCCCGGCCGCGAAGAAGGAGTTGGAAACGGAGTGGGCGGACACCCTCGGCGCGTGGAACCCGACGACGCTGCGGCCGCGGGTGTACCTGTGGGGCGGCGAAGGGGTGATCGGCAACGGGGCGGTGCCGGACGACCGCGACACCCGCGTCCGCGTGCTTCGAGACGACGCCCCCGGCGACGGCGACGGCCCGCTCTTCTGGGTCGTGCCCGACGACAAGCTGAACGCCCCCGGCGTCCACATGGAGACGCTCCGCTAGCCGCGGCGAAGTGGGCTGGCGTCGGTTGCCCATTTCGCCTATGTGCTGCTCCCCCCGAAAGCCTCGGGCCGTGAGGAGGCTTTCCGTAATGCACGGAGCGAGCATGCGATACGTCCGGTTTCTCGTCGCGGCGGCGCTGGTTGCCGCCTTCACCCAGCCCGCGCTCGCCCAGCCGCCGGTCGCGTTCGACGACGCCGGCATCCACGCCGTCAAGTTCGTGGACGCGAACGAGGGGTGGGCGTGCGGCGACGACGGCGTCGTCTGGCACACGATCAACGGCGGGCGGTCGTGGGAGCGGCAGAAAACGGGCACGCGGGCCAGCCTGCGCGCCCTGCACTTCGTCAGCGAGTATGTGGGCTGGTGCGTCGGCCGCGTCGATCACCCGAACGGCACGTCGGTCGGGGTGATGCTGAAGACGACCGACGGCGGGGTGCAGTGGACGGAGGTCGGCACGAACGTGATGCCGGGGCTGAGCGCGGTCGTGTTCTTCGACGCCAACACCGGGCTGGTGTGCGGCGACGGCACCGACGCGTTCCCGACCGGGATGTTCGTGACCGCCGACGGCGGCGGCAAGTGGGAGCCGGTGAAAGGCCCGCGGCTGCCATCGACCCGCGCCGCGGCGATGGTTCCGCGACCGGCCGGCGTCGCGCCGCGTATCGCGGACGCCGTGGTCGGCGGCGCGTGGGGCAAGCTCGGCCCGCTCACGACGAACTGGGGCAGTTTCATGCGGAGCGGCTCCGACTACCTGACCGGCGGCACCTACGCGGACGGTGAACTCGACCCGCTCGCCGGCCGCGCGGTCAACGGCGTGGCCTGCAACGCTACCAAGGAGAAGCCGCTGTGCTTTGCCGCGTGCGACGGCGGGGCGGTGCTGGTCAGCAGCGACGGCGGCAAGTCGTGGGGTTACGCGAACCTCGGGCTACCGGAAGCGGTGCTCGCGTGCCTCGACTTCCGCTGCGTGGCGACCGCGGGCGATCACGTGTGGGTCGCGGGGCGGCCGGGCGGGTTCGTGCTGCACAGCGGCGACAGCGGCAAGACGTGGGAACTCCAGAAGACGCCGCTGAGCGTGCCGGCGAACGGGATTCACTTCCTCGACGCCAACACCGGGTGGCTGGTGGGCGAGTTCGGCAACATCCAGGGCACCACCGACGGCGGGAAGACGTGGACCGCGCAGCGGACCGGCGGGCAGCGCGCCGCGGCGCTGTTCCTGCATGCCAATGGCAAGAGCACCCCGCTCGACGTGATGGCGCTGCTCGGCGCGGCCGACGGCTACCTCTGCGCCGCGACCAGCATCGCCTGCGCGGATCACGCGACGGCCGACCCGAAGCGGGCGTCCGACGGGCTACGCCTGCGGAACACGGTTCGCGCCGCCGGCGGGGCGGGCGCGGAGAGCGGGTGGGCGTTCCCGGTGAGCGCGCACGCGGTCGGCATGGCGCCGCAGGAGTTGCTCGCGGTGTGGGACCGCGCCCACGGCGGCAAGGCGAAGGAACACATGCTGCGGCAGGCGGTGCTTGCGATTCGCATGTGGCAGCCGGAGGTGATCGTGTGCGACGTCGCCGCGGTTGATGCCAACCCCGCGGACGCGCTCGCGCTGCTCGCCGTGAAGGAGGCGTTCAAGCAGGCCGCCGACGCGACGTGCTTCCCCGAGCAACTGAACACGCTCGGGCTGAAGGTGTGCAGCGCGAAGAAGCTCTACGCGCTCGGCACCGACCCGAAGGCCGCCCCGGTCAAGCTCGACCTGAACCTCTTCAACACCAAACTGAACGACACGCCGAAGGACTACGCCGAGGGCGCGACGCGGGTGCTGGCGGGCGACGCGGCGGTGGTCGGGTCGCGGTGCTTCGTGCTGGTGTCGCACCGCTTGCAAGGAGCGGAGACGCAAACGAACCTCATGGACGGCGTGACGCTCGCCCCGGGCGGGCCGTCGCGGCGGGTGGTCGGGGCGAGTTATACTGACGCCGCGGCGGTCGCCGAGAAGCAGAAGGCGGTGCAACTGCGGCGGAACGTCGAGGCGCTGGCCGCGTTCAACGACGCCGAACTCGGCGGCGCGGAGAAGGCGCTCGGTATGCTCCGTACCGAGTTGAAGAAGATGCCGGACGACGTGGCCGCGCGCACCGCGTACACGGTCGGGACGCGGTTCGCGCGGGAGGGCAAGTGGACCGAAGCCCGCGAGGTGTTCGGGATGCTGTCGATTCAGTACCCGGGGCACCCGCTGGCGGTCGAGGCGTTCCGCTGGCTGGCCCGGTTCCACGGCAGCACCGAGGCCCGCCGCCGCGTCGAGATTCAGCAGAAGATGCTGCTCACCAGCGTCTCGTTCGAGGCGCCGACGGAGGCGAAGGTGAAGCCGGCGAGCGGGACGAGCGCGAGGGTCGGGGCGCCGGTGGTGACCGAAGACCACTACAAGTTCCACAGCCCGGACATGATCCTGAAGTGGCACACCGCGGCGCTGGAACTGGAACCGAAGCTGGCGAGCTTCGGCCCGGTGTACGCCCGCGACCCGGCCGCGTGGCTGTGCTTCCTCGCGGCGCGCCGGCACGTCGGCAAGTACGCGGAGGCCGACAAGTTCGTGATGGACTACTTCGCGCAGACCGCCGGCGCGGCGGAACTCGCCCCGGGCATCGACGTGTGGCGGGACTGCCTGGCGACCGAGTTGTGGCTGGCGAATCGGAACGCGATGCCGACCCTGCCGAAGCCGCTCGGCGTCTGCAAGCTGACCGACACGCGCCCGCTGCTCGACGGCAAGCTGGACGACGATTGCTGGAAGGCCGCGAAGCCGCTCGATCTGAAGTCGGCCGACAAGGGCGACGCGACCGGCTACAAAACCGAGGGGCTGCTGACGTACGACGACAAGTACCTGTACATCGGCGTGCGGTGCGCGCACCCGGCCGGCAAGAAGGCCGAACCGGTCGCCAAGCGCACCCGCGACGCGGACCTGAGCGGGCACGACCGCGTGGACATCCTGCTCGACCTAGACCGCGACTACCAGACGTACTACCGGTTCCAGATTGACCACCGCGGCGCGCTCGCGGAGGACTGCTGGGGCGACCGCACCTGGAACCCGAAGTACCACGTCGCGTTCCACAGCGACGACACCGGCTGGACGGCCGAAATGGCGATCCCGCTGGCCGAACTGACCGGCGACCGGCCGGCGCACGGCAAGGCGTGGGCGGCGAACCTGGTCCGCGTGGTGCCGGGGGTGGGCGTGCAGTCGTGGAGCGGCCCGGCCGACGGCGACCCGCGGCCCGAGGGCATGGGACTGCTACAGTTCCGCGCCGACAAGTGACGGCGAGTCAAAAAGCGGTAAGGCGGGAACGCGGATAACGCGGATCAAAGGCAGGGATGAAAGACAGGATCGGACAGAAGACTGAGTTGAACTTAAACTCTCTTTCTGTCCGATCCTGTCTTCATCCGCGCGCTTCTCCGCGTTATCCGCGTTCCTGCCTTTCGATGCACGCGAAGGGCGAGGTCGGCGTGATCGCGGTCGAGGGGTTGTGCGTGCGGCAGGGGGCGTTCGCCCTCGACGGCGTCACCTTCGCGGTGCCGGCGGGCGCGTACGCGGTGCTCATGGGCCGCACCGGCGGCGGAAAGACCACACTTCTCGAAGCGGTCGCCGGGTTGCGCCGGGTTCACGCCGGGCGCATCCTCCTGGGCGGCCGCGACGCCACCGCCCTGCCCCCGGCGGCGCGGAACGTCGGATACGTGCCGCAGGACGCGGTGCTGTTCAAAACGATGACCGTGTACGACAACCTGGCGTTCGGCCTTCACGTGCGGCACACGCCGGAAGCCGAAGTCCGCGTGCGGGTCGGGGCATTGGCAGAGCAGTTAGGCGTCGCGGACCTGCTGACGCGCCGGGCGGCCGGGCTGAGCGGCGGCGAGGCGCAGCGGGTGGCGCTCGGTCGGGCGCTGGCGTTCCGCCCGGCGGTGCTGCTGCTCGACGAGCCGCTCAGCGCGATCGACGAAGACACCCGGGAGCACGTCGCGGCACTCCTGGCGGCCGTCCGCGCCGAACACGCGACGACGGTGCTGCACGTCACCCACAACCGGGCCGAGGCGGACGCGCTGGCCGACGTCCGGCTGCGCCTCGACGGCGGCCGCGTGGCGGCGGAATAATGCGCCTTTTGTGCTTTTTTGCGGCCGATCTCCGGTAAAGTAGTCCCCGCATCGCCCCGCGTCGGGGCGTCGCGCACCTCGTTCCCCGCACCGGGCCGCACTATGGCACAGCCGCTCACTATCGTCATCTTCGGCGCTTCCGGCGACCTCACCTGGCGGAAGCTGATCCCGTCGCTGTTCAGCCTCAACCGCCGCGGCAAGCTGCCGCCGGGCACCCGCGTCGTCGGCGTCGGCCGCAGCAAGTACTCCGACGACGACTACCGGGCCGAGTTGGAGCCGAAGGTGAAGGAGATCATGGGCGGCAAGTTCGAGGCCGGCGCGTGGGCCGAGTTCAGCAAGCAGATCCACTACGTCGTCACCGACGCCACCCAGCCGGGCGGGTGCAAGCCGCTGGCCGAGTGGTTCAAGGCGAACGAAACCGACCCGGACGCCCGCCGGCTGTACTACTTCTCGATGGCCCCGAAGTACTACGCCGGGATCAGCTCGGCGATGGCCGAGGAGGGGCTGAACAAGGGCGGCGCGACCCACCGCCGGCTCATCATCGAGAAGCCGTTCGGGGTCAACCTGGCGACCGCCAAGAAGCTCAACGACGAGATGCACAAGCACTGGGACGAGGCGCAGCTGTACCGGATCGACCACTACCTCGGCAAGGACACCGTCCAGAACATCATGGTGTTCCGGTTCGCCAACACCCTGTTCGAGCCGCTGTGGAACCGGGAGTACATCGACCACGTGCAGATCACCGTGGCCGAGAAGGTGCGGGTGGACGGCCGGCTCGACTACTACGACGGCAGCGGGGTCATGCGGGACATGATCCAGAACCACCTCTTGCAGGTGCTGACGATGGTGGCGATGGAGGACCCGAACAAGTACAACGCGGACAACCTCCGCAACGAGAAGATGAAGGTGCTGTCGGCCATCAAGCTGGTGTCCGAGGCGGACGCCCCGAAGGTGATGGCGCTGGGCCAGTACGAGGGGTATCTGGAGGCGCTGGCCAAGGAGAAGCCCAACGGCGCCGAGTCCCGGACGCCGACGTACGCGGCGGTGAAGCTGGAGCTGGACAACCGGCGGTGGCACGGGGTGCCGTTCTTCCTGCGGAGCGGCAAGGCGCTGAAGAACCGGTACAGCGAGGTGCTGATCCAGTTCAAGTGCCCGTCGCGGCTGATGTTCCCGCTCCCGCCCGGGCAGATGCTCCAGTGCAACCGGCTGCGGATGGTGATCCAGCCGAACGAGAGTATCTCGATCAACTTCCAGACCAAGGTGCCCGACGTGGACGGGGTGTCGCTCAAGCCGCACGACCTCACGTTCGACTACAAGAAGTCGTTCCCCGACCAGGCGATCCCGGAGGCGTACGAGCGGCTGCTCTTGGACGCGATCATGGGCGACGCGAGCCTGTTCATGCGGGCCGACGAGATCGAGCGGGCGTGGGAGATCATGGACCCGCTGATCGCCGCCGCCGAGCACGCCGCGAAGCAGCCGGAGCAGTACCCGGTCGGCTCCAACGGCCCGACCTGCGCCGACAAGCTGCTCGACTGCTGGCAGCCGATCGGGTAGCAGGGTTCGGGGGTCAGGATTCGGGATTCAGGGAAGAAGGAGGACAAGGGCACCTTCCCCGAATCCCGACCCCCGCGGAGGGCGGCGCGATGCTGGCGAAGGCGACGTTCTTTCTGCCACTCCTCGACAACGACGGGCGCGACCTGTCGGCCGAGCAGCAGGAGGTCCGTAAGCAGGTCTACGACCTGTTCGACGGCTGGACGCTGCTCGGCTATTTCGAGGGCGCGTTCCGCATGCCGGACGGCACGCAGTCGCTCGACAAAAGTGCGGCTTACATGGTCGTCCTGGAAGCGGGTAGAATCGGGGAGTTGGAAGCCGTCCTGCGCGCGTTCAAGGCGAAGACGCTCCAAGAGGCGATCTACCTGGAGATCCAGCGGGGCGTCGAGTTCCGCTTCGTGAGGGAGGACCCGCGATGACCCGCGACGAGGCCGAGACCGAGATCCGCCGGCGGCTGGCCGCCGAAACCAGCGCGGTGCGGCTCAGCAACGCCCTGTTCACCCCGGGCGGGCTGTTCAGCAAGCTGTACGCGACGCCGGACGAGAAGAAGGCCGTCGTCGCCTCGCCGCTGTTCGACGAGGCGAATCGTCGGCTGTCGGAGCTTCAACTTCAGGAGGCCGGGCGGCTGAAGCGGCCCGACAAGCCGGTGGTGCTGCCGGTCGTGGGCACCGCTCACGCCGAACAACTCGTCCCGACCGACGCCGCGTCGTGACCTCAGCCGGCGAGCGGGGCGAACCCGCCGCCGTGGCGCTCGTTGAGCGAGTCCCGCAGCGCCCGCAGCCGCTGCTTGGCGTCGGCGGCCCGCTTGTTCGCGGTCTGGAAGGTGGTCGCCAGCTCCTTGTTCTGCCGCAGCATGTCCAGCTTGCCGCCGGTCATCTCGGCCAGCCGCAGCACCTCGTCCTCGCTGCGGACGACGTCGTTGACCGCCGCGACCAGCGCGGTATCGACCCCGTCGGTCGGCAACTCGCGCAGCGCGTCGGTCTGGGCGCGGACGGCGTCCAGCATGCTCTGGAGGTCTTGCCCGGCCGGCTTGCGGGCGAGGGCGGCGCTGACCCCGCTCCAGTAGGTGTGGTTCGGGGTGGCCCCGGCGGCCGGCGGCGCGACCGACTTGCCGGTCAGGAAGCACCCGGTCGCGACGACCACGAAGCACACCGGTGCGGCCCGGAAGGTGAATCCGCGCATGGCTGGCCCGCCGTAATGTTAAGTCGAGAGGCGGGCGGTATACCGCGCCGCGCCGCCGGCACAACCCCAAGCCGGTTGTCGCTACAATCCCGTCACCTCCTTCGCCCGTCGGGCCAGTGCCATGACCGAAGAACGACCGACGCCGAAGACCGTCGCGCACACCGTCGTCCGGCCGCGGGTGGGGGTGATCATGGGGTCGCGGTCGGACTGGGCGACGATGCAGCACGCGGCCGACGTGCTGAAGGAGTTGGGCATCCCGCACGAGGTCGAGGTGGTGTCGGCGCACCGCACCCCGGACAAGCTGTTCGACTACGCCGAGGCGGCCGAGAGCCGCGGGCTGGAGGTGATCATCGCCGGGGCCGGCGGGGCGGCGCACCTGCCGGGCATGTGCGCCGCCAAGACCGTCCTGCCGGTGCTCGGCGTGCCGGTCGAGTCGGCCGTGCTCCGCGGCGTCGATTCGCTGCTCTCGATCGTGCAGATGCCGCGCGGCGTCCCGGTCGGCACGCTCGCGATCGGCAAGGCCGGGGCGGCGAACGCAGCGCTGATGGCCGCGGCCATCCTGGCGAACAAGACGCCGGCCCTGCGGGAGGCGCTCAAGCGGTTCCGCAGCGCCCAGACGCAGGACGTGCTCGACCACCCCGACCCGCGGGCGACCGGGTGACTTATGGGATTCCTCCGCTGGCTGCTGGGGCTTGAGATCACCCACGACGAGGCGGTTCGGATCGCGACACAGTTCGCGTGGGCGTCGTGGGACGAGCACACCGCCGACTGGCCCGATCGCATTATCTTCCCGTACGACCTGCTCGGCGCTTCCCTCGGAGGGAACTACTGGTACGTCAAGTTTCAACGCCGTTTGCCCGACGGCGTTGTTTGGGCGTCGAATCGGCTGATGGTGGTGTGGGTTCATAAGAAGACAGGAGAGGCCGACTACGGCGAGCGCATCTGCCAGCGGTATTTCGAATCTCTTGACCGCGGCGAATAACGAACCACCCATGCGATTAGGCATTCTCGGCGGCGGGCAACTCGGGCGGATGATCGCGCTGGCCGGCTACCCGCTCGGCGTGACCAGCACCGTTCTCGAACCGACCAGCGGCTCGTCGGCGGCGCAGGTGTGCGGGCACATCGCCGGCGAGTACGACGACCGCCGGGCGCTCTGGGAGCTGGCGCAGGCGTCGGACGCGGTCACCTACGAGTTCGAGAACGTGGACGTCGAGTCGGCCCGGTGGCTGGCCGAGCGCGTGCCGGTGTTCCCGCCGCCGCGGGCGCTGGAAGTGTCGCAAGAAAGACTGGCGGAGAAGGAGTTCTTCCGGTCGCTCGGCATCCCGACGCCGCCGTTCGCGGCAATCGATTCGGAGGCCGACTTCCGCGCCGCGGTCGCCGACATCGGGCTGCCGGCGGTGCTCAAGACGCGCCGCTTCGGCTACGACGGCAAGGGGCAAGCGGTCCTGCGCACGCCGGCCGACGCCGAAGCGGCGTGGACGCGGCTCGGCGGCCGCCCGCTGATCCTCGAAGGGTTCGTGCCGTTCGACCGCGAGCTATCGATCCTCGCAGTGCGCGGCCGCGACGGGCAGATCGTGACGTACCCGCTGGTCGAGAACGTCCACATCGGCGGCATCCTGCACCGCTCGGTCGCGCCGGCCCCGGACCTGGGCGAAGAGTTGGGCGAGCGGGCCGCGGAGTTCGCCGCCCGCGTGCTGACCGAACTGGACTACGTCGGGGTGCTGACGATCGAGTGGTTTCAGGACGGCCCGCGGCTGCTGGCGAACGAGATGGCCCCGCGGGTCCACAACAGCGGGCACTGGACGATCGAAGGTGCGCTGACGAGCCAGTTCGAGAATCACGTACGGGCCGTGTGCGGGCTGCCGCTCGGCAAGCCGGACGCGGTCGGGCACTCGGCGATGTACAACTTCATCGGCGACGTGCCCGATGCGAAGGCGGTGTTGGCGAACCCGGACGCGCACCTGCACCTGTACGGCAAGTCGTCGCGGCCGGGGCGGAAGGTGGGGCACGTCACCCTGCGAGCGGGGAGCGCGGGCGAGCTGCAGGCGAAGCTGCCCGAGTGGGACGTGCAGTTCCCACGAAAGGCGTGATTTACCAACTATCGGCGTTCGACTTTAACCACCGCACCTCGCGCATACGTTGTCTGCCGATAGGTTCGTAAATCGACGGCATTGACGGCATTGCCCTGGGTGCGTTTCGCTCTTCGCGTATACAAGAAACCAAATAATTAGAAACGGCGGGAAAAGAATACAAAGAGGCAGGGTTAGGCCGTGTTGACGTTGGTCTGCTTGCGTAACCGGATGAAGCCGAGGACCAGATGCAGCAGCCCGAGGTAGGTGGCCTTGAGCTTCTCGTACCGGGTCGCAATCCGGCGGAACTGCTTGGCCTTGCCGAACAGCCGCTCGACCCGGTTCCGCTCCCGGTAGCTGTCGGCGTCGAACGCCCACAGGTCGGGGTCGCGGTTGGCCCGCAGCGGGATGTTCGGGTTCACCT